>Ga0209084_1000002_pt1 | contig 465943 bp, 402 predicted proteins | sample C_130820_MF_Meta_FD_187309 | JGI IMG/M metagenome (GOLD analysis project Ga0209084, IMG submission 187309) | Freshwater microbial communities from Lake Croche, Canada to study carbon cycling - C_130820_MF_MetaG (SPAdes) (version 2) | ecosystem: Environmental > Aquatic > Freshwater > Lake... | reverse complement strand
CCTGTTGCTCCTGTGGCTCCTGTTGGACCTGTTTGGCCTGTTGGACCTGTTGGACCTGTGGCTCCTGTGGCTCCTGTTGGACCTGTTTGGCCTGTTGGACCTGTTGGACCTGTTGATCCTGTTGGACCTGTTGGACCTGTTGGACCTGTGGCTCCTGTGGCTCCTGTTGGACCTGTTTGGCCTGTTGGACCTGTTGGACCTGTTGATCCTGTTGGACCTGTTTTGCCTGTTGGACCTGTTGATCCTGTGGCTCCTGTTGGACCTGTGTATCCTGTTGGTCCTGTTTGGCCTGTTGGACCTGTGGCTCCTGTGGCTCCTGTGGCTCCTGTTGGACCTGTTTGGCCTGTTGGACCTGTTGGACCTGTGGCTCCTGTGGCTCCTGTTGGACCTGTTTGGCCTGTTGGACCTGTTGGACCTGTTGGACCTGTGGCTCCTGTGGCTCCTGTTGGACCTGTTGATCCTGTGGCTCCTGTTGGACCTGTGGCTCCTGTATATCCTGTTCCACCACCACCACCTCCAGGACCATATGTTATTTCCGCAGTTGCAGTATTGTAATACAAAGCATTAGAATTAGTTACATTACGAATGGGTGAAACAAAAAATCCAGTATTTCCACTATTTAATGCTAAACTTGTTGCATTGAGAACAATGCTATTGGCTGCTTGACCAGAATATCCTGCATTATAACCTATCGCTATAGCATTTGCTCCTTGACCAGTATATCCTGCTTGATAACCCATCGCAACTGCATATTGTCCTTGATTTTGTTGTCCTGCTTGATACCCCATGGCTACAGCATATTGTCCTTGACTTTGATTTCCTGCACTATTTCCTATTGCAACAGCACTTTGTCCTTGAGTTTGTTGTCCTGCATTTGTACCCATAGCTACAGCATATTGTCCTTGAGTTTGTTGTCCTGCATTTGTACCCATAGCTACAGCACTTTGTCCTTGACTATATTGTCCTGCACTTTGACCGATGGCTACAGCTGATCCTGATTGACCATTTTGTCCTGCATTTGAACCGATGGCTACAGAAAAATTTCCTTGACCAGTATATCCTGCTTGATTTCCCATGGCTACCGCATATTGTCCTTGACTATATGCACCTGTATTATATCCTAGTGCTATTGAATATTGTCCTTGAGTTTGCTGTCCTGCACTTTGACCTATGGCTATAGAATATTGTCCTTGACTTTGATATCCTGTATTTATACCTATAGCCACTGCACTTATTCCTTGAGTTTGATTTCCTGCTTGAAGACCGATGGCAATCGCATATAGTCCTTGACTTTGTTGTCCTGCAGCATTACCTATCGCAACCGCACTTTGTCCTTGAGTTTGATTTCCTGCATTTACACCTATCGCTACAGCACTTTGTCCTTGACTTTGTTGTCCTGCAGCATTACCTATCGCAACCGCACTGATTCCTTGAGTATTTTGTCCTGCATTTGTACCCATAGCTACAGCACTTTGTCCTTGTTTTAGTTGTCCTGCGCCTTGACCCATAGCAATAGCATATGTTCCTTGATTTTGTTGCCCTGCTTGATACCCTATGGCTACAGCTGATCCTGATTGACCACTTTGTCCTGCTTGATACCCCATAGCTACAGAATATGTTCCTTGATTATATAGACCTGCATTTGGACCGATGGCTACAGAAAATTGTCCTTGACTTTGTTGTCCTGCATTTGGACCCATAGCTACAGCATTTGCTCCTTGACCACTTTTCCCTGCATAATAACCTATAGATATACCATACCCCCCTTGAATATATCGTCCTGCATTTGTACCCATGGCTACAGCATATTGTCCTTGACCACTTTGTCCTGCACTAGTGCCGATGGCTACGGCACTTAGTCCTTGACTAAGTTGTCCTGTATTATTACCCATGGCAATCGCTTCTTGTCCTTGAGTATATTGTCCTGCACTTGAACCCATGGCAATTGCATATTGTCCTTGAGTTTGATATCCTGCTTGATACCCCATGGCAATTGCATTTGGTCCTTGACCAGTATATCCTGCTTGATTTCCCATGGCTACAGCACTTTGTCCTTGACTTTGATTTCCTGCTTGAACACCAATCGCTACTGCAAATGGTCCCTGACTTTGATTTCCTGCTTGATTTCCCATGGCTACAGCACTTTGTCCTTGAGTTTGATATCCTGCATTTGGACCGATGGCTACGGAATTTACTCCTTGAGTAAATCTTCCTGCACTATCACCTATCGCAACAGCATATTGTCCTTGAGTTTGATATCCTGCATTTGGACCTATGGCTACCGCATTTTGTTGTTGATATTGAAATCCTGCTTGAATTCCAATGGCTATTGCAAATTGTCCTTGACTTTGTTGGGCTGTTTTATAACCCATGGCTACAGCACCTTGTCCCTGAGTTTGATATCCTCCTTGATATCCCATGGCTATTGCATTTTGCCCTTGACTTTGATATCCTGCTTGATCACCTATCGCAACAGCATCTTGTCCTTGAGTTTGTTGTCCTGCGTTTTGACCGATGGCTACAGCACTGGTTCCTTGACTAATTTGTCCTGCGTTTTGACCGATGGCTACAGCACTGGTTCCTTGACCTGATTGTCCTGCATTATTACCAATGGCTACAGCTGATCCTGATTGCCCATATTGTCCTGCTTGAAATCCTAGTGCCACAGCACCCGTTCCTTGACCTGTTTGTCCTGCATTCCATCCTAGTGCTAATGGATTGGATGTTAATGTCCACGATCCAGAAGTACCCACATTTGGATCCCAATGAATCGTTGTGGCATATTTTTGAGCTGCTGTAAAACCTAAACCTGCTGCTCCTGTGACACCTGTATAGCCTGTGGCTCCCGTATAGCCAGTTACTCCTGTTGGACCAGCACCTGCTGCACCATATGTGATTTCTTTTGTGGAAAAGTCATAATATAATGCGTTTGTATTTGTTACGGGTCCACGAATAGGTGCGACGTAGAAGGCACCCGTAGTTCCACTATTTAATGTTGTTCCTGATGCATTGAGAACAATACTCTTTTGATGTTGATTTGTTTGTCCTGCACCTTGACCTATAGCTATTGCATTTTGTCCTTGAGTTTGTTGTCCTGCTTGGAAGCCAATAGCAATCGCAGCCGTTTGTTGATAATTTTCTCCTGCACTTTCACCTATAGAAATAGCTCCTCCTGATTGACCATAAAAACCTGCATTTTTACCCATAGAAATGGCACTTTGTCCTTGACCTGAATATCCTGCTCTATAACCCATGGCTACAGCATATTGTCCTTGAGTTTGATATCCTGCTAAATATCCTATGGCTACAGCATCTTGTCCCTGAGTATATTGCCCTGCAGAATTACCTATCGCTACAGCATTGGTTCCTTGACTATAATTTCCTGCTTGATACCCCATAGCTACAGCTTTTTGTCCTTGACTTTGTCCTCCTGCATTTACACCTATCGCAACCGCATTTTGTCCTTGACTATTATTTCCTGCATTTACACCTATGGCTACAGAAAAATTTCCTTGATTAAATGCACCTGCAGATCGAGCAATAGCTACAGCATCTTGTCCTTGGGTTGAATTTCCTGCCTGTTCACCTATGGCTACAGCATATTGTCCTTGACTATTTTGTCCTGCTGTACGACCTATAGCTACAGCTAGTTGTCCTTGACCTGATTGTCCTGCACTTTGACCTATGGCTACAGCATATTGTCCTTGACTATTTTGTCCTGCTTGAACACCAATGGCTACCGCATTTGGTCCTTGTGAAAGTATACCTGCATAATATCCTATAGCTACAGCACCTTGTCCTTGAAATGATTGTCCTGCTTGAACACCCATAGCAATCGCATATTGTCCTTGACTAAATGCACCTGCAGTACAACCTATAGCTACAGCTAGTTGTCCTTGATTTTTTTGTCCTGCTTGATACCCCATGGCTACCGCACTTTGTCCTTGAAATGATTGTCCTGCTTGAAGACCGATTGCAATTGCATTTATTCCTTGACTATAATTTCCTGCAGTGCAACCTATGGCAATAGCTCCTCTTGATTGAGTGTTTTGTCCTGCAAAAAGACCCACAGCTATAGCATTTTGTCCTTGACTTTGTTGTCCTGCATAATATCCCATGGCAACAGCATATGTTCCTTGACTTTGTGATCCTGCTTGTCGACCTATGGCGATAGCATATCGTCCTTGATCATATTGTCCTGCACTAGTGCCGATGGCTACGGCATCTGTTCCTTGAAATGATCTTCCTGCAAAACTACCGATGGCTACAGCACTTTCTCCTTGACTCTGTCGTCCCGCTTCATTACCCATAGCCACAGCATATTGTTGTTGACTATTTTGTCCTGCACCAACACCTATGGCTACAGCACCTTGTCTTTGATATTGAAGTCCTGCTTCAAGACCTATGGCAATAGCATTTGTTCCTTGAGTTAGTTGTCCTGCATTTATACCTATAGCTACAGCGTTTGTTCCTTGACTCTCTCGTCCCGCTTCTATACCTAATGCAATGGCACCAGATCCTTGACTAAATAGTCCTGTTTGATAACCTATGGCTATAGCACGTTGTCCTTGACTTTGAAGTCCTGCACTAGTGCCGATGGCTATCGCATATTCTCCTTGAGTTTCTTCTCCTGCACTTTGTCCTATCGCAATAGCATTTGTTCCTTGAGTAAAATATCCTGCACTAGTTCCAATAGCTACTGCACCAGATCCTTGACTAAATAGTCCTGTTTGATAACCTATGGCGATAGCGTATTGTCCTTGACTTTGAAGTCCTGCACTAGTGCCGATGGCTATCGCATATTCTCCTTGAGTTTCTTCTCCTGCACTTTGTCCTATCGCAATAGCATTTATTCCTTGAGTAAAATATCCTGCACTAGTTCCAATAGCTACTGCACTATATCCTTGACCTGAATATCCTGCATAATGTCCTATGGCTACAGCATTTTGTCCTTGAGTTTGCTGTCCTGCTTTGATACCGATGGCAATGGCATAAAATCCTTGAAGTGTTTGTCCTGCATAATAACCCATTGCAATGGCACCAGATCCTTGGCTATAATATCCTGCTTGAAAACCTATGGCTACGGCACCAGTTCCTTGAGTTTGAGATCCAGCATTTGTGCCGATGGCTACAGAATCTTGTCCTTGGGTTGAATTTCCTGCTTGAAAACCGATGGCTACTGATTGAATTCCCTGAGAAATACATCCTGCATTATTACCTATGGCAACAGAATATTGACCTTGAGAATAATATCCTGCTTGATAACCAATCCCAACCGCAAAATCTCCTTGTGTTTGATTTCCTGCTTGAAAACCGATGGCTACAGAATATTGACCTTGATTTGTTGTTCCTGCACCTTCACCTAATGCAATGGCATTCGTTCCTTGACTTTGTGCTCCTGAATTAATACCGATGGCGATAGCATTTTCTCCTTGACTTTGATATCCTGCATTTTGACCTATCGCCACTGCATTTTGTCCTTGACTTTGAAAACCAGAATTTAATCCAATAGCAACTGAAGAAAATCCTTGACTTTTATTTCCTGCAAATATTCCAATGGCAACTGCAGCACCATCTTGATTATTTTGTCCTGCACTAAAACCAACTGCAACCGAATTTTGACCTTGACCTGTTTGTCCTGCAAAATTACCCATAGCTACTGAATTATTCCCTTGACTATATTGTCCTGATTGATAACCGAGAGCGACTGCACCTGATCCTTGATTAATCCCTCCTGCATAATATCCTAGTGCTACAGCTGCCGTTCCTTGATTGGTTTGTCCCGCGTTCCATCCCAAAGCCAATGAATTGGATGTGAGTGTCCATGATCCTCCATCCGTATTTGGATCCCAATGAATCGTAGTCGCATATATTTGACCTGCTAGTAGACTTGAACCTGTAGGACCTGTTGACCCTGTTGGACCTCCAAAAGGACCTGTATCACCTTTTGGACCTGTTGCGCCTGTATTTGTTGCTATTCCTTGGGGACCTGTGGGACCTGTTGAACCTGTTGAACCTGTGGGACCTGTAGGACCTGTTCCACCTGTTCCTGAATTTACTGGAAATGGATTTCCATGTATTTGATAACCATTTGATATTTGACAACCATTTGATGTTATACAATTTGTTTTGTTAAAAACATTTGGATTGTTTGTGCATATTCTATTACAATTACTCATATTATCTTTATTTATTTTATTTTCACATAATTATTCTTTATTACAACATATTCTCATATTGTTTTTTCAAATGATTTCCTAGTCATTAAATTTATTTGTTTTTTCATTTATTCTAAAGTGGATTTTCACAAGTTCATTGCAAAGTTGGAAAAATATTCAAAAACGTGTGAAATAATGTTTGTTATTATTCTTTTTTATTATGATCTATGAATAATAATAAAAAATTACATGTTGTATTTCGAAATGTATTTGTAAGGTCCATCGCCGGATACATGCACCTTGTCTTTCCTAGGTTCTACTTGGATGGATTGGCGTTCACCATACACTACCCAATGGAAGCTCGTGTGGTTTGCACCAAAAACTTCAAATTCGTTGTTTGTTATTTCGGTTGTTCCATATATTTTTGGGACAGGGGACTGATATTTGGAATGCATAATAGGGGTGATTTGAATCGTGAAATTGGTTGCGAATGATTCTACATACTCTGGAAGTGTGATTTTAATTGATTCATCGTTTGTAATGGTGGCTTTTCCTCGATAATATACCCCTGCTTCGGGTCCCTCTAGACAAGCATGCACTAGATAATGAGATGCGGGTTTTTGAGGATGGTCGATAATAAAGGATTTGGCTACATTGTACACTATTTCGTTTGATGAGGTATTATAAAACATTGGATAACCTGCTGCGGTTACACCCGCACTCACTTGACGCACTGGATTCACATAAAAGGCACCTGTAGTTGCACCATTTAATGCTAATGATGATGCATTGAGAACGATGCTATTTTGAGGTTGACTTGTTTGTCCTGCTTTGTTACCTATAGCTATGGTATTTGATCCTTGTAATACAGATCCTGCATAATAACCCATGGCTATAGCATTATTTCCTTGATATGTTTGTCCAGCAGAAGAACCTATTGCAATAGATTGTTGGGCTTGTTTAAATGCTCCCGCAGTGCAACCTATCGCAATGGATTGTTGTAATTGACCTGTCGCTCCTGCATAATAACCCATAGCTATGGAATAATATGATTGAGTAAATTCTCCTGCATGATAACCAATAGCCAATGAAGAAGAGTTTTGGTATATTCTTCCTGAAAAATATCCCAAGGCAATAGAACCTGTTCCTTGACTTTGATTTCCTGCTTGAACACCGACGCCAATAGCGTATTTTTGTTGATTAAGATATCCTGAAGATGACCCGATGGCAATAGATTGTGATGCTTGATTAGAAGATCCTGCATAAATACCTATGGCAATGGAATTTCGTCCTTGACTATATGCTCCTGCAGTACACCCAATGGAAATTGCTTGAAATCCTTGTCCTGTATGACCCGCACCATAACCTATTGCAATGGCTGAACCTGATTGACCAAAATATCCTGCATTAAACCCAATAGCAATTGCCAAAGATCCTTGAGTATTATATCCTGCACCTTCACCGATTGCGATTGCATTGGGTCCCTGATAATTACCTCCTGCATTAGCACCTAGAGCTACAGAATAATATCCTTGACTAAATTTTCCTGCTTCTTTACCTATGGCAATAGCATGGTCTCCTTGAGTTTGTGCTCCTGCATATAAACCTATAGCTAGAGCACTTTCTCCTTGATTGGTTTGTCCTGCAAAATTTCCAATGGCTAAAGCATCTTGTCCTTGAATTTGTGATCCTGCATAATAACCCATGGACAAAGCATAATATGATTGACCCGTTTGTCCTGCTCCATAACCTATGGCTACAGAAGAATTTCCTTGACTAAATTGTCCTGCATAATAACCGATGGCAATAGAATATTGTCCTTGAGTTTGTTGTCCTGCTTTTGTGCCCATGGCTACAGAATCATTTCCTTGACTATTATTTCCTGCTTGATATCCCACAGCTATAGCTGATCCCGATTGACCACTTTGTCCTGCTTGAAAACCCATGGCTATTGCGTATTGTCCTTGATTGCTTTGTCCTGCTTGAGTGCCCATGGCTACCGCATTTATACCTTGACTTTGATTTCCTGCACGATTACCCATAGCGATAGCATTTTGTCCTTGACTTTGATACCCTGTATTATATCCTATTGATACTGCATTTTTCCCTTGACTAAATTCACCTGCTTGAAAACCCATGGCTACAGCATATTGTCCTTGACTTTGACTTCCTGCAAAACATCCCATGGCTACAGCATTTATACCTTGACTTTGATTTCCTGCGCCATACCCTACGGCTACAGCATTTGGTCCTTGACTTTGATTTCCTGCAGCATTACCTATAGCAATCGCACTATTGCCTTGACTGAATTGTCCTGAAAAAAGACCAATAGCTACTGCATCTGGACTTTGATATTGATATCCTGCATAATATCCTAATGCTATTGTAGAATATCCTTGTGTAAATTGTCCTGCTTGAACACCGATAGCGACAGCATTTTGTCCTTGATTAAATGCACCTGCAGTACACCCAATGGAAATTGCTTGAAATCCTTGACTTTGAAATCCTGCAGAATTACCTATAGCCACAGCAGAAATTTGTTGACTTTGATTTGCTGCATAAGCACCAATGGCTACAGAATCTTGTCCTTGATTGCTTTGTCCTGCATAAAAACCCATGGCTACAGCAAATGTTCCTTGAGAATAATATCCTGCTTTATAACCTATGGCCATAGCATTTGTTCCTTGACTTCGATATCCTGCTTGATAACCTATGGCTATAGCATTTGTTCCTTGATATTGTTGTCCTGCTAACCCCCCTATGGCTACAGCACCAGATCCTTGAATATTATCTCCTGAACCATAACCTATAGCTATAGCATTTACTTGTTGACTTTGTTTTCCCGCGCCATAACCAATGGCCACAGCATTTATACCTTGACTAAATGCGCCTGCAATAGTACCTATAGCTACAGCTTGTTGTCCTTGACTTTGTTCTCCTGCTAGATACCCCATGGCTACAGAATAATATCCTTGATTTTCATTTCCCGCATATTGACCCATCGCTATAGCACCAGATCCTTGATTGGTTTGTCCTGCACCTTCACCTAATGCAATGGCATTCGTTCCTTGACTTTGTGCTCCTGCATTTGTTCCCATAGCAATGGCACCAGATCCTTGACTATCATATCCCGCATAATAACCTATCGCAATGGCTGATCCAGACTGACCATAGTATCCCGCTTTAAAACCCATGGCCACGGCATAATATCCTTGACTATCGTGTCCTGCATTTGTTCCTATGGCAACCGCATTTGATCCTTGATTATTAATTCCTGAAAATTGTCCTATTGCAATGGCTGATCCAGATTGTCCAAATTTTCCTGCATAGTAACCCATGGCCACGGCATTTTGTCCTTGATTAGTATATCCTGCTCTAACACCTATGGCTACTGAATTTCTTCCTTGATTTTTAATTCCTGCAGCAAGACCGATGGCTATGGAACTTCTTCCTTGTGAATTTGCACCGGCTTGACTCCCTATGGCTACAGAATCTTGTCCTTGACTTTGATTTCCTGAATTATAACCGATGGCAACAGAATTTATTCCTTGCTTTTGACTTCCTGAAAGTTGACCGATGGCAACCGCATTTAATCCTTGTCCATAATATCCTGATTGATAACCAAGTGCAAATGCATTTTGTCCTTGGCCTGAATATCCTGCAGAAGGACCAATGGCTACAGAATTAGATCCTTGATTATATTGTCCTGCACTAGTACCTACTGCCATAGAGTCTTGTCCTTGATTATATTGTCCTGTATTTTGACCCATAGCAAATGCACCTTGTCCTTGATTTGATTGTCCTGCTTCAGTACCTATGGCTATCGCATTTTGTCCTTGACCTGATTGTCCTGATTGATAACCAAGAGCGACTGCACCTGATCCTTGATTAATCCCTCCTGCATAATATCCTAGTGCTACAGCTGCAGTTCCTTGATTGGTTTGTCCCGCATTCCATCCTAATGCCAATGAATTGGATGTGAGTGTCCATGATCCAGAGGCACCTACATTTGGATCCCAATGAATGGTAGTAGCATATATTTGAGCTGCTGTAAAACCCAAACCATTTGGACCCGTTGCTCCTGTTGGACCTCCAGAAGGACCTGTGTCACCTTTTGCACCTGTTGCACCTGTATTTGTCGCTATTCCTTGGGGACCTGTGGGTCCTGTGGGTCCTGTGGGACCCGTGGGTCCTGTGGATCCTGTTCCCGACCCTGATCCTGATCCTGATCCTGTTGGACCTGTTGGACCCGTTCCACCTGAACCTGAATTTACTGGAAATAAATTTCCACTATATGTTTTACAACAATTTGATATATTTGCATTCTTAAAAACATTTGGATTATTTATACAACTTCCATAACTATTATTATTCATCAATTGTTGTTTATTTTATTTCTATATTATTTTATTGTTTTTTTATTGTTTTATATTGTTTTTATAAAAAAAAATACTTTACAATCCTCACCATTCTTTCCTTTTTGATTCATTATTCATATTCATTCTCTATTATGGACAAATCATATTTTTTTTTATTATACAGATTGGTTCTTATTTTCGAAACTATAGATGATTCCAAATTATAATTCACTCCAGTCAATTTAATCATTGCGTTATTGAACTTTATTTCTAAATAATCATCATTATTCAATTTCTGCATGTTTTCTTTTTGCCAATCACACATCATTCGAAATAATTTTCTGTCTATTGTTTTCAATAAAATGACAAATTCTTCCATTGTCATTTTTTTCCATTTTATTTCTTCGTTTTCATAAATATATATAATATTTGCTTTTTGATTTACACAAATGAGTGGATTCACCTTTTGCGAATTCAAATGCAAATTGAATATATTATCAATAGTATCCATGATTGTATTTTCAAACAAGTATTCCACTATGGAATGGTTCATAGTAATATTTTTCATCCATTCATCATAACCGATTTCAGGAATTTTGTTTTTGTTTAACCATTCTATTATATTTATTTTTCTTTGTTTTGTTTGCAATTTTTTTATTTGTTCTTCCATTTTTATTTGTTTACGTGCTAACTCTTGAATAATTTTATATAATTCTACATGTGTAGGTATATCAGTGGTTTCTTCTATTTGGCATTTTCTCTCTCTCTTGGATATATCTTGTAACATTTCGCATATAATTAGATGTTTGCTATATGATGATTTTCTTGTGTATTCCTTTCCACAATAACTGCAATATTTCATATAAGTGTGATTGATGGATTGGGTTTGTTATATTATTATGTGTTTTATTATTTTTTGTTTCAATTTTTTGTTTCAATTTTTTGTTTCAATTTTTTCTTTTTATTTGTGCAATTCTTGCCTGTTTGTCTTTATGAATCAGTAGATAATATCTGTATTCGTGGAATTTTTTGTATTTATATAATATAATATGTCCTACAATAATAACAATAATCATTCTCCGATTCTCAATACTTGCAACTTAATGTGTTGGTCTTGCAATGGGAATTTGAGTTCCAGTGATCCTGCATCCCAATATCAAAGACTCAAAATTATTCAAAACACTGTGCGTGTTCCCTCTTCTCTCTATACTATGAATTTAGGTGCTTTGAATGTCTATCAATCTCCTGTTGATCATACACGTGTCAATTGGAATCAAATGAGTGATCGAGCCGTTCGTCATTCACAGCCTGTGAATGTCTCTTCTCATGGAAGCAGAACAAGAAGAACGATTACACGTCATCAACCCAATGCTTCCACACCTGGAGGTTTAGGATGTGATATTAAGCATAATTCCTATTATCGATATTTGGATCGTTTGAAAGCAAAAAAACCTATTCGTCGTGATAATATACCTCCCCATTTTGGAACTCCTCTTCCCTTTAATCCTGCATTTCCCATTTATGGTGGTAAAACGATGAAAACCAGTATTATCAATAACTGCAATTGTCCTATTGCGCCTATCCAGTTGAATGAAAAATTGATTTATAAAACCTATTATTCACCTGCAGACTTGTTTCAACCTGGATGCAATACATGTAATTATAATGTGGGTAGTTATATTTTTACGAATACTTATGTAGATGGTGAAATTTTGCGTGCTCAAATTACTGCCATTGCTGGGAATATTTATACTATTAAATACGATAATGGAAATATAGCAACGATACAAAGCAGTAATCTATTAGATAAATTTTATTGTGCTTGTCCTGGTAATCCTATTTCTGAGGAAGTCATTCATACTACTTGTCCTATCAATTGCCAAAAGTAAACAATTATTCTTTGTATATCCAAAGGTATACAGAAAAATAAAATATTTGGTAAATTTATAATATAATATGCCAAGACCTACTATGCGATTAATGATTCAAAATACTGGGAATGGTAGTTTAATATCTAGTCTTCCTACTAGTTCTAGAGGTGTTGGTGTGGGTTCGGGTGCAGGTGGATTTGCATTTCAAGGAGGATTCCGTGGAGTAAGAATGCAAGTTGGATACAATGCTAGTGTGTTTGAGAGAATGCAAAGACCAGGATGTAGCAGTTGTGGTAAATAATAATATTGTCGTTATATATAGATTACATGCCAGCATCATCCACTTCTGTTTTTACACCTGTCAATAGAGCAACCCAATTTACACAACCATTGTATATTCCTCGGTATGGTCCATATAATAATTGTTTAAACACTTTGTGTTATACTGCAAATCATGGATATGTTTATAATAAGAATACTGCATATGGTAATGTAGGACGATCTGCTGCTGGGTATTTAGCATGCCGAAGAAGGCTTTGAATCTTCAAGGGTGATCATCTCTCTTTTGATTTGATTTGAATTGAATAGCGTAAACTAGAAAAAAATTGATTATAATATATATATATTACTATAATGAATTTCGATTTAAATATACAAAATTATAATCAACATGAATTAAAAGATCTTTTTGAATTACAATCAATTTATGATGAACATACACTGAACGAAAAAGAGCAAAAATTAAGAAATAATATTCTCTCGGATCACTCTATTGATCAAACGATTAAAATGAAAACATTGGAATTTATTGCAGAAGCAAAACGAGCGCTTGCAAATGAGGTGACAGGTAATATTCTCAAAAAAGTGCAAGATGTCAATATTTACAATACGGATATTTCCTTGAAACCCTCACAGACCACGAATGCTGGGAATAATTTTATTATTGACAAAAAAACAACGGCATTCGCACAAAGTTTCCCGGATTTATTTTATCCAGGAACCATCAATCCTTTGAAAAAAAGGACGATTATCCAAAATTTGAATATCGATACGAGTTTTAGGGATAATTATTATAGCACTCTCTCAACCGATTTTCATTTTGATCTTCCCATACAATTTTCCAATATTATGGATATTCAATTGACTAGTTTTGAAATGCCCACAACGTTCTATACCATATCTGCTAAACTAGGTAATAATTATTTCATTTTGCGAACTGAATGTGTCGATGGAGAAAATACATCCCCTTTTATTGTGATGACTATTCCAGATGGTAATTATACCAATGTAGATATGATTAATTTTTTAAATTATTATATTGCGTCACAATTTTCAGGAACACCCTTTTCTTCTATTGTTTTTTCTGAAAACAACACCAATAATAGTGGAACCAATGGAATGATTATTTCGTCTTCTACCTCTACTCCATTTGTTTTGGATTTTCAAAGCAATATTCAAGGAAATCTAGATACTGGAATACCCTTGCAATTAAAATTTGGTTGGCTTTTGGGTTATCGTGCTGGAATATATAATGATAATTTTATTTATTTTTCAGAGGGCAGTATTAATTTGTTGGGATTAAATTATCTTTTTTTGGTAGTGAATGATTATAATAACAATGTCAATAATGGATTTTTTAGTGCATTTAATAATTCTATTTTGAATAACAATATTTTGGCGCGTATATCAATCATTCGAGAAAATCCTACAAAGAGTTTTGATATTGTTAATCAAAATAATTTGTCTGTTATTACTTCTCCTCGTCAATATTTTGGTCCGGTCAATATTCAGAAATTACATATTCAATTGTTGGATGGATATGGACGTGTTATTGATTTGAATAGTATGGATTATTCTTTTTGTTTGACATTTCATTCTGTATACGATTTATAAGGATCTACGATTGATAAGGATCTACGATTGATAAGGATCTACGATTGATAGATTGGAATGTTGTTGCGGGGGGATTCCTTGATTTCTTTCCTTTTTTTGTATAAAAAATAAATGTAAATGAGAAGCAGGTATAAGGAAGTTATTAATAAGGAGTATACTTTGTTTACTATGGAGTAGTATATGAAAAAAAGTTGGGCTATTAAACCGATGATGATCCAGGTATGAGTCAAACTAGATATATTATTTGTTTTATATACGTTTAATAGAAGATCTGTAAATGAATAACTCACTAGTAGTCCTGCAATGGCTCCCACATATTCGTATTTTCCCATATACATTATAGTTTAGAAAAATTATTGGATACTTGATTGGATTTATTAAATGAACATTTATTACATGTTTAGAATAATTATCATATAGGTAGTGGATAGTAAAAATATCCACGCCATTTTTTTGATATCCTTGTTGTTGGATTGATCATCTATTGTTTTTATGGTTTCTATTGTTTCTATTGTTTTGAAAACATGTTGTCTATGATATGGGGAGTCATAAGATTTGTTATTATTGTTATAATACATCTTATCTAATAATTGAGTTTCATCATCTGGACAATACATATTTTCTTCCAAGTCGATGAAAAATCCCCAGTCATCTTCTTTCATCTTCTATTTTCTATATATTTTCGTTGAATATAAATTTTTTACAGATATTTATTTGTTGCAAATTTGATCAATTTTTTTGTGAATTTGATCAATTTTTTTTGCATAAATAGTATATTGTAAATGAATCTAGACCAACATACAGAATGTCTACATGAAAATATTGTCATTCACATTCATGATACAGAACAAGAACAAGAACGAGACCGAGAACGTTTACATGTTGTAAATGACATAAATAATATTAATGACATAAATAATGATTTATTTCTCAAAAAAAAGTCATTTTATGTATTGAAAGATAATGCAATCTCTTCTATTGATTCTCCTGTAGGTATTGATTTAGCTGATTCTATTATGGGTTCAAGTTTTAATGAAAGAAATGAATATATTAAAGAATTTGGTGATCCATTGTTGGATATGAGTCATATTAAAACGGAATATTTTGCAGAAAGTTGTAGTGACCTCAGTGATAGTAGTATCACAAGTAGTCAACATATAGATTTACAAGAAAATCAACAAATCAATCGCTTGTCCCGATCTCCGACTTATTTGAGTAAACGCAGATATAAAAAACTGAATTATTCACATGTGGAAAGATCAATTGATAGGCATTATTCCACTATTAATAATAAATATTCTTCTGCCTTGGATATTTTGGCGAGTTATTTGAAAGGTCAAAAAATTATTTATATGGAATCCAAAATTTATTGTGAAATGCATTTGCATTATTTGATGATGCCGGCTATTCTGCTTTCTACTGCGGCTACTGTTATTGCACCTTCACTTATATGTAGTGATTGGGGACCGGTATTTATATCCGCTATCAATGCATTTATTTCTTTTTTATTGGCACTTGTCAATTATTTTAAATTGGATGCTGCATGTGAAGCACATAAAATATCTTCTCATCAATATGACAAATTGCAATCGTCGGTTGAATTTACTTCGGGATCGATTTTGTTGTTTCATGATTTTCACGAAATTGAAAATCAACCCACTCATTCTTGTTCCAAAAAAGGATTGGAAGAAGAAATGACGAAAAAACTAGCAGATGTTGAAAAGAAAATTTCTGAAATCAAAGAGACGAATCAATTTTTGATTCCACACATTATTCGTAAACGTTATTCAGTGATTTATAATACGAATATTTTTTCAGTCATCAAAAAAATTGATGATTTTCGAAAAAGGACGATTACGGATTTGACCAATGTAAAAAATGAAATTCGTTATATTAGTCATCATATGAAAAAAACGGATCATCATGAAATAGAGAGAAAAAATGCGAAAAAGCAGTTGATTAGATTGTTCAATATTAAAAAACGTTTAATCAATGAAATTCTGCTTTTGAAGTCTGCTTTTTCGATTATAGATCAAATGTTTAGTCAAGAAATGCTTAATGCAGATATTATGAAAAACCGATGGTTATTTAGTTTGTTTTATCACTATTCACCTTTGCAAAATCCATTGTATATCAATCCTTTTATTACAAGTTTGATGGATCCCTTTTCTACTCGGGATCATGTTTCTGCATTTCGAGAGAGTAGGGATCTGTAAATCTTGAGGGAGTATGTGGGTATATGTGTATATATGTGTATATATGCGTATTTTTTAGTAAAAAATATTATTACCAATTGCAATGAGTAAAATAATATTTGAGAGACATGGATCATATAAATATAAATTGTTCGGTTCTAGTTCTAGTTCTACTTCTAGTTCTAATAAAGATTCCGAATTGGATCATCTTTTATTGATGTCCATTTTGTATTGCCATCCTCATTTGAAAAATGGTGCGAGTGTTTTCTCTCAAAGTCATTATATGACTATATTTTGCAATGAAATACAAACATTGGATGATTGTTTGCGAAGTAGAACGAATGATGATAATACAAAGAAAATGGAAATGGCAGGTCAACTCATTTGTTCCTTGGCCAATCAGCAACGTTATTTGGAGAAACATGGATATAGTTTCTCTCATTTTCGGTTGTCAGATATTCTTGTGATTGATCATTCTATTTTTGTCTGCATCGGTCTTGCAGGAATTTGTCCTATTTTGAAAGAGAGAATTACCCTTTATCGACCTTTGGTATTACAAGAGGTCGATCCTCTTTTTCTCTCTACAGAACTCAAGCAGATGAAAGAATTGCCATTCAAAGTGAATTATAAAACCTTTTATTCGAGTTTGGGATCTCTTGTTTTGTTTGTCTATTTTGCAGGGATACAAGAATATAATGAAGATATAGTGCGACCTATTTATGGAACTATGTTGTATTGGTTTCTTTTTCATTCTATGAATCCTGATGTTGAGAGAAGAAGATTGTTTTACTTTTGATTTTTTGGTTTTGGTTTTGGTTTTGATTTTGGTTGAGGCGCTCCCGGTGGGATAGAAGTTGTGATAAAATATGACCATATATCCTGCGAATCTTTTCGGTGTTTTTCTTATTTGGTCGTTTATCGGTTTCTCGATTTATCGATTTAGAGATTTTTGTATTGGAATACAGGATTAGGTATTATGAATGAGGTTGATGAGTTTGAAGAGGTTGAAGTTGCAAAGGATTATTTCTCATTATATATAAATTGATTCAATATGAGTATTCAAGCCATGAAAAGAAAAGGAGTTATACAATATGGATCTGGACGATCTGGAAATAAAGGTTATGGTGAATGGGTTCGACAAGGACCTTTCGGTTCTACTGACAATGTGGTTGGTCATGGTGCTGGATTTTCTCTCAATGGAGGCACTCGTAATATTGGATACATTGGACGTTCTTCCGCTTTCAGCAAACAAGGAACACCTTTTGTCGGTCAATTTCCCAAAGGATGGGGTGGTTGCTGTGGCACTTATAAGGAAGCTGAACCCTTTTTTAATGCCAGTGAGGTCATTGTTTTAGGAGACCAAGCAGCATTTATTAAACCTTCTGTCTTGTCTACCAAAGGAATGTTGCAGAAAAAATATAGATATCTATTTACGGGTCAATATCCTAATTATTGGGTTCAGAATACCTATACTGGAAATCAAACGGACTCGGCTTCTCAACGGGTTTATATCCAGAAAAAGGCTGCTGCTGCGGATACGCAAATTGATGTCAATAACCCTGAAAAGTATATTGGTTATCGTGTTCCAGGTGGTCCTTTGGGATGCAATCCGAATAAACAAACCATGGCCAAACTGGATTTCAAAATTGTTAGTTCCAATGCGGGTTATACCAAGCAATTGTATCAACCACAAACGGCATCTCAACATACTTTGCGAGTGCAGCGTAAATGCCAGAATCCATTGCCTAGTCAACTTCCTTTTCCATTTAATACACCACCTGCAAGTAGTAATTCTAGTAGAAGTATTCATTATGCACCTCCTGCGATTCTTACTCCTATTTATTATACTCCACCCAATTGGTATACTCAGGGTGGGGTCAAAGGATGTTCTGGCTCTGCCGTGTATAATAATTCTAACGCATTGAATGCTCCTTATGGGAATGGGAAACAAGTGAATCTTATCTGTCCATAAGTGTTTTCTTTGAGTTTTTGATTTTTGTTTTTCGTTTTTCGTTTTTCGTTTTTCGTTTTTTGTTTTTTGTTTTTCGTTTTTCTTTTTATATAGTACATGAGTAAACTTGCTTCTGACATTGCAAAAAATATGCAAGTTAATGTGGATAGTGTCAATTCCAAAATTGTCGTTTCATTTGATTCTTTAGAAGGCATAGTTGATTTGCAGAATAATACAATTACATTGGATTTTCATCACATTCCTATTTTTAGTGAACATCTTCCTACTCGAAAATCTTTTTTTGATTGTTTGAGTTCTTGTTTCCGTTCTCTTGTTTCTTGTTTCAGCAAATGCAATTGCAATTGCAATTGTTGTTGCAAGAAAACGAATACGTTTGTCCCTGTGCCTCTAGTTGCACCGGTTTTACCTTCTGATCCGGTTTTGCCTTCTGATCCTTCAGAAAGCATATAAATGGATATTGGATATTGATTATTCTTTTATGAAAAGGGCTTAAAGCTTTTTTTATAAAAGAAAACAGAGATAGAGAGAAAAATGTCCACCGATGATTTGATTGCAAAATATGGAAAATATATGGAACTCAAAGTGTTTGTGGATAGTCAGAATGAAGATTTGCATGAAAAATACAAACATGCTGTAGAAAAACACAATCAGTCAATACTATCTAGTTGTCTAGAAAAACACCACCAGAATGTATTGACTATGCCTTTTTTTGATGCTGGATTTGACTTGTTTAATCCTGCAGACATTGAAGTATGTCGCGAAGACACTATCTTTTATTCTCCATTGAAAATGGATTTTCAGTTGAAATGTTCGGCTACTATGGTCAGTCAAGATCGGGTTTGTCCTACTGGATATTACATGTATCCTCGATCTAGTCTCTCCAAAACTCGATTACGACTTGCAAATAGTGTGGGAATCATTGATTCGGGATACAGAGGAAATTTGATGGCTATGTTTGATTGTATCATTCATGGTTTGGATATGGATGCCGATGGTTTTAGACGTTACACATGCAAAGCATTGGAGAGATATGTCCAAATATGTGGTCCTGAGTTGAATCCCATTTATGTGGTATTGGTTTCCTCTGTAGAAGAATTAGGCGACAAGACACAACGTGGTTCTGGTGGATTTGGTTCCACTGGTTTGTAGAAGATGGATTTTGATATTATATTTATTTATTGTGTAAATATAATATAACATAGTTTATTCAAAGTATGGTTTTGAAACCCAAGCAAAAAAATATAGAATATATATTCATGTCCAATAATACGAATACTCTTTTTATTGGTATGATATTTATGCTCCTCTTTTTTGCAGTTGTCTTGATTGCTTTTCCTCGATTCTTTTTGTTTTTGTTTCAATCTTTTTTCGGTATTCTTCTTTTGATTTTGTTTGTTGTGGGTATCGGTTATTTGAATTGGCGATGGTCTGTTGGGTTGGCCTTGTTTCTTCTTATTTTGTATTTGGCTGTTCATATTGGAGGATTGACTTTGCTTCGTCAAAAGTGGACAAATACTGGTTCTGTTGTTCGAGAGAATTTAGAGGGGCAAGGGCAAGCAGAAGGGCAAGGGCAAGCAGAAGGGCAAGGGCAAGCAGAAGGGCAAGGGCAAGCAAAAGCATGGCCACAATCAACCATTGATGCATTTACTGCCTATCAAAAATCACACAATCCAAATTATGTATTTGATCTCTCTATTTTGCAACAACAAGCCACTCCTGAAGATGTCCAATACTTGATTCAAAACAATCAATGGAAATGGTCTCCTCTTGTTCAGCAATTGTTTGTTCAGCAAATTCAAGGAAACACCATGTTGAGTTATGATCCGAATGCGTCCATGAATTATGCAAAAAAAATATACAATGAAAATGCTATGAAACAGCTTCTTTCTTGGAATACAAAAGAGGGTACTTTTTTATTGAATGGAGCTCTTATTGGCAATGATGAAAAAAATGATGAATTCTCTGATATTAATTTTTATCCAAAAGACAAGATTAAATGTTCTACGTCTGGGTCATCTGGGCTGTCTGGGGGTATCATGCAAAAATTTACCTATAATGGATATGATTCTATATTTGGGAATCCGAATGAACTGATTACTCCTGTCGATAATCAGGAATTGCCTCGATTGGTTACCGGATTCAAATTTTTGAAAGGTCCTTGTAATCCTTGTCTTGCATTAAATAATCCACCTGATTATAGTTGTGCTTTTTCTCTCAATACTGGCAATGGAAATGAAGTCAGTGATATCTGGCAGAATTTATGGAATATTTATTCTTCGACGTCGCTTGCAGAGAGAGAAAAAAAAGATAGCTTGGTGGAGCTACCTCTTTTTTCTACCGATAATACGGGTGCGAAATATGTAAATGTAGGTGTGTATGATTCCCATATTGGTGTGGTTTCTACGGATCGTGCTCTTGTTCCCAACCCTCCTTTTTTACCGAATACGCCGACTAATATGGGTGTAAATAATTAGATTTTTTTTTATTTTTTTTTATTTTTTTCTATTTATTTGAATACATTGAATCCGGATTGAATATATTGCATTATTTTTTGTTGTATCGATGTTTGATTGCATTCATTTATACTAGTATTTAATTGGTAGTCTATTTCTTCTTTTTGTTCTTCTTTTTCTTGTTCTTCTTGTAAATATTGAAACAATGGAGAATCCATGTCATTATGATTAAATGATGTTTTTGAATCTATGGGTGCTTTCTTTGAATGTCTCGGTGCTTGTGGTGGTAATATTTCTTCGCATGTTGTTTCAGTAGTGGGAATGATGATTGACAACTTTTCTCTCGATGTTTTTCTGTTTGGATTATAAATCGGCATAATGGTATCTGGATGAATCAATGAATATACTGGTTTTTGATTTTGTTGATTTTGTCGATTTTGTTGATTTTGTTGATTTTGTTGATTTTGTTGATTTTGTTGATTTATCGGTATTGTCATGGTCATCGTTTTTGAGCGTTTTATTGGTTTAGGTGGCTTCTGCGGCAATCCCATTTCAATATCGAAATCTTCTGATTGAGAGAATGATTCGTGATCTATTTCTGTAATATTGTATGTTCTTTGTCTTCCTTGTGATGTTTGTCTTGCAGTTGAATACATTCCTGCTTTGTCTAAATTGAGTGTTTTATATGTGATGTAGATATCATCACACATGATTTTGTAAAAGAGTTTTTCTTTTTCTGTATTTGGAAAAGGTGTGATATTTTTTTCCACGAAAGACATGATTATTGTTAAAAATTGTTTCAATCTTACTTTCATTTCTATGATTTTTTCTTCTATTTTTTTTATTTTATATGCTTGATAATTGTGTCTGTCAATATTGTATTCTCTTTCATCAAAATCAAATGCAGAATGTAACCATGTGTTTTGCTTTTGTTTTTGTCCAGGGAATAATTGTGTATTGCTTTCTATCCTTTTTTGTTTGGCCAATTCTTTGGATTCATATAATAATTCTTGTGTATGTTGTCGGAAGACATATTTTGTTACATTTGCGTATTGTTGAAAGAAGCTGTTCTTTCTATTTATTTCAATTGTGTATAAATTGTCTATTTCTAACCTTGCAGATATATTGGATTCATTGGATTCATTGGATTCATTGGATTCATTGGATGACAATGTGCTTTTAATTTGATATGTATTTTTTGATTCACTCAGTAAATAGGGTATTTCCAAACTGGTTTCCCATTTGTTTGTTGCATAATTATAAATGGTTGCATTTTCCATGTGTATTGTTACGTTTTGCAGGGATTGATACAAAATGCTATGAATGATTTCGCCGTAAACGAGTCCTGCGTTTTCTATTTGGTCAATGTAGTAATAGCTTGCTCTTTTTTTAGAGGATAAAGTATCCAACATGTGATAATCATGATCCTTTCCAAATCCTATAAATATGTTGGTGTATTCATCCGATACATATTCGGCTAGTTTGGATGGATTGGTTTCTCCACTGATTGCATTCCCATCTGTCATGAAGATATGTGTTTTGTTGGCATGGGTTCGGCTTTTTTCGATTTTTGTTTTGGCATAATTGAGAGAAAGTTCTATATCCGTTCCATTTCTTGGTTGTAATTTGTCTATTTTTTCTTTTATTTCTTTTATTTTGAGGGTGTCTTTTACATGGGTCATTTCACACATATTTTCGGTTCGATCATCAAAAAGAATGATTTGTATGCTTATGTTTGTATTTTCCATGGTGGACAACAGATCAATCATGTTCTTGGTTGTATGAAGAACATGGTCTAATTTTGTTTTTCTATCTTGACATTTTTCGTTCATTGAACCGGATATGTCGATTGTCATGGTAATTTCTTGTTCCAATGGATTTGCAGGAGTGGATGACATTTCTATTTCTAGAATGCCGATCTTTTCTTCTTCAGAGAGACTTTTGGGTTGGATAGGCAAAGAAATACGTTGATTATGCATTTGAATGGAAGCAGAGTGAATGGGATACATCATTGTGTGAAAGGAGATATTGATTTATTGTATTGTTGTAATATTTTTTTTGAAAGAAAATGTATTTCAATTTTTTTGTTTTTATTTTTGTTTTTGTTTTTGTTTTTGTTTTTGTTTTTGTTTTTGTTTTTGTTTTTGTTTTTGATTTTGTAGAAAAAGGATTTAAAGATTGTGGTAGATATGTTTGTATACAAGGTTTTATAATATATGGATCAAACTACTACTACTACTCCTGTTCCTGTTCCTAGTCAAGAATCGTCGTCTCTTCCTCCTGCACCACCTCAAATTAAATTGGTGAATGTTCCTATTACAGATGAAAATTCTGCGTTCAATTTGATTATTAATTTTTTGAATCTAGCCCAAAGAAGAGGTTCATTCACGATGGATGAATCGGCAAAAATTTGGGAATGCATTAACAAATTTCAAAAAGCTTCTCCTCCTCCTTCTTCTTAATCGTATTTGTCTTTGTTTTACAGGTTTTTATAAGAGTGTATACAATGTTTCGTAATCTATTTCCATATTAGGTGTCCATATTATTTCTGGTGGTGTTTGCCATTCAGAAAAAGGTATAGCTTTGCTTGTGGATTGAGAGAAACTTAGTAATTGTTTTAATGCTTTTAATCGGCGTATGAATGGTTTTTCTGGTCTTGATGTTGATGTTGCCATTTTTCGAGAGACTTGCTTCAATCGCCATTCAAATTGCAAGGCTGCTTGCCAATTGGGGAAATTTTTCACATAACATATTCTGTCCCATGTGTGTCCTTGATTTACTTTTACGGATGTCGCATGTGCCCCTCCTTTGATTTCTTTGTTGTGTTGTCGTAAACGATGATCTACGTCTATGGTCGCTCCTACATAAGATGCTTTTTGGTCCGAGGATAACAAGATGTATACAAAAGAGGGTTTCGGTTCTTGCGTTTCATTTTGCGTTTCTTTTTGAATTTCGGTTTGATTTTGCATTTGTATAACAAATGGAGAGAAAATGTTTTATATGTTTATATTATATAATACATTTTGATTTTGATGAATCCTTTTAACATTTTTACCAAGATGTTTCATTATTTCTATGATTTTTCTCTCGCCCTTGGATTTTTTAGTGAATTTTTGTTGTTTTTGATGGTTCCTGTTTTGGTTGGAAAAACGAATCTAGTCTATGTCTTGTTTTATCTTGTTTCTTTGCTTTTTAGTTCGTCCTTGAATATATTTCTCAAAAATACCATCAAACAAGATCGTCCTGCAGATCCTAAAAAATTTTTATATTCTGAGCATTTTTCCAAGAAAAAAAATATTCAATTTTATGGAATGCCTTCCGGACATAGTCAAGCGGTGTTCTTTTCCATTACCTATTTGTTCTTTACCCTTTGTCATTTGAATTTATATCTTGTTTTGTTTTGCTTGTTTGTTGCAGTCATGATGGTTATTGAACGTTATTTGTTTCATAATCATACCTTGCCTCAGCTTTTTGTGGGTGCGATTGTGGGAACGTTGATTGGATTGGGTGTGGTTTCCATTCAAAATGTTGTATTGAAAAAGTCTCTTTGTTCTCTCTCTATTCAATCTTAAGCAGATATTGGAATAATGGATTGGAGTGATGGATTGGAGAGAAAAAAGGGTGGATCGGGTCTTGTCTTGTCTTGAATTATTATGTAATTGAATTATATAATAATGTCCTCTTTGCGACTTGATAAATGTTGTAAAATCAGTTGTCTTCTCTCGGCAGTGTTTGTTGTTTCCATGATTTATACCAATGGATTTACAGATCAATGTCGTGTGATTCGTCAATACAAGGCACAATTGCCTCTAGCCTTGCAGAAAAGATATGAAACTATTACTCGAGAGAGATTGGCCATTTATTATTATGGGTATGTATTGGGATTTCTTCTTTCTCTCTTTGTTCTTGGAGTATTGTTGCAGCAGAAACAAAAAATTCCTATTTGGGGAATGGTTTGTATTGTGGTTTCGGTGAGTTTCATGACAAATTATTTTTATTATATTTTGAGTCCCAAGTCGGATTGGATGTTGAATCATATTCAAAATGAAGAACAAAGTAAAGCTTGGCTCGTTATTTATCGACGTATGCAACTTTTTTATCATACTGGATTGTTATTGGGTATTTTAGCGGTGGCTTTTTTCGTTTTGGCGTTTCGTAGATGTTCTGTTTAGTTCGTTTTTGTCTTTGTCTTTGTCTTTGGAATATTGATTCAATTCATCATATTGATTCAATTGACGATAATATTCTTCTACTTTACGATAATGTTCTTGTCTTTCTTTTTCCCATCTTTCATCGAATTCTAGATCTTCTATGGCTTCTTCCATGGCTTTATCGAGAGAATCTTCGTCGTCGTCGTCTAGTATGGTCAATACTTCACTTAGAACACTTTTTGTTTCATCATCGTTTTCGTCGTTTTCGTCGTTTTCGAAACTTATTTCTTTTTCATAGAGTTCCAATATTTCTTCAATTTCTTCTTCTTCCTCATTGGTTTCTTTTGTTCCATACATTGTTTCATACTTTGTTTGAATAGTTGGTTTGACATTCTTGCGGTTTTGATTGAATGATTCTTCTACGGCTATCATACTTTTGTTGTTTGTGTTTGTATTTGTTGAGAATTGAGAGAAAGAGCAATTCAATTTTTTTTGAGTTTTTTGTCAATTTTTGGGCTTGCAGATTGAAAAAGTGTTGACAGACTTGATTTGATTGTATGTGTTTGTGACTGCTAGACTTGCAGATGGAAAAAGTGTTGTTAGACTTGCACTCTCTATTTCTAGTGTCCTCTATCTCCCCCCCTATTGTTTGTTTGCCTAGTTGATCCCCGGTATTTATTCTTGATGCGATTGCTGGGTTGAAGGCCGTTTTTCGATCCTTTCTCGATATTTCAGAAACCGCTCATGTTTTGAGATATGGGTGACAAAATATCCACTGCATTTAGGGTATCCTTTTGTTCTGTGCATTCATTCACTTATTCATCTCTATTATCCTAGAGATATGGATACATTATAAGTATGAGACCTTAATCATACAACCATGCAATATAGGCAAACCATATAAGGGCAGAAATGAGTGATGTTCCTGTATATGACCCATGTTTTTATATATGGCTCATGTTCTAATAAATGAATGACAAAAATAGCATCACATAATCAGAAAAAAAAGGATTCCCATAAGGGGAAGAGCCTCTTTTTGTGTTTTTGTATTTTTTATAATATTTTTTTTACTGCTTTATACAACATCGACAAGATTTACTATTGGGACATCCACTATAGGCACATTTGTAGGAACGACTATATCTGCAGGGGGTGCACTCGTATTTTCTGCCGGAGTAGTCGCAGTAGTAGCAGTAGTCGCAGGAGTCGCTGCAGTAGCAGGAGTAGTAACACGTGATGGTTTTCTTGCACGAAATTCCATGATCTCAAAGGTCTCATTTCTGCAGATGGGACAAGGACAAGTACGGGTGGTTCTTTGGTATGTTTTGAAACACTCTGCACCAAAAGAATGTTTGCAGCAGCTGGTTTCAATGGTGTCTCTTTTTTTGTGAGAATCCATGCAAATACCACATATATCTTCCATCGTTGCATCCAATAAGCTTTTTTTCAAGACTTTGGATTTGACCACGATTTTACGACGTCTTTGGTTATGGAGTCTCTCATAAAAGGGTGCTACTGCTTGCTCGTAGGTTTGATTTTGTACTTGTCGCACTGGTTGAACCCGCTGTGGCCTTTCAGGGGCTATTTGATGTTGATTTCGTGGTGGTGGGGTAACCATGCGATTCAATGGATTTCGTCGTGGTGGTTGTAGAGGTGAAACGGGTGCGATTCTAGGTGCGACTACAGGTGCGACTACAGGTGCGACTACAGGTGCGATTACAGGTGCGATTACAGGTGCGACTACGGGTGCGACCACGACATTTGCAGGAGGAGGAGGCACCATCACACGTTGCAAAATCCCCTCTATATCAGAGAGCGATTGTCTTAATCGAATATAATCCTCTTCCACCAAGGGACGTTGTTGTCCTGACAAATTCGTCATCATCTCCTGGGTAATATGGAATAATAGTTGATTCATTTTATAGCGTTCTACGTTTGGTTTGCTTTGTTATTTCAGGGGTTTTCTTTTTAAGACAAGCAGATTATATGAAAAGTATTTCAATTTTTTTTATTTTGACAAAAAAATTTTCAGAATAAAAAAAGGATGGCTCCCTTTTTTATGATTTTTATGGTTTTTTTGATTTTTTTAATACGTGTGCGATTACATAGGAATCCAAGGGTCCCAAGGGTCCAAAGATCCAAAGGTTTCTTCGTTTTTTTGATCGTCTTCGGGTGCTTCTTCATGAGAATATGATTCTTCGAGTAGATAGTCCATCCAAAAGAAGGTTTTGACGAGATCGTTTGTATAGTTTTCTCGCACGAGTTTGGGTCTTGTGCAGGGAATAAATTCATTGGCATTTGCGTTCATAGTTTGTGTCATTTTGTTTGTTTGTGATTGTTGCAGTATTGATCAAAAAGTATTTCAATTTTTTTACTTTTTGAAAAAAAATTTTGAACATTTGAACATGTGAACATGTGAAAAAAAAATACAATATATACATTTTTTACACGCTTTTTACATATCCTTTGACTCCAAAGTCAACTCATTAGATTGAAAGTATTTGACATATTTTTTGTTGTTCGTTTTCATTCAGGTGATCCATTTTACAAAAGATTTGATATACTGCCCCCGATAAAAACAAGTCCATGATTTCTTTTTTGTTGGAAACTCCATTCTTATTGAGAATGTCATTGATTTCCCTGGCAAGATTTAGACGCACACTTACATTGTCTTGAATGGCAGCAGGAATAGGAGTATCGATTGTTTCGTTTGATACATTGTTGTCTTCATCTTCCACATCAGTGATGATTGAATCATTGTCGTCAACATCGTCGATCATTGGATAACATTTACACAGGATGCGTTTAAGAGCATAAAAATGACTACATACAAACCCAATAGTGAGGGAATCGTGATAATTCCCACATTCACCGCAAAAATATGTCGAAAAATCGACACGTTGGTTTCTCTCTAGAATCGAATATTCACAACAGAATTCTGTTCCCATATCTCCTTCCGTTATTTTTTTTTGTTCAACATGATACCTTCTTTTTTTGGATAAGAGGATGTGGATATCCTTTTTGGTTTGTATGATTTGTTGAACGATCGGGCACGTTTTTTTCATTCCATAATAATCAAATAGATCATAGGATTCGTAACTGCTTATCATGTCAATCAGTTCCATAGGTAGTTGCAGTTTGGATAGTATCTGTTTGCGGTTCATCATTTGGTATTCGTATTCGTTTCTTATTGCTATTTTGGTACAACCCTTTTTGCAGTTAAAAAGTATTTCAATTTTTTTTTATTTTTCAAAAAAAAATACAATATATACATTTTTTACACGCCTTTTTTTTTATCTTTTTTTTCTTTTTTTATGCATACAACATATAATCTCTGCCTGAATCCAATGTCAAATCTTCTAGAAATTCATAACAAATATGACATTGACACATGCGTTCATCTTGAAAGAAATCTCGTTCACCAAACTCACACAAATTAATGGATCTAGCATTATAATATTTTCCACAATCTACACACATAGAATAATCAAAATTTATTTTTTTCGATTGGTCTGTGCATTTATACATACACCAATAATCTGGACCCGTATCTATGATAGTGCGTTGTGCCTTTTCACTCAAAAGTACATGGAGATCCTTTTTGGTTTCCATCATTTTTTGAATGATCGGGCACGTTTTTTTCATTCCATAATAATCAAATAGATCATAGGAGTCGTAACTGGCTATCATGTCAATGAGCTCCATAGGTAGCTGTAGTTGGGATAGTGTCTGTTCGCGGTTCATCTTTTCTTATCTCTTTTCGTATTCGTTTCTTATTGCTATTTTGATACAGACTTTTTTGTAGATGAAAAGTATTTCAATTTTTTTTATTTTTCGAAAAAAATTTTTAACATTTTAAGTTGAAGTTCAAGTTGAAGTTCAAGTTGAAGTTCAAGTTGAAGTTCAAGTTTGTAACGCAGTAAATGTTTGTAACGCAGTAAATGTTTGTAACGCAGTAAAACCTTGCAGATAAAAGAAAATATTTGTGATGGCCTTTTTGGCGCCCGTAGGGCGCTCCCGGGGTGCGATGACTAGGTGCGCTCGCGTGACCATCTATGCTTTACGTTTTAAGAAAGAATGTTCTTGGAATGTTCTTTTTGTCAAAATTTTTTTTCAAAAATAAAAAAATTGAAATACTTTTTCAATAAGAAAAGAGTGATACAAAAAATATAACCTATACTATACACGCACCCCTATACCCCTTGCAAAATGAATACAATATCATTGGTCGAAACGTTTGTGGACCGAGAAAATGTCACTTCTCTCTATGATTCTTCAGCACATAGAAGATATTTGGATACTTTGAAGAAAGAAGAATTGTTTGAATTGTATTATGAACGTGAACTCATGAATTACAAAGCAACATGTCAAGCTAATTTTTCCGTATCTTCTGATGAATCATTATACTCTATGCCGAGAGATGTCTATCGTCATTTGAAAAAATTGGAAAAACCCAATTTGATTGGTTTGTTGTGCTTTGGTCGTCCCAAGGACATTTCTGTGTTTGGTTGGCATATTCAATGTCTTCTTGCTTCTAGAGCCAAAGAAAAGAGGTTGATAGTGGAAGAAGAGAAAAAAAACGCAAAAATGTTAGAACAGCAGAGAGAAAAGGAAAAAATCAAGCAAAAAGAAAAAGAACTTGCTTTGCAAAAAAAAGAAAAGAAAATTCAAAAAAAGAAAGAAAAAGAGTTGAAATCTGTTTTGCAATCTGTCGTTCAAGAATGGGCAGAAGAAGAATGATTATAAACCCCTGCAAAAAAAACAAAAAAATAAAAAACATGGAACTCTTGTCTAGGGTTCCATGTTTTTTTTACGATTTGAAAACCTTGCAGATAAAAGAAAATATTTGTGATGGCCTTTTGGCGCCCTTTGGGCGCTCGCCTGGGTGCGATGGCTAGGTGCGCTTGCGTGACCATATATGCTGTCATGGATTTGCATAGAATACGAGGATACCAGCCTAGGCACGCCGAAGGCGCCTACCACACATCCCGTTTTTTTCTTGTTTTTTGGCAAAAGTACTTTGGCATTTCAAAAATGGACATTTATATTTGTCCGTTTTTCAGATCCCCAAAATAGTTTCCGATATTTCTTATTTTGTGACTGAAAAAAATCTTATGCTCTGCTTTTTTTCTATGTGTTTGAATTGTTGTTAGCATAACTTTTTTAACGAAAAACTAGTTAAACAATTTTCTTTAGGAGATATATGTGCGATCTTGTAAATAAAAACACAAAAAAACACATTGATTATGAATGTGAAACATGTCAATTCATAACAGGTAACAAAACGCATTATGAAAGACATTGCTTGACTGCAAAACATATAAAGTTGCAAAAGTTGCAAAAAGTTGCAACAAAAAACACAAAATATAATTGTGAAACTTGTCAATACAATACAGATAACAAAACAAATTATGATAAACATTGTTTGACTGCAAAACATTTGAAAAACGTAATTCCTTTGCAACAACAAGAAGAAGAGGATGATGATGACGAGGATGAAATGAAAGAAATGTTTATGAATATGTTTGAAAAAATGATGATGGAACAAAATCAATTCATCCATGAAAAATTTCAAGAATTAGTAGAGAAACAAGAAGAATTAATAGAGAAACAAGAAGAATTAGTAGAGAAACAAGAAGAATTAGTAGAGAAACAAGAAGGCACCAATGAGAAATTACTTGATATTGCAGAGAAACAAGAAAATACTCATGAGAAATTGATTGAAATTGCCAGTCATCCTACCACTACCACTATCAATAATAACAACAACCATTTCAATTTAACCATCTTTTTGAATGAAACTTGCAAAGATGCACTTGTTATTGATGATTTTTTTGATTCCCTTGAAATCAGTGACGATGAATTTTATCGATTTGGAGAGATTGGATTCAAAAGGGCATTGGCTGAATTTCTTACAAACAATATCAAACAATTATCTTATATTGAAAGACCTATTCATTGCAGTGATGCCAAAAGAAAAATTCATCATATCAAATTGGATACTGGATGGACCCATGACAAGGAAAAATACAAATTCCCCATTACAAAAGGAATCAAGAATTTTCAATGGAGAGAATTATCCAAAATTCAAAAACACAATCCCACTTATGATGATAGTGATTCCATTTGCATTAAAAAACAGAATGCCCTTTGTCAATGGTGGACAGGAGGTAGTGAAGATATTTCATTTGTAGATAAAATTTTTGATGCATTTGAAAAGATGGCGAATGAAATGATCATTCCCAAACAAGTAATCAAACATACATAACAAAGCGAATAGTCTTGAGAGAGAGACAGGTTTATTGATTGGATTTATCCTCTTTTTTTTCCTTTGTTGAATCAGTTGGCTTCTCTACACCAAGCAGAGAATTGAATAAAAATCGTAATACGATAAAGGTAATGATCACGATTAACAACCATGTTATGAAAAATCCAATGAATTTTTTCATATCCAATACCGATTTGCCTTTTAAAGACAAGTAGTCTATCACCATTTTGTTATGAGTTGCAAAAATGGCATTGTTTACCAAGGGAACCACGATATCATTCACTAAAGATCGAATCAAATCATTGCTAGCTAGAGCGATAATAACCCCTGCACATGTACCTACGATATTGTTTTCTGCTAAAAATTTGGCAATACCTTTCTTCATTTGATTCGATTTATCCATTTTACTGCGTTATATAGAGAGAAAGAGAAAAAAAGGTATTGGACAAATGTCCTCACTTTTTCCTTTTTTTTATATGTTATACATGATAAGCAAAAGACAAGCAAATATAAGGTAAATACAATACAATCATATATTATTAGACTACTGGTTCAACATCCACAGGTTTTTTGTTTTTTTTTGCTTCTTTTTTTGCTTCTTTTTCAGCTTTCGCTGCTTCCTTGGCTGCTTTTTTCTCGGCTTGTTCTGCTTTCTTGGCTTCTCTCTCTTCTTTTGAGAGAACAACACGTTTCTTTTTCTCCTTTTTCTCTCCTTCTTCTCCTTCGCTTTCACTTTCTTCTAGATCCACTTCCCCTTCTTCAAGGGTGGGAACCACTACATCAGCAACTGCATCAGCAACTGCACTAGTAGTAGTAGAGGGTTGTTCAATGATTTCTTCCTCTTCTTCCTCTTCTGAATCGGATAATTCAGGTAGTTCGAATTCATCTTCTACTATTAGAACTTCCTTCTTGGGTTTGGATGCTTTTTTCGCTGCTGCATTTTCTTTGCGTTTGGCAGCGGCTTCTGCTTTTTTTACTGCTGCGTTTTCAGCGCGTTTGGCAGCCGCTTCTGCTTTTTTTGCTGCTGCGTTTTCAGCGCGTTTGGCAGCAGCTTCTGCTTTTTTGGCTGCTATGTTGGCTGCTTTTTCTTCTGCGGATAATGCGGGTGCTTTGGACTTGGTGCTTTTTTGAACCGCTTTTTTCTGCACGACAGATTTCACTACGTCAATATTCATTTTTGACATGGCATCTTCAGCATCAAAACCATATAGTTCAGCACATTGAGTCACCACCTGTGTGGCTACATCTCGCATCATCTTTTCAATAGAAGCTTGCACCATTGTAGATACTTGGGATTCGATTTGGATAGACGACATTTTTCAGTTTACTTGCTTGTTATGAATGATTATTTGATACAAACTTTTTTGTAGATGAAAAGTATTTCAATTTTTTTTTATGTTAGAAAAAAATTTTTAGAAATTGATTTTTTACTGCGTTGTATACCTTGCAGATAAAAGAAAATATTTGTGATGGCCTTTTGGCGCCCTTTGGGCGCTCGCCCGGGTGCGATGGCTAGGTGCGCTCGCGTGAGCCTATATGCTGTCATGGATTTGTATGGGATACGATGATATCAACACCGGCACGCCGAAGGCGCCTACCACACATCCCGTTTTTTTCTTGTTTTTTGGCAAAAGTACTTTGGCATTTCAAAAATGGACATTTTTAAAATGTCTATATTTCAGATCTCCAAAATAGTTTCCAGAAATTATTGTTTTGTGACTGAAAATTTTCTTATGCTCTGCTGCTTTTTTGATTGCTTTGTTTTTTATGAGCATAACTTTTTTTCATGGAAAACTAGTTAAAGAAATGTCTTTAGGAGATATATGTGCGATCTCTTAAATAAAAACACAAAAAAACACATTGATTATGAATGCGAAACATGTCAATTCATAACAGGTAACAAAACGCATTACGAAAGACATTGTTTGACTGCAAAACATCAAAAATCCCTAAAATCCCTAAAAATCCCCGCAAAAAACACCAAATATAATTGTGAAACTTGTGACTATTTTACAGATAATAAAAAGGATTACAACAAACATTGTTTGACTGCAAAACATTTGAAAAACGCAATTCCCTTGCAACAACAAGAGGACACTGATGATGATCATGATGATGATGATGATGATGAAGATGAAATGAAAGATATGTTTGTGAATATGTTTGAAAAAATCATGGAACAAAACCAAGTCATCCATGAAAAATTTCAAGAACTTGCAGACAAACAAGAAAATACACATGAGAAATTGATTTATATTGCAGAGAAACAAGAAGAATTGGTAGACAAACAAGAAGAACTTGCAGACAAACAAGATGAAAAATTTCAAGAATTGGTAGACAAACAAGAAAACACCCATGAAAAAATGATTGAAATCGCCAGTCATCCTACCACTATCAACAACAACAACCATTTCAATTTAACCATCTTTTTGAATCAAACCTGCAAAGATGCTATTGATATTGATGATTTTTTTGATTCCCTTGAAATCACTGATGATCAATTTTATCGATTTGGAGAGATTGGATTCAAAAGGGCATTGGCTGAATTTCTTGCAAGCAATATCAAACAATTACCCTATCTTGAAAGACCTATTCATTGCAGTGATGCTAAAAGAAAAATTCATCATATCAAAATGGGTAATAGTTGGACCCATGACAAGGAAAAATACAAATTACCCATTACAAAAGGATTCAAGGATTTTCAATGGAGAGAATTATCCAAAATTCAAAAACACAATCCCACTTATCATGATAGTGATTCTATTTGCATCAAAAAACAAACCGCACTCTCTGAATGGTGGTCAGGAGGTAGTGAAGATATTTTATTTGTAGATAAAATTTTTAATGCATTTGAAAAGATGGCCAATCAAATGGTTATATCCAAAAAATCTATTCTATAATCTTTTTATTTTATACTGCAATACCATGCAATACCATGCAATACCATGCAATACCATGCAATACCATGCAATACCATGCAATACCATGCAATATTATATCATATAATAGAGAGAAAGAGAGAAACTACATTATACACTTCCTTTATTACGAATCCAGAAATCGGTGATGTTTCTGGAAATCAGTGATTTTCCTGGAAACCGCTCATACGGGATGCAATGAAAACCATTCATACGGGCAGTGAAAACCGCTCATACAGGCAATGAAAACCATTCATACAGGCAGTGAAAACCGCTCATACAGGCAGTGAAAACCGCTCATACAGGCAGTGAAAACCGCTCATATGGGATGTAATGAAAACCATTCATAAATATATATATATAAAAAAGTATTTACATTTTTATATATTATTGCTTATATTCACATGATATGCTTATGCTTTGGCTTTTGCTTTGGCTTTTGCGTATATTCACATGTTACAAATGTTTGTTTATGGATGTTGGCAATCCATGACCAAATAATATCATATACACCAATATCAACGCAGCTAATAAAATGCTTCGGTTTTCAGCAACTCTTTGTTTTTGACCTAGTATAAAAATCATAAAGAGATATAATAAAATACCGATTATTATCGAATGCAACAACATCATTCCTCCGTTTTCCATTCTCTATATTCTCTATTCAGAAAAAAAGGTGTTTCGCCTACATTATATCTGACATCTTTCCTTTTATTATTTTTGTTACCTTTCTACCCGCTTTCATTCGTTCCATCCTTTCATTATTCTTTTTTATTATTTCTCCTACTCTTCTTATTTTTTCCATCCTTCGCATCGTTTCCATCTTTTTTGCACCCTCTACCATGTTTTCATGCATTATCTTTCTCGGATTTGATATTTCTAGACAATCATTTTCTTTTTTTTATCCTTTCTTCCTCTTTCAGTGTTATCATTGCTGCATCTGATCCCTTTTTAACCTCTTTTTTAACTTCCTTTTCAACTTCCTTTTCAACTTCCAGTTCCAGTTCTACTTTCGTTTCAACTTCCGTTTCAATTTCCGTTTCAACCTCCGTTTCAAGTCCTGTTTTAACCTCTGTTTCAAGTTCCGGTTCTTTTATTTCCTTTTTATATGAATATATATCCAATAATTTTACTATAATTGGACTTCTCTCTATATCTACATTACCCAACTCTACCAATTTGATCTCGGATATTTTTTCTTTTCCATAATTCTTGTATTTTTCTATAAAATCAGACAACCCCGACAATAACGATTTATCCGATTGTTTCAAATCACCTGTAATCACCATCTTACTTCCTTGTCCAATTCGGGTTGTCAACATCATCATCTGATTCGGTGAACTATTTTGCATCTCATCTGCAATAATATATGTATTTTTGAATGTTCTTCCTCTCATATAAGCCAATGGAGCAATTTCTATCACGTTATTATTCATCATATGATGAATCTCCGTTTGCGAATAATATTCTGAAAATATATCAAAAATAGGTCTCATCCAAGGATCCATTTTTTTATTAATGTTTCCAGGAAGAAATCCAATCTCTTCATCATCCACTGAAACTACGGGTCGTGTAATAATTATTTTATTCACGTATCCATTTTTCAATTGTTTTATTGCGTTTGAACATGCCAACAAAGTTTTTCCCGTTCCTGCAGGTCCAACAATGAAAATAAGCGATACATTAGGATCATTTAAATGATTATAATAAATTATTTGACTCAGTGTTTTCGGTTTGTATAATTCTTTAAAATAATCATTATTTTCATCGTGCTTGTTTTTTGATTTTTTTAATCCCAATGCAGTTATCCTATTTTTTTGACTCAAATTTCTTTTTGAAAAGAGAGAAACTGATTTTTGAAACAAAAAAAAAGACATGAACAAGAATCCAACTATTTTCATTAATATACTCTTTCATTTTATTTTTATATCATTATTATAATATAATTCAAAGTAGAATACTATCCATTTCAATGAAAAAACCAATTCTTCTAATGATTGGTAGCAGTTTCATCAAACATTGGAATTTTACAAATGAACATTATTCTGTTGTAAATAAAGGAATGTCTGGTCTCTCGAGTGAACAACTTTTTTCCACAAACTATCTACAATATTTACAAAATATCTACAAAAAATCAAATATTATTTTCTTTTATTCAGGTGCAAATGATATTGATCGTAATTACGAAAATCCAGACAATGTCATTTATAACAACATTCATTTTTTGGAATTTTTATTACATTCTTCCCCTGCTTCGTCCATCTTTGTATTTTCCTTATTGAAGTCACCTCTTGTTTTGGAAGATCCTATCAAAACAAAAGCAATTACATACATCAATCAACAAATGCGACTTTTTTGTAAAAATCAGCCACAATTAATCTATATTGATTACAATCGATCTCTCCATTCACCTGAATATTTTATGAATGACAATCATTTGAATTATTTAGGATACCAGCAAATTGAAAAAAAACTTGTAAAAATGCTTTAAATAAAAATGCTTTACACCAAATAAACTACACAAATAAATACTATATTCCAAACTCGGGAATAGTATACACATCACCAGTCAATATATATTTTGCAATAATCTTTGGATTCTGTTTATTCAAAATAATATCCTCTGCTAGATAGACATTTCTATATTTGTCTATATAATACAAAATTCCTTGAATGTCCTGAGTCCAAACCTCTATTTTCTGCATACTAATAGATGAACTATTTTCATTATTTTCCTCCATAATACCATGTGGTTTATTTTTGATATGTGTTCCACAAAATTGATCCTCTTTTTTCTTTCTTCTTGTGCATTGCTCATTGTTTGCTCTCTTAGCACAACATCTCTCAAAAAAGGGTACTACATTTTTCACTCTTTTTCTTTTTGAAAAATCCTCTTTTTGAATCACTAATCTTTCATATTCGTAAATATACTGCAAAAGTGTATTCATTTTTTCCTCCTCTATTCCAATTTGTGATGTTTTGTCACGAATAGAATCTTTGAATGTTGTGATATAATGTTCAATTTTGTGATTGATTCGTTTTTCCATACTTTGATTTTGATACAATACATTACCATTATTATTTTAATTCAATTTTTTTTATATTCTTGCAAAAAACAATATAAAGAAATAAGATGGTCTATTTGGCGGCTTACGCCGCCTATGCTTGGATTTATGTGATGATTTTTATTGACTGCATATATCGTGATAAAATATGAAGGATGGGAGGATTAATATTCTATTTTTGACGTCAAGAAAATAGTCATTAACATGAACGTATAAAATCCAATATAAATGATATAACTACTTATATTGATATTGTAATAGGACAAAATTTGCACTACAATATATAAAAGTATCACACTGATACATGAAATAGTAACAACAAAAGTATTGGATAATTGCATCTATATTTTGCAGATATAAAAAATACTTTATCTATTCTCTATTTATATTTCTATTTCTCTCTATTTCTATTTCTATTTCTAAATCAAGGTGGTTGAATCTTTTTTTATATAATGACCAGACAATGCTAATTGGTTATCACTATTTTGAATCAACCAATAAGGAATTCCATTATCTGAAAAATAATATGTTTCTGAACATTCGTCTTTTTTCAATGACAAAAAATTATCCCATTCTTCTTTTGATAAAAGAGTTGTTTCATTTGTAAAAATAGCGTGTCGAATAATTCCCATTTTAAATGGAGTTTTTGTATCTTTATGCTTTTCATTTTTGATTTTTTTTGCTAATTCAAAAGAATTGGGATAATTTGTAAACAAATAATAATTATTGAATTTAACATCGGGCACCTTATCAAATTGCAATGTAAATTCAATCATATAATTATGACTTGCACTATATACCGCCATGGGTTTTGGAAAAAACAGACCTGTTTCTTTAGATACCAAATATAATAAATCGACATGATTCATAAAAAAATCGACCACAGAATCATTTATTGGAATATCAGATACAACATGATGATTGATAATTTCATCCATCAATACTAACCATAAATCATTCGCCTTGTAAATATAATGAGAATCAATATTGTAAATAGAACAATCAAAAAATATATATACACTATCTTCATATAAAGTATACCCTTTGTAATTACCATATACATCGTCCTCTACATGATAAGAAATATATAATATATCCAGTATATCTATACATTTTTGCATAACATCAATGTAACTTGACATTTTATTTGCATCATACTTGAAAGAAGGAAGAGACATTATTGTACTCTTTTCTGAATCTATTGATTCCACTTTTACTTTATGCATAAAATATTGCAAAAAAGGTGTATTTTTCTCCGTATTTACTTGATAAGCACAAACATAAATAGATTGTCCATTTTTACATACTAGGTCTTCTATTTTCGGTTCCAACATTTCTAATCCTTTGTAAATATACTTATCATTTCTCTCTGAAGTTTCTATATGTTTATTATTTTCTAATTCAACAAAGAGAGACTGGATTTTTTCTCTCAATATTTCATAGGTATTTTCGTTTACATCATCATTACTAGTATTTTCTTTCTCTAATCCATAGTCTGATTCATTTTCTGATTCAGTGTCCAATATAGATCGCGAATCATTCTCTCTGTATCTTTGTGAAGGAATCATTTTTTATCGTTTCTTATGTAAATATATATAATTGTTTGCTTTATATATATTTTTTTAATTATCAAATATTATTTGTCTATTTTACGTTTAATTACCTCCTTAATTTGTTCTTCACGATTATCCAATATAAATTTCGTCAATTCATCTGCCTTATCTGGTGTGCCTGTATTTGTATAATACGTTTGTAAAATAGTATTCAAATTCTTTGCATTGATCGGCTTTTTGATTTTATTCTGCTTGTAAATAATACTTCCACCATTGATATCAAAACAATCTATTTTGTTGTTTTTCATTGTTTGCATTAATTCGTCTGTCAATAACTTTTTCTTTTGTTTTCTCTCTTTCACTTCTATATTCAATTTGGAAATCTCTGTATCCAATTTAATCCATTCTTTTATATTGGTAACCAATTCTTCTTTCGTATTCATTATTATGCTTTTTTATAAAAGTATATATTTTTTTATATTGTTTTCTTTTCTTATTCTTTCTTTTCTTCTAGAACCTTTTTGCAATAAAAATTATAATGTCTTTTGCATACTTGATTAAAAAATACTTTACATTGACAATTTTTCCCTTGGTTTTTTCCAGATTTTATGATTGCAATACAACCTGTTACTTGCAGCACATTTGAATCGTGACTTATGATAATATTCTCTCCCAAATCTATTTTTGTTTCTGCTTTTGCTTTTGATTCTTCCTTTGCTACCTTCTTTGCCATTTTTATCTTCATTTTCTCTTCTGCTTTTATTTTTTTAGTATACTCTTTGTATTTCATATTATAATGACTCTTGCAATAACATTTTCCATCAATATTAAATAATTTTACGCTATTGTTTTTGCATTTTATATTGCTTTCCAACAAATATGTACATTCACTTTTATAATGAGTTATATAAGTGCGATTCATATATTTTTCATCCAAATAATTGACTCCATTCACCAAATCAACACCTTCCTTTTCTACATAAGGAAGCAATCCGTTTTGCACATGTCTACAATAAGGACAACGTATTTGATTTGCTTTCAAGATCATTCTTTCCATACTATTGAATATTTTTTTATGATTAAATATATCATTGAAAATCGGAATGTAATTGAATGTATGATTGCAATCTAACGTGACTGCATTTTCTTTTAATGGTTCATTTGTTATTAAACAAAATTTCTCTCTATTCATTGGCAATGGATTACTAAGTTTGGATTGATCTTCGGATAAATTTACTACATCAGTCGTATTGTCTAGATTTTCATTATGAAAAGATTTTTTTAATTCTTCATAGAAATTCAAATTGTCTTCTATAATATATTTTGTCATGAAACTATTAATTATACAAATAAAGTAAATCTTTATATTTTTATTATAGCATACATATAAAATGTCGCAATCTGTTTGGGGTCCTCCTGTTTGGACATTGTTTCATACCTTTATTGAAAAAATTAAAGATGAACATTATACAAATATAGCACCACAATTGTTCTTTTATATAAAAAGAATATCGAGTGTTTTACCTTGTCCTGAATGTTCTCAACACGCAACTACGTTTTGGTCCAAAGTTGACTTTAATAATATCAAAAACAGAAACGATTTTAGAAATCTGATTTATATATTTCATAATATAGTCAATGTAAAAAAGGGAAAACCAGTATTTCGTGTTTCAGATTTAGAACAATACAAAAATAAAAATTTAATAATCATCTATAATCACTTTGTTAGTGTGTATAATACAAAAGGAAATATGAATTTGTTAGCAGATTCATTTCAAAGAAAAATATTATTAGGAAATTTTAAACGATGGGTCATGAGCAATATCAATTTTTTTAATCCATAATCAAACAGAAACCAAGCAGAAATTATGTCATAAACTAAATAATATCTGTCAATTCTGTGATTCTATATATATCATTGTTTTGCATGTAAAAATGATATATTTTTGTTTTTTTCATATCTATGTTATCATATAAATATGCATTAAAATGCAACGTATGTAATATAGCTTCATTATCATAATGAAAATTTTTTACTATACATATAGTATTGTAACTATCCATTAACAAGTAAAATTTTTCGTTTTTTGAATACAATTTATATATTAAACTTCTTATATACATTTTATCGTCATGTGAGAAATAACTTTTTTTATTGAAAGATATTTTGAATTTATTGTCGTTTTCCTCTATCCATCCTCCATTGCTTGTATTTTCATTGCTTGTATCTTCTTCAGATTCTCTCAATTCTCCATCTTCCAAATCATCTTCATTTGAATGATAGTTGATTGTTTGTGTTTCTTGTCCTTTGTCTTGTATTTTTTGATCTTCTATTTTTTGATATTCTATTTTCAAAATGGTTTCTTCTCTCGCAACAGAATCATTTGTATTTGAAGGAATAATCACCTCTTCCCTTTGAATCTTTTTTTTATTCAATTTTTTACTCAATTTTGTTTTATTTTCACAAGAAAACAATTCTATAAGTTCATCATCATTGCATGAATGTATATTTTCAAAAGACAACTTGTAAACTATTATACTCAATCCATGTTGCTTCAAATAATTTTTTATAAATATATTTTCTTTGTGATATATCATGGTTAGATCAAAATCTTCTTCTGACTTATAAATATAACACGCAGTAAAATATATTTTTAATCCATTTTGTGTAAACACTATATCATTGTTTTCTGCAGTTTCTATGGGCGTGAAATTATGTTCATTTACAAAATCATTTTCATAATATAATTTTACACGATTATACAAGGTGCACATATTTTTTTTATTATTCGTCATCTTTTTATGCAATATAATAGAAGCATAAATGGTATCATCTGTATCTTGGTAACATTTATACATGTTACTTATAAAAGTTGAGTTCATCACTGCATCATAAAATCCATTTTCTAAAGCATTTTTTACACATTTGTTAAATGACAAAATCATAAAAATACAAACAAGTTTTTATTATTTTATGAATTATATCAAATGATCATTTCAGTTTCAATTTTTTTCTACTATTTTTTGCAGTAAAATTACGCATTAATCAATTCACCATTACGATACGTCTTGCATACAAATTTCTGTTTTTTCGGCATGGAACAGACATCCTTGTTGACAGACATTTCATTAAAAAACATGTAATTTGCACCCGTTGGTATAGAATAAAAGATGGTAGGAATAGTTAATCCCAATACTGCACCCGCCAAAATATTTGTAAATACAAGATATAAATTAGTGAAACATTTTTTAGAATATCGAATCGCAATATCTGCAATCAAATAAGAAGTAATAAAAGCAAATATGGTATAATTGATACTACCATTCAAAAACATTGGCATACATAAATACATTAATGTAAATGATATGACAAATATACTGAAACCCGCATTTCCATATCTTGTATATTGAACCATATTACACAATGCATTCGGAGATTTATATTCTGTAGTTTCTTTTGTATTTGTATTCTTTATAAATATACCACGCAGAAAACATATAAAAATTAAAAAGCCTAAATAGATCATTCCTTTCATGTTTTGTGCTATAAACGAAATACTCAATACAAAAACGACAAGGATAATGGGGCTATAAAACATCAAAAAGGTAAAAATATTCATAAAATCCATTCGTAATGGAACATTACCAGATTGTTGCAATAATGTTTGATCTGTATTCCTTTGATTTATTGAATCCATTCTTTATTATATAACAATAATATTTTATTTCTTATTCAGAAGAACTAGAATACCCAAAAGAGATAGTATGATTATTCAATCATTATTCAAAAATCAACTCAATGGCTTCATGTATTGTGCTTATTGGGTAAAAATCAATTCCTTTTATAATATCATTGTCCTTGTATTTTTCCATAAAATCATCATAATCTTTCTTGTTTTCAAGCGGAAAAAGAAAAGATTTCACACCTGCTTTGATTCCTCCTAAAAATTTTTGAGAGAGAGCACCGATTTCATTAGACAATCCATCTAATCCTGCTTCTCCCGTGACGGCAAATGTATGTTTGATTTTCTTATTGTTCAACATACTATAAAACAACAAAGTAATGGCAATTCCAGCAGATGTTCCAGATTTATTTACCGAACCATCTCCCATGTGCAAATGAATTCCGTATTTGTGTTCTCCATCATATTTCTCTCGAAGTTTCTTCTTGTTTTCTTCGTTTGTCAATGTATACGCCAATGTCATGGAAATATGAAACGATTCTTTCATCATTTCATCCAACAATCCAGTGAGTTTCAAATCCAAAAATTTGTCACTTGGAAAAAATTGTCCATTTGCCGATAGAATACCGGATTGACCTCCCGTAGTTGCATACAAACAATTGATGACACCTACTTTGTTTTCTTCATGGACTTTCTTTGTTCTAACTTCATGTTTGTCTTTGAAGTATTTGTATTTGATATCGTGAATCGTAATCACAATAGGAAGCGGATAATCCACTTTTTCATTGTATTTTTTCAAGATATCCAAATTTATCTCTCCGATAATTTCAAATAAGATTTCTTTTAACTTTCTTACTCCTGCTTCATATGTATAATTTTCTATAATAAAAAGTATTACTTCATTCGGAATGTCTATAATTCCATTCAATCCTACTTTTGTATACATTTCAGGAAGCAAATGTTTGTTGCAAATCACAAGTTTGTCTTCCAAAGACAAATGATTGAATTTTATTCTATGAACACGATCTAGTAAGATTTTATCAATGGCTTCTGGGTCATTGTAACTGATAATAAACAATGCTTTGGACAAATCCAATTCAATTCCATTGAAATATTTGTCTTGAAAACAATCATTTTGAGTAGAATCCAATAAATGAGTCAAAATACCGACAATCTCTCTACCATGTTCTGTTTTGCTTATTTTATCCACTTCATCTATAAAAATAATTGGATTCATACATTTTTTATCAATTAATATTTGAACAATAGACCCCCAAGTAGATCCAACATATGTATAATTATGACCATGTAATGTGCTTCCATTACTATCTCCCGCAATTTGTATCATTGCAAATGGACGACATTCACCATCATCATCTTTCAAACATTTGGATAAACCATTTTTTGCCAATGATGTTTTCCCAACACCTGGAGGACCTTCAAATCCAAAACAATATCCAGATTGTTTTCCATTAATCCACTGCGCAACAATCATTTCTATTTGTTTTTTTGCCTTTTCATGACCATATATTTCTGTATCCAAAATATGTTTCACATTCACCATATATTCATGAATCATGTGAAAATTTTTTTCTATTATTTCAATATCTTTTTGAATGATTGTTTGCGTCTGTTGACCTTGACCTTGCACTTGACCTTGGGTTTGTGGTTGTAATTCATTTAAAATATCTTGGTGTTGATTGACAAAACAAAAATCAATAAATTGACAAATAAATTGTTTCATATCCTTTTTCTTTTTTATTTCCAGTTTTATTTTTGCAAAAATGGATATTTTTTTATTGTCAATGATTTCATTTATTTTTAATGCATATTTTATTAACTCATTTTTTTTATAATTCGCTATTTTATTTTTTATTATTTCTAATGAAAGGGTATCATTTTGTTTTAATAAAGAAATATATTTCAAAATTTCAATACTTGTATATTTGTCTTTTTTCGGAATAATAAGGGGAATATGACTATTTTCTCTCTTTATTATTTTCAAAAAAGTAGATTTGATATTTTTCATGACATTCAATATCGGTTCTTTTTTGTATATTTGAAAAGGTATTTTTAATAAACCATCCAGATATTGTCTTGCCTTGGATCCAGAATCTTCTGATTTTGCTTTTATTTCTTTCAATTTTAACATTGCTTTTTCCTTTACAGAATCATTTGCCTTTAACAAGCATATTTGCTGTTCCAAAGGTATTTTGTTCATATCAAAATTGGTCAAATCATTTGTATATTGTATAGTATTTTTCATTGCCTCTTTGAAATATTTACGAATCATCAAAGGAAAACTATCAATCAATATAATTTGATCGCTATTGTCTATATTTCCGTTGGAATCATTTGAGAGAAGATCATACAATAAATAAGCAATAATATTATTATCATCAAATTCACTTGTTGTCATGATTAAAATTTGCATCAAATAATTACGTTTAAAATATAAATCATTGGAAATAAATTCTTTGGTAATTTGATGTAGACATTTGCTTTTAAAAATCTTGTGTTGATTCAAATATCCATAATATTTATTTTGAATTTCTTCTACATTGTTTACCAAATAATCTTTTAATGTTAATGATTCAGTATACCTTTGATAATGACAATCAACTATGTTGTTTTCCTTTATTTTGTTTTGAATAGACAATATATATTTGTTATCTAAAAATTTCAGCATTATATTGTCAACCAATCCATAGACAATTATATTTTTTTTCAATGATAAATCAGAAATGAATAATTTTATTCCAAATACTTTTGTATGAAATAATTTAGAATGCAAACTTATATCTGTGCAATCAAAATTTTTGATTTTATCTTCTTGTTCTTGTTCTTGTTCTTGTTCTTGTGTATCTTCTATTGTTGCTTCGAGAGAAGATTTCATAGTGATTTGCGTATTTTTTAAATTGACCAATTTATAACTGGTTGGATGAAAATATTTTTTTAATAATTCATATTTTGATTTTTCTTCCTCATTTGTTGCAATATGATCATTGCCAAAACAGATCAATAACAAATCTTCAAAACTTTCTGTTCCATACATCTTGATCAATACAGACAAATCGTTGTTGATTGTTTGCAAATGATTGATGATAGTTTCTGTATTGCATTCTTTTTCATTGATCTGCTTTATTTTACCATGTATATCATTCAATGATTGAATACATGAATTCAGATCATTGTTTCCTAAAATATTCAACAATTTGTTTTTTTGAACATGTATTATGGTTTTTTGTATTAAATCATTGAAAAAAGTGATTTTTTTTTCAATAGGTGCAGGTATTATGTATTGCATAACATTTTTTTTATCATAAAATTTCTCAGCATCATCCTTTTTATGATTGTTATTCATATAATTGCACTATATATTATACTTTTACTTTTTGAATCTTTTTTCGCATTTTTTTCATAAAAAAAGGAACAAGTTGTATTGCTCCACTTTTTTTATGTATGTAAAACGTATATGGTCTAATCTAATGCAGGAAGCTATGAATAGTGCGTAATAAATCAGGAACTACCTTTTTTGTAAGCAATATAATATTGATCTCATGATAATAATCTTTGTATTTTTGTTGGAAAAAGTGAATTTTTTTCATAGCATATATAGCAGAGTTTGTATTCGATAAATTAGACAATCCTAATATTTGCTCTATAAATTCGTATCCTTTTTTATACAAATTACTTGTAAAATAAGGTGATTTACATATGAAAATATCAAAGTTGTTGCAAAAGAGACAAAACATGTTACGTAGATATTTTATTTTGTTTTTTTCTATTCGAGAATGTGTTATATTTATAATATGTCTACGAACAATAGTTGATAGTTTTTGCATTTGCGTGGTATTGGATCCTCGTGTAGTGGATCGTGTATTCATTCTTCTTTCTAAAATTCCAGTTGATTTGCTTTCGATTTGCTATTGATTTGATTTCTATTCACACTGGAAAAAGTATTTCAATTTTTTTATACTACAAAAAAAATTACAGATTATAGAATAACAATATAAACACATTCTTACATATTATATAATGGGTATTCCTTCTTTTTTTATTCACATTGTCAAAAATCATCGCAATATTATTCAAACATTTGTTAAAAACAAACAACCAGTGGATAATTTGTTTTTAGATAGCAATTCTATCATCTATGATGCAGTTCGCAGTGCCAATTCCACCTCTGTTCCTATTATTATTCAAAAAGTCATTGAAAAAATAGAATTATACATCTCTCAAATTGCACCCAAAGGTATCATCATGATTGCCTTTGATGGAGTTGCACCTGTTGCGAAATTGGAACAACAAAGAACACGCAGATACAAATCGTGGTATCAAAACGAAATATCCAATTCTATTCTCGAGAAAAATACGATGGATGCGTTCAATACGGCCAGTATCACCCCTGGAACTCTTTTTTTCAAGGAATTAAACGCAGCTATGGTAGCCTATTTTAAAGACGCCAAAAAATACCATGCCAAGCAAATAATCATATCGACTTCGGATGAATGTTGTGAAGGAGAGCATAAAATTTTTGCCTATCTTCGCGATCATCAAGCAGAACAAAGGGATAAAACACATGTGGTCTATGGTTTGGATGCCGATTTGATCATGTTATCTATCAATCATTTACCTGTTTGTCCATCGATTTATTTGTTTCGAGAGACACCGGAATTTATTCAATCTGTAGATGCTACTCTTGAACCCAATAATACTTATTTGCTAGACATACCTGAATTGGTGAAAAAATTGCCTCTCTCGAACAATAGTTTGTATGATTATATTTTCTTGTGCTTCTTTTTAGGAAATGACTTTTTACCTCATTTTCCTGCCATCAATATTCGCACTGGGGGTATTGACAAAATGATGGAAGCCTATAATGCCGTCATTGGAGAAAAGGAATTTTTAACGGATGGGAAAACCATTCATTGGAATCATGTATTCAAAGTAGTCCATTATTTAGCAGAAAGAGAAGAAGAATTCTTCCAAAAAGAAACAAAACTACGGGATAAAAGAGAGAAATTCCGCTACCCTACAGAAACACCTCAACAAAAAATGACGAAATTTGATGCCATTCCTAATTATGAACGTGATTTAGAAAAATATATCAATCCATTTCAATCCAAATGGAGAGAACGTTACTATAAAGCATTGTTTCCTGAATCGGTAGACGTCCATGCAGTCTGTGTCAATTATTTGGAAGGATTAGAATGGACCATGAAATATTATACCACGGGTTGCCCTGACTGGCGTTGGTGTTATAAATACAATTACCCACCCTTGTTACAAGATTTGATTCAATATATTCCTACTCATGACAATAGTGATTGTGAGTTTGTTTTATATAAAGAACCCCGACCCGTGACTTCATTGATTCAACTTTGTTATGTATTGCCTACCAAAAGTTTGCATTTGCTTCCAGAAAAATTAGTGCAATTATTGAAAACCAAAAAATGGCATCCTGTGAATTGTGATTTTGTTTGGTCTTATTGCAAATATTTTTGGGAATGTCATCCAGATTTGCCTGAAATAGATATGGATGAATTGGAAAATATTATTCATCAATCATTGGTTTAGGTTTAGGTTTAGGTTTAGGTTTTGCAGTAAAATATAATAAAAAAAGTGTATTCTTTTATTATATGTCCATTATTCAAAAACAAATCATTACCAATATTGAAAATCGCGATGCTTTTTTGAATTTGCTTACCATCAATCCTGGACTCATCTTGATAAAATTAGGTGCTACATGGTGTGGACCATGCAAACGAATCAAACCTGTCATTGATGCTTTTTATGCAAGCAGTCCACCAAATGTCATGTGTTGTGAAATTGATGTGGATGAATGTTTTGATCTATATAGTTTTTTAAAAACCAAACGCATTACCAATGGTGTTCCTGTTATTCTTTGTTATAGACAAGGAAATATAACTGCATATCCTGATGATAGTATTACAGGTGCAGATCCAAATGACTTGGATTTGTTTTTCAAACGATGTGCTGTTCATTTGATGGTTTTACAAAAATTACAACAAAAACAGCCACAAAAATAATCAATCTATAAACTCAAATAAGGTTCTGCAAAAAAGATAGTATAATCACTCGCAGTTGTGTTGGTTTGTTGGATAGTGATTACTGGATCCACGACATTTCCATAATTCCATATGAAAGGTAGAGCGAAAAAATTCCAATTTTGGGTAGCTGGATTGAAATTATTAATCATAGGTATTCCGTTTATCAAAATAGTCAAATACAACTGAGAAGAATTGTTGGTTGACTTGCCATTGGCTCTTAATGTAGAATAAAAAGAGAGAAAATATGAATATCCATTCACTATGGTTCCAGTTAATGTTTGATAAATATAACTATTCCCTTGAAAAGCAATGACATTACCATTATTTGGTGTTTGATTTTGCGTGGTAGCATAAAACCAAGGAGCAGAATAGGCTTGGACTAAATTTACATAAGGTGTGGAAGAACCAGTTGATACATTGAATGTCCAGTTGGATAATGATGTATTTACACTGGCAAATTTAACAAAGGAACCACTAGTAAAAGCAGGGGAAGCTCCAGGATAAAGAGGATAATTTGCACTAGTAAAAAGATTATTGAAAATGAGTGGACTAGGAATAGGAATAGGAATAGGAATAGGAACATTTGGACTTGGCTCGTCTCCTCCGGTTTGTTCTTCTCTCAATTCAGAAAGGATATTCAAATAAGCATTGTTTCCATCATTTTGATTATATCTGCCTAAATAATTGTAAAAAGGACTGCAACCCGATTCACATGTAGTTGCTAACCGATTTCTTGCACGTCTATTTGCAATACTTGAAGCACCTACACCACTTCCTCCAGGTTTGTATTTATTATTTACATTTTGAGGTCGATTGCATATTGTATTTCCACCCGCATTGAATAAAGTCGTTTTTCTAGCACCTACACCCGTATTTTTTTTATAGAGAAAACCTTGTTGTCCATACCAAAATTGACCATTTCCTGATTTTAAAAATACAGACATTATTTTATATATATATTATACTTTTCGAAAAGAATATGAATGAATTGAATAAAAAAGAGCAAAAAAATAGTATATATATATTGCAAAAAGATGGACAATATGGATTTGGATATTCACAATTATGAATTAGATGATATACTCCATTTGTTCAAAATGCCTATCCATTTTACAGAACACGACATGAAACGTGCTAAAATGATTGTCTTGAAAACACATCCAGACAAGTCAGGATTAGATAGTCGCTATTTTCTTTTTTATTCCAAAGCATACAAAGTGCTTCATCATATTTGGGAATTTCAAAAAAAAGGGAAGGTCAATCAAAAAAACGAAAAAAATACAGATTACAAATCGATTGTCACTTCTGAAAAAGAGAAAAAACAATTATTGGATGGATTTTTCGAGAGAGAATGGAAGGATAAAGAGGGATCGGAAAACCATTTTAATAAAAAACATTTCAATACATGGTTTAATGATTTGTTTGAGAAAAGCAAAATGGAGACGGAAAATGATACAAAAGGATATGGAAATTGGTTAAAATCAGAAGATTCAAGTGGAGAAGAAACAAAGGTGTATAACGAACAGGATATGAAAAAAGCATTCGAGGTGAAAAAGGCACAAGCAAGATCTTTAATAGTGAAAAAAGATGTAAGTGAATTGTATAGTCCATTTGGATCAGGAGGAAGTCATGTAAGTGATTTATCAGGTCAAGTCTCTGATTTTAATTCGGATATATTTAGTCAATTGAAATATCAAGATTTATACCAAGCACATACAGAATCAGTCATTCCTGTTACGGAAGAAGATTACGAAAGCATTCCTAAATTTGATAATGTAAATGAGTACATGTCATTCAGAAGTAGACAAAATATTAAGCCACTTTCTGAACAACAAGCCATGCAGTATATACAAAACAAAACATCAGAAGATGAAGAAAAATCAATACGAAGAGCCTATGAATTAGCAAGACAGAGTGAATTGGCAGAACAAAAAAACAATGAGTTTTGGAGAAATATTATGTATCTACAAAAATGATCCTATAGAAAAACTTGCAGGAGGTTATAGAAAACTTGCAGAAAAATAAAAAATTATAATTATATATATAATCAATTGCAAAATGTCAAACATAATCATAAACTATTTTATTATTTTTCTGATTATTGCTATTATCGGATTTTTCTACAATCGATATGAGGACAAACAGAATAGAATCAAAATGGATGAAGATTATAGTGCAATTCAAAAATATTTGTTGTTTGATGTCTCTTCTTTAGGTGATGATAAAAAACCCATTCTATGGATTCCGATTCAATATGAATACAATTCACGTAATTGGTTATCTTTTGGGTCACGTAGTTCTTTTTGTTTGAATCAACCTTATCTGTATTTGATTGTAAAGAGCATCATTCAAAAATGCGGCGATTCTTTCCATATTTGCTTGATTGATGACCAATCTTTCAGCAAATTATTACCCGATTGGTCAATTGATTTGTCACGTATCTCTGATCCTATTCTCTCCAATATGCGAAATCTTGCACTCATGAGACTTCTCTACAAATATGGCGGGTTCGTTGTTCCTCCTTCTTTCCTCTGTTTCAAGGATTTGATTGGATTGTATCAATCTTCTACTGCCAATGGAAAAATCCTTGTTGGAGAGAATATTGATAGAAATGTCACCTCTACCACACATGAATATTATCCAGACATTCGATTTATCGCAGCTACCAAAGAATCTCCTATTATTGAAAAACTGATCCAATTTATGCAACAAGATATATCTAGTGATTTTACTGCACAATCGGTGTTTCTAGGTGATTTTAATCGATGGATTCAAAATCATCGTCAATATGTGAATATTGTTGACGGAAAATTATTGGGAATCAAAATGAAAAAATATGATGAACCTATTACGATAGAAGTCCTCTTTTCCAATCATTATTTGGATTTGGACAATAACGCATATGGTATTTACATTCCTGCAGAAGAAATATTATCACGCAGAAATTATGAATGGTTTGCACGTCTCTCTTGCAAACAGGTATTGGAATGCAATTCTATTATTTGCAAATATATTTTGTTGGCTTGTTTTCCCGATGGATATAGTATAGAATCAATCAGTATGCAAACACAAGAGCAAGAAAAAAAGGCAAATCAACCTCCTTGGATTCAGTTTTGGTCCACACCTTTGTTGCAGTATAGTAAAACCAATAATGGATACAATAGTGGTCTCTATATGGTGAAACAACCGAATATGTTGGGAGACAACTTGCGAACTATTAGCAATCATGATTTCTTACAAGACGTAAGCACGTATTAGAGAAACATTTCATTTTTATTTTATTTATTATTATGTTGTTTTTAATTGATATCCAATGGATATTTAATTGATATCCAATAGATCTACACTACAGGGTTGTTGCATTGTTTTGGTTATAAGTTGTTCCGTCAAGTAATCAATAGTCAATGCTTTTTTGCGCAATTGATTTTCTAGTTGTGTTATAATTTTTTGTTGATTTTCTACTATTTCTTTGTTTTTCAACATCTCTACATAATAATTTGCTTTATTTTGATTCAAACTCACAAGCCATTTTTGATGATATTTTGATTTGGTATGGGTCGCAAACTTGTTTGTATTTTCATACATTTTGTTTTTTCTTGAACCACATGGACAAAACATCCCATTTGTAATGTTGGGTATATTGTCTATGTATTTACCAGTATCATCCACACTAGGTGTATATATATCCGGTGTGATAGTTATGTCCATGATTGATGATAGTTATAATAATTATATCTGTAATATATATTATTGCATTATACAAAACAAATCAATTTTTTGTAGTTATACTATGAAAAATAGATATAATAAACAATATCATAAGTAGATTTGTCATATTTGATTTGCGAGGTAAAATTGATCTTGTTGAAATTACAAATTTGTCGAATAATCGTCGTAATAGAATTATATGTGGGTTTTCTCTCTACATATTTCATTTTGGACAAACGATAATAGGGTTTGCATTTTTCTACAAAATCATTGATTTTATCATTGAATACGCCTTTTTTGTAAGCAATCGTATTGAATACATAATATTTATCGTTTTTTACTGCGATTTCATCCAACAAATCAAACAAAATTTCATTGGGAATTTTATTTTTGAATATTTGCAAAGACATATATATATATGCATTACTAAAAATGTATATATATACCTAAAAAAAATATATATTTTGTATAGATGTTGTCTTCATAGACTCTAGAACAAGGTAATCAAATTGTTTGTAAACAAGGCCAATTCAATTTCATCTTCATGAATATTATGAAAAACGTTGATATATTTGCAAATGAATGGAATGATTTCATATTTTTGATTTTCTGTCAAAATAGACGTGGTTTTTACAAACAAAAAATAGCTGTCATAAATATCCATTGCACTATATCCTTTGTCATATATGGAATATAAAATGTCAATCGCATAGTTTAAATCTTTTTTTTTAACATGTTCTGTATATTTATTAAAAATGGCAAAACTAATATTGGAACAAATATTCATGGATATTTCCACATCAATCGGTTCTGCCAATAATTTGAATTTTTCTAAATAGGTTAATAAAATTTTTACATTGTTATTGCAAATATCAATCACAAAATGTTTGGCCTCTTCTGTCATGTGAATATTTTCTTGTTCAATGACTTTGTTCATTATTTTCAACAAATGTTCCTTTTTCAATGAATTTATTTTCATAATAGTCAAACGAGATTGTAAACTTTCAATCACTTTTTGAATATTGGTAGAAGAAGCAATAAAATGAACATTGTTGTTGTATTTGTCAATGCTATTTCGAAATACTTGCTGTGACAATTCATTGATCAAATCAATATCATCCAATACTACTATTTTCTTCTTGTTTTTAATGAGGGAACATGTTTGACAAAACGTTTTTACATCATTGCGATAATAATTGATTCCTTGTTCTTTCAAGCTATTGATATAGAGAATATTTTCATTTTGCAGAGAGAGAGGAACATCTTTGTAATATTCATTGATGAGTGCATTGATAAAAGAGGATTTTCCCGTTCCAATATCAGATATAAACAAAATATTCAAATTTTCCATTTCCATGAATGTTTTCAAGATAGATATAATATTATCATTGTTTTCAAAATCTTTGAAATAAAGGGGTTTATATTTATTTACAAACAACATATTCTCCATAGGTGTATACTTTTATTATGATATTACAATAAAAGTATATTTATTTTTCCGCATCTGTATCCGTTTCGTATCCCGGTATCGACTGGGTTCTTGTATACATTATTTTTGAATGTGGATTACCTTTTGATCACGTAACAATTTCATATACACGTATTTCAGTTGATAAAGATTTAATTTTTTCTTTTCGTTTTGATTACTAATATAAAATGGATAAAATTTTTTAATCGATACTACAAAATCAATATGCCGTAATGAATGTGATAAAAAGTTTAATTTGTAGTAACTTTTGTTTGTTTTTGTATTATACTGCAAAATATACATATCGTCTGACATTTCTGCTACATATACCAAAATACGATTGATAATTTCAATGGGTAAATTCATACTCTATTGGTATTTATGTTGTATATTCTTCTAGGAAGATAAAAATCGTATATATACCTACATGAATAAATATATTCGTCATTTTTTAATATAAGTATTTCTATGTTATTACTATTATGTCAAATAGCGAAAATTATTACCATATTTTAGAAGTTCCTGAAGGTGCAAGTGGTGAAGAAATTAAAAAATCGTATCGTAAATTATCTCTCAAATATCATCCAGACAAAACCCAAGGCAATCCAGAAATGACGGAAAAATTTCAAAAAATCAATGAAGCCTATGAAACTCTTGGAAATCAAGAAAAAAGAAAACAATATGACCATGGTTCCAATAATTCATTTTTTAGTGATGGAAATGAAATTCCACCCGATATTCATGAATTTTTTTCCAATGTATTTTTCGGTGGGATGGGACCGGGAATGCCACATGGAATCAATATAGTTGGTGGAACAAGAATGAATGGATTTCCCCATGGAAACATTCGTATTGTTCCAGGTGGTATGCCTTTTCATTTTGAAAAACAAATGCAAAAACCTACACCTATTGTCAAAACATTGGTAATCAATATGAAGCAGGTATTAAATGGTGCAAATGTACCTCTAGAAATTGAGAGATGGATCATTGAAAATGACAACAAAGTATTTGAATGTGTAACTATTTATGTAAAAGTAGAAAAAGGGGTAGACAACAATGAGATTGTCATGGTTCCTGATGAAGGCAATGTATTGAATCAACATTGCAAAGGAGATATCAAAGTCTTTATCAAAATAGAAAATGAAACTGAATTGCAGAGAGAAGGATTGGATCTTGTTTACAACAAAACTATTTCTCTCAAAGAATCACTTTGTGGTTTCAGTTTTGAATTGAAATACATTAATGAGAAAGTGTATACGATCCACAATCAAGCAGGAAATATTATTCCTCCTGAATTCAAAAAAATAATTCCCAATATGGGATTGTCGAGAGAAAATCACACAGGTAATTTAGTTATTCATTTTCATATCGATTTTCCATTAACATTAGAAAAAGAGAAAATCGATTCATTAAGAAATATACTTTGAATTATACAGAATTTTTATACAGAATTTACAAATACAATACATCCACCAACAATAAGCAAGTTCACAATGGAAAACATATTTCTTTTCAAAAGGTGAAACAATTTTGTTAACTTTACATTTTCATTTTTTTCAAAATATCTTCCCTCTAGTCCACATTTAGTATGATCTCTACGACAAGTATCTGCATAATCATGATGAATTTTATTTGTGACTACATCTTTCTCTCCAAACAGAGCACATTTACCCTTATTGGATGAATAATTGCTGTAATCATCTGGAATATAATGGATACAATTTTTGCAACTTGGAATATTCATATTGGTGACAAATGTTTTGGATGGATGAATTGGATGGAATAATGAAGAAGGGCAACTCGTACACATCAAGAAAGGAGAAATTCGCATTGAAATAGTTTAGAAGTGATACTATTTTTTACAAAAACATTTTAAATCATTTTTTTTATATAATTTTATTATAACTATTTATAATATATATTATATGGCAGGCAGACCTCGAATCGTGAGAAGCATTCAATCTTATATTAATCATGCAGACACACATTCAGGATTGGGAACATTGAAAGCGGGAACGGCACCCAAAATTGGTGTGACTCATTATTTATGGTATAATTTTCAAACCCAAGTAGCACAAGGACCCTTGGATTTTTTCAATAACCAAGTTTATTATAATTCATTACAATGGCAACACTTTGGTAATTTAAGACCTCCTTTCCGTCCTAGTCCAAGACAAATACAAAGTTTACCACCCCTATTAAATTATTCGCAAAATTAAATTACTGAAAGAGTAAAAAGAGTAAAAAGAGTAAAAATATCTATCTCTAGGCAATTCTGCGTGTTGGAATATCGCTTGAAACAAGATAAATTGAATTCTCAGTAAGGATAATATAATCTTGTCCACTTTTGTAAAATTTAGCAATTGTGCTTGTATATTCTGTTTCATCTTTCACCAATAACTTTTCTCCATTCTCCTTGACTCCAAGGAGAGTCTTCTTTTCCAAGGAAAATGTCCAATAATCCAACATAATAGGTTTGTCCTCTACTATTGCTAATTTGGTAGCATGTTTGAGAGTAGCATCTGATGGCAATCTGTATGTGCTATCAACAGGTGAAGAGGTGGGTGCAATATTACCGGATGGCGCTTGTTGCGATTGTGAACTTTTATCAAATGCAGACATTAATTATATTATAACAAATAGTATTTTTCTTTAAATTCTTTTTTTAAATAAATATATTTATTTATTTGTTTGGAAAATATATACATGTCAAACATTTCATTATTAAAATCACCATTGAATTCAAATTCAAATAATGGAGACAATATAAATCTACAACTATATGCATTGGATGATCCTGAAAATATAAAACAGAAAATAATGTATTCTGAAACCGATATATTGGTAAAATATAATGTTCTTGTCGTCGAATATTTAAACTATATTATTGATAATATTGCCTCTTGTTCCGTGAAAGAAATGAATTATAACAAATATATTATTATGCGAGGATTTGAAACGATTTCTCATGTATTTTCCATATTGTTGAATTATACAAAAAATTTGGAAATGACGTATTACCATTCACAAAAAGCATATTATTACTATGTTGAATTTATTGGACAAATTACCAATTATCAAGAATCGTTTTTACAATTGAATTCACGTGATGCTTGCATGTATGTATATAAAAAAACCATATTTGAATTGAATAATGGAATTCGACAAAATATGAAATCATGCACAGAATTTGAAAAATGCAGTAAAAAATTGTCTATTATTAAACATACAATTTTTTATTGTATTCGTCATTTTGATTTTATTTTTGATAAAAAAATATTATTAAAACATGTTGATATTTTGTGTGTAAAACTGGTTCATGTTAAATTGAATTCATTGGCTCTAGGTTTTATCGAATCATTAATATGCAAATTGGATGAAAAAAACAATTATGATTGCGAATATTATTTTCATAACATTTTTTTGTTTATAAACAAATTATTAAAATACAAAAACATCGAAAACAAGGAAACGCAAATACAACAAATAATCGACTCTTTATCTACAGATCTGTTTTCTACCATACCTCAACAAAAATGGTAACCTCATAAAATTCTTTAGATATCGGATTCTTCATCCACTTCCACTTCTTGTATACTCGGCAAAATAGAAACAAGAATATTTTTTTTTCTCGTTTTTTTTGGTTTTTTTATAGTAGTTTTTATCTCCTCATTCCCATTATTTTTTTGACATATGCGATAATATTCAGTTGACAAAATTTTCGTCAAAAAGTCATAAATGATATGTAATACATATTCTTCACACATTCCCACTATCAAAACACTACCAGTTCTGAATATCATAAAAGACATTTCTACTATTTCTTTGGATTTTATCAATTCTTTTGAACCTGCGCTCGTATGTGTCTTTGTAATGGGATCATAATAAAATTTACATTGAATTCCCGGATAAGAGGTAGGATCATAGATACTATGTATATTGTATTTATATTTCAAAATATCCACCAACTCTTCACGATTAATATAAAATCCACAATTGAAATTTGAATTGATTAAAATCGTATCACTCTTTTCACTGCATTCTAATAATTTTTCCTCTTCTATAAAAGGTTGTAGTATATTGATAATATAGGCTAATATTTCCTTGAAAACATTGTCATTTTGAACGCCTGGCATTTCCAATTTCCCCGTATTGAATACTTTGACATGATACTCTTTGAATATATTGTCTATTTTTAATCGTAATATCATGACAAAACAATTGTAAAATACGCTTTTCTTTTTAGCACGACCATTTATAATATCTTTTTTTGACATGCCAATACTGATTTTACGAATATCTTTGAATTTAATTCTACCTGCAGGATTATTGATGCTTGTAATGATTTGTTCTTGATAATATTTTTCTTTATTCAATTTTTCTTGTATACTTTTCAATTCCTCTTCATTATTCGAATTGATTTTGATTTGTTTCTTGATTATTCCAATCTCCGGTTTTTCATAAGGAATAATGGGTATTTCCCAAAAGATCTTTTTTATATCAATTTCCCTATTCAAATAAGATATTTTTGATTTTGTGGATATATGTATATTACTTGATATTGGCACGTTATATGATAATCTGGACATATTCGATAAATCACCTAAATTCATATATTTTTCTTCATGGAATAATTTATTTGTCTCACTCCCGGTTTCATTATTTCCATCATGATAATCAATAACAGAACCCGTTTCATCGACATCGGTAGAATAGGAATCATCGCCACAATAACTATTATTGCATGTATTGTTATAATTATCCAGTTCATCATCCTCATCTTCATTGGTTTTATTTAGAAATTTTTCCCATTCATCATCAACCGAAATAGTTGAAGAATGTGTCGAATAACAAGACATTTTCGTTTCTTTAAGTATGTTTATCATAATTTCTTTAAGTCATTTCTTTATATTATTTTATTTCAATTATTTTTTTTGTTTGTTTACACTATAAATGTTTTCAGGTAAGTGTATTCTTCATTCTTCTGTAAAATCATTACCTATTTTAATTCCAAAAATGAAAAACAATATAGAAATTGAATATAAAAAATCATTCTCTCCAGGACAAGAGTTTAGCAAAAATATAGAACAGAAACCATATACTTATCCAATGATGAATACTTCTACCCATTTATTTGATCCAACCAAAAATTCTCCACCCAATGAATTTTTACAAAAATTACACAAACGTTTCAAAAGTTATGATCATTTACATCATGTAGAAATGGATCGATCGAGAAAATAAGATAAATTATGGTTTCGTGGATTCGTCGATTCGTGGATTCGTGGATTCGTCGATTCATTGATTCATTGATTCATGGATTCGTGGATTCGTGGATTCGTGAATTGAAAAATATCTAAGGTTGAATGTATTTCTTTAAATTCAATAATGAATAATTAATAAAATAGGTATTTTTACAATCTTGAAAATGCATAATATTTTCCACAAAATTCAAAAACTCGGGATTTATTCTTTCTTTTTTGTTACGAATAATATAATTCAAAAAATTTTTTATTATATTTTTTTTGTCTATATTATAAGCAATGGATATTTGATGTGTAATTTGTGATAATTTTTCAAAGGATTCATTCATTAAAAATTTATTATACCATTTTTTCCATATATCATCCTCTATTATATTTAATAATTTTTCTTCGTCTTTGTGTTCTGAATACATATTTTGATTTGATTGCATAAAATTCACCATACTCCTTATATCCGATTTGTACAACTTTTGAATGAGTCCCAGTGAATGACGACTCATGTTCAACTTTTCCTTTTGTGCAATATTTTCCAAAAAATCAATAATATCCTCTTTCGGCAATTGATTAAAACGCAATTTTACAAACTCATTTTGTAATCCTTCATCAATTCGACTGATATAATTGCAAATCAAACAGAAACGAACAGAACTTGAATAACTTTGCAACAATTGTTTTAATGCTTGTTGTGCATTTTTTGTCATGTAATCAATCTCATCCAATATAATGAATTTCATACCTTCCCCTAGCAATGTGTTGGAATTGACAAATTGATTTACCTGATTTCTTATGATTTCCACGGAACGCTCTTCACTTGCATTGAAATGAATCATTAATCCTTTGTTCAACTGATGATTTTTCTCTTGATAAGCATTCACCAAATTGATAATAGTTGTCGTTTTTCCCGTTCCTGGTGGTCCCCATAACAAAAGATTGGGAAAATAAGATGTTTCCAATATATTATTGATAATTTTTTTATTATACGGGTCCAAGACTATATCGTCTATCTTTTTTCCCCGGTATTTTTCAACAAAGGGTACAAAACTCATTCTTTTTGAATATTTATATCTTTATAAAATAAATATTTAAACTCATTTTTCTTTTATTATATAGAATCACTAGACTGATGTCAAATAATATAGACTATGCCTATCTAGAATTATTTATTGGACCCATGTATTCTGGAAAAACTAGTTCTCTCATTCAAATTTATCGCAAATTTGTCTTTTGTAATATTTCTGTTGCCGTGATCAATCACACATCCGATACACGATATGACAATACTATGCTTTCCACACATGACAAAATTATGATTCCTTGTATGCAAACCGAGAGAATATCCGATATATGGAAGGATCCAGTATTACAATCAGCAAAAGTAGTTTTGATTAACGAAGCCCAATTTTATCCAGATTTGTATGAATATGTTCTTTTCATGCTTGCAAACAAAAAGAAAATATATATATATGGATTGGATGGCGATTTTGAGAGAAAAAAATTCGGTCAAATATTGGATTTGATTCCTCTTTGCGACAAAATTACCAAATTGTCGGCTTTGTGTGGCATGTGTAAAAACGGAGAACCTGCCATCTTTTCACTCCGTTTGTCTACACAGAGAGAACAAACATTGATTGGTTCAGACAATTATTTACCCGTTTGCAGAAATTGTTATGAAAAGACGAATCCGTCAACTATGACTTGAAAATTGCTCATAAAGTAAATTTGGGATGGGCTATCAATGCCGAATCAATGTTTTTATAACGTTCTGAATGTTCTTTATACCAATCAAATGTGTCTTTGATTCCTTCTTCCCAGGCTACATTCTCTCTCCATCCTAATTTCATCAGCTTTTCACTATTGATATGATAACGTAAATCATTGAATACTCGATCTTCTACAAAGGTTATATATTCTTTTTCCTCTGCAGATTTACCTGCCAATTTGATCAATTGTTTTGCTACATCAATATTTTCATACTCATTAGTTCCTCCTATATTGTAAATCTCTCCTATTTTACCTTTGAATAAAATGGTTTCAAAGGCTCTGGCAACATCTTTTACAAATAAAAAATTTCGTTTGTTTTTTCCATTTCCATGCAAGGTAAGTGGTTTTTCTCTCAACAACAAATTGATAAATTTAGGGATGAGTTTTTCTGGATATTGATGAGGACCATAAACATTGTTTCCACGTGTGATGATGGTAGGTAATCGAAAAGAATGGTGATATGATTTGACTAAAAATTCCGCCGCTGCTTTGGTTGCTGCATAAGGATTGGTTGGATCTAGAATATGTTCTTCCAACATGGCTTCTTGATTCAATTGTTGTTCTCCATAGACTTCGTCAGTGCTCACATGAATAAAACGTTGTATATTGCATGTTTTTGCGGATTCCAATAATACATGAGTACCAATGATGTTGTTTTCAGAAAATGCAAAAGAATTACCAAACGAATTGTCTACATGCGTTTGGGATGCAAAATGCATTATCGTATCAATCTTTTCCGAATGCAATATATGTTTTATAAGATCACTGGAACATATATTTCCTTTTATAAATTTATAATTTGGAAGAGATTCTATTTCTTGTAAATTTTCAATACAAGAACAATAATCTAGTTTGTCTAAATTGATTATTTTTATATCTGGGTATTTTTTTACCAAAAGGATAATCACATGAGAAGCAATAAATCCTGCACCTCCCGTGATTAAAATATTCTTGGGTTGATACATATTTTCTGATATGTGCGGGGTTGTAGATTCTGAAAACATTATGTAATAGAGTATATTTTCTTTTTTTTGTTTTTACGTATGTTTTTATGTATGTTTTTTGTTTCAGTCTATTTCTGCAAGACACTATATAATATATGAAAACGATTTAAAAATTTTCTATGATTTCTCTCTATAAAAACATGAATAACGTAAATGAAAAACAAAAAAAAGGTAAACGAACCAAAATAAAAACAAATGAAAAAGTAGAAGCAACTGAAAAAGTAGAAGAAAAAGTAGAAGCAAAGGTAGAATCTATCAAAGAAAATATATGTGTTCAAATAATAGAAAAAGAAATAGAACCTATTGTTGCAGATACTGAAAATATACAATCCGAAAATATACAATCTAAAAAAAAACAATCCAAATCAAAATCGACGATAAAGTCGACGATAAAATCGACAACAAAGTCGACGATAAAATCGACAAAAAATTCAAATTCGGTTCTCTCAAAAACCAATGAAGATGCTAAAACAGCATTGGAATCATTGTTGGATTCATCTATAGAAGAAACGAATATCAACATCCCTACTATGGTCGAAACATTTGTCACTACAGAACCAACTGAAAATATTGTAGAACAAGAACAAGAACAAAATAAATTATCTAAAAAAAGAGGTAGAAAACCCAAAGGAGGTAAAATTATTCAACAAAATTTGCAAATGAATATTCAAAAGGAAAATAAACCAAATATTATATTACATTTAAAATGCTCAATGAAAGATTTGCAAATAAATAATGATAATTATGTTATAGAACCTTTTCATTTTTCCAATGCAAAAAACGACTTGTCTTATGATGTATATGCAAATGATATAAACAATGTATATACATTTAATGATTTTAAAAATGGTTCTTTGCAACAAGATGAATCGTATATGTTGGAAAATGTGAATCAACCTACAAAACAAATAGTCATATGTGATGATGTCGACAAAGACAAAGAATCAAAAGAAATGTGGAACAAATTAAAAATTTTAGAACATCAATTGCATATCAATGATGTTTCAGACAAAAAATCTTGTTGTTTTTGGTGTTCCTATAATTTTGATAATCCTGCCATTTATATACCCAAACATTATATCAAGGATACATATGAAGTCTATGGTTGTTTTTGCACCCCAGAATGTGCAGTGGCTTATTTGATGCAAGAACATATTGATAGTTCTACTAAATTTGAGAGATATTATTTACTGAATCATATTTATTCAAAAATTTATAAATATAATAAGAATATCAAACCTGCACCCAACCCATATTATATGTTGGACAAATACTATGGTAATCTGACCATTCAGGAATACAGGGCTCTTTTAAAAAGTGAGCGATTGTTTTTAATAGTAGACAAACCATTGACACGTATATTGCCTGAATTTCATGAAGACAATGATGAATTTATTATTAATAATAAGATTATTCCTTCAAATAATTATCAAGTCAAAAAACGAGCACAAAAAGGTGCACAGACTAAAAATAATATAATGAATGAAAAATTTGGAATGTTTTCTTCATAAGTTGTCTTGGTCATGTAATTTACTTATTTCATCTTGTAATTTTATTTCTTGTTTTTTATTATAATCTTGAATAGAATAATCCATTTTATGTCTTATTTGTCTATATATTTCCTGATTCAGTGATTTTATTTTTGTTGGGTTTTCCTTGATTTTGTCTTCTATTCCAAAATAGGATTTGATCACTTTCAAATAATCATTATTGTATTCTGTGAGTTTTTTTCTGGCCGTTTCTTCGTCATAATCCGTTTGACGTATTATCATTTCTATTTTATCTTTTGTTTCTGATAAATTAGAACTATCAATTTGAATAACGTCGTCGTTCTCCATATTTTAATTACACAATATATTTTTTATATTCCTTTTTCCTTATTCTTTTATTCTTTCTTTTTATTTATTTTTGCAAAAAATAATTGATTTATATTTTATAAAGAATTTAAATAATTATCACTATAATAATTCAACTACTATTCGTAAAATGAACTCATCTATCAATAATCAAGTCAGTCAATTTGAAATGAATCCTCTTTTGAGCAATGTAAGCAATGTTATTCAATCGGGTTTGAAAAAAATTTGGTATGATATTACACATCAAAGTTTACATGAACAATTGGAATTTTATAAAAGCAAAGTAACATATTATGAAAATGAATTGGACAATTTAAAAAAACAATACGAAACAATTGATCTTTGTGACAATCAAGATGTTGTAGTTTTGAATGCACAAACTTGTAAAAAAGTTTCTGTTAAAACAGAAGTCATTGAATTGATAGATGATGTAGATTTGACAAAAGATGTAGAAAAAGAAAAAGACAATATTATTTTGAAAATTGAAGAACTTCCTCTTGTAGAAAATCATGTAAAAGAAACAAAAGATATCGTCCCTCATTTAAAAGAGAATGAAGAGGAGGAAGAAGAAGAGGAAGAGGAGGAAGATGTAAAAGAAGAAGAGGAAGAAGAAGAGGAGGAAGAAGAAGAAGAAGAGGAGGAAGATGAAAAAGAAGAGGAGGAAGATGAAAAAGAAGAGGAGGAAAAGGATAAACTTGTTAAAAAGGAAGAAGAGGAAGAAGAGGAAGAAGAAGAAGAAGAAGAGGAGGAAGAAGAAGAGCAAGAGGTAAAACAGAATGAAAAGGAAGAAGAGGATGTAAAAGAGAATGAAAAGGATAAACTCGCTAAAAAGGAAGAAGAGGAGGAGGAAGAAGAAGAAGAAGAGGTAGAGGAAGAAGAAGAAGAACAAGAGGAGGAGGAGGAAGAAGAAGTATTTGAATTTGAAATAAACGACAAAAAATATTACATTACTAATGAGAAAAAAGGTCCTATTTATGAAATCGATTCAGAAGGAGAATGTGGTAACCAAATAGGAATTTTGAAAAATGGAAAACCTACCTTTTATTAAAGTATACAACTATATGCAAATAAAAATATTTATATAGTGTAATAGAATATTTATTATGATGTTTTTATGTGGACCTGCTTTAATTTATTTTGTATTTAGTATAATTGAAATTTTTTTTGATATTTATAACAAATATTACAATAATGCAATCACGAAAACATTTGTCGTATTTATGATTACCTTTTTACTGCAAATGTTGTGTATGCAAAATTTAAGTATTATTGCTTGGTTACTTGTAAGTATCCCTTTTATTATGATGACAACTATTACTTTTATGTTATTATATTCTTTTGGATTTGACAAAAATACTGGAAAAATAAATTGTCTTGTTTCCAATCCAAATTTACAAGTTGCTACTATTACAACTCCTCTTATTAAACCGACATCATCTTCTGAAGATACAAATAACAATACTTCATCACCTGATTTTAACTCATATATTCAATCCTTTATTCAAAAACAACAACAACAAGCATATTCTAATGCCAATATAAATCCATCCCAAACTACTACCACTATGTCACCATCAATTTATAATTCTTCTCCTGCATATCAATCTGGACCCTTTCAAAAAATGTTTTGAGATTCTTACATATGCAAAAGACTGAAGAATAAAAACAATAACAAAACAATATAAAAACAAATACATTTATATTATTATTATGTATTTGTTTACCTTTTTAACCATTAGTGCAACAAATCTTTTTTTATATTTAGCATATCCAATTGAATATCAAGAAAAAATGATGGAATTAGGATATTATTTCATTTATCAATATTCTGTTTTGGAACAACAAATAATAAAAATAGCGGACAAAGTAAGAACAAATACTCTAATAAATTATTATTTAAATCAACTAGCAAAAATATATTATCAACAAAAATACAAAAACAATGTGGATATAGTGAAATTTAATTTATGTATAAATAGTTGTTCTTATCTAGATTTATTAAAAAATCCGCCTCTTTTTTTTGATTTTATTATCTATTCAGATATTCCACCCCTAGATCTAAATGATGAAAAAGTTAATTTGTTTTCTCCAAAAAATCCAATCCATAAAATTATTTATTTTAAAGAAATTCCTTCTTCTTTTGACTATAAAAAATGTAATTTTAAATTTATTAATACATCAGTCAAAATAGGAGACAAAGAATACATGATTCAATTATCGTCTATTTATGAAAACTATTTTGTAGCAGGCAATAAAATAAATCAATATATTATTCAATATTTACTTTTGAAACAATATGGTCGGTTATTTGATGATATAAATTTTACCTATTCTTTAATCATCATTGATCAGAACTTCAATTTTATTTCTTTGACAGAAAAAGATGAAATTGAATTAAAAGAAGATAATTACATCATCAATCATTTTCTAGATACTGAAAATGGTGAAGATACTGATGATGAAACAAATGAAGATACCAATGAAGATACCAATGATGAAACAGATGAAGATACCGATGAAGATACCGATGAAGATACCGATGAAGATACCAATGAAGAAACAAATGAAGAAGATGACAAAAATGATGAAAATAGTGAATATGATGATTTGCCTGATTTGATATCCATTACATCATCTTTATCTGATATAATCAGTGTAAATATGCAATACGATTCAAGTGAAAATTACGGGGATTATGATGATGATGATGATAGTGATATAAATGATGAATTGGATAAAGACGATGAACATTCTGTTTTTATAGCCAAAGGTTCAAAAAAAAATTCACAACCAATTAAACGCACTCAATCATTTGATGAATATATTGAATTGTGTAGACCTTTAACTAATACTTCTGCTGAATTCAAATATAATCATGGTATAGAATCATTAAAAAAAGCAGAATCTGAAGAAGAAATCTACGAATTTTGAAAAATAAGCACTATAAAATATCAATGAAATATCAATGAAATATCAATGAAATATCAATGAAATATCAATGAAATACATTTATATCTTAAAAAACAATATAAATGTATGTATTATAAATTTATTACATGTCTGAAAACAAAATAGTTGACATAAATAAAAAATCGTATCAGGTCGGAGAGAATGAATTCAATATTATTTCGAATTCTACTTTTCCTGTATTAATTTTACCGGAAAAAGTCGGTTATTTCGAGAGAATCAGTTCTCTCCTTAACGAATTACTTCCTCCATCTTTGAATGACTTTTCAAAGAATGAAGAAAAAAATATTCATTCTATTCCAATAGAACATTCCTTTGAAAAATCAGATATTCAACAAGCAGAAAATCAACAAAAGGTTTATTTTTCAATTGAAGAAATCGATTCCCTTTCTTCAAAAAAAACGTTGGAAAATACTTATAAACAAGGCAATACATTATTATGTATTAATCCAACACATGGAGGATTTGTTCCTATTCAATGTTCACCCCATTTTGATACTATTTTCGTCTATTTTGATAACAAATATGATTTCTCAGAGGAAAACATGACTCATCGAAACAATATTGAGAGAAATATTGAAACACATGAATGTAAAAATATTCATTTCATCGACAATATTCAATTCCAAAATTTACAATACAATAATCTTATTATATTCACAGAATATGAAAACATAGATTGGTCCAATATTATTAATAGTAAAAATGGTTTACCTATTATTCTTACATTATCAAATGAAGAATTGATAAAATCCATTCCCATGTATTATTCTATCTCTAATACAAACTTGTATTTGTATTTGCCTGTGAATTATTATGAATATTTCAAAAAGGAATTTTATTATTATTTAGATTCTACCGAGAGAATATTGAATTATGACAATTTAATCCATTTATGCATCATGGTGAAAAATGCAGGGGATCAATTTGAAAACATGTTGACTCAAAATTTGCCTATTATTGATAGATGGACCATTTTGGATACGGGTAGCACAGACAATACAATAGACATCATCAAGAAAGTGCTGGTTGGGAAGAAAAAAGGCAACTTGTATCAAGAACCCTTTCTCAATTTCCGTGATTCTAGAAATCGTCTCTTGGATTTGGCGGGAACGAATTGCAAATATACTATCATGTTGGATGATACTTATGTAGTAGAAGGCAATTTAAAAGCTTTTTTGCATAATAATCGCGACGATCAATTTACAGATTCTCTCAGTATGTATGTGAAAAGCAATGATATGGAATATAGTTCCAACCGCATACTGAAAACAGATCGTAAATTAAGATACATTTATCGATTGCATGAAATAATAGAACACAAAAACAATATCAATGCGATAGTTCCTATTCAATTGGCAAAAATAAATGATTTTACAAATGAATATATGAATAATCGCACTAACGAGAGAAAAGAATACGATTTGAGAATATTATTAGAAGAAGCAGAATTGGAACCAGATAATTCTAGACACTTGTATTACATTGCACAAACCTATAACTTATTACAAAAACCAGAATTGGCATATACCTATTTTTTGAAAAGAGCATATCATGAAGACAAAGGATATGTGCAAGAACGAGTCGATTCTCTCTTTGAAGCAGCAAGAATTGCTAAATACAAATTAAATATGTCATGGGATATTGCATTCAATCTTTATAAAGAATGTTATGAATTGGACCCTTCACGTCCAGATGCCATGTATTTTATTGGAATGCATTATTATTTTGAGAGAAATATTAACATTGCCTTTTCATATTTTAAAAAGGCATTTGAAATAGGCTATCCAGTGCATTGTCAGTTCAGTTTGAAACCTACCTTGAGTTTTTATTTTTTACCAAAATATTTGGCAGAATTGTGTTATGGATACAATGAATATGAATTGGGTCAATCTGCATGTGAATTATTTTTGAGTCACCATAAAACTGATGTAGAATTTTATAATCTTGTTTCTAGTTGGCATACTATTTATACTCACTTGAATCAATTAAATCAATTGAATCAATTGAAAAATGAAATGGTTGAAAAATCGGTTCCAACTGAATTATATATTCCTAGCACTCCTTATATTGTTATAGTATATGATGGGGATCCCAATACATTTACCAATGTTGAAAAATATATCGAGAGAAATCAGGAAAATTCTTATTATCAATTTGTCGTTTTCTCTCCATCATGTGAAATGAAATTGGAAAAAGGAATTGTTCATTTAGATTTACAAAAATATATTTCCTTTTTATCTCAAAACAAAATTCATAACACAATCATTTTCAATTTATTGTATCTACTTCCTGTAACATTCAAAAGCAACGTGGAAAATGTTGGATTGCATATTTGCAATACTGAAGCACCGAGAAATATATTGAAACATGGTATGATCATTCCAATCGATCCCAAATTGCGAAAAATAATATGTTATTCAGAATTGGATAGGAGTATTTTTACTTCTATTTTTGAGAATTTGAGAGAAAAGGTGAAAATGTTTTAATGTTGTGTTTGAATTTTTTTATTGAATTTTTATATTGAATTATTTATCTCAATATAATAATTGTTTGTTTATGTTTTTATCTTTCTCTCTCCGTCTAGTAATAATCTATTGACAACCTATTGACAACCTATTGGATATTATTTTTTGATACCTGAAATGTATTTATAAGGCCCATCACCTGATACTTGAATTTGATCTTTACGTGGTTCTACTAGGACAGGATCGCGTTCTCCATAGACTTGCCAAAAGAAGCTGCCATTGGGTCCGTATACTTGGAATGCATTGTTTTCAACTTCAGATGTTTCATATATTTTACCTTCACTTCCTTGGGAACGAATAGGTGTGATTTGAATAGTGAAATTGGTTGCTAAGGACTCGACATAGTCGGGTAAAAAGATTTCTGTTGCATAATCGTTTATAATAGTACCTTTTCCACGATAATACACCCCTGCTTCGGGACCCTCAAGACAAGCATGTACCAAATAATGTGATTCAGGTTTTTGAGGATGGTCGATGATAAAGGATTTGGCTACATTATACACTATTTCTTTTGATGTGGTATTATAAAACATAGGATAACCTGCTGCGGTTACACCCGCACTCACTTGACGCACTGGATTCACATAAAAGGCACTGGCAGTTGCACCTGCTAGAACTGCTCCAGATGCATTGATGACTATACTATTTGCTGCTTGACTAAGTTGTCCTGCTCTATAACCAATAGCTATGGCATTGATTCCTTGACTAATTTGTCCTGCAAGTTGACCGATGGCAATTGCATTTTGACCTTGATTATTTTGTCCTGCATTCTGACCTAGCGCTAATGCATTGGTTCCCTGACCATAATATCCTGAAGTATTACCTATGGCTATGGCATTGGTTCCCTGAGTTTTTTGTCCTGAATTATTACCCATTGCAATAGCATAATATCCTTGACTTTGAAGTGCTGAATTTTGACCCATGGCAATAGCACCTTGTCCTTGACTTTGTCTTCCTGCACTTAGACCCATAGCTATTGCAGAAATTCCTTGACTTTGTTGTCCTGCAAAATATCCTAGTGCAACTGCATATTGTCCTTGACTTTGATTTCCTGCAAAATATCCTAGTGCAACCGCATTTGTTCCTTGAGCATAATATCCTGCACCATTACCCATAGCCACAGCATTTTGACCCTGATCATAAGTTCCTGCTTTATAACCCATGGCAACCGCATTTGATCCTTGACTTTGATATCCTGCAGAATTACCTATAGCTACAGCATTTGGTCCTTGAGTTTGATTTCCTGCATAATAACCCATGGCAACAGAGTTTTGTCCTTGACTATATTGTCCTGATTGATTTCCCATTGCAACAGAATTTTGTCCTTGAGATTGATATCCTGCTTGAACACCTATGGCAACCGCATTTGTTCCTTGATAACTTGCTCCTGCATTAAAACCTATAGCTATGGCACTTGATCCTTGATTACGTTGTCCTGCAGATATACCTATTGCAACTGCATAATATCCTGCATAATATTGTCCTGCTACAGTACCTATAGCTACAGAATTTAGTCCTTGAGCATAATATCCTGCACCATTACCCATGGCTATAGCATTTTCTCTTTGATTTCCATATCCTGCTTGATTTCCCATGGCTATAGTATTTCTTCCTTGAGCATAATATCCTGCTTGATAACCTATGGCCACAGCACTGGTTCCTTGATTACTTTGTCCTGCTTGAAGACCTATAGCTATGGCATAATATCCTTGAGTATATTTTCCTGCAAAATAACCCATGGCCACTGAATATAGTCCTTGATTATTTCCTCCTGCATAATAACCCATAGATATAGCATTTTGTCCTTGGTTTTGAAATCCCGCATTATAACCAATTGCCAATGCATTTTGTCCTTGACTTTGATATCCTGCACTAAGACCCATAGCTATTGCAGTTTCCCCTTGACTTTGGTTTCCTGCAGCATAACCCATAGATATAGCATTTACTCCTTGGTCTTGAAATCCCGCACTATAACCAATTGCCAATGCATTTTGTCCTTGATTAAATTGTCCTGATTCAGTTCCGATTGCTACTGCATAATATCCTTGCACTACATTTCCTGCCAGATAACCCATGGCTATAGCATTTACTCCTTGACTTTCAGTTCCTGCTTGATTACCCATGGCAATCGCATTTACTCCTTGACTTTGTAATCCAGCATTAGAACCCATGGCTACTGCATTTTGTCCTTGACTATATTTTCCTGCTTGATTTCCCATGGCTACAGCAAATTGTCCTTGACTTTGCCGTCCTGCATAAAAACCCATAGCTATAGCATTTTGTCCTTGATTACGTTGTCCTGCTAATTCACCAATAGCTATAGCATAATATCCTTGACTTTGAGTTCCTGCAGCTAGACCTATGGCTACTGAATTATTTCCTTGGTTTTGAAGTCCTGCATATAAGCCTATAGCAACCGCATTTGCTCCTTGGTTTTGAGATCCCGCATTAGAACCCATGGCTACAGAATCTTGTCCTTGATATTGATTTCCTGCATTTGGACCTATCGCTACAGCACTTTGTCCTTGACTTTGTTGTCCTGCACTTCGACCTATGGCTATTGAATTATTTCCTTGACCAGTATATCCTGCATAATAACCCATGGCTACAGCATATTGTCCTTGAAATTCTTGTCCTGCTTGAACACCTATTGCAATTGCCTGCCCTCCTTGACTATAATATCCTGCTTGAAGACCTATGGCTACAGCATTTCCACTTCCTTTTCCTACTCCTCCTTGACCTGAATATCCTGCTTGATTACCTATAGCTACTGAATTTTTTGATTGACTATAATATCCTGCACTCGATCCTATTGCCACTGCATTTGATCCTTGAGTAAATGCACCTGCAGTGCAACCAATGGCAATCGCATTAGTTCCTTGATTAAACGCACCTGCATAATAACCCATAGCCACAGAATCATTTCCTTGACTAACACCTCCTGCATAAAAACCCATGGCAACAGAATTTTCTCCTTGACTTTGCCGTCCTGCTTCAAGACCTATAGCAACCGCTTTTCGTCCTTGATATTGATATCCCGCGACTTGACCTATAGCTACTGAATAATATCCTTGACCATAAAATCCTGCAGATTGACCCATAGCTACAGAATAATATCCTTGACCATAATATCCTGCTTGATTACCTATGGCTACAGAATTTTGTCCTTGACCTGAATATCCTGCTTGAAGACCTATGGCTACTGAATAATATCCTTGACTATAATATCCTGCATCAAGACCTATGGCCACAGAATTTTGTCCTTGACTTTGCCGTCCTGCTTGATTACCTATAGCTACAGCACTTGGTCCTTGATTATTTTGTCCTGCATCTTCACCTATTGCTACTGCACTTTGTCCTTGACCTTGTTGTCCTGCATCAAGACCCATCGCTACTGCATAATATCCTTGACTTTGATTTCCAGCATTTTGTCCTATGGCTACAGAATAATATCCTTGACTTTGTTGTCCTGCACTTTGACCTATCGCTACAGAATAATATCCTTGACTTTGATATCCTGCTTGAAGACCTATAGCTACAGAATAATCTCCTTGACTTTGATTTCCTGCACTTACACCCATAGCCACTGCATTTTGTCCTTGATTTTCTTGTCCCGCACTTTGACCTATGGCTACTGAATTATTTCCTTGACCTTGATATCCTGTATTATGACCTATGGCAACCGCATATTGTCCTTGAGTTTGATATCCTGAATAAAAACCCATGGCTACAGCATAGTATCCTTGGCTATAATATCCTGCAGAATTACCTATAGCTACAGCATTATTTCCTTGACTATAATATCCTGCTTGAGAACCCATAGCCACAGCATTTGGTCCTTGAGTTTGATTTCCTGCGTTTGGACCTATAGCTACTGCATTGTTTCCTGCATAATATTGTCCTGCATTAACACCTACAGCTACTGCATTTAATCCTTGAAAGTTTTGTCCTGCAGCTAGACCTATAGCTAAAGCATTTATTCCTTGACTATTATATCCTGCAGAATTACCTATAGCTACAGCATAATATCCTTGACTATAATATCCTGCAGAATTACCTATAGCTACAGCATTTGGTCCTTGACTATTATATCCTGCAGAATTACCTATAGCTACAGCATAATATCCTTGACTATAATATCCTGCAGAATTACCTATAGCTACAGCATTTGGTCCTTGAGTTTGATTTCCTGCGTTTGGACCTATAGCTACTGCATTGTTTCCTGCATAATATTGTCCTGCATCTGATCCAATAGCTATTGCTTTTAATCCTTGACTATTTACTCCTGCATTATTACCCATTGCTACTGCATAATATCCTTGACTTTGATTTCCAGCATTTTGTCCTATGGCTACAGAATAATATCCTTGACTTTGTTGTCCTGCTCTATCACCTATTGCAACAGCAAGTATTCCTTGGCTATAATATCCTGCTTGAGAACCGATGGCTATAGAAGCATTTCCTTGCAAATTATTTCCTGCTTTATTACCTATTGCTATGGAATCTTGTCCTTGGTTACCAAGACCTGCATTTATACCAATTGCAATAGCATTTGTTCCTTGACTTTGATTTCCTGCATAATAACCCATGGCAACAGCATACCATCCTTGACTATTTTGTCCTGCTCTATCACCTATTGCAACAGCAAGTATTCCTTGACTTTGAGTTCCTGCTAAACGACCTATAGCTACAGCTTGTTGTCCTTGAATTTGTTCTCCTGCTTGAGAACCGATAGCTATAGAATAATATCCTTGACTTTGCTCTCCTGCCTGATAACCCATAGCTACAGCCTTTGTTCCTTGACTATAATATCCTGCTTGAACACCTATGGCTACAGAACTTTGTCCTTGGCTATAATATCCTGCAGAATTACCTATAGCTACAGCATTTGGTCCTTGAGTTTGATTTCCTGCGTTTGGACCTATAGCTACTGCATTGTTTCCTGCATAATATTGTCCTGCATATGATCCAATAGCTACAGCATTTTGTCCTTGACTATTTGCTCCTGCATAATAACCCAATGCAACTGCACCCGTTCCTTGATCTGTTTGTCCTGCATTCCATCCGAGCGCTAATGGATTGGATGTGAGTGTCCATGATCCAGAAGTTCCTGCATTTGGATCCCAATGAATGGTAGTCGCATAAATAGAGGCTGATGGTAAACCACCACCACCACCTCCAGGACCATATGTTATTTCTGCAGTTGCAGTATCGTAATACAAAGCATTAGAATTAGTTACATTACGAATGGGTGAAACAAAAAATCCAGTATTTCCACTATTTAATGTAGTTCCTGTTGCGTTCAGAATAATACTATTTGCTGCTTGACCACTTGCTCCTGCAAAATAACCAATCGCTACAGCATTTTGTCCTTGATTATTTCCTCCTGCATAATAACCTATGGCTATAGCACCAGATACTTGATCGGTTTGTCCTGCACCTTGACCAATGGCGACCGCACTTTCTCCTTGACCATAATATGCTGCAAAACCACCCATAGCAACCGCATATTGTCCTTGACCACTATTTCCAGCAGCGAGTCCAATGGCGACCGCACTTACTCCTTGACTTTGATGTCCTGCATAATAACCCATGGCTACTGCATTTACTCCTTGACTATAATATCCTGCTTGAGAACCCATAGCCACTGCATAATATCCTTGACTATAATATCCTGCTTGAGAACCCATAGCTACTGCAAATTGTCCTTGACTATATCGTCCTGCAAGTTCACCTATAGCTATTGCATATACTCCTTGATTAAACGCACCTGCAGATTCACCTATAGCTAATGCATTGGTTCCTTGATCATAATATCCTGCATTAGTGCCAATCGCCACAGCATTGTATGCTTGAAAATTATTTCCTGCATAATAACCTATAGCTACAGCTTGTTGTCCTTGAATTTGTTCTCCTGCTTGAGAACCGATGGCTATAGAATAATATCCTTGACTTTGCTGTCCTGCCTGATAACCCATTGCTACAGCATAATATCCTTGATTTAAACCACCTGCATTGTCACCCATCGCAACCGCATTGTTTCCTTGATTATAATATGCTGCACTTTCACCAATAGCTATTGAATATGCTCCTTGACCTTGTTGTCCTGCATCAAGACCCATCGCTACTGCATAATATCCTTGACTTTGATTTCCAGCATTTTGTCCTATGGCTACAGAATAATATCCTTGACTTTGTTGTCCTGCTTGAAGACCGATTGCAATGGCACTTGATCCTTGTGATTGTTGTCCAGCATTAGTGCCAATCGCTACAGCATAGTATCCTTGTGATTGTTGTCCTGCACTTTGACCTATCGCTACTGCATTGATTCCTTGGCTGTAATATCCTGCATAATAACCCATGGCTACAGCATAGTATCCTTGACCACTATTTCCAGCAGCAAGTCCAATAGCTACTGCATTGGTTCCTTGACTAATTTGTCCTGAAAGATAACCCATGGCAATTGCACCCGATCCTTGATTATTTTGTCCTGCTTGAAATCCTAATGCAATTGTACCTGTTCCTTGGTTTGTTTGTCCTGCATTGTACCCTAATGCTAATGGATTGGATGTGAGTGTCCATGATCCTCCTGATCCACTATTAGGATCCCAATGAATGGTGGTTGCATAAATAGACGCAGGAGGAACTCCCTGTCCAGGTGGTCCAATAGGTCCAGGTGGCCCTCGTTGTCCAATAATATTTGTTACTTTATTGTAACAACATTTATTGCATTTATTACCTATGTAATTACAAGAACAAGATGAACAATTTCTAAAACTCATATTAATTTATATATATATATTAATTTATTCTTTATTTACATATTTGTGATAATAAAAACAATATAAAAAAATTGATTATATATTATATATATGACAACTCTGCAAACTACTATGATAATGGAAACAAATTCATCGACAGAACTAGTAGCAGTAGAAGAGTATCATAAATTAAATGACAAATGGATTATGTGGGTTCATTTACCACACGATACAGACTGGAGTATCCATAGTTACAAAAAAATTTATACTATTTCATCTGTTGAAGAAGCCATTGCCATCACTGAAACCTTACCAGAAATTATGGTAAACAATTGCATGTTGTTTTTAATGAGAGATGGAGTGAAACCTATTTGGGAAGATCCAAAAAATAGAGCTGGAGGATGTTTTTCCTACAAAATAACAAATAAATCTGTATACAATGTTTGGAAACAACTAAGTTATGTAGTCATGGGTGAATCCATAAGCAATGAAACATCATTTGTTACCAATGTTACTGGAATAACTATTTCTCCCAAAAAAAATTTTTGTATTATCAAAATTTGGATGTCCAATTGTTCCCATCAAAATCCGTCTATCGTAACAAATGATGTAAAAGGATTGACTTCTCACGGATGCATCTTTAAAAAACATACCCCAGAATATTAAATTCTTCAAGATTTATTCCATCAAGATTTATTCCATCAAGATTTATCCCATCAAGATTTATCCCATCAAGATTTATCCCATCAAGATTTATCCCATCAAGATTTATCCCTTTACTTTTACTCTATGTAATAAATAATATAAAAAACAAAGTTAAACACTATTTTTTATATTATTTCAAAAATGCAAGTTGTCATTGATCGTAAACCTTACCAAGTAAATATAGATGAATTCAATATTGTTCCACATGAAATATACAATCATTTACAAATCAAAGAATCATTAGGAGAAATAGAGAGAACGATTGGATTTCTAACAGAATTACAAAAATCGCTTGATATAGATCAGTTGGTGGTTGTAGAACCCACTCATGGAGGATTTCTTCCTATTCAATGTAGCAAATTCTATAAACATATTACCTTATTTGATATTTCTCCCGTTCATAAAGAAAATGTTTTATACAACATAAAAGAGCATAAAGTCGAACATATTTTGTTTGATATTATTGACCACACAGATAAAAATATGGTTTTATATTCAGATTATTATGAAAACATTGATCTTTCCTTTGTCGAAAAATATAAACCTTTTTTGGTAACTCAGTATCATTCCTCTATTGTCAATAAAAATTGGTACAAGCATATTTTACAATTTTCTGAAACATTGTATGTTTATATTCCCGACCAATCTTATTCCCAATTTTATGATGCATTTCATTATTATTTGAATGAAAAAAATCCATCTAAACTGGATTATGACAATTTAATCCATTTATGCATCATGGTCAAAAATGCTGGACCTCAATTTGAAGAAATGTTGACCAATAATTTGCCCATAATTGATAAATGGACTATTTTGGATACGGGTAGCACAGACAATACAATGAATATTGTCAAGAAAGTTCTAGGTGGGAAGAAAAAAGGCAACTTGTATCAAGAACCCTTTCTCAATTTTCGTGATTCTAGAAATCGTCTCTTAGAATTGGCTGGAACAGATTGCAAATTCAATTTGATGTTGGACGATACTTATAGTATCAAAGGCGATTTGCGAAGATTTCTCACTCAGGTGCGAGGAGATCAAATTAGTGATTCTTTTTCTCTTTTTATTCAAAGTGATGATATTGAATATGTCTCTAATCGCCTTTTGAAATCTTATCGAAACCTGAAATATTTATACAAAATTCACGAAGTAGTTCAAGAAGAGGACAATCATGTTGTCATAGTTCCCAAAAATGATTCTTTTATTTTTGATTATCGATGTGATTACATGGAAAAAAGGACCAATAGCAGAAACGAAAGTGATTTGAAAATATTATATCAAGAATTGGAAGAAGATCCAGACAATACAAGAACTTATTACTATTTGGCCAAAACATACAACAATATGGAAAACCATGAAAAAGCATATGAATTTTATTTGAAACGAATCAATCACACAAAAAAGGGATTTACATTGGAATTGATTGATTGCACATTTGAAGCAGCTAGAACTGCTAATTTCAAACTGAATAAACCTTGGGATGAATGTGAAAAACTTTATTTGAAAGCCTTTGATTTGGAGCCCAAAAAACCAGAAGCATTGTATTTTATAGGTATCCATTATTTCTTGGAAAACAAGACGGATATTGCCTTTGCTTATTTGAAAAAGGCATTTGAAATCGGTTATCCAGCAGATTATCAATTCAACGTAAAACCAGTGATTAGTTTTCTTTTTATTCCCAAATTTTTGTCATTAATGTGCTATCAACAGCGGGAATATCAACTAGGATTTCAAGCATCTAAAATGTATTTAGCAAACAAAAATATACAAAGGGATGATATGTTTGAAGTCATACTTTCCTGGCATAAAATATTCCAATTGTTGGTTGCTATGAAACCTGCGTCCAAATCCAGAGTCATGTCCACTTCCAAACCAATATTGTGTTTTGTTGCAGATGGAGGTTTTCATCCTTGGACAGGGAGAGATATTTTGACCAAAGGTATAGGTGGTTCCGAAACATGGGTCATTGAAATGGCAAGATATATTCAAAAAAGCGGACATTTCCAAGTGTATGTATTTTGCAATTGTTCAAAAGAAGAAACGTTTGAAGAAGTAGAATATTTACACTTGCGTAACTATTTGTCTTTTTGTGTAGAGTATGACATTCATACGTGTATTGTGAGTAGATACTCTGAATATTTACCTGCAACATTTGAAAGCACCGCCGAAAATGTCTATTTAATATTACATGATTTGGGTCCTACGGGTGTAGTGATTCCTATTCATAAAAAATTGAAAAAAGTCTTTTGTTTGAGTGAATGGCATGTAGGTTATTTTACCGAGAGATTTCCTGCATTGAAACATTTAACAATGGCTTTGTCTTACGGATGTGATATGAATAATTTTGATATACAAAAGGATTATACTATTCAAAAAAATCAATATCAATTTATCTATTCTTCTTTTCCCAATCGCGGATTATTGCCATTGTTAGAAATGTGGCCTTCTATTCTTCATAAACAACCTGTTGCAAGTTTGCATATTTTTTCGGATGTGGATGGAGAATGGGTCAATCAAGTGGCTCCTGAAACCATGCAAAAAATAAAAGATCTGTTGTCCAAATATAAGGAAAAAGGTGGATTGAATATTACCTATCACGGATGGGTGAGTAAAGATGTTTTGGCAAAAGCATGGAAGACTTCTGATTTTTGGCTGTATCCTTGCACTTTTATGGAAACCTTTTGTCTTACTGCATTGGAAGCAGCTATTTCCAAAACAATGGTCATTACAAGTGATTTGGCTGCTTTGAAAAACAATGTAGGAAATCGAGGAATATTGATTCCTGGAAATCCAGAAACATGGGAATGGAAAAATGATGCACTGATTCAATTATTTGACATTATGGATAACAAAGAAAAAATAAATCATTATGTTTCATCCAATTATGATTGGGCAAAACGACTTACATGGGAAAATCAAGCCAATCTATTCATGTCTCTTATACCCAATAAACATGTCGGTTCTTTTGTTGATTCCTCCTTTGTTGAGAGAAAAATGGAAATAAAAGAGAACAATGTGCCTGTAAAAGAAAAGCACACTCTTTTGGCCAAGGAACATCATAAGGTAGATCTTGAAAAGAATGTGAAAGGATTGGATTACAATAATATGTTTAACTGGACAAATGATCTTCCAACTGGATCCAAACAAATTTTTGAAGACATGATTACTTATTTTAATAAGAAAAATATTGCGAAACCACGTATTTTGGAAGTAGGTGTTTTTGCAGGAACCTCTTTGATCAATATTGTTCATCGTATTCCTCATTCTGTTGCAATATCTGTAGATCAATGGAAAACGTATATCATTGATTTAACTGGTATAGAAGAAACATTTCATAAAAACGTGGTATCTGCTGGTATGCAAGAAAGAATCGTTGCGAAAAAGGGAGATTCTTTTGATGTATTGTCTTCTATGTTGGTATCCGGTGATTTCTTTGATTTTATTTACGTGGATGGTAGTCGCATGTGTTTGGATTGTTATGCAGATATCATGTTGGCTTGGAAAATATTGAACAAAGGAGGTATTTTGGTCATCGATGATTATCCTTATTTGAAAGAAAATATGTTGGAAAGCCCCTTTGAAGCTGTGAATCATTTCATGAAAAAATATAAATTTGAAATGAAAATATTGAATATTGGGTATCGTGTTTTCTTGGAAAAGATTTAATGGGATATAATTGTTTATTTACTCTAATTTGGCACGGGAAAAGGTCGTTGGTTTTTTTCGATGACCAATGGTTCGGGAATCAATGTAGGAGCTTTTTCGAACACATTTGCAGATTGCAAGCATTTAATTTCAGGAACAAGAGGTGGTTGTGCTTTCACCAGATTGGTCGAGTTGATGCCGAATAAGAAGGATTCAATTTCAGGTGCGTTATTCGATAATTCCATCCAACTAATCTGACCTGGATTCAGTCCATTTCCTGCAAATTTTGTATGCGGATTCACACCATATTGCGAATAGGGATACAAGGTATACGTTTCATTTTCTTTATATTGTCTTTGTTCTAAATTATAATTGATTTGTGTGTTGATGTTTCTTGTGCTAGCCATTTATAATAGCACAAGAAATTTTTTCGAGGGGTTTTGTGGCAAAAGAGAAAGAGTCTATATTACCTTTTTCAATTCCTCCATTTTCTCTCTACATATGGTTCCCTCATTCAAAAACTGGCATATACAAGGATGTATCAAATAGAAAAGAGGATACGAATACAATACCATCAGTCCAATCACTTCATCCTCAGTAAATAATTTGGTTGACATGATTTTCAATATGTCTCTCCATTCTTCGTTGTCCTTTATTTTTTCATGCAAGTCCTTCATTTTTCCAATAATGATTTCCTCTTGCATTTCCGATACATCAAACACTTGCAAGAATTCTGCTTGATACACTATCGTAGCGCTTTCCTCCATGTCTTCCACTTGCTCTTTTATATGGGGTGGCAAATTTGGCGAGAGAACAGGATCATAATAATGATAGGTGCATATTAATTTGGTATTATACATCTAGTTTGCTTATAATTATTGTAATATATCTAGGTATCTTTATATTCATTTATTCCTGATTCGTTGTTTTCTTTTGATTGTTTTCCTTTTGCTTGTTTTTCTTTTGCTTTTGCTTGTTTTCCTTTTGCTTGTTTTTCCACCTTTATACGAAAATATATTGTATCCTAATCCCCACCAGGACAATTCTTTTAATGTTATTATTTTTTCATATCCTACTATTGGTATATTTCTGTTACTATTACTAGCAATTTGTCGGTTATCAACCATTCCTATATAATTCCAAAATCCATTACTTGCATCTGTATCAATCGCTAACAATAACGAATCATTCGTATCTCTATAATATGTTTTCAAAACATAAAGCATCGATACAATCATCAATCTTGATAAATTTTGATCGTTGTAGCCTTCTTCAACAAAAATAGACATGGATTTTGAACCATCATTATGAAATTGTTCAATCACAAATTTTCCTACAATATCATGGTTATCATATTTCAAGTATATAGATGGATTTGTGTATTCTTGATTGTTTTCATACATAATGGAAATATTGTTGACTTGAATAAAATTGATTGATTTGCTTAATTTGTCATAAATATCCTTTGTCATGTGACTATAGTTATTACTATCGTGAATAAATGCATTTATTTTATCTGTAATATTCATATACTATACAATAATATATTCGTTTTTACCATTGCTTCTTTTCCTTTTGCTTGTTTGTCCCTAAATATGTATTTAGGGACAAAAACCTATTTGTTTTATGATGAAAAAATGAATTAATTCTTGTAAAGAGGAGTTGCTTTTGTTAATTCCCTTGATGGTATACCTCCTCTCACCCACCCTTCTGATGCTACACCTTCTACGCAGTATGCAGGATTACCGATTTTCTCTTGCATCTCAGGGATTAAAGGCGTATTGCTATATTTGATATAACTCTTTTCGCTGACACGATTGATGGATCGTTTGTTGGTTCCCATCTCGCCCTGTTGGATTTCACTTTCCATAATCGGGCACGCACTACCGCGTCCAAGATAGGGTACAGTACTAAAAGGACGCTGAAAGAGAGAAATGCGGCATTTGGGGTGCGTTTGAATGGATCCAATCAAAACATTGGATGAATCATCAATATTGCATCCGCCTGCACCCGATCCGTAACCACCATTGTAATTCACACATGGTTGTGATGTAGCCAATGCGATGGGATTTTTCATAGAACAATCATTGGCAAAATAATTTTGCAACATATAACTGCAAAATTGTGTATCTTGAATTTGGCGTTGATCAATGTAACAATTGTCATTTCCTATTCTAGACATGTTTTCAAAAGTGTAATCATGAGTAAATGCCATATTTATATATACTAAATATTTTTTTATTTGCTTAACTTTTACTTTGAGAGAAAGTTCTTAAGTAATTTAAGATTCGGTTACTTTTTTTGATAAAAAGGGAAAAATGATTGAATGTCATAAATAAAAGTATTTTAATAAAGTGTGTACCTGTAAGAATCTTGAACACGAGCTAGAGCACCTGCTGCATCACTATCATGTGATGAAATCATGTTACCAAAAAGAAATTGTGCGAAAGCCCCCTGGTCATTTGACACTTTGGTATTCGGAGTGGAATAAAAATTGCGCATACTCTGGTCTAATTCATATTTCTCATACAAGTCACCAAAAAGTTGTTTGTTGGTATTTTTGATAGTAGGATTCAAATCTTGAATCATTTTTTTTGCAGCAGATGTAATATCATCATACACTTCATTGTTAAAAGAAGGAGCCGCCGATTTGCGATCAGGTGTGTCGTAGATTTGCGTCAAAAGAACATTTCCTAGGGGATTTTTGCTAGTTACGGGTTCAAATTCGGCTTTCACAAAAGGTTGCAATGTTTCAGGATTCAATAATACCGCTTTTCGTGGATTGCTATATCCAAGTGCATCACTAGTAAATCCTTCCATTTTCTTTTTTCCTGCAACGGATGGAGAGAAATCATTTCTTTTGCCGACAAAGTAAACAATCACCAAGGTGACAAGACAAACCCATAAAAACTTGACAGACATGGTAAAAATAAATCCTAAAACACTGAGCAATATAACAAGCCGTGTAATGGCATTTATTTTTTGTTCATAATACATTTTTGGTGTAGGAAATATTTCAAATATGTATTGATTATTCAATAAAATCGCTGGTTCATTTCCCCAAAAGGGTGTATCATGTTTATTTAGACTCATTTTGTATAATATAGAGATTTATTTTTTTACTTTATCATTCTCCTATTTTTTCTTTTTCTCTTTTTTCGCCTTTTTTTCCGAAGAAGAAGAAGAGGGAGCATTTCTCTCTACACTCTTTTCACTAAACATGGAAATCAATTCTTCGTCATTGTATACAGGCACCGATGTTGATCCCAATAATAAGGATTGAGCCATTTGTTGTTGTTGTTGAGCAGCCTTGACTTCCACATTTTTTCGCATCCTTTCTCTCGTTTTCATCATTTGCAATTGTCTATTCATTGCGTTTTCATCTACACGTGTATTTTTACCGGAACCTGCACCTGCACCCATATTGGGTGGTGTTGGAATACCCATTTTGCCCAACATGCTTTGAATATTGTCCATCCCAGGAATATTTTTCATTTTCTGCATAATTTCACTCGCCTCGTTGAATAATTCCCCTTCATTAATATCTCCCGCCTTCATTTTTTCGTCTAATTTTCCTCCAATATCTTTCACCATACTCATCAATTTTGATGGATTCTTCAACAAACCAGACAATATACCATTGATGTCTGTTGGATTATTCATGTCTATATTGAAATTATTGGCTGTTTCTTCTGCAATTTCTTTGGCAATTTCCCCCAATTTACCACCCATCATACTATGAATGTGGTCCTGCATAGATTCAGCAGGATTGGATGATTCTCCTCTCTCTCTAGATGATTCTTCTTGATTTGTGTTTTCTTCTTGTGGAACAGATTGTTCAAACAACGTTTGCATATTTTCAATGGTTTCTTGTAATTTCTTTTTGAATTCTTCGTCATTGATGGAATCGAAAATCTTTGAATCATTCTTTTCTACATTTTCGTCATTGTCATTGGAACTTTCATCCGTTTTGGCTTGATTCACAATACTCAACACAATCAATTGCAAATATTTCCAAATTGTTTCTCTCGTCTTTTCACTAATATCGCAATTCCACAAGTATTTGAAACTGATTCCTGGTAAAAATTCTGTATTCACAGAAGAAGATTCCTCAAAAATAGTATCGTTTTTCGACAAAATATCAAAAAATCTCTCGGTAAACACAGAGACACTATGTTTGTATAAAAACAATTCCTTTTCTTTCTTCTGTTGTTCTCTCTCTACTGCATCATCAATCTCTGCAAAATCACTGAACTTCCACCATTTTTCAATAATAGGCTTGTATTCTGGAAAAGTAATGACAATATCTGATACAAAGTCTTTCATAATTTTGTAAAATTCGCCCGACGACATTTTATATGTTCAATATAAAAATATTTTTTTATATTAAACTTATCCTATTTGTTTATTTTTCTATTTGTCTATTTGTCTATTTGTCTATTTGTCTATATTTTCTATTTTTTCAATGATTATCCTATTCAAGATACATACCAGACAATTTTGACAAATTCTGTATATATTTCATTGTTTTTGCTTTATTCTCATCAGACATTAGTTGCACAGGATGTCTTAACCGATTAATGGCTTCAATAATTTTTTCCGAATTTTGAATATAGATCAAATCATTTCCATAATCTTTGTTCAAAAAAAAGCGTATATCTCCCGATTCTATTACTTGTTTATACGGATTCACTATATATGTATTCCATATACTGATTAATAATCTTGGATTGGCTTTTCTCATCAATGCAAATGAGTTTTTTACTGCTAATAAATCAGTATCTTCTGGAAATAAATTGACTATATCATTCACAAATTCTACAAAATGATCATTGAATGCAGTCAATATACTGCTATTTTTTGACAACATTTATGTTAGTATCCTATGATATATTTAAATTCGTTTTTCTTTAATTTGTTTTTTCATTCATTTTTTTATATTTTTTGTTGAGGTTTGATACTGGCGATTTCTTGATCTCTCTGTTGTTGCAATTGTTCAATCGTCAATGTTTCAGATAGTTTGTCGTTTTTATAATCATAATCATCAGAAGGTGTAGTAATCGCATCCGAGTGGCTCAATAATACATAATTATGCATTTGTCTTAATCCCCCATTCCCTTTGGAAGTCATATCATCTGCGGAAATATCCAAAAAACTGAATTGATCCGACATGATTCCAAAAGATCCACTACTTCCTCCTAAAGAAAAGGCCATGGGTTCCATATTGTTTTGTGTTGCTTTTTTTGTAATCACTTCTTGTTTTGGCTTTAAATGTTCGTAAATAGAATCTCCGTAAAGCAATTGTTTTTCAGTTATACATAACAATGCTGGCACTTTGGACATATTTTCTGGCATGATTATTTTGCTTCCGTTCTGTAAAATAATATACGTTTTTCCTTCTTCTTTCACACGATTGTCAATGCATATAAAATGTATCTCTCGGCTAATTTGCGATTTAGACAATGTTTGCAATAATTTTTTACTATGTTCGCAGAAATTGCTATAATAAAGTATTAAATTTGACATGGATTATTGCAATATAAAGACATTTTTGGATGTATTTTTTAACGCTTTATCATATTTTTTATTTTGTTTTTACTAAAAATGGAAAAAATGGAAAAAAATAGAAAAAATTGATTTTAAAAAAGGTATAAATATATATTCAAAACACATTATATAATGAATCCTATAGTGAATCCAATGATTGATAATATAGTCGATAACCACGATATTTTAAAATTTACCCTTTCTGGATTGAATGTTAGTCTAGCCAATGCCATTCGTCGCACTATACTTTCGGACATTCCCACTATCATATTTAGAACTACGCCTTATGAGGAAAACAAAGCCACTATTTATGAAAATACGTCTAGATTGAATAATGAAATAGTAAAACAACGTCTTGGATGTATTCCCATTCATTATTTACATGATATGAAAGATACCAATGGAGACAATATTGACATTCAAAACTATATTATGGAATTGAATGTCGTGAATGATACAGATACTATTGTTTATGCAACCACAGAAGATTTCAAAGTCAAAAATATCAAAACAGACAAATATTTGTCCAAAGAAATCACACAAAAAATATTTCCTCCCAATGAACAAACAGGATATTTCATTGATTTTGTTCGGCTTCGTCCTAAAATTTCCGAAGAAATACATGGAGAGAAAATTCATTTGACTAGTGAATTTTCCATCGGCAATTCAAAAGAAAATGGAATGTATAGTGTGGTCTCTACCTGTTCTTATGGAAACACACCTGATGAAAAAGGAATGGAAGAAGAACTTGCAAGACAAAAACAAACATGGAAAAATGAGGGCAAAGATGTAGAATTTGAAAGCAAAAATTGGAAATTATTGGATGGACTGCGTATTTTTAAAAAGGATAGTTTCGATTTCATCATTCAAACCATTGGTGTTTTTACCAATTATGAAATTGTCAACAAGGCATGTAGTATATTGATGGATAAATTGACACAAATGAATCATATTATAGATAGTGATGAATTGAAAATCATACCTTCTGAAAGCACCATGAACAATAGTTATGATGTCATTCTTGAAAATGAAGATTATACCATTGGAAAAATAATTGAATATTTCTTGTATTTGAAATATTTTGAGAGAGAAAAAACATTGACTTTCTGTGGTTTCAAGAAACAACATCCTCATGATAGTGATAGCATTATTCGCCTTGCATACAAAGAAAATATCAGTGATAAAACAATGATTAAACAGCATTTGAAATCATGTATTGACGATTCCATTTCTGTTTATAAAAAAGTGCAAACTTATTTTATATAAACTGCTGAATCCACTACTGAATCCACTACTGAATCCACTACTGAATCCACTACTGAATCCACTACTGAATCCACTACTGAATCCACTGATTGCAAAGTTACCAATCATAAGCACTTTCAAATTCGAGAGAAAAAGAAAAATCCATATTGTTTAGATTGATTGTTTCACCATATTGATTCAATAATTGAAATTTCAATTTTTGAATATTGACCGGGCCAAAATATTCTCGTTTTTTTTCTATATAATCACTCCCATTATTAAAACATATATTGTAATTTATATTTGGATTGTCTATGGACTGACTAAGCGGTATCATGGCAAGTATATTGTCTATAATGAGACTTTGCGAAAACATTCCTATTATATTTTGTGATTGTGAATTATTATAATCATTCATAGTAAAATAAAGATACGTTGATGCCGTCCCATTATATATACCTTCTCCCGTATAGGAATTCTTTCCACTATATGCTGCCAAGCGAAATCCCATGATCCATCCCAATCGTTTGTATATTTCTGTTACATTTACATTCACACATAATATTTCCTTGTATTCTTTATTGATTGCATACGTATCCGTAGTATTGAATGCTGGATTATAGTCTTTTAAAAAATTCATTGTAAAGGTATGGGTTGTATTTGATATGGTTACTTTGAATGTCACTGGATTGACTATTACCAAAAATCGATTTCCGCTATTCAATCCATGATTGATAAGACTTTGAAGGGTAGTGGCAAAATTGGATGGGCTATAATTACCATCTGGAATCACTATGATATTTTGTAATGTAGTCTCATCTTCTGCAATATAGAATGAATTGTTTCGATTTTGTCGAGAGATACAATACATGACATTTGGCAATTGAATAGAAGACAAACGAATCGAAAATACATTTTTGAAATAATACGGAAGAAATATAGTGAAATCGGTTGACCATGTCTTATTATAATCCTCGCGATAGAGAGAATTCAATATGATGGTTTGATGAATGGTTTTTCTTTTTACATTGTTCAAAAGACTTCTGGATATATTAGTGGGAAAAGTTTCCACAGGATCCAAATATTTCTCTCTATCAATCAACTGGTTGAAAGAAATGGTTTCTTTGTTTTGAATCACATTACTCCCATTGTAGGTGGCAACAGACGTTTTATTCACTATATTTTCCCTTTCTGCGGTATTCAAAAGCTCCTCTTTTTCCAACAGATTTTCCTCTTGATGAATCACTTGCATGATTTGATCCAATAGCTTTTTCCTTACTTCGTCTAAAAAGTATTTTAATTTTGTTTTATAAGATAATTCATAATGGTTGTTTGTATCTACTATATATATCATATTATGATATGAATTCATCAAATCATTATATGTGCAATCTTTTTTCAATCCTAAAAATTGCAATAATTCATCATTGGAATAATGTAAAATATTAAAATCAATATCAGTCATTCACTGCTACTATTACTACTATAAACGAATATAAAAAAAAATACTATTCAGCGAATATTACTGGATTCTACTTGTTCCAAATCTTGTTGTCTTTGTCTCAAAGGATAATTCAATGCATGCATCAACAGATTGGGGTGCAAATTATTTACATATCGAATCACAAAAGGGTAACTTACGTATAAATTTTGTGGTTTCAAATGATCAACGTAATTGCGATGAATGACAAACATATGGGTTCGCATATTCTCTCCATATTCTTTCAATGGTTTTTCCTTTTTGATATAGCAAGAAATATAATTTTTAAATAACAATGCCGTGAATTCATGTATTGTATCTCTATAAAAAGAAAATTCCTTCTTATCTTCTGGATAATATTTCAAGTAATCGTCCACTTTTCCTTCTCTTCTCAAGCACAAATAATGATATTGCAATTTGGGTTGATTCCCTTTCAAACGTCTAACATATTCATACACTGGATTACGCAGTTTTGTTCTCTCTAATGTTTTCTTGTTGTAGATCATGACACCTACTATATTATACGATGTATCCATACTTGCAAACATTTTTTTCAATTCTTCATAATTAGTAATACCTTTTGAATAAATAAGTGGAAATTTAATTTGTGTCATTTTCCATACTTCTTGTTCTCTTATTTTTTCCATCGGAATTTGATAAATACGAATTTGCTCTTGTCCTTCTTCTCTTTTTTGATTTTCTTCCTGTTCTTGTTGTCCTTTTTGATTTTCCATTGAAGGATGGATATGAACTATTTCACGCACTTGAACCAAATACAATTGAGGCTTTTCAAAAGGAACCACTATTCGATTGTTTGGATGTTGCAATACAAAACTATAATTATACTTTTTATCCAATATGTCAAAATCAAAATCATTATATTCTGCAGCATCTAAAAACATCTCTCGAAATGTATTTACTTTTTTAGTTGTTTCCGCCGTATTCACATATGATTTAAAAAAATTCATATTTGCACCCACGATACTTCGTGTAGCAATTTCCCACGATCCAGATATCCCAATACATGGATCCCAAAAAACATTTATCATGGTTCCATCAATGAATTCCTCTGCGATTAAATCCTCCATTTTGTATTCCACCTCTTCTTGCATGGCATCTTCTTGTTGTAAATTCTCTCTCTTGTATTTCTTACAAAAACTATCAAAAGGAATTGATTTGGAAGGAGCAATACTGATTACACGATCCTCTTTATTCAATACAACAGAACGCAATAATCCTACATGTGGGTCTGCAAAAGGTAACAACGATTTATCATATTGAATCACTTTGTAATCTCCTGATTGTTTGGTAATAATGACCGAAGGCTCTTGATTCTTATACTCATTCCATTCTGAAAGACGACACAAATCATAAATAAATATCTTTTCTTTATTTTCTTCTCTGTTTTGCATACAATGGATTTATATAATATAGTGTTTTCTCTCTAATATTATTTTTTAATATTTAATTTGGAGGTTTAATATCTATTCTAATTATAGATACATCATGTCTAGAAATTTAGAAAAAGAAGAACACATTTTTCAATCTATACCATTGAAATTAGGAGACATTATTCAAATCCAAAATCCTGCCAATGACATTTTACACAACAATTCTTTTTTGATTGATTATATTGACGAAACAAAAACAAAACTCATTGATATAAATAACAAAAATATTACTACACTTACTTTTGATGAAAAGGGTGCATTAAATGATACATCGATTCATTCCATTTCCATTTTGTATCGCAGTGAAGAAGATGGTTACGCCAAACAAAATGGGTTGTTGCCTGGAAAATGGATTAATATTTATTTTCAAGGAGATGTTCCCTTTATTATTACTGGAGAGATAACCAATCTTGAAGAAGACATGATCGAAGTCAAATCCTTTCCTGACAATAGCATATTGTATATTAATTTCGAATATAAAGGATTGCCTGAAAATATTCCTATTGAAAAAATTGAATTTAGAAAAAAACCCGAATCAGTTACACCCGAAGAAGGTGAAGAAGGAGAGAAAGAAGAAGAAGGAGAGGAAGAAACAATAGATATCACCAAGAGCAAAGAATCCATCTCTCCCTTTGAATTGGAAGATGTCAGTTTTGATGCACCTATCATTGCACCTCCCAAGCAAAATATACGTGAATTTATTTTGCAAGCCAAGGATATCGTATTTGGCGAAGAACTTGCACCCATTATACAAATGGTAGAAGTCAGTGAAAGCCAAAAAAGATACAATATTGAATCACAAACCAATGATTTGTTGGATGATTTGCTTTCTACTATTCCTATTCGAGAGAGAACACGTTCCGTCTTGGACAATATTCACATCATTATCGAGAGATTCAAACAATTAAGAAACGAATTTTCCATTTTTGATGAAAATCACAATGTCATTGGGGCATTCAAAATAGACGACTATTGGAAACCTCTTGCCAATCAATTAGACAAGTTGGATACTCCTCTTTATTGGATTCTTCCTGTTGCTACCAATATTAAAAAAATATATGATATTCAAGGAGAGGAAAGTGATATTTCAGAAATAAATTTGAATGAAAACTTGACAGAAATGAAATCATTCATTCAAAAATATCATACCAATGATCCAAACAAATATACATCTTTATTCAATAATTTGAATCCATTTTTTACGCCTTATGAAAATCCATTGTATGATCCCGAATCCACCTACAAAAATTACCTGATTGAAAAGCAAACGGGTGCCAATTGGAATACCATTATAAACAATATGGACGAGTTCAATTCTTCTGCAGTTTCTACTAATCATATCAATACAAAAAAATTTCTTGTTCAAACATACAATACTGGATTGTCCAAATTAAATATCAAAGAAATCACTGGAAGCCGTCTTGTAACCACACGTGGAAACCTGACAGAACCTGATCAAATAGCCATTCAATCCTTTTTAACACTACCTGAACAAGTGATTGATTTCTCTCATATTCAATTACCTGCAACCAATATACTGAAAAAATCGAATTTGAATCAATCATTTTTCTATTATTATTTGCTGCTTACCAATAATACCAATATTAACAATGTCATTCTTGATGAAAAGGATTTCTCTCAAGACAAAGAAAAAGGCGAAGACAAAGACAAAGAGAGAAAAAATGTAGAAAACATGTGGAAAAAAATAAATCATTTTGCATTCTTACGTCAAGAAAATACGCAGTATACCGATGCAGAATTGTATAAAAAATATGTGGATTCCATGATTCCAACCACAAAAGAATTATTTCAATCCATCCGAAAACATATTTCTCTCGAATCTTCACCTTCTCTTTCCATCTTGTCTATAGTAGAATTTCTAGAACCCTTTTTGGTTTATACAAACGATATTACATATGATGAATACAAGGACATTCATTCTCATCTTAAAAACAAATTGATTGAATACAACAAGAATTTTTCTCTCAAAAAAACAAAATTCAATTCCTTATCCAACTCTTTGACTTCTCTCTTCAAATTACCCAATTCCAATCTTTTACTCCATTTATTCAATGACAAATCTATATTTGATTATTATCCCAGGACCATTGACCAAGATACCCATTCTACCAATAGTGAATTATTGCGATCCGTGATTATGGCTGATTATGGTGATTTGTTTCAAACTGCCATTGCATTGCAAAATTTGACACTGATGTTGCCTGAAAATATATCACAAATCATGGATGAAGAAATATCCCAATTGAATACACAAATTAGTGAAGAAGAGAGAAATAATAAATGTATACAATACGTCATCGTAAAACAATATAAAAATACAGAAGAAGTGGATGCAGATAACAATATTACCATTTATGTAGATCCAAAATACGACAGCACACAATATAGTATCATGGATGACTTTGAAAAAGAAGAATTGCAAATGGCACCTGAAACATTCACTGATTTTTTGATTCAAAAATTGCAATCCAAATTCAAATATCCAGTCACAGAAGCGATTGACATGGCACAAACATTGATTCATCGAGCCAAAAAAGTAGTGGACGGAAATTACGCCATTGTTTACGATCAAGACAAAAATGAATATCTTTTTTACAAAAGAGAGAACAACGCGTGGATAGCAGATAAAAATGTCTCTCCAGATTTAATCAAAGGTGCAAATGACCAGAATCTCATGTGTAATCTACAAGACAATTGTATTGACGTGGAAAAGAAATACCAGGATATTTGCAGTTCCTATGGATTGAATGTGAGTGAATTGTCCAAGGATGCAATAAAAGAAATTGTAGATGAATTTGATAAAAATTATTATTTGGGAAAAGAGAAACTCACCAAAATCATACAAACCAAATATGATTATTATATGAGTATCATGGACAAATTGGAAAACATCAATATGCGAGAGACTTTGAAATACAACAACATGCAATATCAACTAGGACTTTCCTACCAATCTGCATCTTCAAATGATTCCGTTATTTCACCTTACGCACCTTTACGGGATATTATCTTGGGTCAAGCCGATTTTGTCAAAAAGCAATACGATATTATTCAATTTGCCAATAAATTCACTAGAGAAGCAGACGTGGATCATTTTTCTCTCCACGACAATGCCAAAGAATCTCCCTATTGGCGTTATTGTATAGAAACCAATGTGAAATTGTTACCCAACTTTATTTTTGTATTGGCATCTACCTATATTGATCCGGATCAACCTGATAGTTATTTCAAAATGATGGAAATCATCATCAAAGAAGTTGGTGCAATCAGTGACGATGGAGATTCCTGGGTGGACAAATATAGTGGATATGTGATTCGCAAGATTGATTTGGATGTAGATGAGGGATACGAAGAAAGTGGATACAAAAGAATCAGCCGTGCATTCATAGAAGAAGAGGCGGGTTCTCTCTTTTTAACCGAAGAGAAAAAGAAGGAAGCAAAAGTCGAAGCAAAAGTCGAAGCAAAAGCCAAAGCGGAAGCCGAAGCAGAAAAGAAGAAAAAACGCACCCCTGAAATGCAACTGGTTTCCAATATAGTATATACTATTTTGCAACATATGGGATTGCAAATCGACGACGAATATATCATTCAAATGGTTGCCAATCAATTGACTCGAGAATTGAACCAGTTGCCATCCGAGGTGGATTACAACAAGATAAGAAAACCTGGACAAAAAGAATATACATCCATCAAAAACGAAATCATTTTATACAATACATTAGCTGTAATCATGATTGCTATTCAAACCGCTGTTCCATCCATTAAAACAAGACGAACTTTTCCGGGATGTGTTCGTTCTTTTACAGGATTTCCATTGGAAGGAGAAGGAGATGATTCAAGTATACTTTATATGGCCTGTATTGCATATCATACCCGCAGTTCTATTGTTCCATGGAATGTCTTGCAAAAAATAAAAATGGATTCCATAGTGAATCGACTTAAAATGACAATACAAAATATCTTGACAAACAATGATGGAGCCATTAAACAAAAGATAGAAGAAAAAAGAATGTATTTATTGACCAACGCGACGGAAAACATACCCAATGAACACGATTTGCTTGTTTCTTGGTCAAATTTCCTACCTCCTCTTCAACCCTTTACACCCAACAACAAAATAGCGGCAAAAAATCTGGAAAATATTAGTGCGGATTTCAAATATTCCTTGCAAAAAAATATAAAACAAGGTTCAGCAAATCAGAGAGAGCAAATACTGGTGATTCAATCCAAAATCATCTTTTTCTCTCTAGCCATTCAACAAAAAATCCAATTGATAGTAAGCAAAGAAGACTTGTTGTTGAAAACGAATTCCAATAAATATTTCATGGAAAATGCTTGTTGTAATACAAAAAGTTCCATTACTATTGATTATTTCAAAGGGAAAGAAAAAGATATTGAACTTTTTAATGGTATCGTGGAGAAATTGGCCAATACATTATATGATATTCATTCAATTACTGAAGCTTCCTATTTATTTTGCCGAGAGAATTCCAAAAACGTCTATCCATCTTTGAACTATCAATTCAATGAAGAAACTATTTACAAGGCATTTATGTTATATTGTAAATTCAATTCTCTGCAACCCATTCATGAAAAATTATTGCCTCTCTGTGTAAGTAAACCCGATTCCTTTTTGAAGACGGATAGTATCAGTGAAAAAATACGAAAACTCAAACAGGAAGGACGAAATTATACCAATGAAGGAGTGTTGAAACTTTTGCAAATAGTAAGTAGAGAGAATATTGTTCCTGTTTTAGGGGTAGGTAACGTAGATGGAGAAGGTGGTATACATGGAGAAGGTGCCATCTATGAAAATGCCATCTATGAAAATACACTCAATCGTCTACGTAAAGAAGAAATGGATACGAATAGTATACTATCCAAAGAATTGATGGATAAATTGCTAGATATTGGCTTTAAAATGCGGTCCAACGATGAATGGAAAAAGAAAGAACGCGCACTGAATAATTATTTGGGAGAGAAAAAAGAGGAAATGAAGAAAACATGTATGGAATTTTTCTCTCAATCTGAATTATCAAGGGGAGAGAAAAGGGATATACAAGCCATGATTGAATCTATTACCACTATTTCAGGTATTCAAATAGAAGAGAGTGATTCGAGTTCAAGTGAAAACGCCATACTATTGATAAAGGACTTTATCAAAAACATGATTTCCGTATTTTCCAATATAATAGTCAACAAAGTAGATTATGATGTCATTGCAAGTCAAAAACATTTGAATCTGTCTTTTAAACACGAAACGGACATTCAAAAGATAATAAGTAATTATTATTCGATTCTGAAACCCTTTTATGAAAAGACAGACTTGAACTATGTATTGATTCAAATAACAATTCAATGTAATATTGTCGAGAGAATGATTGAAATCATGGATCTTTTTGCCTTTCAAAACAAAAGCTATACGAAAAAATTGTTACTTTCTCATATGTTTTTGCTGGTGTTGAACAAATATATATCCTTGTCAATGGATCCTAGAATGTTGCAGAGAGAAAATTATGAAATGGAAACACCCACTCAAGAAATAGTTGCGTTGAAGACACAGGTTCGCAAATTATTGATGGTTTATTTTTCCATTTATGCAAAACAAAAGAAAATAGTCAACGTAGATTATGACAAAATAATGAATGAATTTTTCAAAATCAAAGAACGTGAAAAAAACAAGATAACGGATGATTTGCAGAAATTAACACAAGAACAGAGAGATGTGGATACTCTTTTCAAATCCAATAAATTAGGACGATGGGGAACTGGATTACAAAAAGGATTCCGTGAATATGATGCAGCAACATATGATAAAGAGCGAGATTTATTGGATCTAGATATAGATGCAGGTATAGATGCAGATAATGAAGAAATGGAGAGAGAAGGAAACGACAAATACGAAGGAATAAGAAATCGGTTGAGAAGAAGCAATCAGAATATAATGGATGCCAATGAAGAACAATATATAGAGGATTATTTAGAGGAAGAAGAGAGAGATGAGCAACAAGAGGAAGAAGACAATCAACTAGAATATGAGGGGGATGACAATGATGACAATGATGAATATGAGGGGGATGACAATGATTTTCATGATGGAGATTATCAACAATATACTGAATATGGTGATTAATCAATCGATTAATCGATCGATTTATCGAGAGAAAACCGCTTAAACATTTAGTATATATACTTTACATCTAGCACATAATATGACTAGTATTTTGAATAGACAATTTTCTTATGCAGATGGATTCATCTATAATAGTATTGAGTTAGATCCTTATGGATATATCACATTGTCTATTGACTATGTCAATGAATATGTCAATGAATGTCGTAATGAAATAGAAAGAAAAATAAAAAAGATTTCTATTGAAAACATTTCAAGAACAAGTAAATATGTATTTATGGATTTGCAACAAATAGATGATGTAAGATTTTTTGAAAAGGAAAAAACATTGTTTGAAATTTTACAAATGATTTTTCCTGAATTCAATGAGGAATCAGATTATGTATATCCGCTTCTGTTAGATGCCATCTTGAAACCGATGGATGCAGAATTGGATACATTTTTGTATAGACAGGAAAAAACACATTTGGATATAAAGGATGTGATTCTTGTATACAAAAAAATGATTGATTTTTTTGCTTTACGAAATCAAATGATTGAAGCAGCACGAATAAGAAACATTTAGGGTGTAGAAGGAAAAATTTTTGAATATATATAGTATATAGTATATATTCAAACAATAGGATGTTCAAATCATTGATTGCAAAAAACCATACCCTTGCCTCGATTCTCTTGTTTTTATTCCTTTTTCTCTCCATTTCTTTTTTTAAACCCCGATTTTTATATTGTCAAGACGGATCCATTCGTCAATTCGGTATCGGAAGCAAAAACAAAACAATATTACCCATTTGGTTATTGGCCATTATTTTAGGAATCATTTCCTATGTTGTAGTCATTTATTTTTCCAGTCATTATTGAATGGCATAAGTAGTAGAGGTTGCTTTGGCATTTGCATCTGTTACGGATTTCTGTGTTTGTTGAAAGGCTGATTGACTTGCTGTCATGGTTCTCAAATCTTGTGTGCATGTTCTAGAAGCAATATTATATTGTGTAATGGAAATCAATAAAACAGCCGTGTAAATATACCACAACGCTTCACCGATATTGTCTCGTGTTGCAACAACGTCAAGCAATTGTTGTTTGTAATCCAATGTTTCAGGAGCCGTGTCGTTTTGATATTGAGGTTTCATTAATGGATGCAACATACTCCAATATTCTTGGAAATTACTAGGAACAATTTGATTAATCAATACTGAAACATTGCCAAACAATTTGATAATGGATTCTGCTGCACTTTGCAATTCTTCTCTCCTTTTCACATTGGATTTGGCCGATGCATCTTGATCAATCGCCTTTGCAATATCTGTATTGATCAACAATTCATTCAAAATTCGATTGGCTTTTCCTGCAACTACAAAATACCCCACTACATTAGAAAAAGCGGATTTGATTCCAGGAAAAAGCATGAGTATAGAAACAACTAGACCAAAAATGACAATCCAAGGTAAAAAAGTAATCAATACAGCAGCTGCTATATTTTGAGAGACACTACCCCCGCATTGATTAATCACCAATCCTATATTGCATGCAAATTGAATCATCACCACAAAAACAAAATATACCAAGGTAAACATAGGATTGGCATTGTTTACATTTTCAAGAGTTGGTTTGGGTTTGAAATAATAAAAAACAATGGTTGGAACAACAAATAATAAGATCGGAATAAATGAACTAATACTACTCATATAGTATAATAAGTATAATTTTTTTCATAATATACAACAATAGTATATTATGAATATTGGAGCAAATACTCTTCCTCCTAAACCGCAACTTGTCGAAGTCGGAGTAAAATTCTTTTTAAATGAAACATTGAAACAATGTCATCATTTCAAAAACAAATATCAAAATACTTTATTAAACATAGGTTTATTCATCGGATTTTTGGTGATTTTAGGTGCCATTTTGCTTTATAAATACAAGGGCAAATTGACGCCAGCAGAAAAATCAGAAAAGGAGAAACAAAAAATGCAATATATATTGTCCAAAATCAAAAATTACAATGATGCAAAACGACAATCACAACAAGAATTAATTACTGGATTGCCTCAATGGGAAAATGAATATGATAATTTGTATCATAAAGTGCATATGTAATTGTGTATCAGTGTATCGGTTTATCGGTGTATTTGCATCATGGAAGAGTTGTATTCCCCGTTTTTATAGTAACCATAAGTGGGTATAAAGCCTGAATCTGTTGAATCTTCTATATTTTTACCGAAAATTTCGACTCTATAATTGGGATATTTTTTAGACACTTCAATCGCGTCTTCTTTAGATAAATAGACCACAATATCTTCCCATTCACCGCCAATCAACAGATACACAAAATCCATGTATTATTCCTTCAATAAGGAAAATCCTTTATATGATTTATTTGTCAATATATATTATTGCGATGAAAGGGTAGGGGGGAATAGTTGGAAAAAAATAATACCATTATATAGAAATACAAGAAATGGAAGAAACAAAACAAAAATATTTGGATGCATTAAATACCTATTACAGATTAAAAAATGAGTATGAGGAGACTATCCATAAAAAGAAAACGGATATTATAAAAAAAAAGGGTCTAGGTTGGAGAGAAAAAAGAGTAGAATATCGGAAATGGAAATCCAAGTGTGTGAATTGCAAAAGATCAGTGGGAACTATTTTTTCTACCACCATTGATGAAAATCTAGACAAATTCATTACTGCAACATGCGGTGATCGAGTAAAACCTTGTCCTTTAAATATAAAACTGAAATTGGATTCTGGGATGAAATTAGACGAAGAGATACAAAAAGATCAATCGCAGTTGACGTCTCTCAAAAAAGAAATCATCAAGGACAAGAATGATTTGTTGTTTGGATATATAACCTCTGAAGTAGGTGTATATAAATTTGATGAATTGAGACAGGAAATGGAAGATATTGTAAAAAGTTTTGAATCAACCAATGATTTGTATTTAGATATAGTCGAAAATCCTGCAAAAAAAAGAGTATTGGAAGAAAAACAAAAGACATTTTTTGTATTGATTAACAATCTAAAAGAATTCATTGACAAATTTAATCGAGAGAAAAATGTGCAGTTTATCCAAGATGCTGTTTCTCTCTATGTTCATGAAATAGTTCCCATTTCAAAAGACATTATGAAATTAAAGTATCAATATACCAGTGTAGAAATGGATGATTTGGGAATGTATCATTTGATTGAAAAACCAATCACAATGAGAGAATTAGAATTGGGAAACAATTATCAAATCATTGATTTTCAATTGGGAATGAGATAATGCTGAAATCTGTGTATGAAATCTGTGTATTGAACAAAAAGAAAATAAAAAACTATATATATGATCACGGACTATATTTCTCTCCCCATTTTTATCATTAGTTTCTCTCTAGGATTATTTATGATATATATAATGGGTTCCGATTTAAAACCCATTTATGTATATCCAACACCTGAAAACAGCGGTAAAATTCAATACAAGGACAAGGCAGACAATTGTTTTGTATTCAATGCACAAGAGGTGGAATGTCCTACTGATCCATCGTTGATTTCCACTATTCCTATTCAGAAATAACAAGCAAAAAGATAGCAAAAAAAGGTAGGAAAGAATTATAATATGTATATAATGTAATAACCGAGTATGAATATAAATATAGCCAAATTTCTGCATTCTACAACAGGAAGATATTTGCTTTCTATTATTCTAGGAATAGGATTGGCTTCTCTCTTTAGACAGGTTTGCAAGGGGAAAAATTGTATCATTTTTCATGCACCTCCCATGGATCAAATTGAAGGCAAGATATACAAACAAGATAAGAAATGTTATAAATACAATACTCAATCCACAAAATGCAATGCAGGTAAAAAAGTAGATTTTGAATCGAATTAGAAGATATATCGAATTAGGAAACGAAAATATGCGTAAATATAATTATACAAAAATGCATAGTATAATTATATCATAAATGGCAACAAGTATCACAGATTTACCAACTGATCCAACAGGCGGAGGTAGTATCGGGAACATTAGTCTCTCCATCAATGAAAAAAACGAAAAAGTAGGGAATATGTCACTACAACAACAAGCGGTTCCCATTCCTCAATCAACAACATTGGATCAGAGTGTCATCAATCAAATCATATCGGGTCTTCAACAAGCCTCTGGGCAAACGCAATTGGCAAGTAGAGACATTCCCTTGTCTACGGAAAATATAATACACGACCAGCAAATACAACCCAATTATATTCCAAAAACATCCAATCAAGATTATATCAAAAGTTATGAAGAAAACAACGATATTATAGCCAATTACAATAAAGAAATATCCAACAACAATCAGTTAGATAGATTGTATGATGAAATTCAAATTCCATTATTAATTAGTGTCTTGTATTTCCTTTTTCAACTGCCTATTTTCAAACGATATTTATTCCATTATATTCCAGTCTTGTTTTCAAAAGATGGAAACATGAATATCAATGGATTCTTTTTTACAAGCACTATGTTTGGTCTCATATATTACATTATATTCAAAATGACAAACCATTTCAATCATTTTTAGACATTGGTGCGTTTGCTTTTTCTTTTTCGTGATAAAAACCGCTGAATAAAATTCTTTTTCGTTTTTTCACGTGTTTTTCCGCTTGTTTTTATCAATTTCTTTTTACGTTGTGTAAGGGTATGTTTGTTTGCTTTTTTCGGACTATTCGGAATAGGAGTTGCTGCAATAGAATTACGAGGAAATAATTCATCCGCTGGGCGATATCGTAAAAACAATTCTTCATATTCTTTCGTATTTTTTTTATTCTTTAATTCATTATACATTTCGGATTTTTCTGCCCGTATTTCTTCCAATGTTTGTTGGTGTCCATAACATTTTACACTGAATCGTTTCAACAATCCATTTTGTGAAAGTCGATTTTGCTGTTGCACTTCAAACAAAAATTGAGCAATACACAACAGACGATCTTTGTCGTGATAATTATCATAAGAATAAAGAAAAGCCAAGTAAAAACTCAAAATAGTATCGATGGTTCCAATCTTGATATCGTATCCATGAATCTTGATGATATTATAACTATAACATGCAATGGGTGCATAAATAAATGCAGTAGTATCATTCCCAATAGTTACTTGAATATGGGGTGCAATGATCTCTCCAATAGCGGGTTTAGAAATCAATTTTACATGTTGAATACCGGCATCTTCCAATTGTTCTTTTAATATGGCTGCCGTAGTTTTGGGATCTTCAGAAATCACGTCAAAATCTGGATAATATTGCAATTCTTTGGAATCTACATGAGGCATATATCGTGAATACAATACAATGGAATATCCACCAATAAAAACCACACCTTGATTCACAAAAGTATTTCGCATGATTTCAAATATTTCCTTCTCTCTTTGTTTTGTTTGTTTGTTTGTCATTTCTCTCTGTATGTTCTTTTCATTACAATCTATGCCTTTCAATGGATAGTATGTATTCAACAATGTCAATCGTTTCAAGACTTTTTCCCATCGACTCACATCTCCTGCAGGACGAGAAAGTTCCAAATACATGGACATGCGAAGAAAATTGGCAGGTGCGTATAAAATACCATTGATTTTGATGGCATCGTTTTTCAATGCTTTGAAAACAGAGGGAGCTAAATGAGTTATATCTGCAGTGGGTATAAAATTGACAAATACTTTGTATGTGCCTTTGTGTTGTCCAGACTTGGCTTCCACTTCACTAAATCCTTCTTCTATATAAAGATCGGCCAATTCTTTGGCGTCTTCTAGAGCATTCACGGAAAAAAAATCATAATCGGATATTTCAATATCCTTGTTATAAAATTGGGCTTGTTTGGGCAAAATATTATTAATGGCAGTGCCTCCATAACAAATGAGTTTTTTTTTGCGAATAAAGTTTTCCACGATGGAAATAATTTTTTGAATGTCTGGATTGTTTACTATAGTTTGTCCTTGGATTTCTTCTGCCTTGTCCACGGCTTCTCTCAAAATAGCCAATTCACATTCTTCAAAAGTCATGGATTTGTCACACAATCGTTTGTGTTTGGTTTGTTTCCCTTGTTTTGTTTGTTTGGTTTGTTTCCCTTGTTTCGTTTGTTTATTCATATAATGGATAGTATTATATTATATGAAGAAAATCATTTTATCGTTTCATCTTTCTCGTTTTGTTGGATGAATTTCGCGGAACAAAATTCGGGTTGTATTCCAAGGCTTTCAACAAAGATATCTGTTTTTTTGCTCTTCTTTTGGAGGTGCATTTTGAACGAACTTTTTTTGTAATGGTGTTGACAACTCTATAACAATGTTTGTTTTTCACTTTTCTAATAGTATATGGCATGTATATTATTAGAACAGAAAAGAATCAAAATGCGAGAGAACAAAAAAAGACTGGAAGCAGAATCTAAATAACAAACGAATAATAATTACTGCTAACTTGTCTAGGTTGATAACTCAATGCAGGATTTTGAGGAGTAGGTGCAGGAATAGTTGTAGGAATATATCGTAAATTTTCCGGTTTCAATGCAAAGGCATATCCTTTTTGATTAAACATTTTCATCATATAAACCAGATTGATATCATACGTTTGAAACATCATGGCGGTCATTTGACATCCAGTTTCCAGGCAAGTCACAGGATTCGGGTTGGGAGGAGTAGAACCACCATCGGGAAGCACAATAGTCATATTCAATTTATTGTATTCTTGTAGTTCTTTGATATCAGGTGTATTTTTCACTTTTGTAAAGGGCAAAGCATACATAAAAACGGAATTACTAGTCATGTTTACATATTCATAAAAATCTCGATTGTCCAGAAAACTATTGTTCATTTTATCCACTATTAAAATGATTTTTTTCGACAATTCCAATACTTTTACATTTCCCAAATTTTGTCCATTGTTTTCGTAACTATATTTAGGACCCAAAAAGAGGGCATCATAATGTTTGAATAATTTGGCCAGATTGCTATACATGGTATTGTTTGTGCTTTTGATTCGTAAATGCATAATAATAGGATCGTTGGGATTGGGTGCGGTTCCATTGGAAAAGGCATAATGTTGAATGGTTTCCATAATTTGAGAGAAGGGAATACTATTATACGTTTCTTTCACATAATAACTATCACAAGTGGATGTGGCTACGACGGGTTGATCACCGATAGAATAGACTTCAAAATCCAATCCACGAACACCTAATTTCAGGATTTGTTTCAACGCACAAATGTCGACATAGTTGTTTTTGAAAGAACCGACACTACAGCAATTGTATGCGGAATAAATATAGTAATCCTTCAAACTATATTGACAATGGGGGTCATTTGAATTCAATGATTTGATGCTAATCGCGGAAGAAGAATATGCACCATTCAAAGAAGAACATTCTCTCAAAGCATTGGGTCCTAAAAACAAATAATAAAGAATCATACTGACTATCAACATAACCATAATGAACATCATTACAAGGTATGGAATATTGGGGTTATTTGTGAGTTTATCTATGACTTTATTTTTCATTTTGTTTAAACCATTTTTAAAAGTAGTTTCCATTATTATATATAATAAAATAGAAAAATTATATGTGAATATAAATCAATAAAAGAATAAAAGAAAAAAGGGAATAAAAATAATAATATTGTATTATAAAAAACCCATGGGAGGAGGTCTTATGAATTTAGTTTCTGCAGGTCAAGAAAATATTATATTAAATGGAAATCCAAGCAAAACATTCTTCAAAGCATCCTATACAAAATACACAAATTTCGGTCTTCAGCAGTTTCGTGTTGATTTTGAAGGCACAAAAACCTTGCAATTGACAACGGAATCTCATTTCACTTTTAAAATACCAAGATATGGAGATTTGATTATGGACTGCTATCTAGTGCTCAATTTACCCAATATTTGGAGTCCAATCATGCCGCCTATTCAAACACCTGATAGTATTGAAAACAATAGCGGTCAATGGGTTCCTTATGAATTCAAATGGATTGATTACATTGGTGTATTGATGATTTCCAAAGTAACCATTACTTGCGGGAATCAAACATTGCAAGAATTTTCAGGAAATTATATATTGTCTTCCTTTCAACGTGATGTAGGAACGGCAAAAGGCGATCTTTTTGGTACAATGATTGGCAATGTTCCTGAAGTAACGGATCCTGGTAATTCAGGTGCCAATGTCAATTCGTATCCCAATGCGTATTATACAAATAATCCTGCAGGTGCAGAACCCTCTATTCGTGCCAGAACTATTTATATTCCGATAAACGCATGGTTCAATTTGAAAAGTCAAAATGCTTTTCCATTGGTTGCCTTGCAATACAATGAATTGCATATCAATATAACTATGCGTCCCCTACAAGAATTGTTTGTCATTCGCGATGTCTTTGATAGTGTCAATAATTTTCCCTATGTGGCTCCCAATTTCAATTTATGGTATATGCAAATGTATCGTTTTTTGCAAACACCACCCGATATTGAGTTAGGAGTCAATTCGTATACAGATACACGTTCTCTCTGGAATGCAGATATTCATTTGAATTGCACCTATTGTTTTCTCTCAAATGATGAAAGAAGAGCTTTTGCCATGAGTGAACAGAAATATTTAATCAGGCAAGTGAGAGAAATGATTTATTACAATGTCACGGGTCCTAACAAAGTAGAAGTGAATTCACTTGGATTAACCTTGGGATACATGTTTTATTTTCAGCGAAGTGATGCCAATTTGAGAAATCAATGGACGAATTATACAAACTGGCCATATGATTATCTTCCCCAATCTGTAAGTCAAGCACCGACCGCAGGTGATTATCCAATAGTATATACCAATCCTGTAACAGGTTTGCAAACTGATTTGACCATTGGTCCAGGAGTGAATCCCAATCAATTGTTGACGGGTTGGGTCATTACGGGAGATTACAACTTTCAAAATATAAAAGAAATCATGACCACTTTTGCTATTGTGATTGATGGCGAATATCGTGAAAATTTATTGGATCCAGGTGTCTATGATTACATTCAAAAATACAACAAAACATCAGGCAATCTTCCCGAATATTATTATTGTTATAATTTTTGTTTGAGCACGGATTGGATTGGCGGATCACAGCCTTGCGGTGCCATCAATATGTCTAGATTCAACAAAATTGAGTTTGAATTTAGCACGATTATTCCATCTCTCGACCCCCTTGCGCAACAAATTTCCATTTGTGACCCTATATCAGGTGAAATAATTGGAATAAATAAATCTTCTTGGAGAATTTATGAATACAATTACAATTTAATTGTTTTTGAAGAGAGAATCAATCAAGTGTTGATTTCCGGAGGAAATGCTGGCCTCTTATATGCTCTCTAATTTGGAGGTTTTTTATGAATTTCTAGTTTTTTACCTTTATTATTATATATCCAAATTTCACAACTATATCCAGCATCCAAAACGGCTTGTTGTTTTACAAAAACATTATCTTCTTTCTTTTTATACGTCCAAGTAGATTTAACCTCAATACAACGATTTTGATGTGGAATAAATATATCCACAAAATATCTATGTTTTTTATTTTTTTCATCAACATACCATATTTCAGGAACTTTGGAACGAGTTATAACAATATCTTCTTCCTTTATTTTTTCATTACATAATAAATCATCTAATGCATAATGTTCATAACCTTGAATTTTATCAATTTTACCTGATGGAAATACATAGTCTTTTACGTTGTAAGCAGTTTTTGAACATTTATCAGCTATATCACTATTTTGCATTACATTTTCTACGCCATATTTTTTAATCACTGATTCTTTTATTTTATTTTGAATTTCTTCAACTTGAAATGTATATTCAAAACCATATTTATTTATCATAGATTCTTTTAATTTATCTTTTATTTCATCACATTTCATTGCATGATCAAAACCATATTTATCTAAACAAGTATTTTTACTTTTTTCTTTGATTTCACTACTCTCAAAAGTACATTCAACACCATATTTTTCCAAATTAGATTGTTTAATTTTTTCTTTTACATTTTCATTTTGACATGCAAACTCTCTTCCATATTTATTCATATTTGTTTTTTTCATTCTTTCTTTGATTTCACTATTCTGGGAAGGATTTTCAACTCCATATATAATTAAATTAGAATGTTTAATTTTTTCTTTTACATTTTCATTTTGAAATGCAAACTCTGTTCCATATTTTTTTAAACAAGTATTTTTACTTTTTTCTTTAATTTCTTTATTCTGTAAAGGATTTTCTACACCATATTTATCTAAACATGTTTTTTTACTTTTTTCTTTAATTTCACTATTCCCAAAAGGACTTTCAAAGCCATATTTTTCCAAATTGGTTTTTTTTCTTTTCTCTTTTCCTAATTTATCTGCACATTCTTTGCATAAAGAATTTAGTTTATGAAATCTTGAAAAAATTTTACTAAAATATTTATTACATTCTGTAAATTTTTCACATTGACCTTCAATAATAGTTGCATTGTTTATATGAATACCTAAATAATCTTTTGTTAAAACAATATTTCTTTCCTCACATAGTTTTATTAAAAAATCATAATCATATATTTTTTCAATCATATATAATTATACTAAAGATTTATGTTTATATAGTTTTACGCATAAATTATATATTATCTTTTTCCTTTTTGAGTTTTTCTTTTTTATTCAAATATGCTGTTCTAGCATATTCTTTCTTCTTTTCAGCGGATAAATTTGAGTAATAATTTGTTTTTTCTTTATATTCTTTGGTTTTTTGCTTTATTTCTTCTTTATGATTTTCGTAAAAAACTTTATTTCTTTCAGGCGATGTATATTTTTTCAATTTTTCTCTCAAGAATGCATTTTCCTCTTCTAATTTTGTAATATATTGTGCTGTTTCTGGAGTTATTTCCATGTTCCCTATTATTACTATAATAATTTGTTTTTATATTTATTTCAAAATCATTTTTTCCTCTTCAAGATGTTTTTTCACCTTTTCAATTTTTTCTTCCAATTCTTCAACTTCGTATTCAGCAAAATGCACACTAGAATAATCAGGTTGTGCATGACTATTTTTTGCAGCTTCATTCCAATCATCCTTTGTTTTTTGTAAATATTTTTTTGCTTCTTCTAATTCCTCTTCTAGTCTATAAAATTTGTCTGTATTGGATTCTTCGTCTCCTTCACCACCTACATATTTTTTGGAAAGATACTTTTTCGTTTTCTTGACATGTCTTGTTTTTTTATCATGCTTTTTATCATGCTTTTTATCATGCTTTTTATCATGCTTTTTACCATGCTTTTTCGTTTTCCTCACCTTTTTCTTTAGATTCAACTTTTTCAGTGTCTTCATCCTATATAATAAATAAATATTATTTTTTATTTTTTATCATAAACTTTTATTATACCAAATACGCATTGGCAGCCAAGGGTCCATCATCGACAAATTCTCCAGACAAAGTAGGTCTTGCAGGATAAGAAAGTTGATATCCGCTGATACCACCAGGGGGTAAAGAATAACCAATTTTCCCCACTACACCACCCGTATTGAGAGAAGGATTGTAACGTTTTTGAAACAACGCATTTCCCACATCAAATGAGTTTCGCCATGTATTGTATCCTTTGACGTAGGGGCTTGGTTCAATAAGTAATTCATTGTATAAAGATGCTTGGGTTCCCATATCAGTAGTCAAAGTAGAATAAGTGGGTGTTTGTTCTGTTGTCAATTTTCCCGCATCATTTTGACCACGAATATCTTGATAATAGGAAGCACTAGGAGGTTTAATAAAGGGTCGACAACCATAACAATCGACATCACTGGTACATTGTTCACCTGTTAAAGAGCAAATATTCAAGGGATTGCATTTGTTGGAGCATTCATAACTAGTATTAATAGGTAAATTTACGTTATGATTGGTGCTAGGATCTCCCAAATCAACGAGTCCTTCTTTGATCCATGCAGATGCAAATCCTTGAGTAAGAAAAAACGAAGAAAAAACAACTAAAATAAGAATAATGAAAATAAGGAAAAGAGAATGGACTTTAACCATATGTATATATTCTTCACAAAATAATATTTACATGTATATAATATGTCGGACTCAATTTCCAATTTTTTATCCAATATGACCGCATCTACTGCAAAGGCGATTACACCAGAAGCTGCACCGACACTTTCTGCAGCTACTACTGCTGATTCTACTACTGATCCAAACGAAGCAACTCCTGCAGCAACTCCTCCACAAACTCCTGCACCTGCAGCAATACCCGCACAAACTCCTCCACAAGCAATTGATCCAAATACATCTACCCCAGCAATAGATAACAATATAAACAATGCAGCTAATTTTGTAATCGGAATGTCCAAGAATATTATTACATTGGGGATTCTTGTTTTGGTTGGAGCATGTGTTTTGTATAGCTGTCGCGTAGCTCAATCCAATATTTTACCTACGGATATAAATTGTTTTCCTTTTACGGATACTCTGGGAGATAAACCAGCGGAAATAGGTATTGATATCAATATTATGTATGATTCATCAAGTCAACAAAAAGTGTCTGAAAAAATAAAATTTCCTTTCGACGAAAATATATTATTAGTAAAAGGAAACCCGGGCAATTATATAATAAAATATTTAAAATGGATATCTAAACCTGGAACATTTTCCTTTTCAGAATATATTTTGAAAACATGCAAAGATTCAATTGTCAATAGTATTTTTTTGTTTGATGGGTTTTATACTTTATTGAATTCGATATTACCTGAAAGTTTTATTTTTGTTTTTGGACTCTTTTTGGTGATGTTTGTAGCCATGTTTATTTTTATAATCAATATATTCTATTGTTTTTATTTATGGATAGTCAATTATTTTACTATTTTATTTAAAGGAGGTTTATTTGAAAATGCAGGATCCAAATTAATGATGTTTATCATATTTTTATTTGTCTTTCCTTTTATTCTGGTATTAACACCCATATTATCTTTATGGAATGTAATCATCTCTTTTTTTTTTCCTCTCACTATGAAGGCAAAAAAAGGCGAGGAAAAATATTCTTTTTTTAATATGCTTCATGATACTCTTTATTACAAGAAAAACATTATTTTGTCTTTATTCTCCTTGATGTTTTTGAGTATTACTAATTCTATTTATGGTGTATTAGCCGTGAGCATTGGTATTCTTGTTTGTCTTTTTTTGTATTTTTTCACTCCCATCTTTCAAAATGTTACACCTGGTGCAGGATTTACTCCAATGGGTACATCTTTTGAAAAAGCAGCAAAAGAAGCTTGTCCAATACCTGAAGAAAAACATTCAATAATGGGCGGTAAAAAAAAGAAAAGCAATAAATAAATTTAGCATATAAAAAATAAATTGTTTGTATTATATTGCAAGTATGTCAAAAAACAAACATGTCAAAACCAATACGAAACCTAAACATCTTGGCTCAGAAGTGACACATCTTGGCTCAGAAGTGACACATGCGGAACAAACATCTTCCATTCAAGAGATGAATCTTCCCTTTGTAAGTGTATGCACTCCGACATATAATCGTCGTCCATTTATTCCCATGATGATTCAATGCTTTCAACATCAAACCTATCCAAAAGACAAAATAGAATGGATTATTATTGATGATGGAACAGACAAAATAAGAGATTTAGTAAAACATATTCCCCAGGTCAAATATGTTGAATACAAAGAGAAAATGTATTTAGGGAAAAAACGAAACATCATGCATGACAAATGCAAAGGAGAGATTATTATTTATATGGATGACGACGATTATTATCCTCCAGAACGTATATCTCATGCAGTAGAAACATTGATGAAAAATCCTCAGGCTATGTGTGCTGGATCATCTGAAATGTATATTTATTTCAAGGATCTTTATAAAATGTATCAATTTGGACCTTATGGACCCAATCATTCTACAGCAGCTACCTTTGCCTTTCGCAAAGAATTGTTATCACAAACACGATATGAAGACAATGCAGCATTGGCAGAAGAAACTTATTTTCTGAAAAAATATACGATTCCTTTTGTCCAATTGGATCCAATGAAAACCATTTTGGTATTTTCTCATATCCATAATTCATTTGACAAAAAAGAATTGTTGGTGAACCCTGCAGCATCCAAGGTAACTTTGTCGGAAAAATCAGTTGATGATTTTGTCAAGGATCCATTTTGTAAACATTTTTTTTTGAATGAAATTGATGAGTTGTTATCAAAATACAATCCGGGAAAAATAGAAAACAAACCAGAAGTTATACAGCAAATGGGTGAAATCAAAGAAAAGAGAGAAAAAATGATGAAAGATGTTCAACTATTACAGCAATTGCAAAAGCAATACAAGGATTTAGTGGCGCTTCCACAAGACAATCAACAAAAAATAGCTGAATATGAAAAGAAATTGATGGATCAAAGTATCTTTATTCAAGACATTTTGAAAGAAAATGGGAAACTTCGAGAGAAAGTAGATTATTATGAGAAAAAAGTGAAAAAATTAATTGATACGAGAATCAGAGAAATAAAAGAAAACAAAGATGGTTTGTTTCGGCCATAAACGCATCGACCATAAACGCATCGACCATAAACGCATATTACAAAATATATTGTAAAAACAATTTAAAAAGAAAATATAATAATTATTCATATATTGAGATAATTCAATAAAAAGCGTTGTTGTTATGATATATGAAGAAGATCGTTTTAATCCAATCAACTATGATGATTACGATATTGATACTATGAGAAGGAATCATTTGGACGAATTAAATAAGCACAACAAGGGATATTTTCAAATGTCTCTTTTTGATGAAAACAATGGAAAAAAGATAAAAGTAGGTTTATTTGCATCAGGTTCGGATGGAACGATTATACGTCATGCAGTATCTGGATCAAAAATGAATCCGTATTTAGTAGGATCAAAATACGAAGATTTGTTTTTCAAAGTTGCTATATGTAGTGGAGAGTTTGGAAACAAGGAGCCATTTACATTGTTTTTTGAATCACCGGAAGAATATGAAAAACATATGCGGGTTGAATTGAGTGACGATGCAAAACAAAGGTGGTTGGAAAAAAAATCATTTGTGAAATAAATCTCATAAATTTTGAAAAAATGAATATAAAAAGGATATAGTATATAGTATATAGTATATAGTATATGAATGGTTTTCGTATAATATATAATTTATTGTTGTTTGTTGTAAAAAACAAGATGCAAACACAAATGCAAACACAAATGCAAGAACATCAGGAAAACATGGAAGGATATGATAATCGATTTATTGAAACCAAAAATAATAAAGTGTCTTTGTCAAAAATCATTTCCAACAACAAAAAATTCGATTTGCTTACTCTTCTGCAAAATCAACACATACATTATCTTGAAAAAATGCAAAAATTAGAAATGCTTCGAGAGAAAAGTTACAATATGGATTTGTCTGCAGGTGGTTTATTCGATGATTGGAATCTTCAACATTTATGACACTGAACCCATGGTAGTAACATTTATCCATATCTAATCATCCTCTTCATTTTCGCATATATTTTCGTCATCTTCAACCACATCTGAATCAATAATATTTGTATATTTATTTAAATATCTATATATACGATTAATATCCAATTTGGAAATTTCATAATTCTCTCCAAACATGTTCATTATATCATTTTCATAAAATCTGTTTTTGATATGCAGAAAAAAAGAAAACAAATCCTTTTTGTCCATGGACAATTGCTGACACAAATTTTGAATAAACAAATTGTTATTGTATTCAGTAGAATATTTGGTCAAAATTTTCGTGAAACGAACTTCAGTAGGATTGTATTTCGGCTTTTTTTTCGATATTTTTTCCAAAGTTTCATTATACAACTTGTGATTTTTAAATGTTTTGATGAGAGAACTCATCTCATTGAATTGCCAAATCTGTTTTTGAAATGTGATTCTATCAATATAATCAGCAAAACATATATTGTTCAATATTTGCACATAAAAAGGCACTGAAAACGATTTCTTCATTTTACCTAGCACATCAATAATATTTTCATGCCATAATAATCCAACTATGGTTCTATCCGTTTCATTCATAATGGACAAATGATCGTTGATGGAATAAGAGTGATTAATCAGTTTTTGTGTAATCATCTTGGTATCATCATTGAAAGATTTGGTTTGAAAAATATGTTGAAACAATGGATTTGTAGAGAGAATTTCTGGTTTATTTTTATAAATATTGTAAAAAAAATTCAATTTTCGTAAATCGTTTTGCACAAAATAAGATATATTCTGCTTGATCTCTTCATCATAATTGGGAATCAATTCTTGAACTATGTTTTGGATCTGTTGTTTGACGGGTGTTTTCAATTCTACTATATAACACACTTTCATCAATTCTTTGATTTTTTTGTCAATGTGATTGTTTCCAATACAAATGATTGGATTGTGTGTAATATCTTCCAATCTCTGTTTTTTGGTTTTTTTGGGTCGAATGATTTTAATCAATGCATTCAATCCACCCTTGTCACCATTATTCATTCCATCAATTTCATCCATCACTATAGCTATTTTTTTCACTTTTTTATGAAACATACTCATGACATTTTTATCCGACATATTATGAGTAGTAATATTATCAATAATAGATTTGTTCCTTATATCTCCTGCATCATAACGAACTATGTCATAATTCATTTCTCTCAATATTTTCATGACAAAGGTCGTTTTTCCTGTGCCAGGTTCACCATACACGTATATCCCTTTTTTATACAAAGGGTCTTTTATATTGATATTGAATTGCGTCAAAATGTCTTTCATTTTTGCCACTTCATTCTCTCGGTTCAATAAAGAATCAATATCAAGCTGACTTTCCAACAAACATTCATTTTTTTTGGAACGATCGCTCATCTTATATGTCTAATCACATTCTTTTTATGCAGATTTTTACCCAATCCATTTATTTTCAAATAATCAATTAATTTGTTTCTACATTTGGTTGATTCATGATCTGTGCAATAATCTAGCAGAAAATAAAGATAATTGCTGTGCATCAAATCCTTGTATATGTATTTTTTCATATTGAACCATTTATGGACATTTTCTCTCAAAAGTTCATGAAAAACAAAATCATTGTCTCTACGTATTGTATCACGAATCAAACTTTCATAATATTTGATGAAATAAGATTTTACTTGCGAATGATAAAGCAAATAATTTGTTTTGTTTAACCAGACTTTTACTATCACGGGTATATATTCTTGTATAATCGCTATTAGTTCACTAGGTAGAAGGAGTATTTTTTCTATATTGAAATCTTTTCTACGTTGTTTTATTTCAGCATTATAACGCTGTATAATTGCCTTTTTTTGTTCTTTTGTTGTTGTCATTGGATATGCCTTAGTATATCACATGACAATTATTTTATGTCTGTTTTATATAGTCTTTTTCTTTTTTTTGCATATATCGAGAGAGAATGACTATTGAGTTATTGGATTGGCAGATTTTACACATGGATTAGCAACACCATAAGTAATACCATCCCAGGTAAGACCACACGCAGTTGCCCAATTGTATTTAGCACATAATCCGTTTGAACCAATATAAGGGGCTACACTAAAATTCATTGTATTTTGTGTGCTACAAGTTCCCAAGTTCAATGCATTAGAACATTTGGCACCATTTCCAGAGAGATCGACCCAATAATCGGGACAATCACCTACAACAGGAGGCCAATTGGAACTGGATGAATTTTTCATGGAATATAATAAAACGGCGAAAAGAACAAGAAGAAGAATAAAAAGAATAACAGAGATTATAATCACTGAACCTTGAAAATTTGGCATACTATACTATATATATGTTGCATAAAAAATATATTTTTCTAACAGATATATAAATATATGAACAATCCGTGTATCAAAACAACAAATGGAAGAGTAGATGCAACGGGTCCTAAAATGGAAGATTTATTTCAAATGTATGACAGAATACCCGTCAGTCAATCCTTATCGTTTAGAGACCCATTAGAAGGAATATGGAACAATACTCCCTTGTCTGATCTCTTTTTCTCTGGAAAAAACATTGATATTATTCAAAATGGCCTACGTGTAGGTGTTTATAAACGTTCCAATGGACAATATATGATTTCCAATCAAGACGAAGATACTCTCAAAATTATTATGCGCAGTGTCTATTTACAAAATGCAAGAAATCTTCCTTTTAGTGTGGATGAGCAAGTTCGTCAATTGAATAAAATAGTATGGGATATTACCATTCCGCAAGTATATGGAGAAGCACAAGGTTACCAAAAATATTTGTATGATGCATCCAATATGTATACACCTATTGCGCCTCCCATATTGGCAAAAAACAACGACAAACAATTGATTTTGAAACCTTGGTTCTAACTTACTTACAAACTTACAAAAATCATCTTTTTGGTATACCTTTTTTATATTGGCTATACCAAACGAACATCATATATGCTCACATTCATACAAGAACCGACTACGCGCGCCAGCGGGCGAAGCCCGCTCTATGAAATTCCAAAAAATAGTCAATTCCCAAAAGTATTTTCGAAAATCTGATTTGGACATTTTAAAATGTCCATTTCTTGAATTCCCCAGAATAGTTTCCAAAAATCGTGTTTTGTGACTGAAAAATTTCTTATGCTTTGGTATTTTTTCACTTGTTTCTATTTTTGTGAGCATATTTTTTTTCACGGAAAACCAGTGAAAGAAATATCTTTAGGAGATATATGACGGAATCTTGCAAAAATCTCGCAAAAAATCGCATCCATTATGAATGTGAAAAATGTCACTTCATAACTGCTAATAAAACAGATTATCATAAACATTGCTTGACATCAAAACATAAAAAAATGCAAAAGTTGCAAAAAATTGCAATAAAAAACGCAAAATATACTTGTGATACTTGCGACTTTGTTACAGATAACAAAACAAATTATGATAAACATTGTTTGACATTAAAACATTTGAAAAATATAAATTATTCAAATGAAGTGCAACTTGAGATCAAAGAAAAGGAAGAGTGTGATGAAGAAATGAAGAAAATGGTGATGAAGTTGTATGAAAAGATGTTTGAAATATTTGAAAAACAAGAAGAAATTGCAGAAAAACAAGAAGATACCAATGATAAATTGATGGAATTGGCAAATCGTCCTACCACCATCAACAATACACAGAATAACCATTTTACCATGAATGTGTTTCTGGATAAAGTTTGTAAGGAGGCCGTGAACATTATTGATTTTTTGAAATCCATTCAAGATGTTCAACCCGAAGAAATTGAGAAATTTGGCAAATTGGGGTATATCAAAGGCCATTCCCAAATCATTTCCAAAAGGTTGGATCAACTCGGTATTGAAAAGCGTCCTATTCACTGCACTGATGAGAAGCGTAATACGCTCTATATCAAAATGGGAGATGACACGTGGACAAAAAACAAGGAAGACTATCAAGCCTTGGTAATCCAACAATTGATGATTCTTTGTAAATCCATCGGCAACAAGATTTTTACCTTTTTCCCTTATCGTCATGCTATAGATGACCATGATGAATATCCTATGAAACAAGTGAAAATGTTTGTTGAAATATTCGATAAAGGGGATGGCGACGAAGAAATAGAAGAAAGACACATTCAATTGTTGCAGACCATAGGAAAAAATGTGACGATAGACAAGTCGAAATACAAGATTTTGGATTAGTTTTGCAAGGGTTTACAATGCATTTATAACGCATTTTCTATATTCTTGGTAAAGATAAACATCATGATAAATAATATTTTGTTTATACTTTTGATTGTGTTTTTGTATTTGTCCTTCTCCAACTTGTTGAGCTTTGTTGATATATTTTCTGTTTTTGGTAAATTGGAGAATAAATAATAAAGCATGGCAATATAATAAAATATAACATTTTCTACTACTCCCACATTTTTTCCAATATTGTCCGTTAAATAAAAGACAAAATCATCATTGAATAAATTCTCTTTTATGCTATTAGTAATGGTTGTATATAACAATTGTAAGGACACTATTTTTTCCAGTGAGCTCATATTTATCATTTTTTTACTAGTTATCATTCTTTTTCTAGAAATTATTATACCTGTCATCTCTTGATTTATATATTTTTCAGTCAAAGGATATAAAGAAACCCTCGTATAATATATGGGTTTGGAAACAAAAGATTGAACATGGAAATTTATAAAATATATTGAAAATAAGGATAATACTGAAAATAAAAACATCCTTTATATATATTACTAGTATTTTTTGCTTTTATATTGCTTTTATTTTTTTGTTGTCATCTATAGACAACAAAAAAATCAATTTTTTTCTTTTTGTCAATGTATTGTCAATGTTTTACTACTTGCTGCTATTATTTTGCCTGTTTGACAAAAACTCATGTAGCCTTTTTGATAACCAGTTTCTTTTTCACAACAACCGATTTTTTCTTCTCTCCATCTCCACTATCTCCATTCATAATTCGTTCTCTCTCTTCTTTGTATTTCAAATATTCCTTTTCAAACACATCCAACTCTTGCATCCACATTTTTTGAATACCCGTTGCTACGACATGATTCAATTCATCTGCTTTTTCTTGATTTTCCTTTTTCATTTTTTCCACATTCTCAGCCGTGACTGCATCCATAGACATTTTCACCAAATATTTATATTCTTCATCATCATCCAATATATCGTATTTTTGTGTCTGCAACATATGAAATACTTCTTCTCTCTTTTTCTTTCTCAAATCAATCACTTCGTCCAATATTTCTTGAATATATCTCGTCTTGTTTGAAAGAACCATCAATTCCTTGGTCAGTATTTTTATCAAATATTCCTTTCGAACTTGATACAATTGCAATCGTGTTTCGTAATAATCATCAATAATAGACTCTACATTGTCATATTTTTTCAATTTTTCTTGCGCATCAAATAAATGCATATTGGTAGTAGTCATGGTAGTAAACAATTTGAACATTTTCTCCAATCCATTGCATCCATGGTCCAACTTTTGTGCTTCCAATTCTTCCACTTTTCCTTTTTGCAATGTAATAATAAAATCTACATTGGTATCCTTACTCATATCATCATAATCTTTTACAATGGCTGCCATTTTCTTTCCTGATTTATCCGTTGTTCCATCTGCAAGTGTTTCCAAATACTCTTTGAAATCGTCATTCCATGTTCCTACTGGTAGTTCCGTAATGTGTATCTTATCATTGGCCAGTTTCACGTATTTCCCTTTGACCAAATATTTTTTTTCTGCTATTTTTTGAATCGTTCCTTTGAATCCTTCATAATAGGGATCCAATGTTGGAACAGGTCCGGGTCCGGATTCCATGGACAATTTCTGTTTTAAATAATCAAGAATATCCAGCGGATTATAACACAATATTTCCGTGCTGAATCCCGTGCCTATTCCTTTGGAACCATTTACCAAGACCATGGGAAGAATGGGTGCATAAAAGACGGGTTCCACCATCATTCCGTCATCATCCAAATATTTCAAAATGGCATCATCTTGTTGCGGAAAGATGGTTCGTGTTATTTTACACAAATGAGTAAAGATATATCTCTCCGAGGCATGATCAGAACCACCTGCTAATCGGCTATTATGTGTTACTACAAAATTACCTAATAAAAACCTTTCATTTTCATTAATACTCCATCCGTAAAATTCACCTTTACCTAATGGTTTTACATTAAATTGAGTATAATTATATTCTTTATGAATTCTATTTTCTGATAAATTTACTATTTTTTTTCGAAAAAGTTTTGTTGGAATTTTTTCAATATCCTTTCCAAAAATTTTTAAAGTTTTAATAGTTGCATCTAATTTATTTATTTTTGTTTGTTTATTTTTCTTTGAATATGTTATTGAAGTTGCAAACCCAAGACTTTGTGCAATGATATTTAATTGATCTATTAATAATCCATGTTGTCTTTCTGATTGAGATATTTGTACATTTGGACATGAAGTATTATTTTGATTTATATGACCATCAGTATCTATAAATCCTGCTAATAATTGTAATCTCGTTTCCTCATCATTGTATATATATTCTAATGGAATATGTTTATTTTTATACAAATTATTTTTCTTCAATATTTGTGAAAATGGATTTAAATTACTTCTTTTTTGACCATTACTAGTAACACCATAATTACATTTTTCAGTTGTTTTTTCAAATTTGAAATCACAAATAGATAGTTTCAATTTTGAAGTTATGCATCCTATACAATTCAAAGATGAATGATTTTCATCTCCAATAGAAGTTGAAATACCGCTATTTTTTCTTCTTATACCATAACGATAATAATCATTTCTATTTTTATTCGATTTATGTGTTATTTCACCATTAATTGTATCTGCCCATAAAACATAACTTTTAATAAGTTCTTCATCAATTGATGTAAATCCAGTTCCATCATGATCACCATCACCTAACCACGCACCAAATATATATGGATCAATTGTAACATTTTGTTTTTTCCAATTAATATTATTATAATTACTTACCATATATAGTTGATTTTTATACATATTAGATAATTTATTATATTCTTCTAATTTGATATCTATTATTTTAGATGAATTATATAACATTATAATATTATTTTGAAATTTTTTCATTTCAATTAATGCATCTTCTTTAGATATATTTGATTTATGGTTACTTTTGTATATTTTTATTTCATCAACAGGTTTTATACATTTTGATTTAATTGTTATATTATCAAAATAGTAAATAATCCACATATTATCTTTCCAAATTATTTTATTATTTTTTTCAAAATATAAAGTCAAAATATGTTGACTATTTACAACCATTTTTTTTCCTTGAATATCACATATTTCAAACATTTCATCTATTCCACTTGTTGTTCGTAATACATTTCTAGGATTTCCATCATCACCAACTAATACATCTCCAATTATAATTTCTTTTGCAGGTTTTATTGACCCATTCCACATTAATATTGGAGTATCTGGTGATAAACATCCAAATTGGCCTTTGGGTTCAAGTAAATTAATATTATTAGTACCCACAAAATTCTGTGCCATAGAAATTTGACATTTATGAAGACTTGATTCACCATGATGATATCCAGAATGTTCTGATACATATCCACTGAATTGAGCCACTTTGATTTCACTGGTCAAATTGCGTTTGAATGCAGAATACAAAATTTTACGTAAACTGATTTTCAATCCATCCATCAAATTGGGAATACTTCGATCACAATCATATTTTGAAAAATGAATCAGTTCTTTGTCAATGAATTCTTCATAAGGCACTAACTCTTTGTTTGTATCCAGATAATTTTCACGATTGTATTCTTTCAACCAATCCTTTCTATCATCTGCGCGTTTTTTGTTGAAAACCATATCAATCGCATCATTGGTTTTCTCTCCATTATGTGAAAATCCAACCAATTTCTTGTTTTTGAAATATTCGCGAAATTCTTTTCCAGTACTGGTTCCCAAACCCTTGTAATATTTGATATTCCATCCTTTTTCTTCTCCGTGATGTTGTTTCCATACATTGTATTCTCCTTCGTTATAAAAGACCATTTCTTGTTGTCCTTTACGCGCTTTCAATATGGGTGTATTCATGAAACCAATAAATCCAGGAATGGTTGTAAGAGTAGCCCATTCTGAATGAAACAAATTTGCACAAAGTCCTTTGATATGACTGCCATCGTGATCCGCATCACACATAATGACAATTTTTGAGTAACGAAGTGATTTGGCAACATCTTGTATTGTGTTGTATTCTTTGCCAGTTTCTAATCCTAAAATTTTCTTGATTTCCGCAATTTCTTTGTTTTCAGCTATTTTTCGCACTTGTTCACCACGCACATTCATGATTTTTCCTTTCATTGGATATACACCAATGGTATTTCTATCTTCCGAGGACAATCCAGAAACGATACCTGCTTTGGCTGAATCTCCCTCGCAAAGAATAATCATACATTCACTGGATTTTTCTGTTCCAGCCCAATTGGCATCCATCAATTTGGGAATACCACGAATGTTTTTCGTCTTGGATCCATCGGTTTTTTTAGCCGATTTGTTTTCCTTGATTTCGGTGAGAGCGCATGCAGAATCCATAATTCCCATTTTGGCAATTTTTTCAATGAACTTGTCACTCACTGAACAAGTAGATCCAAATTTGTTTGCAGGTGTATTCATGTAATCTTTCGTTTGACTATCAAATGCCGGATTTTCAATATCACAACGCAGAAACAAAACAATCTGTTCTTTGATACTATTTGCACTGACAACTACCTTTTTCTTTTTTTCAATATACGTAATTAATTTACGAGTGATTTGATTCAATATATATTCTACATGTTTCCCGCCTTTGGATGTATGAATCCCATTCACAAAAGACACTTGAATAAATTCTTGCGTGGGTGACAAGGCAACCGCATATTCCCATCTTGGATCGGCGTCTTCATATGCTTTTTCTGTTTTTTCTGCTTTTTCTGCACCAGCATTCGTATCCTGAATATACAAATCTACATAATGTTGAAAATTTTTCACAGGAACTGGGTGTGAATTGTATTTGACTTTGATAGATTTGTCCGTAATGGCAGCTACATCATACACACGTTTTTTCAAGAGAGAAATCATATCGGTCGTCAATCCAGAAATACCCAATCGTGCATAATCGGGTTTGAAGGTAATTTTTGTATATGGTTTTTTGCTGGCACATTTCGTGATTTTCGGTTTTCCAATGTCGTCCAAATTGTTTTTGAATTCTTGATAATATTTTAATCCTCTCACATGATCAATGGTTTCAATCGATCCAAAGACAGACCAGATAAGAACCAATTTGAATCCAAATCCATTCTTTCCACCGACAATTTTTTTTTCATTTTTATCGTAATTGGTAGAAGTGCGTAAATGACCGAAAATCAATTCGGGAATCCAAATCTTGTATTCTGGATGTTCTGCCACATCAATACCATTTCCGTCATTCATCATACTAATGGTTCCATCCTCTTGAATACTAATGTCAATAGACGTAACAGGAAGAGAATTGGGAATGTTGGAAGCAACTGCTTGTTGCATGCGAATGACATGATCTCTGCAATTGACAATTCCTTCATCAAAGAGTTTGAACAATCCAGGAATATAATTGATTTTTTTTTCAATGATTTTGTTTTCTTGATCATGCAAAATCCATAATTCCGATTCGATTTGTTCCACTGATCCAATATACGTATCTGGATTGGATAAGATATGTTCTTTGTCCGTTTTTTGCTGATACTTGTTGGTCAAATGAGCGGTTTCATCAGTATTGGTTTTGTTTTGCATGGTGAAAGACGTTTAAGTTGTTGTAATATTTGTATGTATTATGTTGCAAAATCTTTAAATCAATTTTTTTATTGATTATATAAAATCAAGATCGAGGTCGAGGTCGAGGTCGAGGTCGGTGGTATAATGAAAAGAAATATATCATGATAGTATAATAATGTCAACTACCTATACTTCTCGTTATATTATTGCAGGTAGACGTGCTGGATTTATTAATCAAATCACGGGTCCAAAAAGTGTAGTAGGAACTACAGGATCCTGTGGATGTCCACAAGAAATCAATACAAAAGTGGTAAATAGTAGCAACTCTACAAGCACACAAAATTTGACACGTGTACAACGCGCAGTCAATACTATTCGATATTCACGAGGTGGAAAAATACAATTTGGAAATTCTGGAAATGCTTATCCTGGAATCGTTTTTTTAGGAGTCAATGAACCAAAACAGCCAGTAAATAATAATCTACCATTAGCATTTCAACCACAGATGAAAAATATTTTTTATTAGATCTTATGGTGACAATACTATACTAGAATGCATCTTTGTGTTTTTGACAAAGATATTTTATATGTCTATACCCATGATACAAAGAGTTAAGGGAAATATCCATGCGTTATTTTATTTTCTCAAATTACTATATAAATGACAAGATATACCAAAGTTGATGGACACTACGATATTCGTGGAAAAAAATACGAAATGCTATGTGGTTCAAGAGCCCAAGTGTTTCACGGAACTGCCTTCAAAACATCCGGTGAATTAAAGAAAGATGATTTGATGCAAAACAAAAATGGACGTATTGTCAGTAAAAAGAAGCACACTACTGCCAAAAAAGAAAGACGTCTTGTCAAGGCAGGATACGGAACCAAAAAGGGAAAATTTGGTTTTGTCAAACTTTCTTCCACTCGTAAATCGGGTGTCAAAAAAGGAAGTCGAAAAATGAAAGGAGGATACTACAATTATCCTAGCAAATTTCCTTTGAGTCCCGCAGAAGCTAATTCTACCACCATTACCGGTCAAGTCAAGGCATAAATTTTCTCTTGATTTTTCTTTATTTTTAATTTTTTTAATTTTTTTTCATTCAATAAAAAAATTGAAATACTTTTTTTATATGATTCTTTAATCAATCAAACCCGAATCATATAACAACAACGCAATTTAACGAATTCAAGATGACAACTGCTTTGCCTATTCTTCCAAGAGATGTGTTGAATATTATTTTCCAAGATTATGCACAAATGTATAAACAATCTTGGATTCCTGTGATGGACAAGAAAGACAAGATTCAATTCAAAGTGAATTTGGATTCCAAAAAATATCAGAAAATTTCCGAGGTTCTAGTCCATAAAAAAAACAATCCTCCAGTTACACATGTACTCATGTTAAACAATGAATATTATGCAGATGCATATACCTTTTGTATTGCAAACAATGTATTCGGACATGTGATTTATTCTACTTATGAAAAATATAGAGATGAATATTATAAAAACGGCTATATTTACATGAATTTTCAAAATATATCTACTCGTTCTTACTTCAAAATGGGATCATTATTTGAAAACAATATTTATAAAATGAATGATTATTGTCAACACAATATCGATATTCGATGGTGGAATAATTCTCCCAATGTCATTGATAATTTCGATGAAAATCTTATGATGTTTATCCAACATGTGGATGATTATGATAGTCTAGGAGGAGGAATCATGATGTGGGATAATGAAGATTAGAGAGAAACATAGGCAAAATACGATTAGCAAAATAAAAACACTAGCAAATAAACAAATAAATAGAGAGAAAATATGTATATATTGTATTTTTTTCTTTTTTCTCTCAAATTACAGATATTCAATTCACACAATCAAAAAATGCAGGACTAATAAATTTTTCATATTCAATAAAATCAGAATAAAATACATACATGTACTTTTCAAAATAGCGTTTACTAACTACGTATTTTCTCTCTTTAGAACAATAAAAATCGTAAATTTCATCAAAATGAATGAGAGAAGTTTTACTATGAGGATATTCTTGGCGAAACATTTCCAACGCATTATTTACGTCTGCAGTCTTACTCCATAACTTGCATTGAATATTCAAAATATATTTGTTTTCTATAATCACTATATGTTGAAAAAAATGATGAATCATTTTCAATACATCATTCTCATTGATATTGGATACGTTTTTGTGATTCAAATAGGTTTGCATTTGTGTTTCCTCTTTTATCCAAGATTTGAACAACAAGCATAATTCATCCGTTTCAAACTCATTGTCTATTTCCTGATCTTTTGCAGGGTCTGAAACTACTTCAGTTACATTTTCTTCCCAAAAACTGATAAAATGACTCACATTGGGCAAATATTTACTTGTGATATATAAAAAAGAATCGGTTTCTTCATCGTATGGATACCTTTCTCTCAACAACGACTTTAAATGCTGCATATAAAAGACATTGGGTAGAGAGAAAGCAGATATATATGTTTTCCATATAAAATGCATATTTTTCCAGTGGATACATTCACTGGGTATTGGACCAGTCCAATCACTATCACTATCAATAGGGATCGATAATTCAGTAATGGAATATTTGCAAAAATGATTCAATATTTCTTGTTCATTGGAATTTTTCAAAAACAATACATAATTTTTTAATGGATCATCTGCTTGATTGGCAAGATAAGCGTCCGAGTTTCCATACCGATTTGAATAATGCGCTGCTACACACAATATATCTAGACCCATTGTTTTCAGTGTTTTGGTCCAATCTTCCATTGTCAATGTATCTTGTAATTGAATCAATCTACATTTGTCATAATTGTAATTCTCATGGAATTTTGTCATGAAATTGCTAGTTATATTATTGAATCCGAGACAAATGTAGGCAATCGTATCCAATTCAACCAAATAGGATTTGGTTTTGGGTTTGATTAGGAAAAGCAAATCATTGTGTTTTTTCAAAATGGCATCTCCAAGAATGGTTAAAAAATACTTTACTTGAGAACGTGTCGAGAGAAGAGACGGATACAAGACATTCAATACCTTTTGAATGGTATCGGATTCTGGTGTGCATTTAAATAGATTTCTCTCTTTGATTTGCTTGATTATATTGATTTTTGTCTTGTATTTCCATTCCATGAGAGTTCTGTCTTTGGAAATAGTCGAGAGAAGTTGGTAATGAATGTCGTCTTCCTTGATGGAGTTATAATGTATTCCATCATAATGATAAAAGCAGTTGTTGGATGGTAAATAATAATATTTGTTTTGACTGAGAAAGACTTGGATAAAAATTTGTTGTTCTGTGGAGAGAAACTGATTGCGAATGATGCGTTTTTCATGATTTTTGCATTCATTCTCCAATGTAGCTGGCAATATATGCATGATGTGATGTTTCAAACGATTCAACATGTATCCATTGGATTCATATTTATCAAATAATGTTTGAATATTGATTTGAAATTCGTCGAGAGAAATAGAGAATGGTTGTAATGGTTCTTGTTTTTCTTCTTGTTGAAAATCGGTCATTTATTAAGAACTACAAGCAATATTTATATTGTTTTTCTCTTGATAGTATAAATGCAAACTCGAAAAAGAAGAAGTCAAACTCCGATCAAGGTTACCTTGCGTTATTTACCCAATCGGCTCACTCGAAAAGACCGCAAAAAACAAGCTACCATGTTGTTGAAATCTAGGCGTGCATATAAGCAGGGAAAATATTATACTCGTAAACCAGTGAAATCCTATACATCCAAAAAATCGTCTCATGTAGAAGATGCCAAACGGATCTATCATGTGAATGCTATTGGTGCAACGGACGAATTGGCACAAAAAACGGGTTGTTCAAAGGAGGCATTAGAGAGAATCATTCACAAAGGAGAAGGAGCGTATTATTCAAGTGGAAGCAGACCCAATCAGACCGCCCAATCATGGGGAGTAGCTAGATTGGCTTCTACTATTACTTCAGGAAAAGCGGCTGCGGTTGATTATACCATTTTAGAAGAAGGATGCAAACCTGGATCAAAAGCACTCAAGATGGCAAAACAAGCAAAAAAAAAATATGGGTATGGAAAACATCGTGTCCCCAAAACGTTGATCTAATACATCTCCGATAACGTTGATCTAATATACTGACTCCACTTCTCTCAAAACTAGCAAAAGATAGAGAGAAACCCATAAATAATTCTACAAATATTAATTAAAACGAATAATTATTTAAAGATTTTAAGTATGTAATAAATATATAAAATATAAAATGTCGAATGAAAACAATGTTCTTACTATAAAGACAATACAAATTGCACCCTTTCGAACATTGATATTGAGTTTAAAAGATATTCTGCTTGAGACCAATATTATTTTTCAACAAGATGGAATACGTATTATCAATATGGACAAATCACATACGATTCTTGTGTGGCTTTTTTTAGAAGCCAAAAATTTCGAATTTTATGAATGCAAAAAGGAAAAAATCATTATTGGAATCAACATTTTCCATTTTTTCAAATTGATCAATACGATTGACAATGATGATACGTTGACCATGTATATTGAAAACGAAGATTATGTGGATGGAATCGTCTCTCATCTCAGTTTGAAATTTGAAAATGGAGAGATAAAACAATGCAAAACACAAAAGTTGCGATTGATTGAACCAGAACCCGAAGAATTGGAATATCCTGATGTCAAATTCTCCTCTATTATCAATTTACCCTCTACTGATTTCCAGAAAATCATTCGCGATTTGTCTTGTATATCGGATAAATTGGAAATCAAATCGGTTGGCAATGAACTCATTTTCAAATGTTCTGGACAATTTGCTTCGGCGGAAATTCATCGTGCAGAATCGGATGGAAGTATGAGTTTTATATCCAAACAGGATAATTCGAAAGTGATTCAAGGTGAGTTTTCTCTCAAAAATTTGAGTTATTTTATCAAATGCACGAATTTATGTTCCCAGATTGAACTCTATTTGGAAAACGATTTGCCTTTAATTGTCATGTATAATGTAGCAAGTCTTGGAACCATCAAATTGGCATTGAGTTCATTACCTAGTGCCTAATACCTAATACCTAATACCTAATGCAAAGGTCTAAAATAAATATTATAATAAAATATACATAAATAGATTATCACAATATTTTATTATATTCATGTCAAAAATTCCAAAACAAATATTTCAAACATGGGAAACAACAAATATATCTGAAATGAAAAAATTGACGGAATCATGGATTTCACATAATCCAACTTATAAGTATCATTTATTTGATGAAGACATGCGTAAGAAATTCATCAAAGAAAATTTTGATGAAAATGTTTATCGTGCTTATTATAGAATCATTCCTGGAGCATTTAAAGCAGATTTATGGAGATATTGTGTATTATATATTTATGGAGGAGTTTATATAGATATTGATACTCTTTGTTACAATAGTATTGACCTTTTTTTAAATGAGGAAATAGAATTTATGACTACTATTGATTTAAACAATAATCCTTTTATTGGAACACATAATTTATATAATGCATTTATTGCTTCTGTTCCAAAACACCCCATTCTTTTGAATAGTATTAATCGAATCGTTTTCAATATTGAAAAGAATATTGTTCCTTCTTCTAATTTAGATTTTTCAGGTCCTGGAATTTTAGGACGATCTACCAATATTTATTTACATTTAAATGAAGAAACTAGTTTTATCGGAAAAGAAGGATATCACGATAACAAACATATTTATTTGATGCATTTTGAATATGGAAAGGAATATGTAAAAGATGAAAATAACAATATTTTATTTCAAAACAAAAACGGAAATCCAGAAATTCAAGAAATTTATAACAATGAAATATCCAAAATAAATCATTTTATAGATTGGGGACTTTGTAAAAATCCAATCAAACCCGTTTTTTATATTGAATTTACATAATGGTTTTTACTTTGTTATAGTTGTTGGATGAATCTTTTTGTTTTCATATGAAAAATAAGGATAAGGCTCATTATAATGATGTGTATTCGAATTCCACAAACTTTTATATATTCCATTTGTAGACGTTATCCAAAATTCACTTGAATTATAAAAATTATCATTTATTTCACGTAATTTTCTTATATGAGACGATTTTGACCACCAAAAATTACCCGAATAATGTAACGGATAATCATTCTCTTTTTCTTGTAAATTTACTCCGACTGCATCACAATGATTTAATTCATTCAAACACATAGTATGATGATATAGATTGAAATAACACAAGTATTCCACCCAATCATATACATTTTTTTCATGTTTTGGATGATTAAAATGTCTAACGCCTTTTGAATGTATATATAAAACATGAAATTCTTCATTGGATTGATTACTATCTTCAAAAAGTAAATTGATTGCTTTTTTTTCATAGAGAGAAATATCCAAAGAATGAAAAACAATATTTATTTTTGGATCCTTCAAAAGAGAATCATTCTCATAATCCCCCAAAATAACACATTTGATTTCCTTGATTATGTTGTACAATCCACTATTTTTGATCTTGAAAAGTATATTGGAAACAATGTCTCTCCAATTATGAATACAACAAATATGAAAATAAATATAAACAGGTATATCATTCGTTTTTTCTTGTTTGATATAATTCAATAAATACTTGTCATAAAAAGGAGGCAAATAATAATTTTCAAATGTTTCAATATATTGAACAGGCACATAATGACGATTGAATAAATCTATATTCTTTTCTATTTTTTCTTCAATCGCCTTTTCATCTGTATAGAATGGGTCATTATATTCCTGATGAGCAAATTCTTTGATTTTATTTTGAATAAATTGTTTGTTTCCAAAATAACTTAAATGCCAACCTCCAAAATTCAAAAATGGAAATGTTTTACATTCACGAATTTTTTGAGGAGTCATTTGAAGATATTTTTCATAAGTAATAATTTTACATCCTGTCCATTTTTCTTCATGTAATGTGCTTAAATTATAATAATACATATCTTGTAAAAAAGAAAATCCTTCATTTATTTTTGTAATGTCCTTTTTCAAATAATGCAATATTTTTGGATCTGCTATTTCATCTAAATCACTAATAATAATTAAATCCTTTTTATTCAATGAAAGAGTTTTGATTCCAAGATCAATACTATTCCTTTGAAAATTTTCATTTACCCATTGTTGGTCTTTGGAATAATCAATATTATCAACTAAATGAGGTAAATCAACTACAATATGTAGTATTTTATGTTCAAATTTTTTAAACAGATATTTATTGGTTTCATAATACAATATTTTTTTATTTCCTGCATGCGTTTGATTAGATTCTACTATGACAAATTTGTCTACTACATCATTCAACAATGTTAAACGATAAAACAATAAATCCATTTCATTATAAAAGGTAAAACAATCAATTAATTTATTTTCCATATTTTCCATATTTTCCATATTTTCCATATTTTTCACAGATTTTATTCTACAAATATTATCTAGCCTTTCTTTAATATATTTTTTTTGATATATACTAGAAAAATACGTTTCTGTAAATAACAATGCATTCTCCGATATTTTTTTGGCTTCTTCATCATTGTTTTTTACCCATTCAATTTGATCCATCAAATTAGTCAAATTATAATCAATAGGAATATAATGAACATAAGGTTGTATTAAATGAGAAAACCAACAAATAGAATTAGATATTAAAAAAGGAATACATCCAGAAGCAAATCCATACATATGATTAGAAGCAATGACATTTCCATCTACAATAAAAAAAATTTTATATTTGAAAAATTCAGTATAATAGATTTTCTCTGCAAAATATTGAATAGGTATATTTTTTCCCTCACTCCAATAATTTGAAAATCTAACATTTGTATTTTGATTATAATGAAATATTTTTTCAACAAATTTTGTTCGTAAACTTTGATTTCCTCCAACACCTGAACAACCACCTCTCCAACACAATTCGGAACTTTTATTTTCCCATAATGGCAGATTGTGTTTATGGATAAAATATTGAATTCCTTGTTCAAAAAATCCGTCATCTAATGGTAAATATAGATAGTGAATACCCTCTTCTTCATCAATTTGAGCTAATGTTCCTATTATAAATATCTTGTCCTTTTGTTTGGCATAATCAATATAAGGTTGTATTTGTGTATTCCAATCAATATCATGAGGATTATTGTCTTTATAATTATTGATATTTCCATCACTTTTGGGAATAACCAACAATGTATTTTTCGGTAAACAAGATTGAATATATTTGATTAAAGGACCATTTAATACTACTTTGGAAAAAAAACCATCCCATATGACATTATCTATTGAATTATGAATAATTATTCCATCTTCAAAGACTAACATATTTTCTATATTGTCCAACATTTTTTATATTGAATATTTGGAAATATATTTATATCAAATAAATATAAATATATTATATACATTTTTTCAACATGGTTCCAATGTGTCCATTTTTATTTGACAATCATTTTCTCTTCTACATATTTTTTATCATAAATACCTAGATGAGTACTATGATCCCAACAACTATGTGTTATTAAAACACGATCCTCTTCTACAAGCAATCCCAAACAATATTCTATAGGTTCCCCATCAAATACAAAAGGTGTAGAATAACGTAATAATTTCATCGTCTTGTCAAACACCACTAGCATATGATAATAATGTCTTGGTGATTCATAACTTACCAAATGAACCACAAACCATATTTCGTTTTTGTATTTTGATCCATTAGTAGAACCACGTGCATATTGAAATATTTTTGGCATTCCTTCATTCACTTTTACAATATCAATGTGTGTCTTTGTGTCATTTGCCTTGCATAATAAAAGTGGAAACCATTTGTATACTATTAGATCCTCCTTCTCTCCATTAGATCCTTCCACTGGAGCAAATACCCAATTTTTCTCACAATCACTTTGGGTAAAAGAAGGAACTATGTCTTGCGATGTCAATGTCTCTTGATACGGATCATAATCACCCATTACTATTCCCAGATGATTTGTCTTGTGCATTCCTGTTCCAGAAAATATTAATTTATCTTGTTTATCTTTGTATATTCTTACATCTTCAATACCAATATATCTTCGTCCATCAAAGACTGAATCGATGATTTTTTCTTTGACAATTTGAAAGTCACTAGTCATTTCTACATATTTATTGATTGTCATAATATGATCATCACAATCTAAATAGGATCCTGAAGGAGTAATGGAATAATTAACATATCGAATATTCATCATATATGCTGCCTTATTTGTCATGGCTGGATCTTTTGTAGAAACAGGTAAAATACAACTGGATGAAGAATGAAAAGGTCGTTGTTTTCCATTTATCAAATGAGAAATAGTATCATTCAATTTTACAATCTTTGCAGGTTTTAATATATCCTTGTAGAATTTCATATTGGAAATCAAATTGTTTGTCAAATGTGGTTCTTGACTATGATTGAATATAGTCATTATTTCTGGATTGATATTCTTAATTCCCAAATAACAAGCAATAATAGAGTATTCATAATCCAATTTGTATGTATAGACATCATTATAAAGAAACAAATAAGAATCTTTGTCTACTATTTGTTTCTGCACATTTTTTGCCATTTGATAAAAATGCATAGCAGCATGATGTTTTCCAATAATACGATAATGCATAACAATTTCATACAAATTTTCTATACGCATGGGAAAGAAATTGTATCCTTCTAACCACGAATAAATGGCTTTTTCTATTTGTCCTAATATTTTATAAGAAATACCAATTCTATAATAACTATACCAGACTTCTTGTTCAAAGCCATTTAACGTAACACGGACTTTGTATTTTTCTATGGCTTCCTCGTATCTACCCAAATCAAAATAACTATTCGCCAAATAAAAATAATATCTCTCTCTATTTTGTGGTTCCTCTTCTATTCCTTGCAATAATAATTTGATATCTCGTTCATATTTGTTGCTTTTTGCACCTCCATCTCCAATATCATTGACAAACAATTTGGATTTGATCAAGACATCCATGGAACAAGACGGATATGTATTTACATACTCATGTGTCACACCAATATAGTGAAACAAACCATTGTTACGAACAATACGCATATTATTATAATGAAATGATTCTGACCCTTGCAAAATAAAATAAGAATCTACTACCAAGTCCGATTTTTTAAAACTGCGGATATCCAATATCATATCTGCATCAAGTAACAATACATAATCGGACATGTATAGACAATTTTGCAAAGCAATATTTCGATTGTGTGCAAAATTCTTAAAAGGTTCATCTATTATTTTTCCTGGAATGTTTTTGCTTTCAAAATAACTTTTAATGAGTTCTTTTGTATTGTCTGTAGATCCAGTATCACAAATACAATAACAATCAATAATAGGTAATACACTATCAAATAATCGTGTAATAATTTGGCTTTCATTTTTTACTATCATATTCAAACACAACGTTGGTTCCCTTTTTGAGAATTGATTTTGTTGATATAAATGTGTCATTATATCTTTTTATCTAGATTATTTTATCTTGATCATTTTATATTGTTTTTTCACAAATAAAAATAATATTCTAGAGTATATATAGTGTAATAAATGGCATTTACAAGATTTCATGATGATGATTGCCGTATCCGTAAACAATTACAAGAATCAACAGATCAGGGAAGATGGATGCTCAATGTTCCTGGAAATGGGGATAAGCCCCCTTTTATTGAAGATCCGCAGTTTCGTATTCAAAAATGGGGTGCCAATTTGCATACCAATTCTATTGATTTAGAAAGTTCATTATTGGGTTACAATCGTACAATCAACAAAGATTGTTTAGAAAATGTGTATACAAAATACAATGTTCCAAATAAACCCATATCTTATCCAAGCAACAAAATATTGACAACAGAACAAAGTCGAGCAACAGACCCGGCTTGGATGTATCGTGATTTAGAACAAGTGGATTGGTATTATCCTCCTTTGAATCCGCAAGAAAATACTTGTTTTCCTTTTCAATCCAATTTAAGCACTCGTATTTTAGAAAAAGATCATTATGATTTTCAAAAAGAATATGCTTGTATTGAACCCCAATATTACTCATAAGTTTGTTGTAATTAGAGAGAAAACCCACACAAACACTTGTTTTTCGCTGGTATGAATAAAATAGCAAATTATAATATATAATATAATATTTATATATTATAACTTATTATGGAATTAGCAATACCACTTTTAGCATTAGGCGGCATGTATATTATATCCAATAACAATACACAACAAAGACAACAACAAAGACAGAGAGAACGTCAACAACCAAATATATGTCCTCCACAAGCACCACAACCCGTATTAGAAGGATATACCAATATGGGGAGAGAAGTCAATTATTTACCCAATACCAATATCCCTCCGCAAAATTATCCAGTCAATAATGAAGTAGAAATCAAAGATACTATAGCCAAATATTCTAATCCCAATGCAGCAACTGACAAATATTTTGATCAAAATTATTACGAAAAAAAAGAAAACAACGGAGTAAATGTAGGCAACAATATACAGGAAATTTATTCATTGAGTGGAAATTATGTAGACAAGAGTAATTTCAAACACAACAACATGGTTCCTTTTTATGGAGCCAAAATCAAAGGACAAATTTACGGAGTCAATATGGCAGAGACCATTTTAGACAATATGGCAGGAACAGGATCACAAGTGATTAAAAAAATAGAACAGGCACCTCTTTTTAAACCAGAAGACAATGTCCAATGGGCCAATGGAGCACCTAATAATTCCGATTTTTACCAATCACGTGTCAATCCTGCTATGAAAAGCAGTAACATCAAACCTTTTGAAACGCAAAATGTTGGTCCTGGTTTGGGTCTTGGATATACAACAGAAGGTCAAGCTGGATACAATTCAGGAATGTTGGACAGAGACGCTTGGTTGCCAAAATCAGTAGATGAATTGCGTGTAGACACTAATCCCAAATTGGAATATAGTTTGGACGGACATCAGGGTCCCTCTTATGCCAATGTTCAAAATGTGGGAATTGAAGGAAAAGTGGAAAAATATAGACCCGATACCTTTTTCATTCAAAACCAAGACCGATGGCTCACTACCACTGGACAAGAAAAGGGACAAGCCTTACGTCCCGTGCAAGAAGTATACACTACTGCTCGTTCTGTTACCACGGCTGCTTATACCGGTGTAGCTGCTCCTTCTGAAAAAGTGGCCAACTATATTCCAAGTGCATATGAAGAACCCAAGCGCGAAGAAATGCGTGCAGCAGATGTGGGTCCTTCTAGTGCGTCTGGTAAAGGCACACACGAATATTTGGACAATGCATTACAGAGTCACACCAATTATACCAACAATCGTTCTATTTTGAGACAACCAGATACGATGCGCAGTAGTTTTAGTGCGGCTATCGGATCAGTCGTTGCTCCTTTGATGGACTTTTTCAAACCGACTCGCAAAGAAGAATATGCGGCCAATGTTCGTATTTATGGAGATGCAGAATCTTCCGTGTCACAAGGATATGTCAACAATCCTTTAAATACCACTCCAACCACAATCAAACAAACCACCTTGTATAGTCCCAATATATTTGTTGGCAATCAATCAGAACAAGGTATGGGTGGATACAACGTGGCATTACAAACACCCATTGAAAATCAGAGAGACACGACCAATTGCAGTAATTATGGAACGGCTGGAGGATATTCTTCCAAATGGGGTGACCGATCAGTTGTAGCGGACTATAACCAGCGTAATAATGATATCAAAGAAGAGGCCATTGCTAATAGTGGTCGAACCAATCAAGGAAATTCTAGTTTATTGAATGGACAAATGAATGTTTGTATCAATAAATTGGAAAGTGATTATTGCAATCCCAATCCTTTAGGAAATATTGCACCTGTATTGCGAAATTTACCCATGGGAGCAGCACAATATGGAGAACAACGCACAAAACAACAATATGAAGAGGTTGGTGTATCTCGTATCTCGGGCGACCTGCTTTCAGCATTTAAAAAAAATCCTTATACTCAATCGCTTCATTCCTATTAAATGACACATCCAATGAGATGTCTTTTCAAACAATCGAGATATTCTATTGAATTTGAGGATTTATATTTTTGCAATCATTGGAATCACTATTTTTTCATACAACGTGCGATAAACATTGGCCAATTTATCGTATTTCATATTGAATTTACCTTGCATATGTTCGGGTTTGATGTTTTCCACAATTTCTTTGTCTTGTAAAATAGTGTCCATCATCATTTGTTCCGTTAATTTATTTCCCAACCAATTATACCAATCATCAAATATATTCAATGGATCAGGTTTATACCAATAACTGCGGTATGTTTTCATATAAAAATGAGAATGAGTCCAATTGACGGGTGTTGCAAAAGTAATGATAGTATTGACATATTTTTGGAATTTGACTCTGACAATTTGCGTATTAGGTAATATAAATTCATTGTCTACATGCAAATAACTGCTATTAAATATCCTTTTGGCTAAGGATTTCTCTCCAGCTTCATAAATATATTCAGATTTCCAATGATGTGGATAATCTCGTTGCAATTTGGGTGGTTTTTCTTGTAAAGGACTAGGAACTTGTCTATTTCCAAAACTATGAACAAATCCAATATGCATAACATCCAATGAATTTTCAGATAAAAGTCTTGCATAAGCAGTAAATGGCATATTCAAAAAATTGGCAGTGCAATTGGAATGACTGGCTTCAGGCTCATTAAAAATGGGAATATCTGGATCTCTCAAAGAATAACGAGTATTCAAATACACCCATCCATTTTTCTCTCGAATTTGATATGTTTGAATATTTTGGCAAGTAGATTGAGAGAAATTCAATCCAGGAACAAGACATAATGTACCATTGGTGTTGAATTCATATCCATGATAAGGACAGACTATTTTCTCTCCAATTAATGTGCCTTTTGAGAGAGAAGAACCTCGATGACTGCAATGATTATCCAATGCAACATAATTATCGGAATCTGTTTTCCAAACAACATAATCATGATCCCAAATAGTTTTCTTATATAATTTGTTGGAGAGAAATTCTGTTTTCTCTCCAATGACATACCAATGGTTGTGATTTTTGGATGGAATGTTCATTTTAGGAATTGTAAAATATTTGTTTTGTAAAAATTTTGCAAAACTATTTTGTAGTTGTTGTTGTTGTAAAAATAAGAATAAATATAAAAAATTCATTTACCAAGGATGTAATACTATTACTCATATATTTTTTATATTTATTTACAAATCTATTTATTTATTCCATTATTTTATTACATCACTTTAGTGATGGTCCATAGATCTGTAGACAATGATGCATCTAATAAATATTCTTGAGGAAGATAAAAATACCCCTTATCACCCCATGAAGACCCCCAACTATTTCTCATGATCCAATAATTCTTGTTATCCTTTGTGGTATAACCCACGCAAACAACAGCATGTCCACCTAAATTGGAGGATGTAGGTCCAGGCATAGGAACGATTCCTGTAGACGCAACTTTTGCTGTTTCAAATTCTTCAAATACTTGAATACCAACCACAAAAGGATGTCCTTGAATCAAACTATTTTTCATGGTATTAATATTTTGAGACACATTACAAACACTTAATGCTTTGTGTTTTAATGCTTCAAGATAACATTTTGGAGATGGTTTGTTTGTGAATTTGGAAATATCGTAGGGCCACGACGTTTCTGAACAAATTCCAGATTGTTTGAGAGAAAGAATTCCATGACTCAATTCAGCTCCAGCATCCTGATTGACATCATGTTCAATGACGCGTTCATTGTAATACAAAAAAAGACGCGAACCCATAAAAGAAGGATTATCATATTGAAAAATACCCACCAATGCATTGGCTGTACAACTTCCAAGATTTCCTTGATCATAAACAACAGGCATTTTGGGTCTTAAATCTACTGATGCAGGTAATTGTGTATGAGGAAGCACATTTGAAAATATTTTTAAAACTAGTTCATTATTTGGAAGACGAGAGTGTTTTTTATGATAAACTCGAGTAAAAGAGGCCATAATATATATTATCAATAGATTTTTAAATTATTGAAGAATTAAAATGTCCCATTTTAATTCCTCAAGGGTCAGATTCCACCAACAATTTAAAACAACGCTCCTACGGAGCATACCATTTTAAATCTTCGCTGGTATAAATCGTTTTTTTGAGAGAAAACGTATTTTTATTTTCTCTCTATCGGTAAATCTTATTCGTTAAAAATAAATATAAAAAGAATGCATTATTCATAGAAGAATGACAAAAAACAACAATGCTATTACTAGTTTAAAAATTCATGAAAATATCAAAGAAAAATTAACGTATTTTCATAATATGCATAAAATTCCCAATATTATTTTTCATGGTGTGCCAGGCAGTGGTAAAAAAACAATTGTAAATGATTTTATTCATCTTATTTACAACAACGAAAAAGAGCGAATCAAAAAATATGTTTTATATACAAATTGCGCTCATGGAGGAAAAGGAATCAAATTTATTCGCGAAGAATTGAAATTTTTTGCCAAAATGCATATTCATTCCAATGGTGGAGACATATTCAAAACCATTATTTTACTAAATGCAGACAAACTGACCATTGATGCGCAATCCGCATTGCGCAGATGTATTGAATTGTTTACACATAGCACACGTTTTTTTATTATAGTAGAAGACAAATACAAATTATTGAAACCAATCTTGTCTCGTTTTTGTGAAATTTATATACCAGAACCGACTATTCAAGGAAAGCAAATCAATTTATACAGACATAAATTGAATGAAACATTCAAATTGAATACGATTGCAACAAAAAGGATAGAATGGTTAAAAACCGAACTTTTAAAATATGAAAAATCAATGTCAACTTTGACTTTGGTTCCCGAAACAACCATCACTCATAAGGAAGTAGTATTTCTCTCAAATCATTTATATGATAAAGGATATAGTTGTATAGACTTGCATGAAGTCATTGAAAATCACGGAAATTTATTTTATTTGAATGATGAAAAAAAATATGAATTATTGTTTGCCTTTCAAAAAATACGCAAAGAATTTAGGAATGAAAAATTACTCATGTTTTTTATTTTGCATTTTTTGTTTTTTGAAAAAGAAATCAATCTTGAGAAATTGTCTTTTACATGAAGAAAAAATAAATATTTTCACAAAGTGGGTTTAAATAAAATGGAAAAAATATATTTATAAATAAAATTATGGACGATTTTCAAATGAGTTCTCTCAACGAATCTAAAAATGAATGGGGATCAAGATTGATTAATATTCTTACACCTCATGTAATTGATGGTTTGAAATCTATTTTTAACGAGTCCTTTAAATTATGCAAAGAGAATGAGGAATATGACAAATATTTAATGACTTTTCAAAATTTTCTTAGTCGAATTCCCAAATGGAATCCTAGTATTATTGAAAACGAGAGAAAACGTATTATAGAAAATAGTTCTTGTCATTATTTAGAAGATTTGATTACTTGTGTTCATATTATCCAATTAAAAACGTTGACAGCAATGAGGGCAGGACAAAAGCAGAAGAAAATAGATATTACTATTCCCAAACTAGATGATTTTGTCCACAAAATTTATATCAATATAGCAAGAAAAGTCTACAAAAACGTGTATTTATTTGAAATCAATATTCCACCATTACAAGTTCAAAAAAATCATCGGGAATTAGAATTAATAGTCCAAGAATGTATTTTGAATACTGTGAGAGAAAGCATTCCGGTTGAATCCATTTTGAAAGCGTATATGGATGAAACAATAGAAGAAGACATAGTAGAAGAGATTAAGGAACAAATTATAGAACCAGAACCTGTTGCTGAATCCGTTGTTCCATCTTCTGCAAATACTTCTAATGTAACAAAAGAAACGAATATTGTTCCTAATACAACATCAACATCCACTCCTGTACAAAGTGGAGGTTCTGTAGAAACGGCGGAAAACATTATTGAAAAATTGAATGAAGAAAAATCAATTGTGTTTAATGATATTGATTATGTGAAAGATAATAACAACAATGAGGAATTCATCAATGCACCCAAAACCATCGAAAGATTAGAAGAAATTAGTCAAGTTAGAAATACACAACGAAAATTGGAAGCCGAGAGAGAGGAAGAGGAAGAAGAAGAAAATGTAAAATTGAAAATTTTTGATGAAAATATTTCATTAGATGACAAAGATATTTACCATTTTGATTCGGATAAACAAGAATTAAATTTGATTCCTGATTTGTTGCTTGATGATATTGAAGTTTTAGGTTGAAAGAAAAAGGTGTAAAAGAATACCATTTACAAGAATATATTTACTTGTAAATGATATACTACATAAAGCTATATTGAGATTTTATAAACTAGTAGGTTCTGACTCTGGCGCAGATGCAGATGCAGGTGTTAAAGTTAATCCTAATTTACTGCAAGCAGTATTTAAAATATAATTATCATCATTTCCCCAATTTTCATAATCAGTATCAGTTAATTTAACCATTTTAATATCTCCAATATTCTTATTGGCATCATAAAAAATTACCTGGATATCTACACTAGTATTTAAAACTATATTTTGTATTTTGACACTAATATAATTAAATGTTCTGGTAGTTACTTGTTTATACTCGTTGATTTCAGAAAGATTTTTCTTCATAAAACTCATTCTATAATTTATATCAATATTTTTTTTTTATACATTTTACGAAAAATAAACTATATTTAGAAACAACCAATATATTCGGTAAAAATATCATTTTTAAAAAAGCAGATATAATAAATGAAAAATATATTTATTATATCTGCCATTATATCCATCATATTTTTTATCATTAAATTTATCGAAATGCGATTTATCGAAAAAGAAAGCAAACCTCTAAAATTATTGATTCGTGATGCTCTTTTGGTATATTTTAGTGTATTTGTTGGCTATTTTATTCTTGACCAACTGAAACCTGTGATTCAAGAAGGAGGAACAAATGTAGAAAATCCAGCCGTGTTTACGGATAGTCCAGGATTTTAGAATATAGAATATAGAATATTTTTGTTCTTTAACGTCCTGTCCAAACCTTGATTACTGGAAGCGGTAATTTTGCTACTTTTTTCATATCATCTATATATTCCTTAAAGGAATAACCAAATTTCATATAAGTTTTGATACAACCCAATAATGACGGCATTTTTTTTATGAAAGGATATTCCAAATAAAAAAGTGCACCCATGACTCTCTCTAAACAACATCTATCCGCTCTATTTTTTACATAATTCAATAGATTGAATATATTATATTTGTTTTGCAATTGAATAATAAATGAACGACTAATAAATGTTTGCACACCAAAACATCCATACCATTTTTTATTTGTGATTGGAATTCCCATCAATTCTGTTTTGTTCAAGACAGATTGAAACATTCGAAAAATGTCTTCATTGTTTTTAAGTTGACTAACCAAACGTAAACTATTGGAAATATTTTCAGGAATATCTGCTTCAGTAAAATGCCATAATGGCAATACTTTCATTTTAATAAATTCTATTTTTTCAAAAAAAATTCGTTTTTTGATAAAAGTGCTATCATGTATAATCACGGCATAATCAAAATAATTATTTTTCAATAAATAATAGTAAGGAAGCAATTCACCTCGTTGTGGAAATTCAGATTCTATAATTTCAACCTCTTGATAATGATAAAAATCCTTGACAAATTCTTTTTTACTATTATCATCAATGACTATTATTTTCTTTTTCGGATAAAATGTTCGAATACATTGAATACATTCATTCCAATATTGATTTGTCAATACTGAATTTACATGACGTGTTATGATGAAACCATATGTCATATTTATTCTATATTCAATAGAAATATAAAATAAATTTATTTTGACCGATTGTCATTATTTTTCTCTCAAATATGATGCATACAAGGAATATTATCAATATTTACAAAGAATTCTGGATTTATATTGGAAGGCAAATTCTTTTTCAAAAGAATAAATTTCTTAAATTCCGGTCTTTGTAATTGATCCTTAGGAATATGTTTATGCACACTTCTTGCAATCATTTTATACAATTTAAAATCTGGATATCTCTCTGCACCATTTGCTTTATAAAGTATATTCAACCCATTATCATCCATACACCAATTTACTATCAGCTGAATACTCGGTTTACATTCTTTTAAATTTTTAATTTCATCAATATCATCAATTACATAATCAAATATAGAACAAGCTAATCTACATAAATCAAAACTATAATTGGGATCTAATCTTGGTTTTTTATCATTAAAATAAGGTTCTGTATTATATTGACTGGCTGCATCATTTCCTGTTTTGAAACTATCGCTGCAAAATAACTTGTTATCAAATGTGTATATACTTCGTCCAAAATCAATTATCTTGTATATTCTACCAAAAGTAGGAACTTTATAATATTCATTTTCATAAAGATAATATATGTATTTTTTTTCAGTAGGAATATACATTATGTTATTTGTATGCAAATCATTGTGTGTAAATAAAAAGGATTTTTGATAAGTAATTAATATCATGATAATTTGCATAAATGCAGAAAACCATTCTTCTTCTGATAATTCATTATTTAATATCAAATCATCAAATGTATTTTCACAATATTCCATACAAATCACTTGCACCGGAAAAGTAGGAATCGTTGCATAAATAAATTGTTCCTCTTCATCTTCATCCTCTTCTTCTGTGGTATATTCAGTAATTTCATCATCTCCTGATAGTTCATTTTCTGAATCTACGTTATTTACTATATCCTCATTCTCTTCCGATAATTGATTTACATTATCTGCATCGTCTATATTGTCTACATCGTCTACATTGTCTACATCGTCTACATTGTCTGCATCGTCTATATTGTCTATGTCATTTAAATCTAGTGATGTCAATGATGTTCTAGAAGAACATGTAGATGTCGATTTTAATGTGGATATCAACATAGTTTCTTGATTCAAGGGTTGTGTTGCTTGATTCAACGATTGTATCACTTGATCCAAAGATTGTGTTGATTTGGTGAAATCAAAATCAAGATTTGTAATATCTTCTAATCCAATTTCATTTGGATATGCGTTATTTTTATCAAAAATATCTTCAAATAATTCAGGATGAATTGATTGGACAGACAACAACGATTTATTTGTATTTGTATAATCAATTTTAATGGGTGTCAATCGTTTGTTTTCATCATCAAACAAATAACTATAATCCTCCACTTGAAACAATACATTCTTGTTTTTTGTAAAATAGTCACATTTGCAAAGATAATCCAAATCATCAATAATATTCATTTTGAAATCATGTTTGATAGCCAAAAAAGAACCATAAAAATCAACACCATGCAAAAAATGATGATGATGAATCAATCGACTGGATAAAAAGCAGAAAAAAGAGTCAATGTATGCAGCATTGTTTTTGTCTAATATTTTGGAATGTATTTCATCAGGATTCGAATTATATTGAGGTAATTCAAATAATACTTTGTTGGTAGTATCATATTTTCCCATGATATATTTAAAAGGATCCAATAAAGGTGCCATTTTAAAAAATACTTTTTTTTTCGTAATCTTATCTGTATCTATTTGCTTGAGATTGCAATTGAATAATTTGTCATTTTCTTCATCTACACTTTTGATATTTGACAAATAATAGGTATGATTTAAATTGATGGAATTATAATTTGCATCGTTGAATGCAAAAAAAAGATCGTAAATAGGAACATAATTTTGAATATTGGAGAGAAATGTAAGGTCTTCTTTTTGAAAACTTTTGAAAAGCTGTGTATTTTTCCTTTTTTCGTAATTCATGATAGATATTTTTTCCATTTTACTAAATAAAATATAAATATTATCATTTTTAAACCAATAAAGAAATGAAATGGAACAAAGTCCAAAAAAAGAAATGCGTGTTAAAAAAAAGAAAAAAAACTTTACATAAATAAACATTAATGACATTGAATTTAAGTAAATTTGATATGCGATCCATTACATTCAAAACAAGCGATACCAGTGGTCCAGTAGTTGTTATGATTGGAAAAAGAGGAACGGGTAAAACTTTTTTGGTTCGTGATCTCCTTTATTATCACCAAGATATTCCCATTGGTGTAGTCGTTTCTGGAACAGAAGAAGGAAATCACTTTTACAAAAGTTTAGTACCCAAATTATTTATTCATAATGAATACAATTCTGCCATTATTGAAAATATATTGAAACGACAAAAAGGTGTCTTGAAACAAGTCAATAAGGAAATAGAACAATACAAAAAATCGTCCATTGATCCGCGTGCATTTGTCATATTAGATGATTGCATGTATGATGATAGTTGGATACGCGACAAAATGATGCGTTATATTTTCTTCAATGGGCGACATCTCAAGCTCATGTTGTTGATTACCATGCAGTATCCATTAGGAATTCCTCCGAGTCTTCGAACAAATATTGATTTTGTATTTATTTTGAGAGAACCTTATATTAATAACCGCAAACGACTTTATGAAAATTATGCGGGTATGTTTCCCACCTTTGAATCTTTTTGTCAAGTGATGGATCAATGCACTGAAAATTTTGAATGTCTTGTTATTAACAACACCACACGTTCCAATAAATTGACTGATCAAGTATTTTGGTACAAAGCCGATGCACACAATGCATTCAAATTAGGTAGCAAAGAATTTTGGGATTTGTCCAAGGATATTCAATCAGATGACGAAGAGGAAAAATATGATCCCAATAATGCGAAAAAAAGAGGAAGTGGTCAAAAAATCAATGTGAAAAAAAACAAATGGTAAAATGAATGCTAGAGCTAATGGTTGGTGATCACTAATCACACAAAATATAGTATATTGATAAATAATTATATCAATATAATATAAAAATGAGTTTTTTTTCAAGAGTATTCAAGAATAGTAAAAAAAGTAAAATAAAGGATGATGAAGAAAGACGTATTCAACAAATTCGAGATCAAGATTTTGAACAAAGAATGCAACCAAAAATGCAAACAAGAAAAAAGGTATCTTCATCATACAATATAAATCCAGCTCTTCCCTATACAACAAAACAAATTCCTGAAATGCCTACACCTACAAAAATAATGTCCACACAAGAAAGAATAGATTCCTTGAATAATCAAATTATACAATATCGTAACCAATTAAATAATAGATATCTCACTACCAAACAACAACAGGATATTTTGAGAGAAATAACAAGAATAGACCAATTAATAGATCAATTAAGAAGAAAAGGGGGTAGAAAGCAAAGCAAAAAAAGAACCAAAAAAGGTGGAAATAAGCAAATCAAAAAAGGAAAATCTAAAACAAGAAAATCTATTTTTTGGTAGAAAAAGGACCACTCACTAATTCACTTTGTCCATAATCTGATTTCCCTACAACTATGTTTTCACCTTCAAACAACTCTTTACGAATATCTGCCACTGAAATACCATCCCCTTCTTTTTCAATACTATTGAATGTATTTTCTTGCGTATTCATATTGGAAATACCAATCAAATTTCCGTCTTCGTCAATCGTCTGTGTCAATGTAGCACCCGTTTTTTCTGCCTTGGCAATATTGTCTTCAATCGCCTTTTTCTTTGATTCTTTGACTCGATCATCAAAAGCGGTCTTGGCAAAAGTATCGTTTTTGTTCTTTTCACTCATCAACTGATTCAACTCTTCCTCCATATATTCGACACGTCCTGTTTTATATGCTTCTGGGTGCCAAGGCATCCACAATCCTATAGGACCTACAAAGACATCATGATGTGGATCAATTTCTCTCAACATTTTACATCTTAATTCTGCTTCTTCTATAGTAGGATACACGCCACGCACCTTTAATCCACGTGTAGACGTTTGGAAATTGTATTTCACATTGAAATTGTTTTCTAATTCTTCCTCATTTTGATCCATGAATGTTTTATAGTCATCTTCCAGCGAACTCGCTTTGATTAAATTTTCTTGTTCTTCCTTGTTGAATTCTTTGAAATCATCCATAATATCATTGAATGTCAACTTGTATTTATAAGACAAAAAATTCAAAAATTGAACAAATTTTTCCATCGACTTGGAAAACTCCCACTTATTTAGGAACTGCTCAAAAAAATACAATTCCTTCTGTTTTAAAATTTTTTCAGGTGAAACAAAAGATACACACACAAATTTTTGCCCTGCCAAGGGTTTATCCTCCTCCAACAAATCTACATATTTAGGATTTGGAAGTCCCTTTTCTGTCACTTTTCTCTCAAAAGACAACGAAGAATCTTTAGATACGGATTTTGTATTTTTCATTTTTTGTATATTTTATTTAGAATTTTTTAAATCATTTTAAACTAATATATTTTTTTCTTATTTATTAATATAAATGTTTGATATTGCAGAACTTATCAAAAGAGTCATCAAATACTTAGTCATGGGTTTGATGATTGCTCTAGCTTCCTTTTTGGTGCCTAAAAAGGCAAAGGCTTTGGATCTTGAAGAAATCGTATTGATTGGTCTATCGGCTGCAGCAACATTTTGTATTCTTGACGTTTATTTACCCAGCATTGCAGTAAGCACCAGACAAGGTGTCGGTCTAGCTTTGGGAGCAGGATTAATTGGAGGCATTCCTATCGCTTAAGTGCAACCATCCAATAAAATATAAAAATACATAATTATAAAATTTTTTATGTATTTTTAAAAAAATTGAAATCTATTTCTTATATCAATACAATTTTATACATGCAAAATTTGAGTTATTGCATAGAAATTAAGCCGAATAGAATATGCAATTTTGAAGATTGTCAAAAAAGAGCCTCTTTTCATTATGAAGGAAATTCAAAAGGTTTGTATTGTAGTATTCATAAATTGGAAGAAATGATAGATGTTATATCAAGAAAATGTAAATATATTGAATGCAAAACACTACCACATTTCAATTATGAAGGAGAAAAACCTTTGTATTGTAGTATTCATCGTTTAGAAGGAATGGTTGACGTAATAAACAAAAAATGTCATTTTCAAGGATGTAAAACACAACCGAGTTATAATTATGAAGGAGAAAAACCTTTGTATTGTAGTATTCATCGTTTAGAAGGAATGGTTGATGTTATTAGTAAAATGTGTAAAAATGATGAATGTAAAACAAGACCACATTTTAATTATGAAGGAGAAAAACCTTTGTATTGTAGTATTCATCGTTTAGAAGGAATGGTTAATGTTAGTAGTAAAACTTGTGAATATGAAAATTGTAAAACTCAACCCACCTATAATTATGAAGGTCAAACTATAGGTAGATTTTGTTCAGTTCATAAATTGCAAGATATGATTAACGTAAAATGTAATACTTGTGAATATGAAAAATGTAAAATACAACCAAGTTATAATTTTCAAGGGAAAATAAAAGCAAGATTTTGTTCAGTTCATAAATTAGAAAATATGATAAACATAAAAGACAAAACGTGTGACAATGAAAATTGTAATAAAATCCCAAATTATAATTTTCAAGGAAAGTCGCCTTTATTTTGTGTAAGTCATAAACAACATGACATGATAAATGTTAGAAATAAAACAACATGTGTATATGAAAATTGCATTATACGACCCACATTTAATTATGAAGGAGAATCAAAAGCACTATTTTGTGCTACTCATAAACAACCCACTATGATTGATATAAAGAATAGAAAATGTGAAAATGACTATTGTAATAAAATTCCAAGTTTTAATTTTAAAGATGAAAAAAAAGGCAAATATTGTAATCTACATAAACTTGAAAATATGGTCAATGTTAGAAACAAAACATGTATAAATGATTGGTGTTCAACTTTTCCTAAAAACAACAAATACGATGGATATTGTTTGTTTTGTTATATCCATTTGTTTCCAGACAAACCCTTATCACGCAATTACAAAACCAAAGAATTTGCAGTCGTAGAATTTGTAACCTCTGCTTTTCCTGAATTGTCTTGGATAGCCGATAAAAAAATACAAGATGGATGTTCCAAACGTAGACCCGATTTATTGTTAGATTTGGGTTATCAAGTCATTATTGTAGAAGTCGACGAAAATCAGCATATTGATTATGATTGTTCTTGTGAAAACAAGCGTATTATGGAGCTTTCACAAGATGTTGGTCATCGTCCCATTGTGTTTATTCGTTTCAATCCTGATGATTATATGGATAAAGACATGAATATCACTTCCTGTTGGGGAACCAATCAAAAGGGAATATGTATTGTTAAAAAATCGAAAAGAAAGGAATGGAATGATAGATTACAAGCCTTGCAAAATCAAATTATTTATTGGACAAACACTGAAAACAAAACCAATAAAACGATTGAAATCATACAATTGTTTTATGGTGATTGATTAAATGTATAATACACCCTTTTTATTTTTCCCTACTTAAACTCAAAAATGTTTGAAATAATCAAATACATATACAAGCAAAAGAAACAGATACAAACTCAAAACAATATTACTATATTGTGTCAATTGAAATTTCCATTTTTTCCATAATGGATTCGATTCCGCAATATAGTATCTACCTTTTTCACCACATTTGGTTTCATCCAATCGACATATATCTGTATATCGATAATCAATTTCACCTGTAATAATATCTTTTTTACCGAATTTATTACAACGACTAAATTTATCTTCATACTTATCACTTGTTGGTTCATAAAATTTACAAGATGTGCATGACGGGTATTCTAATTTTTCGATAAAGACATCCTTTTCCATAATCTTGTTTATTTTAGGTAAATGTTTTGGTAAAGAGGTAGATTTTCCAAAAAAATGCAATAACAACAAACCATTCAATATTCCAATAAAAATCATGTGTATATCAGTATACTCTAATTATATGAAATTGTATTTATATTGTTTTTAACATTATTTTTATAAATATAATTATCAATGACTGCATAATGACTACATATTTTGTCTTACTCAAATAGTTGCAATATATTCCCAATCTTTTTCAAGACAAATCTTTTTCCAAATGGCATCTTGTTCAATCAATTTGTCTCGGTCTTTCAACATGGGTATTTCTGCCAGATATTGTGTCTCTCCAATCAATTCGAACAATTTAAATAAAACATAATAATAATGTAAAAAATTGACTCGATAATCGGGACAATATTTCGCATAAGGATATTGTATCTCCATGAAAAAATTACACAATATTTCTTCCAATTCTTGCGAAATCGTAGGAGGTTTGATACCCAATTTGTTTTTGATAAAATTAATATGCTCATAGTATTTGTTATACGAAAGTTTCTTCAAAAGTGCTTTGGTTGTATAATAATTGAGAGAACTCATGTCGATTCTCTCTTTTTTGATTTGTAATTTCAAATTTTCAATCACTTCATCCGGTATTTGTGTGGTTTCTTTTCCTTGAAATTGAGCCAAGATTTCTTTGAAATGATTGATTTTCTTGTATGCATAAAAACAAACTTCTTTGGGTGGTTCTTTGTAGGAAGGTTTTTCGTTTTCAATTAAATATTGGAAATTTTTGGAACAATGATTGCATATTAAAAATCCTTCTTCTTCTACTGCAATCAATTCACCCTTGTAACAAGATTGACAAATATCCACAGGAGTCAGAAAAGATTGAATATCCAAATAAGATTCATCAATATTACTCAAATATTTTTGGAAAATATTATTGTTGTTTTCTATTTCTTTTGTAGGATCTTTGTTGATTTTGAAAAAGGCATCTACTAATTTTGTTTTATTGGTAGTTATTCCATTTACTGATCCTGATGCAGTTGGATGGAGAGAAGAAATGTTTTTCTTGTTTTCAAAATAATCAAATATATATTTTGAATTGTCTAAAAAGTATTCCTTCTTTTTTTGAATCAATGCTTTGATGGATTGATTAATAGTTTCTATCTTGTCTTCACATTCTATCCTTTGTTCTATATTTTCTGCTTGGGTCATTTTTTCTTTCCATTCTTTTCTCTCTGCTTTTAGTTTAGGTATTTTATCTATCTCATCTCGTTTAAACTCATTGATAAAATCACGATGTGTCCCATCCAATGTAATGGAACTCTTTTTGTTTATTTTTGGAACCTTTGTATTTTTTTGTTTGAAAATAGGCATATATAATCATTCATTCTTTTTTTTATATATTAATAATTGTAAAATACTTTTACATTTTTGAATTAGACGTTAAAATACATTGAAAACTTTCACCATATATTTTAAGTTTAAGGAAAAATGGAAAATGGAGAGAATATGAAATTGCGTAAAATGCTTTTTATATGTAACGCATTGAACAATGGCTGGTCCATTAAAAAAAGAAAAGATTCCTATATTTTTACCAAAAACCACGAAGGAAAAAAAGAGGTATTTTTAGATTCATTCTTGCAAAATTTTATCATGAAAAATATGACTTTGGAAAATTTAGACAAATCTGCCGTTTAGAAATGATTGAATTGAAAAAAATATTGGTATATATTATAAAATGAGTTCTAGATATGCATCATCTGATTTAGGTTATGGACAAAGTCAAGGAACCTATGGACAGCAAAGTATGTATGGACAACAACCTTATGGACAGCAAAGTATGTATGGACAGCAACCTTATGGACAAAGTCAAAGTATGTATGGACAACAACCCTATGGACAGCAAAGTATGTATGGACAACAACCTTATGGAAAGCGCACATCATTATGGTCATTGGGCGGCAAATTAGGTAAATCAAGAAAAATGGGTAAAAAAGGAGGAAAAAAGGCTAAAAAAATGGGAGGGAAAACAAGAAAAAGTAAAAAAAGTAAAAAAATGTAAGTTCAAATATAATTATAATATAATAAAAATAATAAAGAGTTTTTTTATATTATACAAAATGTATAAAAATAAGACAATTCTTCAAATTGGTTCTCATATAGGAAACTCATTAAATGACCCCATTTTTAAAGACATAGATGAAACCACCAAAATAATTTTAGTTGAACCTGTTCCGCATTTATTTGACCAATTAAAAATCAATTACAAAAAAAAATTAACCAATTTGAAAAATGTTACTTTTATCAAGAAAGCAGTGAGTAATTTTGTGGGTGAAGTTGAATTGTCTATACCTTCTGAAAGAAATGATTTTTCTAGATTGCCTTTTTGGGCTTCACAGCTTGCTTCTATTGATCCAACTCATATTGATAAAGCTATCAATCATTTGATCATTGATAAAATAAAAGTGAAAACTACAACAATTGATGAAATCATAAAAGAAAACAATATTACCGATATTGATTTATTACATACAGATACAGAAGGTCACGATTACACTATTTTAATGAATTATAGTTTTACTATTAAACCTCAAAAAATATTATTTGAACATTGTCACATGGATGGTTTTTTAACAATAGGAGATAAATATATTGAATTAACAAATAAATTATTGTCATTAGGATACAAAAAAAAATATCAAGATACTGAAGATACCATGTTTGAATTATAATTCGTTGATCTGAAATTTTTTTTATGATAATGATGAGGATGATAAGGATAAGCATATTGATATTTTTATTTTTATACATATTGTATGTAATATTCCAATATACATAATAAAAAAATTGAAATAAACTTAAAACGTTATAAAAAAATACATGAGTAAAGAATACAAGTGCGAACATGGAATTCGAAAATATTATTGTATAGAATGTGGAGGAAATGGAATTTGTGAACATGGAAAAAGAAAAAGTCAATGTATAGATTGTAAAGGAGGAAGTGTATGTGAGCATTTACGACAAAAATCTATTTGTAGAGATTGTAATGGTAGTCAATTTTGTATTCATGAAAAACTTAAAAGAAGATGTCATGAATGTAATGGCTCTTCTTTTTGTTTGCATGAAAAACGAAAAGATAATTGTATTATTTGTTGTCCTTCAACCTTTTGTATTCATAAAAAAAGAAAAAATAGATGTTTAATATGTGGTGGAAGTCAAATATGTATTCATGAAAAACTTAAAGAAAAATGTTTTGAATGTGGAGGTTCAATATATTGTATCCATAAAAAAAGAAAAACACGTTGTAAAAAATGTGATGGAAGGGAACTATGTAAAACATATTTATGTGAATACATAGTAACAAATAAATATGATGGTTATTGTAGTCGTTGTTTTCTATATACATTTCCAGAAAAACCTATTTCAAGAAATTATAGAACGAAAGAATTTTCTGTAGTAACTTTTATAAAAACTTATTTTACAAATTTTACATGGAGAGAAAATAAGAAAATAGAAGATGGATGTTCTTTATATAGACCTGATTTATTTTTAGATATGGGTTCTCAAATTATAATAATAGAAATTGATGAAAATCAACATAGAAATGAAGAATATTCATGTGAAAACAAAAGAATAATGACTTTATCTCAAGATGTTGGACATAGACCTATTGTATTTATACGTTTTAATCCTGATAGCTATTGTAATGAAAAAGGTGAAAAAATAAAATCATGTTGGGGTATTACCAAAAAAACAGGAATTTGTAAAATAATCAACATAAATGAATGGAATATGAGGTTAGAAAAATTAAAAGAAAATATAGAATATTGGATACAAAATAATACTACAAAAACAATAGAATTAGTATATTTATATTACAATGAGAATGAGAATGAGGCTGATGATGATGAGCATACTGATGGTAAAATATAATAATTCATAATTAATTATGGTATGATAATGGTGTAAAATGTTAAATTAATAAATTGATGACATTCATTAATTTAATTACGTTGTTTAGCAAATTTTTTTTCTTTTGTAATAGTATAAAATAACGACATAGAGAACCCCCCGTGTCTAACAGTTGAATGCCATACTAGATATTTGCTTCCTAGTATGGGTAAACATTGTAAAGCAAATATGTGGTTATCATAAAAATACCACATTATATAATCAGCTAGTCTCTTTCAAATTGACAAAGAAAGAGGCAACATTTCTAAATTGCAGGAACATCCTGAGAGCCTTTTCTACTACTTCTCTCTGCGAAAGCAGAAAGAATACTTGGGGTAATGACCTAAAGCATAGTGACAACGAAAAGGATTGGACAATCTGCAGCCAAGCTTCTACATGCGATAATGCAAGCATACGAAGAAGGTTCAGAGACTATAATGGAATGGGTTTGAGAGAACTAGCCATTCTCAATGATGACTTGATGAATAGTCCATATTACTCATTAATGTGAGTAATTTTCAAATACTAGTTACAAAGCATATATGGTAACAAAAAATAAAAGTATTTGAATTTTTTAGGGGCGGTGGTCTGATGCAATTAGTAGCTTACGGAGCGCAAGACGTTTACCTTAAAATCCTGTAGGGTAGAAAAACATCAGGGAATATCAAAAAAATAAGATATTCATAAAACCTTTTGTGGATGCTTTTTTCTTTCTTTAAAAAACAAATAGAGAGAAACATTGTACCACTGATGTTAATCAGGGAAATTATTATTAATTTGAAAAACCCTGGTAAGAAAATCAAATTGCTTGAAACCCCTAAAACTTATTCTACTAAACAATATTTGTGAAAATGTTGCGGCCAAGAGAAAAAACTTGGGTATAGTAAAAATGAATAAGATGAGTATATCAACAAGATATATGAAATGGGCAATGAGCATCCAAGCTTCTTTAAAATATAACAAAAATGATTTACAAATATAGTATTATATAAATACAAACATATGGAAAATACGATAGTAGAAAGAAAATGTGATAAATGTGAAATGTGTAAAACCATGGACAAATATAGAAAATATACCGATAGAGAAAACCATTATTCAAAAACATGTAAAAAATGTTTGAATGAAATAGATAAAACAAGAAAAAAGAATCTAAGACAAAAAAAAATGGAAACGTTTGTGGTGAAATGCGAAAAATGCAATGGGGAAAAACCATTGAAAGATTTTGCCAAACTGAAAAAGTTTTATAAAAAAAAAATTTGTCTTTCTTGTTATCCTCGATTTCTTACTGAACAAAAAAATGAATGGTGTAGAAATGAAAGTAAAACCAATATGAATTATAGGTTGAAAAAATCATTAGCCGCTCGTTTACGAAATGTAATGGATAAAAAAGATTGCACTATGGATTATATCGGTTGTAATATTCAATATTTGAGAGAATGGTTTCAATATAATTTTACCACAGAAATGACTTGGGATAATTATGGTTCCTATTGGTCAATTGATCACATTATTCCAGTTTGTAAATTTGATTTAACTATTGAAGGTGAAAAATTAAAATGTTGGAATTGGACAAATTTAATGCCGGTTTTACGGGGGAGTGCCCCCGTCAACCCCCCTATTGATAATTTTTTTTCAACCGAGAAAAAAAAGGAGGGGGTTGTAGGGGGAACCTTGATTCCCATACATTCATCCAAAAAAGAAATAGATATGAATCAAGTGAATAATATTATTGAAAAAATAGAAAAATTTAAAGAAGAAGGTTCAACGACTAAATGGTTTTCGAGAGAATTCATGTTAAATATAGAACTAGTAAATCAAAAAATGAATTTTCTTTAAGATATAGTCTACTCCTTATCGAAAGATAAGGTAGAGGAAATGTACAGGAAATCCTCAGATCACTTTTTGGAAAGTGACCTACAGACGCTACACCAACTTTTCGATGGAATCTATCGAACAAACTTTCAACGGCCAAGCTGATTTCGGTCGTCGTGTTACATGCATCATCAGTAGAAATGGTGATTTGGCTTACCGCACCTATCTTCAGGTCACTCTTCCTGAAATAAATCAATACATGGGCAACTCCGCTCAAGTCAGTGCCGACAAACAAGCAGTCTATGCTCGTTGGTTAGATTTCCCTGGCGAACAATTGATTGCTCAAGTTGAAGTTGAAATTGGAGGTCAACGCATTGATCGCCAATATGGTGACTGGATGCATATCTGGAACCAACTTACCATGACCTCTGAACAACAACGTGGATACTTCAAGATGGTTGGAAACACCACTCAACTTACCTTCATCACCGATCCTTCATTCGCCAACGTCGATGGTCCTTGTGATTCCATCGCTCCTCGTCAAGTGTGCGCTCCTCGTAACGCACTTCCAGAAACCACCCTTTATGTTCCATTCCAATTTTGGTATTGCTCAAACCCCGGACTTGCATTACCATTAATCGCCTTAACATCTGCAGGGCAGAAAAGCACTCATCCTAAAAGATCTGAGAACTCTTTTAGGGAAAATATGTTCGGGGCTCAGAATGATTTTTTAAATCATCCCCAGGTGCTAGTTGCTTGTTGTTGACTAGAACAACAGGCAGCGACATTTTCAAATTGCGGGAAACTCCCAAAGCTGAAAAATAAGATTGAAAATATATTAAAGATAAAACGATTTATACAATATATGACAAGTAAAATTTGTAGTCAGTGTAAAGTAGAAAAAGATTTAAATGGATATTATAAAAATAAATCCAAATCTTTAGGTATTTCTAATGAATGTAAAGAATGCACTAAAATTAAAAGAAAAACACCTCAAGCAAAAGCTGTAAGACAACTAAGAAGAAATTTACCCGAAGTAAAAGAAAAGGAAAATCAAAAATATAAAGAATATTATTGTCGTCCAGAAATCAAAGAAAGATATGCCAATTATCGTAATACAAATGAAGTGAAAGAAAGAATGAAAAATTGGTCTAAAAAAGAAGAAGTAAAAATAAAAATACAACAACGCCAAAAAGAATATCTTCCTGAAAGAAATAGAAAATTTCGAGAAAGGTATAGAAATGATGAAAATTTTAGAATAGCTACTATTTTAAAAACCAAAATTCATAAATTGATTAAAGGTTTAAAAACATCATATAAAACTATATTGGGTTGTGATTTAGATGACTTCAAAAAATGGATAGAATTTCGCTTTGATGAAAATATGACTTGGGATAATTTGGGTAAATATTGGGAGATAGACCATATTTTACCCGTGAGTGCTTTTGACTTTACTGAAATAAATAATATTCAAATTTGTTTTCACTGGACTAATTTACAGCCTTTGATTTGTTCTTTAAATAGAAGCAAATCTGCAAAACTACAACTACACTACTACTTTAATAATATTGTTAATATACATCGTTTTAATCAAAAATATAATCAATTTTTGGGCTACCAAGCGATTTGCGAAAGCAATTCGTGGCTGAAAATAAAAACTTCAGGTATGGTAAAAACGCCCCAGATGATTTAGAGAAATCTAATGAAACGGAAAATCCGCAGCCAAGCCTCTACCTCCGTTATGATAAGGATATGAGGAAGGTTCAACGACTAAACGTAAATGGGTCTAAGAAATCTAATCAATTTCAATGATGGCTTAAGATATAGTCTATTCCCTTTGTAACACAAAAATACACCGAAAGGTGGGGTAAATTCGTGACGTGCAGTATCACGAAGTAAAAATCAATTTGGATATTCGTCCTATTGATGAATGTTTATGGGCAGTTACCACTTTAAGTTGCAACACTGGTCCAAAACCAAACAGCCCAACTTACCAACTAAACGTTGGAACCCCAGTTACTGCCACCATCGCTTACAATCAATCACTTGTTGCCGCATCTCTCTATGTTGACTATGTCTTCTTGGATACTGATGAACGCCGAAGATTCGCACAAAACCCACATGAATACCTCATCACCCAACTTCAATTCACTGGTGATGAGTCAGTCGGATCATCATCCAACAAGATCAAGCTTAACTTTAACCACCCTGTCAAGGAATTGATCTGGGTCGTTCAACCTGATCAAAACGTTGATTACTGCTCATCTCTTCTTTGTGATGCCACTCTTTACAAAGTTCTTGGTGCTCAGCCATTTAACTACACAGATGCTGTTGATGCTCTTCCTAACGCCATCCATGCATTCGGTGGACCCACTGAAACTGATGGTCAATATGGATATATTGACGCTCGTGGTCTTTTCCAAGATGCTGGATCAGTCGATGCTTATATCCCACCTAACTTCACTGGATACTGGTCGGGAGGTATCTACAACAACGCTGACAATGAACCCAACTTTGGTGGCCCAGATCTTGGATTGAACCCAAGTGATACTGCTAACCAAGCATCTATCCTTGCTTCTCTTGGTCTTTCCACTCTTAGTCAATATACTGGAAATCCTCCTGCTGCTAACCACACTCAAGGATCATCCGTATCAGATGCAGGAACCTTCGTTCTCTCTGAAACCTCCCTTGACTTGCATTGTTGGGGCCAAAATCCCGTCGTTGTTGCCAAGCTTCAATTAAACGGCCAAGATCGCTTCTCTGAACGTGAAGGATCTTACTTCTCATGGGTCCAACCTTACCAAGCACACACCCGTAACCCTGATGAAGGTATCAATGTATACTCCTTTGCTCTTCGCCCTGAAGAGCATCAACCTTCAGGCACATGCAATTTCTCGCGTATTGATAACGCCACCCTACAGCTTGTTCTTTCCAACGCAACAGTTGAAGGAACCAAAACTGCCAAGGTCCGTGTCTACGCCACCAACTATAACGTCTTACGTATTATGAGTGGAATTAGAACCATCTGTTCCAAACAGTTGGCTGCCATACTAGATATTTGCTTCCTAGTATGGATAATCAGTGTAAAGCAAATATGCAATTGCTATAAAATTGCATTATATAACCAGCTAGTCTTTTTCTGACTATTGAGTCAGGAGAAGGCAACATTTCTAAATTGCAGGAACATCCTGAGAGCCTTTTCTACTACTTCTCTCTGCGAAAGCAGGAAGAATACCCGGGGTAATGACCTAGGGCATAGTGACAACGAAAAGGATTGGACAATCTGCAGCCAAGCTTCTAAGTGCGATATAGCAAGCATACGAAGAAGGTTCAGAGACTATAATGGAGTGGGTTTGAGAGAATTAGCCATTCTCAATGATAACTTAAGGAATAGTCCAACTTATTAGTGAAAACTAATAATTGAATAAGTATAAGGGGGTGGGCTCGCTTATTCAAATTAAACACCATATATCGTGTCATTTTATATTTTTTATTTTAAAATTTAATATTATTTGTTTAAAAAAAATAATAATATTAAAAAGAGCTTTGTAATGCTTATTAAATATGTATTTTTGAAAAATTTATCGTTCGAAATAAATATAATATGGTCTATAAAGTATTGTATATTTTTAATAATTCATTATAATAGTTGTATTTTTCAGGGGTTACCTCACTCTCATAAATTAATTTTTTATTTTGTTCTATATATCTTTTGATATTTCTTACACTATATATATTTAGATTATTAATTATATTATTTTTACTTCTTTGTTCACACAAATAATCAAGTATATCTGTGTATTTTTCTTTTTTAATTAATTTTTCTAATACTATAAATATTTCATCAATACTTATTTTTCGTTTTGAAATATTTAATTGTTCTTGTGACATTTTTGAATTATATTTTTTTTCCTCATTACTACATATAATATCTCCATTTTTAATTCTGGTTATAGTATGTCTCGGTAAATTTAAGTAACTCTCTATAAAAATATTTTTATGACCAACATTAATGAATTCCCTAACTTGTAATATTATATCATCAGATACACTATTTTTATTTTTTATTGGGTATTGAGTTTTATCAATTATTTTATTATTCTTTTTTTGTTTTTGTATATCCATATAGATTTTTAATTCTTTGAAAACATTTTGCAAATTATTTTTAATTTCTATCGTTTTCATATATTCATTTTTACCTATTTCATTTTTATTCAACTCTTTAAAATTTTCAATTTTATGTTTTTCTCTATTTGTAATTAAATACATTTCTTCTTTTATATTTTTATCTTTAGTAATTAAAAATGTTTCAAATGCAAGTAATTGATTATATTTAATAATGCATCCAGGTTTCATTAATGAAATAAATTGCAAACATTCACATTTACTATAAATATAAATTTTATATTCTTTTTCTTTGACAATTCCAAATCCTAAAATTTTTTGTATTTCATCTAATATTTTTGGACAATTTTTTTGTACTATAGATACTCTATATTTTGATTTATTAGAATTTATATAAATACATCCTTCTGCATCAAAAATTCCTTGAATATATTCAATATTTATTTTTGAAAAATTTATATTAAAAATATCATTTTTTATATTAGATGCAGAACAAATAGAATATAATTTTTCTTTTTCTTCTAATTTATTTGTTAAATTTACTAATTTACTGAATTCATATAAACTATCCATTTGTTGTTTTTTTATGATTATAAAATCTTTTATATAATTCAAAATTATACTATATTCATTACTACGAATTAATAAATTATATTGATTTCTTTTATTAAATTTATCGTAATATTTGTCATTCATAATATTTTCGGTTTTATTATTTCTTTTTTCAGAACTGGTGATAGTTCCACCAAAATGATATCTAATAATTTGTAAAATATTTGTTCTACATTGAGTCAAACTTATTCCACTTTGATAACCATCTTTTATCTTTCTTATGAATATACAACCATCTCCGTCTACTAATCCTGCTATATATGATGGAGATGGAGGATTATTTTTATATTTATTTATTTTTTCAATATTATCTATTTCTATAGAGTCCATTATATTGTTACATGTGCCGATATATTTAAGTTGTTTTTTATATAATAATATATTTTCATTTTGAAAATTATCTCTGTATTTAGTATATTCAATAATTTTTCAAATAATTTAATTTTATCTTGCAAATATTCAGTCATGTATATAGACAACAAACGATGAGTTTAGATTTTACATCCATCCTTTTTGTAAATTTTATGTTGATATAATATATAAATGACAATCATTGATATTTACGATATTAGTGAAAAACCGATTATCAAAAATGTAGAAATTGATATAGAATCACCGGATGCAAATGTAGGAATGTTGAAAGAAATCATCAAAACTGAAGATGAAAAACGTAATGAAAGAGATCATGAATATATAGTATTTTATAAAAATTGTAAAAAAAATGAAACCACTGGATATCATGAATGTCATGACGATTCTACTCCATTGAAAGACATTATTCAAGATCATTCCAAAAAACAGACATTTCATTTTGCATGGAAATTAGGAAAAAATTTAAACCGATATCGATATTCAGGTGGTAAGAAAACGAAAAAACACAGAAAAACGAAAAAACACAGAAAAACAAGAAAACACAAAAAAACAAGAAGACATATGTAATTTCTTCAAAGAGTCAAAAGAATAGAATATAAAATGTTTGTTTTTATATTGTATATATCCAACCGAATGAATCACAATCAAAAGGACAAATTTATCCAACAAAAACAAGAACGCCGAGAGAAAAAACGCACGGATAAAAGAGATGTTACAGGAGAAGAAGTCATTTTCATATTTGAAAAAATCTTGGAAGATTGGAAAACCATTCGTATTTTCAATACCCTTGTTCAATCCAATCCTGAATCCAAAGCAACCAAAAAAAAAGTAGAATCCATTTCTACTGGAAATTGCAAGGTATATGAATCAGAATTGACTCCAGAAAGATACGCTTATTATTTATCATTGAGAGAAAAGGTCTATGAAAAACACAAACCTGTAAACATTAACATATAACACATGGACCACCGCCTCCGCCTCCACCTCCACCTCCACCTCCATTTCCAGTATTTGTATTATTTGGAGGTCTTATGGTATTAATACCTGCAATTGTCAGTCCAAGTCCTTCTATAATCAATTTATCTTGTAATTTATGTTGAAAATATAAAGTAATCAAAAGAATAATCAATATAAGGATGATTATTACTATAAAATGTTTGCTATTTTGACTTTGCATTTTATAATTATACAAGATATTTTTTTTTGATGATAATAAAATAAAACCACAAAAATAAAATCAACATTTAATTCAAATGATAAATAATTGTATATTCAGTTGTTTATTAGGTATATTTCTAAAAATTTATGATGATTTTAAAGATTTACACATAAAAAAATGCAGTTTCATTTTAGAGATTTCCAAAATAATCATTATTATTTGTTCCTTTTTATTGATTCAAAATCATTACGACTTGAATGTTATTATTTTTATTTCTTTATTATTATCTCATTTCTGCAAAGTATTTGATGATATATTTTGGTATGCATATACTCTTTTTATTGGATTTTTTTGTTTGTTGAATTGTCAAAAAATAATATCATTTAAAGAATATTTATCATTCAAAATCTTCTTTTTTTTATATATTCCTATTCATATTTATTTTGAAGAAACTTGTATTCATGAAGAATTCAGTATATACAAAATGAACATAAGAACTTATAGCGTGATTATTAATTCCATCTTTTTATTATTTCTTGAATTATTTGATTACATTCATACATATAATTTATATTTTTTCGTATATTTGATTTTATTTGTAAATAGTTATTTTGTTACAAACATTATTATTCAACTTGTTTATTTACAATATGCAAAAACCGCAAAAACAAAAAAAAAGCAAAAACCTCAAAAACAAAGAAACTCCCCGCAAAAAAAGCAAAAAAAAACAAAAACCAAATTTGAATATTCCATAAAAAATAGTTAAACAAATGAAAACATAATAAGACATTATGGAAGAAGAAGCAACTACAAGAGAATTCCTTATCTTTGGTGGCAATGGTTGGATTGGGCAAAAGGTATGTCGATATTTAGATGAAAACAATATCATTTACTACAAATCAGCTTATAGAGCAGACGATATAGAAAATATCATCCAAGAAATAGATAAATATCCACAATTGACAAATGTCATGAGTTTTATTGGACGCACACATGGTGTTTATGAAGGAGAGAAAATATCCACGATTGATTATCTGGAAAAACCAGGCAAATTAGTAGAAAATATCAATGATAATTTATTTGCTCCTGTTTCACTAGCCGTATTATGTAAAATGGAAGATCTTCATTTTACTTATTTAGGCACTGGATGTATTTTTGAATATGACGAAGAACATCCTTTTGGAAAACAAGAAGATGGATTTCATGAAGATAGTGAGCCCAATTTTTTTGGTTCTTCTTATTCTATTGTGAAAGGATTTACAGATAAACTCATGCATCAATTTGACAACACGTTGAATTTGCGAATACGTATGCCTATTACAGATGAACTGAATGATCGCAATTTTATTTCGAAAATATTGCAGTATAAAAAAATATGTTCTATACCCAATTCTATGACATGTATAGATGAATTTATACCTTATATGATTAAATTAGCTTTGCATTCTATGGTAGGAACAATCAATTTTACAAACCCAGGGCTTATTTCTCATAATGAGATTTTACAAATGTACAAGGAAATAGTAGACCCCCATTTTCAATGGGAAAATATGACGATAGACGAACAAAATAAAATTCTAGCATCCAAACGATCCAATAACTTTATGGAAACACGTGTTTTACAAACCTTGTTTCCTGATGCTAAACCCATTAAAGATGCAGTGCGTAATGTTCTTGAATCAATGAAAAAACAGATTCAAGAAAAAAATACAATATAAACAATATATGTAAAATAAAAAAGTAACAATATATATATGACAAAAACAAAAAAAAATAAAATAAAGAAACATAACAAAACAATAAAGCAACAAAACAACAAAACAAATATAAATAATGAAATACCAAATAATTTTAAGAATATAAAAGCAACTATAAGTGTAAAAGCATTAAAAAATAATCTTGATTATTTAAGAAAAAAAAGCGGAACAGATGTAATGCCAGTATTGAAAGCAAATGCTTATGGACACGGAATTATTGAAATTGGAAAAATTTGTAGAAAATTGGGTGTAAAATATATTGGAGTTGCAACTTTAGGTGAGGCTATACAAATAAGAAATAGCGGAGATAACGGACGTATTTTAGGATGGTTATACGATGTAAATAGTGATCAAGTTAAAAAAGCGGTAGCTAAAAATATTGATATTGGTATTTTTGATGATAAACATATACCTATTATTTCAAAATCATTACCAAAAAATGCAAAAGCCAATATTCATTTATTTATTGATACTGGTATTGATAGAAATGGAATACCATATGAAAAAGCAATAGATGCTGCAAAACAAATTACAAATGATCCTAAATTCAAATTAGTAGGTATAATGTCTCATTTATGTTGTGCTGAAAAGAAAAACGATAAACCAACTATAAAACAATATGAATTATTTAAAAAAATAAAAAAAGACTTATATGATATTCATATTACACCAGAATTATTTCATATATCTGCAACAAATGGTATTTTAAATTATGACAATTCAGATTTTAATATGGTGAGAAGTGGTGCTGGATTTTATGGATTAGATGTGAGTCAAAATAAACATTTGATTTCTGCCTTATCATTAACATCAAAAATAGCACAATTAAAATATATTTCAAAAGGTTCTGGTGTAGGATATGATAGAAAATATATTGCACATCATAAAGAATATATTGCAATTATACCTATTGGATACGCTGATTTATTACCATTGATTCCTCATGAAAAAATAAGTGTTCAAGTCAATGGAACAAAAAGAAAAGTATTGGGATTAGAAAGTATGGATCAAATTGTAATACAAGCAAAAAAAGGAGATAAAATTGGTGATGAAGTTCGTTTTTTTGGAGATAAAAATAAAGGTTTTACAAGTGCTATTGATTTTGCTAAACCAAGTGGAACTACTCCTTTAAATATTATAACTCATACAGGAAGTCGTGTAAAACATGAATATATTGAATAATGCAATGTATTTCTTTTAACTTTCAACTTTCAACTATTTACTACTAATCTATCTTATATAACCCTATTATATAGACAATATGTAACTCTATGGATTACTAAACAGCAAATTCATATTCAAGACTTCTCTCTTGTTTTCTTCTGGATAAAACAATTTCAAAATATGTTCATTATCACGAAACCGAATTGAATAATTTTGTTGCACATTATTTCTACCAATACGTCCCAAAGCTTGAATAATTTTTTCCTGAGTCAATATCAAATCCTTGCTTATATATCCATGACAAAATTGATAATTGGTTCCGTAAATATAATCACTCGATGCAATAATCATGTAGAGTCGCTGTTGATCGGCCAATCTTTTCATAATTTCTGTGTAGGCAATACTTTTGTGATGGGTAAAGACACCTATTCCCATCAACAACAATACTTTCCAACTATCAATCACATCGTTCAAAAGCATGATATCGATAATCGTATTTTCATCAATATCACTGGTAAATGCCCTAGCATGTTCACCTATTTCTTCCGCCCATTTTCGCAAATGCAATTGTTTATTAGGTATAAAGGTTTCATTTAATTCTGCCGTCTTGATCATGGAACGCAACATATCCAATTCAGTCGTCAATTTATTCACTTCGCTGTTTTTTTCCATATCTACTTCTCTCGTTTTCTTCTTGGAAGAACCGGAACTTGACCCACCATCTGCTCCCTCTCCTTTTGCATTTCCTTTTTCCATAATATCTTCCAAATCGTGTTCCAAGGATTCTATTTTTGAATTGATGGTATTGTTGAAATCTATTTTTTTGACAATATCTTCCATCACAATAGCAGGTATATTGGCCTGTTGGATACAAAATTTCGCTATTTTTTCCACATCTTGTGCAAGAAAGAGTGTAGGACCATCTGTCAAAGTATATGCATCTTTTGTCGTGACATAAATGGCAAATTGTGTGTCTTGTTCTGATGATTTTGCAATGATATTGGCAGTAGAAGAAACCACTTGTTCACTCATCATTTTTGTAAGCGGTTTTCCATCTGCTGCTGTTGCTATACCTGTTCCTGGACCAATACTAGTCGTTTTTCTCATTCTATTGCCTTGTGTGTCAATGCTTTCATTGGGTTCAATGAATTTTGTCTTGCTATATTTGAAATGAACATAGACTGCACCCCAAGTTCCCTTCATAATATTTTTCAACAATCGCAAATAATGCAATTTAATATTTTGCATATTGACATCATCGACTGATGCAAATTGACGTTCTATTTTCATACTTTCTTGAATATAGTTGTTCTTTTCCACATGAAGAATAAAGGAAATCACTTCTTTCAAATCAAAATAGCGCATCAAGGTCATATGATTGTTGCAATGCTCGGCTATTTTTTGGATTTCCTCATAATCTTCACTCAAACTATGCGGCAATACCACATAACCATATTTATCCACTATGGGAATTGTTTTCTTGCAATCATTGCTTACTATATTGTGAATTTCCGTGTTTTCAAACCCGAATTTCTCTTTGAAACTTTGTATTGTTTCCGTCAATTCATGCAATTTGGGCAAAGTTGCAGAAGACAAAATCATATTGGGAATCACATTTTCTCTCCAATTTTGTTGAATCGTCTTGTGTAAGTCATGCTCTTCATAATCCATAGTGATAGTCGGCTCATCCCAATAAACCACAATATTTTCTACTGGATTGAATGCTTTCATGTAATACATTGCAGACAAATAAGATTTCACATCACAAATCATGATTTCCACTTTGTCTCCCACACTATTGTCTACTTTTTTGATTTGTCCCGTTTTTTTGTTGGTAGTATAATCTTTGGCCGCAAAATAATGCAATCGAATATCGGCTGCACTTGAACATCCAAAGGCGAATGCGATTTTCTTGTTTACAGAAATGGCTGATTTTGCCAATGCCAATCCTACGTGTCTTGCAGCACAAACAAATATGACCTTGTATTGTTCCGATACGCCGATTGGCGAGAGAGTTTTGCCTGTTCCTGTAGGTGCAATATACAATATCAATTTAGGAGAAGAAGACCGACTCTTCATAATCGTAAAAAGTTGTTTTTGGTGTTCATAAAGTGTCATATCTGCATATTTCAAGAGAAAGGGATTTTTTTCAATATATTCTACTGCATTTTCAATAATTTCTGTCATTTGGATTTGTTCTTCCATAAGAGTCAACATTTTTTGCACTATGAATTTGATGTGACGATTGATATTGGATACATTGTTTTTGATCAATTTGTAAAGTGTAAAATAATAATACCATTTTTTAGAAGATGTTTTTCCTTTGATACTTCCTTTACTCTTGCTTTTATCTGTATATTTGATTACTTTTTCCATCATATCAATCAACAAGAATTCATATACATTACTGGAGTTCAATTTTGAGACATCATTTTTTTCAATACGAATCAAGTCTGCTTTTTTTACAGATGGGTTTGATTTTACGGAAATATCGAATATTTTCATGTTTGCTTCTTTTTTCATATTTTCTATTTTTTTTGCGAAATATTTGTTATATAAATGGTCTTCCATGGATTCATTGTATTCAATTTTTAAAAATCCAAATAAGGAATGATATTTGTTGTATTTTATATTGACATCTTTGTAGGCAGTAATAATCAATTCTAAAATCTCCTTTTCTTCTGTTGCTACTGGAACTTCAATGGATTCCCATTCAGATTTTGATAATTTGCGTTGATTCAAGTCCATTTTCAATTACGAGTTTACGAGTTTGATAATATATAAAATACAATCCTTTCTTTAAATTCATTTCAATTTTTTCTATTCTTTTTTGCTTTTTTTTCATTTTTTTTAGCTTTTTTTGCATTTTTTTTAGCTTTTTTTGTATTCTTTTTTAGCCTTTTTTGCATTTTTTTTATTACATATTGTAGCATATTGTATGAAAATCAACAATCAAAAATCAAGAGAATCAAATGCCTTTTGTTTTTCATAATAAGCCATGGTTTCTTGATATCCACCCACAAATTGACCATTATGAAATATTATTGGAAATGTTTTCCATTCTTTTCCTGCGAGAGACTCAATAAATTGCAAAAAATCCTGTTTGTTTTCAATCAAATAATCATCACAATCCACTATCAAATTTGCAGGTTCAACAGATTTCAACAAATGTTTCACTTTGGTGCAATTCGGGCATCCGCTTTTAGAATAAAGAGTATATCCTGTTTTTTGAGGTTGAATGTATTCTTCTGTTTCCATAGTCTATACTATACACAATATATTTTTATGTATTTATCAAAAAATATATATTTTTTAAATCTGCAAAGGTGTAATAAAAAAGGAAAAAAGAAAATAGAGAGAAGGAGAGAAACTTATATATTTGCAATCAATCGAACATTCAATTTTTGTGGTGCCTTGTATTTCAAAATATCCAATTGTTTTGCAGTGGTTGGAAATTCATCTGCACCATAAATATCTTGTAATAACAACCATTCAAACATTCCTCCTGGATAGACATATACATTGTAAAACCCGAGAGAAGTCAGTTGTTGATATTTTTTAAAAACGGATTCATCATTACTATTCCGCCCGTAAAGTATGATTCGAATGGTGCGATTCACTTTCATATATTTGTTTATCATATCTTCTTCTTCTTGTGCAGAAATAGTGGTTACTATCAAACACCCTTGTTCTGTAGAAGGAAGTGTATTGATTAACAAACATGTCTCTGGATTTTTGCCAATCCACTGCATGTCCTCAAAATTTATTTTTTGTATAGACTGAGAATTTCCCATTCTTTACAAATGGAACATATTTTTATATGGGTTTTTCTTTCGCATACACTATTTCACTCAGTATACTAAAATGCACGGATTTGTGTGTATATGCGAGATTAGACTAAATACTTAGTTCATTTGAATCATGATAATAATCTTTGATTTCATTACCAAATTCATCCGTTGTCACCATATTGATGAGTTGATCTGTTTTTACACTGATGGATTTTCTCAATTCTTGCACTATTGTAGATTCTTTCCTTTCTATTTTCATGTTTTTTTTTCTGTAAATATATTTGGGATTATTTTTGTTGTCTGGAATCACTAGAATGGTATCTTTTTTTGACCACTTGTTTCGTTTCATCAAGTCTTCAATGATCAATGGTTGAACACTGGATGAAAACATAGTATCAAAATTTTTTGACCATGGGAATTTATAATTCTGATGTACGTCCAATGTATTGCATTCCAATTTGGACATGTTGAAGAAATAATAATAAACGTCGGTCGTAGCAGTTACAGCATTCGTAGTCATCTTTGTAAAATGTCTTTTTTCCAAAATGTATAGTAGAAAAAAGACAATCAATTTTTATTTTGCATTGTTTTGCATTGTTTTGTATGATCAAGTAAAATTCACGACGATTTCAACGACTTCCTTTTTGATGCTTTTGGTAGCACTAATAGACAATTCCTGTCTCTTTTTACGTGTATTGTTTTTCGAATCACCTCCAATTTCCTTCTTTTTGGACGTACTATTGCGTGAATTCATATCATTCTCAATTGCATCATAATTCTCGACAATGTAATCAATGATTTTGTTTTCCAATGCCCATTTGAAAAAATTCAATTGTCCAATAGTCGTTTCAATAAATTGTCCGTTTCTATAAGGTATGCTTATGCGTTCCCATCTGCAAAATGGATCAAAAAAATGTTTGCTATATGCTTTTAGTTTGAGTTTGTAATCTACATACACTTTGAATCGTTTAGGATTCCCAGCAGAGTCGAAGAAATTATACAAGGTATAAAACTTTTTGGAATAATTGGTGGCAAACCAGTCAACTATACGGAGAGAAATTTTGGATTCACCTGTGATGATTTTCAACATTTTATTCAAATAGTCTTCATTTTTATAAAAATCCATCAAATTATTTAGTAACAATTCATTTTGACTGGTATAAGTGGCCGTCATTGTTTCTATCCATTCTTTTCATTTTTTTAAATACTTTTTCTTATATTTAGAATAAGTCTTTGAAAAAAGAAATTTCTGGAAAAGAAATCTCTAAAAAAATGAATGATAAAAATATTTATATATACTATAAATGAAGTTTTCTGATCTTTGCACACCTGCGGCAATTTATTTGGTTCTCTCGACTATTTCTGTAATTTTCCAAATTTTTACCCAATTCCAATTCTTTAGTATCTTGTTTCACATCCTCTTTGTATTGGCATGGACTTGGATATTGAATTTCTTGTGTAAAAAGGGATATGCCACTCTTTCTTGGATATTGTTAATTCTACCTTATATATTTGTATTTGGTTTGATTGCTCTTGGTGCCGAAATGATTGGATCCAGTAAAAAACATATGATGATCTATCAACAAGTTCCTATGCAAGCAGGAAACCAGATTCCTACTTATAACAACAGCTTACCTGCTTACCGAGGTGGAGGTGCCGTCTAAAGAGCTGATTCTACGTTTTTATTAGTAGGTTCTCTCGTCGTTGAAGCCGGTTTTAGGAAATGATCTTGTGTAACTATGTCATTGATGTAGGATTGATTGGTCATAAAAGGATTCATACCTCGTTGTCCAATCATTTCTCGCTCATTCATTTTGTTGTAGACATTCTCTCTTTTGTTCAATTCTATAGTGGATTCTTGAGAGATCATGGGTTGACTCCAAGCATCATTATCGGACATTAAAGATTGATAAAAGGCAGATGTTTCTAAATTGGGACTAAGAGCTTGTTCTTGCTGTTGTTCTTGTTGTATTTCTCTTTTTTGAATATGTCTAGGCGTTTTCTCATGTTTCTCTCTCTCTGCTATACTCCATTTCCATTCCATCTTCTTGATTATAATAAATACAATAAATATTAAATTTATTATAACGAATTTATATATATATACAAATATGTCCAATAATGAATATGTAACTGGAACATTTAATCAAGCCTTTTTAAATATATATAATAAAGATGGTAGTGTATTTAAAACATTAAATAATTTATCTTCTACATATTCTTCATATTTGGTGAAATATGATTTGGATGGATTTGGAATATGGGCTACTATTATGGGTGGCAATGGAGCAACTAATGTAGGATTATCTGTTTCTACCGATTTTAATAATAACGTCTATGTGACAGGAAAATTTTCCAGTCCTACTTTCACTATTTATAATGCAGACTTAATTACTTTTTCCACATTAACCAATATAGGATCAAGTGGTGACAATAATGTCTTTGTTGTAAAATACAATTCAAGTGGATACGTACAATGGGTTAATAAAATGGGAGGAATAAGTAGTACTTCAAATGATGCAGGTACTTTTATAACTACTGATTTGAATAATAATGTCTATATCACTGGAAGTTTTTCCGATGCTACTTTTACTATTTATAATGCAGATGGAATTACTTTTTCCACATTAACCAATACATCCACTTCGGGAACAAATGTCTTTGTTGTGAAATACAATTCAAGTGGATACGTACAATGGGCTACTAAAATGGGAGGAACTACTAGTCCATATGATTTCGGTAATTCTATAACTATTGATTTGAATAATAATGTCTATATCACAGGACAATTTACTGATACTACTTTTACTATTTATAACGCAGATGGAATTACTTTTTCTACATTAACCAATACAATTATTTCAGGAAATAATAATAATGTCTTTGTTGTAAAATACAATTCAAGTGGATATGTACAATGGGCTACTAAAATGGGAGGAACTACTAGTCCATATGATGCAGGTACTTTTATAACTACTGATTTAAATAATAATGTCTATGTCACTGGACAATTTTCCGATGCTACTTTTACTATTTATAATGCAGATGGAATTACTTTTTCCACATTAACCAATACAATTATTTCAGGAAATAATAATAATGTCTTTGTTGTAAAATATAATTCAAGTGGATACATACAATGGGCTACTAAAATGGGAGGAACTAATTCTCAACCTAATGATACTGGTTCATCATTATTAGTTGATAAAAATAATAATGTAATAGTAATGGGTAACTTTATATATCCAATTACTATATATAATTCAGATAATAGTTTTAATACAAATGCAACATTAAATTATGCTGGGGCTAATAATGTTTTTTTAGTCAAATATAATTCCAGTGGATTTGTTCAATGGATTACAGGAATTGGAAATACTAATAATAAGTGGGCTTATGGATATTGTATTTCCACAGATGAAAATAATAATATTTTTTTAACAGGAAATTTTAATAATGGTTCAGTAAATATTTATAATTCAGATGGTAATCTTTTTAAAAATTTAATTGTAATCGGTGGATATTATTGGGGTTTTTTAATAAATTTTAATTCTAATGGATTTGGTCAATGGGTAAATCTTTTAGGGGCTAATAATACAAATGAAACTTCTATTCCATATGGTGTATGTTGTAATAAAACGCTATATATATATATAGGTAATCCTCTTCTCAATTCTACCAATCCCAGTCCATTGATTCTTTTCTACCCTGGAACCATCACTTTGAATTATTATGGAAATATTACAGATCAATATCAATTGGTCAACAATCTAGGACAAGTCGTTTCTAGCACCTTTTCATTCAATTCCACTAACAATACCATCACCTTCAATGTCATTATCCAATATGGAGGCAACAACATCTTGTCTTTTTACGATACTACCTTGAACAAACTGATTGGAACCTTTTCCATTGAAACCTCCGGTATTTGTTTCAAGGAAGGCACCAAAATCATGTGTCTTCTAGACAAGCAAGAAAAATATATTCCCATTGAACAAATCCAAGAAGACATGTCCATCAAAGTGTATACAGGCAAACACAAGAAACCAGAATACAAAAGAGCGTCCGCCATTGTCAAAAGCCAACTGATCAATACCCCCGTGACCACCATCAACAAGTTGTATCGTCTCTCCAAATCCGTTTGTCCGCAATTGATCGAGGATTTGTATGTGACAGGATCCCATGCTTTGTTACATGATCAGCTCACGGAAGAAGAACACGAGAAAATGAGTCATTTAGCTGATTTTTACAATACTTATACGATCCGCTTGGAAAACGAAGAAGCCATGTCAGAAGAACAGAGAGAAACGCTGAAAAACGTGATGCGTTCTTATAATGATTATCAAATCACGCACCTGGACAAATTCAAATTGATTGCGTATTACAATGAAGATTTTGAAGAAGTGAATATAGAAAAGGTATTCAATATCTATCATATCGTGCTAGAAAATGTCAACAAGTATGATAGTTATGGTATTTATGCAAATGGTATCCTGGCTGAATCCACCTCGGAAGCAAGCTTAGAAAGATTTCCTCATTACGAACGCATCAATAGTTTGCAAAAAAGAGAGAAAAAGGAAAACAATGACATTCAACAAAAAATAAATAAATATACACGTAACGAAAAAATAAAAAAATGTATGGATGCCATGTTGAAAATAGAAGACCAAACCATCCAAAAAATAGAACACAAAGTGAATCATACTAGCAAAAGAAGAAAAACGATCCACAAGAACAGAACCTACAAGAATCGATTGACACCTTCTATACATCTAAATCCTCACGCGTAATGATCAATTGTTTGGTAAACAAAAAGGCATCTTTGTTTTGAAGACGACGTTTCAAGTTGCAATCCAAACAAGCAATCACGACATTGTCATCATTGTGTCCCCTATTGTTATCCATACGTTCCAAGGTCCATTGATTCATTTCTCTCACCAATTCATATAAGAGAAAGGTTTTCTTCTTGCAATAAAAACAATCTAATTTGCATTGATATAATTTGTCAATGACTTGCTGAAAGGATATAAATTTTTCGACATTAAATATCTTTTTCATAGTGTCTTGTTGTTTGTAACTGGACAATTTTCTCTCAATCATTTGTTTCATTATGTTGAATTGAGAGAAACCAGTATTGGAATACAAATGTTCAATCATAGTTTGCTGCATAGGTTCAGTGAAATATTCCTCGGGTATATTAGATTTTTGTATTTCTTTTCTTTTCAACGTCTCAGATGGATTTTTCTGCATTTTTTTGATATGATATCGATTGGTTTTCCCCGTGATTTCAATCTGTTTAAAAGCTTTTTCATTCTCTTTCTCTTTCTCTTTCACGTTGTTAGAGAGAGAATCATCCATTTCTCTCGACCATTTTTCAGTTAATTCAGTTAATTCATTTGATTTATCAGTCATATGTATATAGTATTCCGTTTATGTTTATATTTATATTATATATATATAAAAAGGAGTTAAACTTATTTTCATAATATAATATATACTATTGATATCATGTCAGAAGAATGTATTGAATTAAAAAATATTAAATATAAAACAATGCTTTTAAATGGCACCCCCATTACAGAAACAAAATCAAACAATGATTTGAAGAATTTAGATGTCTTTTTGGAAAACAATAAATCGACTGGAACCAATGAGCCTTGGTCAAAATTGAACAAAACAATCAAAATTCGCAAATTGGAAACATTTGCCAATGAAACATACAAGGCAAAAAAGAAAATGACAGATGAGGAAATAGTATTATTGATTCAATATTTCAAGGAATGTTTGAATAGAAAAAAATTGCAACGGGTAAAGGATGTGGAATATGATAAGATAACGGGGGAAATAACAGATATTCCAGCATTGACATATAACAAAACATCCAAACATTTTACCTTGAAGAACATGGACAAAAGAATATCTACACTGAAAAGTTTGCCACCCAAAAAAATGGCTATAAAAGTAAAAACCATGGAAGAAAATCATAAGGAAGATAATCATAAGGAAGAAAACTATAAGGAAGAAAACTATAAGGAAGAAAACTATAAGGAAGAAAAAATAGCAACAGAAAATGAAACTATAATAGAATCACAAGCAGAAGCTTAAAAAATTGAAATGAAAAGGGATAATAGTATATCTACTCATATATAATATTATTATTGAATAATAATATAATAAAGTATTGATTTTATTATATTATATTTATGATTAACCTTTGTGCAACCTCTTCAGAAGAGGATGATATAGATTTGATTGGGTCATGTCTCTCTCTGATGAATGATTATATTCATGAAAATCCAGCAGAAATATCAGAACCCGATTTCGAAGAATCAATGAAAGAAGAAGTGAAAGAATTATTGGTATCTACATTTGCTTATTCCCCTTTTGATACCCAGTCCAATTCTGTTGTCTCCTTTTTTGAAAAAAAACAGGAACAGCAGGGATCACCCGATGTTGATTTTGACGAATATATGGAAGAAATCATAGAATTTTCTCTCGACATGTTTTATATTCATATTATTCCGCCTCGTTCTTATCCAGATACATTTATTCTTTGTCATCCCAATATAAAAAGCATCAAGAAAAAACTACATTATTTGGTCAACAAAAAACAACCCCAACAAAGAACCCCAGAATGGTATGAATTTAGACACAATTTGATTACTGCAAGCAATGCTTACAAGGCATTTGAAAGTCAAAGTATGCAAAATCAATTGATTTATGAAAAGTGTAAGCCTTTAATAATAGACAACAACAAATCACCCTTTACCAATGTGAATTCATCATTGCATCATGGACAAAAATACGAACCTATTTCTGCCATGTTGTATGAAGAAATGTATGAAACTACCTTGTTGGAATTGGGATGTATTCAACACGATACTTATTCCTTTTTGGGTGCTTCTCCAGATGGAATCAACAATCGTCCTGATTCACCAAGATATGGTAGATTGTTGGAAATCAAAAACATAGTCAATCGTGAGATTGATGGCATTCCCAAAAAAGAGTATTGGATACAGATGCAATTACAGATGGAAACCTGTGATTTAGATGAAACCGATTTTTTGGAATGCCGGTTTGTCGAGTATGAGAATGAATCTGCTTTTCATGAAGACGGAGATTTCTTTGTAGCAGAAAAAGGCGAGAGAAAAGGCATTATTCTCTATTTTGCCAATCCACAGGGAAATCCTGTTTATGAATACAAATCTCTCTCGATGAATTGCAAAGAATTCAATCAATGGCAAGACATGCAAATAGAAGAAAAAATGCAACAGGGATTAACCTGGATCAAAAACATTTATTGGAAATTGGATGAAATAAGTTGTGTTCTTGTATTGCGTAATCAAACATGGTTTGCAGACAATATTTCAACATTGCAAGACATTTGGAATATTATAGAAAAGGAGAGAGAAAGCGGGTATTCACACAGGGAACCCAAACGTTCACAGAAAAGTCTTTTAGCAAATGTAAAAGCAACCGCAAATGCAAATGTAAAAGCAAATGCATATGCAAATATAGTAGTAAAATTAGATACACCCATTCATAAAATAGAAAATCTAGAGAGAAGAGAGAGATCAGGATCGGGTTGTTTCTTGCATATAGACAAGTTATCCAATAAGACGACCATACTATAAGTCTAGTTGGCAAATGCTTGTAAATCAGGACCTGCACGACCACCTAGGAACAAATTCTGGTCTGCTGTATAATAATTAATACGCACAGATCCTGGTGTGATTAAAGGTGCAACAGGCAAAGGAGTCGAATAATTAGACTGATTTTTGACATCTCCATACAATGTATTGTTGCAAAAATCTGCACGAATACAGGTGCCATCATCTGGATTGTTTCTATAACGCAAATTGTTGGTGATTTGCTTATAGGAAGGTTCTGAAAAAACAGGATAATGCCACCAGATATCACTATAGTTATTAGCATTCACTTGATTGCCTACAAAAGGAAAACTATCTAATAATGGCATCGTTTCACTGCTAGGAATAGGTCCAGCATCGGTCAATTTATAATTACTAAATCTTTCGATATATTTGTTATACAAATCCTTATTGCATGGTTGATGTAAACTAGGAACATATGGAAAAAAGATAATGACGGATAATATAATTATTAAAAAAAGCAGTCCATAGTAATACTTCATTTGTGTAATGGATATATATATATATATATAAATAGTAAAAAATACCTACAGCAATAATATAATTTGTATTGAAATAATATTATTTTATAAAAAAGATATAAAAATTATATGACAATATATAACAACCCATATACCCAATAGGATGGAAAATACTTTAGAAATGCGAGTTCAAAAGCGTAATGGATCATTAGAAGACATGTCCTTTGACAAAATTTTAAATCGTGTCAAAAAAATTGGTCAAGAAGTGAATATTCAAATAAATTATTCTTCTTTAGTGATGAAAGTAATTGATCAGTTGTATGATGGTATTCCAACTACTAAAATCGACGAATTGACTGCAGAACAATGTGCATCCCTTTCTACACAACATCCAGATTACGGAATTTTAGCAGGACGTATAGTTGTATCCAATCATCAAAAAAATACAAATGCATCTTTTTATGAAATCGTCAGTGATTTATTTCATTATAAGAATGCAAGCACAGGTGTAGAAGCGCCTTTGATAGCCACTGATTTTTGGCAAATAGTAGATGATAATCAAGAAGAAATCCAAAACATGATTGATTATAGTCGTGATTATTTAATTGACTATTTTGGTTTCAAAACATTGGAGCGTTCCTATTTGTTCAAATTGGGTTCTAAAATAGTGGAAAGACCACAACACATGTGGATGCGTGTTGCCATTGGAATTCATGGATACGATTTACAATCAGTCAAGGAAACCTATGATTTGATGTCGCAGAAATATTTCACTCATGCTACACCCACACTTTTCAATGCGGGGACACCTAGACCGCAAAATTCTTCTTGTTTTTTGTTGGCAATGGAGGATGATAGTATTGATGGTATTTTCAACACATTGAAAGATTGTGCACATATATCCAAATGGTCTGGAGGGATTGGATTGCATATCCACAATGTTCGTTGCAAAGGTTCCCATATTCAAGGAACCAACGGAACATCGAATGGATTGGTTCCCATGTTGCGTGTATTCAATAATACGGCCAGGTATATAGACCAAGGTGGCAAACGCAATGGTTCCTTTGCCATTTATTTGGAGACGTGGCATCCAGATATGGAAGATTTTCTAGAGATGAAGAAAAATCAGGGAGATGAAGAAAACAAAGGACGAGATTTGTTTTATGCATTGTGGGTATCGGATCTTTTTATGGAGCGTGTAAAAGAAAACAAAATGTGGTCTTTTTTCTGTCCTGCAGAATGTCCAGGATTGGCGGATGTATATGGGGAAGAATTTGAAGCTCTTTATAAAAAATACGAATCTGAAGGAAAACATCGCAAGACCATCTTGGCTCGCGAATTGTGGTTCAAAATTTTGGATGCACAGATGGAAACAGGAACTCCTTATTTATGTTATAAAGATGCAGTGAATAAAAAAACGAATCAACAAAACATTGGCACCATAAAATCGAGTAATCTTTGTGTTGCTCCTGAAACGTTGATATTAACAGATAAAGGACATTTGGAAATTCAAACATTAGAAGGAAAACAAGTAAATGTATGGAATGGAGAAGAGTTTAGTGAAGTAACTATTTGTAAAACAGGTATAAATCAAGAATTGATTGAAGTTCATACAAGTGATGGATGTGTATTACATTGCACTCCTTATCATAAATTTTATATTCAAGAGGGATATAATAATAATAACATCAAAATAGTTGAAGCCAAAGATTTAAACTCAGGTGACAATTTGATTGAATGGAAAAATATTGATAATTCTATTCATGAATCGGTTCAAATAGTAAAAATTGAAAATAAAGGACGTTTTGATGATACATTTTGTTTTACAGAACCTAAACGACATACTGGTATTTTTAATGGTTTAATAACATCACAATGCAGTGAAATTATGCAGTATTCAGACGAAAAAGAAACGGCAGTATGCAATTTGGCGAGTATTGCGCTTCCAGCATTTGTGAATGAACAAACGCGTCAATTTGATTACGAAAAGCTGCATCAAGTTGCTAAAGTGGTGACAAACAATTTGAATAAAATAATAGACAATAATTTTTATCCTACGGAAAAGACAAAACGCAGTAATTTTTTACATAGACCCATTGGTATCGGAATCCAAGGATTAGCGGATACATTTATTATGATGGATATTGCGTATCAAAGCGACGAAGCCAGAAAAACAAACAAAATGATCTTTGAAACCATTTACCACGCTGCTTTGGAAAGCAGTAATGAACTTGCAATAGATAGAGGAAAGGCATTGAAAAGTTTGATTCGATATATGAATATGAAAGAGTTGAGAGAAAAGCGAAAGGATCCACATGAATGTATCGGATTTGAAGATTTTTTGTTGATTGATTCTCATGTCATTACTATTGTTGATTATTACAGACCATTAATAGGTGAATTATTGAATTTGAAAGAGGATCATTTGGGTGCATATAGTTCGTTTGAATTGTCACCTGTGTCACAAGGAATCTTGCAATATGATATGTGGAATGTGGAACCCACACCCGATAGATATGATTGGAATAAGCTGAAAAAATCCATTCAAACAGCAGGAATACGTAATTCGTTGTTGATTGCACCCATGCCCACGGCATCTACCTCGCAAATATTGGGATACAATGAATGTTTTGAACCCTTGACAAGCAATATTTATAGTCGTAGAACATTGGCAGGTGAATTTGTGGTTGTAAACAAATATTTAGTGAGAGAATTGATTGAATTGGGATTATGGAATGAGAATATCAAAAACAATATCATAGCCAATAAGGGAAGTATTCAACAATTGTCCATGGTGTCGGAACATATGCGAAACAAATACAAAATAGTCTGGGAAATGCCGATGAAACATTTGATTGATTTGTCTGCAGATCGTGGTGCGTTTGTTTGTCAAAGCCAAAGTTTGAATTTATGGTTAGAGGATCCAAATTACAATACATTGACCTCGATGCATTTTTATTCTTGGAAGAGCGGATTGAAAACGGGTATTTATTATCTGCGTAGAAAACCGAGACACAATCCACAGCAATTTACGATTGAACCGGAAAAAAATACATCAACCAATGTGATGGAACAAGTAGAGGATACAATATGCGAAAGTTGCAGTGCATAGAGTTGTCAAGAAACATTGTTTAGTCTTTTTGCAAAATGTGGCGTAAAATATATACGAGTTTTTCTTCTTGTTTGTCAAGAAGCAATGTTGGATATTTTTGTTGTTTATCATATTCTACGTTGACTAAAATGGCTGAATCACAAAGTTCTTTGTCACCGACATCATCGGGATTGATGTTTTTCAAATAAGTATTGAATGCATTTTTTTCTACAAATGTGTTTTTATTGATGGTTATGGATATGGGTGTGGGTATTTTTTTATTCTTTTGTTGCTTTTGTTGCATATAATAATGTTCATATGTATTTTGTTTGCCAATTTCTACGAATCCTACTCCTCGATTGAATTCGTATACCTCAGCACATTCTACGCAGTACCCAATAAATACTCCATTCCATGATCCAAGATGTTTGCACATATCGCATTCATTTGGACCTGTATTGGGTGCATGATTTGTAGCCCACTCTTCAGGAAAGGTCAAGCAGTAAAGTTCATCATCATAAATATAATATTGATCGCGTTGATTCTTGTAAACAAGAGTAGAATTCATTTGATCACCCTTGAATTTAATATTGAAATTTAATTTTGTTTTACTTTTGTATGTGTATTTGTAAAAATAAAATACTTTCAATTTTTTTATGGGTACAATTTGTTTGTATACCAACAAAAAGGAATAATGTTGAACTAATATAAGAATGTGTTATTCAGCCAATATTAGTATCATTACATTTTTGATAGGTTTTATTGGTTCAATACTTGTATACTATTTGGGTAATACAACTAGTAAAATTTTTGGAACTCTTCTTGGTTTTGTATCCTTTATGCAATTGATTGAATATCTTTTGTGGAAACATCAAACATGTGATAATTACAATCGTTTTTTATCCATTACTGCCATGATTATCAATCATTTGCAACCCATTGTTTTTGGAATAGCAATTCTATTTTTCAATAAAAAAATGACATCATCTACTATTTCTTATATTCTTGGAATTATGATCATATATTTATGTGCCATTATACCTTATTCTATGCAATTTTTACGTAATAAAAAATTATTATGCACAATAAAGGACAATAAAACTCGGCATTTATTATGGAATTGGAATAATTTACCGAATTCAACCATAATATATACCTGTTTTTTTACGTTAAGTATGGTACTTTTAGCTCTATTGGGAATTCCTGAGAAAAAAATGGCTATTCTTTTAGCATCTATGTGTGTTTTCACATATATTAGTAGCTATTTTTTGTATCCTAAACATTTTGTAGGGTCTTTATGGTGTTTTTATACTGCATTTGTTCCTATTCTATATTATATGGCAATGAAACTTTCAAGAATGTACAAAGGTCTAAGAGTCTAATAAAAGAGATTTCATTTTTTTAATGGTTTTATCGTCTTGATTTGCTTCAAAAATATCTATATTGTAATGCAGTTTGAGAAAACATCGCATACAGATAAAGACATCATTCAATGAATTATGAAGATGTTTGGGAATGCTTTGAAACAAATGTTGATGCAATTCAACCAATTTGGGATATTTTGTATATTCATTTCCATATTTATTGATAGTTTTTTTATTGCATAATTTCACATTGGACATCATAGTGCAATGAATATTGGGTGTATATTTCAAATAATAGATATAGTCTACTATTTTTTTGGAAGAACGATTGGATGGACGGCATTTCTTCAACATTCTATAGAGTTCTGCATGAATAACCTTTACATCAAAATAAGCATTATGTGCAATCATATAATTTACTTGTTGCGCATCTTGCATAAATTCCGTCAAAGCAATATCAATAGAGATTCCTTTTTTGGAAATTTCATTGGATATTCCGTGAATGTTGAATACTATGTCATTGATAATAATATCATCTGGAACGCGAATGATATTATTAACTATTTTTTGGATTTTCACTTGTTTGTTTTGAATTTGCACTATAACATAACTCAATTGCACAATATAAGGATATTTGTCTGTTTCTGATGGATGTATTTTATTATCAATTAATCCAGTTGTTTCTGTATCAAAAATCATAAAGATCATATTTTCTTGAAATACTTGTTGCATGGTGTTGGTTGTTTTCTATTATTTTATTTTCATTTTGAAATGGGATTATAAATCAATTTTTTTATTTGGATTCATTGGATTCATTGGATTCATTGGATTCATTGGATTCATTGGATTCATTGGATTCATTGGATTCTTCTTTTGACATGGAAATTGATGACAATATTTTTTTGCAAAATGTTTTGCGATGAAATTCAGTAATACCAAATTCACGAATTCCTTTCATATGCTTTGCAGCACCATATCCCATATTGGAAGAAATGTTGTATTTTTCTGCTAGTTCTGGATGCAATAAACACAATTCTTTGATATAGTTGTCTCGTTCCACTTTTGCCAAAATAGATGCAGCTGCAATACTTGCATAATGATTGTCTCCACCCACTATACAATGATGTTCTATTTGCTGTATTTTTTGATTTTGACTGAAAATGATTAGAGGATTGAAATAATTTCCATCAATCAACAAAAGCGTATTTTCAATAGTCAAATTCTGTGATTTTATCAATTCTTTGATACATTTATGCATGGATAATTGAGTTGCTTGCAGTATATTGATTTCATCGACGACCTTTTCATCTTCATATTGGACAGACCAAGCAATCGCATTTTCTTTGATATATTGTGCAACTTCTGCAATTTTCTTTTTGGAATGAAATTTTTTGCTGTCTTTTATTTTGCTAAAGTCGAATGTGCTTTTCTCGTCTTTGGGTAATATAACCGCACCCACATAAACACGTCCCATAAGAACGCCTCTTCCCGATTCATCTACACCAATTTCGACTATGTTTGGATTGTCAGAGTAATATTTGGATAATATTTTTTGTTCCATGATTGCTTTCTATTAGAAATGATTTTCTTTTTATTCTTTTTTTATAAAAAGAAAAACAAATCAATTTTTACACATTCTATATTTTTTTCGCACTATACATTATACTATGAAGAATAAAACATTAATTTTTTTATCCATTTTGTTATTTGGAATTATATTGTGTTTCATTTTAGGAATGTCCTGGAATTCAATGAGAGAAGGAATGTCAAACATTACAGATAATACTTTTTATGCCAATGATAGTTCAGGAGCCACAGCATCTGTTTCTAAATCAAGCGGATCTTATGTGATTACTATAACAAGTGGTGGAAAAACAATCACATATAATCCGCCTACAAGCATGTCAACATTGGATGGTGCAACTTTTACGGATGCAGCTGGAAGTGGAAATACAGCAACAATAGATATTGGATTGGATGGTAATTATTTTATTACAAGTATTGCAGGTAGCGCCAAAATATATTATTACGTTACATCACCATCTTCAAGCACGGGTTCAGATACAAAAACAGGAACAGATACAAAAACAGGCACAGACACTAAAACAGGCACAGATACAAAAACAGACACAGACACAAAAACAAAAACAGACACAGACACAAAAACAAAAACAGACACAAAAACAGGATCAACAAGTGTAACTACATCCAATACTATATCTTTTCCCACAAATACATTTTATGCTCCCAATGGATCTAGTGCCGTCATCAATAACGTAGGAGGAACGTATTCATTAATAGTGACCAATACAGATGGAACAACTAGTTCCTATTATGTAAATCCAAATACTACTTCTACTTCTAATGCAATGTTTAGCGGTCCAAATGGAACAGCAAAATTCACATCAACCAATAATGTTCAATATTCTATTCAATTATCACAACCTAATGGATCCACACTTGTTTATACAAATACACCTCCTTCTTCGACAAATTCTCTTTTTAACTCATCCTTATTCAATTCCTTTTTCCCCTCATCAGGATCTCAAACCACTATGCCAACAGGTGGTCTAAATCAATCTATGATGCCCAATCCACTTATGAAACCCACTATGCAATCCAATATGCAATCCAATATTTCAAGCAATGGACCCATTACGGGATATACAAGTTCCTCTGGTATTTCAAGAAATCAAATTCCTCCTGGTCAAGAAGAATTGTATATTTTGAAAACGGATATTGTTCCACCAAGTAATTCCCCTGGAACATGTCCCGTAATGATTCCTAGACAAGAACCTTGTGCTCCCTGTCCCGCACCTCAACGTTGTCCTGAGCAACCCTATAAATGCAAGATGGTGCCCGATTATAGTGTCATGAATAAAGAAGACCTTCCTCAACCCATGTTGAATTCTTTTGCTGCATTTGGTTAAACTGATTGGAAAGTGACATTTTTTATTTTTACACCTTTTCACATTTCAAACGCCGATTTTCACGGCATAAAAAATAAATAAAAAAGAGAAAACAGAAAATATTATTTTGAATCATACTTTTCAAATTATTGGAGAACCTTGAAAAAGAAATAAGGAAAGAAATGATTCTTGACCCGCTTTTGGAGCCGACCACCCGGAGGGTAGTCGGGCTATTTTTTTTTTATGCTATTATATTTATCTCCTTTTTCCATACTTGATATAAATGTGTTGAAATTAACAACAATTTCTTGATTGGTTTCTGGTTGTTTTGGTTTTGATTCTGGTTTTAATTCTCTACCATTTATTTGAAATGGTTTATCTAAATTAACTATTTCAAATGTAAGAAGATTTCCATCAATTTTAATAAATTTTGCTTTATTATCATTTATTGTATCATATACTCTCCCTGCTTTTGATAATTCCTCAATATAATCATTCGCATTTTTTTCCTTTGATTTTGATGGTTTCTTGTTATATTCTAACATATTTAATTATGATACTGGTGATTTATTTCATATAATAAAATAGAATTATTTTATTTCAATTTTATATATAATCGGCATTTGAAATGTGAAAAGGTGTAAAAATTTTTATTTTATAAATTTTTTTTGTAAAATAAAAAAATTGAAATACTTTTTTCAAAGAAAAGAATTAGCACTAATAAAACTGAAAACCTTGACGTCTAGAAAATTCTAAAAATGATCTGTTCTATTTGCGGTAGTCATTCTCACGATCATTATCATTGCGATTGTCCCAAAATAAATATATACCATAAAATAGCAAAAATAGCTTCTCCAGAATGGTTTAAAAAAATGCCTCTGTATGTTTGTAAAATATTGGCTTTTGGAAAGTGGAAGATTGATCTTTCTCTCTATCGATTACCTTTGTATATGTTGAATGAAATAGTCTATTCATTATATTCAAGATTGAATACAGATGTAAACAATGGACAAGAAACTCTTGAAAATATTCACATTCACATTGAACGTTCTATCTTGTATGCAAAAAATATGTATCCGCAAATGAAAATTGCTCGTAAACAAAAAATACAAGTTTTATCAACTATTAAAAAACGTATTGCTTTTTTAAAGAAGGAAGAAGCTAATGGTCATGCTATTAATATAGAAGAATTAGCTGAACTAGAGGATTTTATAGATTTTGATAAAAATGATGAATATGAAAGAGGAGCGTCTTTTTACAGAATGTCGGGAGAATTACGACAAATTATTTTAGAACATCATCACCAAGAAATGTTACAGAGAATTAATATTGTTGAACAATGTATTATTCTTCATTATCAATCAGGAGAATGGATTCCTGATCCTGTTTATACTGAAAATTATACAGGTAATAATGATGAATTGATGATATTCCACTTCTTGAATTTATGTGGATTGCAAAATGCGGATATCAATAGTTACGGAACAAACCTTATGTTGGAATGGTATAGAGAGTTACACTTTAGTATCACAAAAAAAAATCCACATGAACATATTGTCTTTGAATGTGATGAACATCTCTATCATGATAACGTGATTAAAAACGTCAATGAAAACAATGAGAATGAATGTGGTATTTGTCTTTGTGTTCAAGACAGCATGGTAAAATTGAATTGCATGCATATGTTTTGCAGTGGTTGTATCACACAACAAGTGAAACTGACGCCATCTGTTAGCAAATGTGGATTTTGTCGCACATCCATTTCCAAAATCTTTGTATTGAATGAGGAAACCATGCAACACATAAAAACTGAATTGAATTTGTAAATTTGTGAATTTGTAAATAATGTTCTTATTCTTGCATAAAAAATAAAATAAAAAAATAAAAAAAAAAAAGAGTGAAAAACCTCTTTTTTTCTCGATTAAAAATAAAAATCTACAAACTTTACAAATGTTACTTTTCATACATACATTTTTCATCAATAGACAATGATTCACATTTTTCATCATAAGGAACTATTTTCAACACACATTTTTTTTTCATTCCAATAAGTGGTATAATACATCCTTTGTGTGTAATCAATGTGGGTTTGTCTTTTGTGCAACGAGACCGAAAATTTTCGAAACGATCTTTTACATCATCATAAGATAACCCAGATTTTTTTCCCAACATTTTATTGACTATTTCATGTAGTTCATATATGTATCTAGAAAATGTGTCTCTATTTTTCATTTCTGCCATAGTTAAAGGGTGTTCTTTGAAATTCTTTACTAAATTCATCCTACAATATTTGCAAGGCAATACATTTACCAAATTTAGGACAAAATTCATATAATTTTTTTTATCTTCTTCAGTAGGATGGATTGGATAATTGAAAGACATGGTATGCAAAACAAGCCAAAACGGGGGTCCCCAAATATTGGTAATCATTCCTTGATCGCTTGAAAAATCTTTTTTTGTATAGATATATTTTTTGCTTTTTTTTTTCATGGTTTTGGTTTTGTTTGTATTGGTTTTGTTTGTATTGGTTTTGTTTGTATTGGTTTTGTTTGTATTGGTTTTCTTTGTATTGGATTTTGTATTTTTTCTTGTTTTCATATGGATTGATTTCATAATATATAACAATATATTTTTTCATTCCAAAAAAGTGATAGTAACACAATCAAAAAAGAAAATGTTCGTTTAGAAAAAAGAATTATTTTTTTATCTATTATATACAAAAGATTCTTACCATGATGAAAAATGTTAAAATGTCACCATCATCTTCATCTCCCGGAATTCTTGCAAAATTTAAAAATATGTATTCAAATTTGAGTTGGACCATGATTGCTGTGCTTGTATTTGTTGTCATTTTAATTATTGCTTCTTATTTTATTTACAAGAACAAGATAACTATTGCTTCTACATTCAAACCAAATAGGGAACCTGTTCAATCAAACAATGCAGGAATTCCTGCCGAATTATTCTTTTTTTACGCAACATGGTGTCCACATTGCAAAACAGCAAAACCTGAATGGGAACAAGTAAAAGCAGAATATGAGGGAACTACCATTAATGGTTACAAGGTGATTTTTACGGATATTGATTGCACCAAAGAAAGTCCAGATGTGGAAAAAATGATGAATACGTACAAGATTGAAGGATTTCCAACTATTAAGCTTTTGAAAGATGGACAAGTGATTGAATTTGACGCCAAACCCAACAAGGCAAATTTGGAAAAATTTTTGAATTCCGTTCTTTAGACACTTGTTATGGAAGAAAGATATATTTTCGCCGTTTCTATTCCATCATATAATAGTTGTTGTCTTACTTCTTTAGACATGATGGCATCACGAATATTATAAAAACTTAGATAGGCAATTTCATTCAATACTTCATGAGGAATACATGTTATTTTTTCAATTTTAACATTATAAATTAATTTGCTGATAAAGGTGATTATATAATCTAATATGGTGGATGTTTCATTCACTATATTTGAATCTTTATTGGAGAGAAGATATTTGTTTTTGATTCCCAATATTTCATCAATAGAAGCTCCATTTTCAATGCATTCATTCAATGCATAATTGCAGAGTATTCCCCCATCTAAACAACACATTCCATCTATACATACAGGGCTGATTAACAAAGGAATCGCACAAGACATTTGAACTGCAGAGAGAACAGATAAATGAGGATAGGTTTTATAAGAAATATCTATCTTTTGAAAATGATTGATATCTAGAGAGAAAATATGAATTTCTATTCTAGTCATTAAATAAAATTCCATTAATGTAATATCAAGAGGCACATCTTTTGCAGAAAAGATGGGTTTAAAAAAAATGTCCATCGCATTCCGATCAAAGATTCCTCTTTTTGAAAAGGCGTCAAATATTTGATTGATATGAATATGATATGCTTCATGCCAAGGACGATTTACCATGTATTCATTCAATGTAGTCCAATCAAATTTCAAAGCCAACAGAACAGCAATCGCAGCTCCTATAGATGTTCCATATATGGTTTCAATAGTGGCAATATTCCAAAATCCGTCTATTTCCAATTGTTGTAAAATACCCAATATTTTGATCCCTGCAGGACCCCCTCCGGATATAACCAAATGTTTAATCAATGGGTTTGATTTTTGTAAATCTTTCTTGTCTATTTCTATTTCTTCTTGGATGGATGTAGACATTCTTTTGGAGAGAGAAATATATTAAATGCTTTAAAAGTTTTTTAACTTGTTTTTCTCTCAAATACTCTATTTCCAAAGTGGATCGAGGACCAGATCGGGTGAAAAAAGAAAATATATTTTCTTCTTATTATGCAAAAAGCAGAAACAAATGGAAAATATTTTTACTATTGAAAATGTCACTGACTTTTCTGAAAAAATCAATATTGACGATTTGTATGAAAAAAAGAAACAATATGATTTGAATAAATTAGCACTTTATAATAAAATTTTAAACCGCATTCACCAAAGAATCAAATTGACTGCTCGACAAAAAATAGATAGTCAATTCTGTTGGTATGTTGTTCCTGAAACTATGATTGGTATTCCCAAATATGATCAAGGAGCATGTATTGCTTATTTGTTGGACAAATTAAAAGAAAATGGATTTTTGGTCCGCTATATTCACCCCAATACACTTTTCATCTGCTGGAATCACTGGGTTCCATCCTATGTTCGTAATGAATTGAAGAAAAAAACGGGTATTATAGTGGATGAATATGGAAACAAAATAGAAACACAAGATTCATCTCTTGTTTTGAATCATTCGTCGAATCATTCGTCGAGAGAACAAGATAACCAAGACAATGGATTTTTTAGATCCAAAAATATTGCAAAAGAAAACAATAATCCTTTAGGAAAGGATACAAAAACTATTTCAAAGGGAAAACAACCGAAAAATTATACACCCATCCATTCCTACAAACCAAAGGGAATTGTTTATGACGATGATTTTTTTCAAACATAATATAAAAAAATATTTTAATAATATATAATGTCAACACCTCATACAAGAAAAATCAAGGATACAAAAAAGAAAACTAGAAAAAATGTTGCCAGTGTAAATTGTGATAAGTATATTCAGCGCTATAATCGTTTTGAAACAACCAATCTTGTTAACAAAAATTATCAAGAAAGAATCATCAAATTATTAAATACACCTTATAGCCCTAAAAACGTGAAACCATCCAATGATTATTATTCATACATCAACTATTTATGGCTTCAAGAAGCAGCAAAAAATGAAACCAAAATGTCTAAAAAAGAAAAGTATTTTGTTCAAATTGACGATTATCGTCTCACTCAAGATAAGGTATATATTCAATTGTTTGACATTATTAAAGAGTATATCGCCAACAATAAATCTAAACAAGCCAAATGCATTCGTAATGTTTATTTGTCTCTTTTGAATTTGGATAGTATACCATTGAAAAGACATATTCAAGATAAAATCATGGATATCGACAATTACATCAAAATGAATGATTTATGGAAATTTATGGCCTATATTAATAAAGTAGAAATCGTCTCTTTTGGATGTCCTGTTTATTGGTCGGTCTCTGCAGATCAAAAAAATTCCAAATTTTATACCAATTATATCAATTCTCCTGAATTCACCTTGTATGATTTGAATTTATATTTACCTGATGCTGGTCAAACCAAGGAATTTATTCAATACAAACATGGAGTTGTGAAAGAATATTTCATTTATATTAATAAATTGTTTGATGCAACCATGCCCAAAAATCACGGATTAAAAGCACAAGACGTCTTTGATGTGGAATATGATATATTCATGTCGTATGGATGCAGTGATATAAAGAAAGATGATGACAATGGTTACAATGTAGTCAAGGCAGACGAAGCCTTGGAAAAATATGGATTTGATTGGAACAATTTTGCGCATCATTTGGGATACAAAGATGTCCCCAAAACATTCATTTGTTCTGGATTGAACTATTTGAAATGCGTTAGCAAATTATTGGTCGACAATTGGAATTCACCCAAATGGAAAACGTATTGGTATTATATTTTCTTGAAACAAATGATACGTTTTGACAGCAAATTAATTGATGTTTATTATAGTTTCAATGGTAAATTTATCAAAGGACAACCTGAACCCATGCCCAAAGAATTGTATCCTATTTTCGGTTTGTCTTATACCTTTAATACTTTTTTGACAGAAGAATACGTATCCAAATACAAAAACGACGTAGCCGTCAAATTTGTAGAAGATTTGGGATACGATTTGATTACAGTATTCAAACGTATTGTAGGTCGCAATACATGGATGTCGGAAAAAACCAAAAAAGCTGCCTTGCAGAAATTAGACCATTTGAAATTGGTGGTGGCCCGTCCTGAAAAATTGAGAGAAGATCCATTGTTGGAGTATACCGAAGATGATGCATGGGGAAATATGATGTTGATTACCAATTGGAAACGAGAGAAATTTTTGCAATTGTCTGGACATGAAGTCATTGATATTCCTGTGATTGATTGGAATTCTTTTTCTCTCAGTGGTTACCAAGCCTATATTGTCAATGCGTTTTATACTCCCGTTATGAATTCCATTTATATTCCTTTGGCCTATATCCAAAAACCTTTTGTTGATTTAGAAGAACGTGGTATTGAACACGAGTTGGCACATATTGGATATGTATTGGGTCATGAAATGAGTCATAGTTTGGATAGTTTAGGAAGTAAATATGATTACAAGGGAGATTTACATGATTGGTGGACTCCGGAAGACAAGCGCAAATACAAATTGATTATTAAGGACATTATCAAACAATACGAAACATTTGCTGCGTATGATGGTATTCATTTTGATGCCACGATTGGTGTAGGCGAAGATATGGCTGATATTTCTGGGTTACATATAGTAACGGAATATTTAGCTGATTTCCAAGACAAAAATCAAGATATTATTCCTATTCGTTCATTGTCTTTTCAAGCATTGTATGTTTATTTTGCCATGCAGTATAGAGAACATATCTATAAACAGGCGATTCAGGCTCAATTGAAAACCAATCCCCATCCTTTAGACAAATATAGAACCAATATTCCCCTTTCTCGTTTAAAAGTATTTAGGAGTTTATACAATGTGAAAAAGGGGGACAAAATGTGGTGGCATTCTACCAGCACTATTTGGTAAAAAGGAAATATTAAGAAAAAATAAGGAAAAAATAAATATAAGGAAAAATCAATATAAGGAAAAATCAATATTTTTCAGGAATTTAAGAACCCTTTCAGGAATTTTTGAACCCGTTTTAAAAAGTTTACAACAAACAAACAAAAAATATTTAGTGGAATTTTTACCCTTTGAAAAATTTTTTTGTAAACTATATATATAATAAAATGGTTCATACTCGTCGTCATCGTAAAGGAGGTAAATCTCACACTATGAAAGCCACAATGAAATCAGCATCCGCTATGGCATCCAAAGCCAAATCTGCTGCTCGTGCTGCTGCCGGTGCTGCTGCCAAAGCTGCATCTGCCGCCAAAGCCGCATCTGCTGCCAAATCCAAGGCTGCTGCTCGTGCTGCTGCCGGTGCTGCTGCCAAAGCTGCATCTGCTGCCAAAGCCGCATCTGCTTCCGCATCCAAAGCCGCTGCTCGCGCCAAATAAATATTTGAAACTTACAATTTATTGAGTCAGACTTTTTAGAATATGTCTAAAAAGTATCACTCAATTTTATTTGGTATTTTTCAATAATATGATAATTATTTCATTATCGTATTATTTTCTCTCAAATATTCCATCAAACATTTCATAAAGTAGTAAGTTGTTCCATCATTTTTCCCAAAGATTCAATTTGATTTTGAGACGATTCCAATATTTGCGCTTCTACTATGGCTTCGTATATTTTCATTCCTTCCACATAATCGTCTTCGCACTTTAAATACAATTCAATAATGATATTTCTGGTCTCTTCTACTATTTTCTGGAGAGAATCTTCCGTCAAATCTGGATGTATAGTCACTTCTCTCATTTCGTTGTCTGATTCATCGTGTGATGTTTTATCAATCAAAAACAATCGATTCAATATATTCAACAACATTTGCTGTTTATCATGAATACTATGAGTCATGTGTTTCAAGTGAGTAGCATACAATTGGAACAAATTTTTTTCCTTTGAATGACTTGTTGTCTTTTTGTTATCCAATAGTAATGCCATTCTCTCTTCTACATCATACAAATGAATATCTGCAAATTTTTTAATAGATGCAGGCATTTCTTTTTTTCCAGTAAAATGAGTATAAAACTTTTTCAAATCCGCATGATATTTATCTCTCGCTTTTTTGCTCATTTGATCGTAATTGCCGGTCTTGTAATTGAATATATCATAATACAAATCTTCCAATTCTGGAATTCCTATTTCGTCTTCTAAAACGGATCCCGTTCCCAAGACTGGAATTTCATTCTCATGTTCTCTATCCTTTTTATCATCCTTTTTTGCGTGAATTTGCTGTTTTAAAGCTTCTACTCTCATACTACACAAATTCATTTTGACCAACTTGGCTTCTGAATCTCTCCATTCATCTTTTTCATATATATTTTTCTTTATTTCCTTCCCAAAAGTATCCTTGTAAATATATTCTGGATTGATCGTCATGACTATTGCAGAAAAAACATGAGCTATTTTGATATAAAATTTAGCAAGTTGAATGCATATTTCACGTTTTTTCTGTGAATTCATTTCGGGAATCGTTGCAGGATCAAAAAATACAACATCTTCTTTCTTTCCGCTCTTTCCGCTTTTCTCGCTCTTTCCGCTTTTCCCCTTTTGTATTCTCTCCATCATTTTATGAATATCTACATGATGGAAATATTGATTAATAATATCAGATGTTAAAATAGTCATTTTATCACAATATTCCTTTTCATACATTTTTCTTAAACTTTTGTTGTTCATAGTCAATATATAGTGTGATGCAATCAAATCAATCGTATTGTAATATTCATCTTTTTTTGAAATGTCCAATTCCGTTTTTTTTTCTATTCTGGAATTAGAAGAAAAAGTATTACCCATTTATATTTAAATATATAAAATAAAAATTGAATTAAAAATATATTATTATTATGAAAAGTAATAAATATGCAAAGAATGATTTTAATACAAAAGGAAAATACAAAGGAAAACAGAGAGAAAAGCAAAAAAAGAAAAGACAATCCTATAGATAAAGCCAAAATATGGAAGGAATTTGACAAGGAAATTAAAGGGAATCTTGCACCCTTGGAATGTGTATATCGCGCTTCAGGAGATCGAGAGAAATGTGATGTATGTGAATGTATGCTGGCTTTTTCTGAAGAGGGATATTTGACTTGCACCAATACATCTTGTGGTATTATTTACAAAGATATGGTAGATCATAGTGCGGAATGGCGTTATTATGGTGCAGATGACAATCACGGAAATGATCCTACACGATGTGGTATGCCAACCAATCCATTATTACAAGAATCTTCTTTTGGATGCAAAGTGATTTGTGTCGGTTCCAATTCCTATCAAATGAGAAAAATTCGCAGATATACGGAATGGCATGCCATGCCTTATAAGGAAAAGTCACAATACGAAGAATTCCAGAGAATTATTGTCATGTCTCAAAATGCAGGTGTTCCCAAAATGATTATTGATGATGCAATTCGTTATTATAAAAAAATTTCAGATTACAAACTGACTTTTCGTGGAGACAATCGAGATGGTATCATTGCTGCATCCATTTATATTTCTTGCAAAATCAACAATTTTCCTAGGACTGCCAAAGAAATTGCCACCATTTTCAATTTGGATGTAGCCAGTGCTACCAAGGGCTGCAAAAACGCTATTCAAATTATCAACAATCTTGAAAAGGATATGGAAAATAATGAAAAAACATTGTTTTGCAAAACGACACCTGATGCATTTATAGAACGTTATTGCAGTCGTCTAAACATGAACAATGAATTGACCAAATTGTGTCAATTTATTTCCATTAAAATAGAAAAAAATGGATATATGCCCGAAAATACTCCTCATTCCATTGCAGCAGGTGTAGTCTATTATATTAGCCAATTATGCAATTTGAATATTAGCAAAAAAGATGTCAAACTTGTGAGTGAAATTAGTGAAGTCACCATTAATAAATGTTTTAAAAAAATAGAAAAAATGAAGGATGATTTGGTGCCTGGAGTTATTTTGAAAAAATATTGTTCTTCTTCTAGTTTTCTGTAATGTCAAAAGGCTCGCTCCAAAGAAAGGGGGCTGTGCCAAAAAGAAAGGGGGGGGTCCCCCATAAGAGATGGGTTATTTTATTTTTATTATAATCTAAAATAAAATAAACATATTTTCTTTTTCCAGAAAATGACAAGCAACAATATACCTAGTCGCATCTTTATTATTCCTTATAGAAACCGCATTGAACACAAATTTTTTTTCTCGAAACAAATGTCTTTTATATTGGAAGATATGGATGATTATGAAATCTATTTTTCTCACCAAAATGATGAAAGAAATTTTAATCGGGGTGCAACTAAAAACATTGGTTTTTTAGCCATGAAAAACAAATACCCAGATGATTATAAAAATATTACCTTTGTTTTCAATGACGTAGATACATTGCCTTTTCATAAAATTTTTGATTATCAAACAGAACCAGGAATAGTCAAACATTATTATGGATTCAAATATGCTTTAGGAGGAATAGTAGTTATCAAAGGAGCCGATTTTGAGAGAATAAATGGTTATCCCAATTATTGGGGTTGGGGAAATGAAGACAGCGGATTGCAGAAACGATGTTTACACTTTGGTTTGCAAATTGATCGCAGTCAATTTTTTCCGATTGGAAGTCCAGAAATCCTACAATTATTTGATGGAGTGAAACGACTTATTTCTCATGTAGATTATCAAAGACATCAAAATGATAATGGACGTGATGGATTGACTAGTATTCATCAATTGACTTTTACAATAGATAAGGAATCTAATAATCCAAAAGACAATCAATATGTAATTCACCATGAAAAAATCTTTGTAATAAACATTTCTTCCTTTCTCACAAATGTTCATTTTGAAATGGATCAATATCATGAATATGATTTGAGAGAACCAGCAAGCAACATAGTCTATCCAAAAAAAGCAAAAACCGAGAGAAAAGATATTCCATCTCATGATTGGAAAAATATTCCCTATTATCCAGATTCTTTGTCTTCGTCGCTTTTATTGCAATCAAAACAGCAACAGCAACAGCAAATACAAAGAAGACTAGTTCCACCCAATATCAATATTTTCTCTCCACAATATGCAAGATACGTCGGTGCAAAACCTACTACATCAAGCATACAAATTGGTTTAGGAGGTGTTTCCCCTTTTCTAAAACAGCAACATGTTAGGTATTGAGTATTATTCTCTTCCATCAATCTAATGAACAAGCAAGAAATTTGCCAATCTTTAAAAAGTGTAAGCAAAGAAGACGCCATCAAAGAATGGAATATCTTGAAATCCACGAGTCCAGTAGATTTAGAAAATTTAAGTGGGCGAAGTAAATTGGGATGCAATCTGATTGATTATTTTTTCTTTCATCATCGATTGGAAACCATTGGAAACAAAGGAATCCATTTTTTCGATTTTCTAGACAACATTGAGCAATACAAAAGCAAAAAATATATTCAAACACTTCTCTCTTATTGTGAAAAAAACAATCGATATCAAGACAATTTAGTCAAAAAATATTATTATTGTTATGGTCTCTGTTTTGGAAGAGTCAATGCCTTCAAGATAACCAATGCCTTGCAAATATATAATAAATTCAATCCGTGTCGAGTATTGGATCCATTTGCTGGATTTGGTGGAAGACTTATTGGATGTCTCTTGAAACATATTTCCTACATTGGAATTGACATGAATATAGATTTGAAACCTGCCTATCAAAAAGTATTTGAATTTTACGAAGAAATGTCTCACGTATCATTGCCCTTTTTAGAAAAAGCAAATATAGAAATGTATTATGAAGATGCAATCAATATAGATTATTCAACAATGGATTATGATATGGTCTTTACAAGTCCTCCTTACTACAATATTGAAATTTACAAACATTCTGTAAAAAAATCAGAGGAAGAATGGAATCTTTTTTATAAACAAATTTTTGGAAAAGTATGGAGCTATTTAAAACCGAATGGACATTTTATTATAAACATCAATGAAAAAATATATAATAAAACATTGGTTCCCTTATTGGGTGAAGCAGAAGAAAAAATTCTGTTGAAAAAATCGACAAGAAACAATTACAAAGAATATATTTATATTTGGTGCAAACCGGTCCCTGATTTCATGCCTGACTCTGTTTCTAACTCCGTTTCTAACTCCGTTTCTAACATTCCATCAATAAATTGATTTTTCAAGGCAATATATTCTGGTGTATTTGCTTTTCCTCCGTAGGTAATCTGTCCTGGATGTATTCTATAAAATAATAAAATATCACTTAGATTGTCTATAGAACCATATTTTTTCAAGATTTTCAATTCCAATTCTAAATCTTCAAAAAAATCCTTGTTTCCACTATTGTAATTGCCTATTTGTAATACTGCTTCTTTCTTGAAACAAAGAGTTGGATGATTCAAAATCCAAAGAGAACGTTTTTGTTTGTATTCCTCCCAGGTCAAATGTGTATTGTGTCTTGTTCTATGTCCATATATTTTCTCTCTAGAATTAGAACGAGCATTAATAAATGGTGCATGTGTTGGATGTTCCTTTTCATGAAAAAAGACAATATCTGTTCCACATAAAACACATTCTGGATGTTTTCGCATATAATCCAATTGTTTGGCAATTCTTGTAGGCATCATAATATCATCCGAATCCATGCGAAATATCAGTTCATGACTACACAATAAAACACCTCGATTCAAACAATAACTTAATCCGCGATTTTTTCTCATTTTTTTATAAATCACTTTGCAAAAACGTGTTTCTTTCATAAATTCCATCAATTCATTTTCAAGTATTTTGGTATGCTTTTCATCCGAACCATCATTGATCCACACTATTTCCATTCCAAAATCTCCTTCTTGGTTTCTTATGGATTGCAAACACTCATGTACATATAACAAAGGAGTATTATAACTAGCAATCAAGAGAGAAATCCATTCTTTGGATAAAAAATCCTGTTCAATGGTGGCAATGGACATCTGATCATAATTCTGCTTGGTTGAACCCCATAATTGATGAGCATATACTTTATGATGTCCTTCATATTTCTCTCCTGTATAATGCATTGGTAGGAAAAAATAGCTAGGAAAAAGGGTAACATAAGGATATTTGCCTGTTTTTAATAATGAGGTCAATAACAAGGGACCCGTTGTTTGCCACGCTTTTTGGCCAATCAAATTTGTTTTGCAAATGTGTTCCAAGGCATCTTTGCAAAGAGGGTGATTTTTAATAAACCCCATGGTTCCTACGGCAATCAATCCTTCTCTCACTTTTTCGTTTTCATAGGATGCAAAGGCATCTGTATTTAACATGGTTTCATCAAATCGAGAGAAACAAATACTATCGGCATCAATGAAAATACCGCCAAATAAATACAAAATATACCATCGATATATATCTGCTTTTCCACATATTTCTGTCATTTCATCTATCCTCTTTTTCAAAAGCAAAGAGAGAAAAAGTCTTTCAAGACAGGATTCATTCCATAAAATATATTGAAAATCAGGATGTTTGTTGTGCCATGTTTGCATACAAGAGATAGGTGCTGGTACAGGTCCTATCCATAATTGATGAATGATTTTTGGAATAGGCATTTACATATAAAACATCTTTTTTTTTGCTTTTTTTTACTTATTTGACCTTTTTGTTTTTCTCTCAATTCAATATTACAATATGTAAAAAAGAGAGAAATCATTCCTAAAAAGTTTTTTATTCCCCTTTTTATATCCTTTTCATTATTTTTGCTTGAATATCAGTAATAGACTCTTTTTTTTCTGAAAAATCATCGTAAAGCGTTTCTATATACACTTTCCAAAAAAAGTATTTTCCATTTTACTTTTTGGATAAACAAAATATTTCTTTTTTATTTTTGAGAGAAAGAGAGAAAATCTTCATCCTCAAGAACAACTTTTTTTTTGTTTGCAAAATATGTTTTTATTTTGTTTACGTAAAGTCGTATATTTTCTTCACTACAATTCATCATTTCGGCAATTTCTTTGTTTGACCTTTCTTTTTTATTTCTCTCAAAATAAGAAATATCATATTTGTATTCAAATACTTTTTTCAACATGTTGTTTGTAAATAGAGGATCCAACAATAGTTCATGCATATCAAAACAATTTATTCCTTTTGTATTTGTATTTTTGTCTATAATCCAATCATTCATACCAATAAATACAGATTTATTTGCGTTTTTCATGATTGTTTTATTTGCTTCTCTCCATGATTTGTTTTTCCTTTTGGAAATAGGAATAATATTCAAAGGTTGTAATTCGTTTATTCCATGATACAATTCTCCTTCAATATATTGTTCTGCATATTTTTGAAAAGCATAAGCGGGATTGTAATGTTGGATTGCTTTTAATAATCCCCTTGTTGAATATATTGCCAGTTCTTTTGCTTTGATATTTTTAGCTAGATGATAATGTGATTGGCGATATATATATGCTTTATGTATTGCCCATTTTTCATATTTTTGATATATAATTTTGTTTGTTTTTTCTTTCATTTCTTCTGTTGCATCAGAATTAGTCAAAATAGACCGAATTTGTGTCCATTGTATAGGTGTCAAATAGTTTGTCAACTGGGTTGTCAACTGGGTTGTCAACTGGGTTGTCAACTGGGTTGTCAACTGGGTTGTCAACTGGGGGTGTTTCAATGTGGACATGGATAAACAGAGAAAACTATTCCATAAAAATCCAATAAAAAATAGAAAGATCATCTATTGTCTTACATATATTTATATAAAAATATATTTAAGATGATTTTGTATAATATACTATCAAAAAAACTTGTCAAACTATGGACAATCTAAACCACGCAATCTATATTAATTTAGAAGAGAGAACGGATAGAAAAGAACATTTTTTGAGAGAAATAGAGAAATTGGATATTCCACATTTGCAAGTAGAGAGAATGAATGCCGTCAAAAATGAAAATGGGGCATTGGGTTGTTCCATGAGTCATTTAAAATGCATTCAATACGCCAAAGAGCAAAACTGGGATTCAGTCATGGTGTTAGAAGACGATATTACTTTTTTGAATCCTGAAATATTTTTAAATCAACTTTTTGACTTTTTTATAAATAAGAAAAAAGAGAGTTGGGATGTTCTTTTACTTGCAGGAAATAATATGCATCCATACAAAAAAATTAATTCTGGTTGTATTCAAGTGATGAATTGTATAACAACAACTGGATATATAGTGCAAAAACATTATTATGACAAATTGATTCATAATTATAAGGAAGGAATATTGAAACTCTTGAGAGAACCAGACATGAAAAAGAAATTTGCCATTGATAAATATTGGTTATTACTGCAACAAGAAGATCGCTGGTTTTTGCTTACTCCATTATCCGTTGTCCAATATGAAAATTATAGTGATATTGAAGGGAAAGAAACCAATTTCCAGGATTACATGTTGAATTATGACAAAATAATGGTCAATCGATAAGGCTAAGGACTAAGACCAAGACCAGGATTCATCCAAATCAATTTTCGCAACAAGTTATCCGGAAATGCGGGATCCACCTTGCGTAAAAAGAGAGAATATGTTCCCTTGTTTTGCACTACATAGTCCATTTCTCTCGATAACCCATTTTTGAATACATATGGACTTGTTGAACTAGACATGTGTTCCCAATCTGTCAGATGAGTGGACTCATTGATTACCTCATCCAATGAACCGACTACTTTCAATATAATGGCAAACACACTTTCATTGGCTATAATCCCTTGACAAATCTTTTGATAAATGGACCTATTTACTATCGAGTATTTTACACACTGCTTGGCATCTTCTCTCTTTAAAACAAAATAGGGATCATTTGCCAAATGAAACTCCGGATGCAACAATCGCAAATTGGCTCGTTTATTGAAATAGGTATTCCACCAAATGGGTTTCCATTTGAATATGCTTCTCTCTTTCATTTGCAAAAACATGTCACGAAAAGAAGATGGAGAGAGAAGAGGGACACAAGAATCCGTCAAAAAACAGAACCATTGATTGTTTGTATCATGAGTTAAAGCAAATTGAATAAGATTCATATAGGCAGGAACAATGTGAAAATAACTGGTTTTTGCAATGTATTGTCTAGGAATGGTATACTTTCCAATCCAACTGCTTAGAGACGGAGATGGAGTCAAATCCTTGCAGTGAATATAAATATTAATAATGTCTTTGTTGGGTTCAATCCATTCTCTCCATATAGTTTCTTTGTGAATGGAATGTCGAATTATAAAACACAATGCAACCTTTGGATTTTCCATTATTACACCCTTGTAAATAATTGTCCAAAATAATATTATAAATCTATACGGGTTTTGTAAAATAATATATGTAAAATATATATATAAAAATATGATTTTACACTTATTTATGATTTTATCATTCTTTATGAATACATATAATAATTATTTATTGAATGCATTTCATTTTCGTGGTATACATTGTTTTTGCAAGACATCTCCTATTCTTCCAAAGAGAGAAATTGTATATTACTCCGGAAAAGATAAAAATAGTTCCTTGTATGCAAACAATCGTCATTTGATTACCATCTCTCCAGGAGGGTTCAAAGGATTTTGGATGCTAGGCGTATCCGCCTATATCAAAGAACATTATGCATCCTATTTAACCAATTGTAGTTATTCAGGTGCTTCTGCAGGTTCTTGGATCGCCTTGTTTATGACATTCAAAGGGGATGACAAACAATTTATTTCCAATATAATTGATGATGAAATCAATCGTCTCAAAATAATCAATGAAATCAAATATAGAATCAAACATAAAATACTTTCTTCCTACAATGAATCAAATTTTGATTTGAGTAAAATATATATAGGTGTATATTCTCTTCAAGAATACCAACTAATGACACATATTTACTCTAAATTTGACAATTTAGAAGATGTATTGGAATGTTGTATTGCAAGTTCACATATTCCCTTTATTACAGGCGGAATGACACAAAAATATCATGATATAGTTTCTTATGATGGAGGGTTTTCCAAGTATCCATATACCAATTTTACCAAACCCATTCTACATATTACATCAGACATGTTTTCTAAAAATGCAGTTCTTGTAAAAAGGAGGGGTATATTAGAAAGTATATATTATACATCTCTATTTGCAAGAGAAAAATACAATTTTACACATTTATTTCATCAAGGATATCAAGATGCAGAATTTCACAAGGAGTATTTGGATACTATTTTTTACTCGATTCACAAAAACACATAAATGAGTATGAATAACAAACGCAATATATGAAAAATACAATATATGAAAAACAAAGATTCATTTTCATCTTTATCTTCACAAATTATCGGCAATAGTTTATTGGTTTGCCTTGTATGCCTGTTGAATTATATCTATTCTCAATAGCCCGATCATATGTTATAAAATTAATATAGAAGGTGGGTCTACTGGGTCTATCATCTGGTCCATATGAATTTGGTTCATAGACATTGTGATTATTAACTTGAAATGGTATATCTAAATTACATACTTTAAATGTAAGTATATTGTCATTTAAATAAATAAGTTTTGCTTCATTTGAATTCTTGTGATCATATAATATTCCTCCTGAAGACTTTAAATCATCAATACTACTATAATTTCCACCCGCTATTTTACGTAGTCGTTTTGTTCTTTTTACATTTCGCTTGTTATTTTTCTTGGTCAATTTTTTTCTACGTAAATTTTTCCTAGTTGTCTTCATTTATATTATCAAAATAAAAAAAATGACCAAAGAAGCAATAAAATGGAATCATAAAAAAACATATTTATTTATTGGTTATTTTTACACATTTTTTACAACGGAGTAGAGAAGAGTATTTGCAATCAATTCTAAAAGTGGATCATTTCAAGATCCTGTAAACGCCAATATTCAGAAACACCACTAGGTAAAGGTCGACGAATAATAAAAGGAATTTGCTTTTGTTCCAATTCCATCTTTGCAATCAAATATCCATCAATGACACCATCAGGAACCTTGACAAATACTTTTGCACCACTATTAATTTGTGAAGCCCTTTGTCCAAGAACACGTGTTTTTTCATATTTGGTAAGATAGGGTAATGTTTTATGCAAGTCATCCAAGATATTGTTTTTGGAATCGCGAACCAGTTTGGATAATACACTAATTTCATCATAATTGTTAATCACTGATTCTGGATGAAAATCAACTATATAATTTTTCTTTATTTCTGCATTGAATTTTTGTAAATAAGTTTCATCGTCTTCATCATCGTCTTCGTCATTAAGATCTTCATTATCAATAGCATATTCTTCTTGATTTATGTCTTCATTTTCCATGACATCATTTTCATCCTTTTTTGCTCCACCTGTTTTATCATCATCAAGTTCATCTGGTTCAAAATCGTAATCATCCTCTTCCTCTTCAAATGATCCTTCACTACTTTCATCCAAATCTGGATTAGAAATACTTTTTTCATCATTACTTTCATAGTCATCTTCATCTTCAAAAGGTTCCATGTTTGTTACTATTATTTTACAATATTTTATTTATATGATTATTATGATAAATATATATCAATTTTTTTCTAAAAAATGTTCAAGGATGTAAAAATCAAAGCCTAAACATTTGTATTATCCATTTTCCATGCAGTATCACATGTAGAACATAAATAAATATATTTCATATTGGTATCATCATAACGAATATAAATGATTTCTCTCTCTGCAAGGGGTTTCGGTTCCATATTGTCCTTTTTTTCCTCACTATGAACAAGGTTGGTTTCACAATTGGGATTGGGACACAAAATATTATTCAATCTAGGCAAGGTAGGATCCAATTTTGTATATTTGTTGATAATATTGGAAAAATTTTGTTCATTGTTTTTCACAAGTATTTTAGAGACGGAAACATTGTCAGTCACTATGTTTGTATCTTCATTACCACAATGTCTGCAATAATAAATCAGTTTGTTGGCATTGTTTTCATCCAAACGAATATAATACATATTTTCACATTGGGAACAAAAATGCATCTTGTAAATATACTATTAATATATAGTATTTCTAAATATTAATAAATAAAAATCAATTTTTTCATGATTTTTTTTCCATTTCCATTTCCATTTCTATTTTCATTTCCGAAACTCTATTTTCGGATTCAGATTTCACTTTTTGTTTCGCTTCTACAATATTCAAGGTTGATTTAAAATCGTCCAATAATTTTTTGTAATGTAAAACTACTTTTATATGATAAATAGTTGTTTCTATTCTCTCTAAATTAGGATGTTGATTCACTTTACTTTGCAAAATGTCCAATATGGACGCACTTTTTTCAAGAAAAAGTGTCAAAACAATAGAGTAAAAGCGGTCAAAAAAGGGCAAATAAACATCCTTGTCTTTATTGACTATTTTCAAGATAGAAATATCAATATTTTTGTATTCAATGATATTGGTATATCTCTGAAAATCAACATGTTGACAGGTAATTCCAGGTTCATTCAACAATGGATTTTCACATAAAATAGTGCAAAGTGTAAGTAAAATAGTGGTAATCGTTTGACAAGATGTCCATTGTTCTCCTTGCCAAGTATTCAAGAGAGAAATACATACCCTTCCATTTGTATACAAATTGGGATTAAATCGTATATTTTCCGCATTTGTTTTAAAGGAAACTTTTGGAGGACTATGAGGATAATCATAAGGATATTGAAATTCAAAAAAATAAAACCCACCATAATAAGGAGTATTTTCTGGACCTATAATCAATGCATATCCTTTCAATATGTCTTCTTCGTCATGCATATAATAAATACCATTCTTTTGCAAAGAAACGGGATCTTTCATAATATTTTTAACATCTTGTACCAATCTTGCAATCGTATGTTTGGAAATAATAACATTTTTCTCAGACATTTTATAGAATTTTCAAATATATTACCATATATGTTTTTGTTTATATATCTTTTTTCTTTGTTGTTATTATGTTTGTGATTTGTTTGCAACATTATTCGTTCAATATCTTGTATTTTGACTTGTCTATCGTCACATTTTTACCAATGGTCTGCAACAATTGAATGTGTCTTTCTTCTATTTCTTCTTCACCATCCCCTTTGTCGAATATTTCAACAAACATTTTCACTTGTTTCATAGGATAGTCATCATGGTCATCTATGGCGTGACGATAAGGGAAAAAAGTGAAAATCTTGTTGCCGATGGATTTGCAAAGAATCATCAATTGTTGGATAACCAATGCTTGATAATCTTCCTTGTTTTTTGTCCATGTATCATCTCCCATTTTGATATAGAGCGTATTGCGTTTCTCGTCCGTGCAATGAATGGGACGCTTTTCAATACCGAGTTGATCCAACCTTTTGGAAATGATTTGAGAGTGACCTTTGATATATCCCAATTTCCCGAATTTCTCGATTTCTTCGGGCTGGACATCTTGAATGGATTTCAAAAAATCGATGATATTCACGGCCTCCTTGCAAACTTTGTCCAGAAACACATTCATTGTGAAATGATTATTGTTCTGCGTGTTGTTGATAGTAGTAGGACGATTGGCCAATTCCATCAGTTTTTCATTAGTATCTTCTTGTTTTTCCGCAAGTTCTAGTAATTTTTCATTCGTATTTTCTGCAATTTCTTCTTGTTTTTCAAATATTTCAAACATCTTTTCATACAACTTCATGACCATTTTCTTCATTTCTTCATCACATTCTTCCTTTTCTTTGATTTCAATTTGCAGCTCATTTGAATGCTTTGTATTCTTCAAATGTTTATCTGTCAAAAGATGTCTTTCATAATGTTTTTTGTTATCTGTAACAAAGTCACAAGTTTCACAAGTATATTTTGCGTTTTTCAATGTGTTTTTTGGTGTTTTTTGGTGTTTTTTATGTTTTGCTGTCAAACAATGTTTATTGTAATCCGTCTTGTTACCAGTTATGAATTGGCAACTTTCACATTCATATTGGATGCGATTTTTTGCGAGATTTTTGTGTGATTCTGTCATATATCTCCTAAAGATATTTCTTTCACTGGTTTTCCATGAAAAAAAATATGCTCACAAAAATCAAACCAACCAAAAAATTGCCAGAGCGTAAGAAATTTTTCAGTCACAAAACACAATTTTTGGAAACTATTCTGGAGAATTCAAGAAATGGACATTTTAAAATGTCCAAATCAGATTTTCGAAAATACTTTTGGGAATTGACTATTTTTTGGAATTTCATAGAGCGGGCTTCGCCCGCGGGTGCCCCCATCATGAATTTGTTATACCTGCTGAATACCAGAGCATAGTAGGTAACAAATATTCATAAATAAGTGTAAACGCATTTTTGCAAGATCCCTTGTCATCTTTTTCTCTCAAAAACCATTCTTTTACTGGGTTTTGAGAAAAGAAATTCCTACCTTTTGAATATAAGAAAGGGGGGTAGGAAAAAAAATTGAAAAGAAATTTAAAAAAATAACAAAATAGAAATATATTTTTATATAATATCAAACATGGAATCAATGAATGCTCAATATAAAGATTTGAACGAATTTTTATCAAAGCATAATTCAAATAAAACTGCAAATGAAAATAGAATTATTACACATACCAGAATAGGAGACAAGTCAATGAATATAAATGGAGGATCTTACAACATTCCAAAAAATGAATTGACTACATTTTATCGTTTGTATTATGATCATGTCTTTGTCAAAAAAAACTACGAATATTTGACAGAAAAACAAATAGAAAATGGTCCAATATTGATTGATTTAGATTTTAGATATAGTTACGACGTTGAAGAAAAACAACATAAACATGAACATATCATTGATTTATTATCTGCTTATTTAGACGAATTGAAAGAATTCTTCCTTTTCGAAAAAGAAAAAATGTTTCCAATTTTTGTGATGGAAAAGCCAGAAGTAAATCGATTGTCAGATGGATCCAAAACAAAGGACGGGATTCATATCATTATGGGTATACAAATGAATCATATTATGCAACTGATGTTGCGCAAAAGAATGATTGCAAAAATAGAAGAAATATGGGGCGATAGTTTACCTCTGATCAATGATTGGGAATCTGTCTTGGATGATGGAATCAGCAAAGGCACAACCAATTGGCAATTATATGGTTCAAGAAAACCAGGAAATGAAGCGTATGGATTAAAGTATTATTATGAGGTGACTTATGATGATTGTGATGGGGAATTCATGATGGAAGACAAAACAAATGACTTCAATATGTCCAACAATTTCAATAAATTATCAGCACAATACGATGAAAATATTATGTTTGAAACAAATCCAAAAATAAAATCGGAATATGAAAAAAATTGCAAAAATGGAGGAAAAAATACAAAACCTATTCCCAAAGTAAAACTCGTTACGGGAGAAGCAAAAAACACGGACGAAGATAATGAATCAAATGAGGAAGAAGAAGATACGGGTGAAATTGCTATTTCCGATATAACCTCGCAAAATGTATTGATTCGTGCAGTGTCCAACATGTTGAAAAAATTGAATACCAATGAACAACACATTAGAGAAATTCACGAATTTACGCAAATATTGCCTGAAAAATATTATGAACCAGGATCACACAATTTGAATACACAAGTTTCATTTGCATTGAAACACACGGATGAAAGGTTGTTTTTATCATGGGTCATGTTGAGAAGCAAAGCATCTGATTTTGACTACCATAGTATTCCTGATTTATATGCAAAATGGAAAAAATTGAATGTAAAACAGGATGGCATTACAAAAAAATCAATCATTTATTGGGCCAAACAAGACGCGTATGAAGAATACAACAAAATAAGAAGAAACACGATTGATTATTATTTGGAAATTACCATTAACAATGGACAAACAGAACACGATTTTGCAATGGTATTGTATCAAATTTTCAAAGACAAATATGTGTGTAGTAGCATCAAACAATCGGAATGGTATGTATTCAACAATCATCGGTGGGAAAGAGATTTAGGATATACACTGCGATATTCCATCTCAAAAGAAATGCATCAAATTTATTCCGACAAGATCCAACGTATGCAAAGTAATATGCAAGTAGATGGAGACATACAAAAAGGTGAAAAAAGTGAAAAAAGTGAAAAAGATGAAAAAATGCGAAAAAAAGTGAATACGGCTTATACTATTATGAACAGATTGAAAAAGACTAGTGATAAAAACAATATTATTCGAGAAGCAGCAGAAATATTTTATGACAAAGATTTCATAAAAAATATGGACTCGAACAAATATTTGATGTGTTTTTCAAACGGAGTAGTCGATTTCAAAAATGGAATTTTCCGTGCTGGATATCCACAGGATTATATTACCAAATCGACAGGACTTCCTTACATTGATCATTTGAACAATCCAGACTATAATGAAATCAAAGAAAACATAGTCACCTTTATGGAACAATTATTTCCGGATATTTCACTGAATCGTTATGTATGGCATCATTTGGCATCCGTATTGATTGGTGAAAACAAAAATCAGACATTCAATATTTATCAGGGTTCAGGTAGTAATGGAAAATCCATGTTGACGGATTTAATGTCCAAAGCATTGGGTGATTACAAGGGGGTAGTTCCAATCACATTAGTGACAGACAAACGCACCAGTCTGGGTGGAACATGTTCGGAATTGATGCAATTGAAAGGGGTTCGATATGCAGTGATGCAAGAACCATCCAAGGATGCACGTATTAATGAAGGTATTATGAAAGAATTGACGGGAGGGGATCCAATACAAGGAAGACAATTGTATTCGGAAAGTGAGACATTTATGCCGCAATTCAGTTTGGTGGTTTGCACAAACAATTTACCGGAAATAGGTAGCAATGATGATGGAACATGGAGAAGAATTCGTATAGTCCCATTTATGGCAAAATTTTTGGATGAGGGGCATGATGATTGGAATGATCCAGAAATTTTGTATAAATTTGTGAAAGACAAGAATTTGAAAGATCAATTATCTGTATTTGCACCCGTATTTGCAAGCATGTTAATCAAAATTGCATTTGAAACCAAAGGCAATGTTGAGGATTGTGATATTGTGATGGCATCTTCGAACAAATATAGACAGACTCAAGATATCTTTACTGCATTTATTAGTGAAATGGTGGAAAAGAAAGAGGGAGGCAAAATATCACTGGATGGATTGTATCAAGAATTCAAAAAATGGTATGGTGTTATGCGAAAAATCCCCAAACGTCAAGAGTTGTATGATATCATGGATAAAAAATTTGGCAAGAACAAAAACAAATGTTGGTTAGGTGTTTCTATAGTGGTTCCAGATGATGGAGATATGTATCAAGGGGGATTTATGGGTTAAGATTGTTTCTAATGTAAATAGTGTGTTTTATACTATGGTATTCTTTATAGTATCGATTGTTTTTGTAGAATTGAAATCAATATTTAGACTAGAATCAGATGTAGAATTATTATTTGTATATGCTTTGGAAAAGAAAAAATCAAATATTATTTTATGCAAGAAAACAAACAAAATAACAACAGGAGTAATGATAAAGGGAAAAATACAAAAGAAGAGAAAAATCAATATTTTTTTTACTATGGATATATTTTTATAAAACAATATTATTACTAAAGCAAGAAAATAGAATGCATATATCCAAGAAAAGACTCGGTACCATTTCTTTAAATAGTCAATATTTTGATATTTATAATAACTAATACGTTCATCTGTAGAAATATTGGATTGAATTGTTTGAATATTTGTGGTTAATATAGAATTTGAATTTGCATATCCTTTGTATAATTCTTGATTGTTAACATAATTGTTCAATAAATTATCGTATGTATCTGTTAAAAGAGTTGTATTTTTAATATTTTTATTGAAAGAATCAAACATGGTAGTATACATTTTGGAAGCATCCGTTTGTATTGCTGCAGGATTTATAATAGGACTATCTTGGTTTGCTGCTTGTTGAAAAACCACTGGTTTTGGAGGAGCAGGTGGCGGTGAAAGGACAGGTGTTGACATTGCCATTGCCTGTGAAGTAAGTGGTGTTTGTGGAAACCCATTCATCAATCCTTGCTGCGTGAATTGTGGGGGTAATTGTTTTATCAAGGAACTGATTTGTGAAAGCGAAAAATTATTCATTTTCGTAAATATATTATATTATAATATATTGACATTAAAATATTTTTACTAGCTACAAAAACTGATTGACCATTTCTAAGTGACCATTTCTAACTGACCATATCTCTATTTATTTTCGGTAACCATACAATAATTCAAACTACTATCATAAGTGAAACCATTGGGACAACAAGCTTGACCAATACAAGTAAAGTTTTTTAATGCCCAAGGATCATTTACACTTGCATCTAGATTCGCAAATTTGGCCGCAGCGGTAGTTGGATCAAAATACCAATTGTATTCTTGATAATTCATAGGATTACGAGTATTTGCAGAAATAATTAGATTACCCATATGAAGAACTGCCCAAATAATAGTAATGGTAACCAAAAGATAATAAATAGTTCTGGGTAATATAACTCTAGACAAAAGAGTAAGTATAATGATAATGATACAAAAAAAGATGAACGATTTCATAATTTTGGATTGAAAATTGTATTTTTTTGTGTAATAATCATTTATTTCCACCAATCTCAATTTGTTTGCAGATTCATCTTGAATCATTTTCAATCTCTTTTTTGCATCATTCAACTCTTTTTCTACTATTTGAATTGCAACCATTTGATCACCCAACGTATTGGATGAAGAAGAAACATTGTCATAATAAGCAGAATTCATGTTACTTATATGATTGAAAAGATTGATTCTCATTTGAGAAATTTCATTGATTTGATTGATTAGTAATTGTTTTTGATCAGAAGTCAATGAATTATTGGCAAGTGCAGTTTCTAAATTTAAAAAAAGTTTTCTTTCAATATCTTGCAAATGTTGAATATCAGTTAATGTATTTTGATTTGTATCCAATTGAGAGGATGTTGGTGTTGTTGGCATTATTATATATATCACTACAAAAATATTTTATTGCATAATAAAACCAAACAAAAACCAAACAAGAACCAAACAAGAACCAAACAAGAACCAAACAAGAACCAAACAAGAACCAAATGTCAGCTTATCTAATCATGGTTGAAAAAAGAATAATCAATGTGACTATTGCTAATATAGTCCAAAAGACATATACATGATTATTTTGCAATACTTTGATTTTACTATCTGATACTATACCAAGAATATTTGGATTTATAGATTTCTTATATTCCGCAAATTGTTTACTTATTTCCTTATATTGAGTCAAATTATCATTCAATATACCACTATCCGTAACAATCTGACCATTTATTTGTTGATTGTTTTGCTTAAATTGACCAGTCATTTGAATAATCTGATCTGCTAATGTTGCTAAGGATCCTCTTAATTGATCCAATAGTTCATCGGTCGGTTTTAATTTTTTGGACAAACCACACAAGGTTGCAGGAGTCATTGGATTGGATGATTTGGTATAACTTTCCCATTGCACACTATCGATCTGAACAACCTTTTTACTGCAGCTATTGTCTGATTGAAGAATAGTAGGAGTTTTGATAAAAGTTTGCATTCCACTTGCAGGTATATATCCTGATACAGGATTGGTTGATTTTAACCAGCAATTATTTACATTGGAATCATATACATATCCTACACATGTAGTGGACGCATCACAAGCTGCACCACAATCTTGCAAAGTTGAATGGGTAGTGGGCATATTTGGAAAATTACTAGCAGATGGATTGTTGGTATTATTCAATGAAGTATATGTATTGGGTTTCCCTTGCAGAAATCCAATCATGGAAGCAGGATATTCGGAAAGAATGTTATTTTCATCTACGTATCCCACCTTTCCGACATCTGCTGGATTTCCGATATTTTGCGTTGTTACTCCATAAAGAGCATTCGCATTACAATTTCCGTATTGATTTCCATCCTTTCCAGTGGAACAAGGTGTGGCAATAGCATTTGCGTTTCCATTTTGAAATTGAGATAGATCATTGCCAACAATACAAGTTGCTTTTCCTGGTCCTCCATTTTGCAGAGCAAAATATGTTTGGTTATTAGCAATGGCTTTTTGTAAACAAGTAGTATACGTTTCATTTGTTCCTACGTTTTTTAATGCAGTGCTTTGTGTATTATGAGGATAACATCCAATATATTGTGCATTGTTTTTGATTTCATAAACAGAATTAGACCAACCACCTCCGTATGTTTTACCATCTCTTGCAATAGTTTGATTTGTTTTTGGTCCATATTGAGATACCTTTGTAAAATCATTGCTTAATCCACATTGTGCTGTTTGAGACCCTTGTTGAAAATATTGTAGACCAAACAATTTTGATCCTGCATTTATGGCTGCTTGTTTGCATGTTTGATAGGTATAAGTAACACTATCTCCATTAAGTAAAGGCATGGCTCGATTAGGACTATCTCCAAAAGTTCCAACATATTGTGCATCTGGAACCTGATAGACTGCGTTAATTAGAGTTGGATTGTTTGTTCCTATGTCTGTTGAACTACATGTTCCTCCATAAACATATCCATCACTCGCTTGATTACACATGGTGGAAGGTGCCAACCCAGATGTTTGCGCAGAATTCAAGTTATTGGTCATGGAACAAAGTCCGGTTTGTTTTTGAGAATCAAAATGTTGCAGACCAAAGTATTTGTATCCATGTTGAATGGCTGCTTGTTGACATGTTTGTGTATTATAGATGGGACCCGTTTTCCATAAAGAAGTATCGAGAGAAGAGGTAGTAGGATTATTATTGTAGCAACCTATAAAATTAGAGGATGTAGTATTTGCAACACTATTGACATATACATTTTGACTAGTAGTAGAGGGTGAATAACTTTGCGTTTGTGACATTTTGCTACTATATAATGTTTGATATTGTGATAAAAGTGTTTGAAATTGAGCTTTTAAATCTTGCAATTGTGTCAATTGTGATTGTGTAATACTATTTTGATCCAATACTTGTTGTGCTTGTTGGGCATCTTGATTTTGTCCTTCCATTCCTTCTTTTGTTGATTCCACATCTTTGTCCTCGTTACAAGAACCTGCATAAATGTAATTGGATTTTTTGTGTTTTATTATGTTTATTTTTTTCTTGAATTTTAATCCTTGAATCAACGTTTCCGATTTCATATTTGTGCTATTCATATAATAATATATATATAATATTATATAATTTTATAGAGGTTGCAGATAGATAAACTAGACTAAATGTCCAAAGATGTATATATTTCTAGAAAAACATCAATCTTGCAATAATAATCACAAGAATCAATGCAAAAATAGACCACGTAACATACTGCATACTGGATTGTTTTACTTGAATAGAATTGTTTTGGTATTCTTGTTCAATAGAATGAACATTTTTCAATATGTCATCAATCATTTTTCTCTCTCTCTTTAAATTAGTATATATATTATTTAAATCCTCTTTTTTTTGGGTGGTTAAATCAAGATTTTGAGTTGCAACTGGATCAATGTGTTGCATAGTTTGAAGCATTTGATTATAGATTTCCATCAAAGCATCATTTTCGTTTCTCAAAGCAAGAATATACAATGTCATTTCGGGGAGAATTGCATAGTCGGTTGCTTGTCCTGAAGAAAGAATACTCAATCCACTTGCAGTAGAACACATTGAAGTAGATGAAGTAAATGTAGCCCCACTGCAATTTGGGTCTGTGCTACACAAAGCTTGACATTGATCACGACTACCCACTTGTTTTCGTGCTGTTATATTTGTTCCCCAATAAGTATGTCCGGGAATACTGACAAATTTTTTTTGATTACGACTAGCACCATTCAGTAATAAAACATAATTGGCATAAGCATTTTCATATTGTTTCAATTGGTTTTGAAATTGTAATTCTAATGATTGAAGTTGTAACAAATTTGAATCATAAGATGAAGACATGTATATTCGTTATATATAGAGGATATAAAAAGTAGGCAAAAAAAGAGGATTTTTGTTGTAGTTTGCAAAAAAGAGTTCATTTTGTTTTTTATATTTCTCTAAAACCACCAATCTTTCTAGATATTTATCATTACACTCTGCTATGTATTTTTGCCATTTTTTATTCATTAAAAAATTATTCTTTGAATGAGACGTTTTTTGTAATCGCATTGAATGTAAACTAGAAAACATATATCTTATATTGTATTTATGAAATATTTTTATTCATCAAAATAAAACTATTCTTTCTTTTCTGGTCTAATAGATAATATACATGGTAATCAAAATCAACAAAATACCTATAAACAAACCGACATTGTAAACATATTGAAGTTTGTATTTTTTATATGTATTTTCTTTTAATATTAAAGAACCATTGTCTGTACCAGCAGTATCATTATACATGTGAGTCAAATTCGTATTTTTATCCTTTTCTGTTTTGATATTTACATCTACTAATTTGATTATATTGTTCAACTTTTCAATTTTGTTTTGCATAGTCAATAGTATACTGGATAATTGATCATTTATAAATTTTAATCTAGTTTGGCTTGTATCAAATGTATTTTTATAATCAGTATTTTGTGGATGGGTCTTGTATTGAATATAGTATTTTTTAAAATCATCTAAAAGTGCTGGATATTGATGACTTAAATCAGTCAAGTTTTGATATATTGTTACATTTGCTTTTTTTTCTGCATCTACATCTATTGTTGAATCGTTTGACATCTATATATAATATGCAGATGAAAAAATATACAAGTGTACAAGTATACAATCACATACATATTCAGTGTAAAAATACTATTTTTTCTTTATTGGGTTCAAATCATGGAACATATTCTATAATACTTGGAATAAATGGCTGTTTTGGAAGGACGAGTAATTTCACATACTTGTCCAGGTCGAATACCAATTACCTGTGCAACAGGATCATATCTAGAAATCTCAGGAAACTGGGTATCATTTATAATATTGTATTTTTTTTTGATTTCATCTACTTCATTTGTAGATAATATGCGATGATCAGGCACTAGTGTATGATTCAATATATTATACTGCAATGACACTATGCTTTGAATTACAATAAATATCTGATCTTGTTCCCAAATATGTTTTAATTCCTGCATCAATATATCATTCATTTGATCTTTTACAATAATCATCAATGTATCTTTTTTTGTCAACATTTCAGACAAATGAAACAAATCATCAATTATATCTTGAATGTTTTGAGGTCGCAAAGTTTTACCTAAATAATAACGAATATATATTTTTTGTTTCTCTTCAGAATCCGTTTTTTCCATAAGCATATCCAATTGTTTGTTGTGATATTTGCTATTGATTTCATTGATAGTAAATTCTTCGTATTCTTCAATATTGTAATGTTGCTTTTTCATCAATTCCAATAGTGTTTTGCGAGATTTGTATATTGATGATATCAAACTACTATCCATTTTGTATTATATTAATATTACATAATATCCTTTTTTTTAATTCAATTTTTATTTTATTATTATTTGTTTTATTTTGTCTGTATTTTCTTCTTTTGGAGATGATGTTTCTTCACTTTTCTCTCGAGATTCTTCTACTTTTTCTTCTATTTCTACTTCTAATATATTTGGTTTGGTCATTGACTTGATCATTGACTTTTCTTTGGATTTGGAGTCGTTTTCTATATTTTCATTTGTTTTTTTACTTGAATATATTTTCAAAAGCAATTCTTTGTCCTTTTCAGGAAGCTCGTCAATTTGTGCTTTCAATTCGGGATTGCTTATACTTAATTCAGACAATATGCTATTTTCACTTACAGGTGGAGAGAAATCAGGAGTTTTAGGAGAATAATACTTTTGCGAAACATTTTCAGAAGGAGAATAAGCTGGGCTATATGGTGCATATTCTGGGCTAGCAGGTGCGTAAGCAGGACTGGTGGGTGCGTAAGCTGGGCTAGCAGGTTCAAACCCTTGAAAATAAGTATCATTTGTAGCAGAAACAGCCAAAGCGATAGGATTCATATTTTTAGTATCCTTGGGTTCACTAGGAGAAACAGGCTTTTTCATATTTTCCTCATTTATTTTCTGCGTCAATTTACGTATATATACACGTGTTAATAATCCAATATCACTATCATCATGCATCAACTCATTGATATTGTTGGAATAACTCATATTCATTAATTGATCCACATTTGTATCTGTAATCATTCTCATTTGAATATTCATCGTTTGTAATTCTTGTATCAATAATTTAAATGCATAAGGAATACGAACAATACTGAATGAACGTCCAAATCGACTAATATTGTCAATATTCATTTTTCCATCCAATGTATTGGTAAAATGGATAGGACCATCTACAAAAGGACTCAAAAACAAATTTAATGGTTTATTGTAAATGGCAATGCCTCCTGTTTTATTACATACTGCCATATAATATTCATCTCCACGAATCAAAAAAGAATCATTCAAAAATCCCGACATTCCATGTCCCAATACTCCATCCCGTTCCATTTCACCAATACGTAATCCACCATCATTGGCTCTTCCTTGTACTGTTTGACGCGTCAAATTGGTTCGAGGTCCCAATGCACGATAATTGATCTTGTCTTTTACCATGTGTTTCAAACGCATATAATAAGTGGGTCCCATGTAAATCTCAGAAGTCAATTGTTCTCCCGTCATTCCATTATACAATAGTTGATTTCCACTCGAATGAAATCCTGCATTTACCAACATCTCTCCATATACATCCACATTGGGTCCTTTGTTAGCAAAGGCAGTGCAATCTCCAAATCCGCCATAAATAGCACATGTTTTACCAAGCAGTGATTCAATCAATTGTCCAATGGTCATGCGTGATGGAATGGCATGTGGATTGATAATTAAGTCAGGACGTGTTCCATCACTACAATAAGGCATATCTTCTTCAGGTATAATTAGTCCAATGGTTCCCTTTTGTCCACTACGCGAAGCCATTTTATCTCCAATAGCAGGTATTCTCTCTTCACGAACACGGACTTTGGCAATACGAAATCCTTCTTCACCATCTGTAATAAAAGATTTGTCAACAAATCCAAGTTGTCCCTTTTTTGGAAACACGGAAGAATCTACCAAAATATCGGATTCCTCCGAACTAGAAACCACTTGACCAATGACGACTATTTTGTCATTCAAAGGTGTATTTTCTTTGATCAATCCCCATTTGTCCAAATAACTATAATCATATCCTGGTTTTATTTTTGCCACATTTGCTTTGGAAGCAACATCGGCAAAATAAGAATTGGTAGTAGATCCTGCCACTTTGGAACTTTCTTCTCTACCTTCATACATGGAATAATACGAGGTTCGAAACAATCCTCTTTGAATTGACCCTTCATTGATTAGAATAGCATCTTCCACATTGTAACCCGTATACGACATGATTGCAACCATGGCATTGATACCATAAGGCTGTTCTTCTTTGTTGATATACTCTAAATACCTCGATTTCACGAGCGGAATTTGTCCATATTCTAGGATCACCCCCATTTTGTCAATTCGCATTTGATAATTTGAATGATATACTGAAACGGCTTGTCTACTTTGTCCACAAGAAAAAGCATCACGTGGATAAGGATTGTTTTCCGGAAAAATAATTTGATTCCCCATGACACCAAGAAGGAGGGAAGGATCAATTTCAACATGCGTATAATATTTGGATTGATTTATGTCATTTTGCATTTTACTTTGCAAATCATCATGGGTCATTGCAATGAGTGCACCTCCTTCTTCTGAGGTATCAATATATTCAATCACTGATTTGTTTTCCATCATTTTTTCTTGCAAGGCAACTACATTAGAATCGGAATCCGAACCCGAACCACCATCTGGAAACAATGTGGACACATCATAAATGATATTCTTCTTGACATTGAAATCTGCTGGTTTGGATCCAAATCCCGAGAGAAGTTGTTGCCAGGTAAAATTTCCCATTTTCATCAGTTCAAGTATATGTCTTCTATTGTAACTGATTTGTTTCCTACCATTCACTTGATCTATATAATAAATGGGACGAATCAATCGTCCTGCATCTGTATAGATATATATTTCATTTTTTTCGTAATCAAATGCAATACTCATAAAGATGGGAAGTATCCCGTTTCTTCTGTATAATTTCATCTTTTTTACGGCTTGCAAAGGATCTTCGAGAGAACCAATCCACACTCCATTCACAAATACTTTGGTCATATTTTGCAAAACTTCGGGAATGGTATTTTGTAGCGCCACAATTTGCAACTCTCGATTGGATAACAACCATTGAATGATCGGTTTGGAAGAAAATCCACTTGTAATGGATGTCATGATGGCCAGATGTTTATGCAATCCGATATTTGCACCATCGGGTGTATCTACGGGATCAATAAATCCCCATTGAGAAGAATGCAATAGACGAGGTCCCACCACTTTGGCACTCGCATCCAGTGGCAAATTCATTTTTCTCATTTGGGACATGAATGTATTCCAAGACAAACGATTCAAATCTTGCACTACACCGACACGTTTGGTATGTTCCTGGGATCCCCAATTTCCTTTGAATGCCTTTTTGAATCCCGTTTCTACTATACGCTTTTTGAAATATTCAATCGAATTGTCTTCAATGAGTGCTACAAAGTTTTCTTTATATTGTCCTTTGTTGAAATAATATTTCTTGTCAATGTCTCTTGCCAATTCTTGATTTTGAATCAAGAGATATTCGCGAAACAAATCATACAACAAGTTTCCTGTCAATTCTACGCGTTTAAATCGGAAATTGTCACGATCTGTTGGTTGTTCTTGTTTCAAATATACTTTTAACAATCGATTCACCATATACCCCACATAATATGCTTTGTCTAATAAATTGGTTTCTCCAATATGCGGTAAAAAATAGTTGGTCAATATGTTCAAGACAGCAATGGTGCTTTTCTGGTATTTGATAAACGTGGATATATATTCAATGGCTGTTTCTTGATTGAAAATCTTGTTTGCTTCATGAATAGAGGGAATAAACAGGTCTACAAATTCCTGATTTTTATCTAGATCCAACAAGCAATATTTGATAATATCCTTGTCTGAGGTTACACCTAAGGCACGCATCAAAATAAACAGAGGGACCGGTTTTCTTACATTGGGAACCAAGACGACTATTTGATTGTTTGTATAAGTGTTACTAGGTGCAATTATTTTTACGGCAACATTGCGGATCGGTTTGGATGCGTTCTCAGAAACGGAACGGACTTCGGCAGAATGACTATATATGTTGTCTTCTTTGTTTTCACGAATATAAATCATATTGTCTGCAAATTTTTCTTGTGAAATGATGGATTTTTCTTTGCCATCAATAATAAAATATCCTCCTGGATCATTGCGACATTCTCCTGCATTAAAACGCACATCAGGTGTCAATGTATTCAATATACACAAGTTGGATTGCAACATGATTGGAAAACGTCCTAAATAAATATTTTCTAACGTGATTGTTTCTGTTTTCATATTGCCTGTTTCATAAGAAACAAATTCAACATCTACATCATAGTAAATACTGATGCCATATGTCATGTTTCTTAATCTGGCATCATTTGGATACAAATAATGTGTATTGTCTTCGTCGTAAATGATGGGTTTTCCAAAATGGATTTTTGAACCATCCTTTCCTGCTAAATACAACAGACATTCGTTTTGATCATCTCTTTGAGAGTCGTCTTTTTCGATACGTTCTAAAAATCGGACAGGATTGTTTTCTTTGAATATGTTCTTGATTCCTGTTGAAAAAAAATCATTATAGGATTCCAAATGATGATTGACTAAACAATGCTTGTTGTCTTGAAAATATTTGTCAATTATTTTCCATGATATGGCTTCCATAATAATAATGATATACTATTATAATATACTATTATATCCTTTTTCTTTTTCTTACTTTTATTCGAAGAATATTATTTTCATGAAACATATTAAACATAAATTTGCATATAATACATATACATATGGCAGAAATAAACAAAGACAATGAAGATTCAAAAGATATCATGTATGTAAAAAATTATTTTTGGCCTCCTATCCAAGAAATTATGGATTCCGTTGTTCATTTTTGCAACCAACATCATTATACCAATATACTAGAAATAGGTCCAGGAAACATTTCATTTCCTCTGGCAACCACATTTGTGGGATACAATGAAACAATAAAAAATTATATTTCCCTCGATATTGATGTAGAAAAAATACCTTTTGAAGACAATCATTTTGATTTTATTTATTCACGACATACCATGGAAGATATTCAAAATCCGGATTTTTCATTGAGAGAAATTATTCGAACAAGTCATGCAGGATATATTGAAACTCCTTCCCCATTAGTAGAAGTTCTAAAAGGTATTGATTCTTGGGATCCACAAGCACAATATTGTGGTTATTGTCATCATAGATATATTGTTTGGTCAGATATAGAAAAAGGTGAAATCTATTTTTTACCGAAATATGGTAGTATTCTTGATCGATTGGTCTTTGATAAAGAACAATTGAAAAAAATGTATAACATGGTGAATAATTGTCCTGTATATTGGAACAATTATTTTATATGGAAAGAAGACAAAATACCTAAAATTATCATGTATAAAAATGGAATTCATTTTAATCTTGGTCCTAATAGAAATCAAGAATACATTCATTTGGTGAATTCCGCAATCAGTCAAAGCATCAATAATACGAATTACTTTATGAAACATTATTTTCAGCCTTTATCTATTTGATGTATTTTAGAGCCGGCACAATGGACAACATTTATTAAAAATTTCCACATAACAATCAGTGCAAAAACAATGGGCACAATTCAAATCAATATTCAATTTTGTTTCATAACAAATAGGACATTCTACTATGTGGTTCAATTGGGTAAATAATTTGATTTTGTTTTCATATACAATAATTTTTTTTTCTGTCATGATTGTTTTGATTTTGTCTTTTATTTTTTCACAAGGATTATCTACTGATTTTAATATTTCCAAAATTTTAAACAGGGACAATGGAATTCTTTTAAAATGTAAATTTTTTTTTAATACATTTTCTATTTGAATTCCTTTTACTAGACATTTTCGAATATTTTCATTGTCTTGAATAGATTTGTAATAGTGGATCAATTCATACATGGATTCTATATCTTGATAATTTTCAAATGCCATCCAATAATATTTTTCCATATTTTTAAAATCTAGTTTGGTTTTATAATAATCTGCAAAATTATACATGGAAACAACGTCTTTTAATTCAACTGCCATCAAATAATATTTTTCAGTGAGTTTATTATTCTTTTCCACCAGTTCATAATATTGTGCTAATTCATGCATAGAGTCAATATGATCCAATTCTATTGCCATCAAATAATATTTTTTCATATTGTCGTAATCTTTTATGGTTTGATAATAAACTCCCATTTTGTGCATAGCTAATGCTGCGTTTGGCGTGTTTTTATGAATATCAATAATCATGGAATAATATTTTTTCATTTCACCATAATCTCGATTAGATTTGTAGTAGTTTGCTAGTTTCATCATGGCATTTTCATTGTTGCCGTATTTGATGGCCATGTTATAATATTTTTTCATTTTTATAGTATTTTTATAATCAATATCAATATTCAAGTGAAAATATTGTGCCAATTTCATCATGGCTTCTATATTTTTTGTTTTTTTTACTGCCATGTATAAATATTTTTTCATTTTATAAGTATTATTCATGGCATTTTTGTAGTAATCTGCCAAAGTGAGCATAGCATGATCATTAAAATTATTTTCTTTTATTTTGTCCAAGTAATAGGAAACGACAAAATTTTCTGTTGATGAATGATTTTCTTGTATGTTGAGTTGTAGTTCTGTTTGTGGTTGTGTTTGTGGTTGTGGTTCTAAAATTCTTACTACGTCATAATCATGATAAAATTGTGCAATGATAGACAAGCCGTCTTGAGGTTCAGTTCCTGATTCAGGAAGTCTTACTACATCATAATCATGATAAAATTGTGTAATAATGGACAATCCATTTTGTGAATCCATTTATATAAAATATAGATATCTTTTTATGTAAGAATTTAGAAAAATATACATTCATTTTTGTATCATTTTTTGATAGTTGTATCAACTATTCTAGAAAAAGAATATTATATACTGCAATATTATATGAATACACTTATTTGTGGGATTGTTCTCTTTTTCTTTTTACTTTTAATTATTTATGCATATAGTGCAGTCAATTACAAAAAACCAATCATTGAAGGACATGGTGGTGGTGGTCATGGAGGTGGAGGCGGTCATGGAGGTGGAGGTGGTCATGGTGGAGGTGGTCATGGAGGAGGTGGTCATGGAGGCGGTGGTCATGGTCATGGAGGTTTTGGACACGGAGGCCGTGGATATGGAGGGTACGGGGGTCGCGGATATGGAGGCCATGGATATGGAGGCCATGGATATGGAGGCCATGGAAGAGGATATGGTTATTATAGAGGATCTTTCTTTGGTTCTAGTCCAGATTATGTATGGGGTAATTATTATCCTTATTATTATCCATATGATTATTATCCATATGTATATAAAGAAACACCTTTATTATATAGTGATATTGTAGAATCTCCATTATTGAGATATAGAGATGTTGATGAACAAATTTACAATTCTTCTTTGTGGTAATTCGATTATTTGCAACTTTTTTACCTGATATATATATATATATATTACAAAAATGTCCAACGAAAACTATTCATATTCAACAGGAACTTTTTCTTCTCCTTTTTTTCATATATACAACAAAGATGGTACTCCTTTTAAAACACTTTTCAATGAAGCACAAGAATATCAGGTATATGTTGTGAAATATGATTCGAATGGATTCGGACAATGGGCTACTCAAATGGGTGGAACATTGTCATCAGATGATGAAGGATATACTATTACTACAGATCTAGATAACAATGTGTATGTCACTGGAAATTTTTATGATACTTCTTTCACTATCTACAATGCAAATGGAAAACTTTTTAAAACACTTACCAGTACTGGATCAGGATATAATGTGTTTGTAGTAAAATACAATTTCAATGGATACGGACTATGGGCTACTCAAATGGGTGGAACATCATCAACAAATGATTTCGCATATGGTATCACTACAGATCGAAATAACAATGTGTATGTCACTGGAAGTTTTCAAGATGTTTCTTTCAATATCTACAATGAAAATGGTAATCTTTTCAAAACACTTTCCAACACTGGAGTAGGAGAGTATGTCTTTGTAGTAAAATACAATTCGAGTGGATATGGACTATGGGCTACTCAAATAGTTCCAACTATTTATGCATATGGATATTTTATATCTACGGATGCAAACAACAATGTATATATCACTGGAAGTTTTTATGATACTTCTTTGACTATCTACAATGAAAATGGTGATCCTTTTACAATACTTACCAATACTGGATTAGGAAAAAATGTCTTTGTAGTAAAATACAATTCGAGTGGATATGGAGAATGGGCTACTCAAATGGAGGGAACATCGTTATATTATACAAACAATGACGGATATGGTATCACTACGGATGCAAACAACAATGTATATGTCACTGGATTTTTTGAAGATGCTTCTTTCAATATCTACAATGCAAATGGTAGTCTTTTTGAAACACTTTCCAACACTGGATCAGGAAGTAATGTCTTTGTAGTAAAATACAATTCGAATGGATATGGACTATGGGCTACTAAAATGGGGGGAACATCTGTTGGTTATGCGACTGGAAATAGTATCACTACAGATTTAAACAACAATGTGTATGTTACAGGAATTTATTATGATGATTCTTTTATTATCTACGATAAAGATAATAATCCTTTTAAAATACTTACCAACACTGGAGGAAGTATTGATGTGTTTGTAGTCAAATATAATTCTAGTGGATATGGACTATGGGCTACAAAAATGGAAGGAACAAGCGACAATTATAGTTCTGGTATATCTACAGATTTAAACAACTATGTGTATATCACAGGAAGTTTTCAAAGTGATTTCTACACTATCTACAATGAAAATGGTGATCCTTTTACAACACTCACCAATACCAACATTGGAACAAATATCTATGATGTCTTTGTAGTCAAATATAATTCTAGTGGATACGGAGAATGGGCTACGAAAATGGGTGGATTAACAGGCGATAGTTATGCAAATTCTATATGTTGTAATAAATCACCATATATATATATAGGTAATCCTTTACTCCAATCCACGAATCCTAGTCCGTTGATTCTTTTCTATCCTGGAACCATCACTTTGAATTATTATGGGAATCTTGAAGATCAATATCAACTAATAAACAATCTAGGACAAGTTGTTTCTTCTACGTTTTCCTTCAATTCCACCAATCAAACTATCACCTTCAATGTCATTATCCAATACGGAGGAAACAACATTCTCTCTTTTTACGATACCACCTTGAACAAACTGATTGGAACCTTTTCTATTGAAACCTCTGGCATTTGTTTCAAGGAAGGTACCAAAATTCTTTGCCATCTAGACAAGCGAGAGAAATATGTTCCCATTGAACAAATTCAAGAAGATATGCTTGTCAAAGTATATACAGGCAGAAACAAAAAACCAGAATACAAAAGAGCGTCCGCCATTGTGAAAAGCCAACTGATCAATACCCCTGTGACCACCATCAACAAATTGTATCGTCTCCCCAAATCGGTTTGTCCACAATTGATCGAGGATTTGTATGTTACTGGGTCGCATGCCTTGTTGCATGATCAGTTAACGGAAGAACAGCATGAGAAAATGACTCACTTGGCCGATTTTTACAATACTTATACGATCCGCTTGGAAAACGAAGAAGCCATGTCAGAAGAACAGAGAGAAACGCTGAAAAGCATGATGCGTTCTTACAACGATTATCAAACTATGCACCTGGACAAATTCAAATTGATTGCGTATTACAACAAAGACTTTGAAGAAGTAAACATAGAAAAGGTATTCAATATCTATCATATCGTTCTAGAAAACGTAAACAAGTATGAAAATTATGGTATTTATGCGAATGGCATCTTGGCTGAATCTACCTCGGAAGCGAGTTTACAAAGGTTTCCTCATTACGAACGCATCAATATCCTTGCAAAAAAAGTGACGGAAGACATTCCTTATATAGAAAAAAGAATGGAAAAGTATTTTCATAAAAAACAAGCAAAAAAAATAATGGATACTATGTTTGCAATCGAGGACCAAACCATCCAAAAAATAGAAAACAAAGTGAATCATACCAGCAAAAGAAGAAAAACAATTTATAAGAACAGAACATATAAAAATCAATCAACTACATCATAAAACCATGATATCTTTTATTATTTACATAAATTTGTCTATTCAAATAATAAAACTGATAATGTAAAAACCGCTCATACAATTTTTTTGTTTTTTCTTGTTTTATGTGTGCCTCCTACTTTTTTGGGTTTGAGAGTTCGTGTATGCATACGTTTTCCACCTTTTTTATTTTTTATGTTGTATTCCAACATTTTGTCATGATCAGTAATCATGAATTTTGTCCAAGGTTGTGTGGGTCTATCATTTAAATAAGGCTCATAATCTTTCCATATTCTATTTCTGTTGCAAAACTCTGAAGCAACAAAGGGAGATCCACAAGAACTTCCCCATCGACCCATAAAAGACATATTTGCTGCCATATTGCTATCAATGGCTGTTCCATCTACAGCACCACGTGGTTGATAGGGTTTGGGACGAGATGGATCACTCATGTATTCTCGAGGATCCAATTCGTAGTGACTGCACACAGTTCGAGAACTACGATTTTCCTTGTTCAAATACACATCATAATGATCCGCAATCAATTTCATAGCTAAATCAATATCCAATTTGCCCTTGTTTTCATCCATTAAATCTTCAAGACGAACACGACGTGCACCTTGATGACGACGAAGATCGTAAAATCCACTATTTACACACTCCAAATTACGTATTCTAGGATCATAAGGTGCGTTGAAACCAATAAAAAATCCATTGCTTGTTTTTTCCACATTATGATATTTCAATCCCAATTCAAGACGCATAATTTCATTGGTATTGATGTCTCCAAACAACCAACTATTGGCATAATCTCCACTATTTCCGTCAACCAATATTTCAACACAATCATCCAAATTATTGGCATATTGAATCATTTTTCTTGCTTGAAAAGCAATGGGATTGTTGTTTTCATACGGAATAAATCCACCAATGGTTGTTTCAGTGAAAATAATACCTGCACTTGTAATACCAAAATCGGTGCCGGACCAAATCCAACATGCGGCTGTTTGCATCAAAATACGATTTCCTTTCTCTGGTTGAATATCCAATACAACATTCATGTATTGTCCATCCACAAAGTTGTCGAAAGAATTGTGAGCACATACTATTTTTCCATCTTTTGTATAATCTCCTACAGCAATAAAAGAAGAACATCTGTCTTTTGCTCCTTTTGCTCCTTTTCCTCCTTCTCTTGGTCCCGCTCCTTCTTGAAACCAGGAATCAAGCATAGTAAAATAATTATTCCAGGTAATAATTTCGTCTGCCGATGTAGGTGTTCCATTGGCAGTACATCCTTCTGCAATACCTTGAATTTCTTCATAAAATTCGGGAAATACTTTTTTGATTTTGGGAGTAAATTCTTTGCGTGTGGCTTCAATAAAATATTCCCATGGTTTGCCAATGTCATTCAAGACCACGAAATTCAACATTCTTTGGATTTGTTTGAATAGTTTGGCAGCAAAATAACCATAGGCAAATCCTCTTTCTCTCGGAGCTCCATAGACGGAAATATAGGTCCATCCATTTTTTTCATAAGAAGTTCCATTGAGTTTGGGCAAATGTATCGAATTTCCTAAAATAGATTCTTCATTTATAGTTTCATCAGACATTTCAACTAAATATATAATATATTATTATAATTATTATATAATTCTTTTGCTAATTCTTTACATCAATATATTTTTGACCATTTATTTTCTTTTATTTTTTCAATGATTTGCTTTTTCTTCGAGAACTTGCTGGAGTTTTTGTACTCATCATAGAAGAAATGTCTTTTTTGGTTCGTTTCAAAGTCAATACCATCCAGATTAATAAGGCAAACAAAAATACATAAGGTAAAATAAGTAAAAACCAACTTACATCAGTGTGACCATTTTTGCAAATAAGATTCAATAACCATGTCCAGAACAAAATGGTGACTACATTTATGCTAAAAACAAAAAAGGTATTAAAAGTAAAGTCTTTTCTAAAAAGGATGGAAATAAAAGAGATGATCAAACTGAATGTACCAATCAAAAAATAAATAAACGCAGGTGTGCATAAACTTTTAAGCATTTTTATGATATCCGTAGTGGATGACATTTATCTAAATTATATATTATGTCTAGAAAAAAGTAAAAAAAGAATGATTTCTTTTTATAAAGAAGAACGATTGGTTATTTGATCTTTATAAGGTGAAGGACTTACTGCTTCTGGATATCCATTCATAGTATTATATGTATTTCCCATACCTTGTAAAATATTTCTAGTTGCATTAGTAATATCATCAAATGGAAACAAACCACCTTTTTGATTTTTTCTACTTTTTCTGCCTTTTTTTCCACCCAAAAGATAACCGCGAGGATTAGGAGTATTTGTCAAAGAGGGTGGACCCAATTGAAAATTTCTCTCTGATATCATGGAAGTTTGCGGATCCACTGGATATGTATTTAATGCAAAATAATTAGATTGACCATCAAGACCAGCAACTCCAGGCCATGTATTGATATTGGAAGTCCATGGAAATCCAACATTGGTTGCAGCTAAACTATTTCCACCACGTTGTTTTTTTCCTCCTTGTTGACCACATTGACTACATCCACTACTACCTCCTTTAAAAAGACCACATCCACAATTTCCACCTCTTAAAACCCTTTTCTTTCGATGAATAGACTTTCTAGTTTTTAATGTTGACTTTTTTTGTTTTCTTACTTTGTTTTTATACGTGTTTTTTTTTACCATGTATATACTACACAGAGAAAAGATTATTCTATATCTACATGAGAGAGAAAGTGTCTTCGACAACACATTTTTGTCATTCCTAATTCATCCAATGTTTCACCTTCAGGTGTTTTTTCCGTCATGTCCTTTGTCAAATAAATAACTTTATCTAGATCTTTTCCATCTTTCAATTTCTTCTCTCGCACCTTTTCTTGATAATAACGATATTTATCGGCAATGACGTTACTACAAGTAAAACAACGCACAGGTATAATCATTTGTGAAATATATATAGTATATAGAATTAATTTTATATCCTTTTTATTTAATGTATTTTTAGAATCAATTTTTTTGGTATTGCTATTGCTATTGCTATTGCTATTGCTATTGCTATGCAAAGAAAAACATTAAAATCAAAAACAATATAAAAAAGACAGAGCATAATAAAGGAGGAATGGACAAAACAATATCATGTGATTTGGTGGGAGGATTGGGAAACCAATTATTTCAAATCTTTGCTACGATTGCATATGCAATAAACAATAATCATAAATTCATTTTTTTTAAAAAAGAGTATTTAGAAACGGGGAGAAAAAGACCCACTTATTGGAATCATTTTTTATCGGCGTTAAACAATTTTACATCCAAAGAAATAAATATTCCCATGACACGGATACAAGAACATCATTTTCATTATGTCAAGTTACCTCCTCCTGCAGATATCAATAAAAATATATTATTGCAAGGATATTTTCAAAGTCATAAATATTTTGAATCACAATATTCTTCTATTTGCAAATTGATTCGATTGGAAAAAATGCAACAAAAAATATTGCAAGATTATGGTGATGATAATGAGGAGGAAGAAGAGGAAGAAGAAAACAATGACGACAACAATGATAATAAACACAACAAAATCAATTTTGATCATTCCATTAGTCTCCATTTTCGTTTAGGGGATTACAAATATTTGCAAGAGTATCATCCCATTTTGAACGTAGACTATTATAAACAGGCGATCCAATACATATTGGATACAACTCATTATTCTTCCTATAAAATTCTTTATTTTTGCGAAGAAGAAGATTATCCAGATGTTGTAAGCAAGATAGACTATTTACAAGAACAATTTCCTTCATGTGTATTTATAAGAATCACCTCGGACATTTCTGATTGGAAGCAAATGTTGTGTATGAGTTTATGTCAACACAATATCATTGCCAATAGTTCCTTTTCATGGTGGGGTGCTTATTTGAATAGACATTCAAACAAAATTGTTTGTTATCCAAGTGTGTGGTTTGGAGAGAAAAAGAAGCACGACAATGTATCGGATTTGTTTCCTTCTTCTTGGACAAAAATAGAGGCGCAACAAGAAAATTACAGCAAATAACGCAAAAACAAAAACCAATTGTTGTAGGGAGGCATGTTTTCTCTCACCAAAAAGAAATGAGATACATTGGAGGAAGAGAACACTATGTCAACAATGATTATTTGGTCATCTTTTACTAAATAATCGTAATGAAAATACAATGCCAGTTTTTGATCAAATGTATTTTTCCACCAATCTATTTTCTCTCGATATGCAAGAAAAAATCCTCCAGCAATGGATGTTTGATCTGCAGGTATAGGTTGTTGTGGCAATCCATATGCATTCTTGTGTTGAATCCTATTGAATAAGGAACGAATATAAGAGGAGTTGTTATTGACCATGGCATAATATATTTTTGTCTTGTCTAGACGCTCTATTTTCTCTCGACAACACCAAGTATCAAAGAGATTGGGATTTTTACTCATGGATTTCATCGTAGTGAAATCGTCGCGAAAATATCCAATGTCACACCATCCATAGAAATCGGTTTTGGGAAAATATTCACTATGCATAGTTTGTGAGACAAAATGGACTTTTTCTGCCCACAACATATTCAATGGCCAATCTATTGTTTCTCTCAACAACCAATTCTTTTCGTGGTTTTTTATCCATTTCTCCTTGTATCTATAATTGTAGAATTGATCCAAAGGTTTAATCACTCGTTTGATGTATGGATTCGATAAAAATGTTTCAATATGGGGACTACTTTCTTCATCACAATAAATGACTAAAAAAAAGTGATTGGTTATAGAGAGAAAATTCTCTATCCAATGCAAATACGTCTCCCTATTGAATTTTGATTTGAACAAATACCAGCAGGTAGAAAAAGTGATGTTGGGTTCTCTCTTTATATGGGTTTGGGGTTGGTTTCGGATTTGGTTTCGTAAATACATATTTCTTATACCTTTTATACAATATGTATTTTTTATTTTGTGTCGTTTTTTCGGCGGTTTAACATCGCCAATGCTTACCACAATCAATGCAACTTACAAATGTGGACATTGGTTCATCCGCACTGCGAGTTTGCAGCTGATAATATGTGCAATTTTTGGAACTGCATTTTTTGCATGTAAAGGCATCCGTGCTTGCTTTGATAGTAGTGTCATATTTTACCTTGTCTCTCTTCATTTTGATTTGAATAAGCGGGTCCCATTTTTCAGGATTCATTTCTTGATGTGTCATAAAGGCGATGACATGACCTTTTATTTTGCCTGATTTAACTCGTTGTAGCAAATGAGAGAAAGAAGTCAAATTAACAAAGATAGAACGAAGTCGGTCGGTATAAATTTGCACAAAATATGGATTGTCCCATTTTCTTACTACTCTTCTGTTCGATGCTTCTTTGAGAGAATAATTGAAAATTCCTTTTTCTAGATTGGTAGTTTGCTTTTCATTTTCAATCAATTTGTTCAATTGTGCAACAACATTTTTTCTAAACGTTTCTGGTTCTTGAATAATTCTCATTTTACAAATAGTTTCTTATGGATACAAATCTATAAGAAACAAATTTTAAATCAATTTTTTGTTTATTGTTTTCTAGTTTTCTAGTTTTCTAGTTTTCTGGTTTTCTGGTTTTCTAGTTTTCTGGTTTTCTGGTTTATTTTTTTTTGTCATCATCATCATCATCAACATCCATGTCATCATCTACATCTGCATCTACATCCACATCCATGTCAACATCATCCTCATCATAAGATTCATAGGATTCTTCCGACAATTCAGATCCAATATCCAGTTCTTCAATATTAAGATCATCCTCTTCCACTACATCTGCATCTGCATCTCCATTTTCCAATTCCGTATCCTCTTCTGTTTCAAAATCATCCTCAAGACATAGATCTGAATCACTATCAACAACAAATCCATCTTTTAAATACCCCGTTTTTGTTTTCTTGCTTTTGTCCATATTGGCCAATTCATCAATTTCATTTTCATCTTCGATACATGTTGAAGCCAAATCTTCAAACCCCCCGAATAATTTTTCATAACATTTTTCCCACAAATCTGCAGTCAAGGATATAGGTAAAATAGTATTATCTAATTGCAATTGATTTCCAAGTATAGCACAAGCACCAAAGAATAATGTATTGTCAATAGGAGGAGGGAAATCGTATTTGTTTTCCGTATTGGCTTTTCCATTTGTCTTGCCATAGACAGAGATCAAATACGTATTTCCATTCAATTTGATTTTCCATTCGGTTTGTTTTGAAAATCCAGTAGAAACTTTGAATCCACATTTTTTAAAGAGTTCCTCTTCTTTGTATTCTTTAATTTGCAGAGGTTTAATTATACCGGTTTTTTCAACGATTAAAATAGCTAAAGGAGACATTGGATTAATTATTGAGTATATCTTTAATTCCTTTTTCACTTTTAACATTTTCAAATCAATTTTTTATTGTAGATAGTGGATAAAAGAGAGAGAAAAGAACAATTGGAAGCGTGTAAAATAAAGCCAATAAATTATCAAATGATTATATATGATCTTTTGGACGCTTCAAACTACTATTATTTCAATTATTTTTATATTTTTGATTCATCATTTGATTCACTTTTTCAAATCCACCTTGACTACTCCCAAAATAAAAGATTTAGTCAATGCACCCATGGACAAGTATGAAAAAATGTACAAGACGATTCAATCTGGAGAGACATCTTCTCTCGGCAATAATGTATCCATACCTATACCAATCCCTATTCCAGATGCAGATGTCATGAAGAACGAATTGAAAAGTTTCTTGAAAAAACAAATGAAAGGTTCAGATTCTGGTTTAGATTTTGGAAAAGGATTAGGATCCGGATCCAACTCTTTAAGCGGAGGGACAGGTTCTACAAATATAGCCATGTTGGATTCCTCCTCTGGTATAGGAAGTTCTTTTGGATCTGCCTTTTAGATTTGGATCTGCCTTTTAGATTTGGATCTGCCTTTTAGATTTGGATCTGCCTTTTAGATTTGGATCTGCCTTTTAGAGAGAACCTTTGAACATCAATATATATTGGAAAAACTATTTAAAGACATTTTATGAAAACAATATATATGCAACCTTTTCGAAAAAACACATCCTTTTTATCCGAATCCGCACAAAATGAAGTATTAAAAACATTTCCACCCATTGAACTTTCTTATGAAAAAATGGTTCATAACAAAGTTTTGCAGGAGAATGGAGTTGTTTTTTCGGCAATACCTCAAGGAAAAAAATTCTTTGTTTATATTCCTTCTTCCTCTTCTCCCTCTTCTTCTTCTTCTTCTACGTTTCTATTAGAAATTGCAGAAAACAAACAAATTCGTTCTATTCAAAAATCTTCTCTCCATTTACCATTGGCAGGAAATGCTGTTTTTTACGGGACTCTCTTTTATTCCCATGGAAAATCTTGTTTTTCTATTGAAGATGTCCATTATTATGAAAACAAACATGTAGGTCGTATGTCTTTTTTGAATAAATTGAATATTTTTGCGGATTTTTTTGCCAAATACAATGAAACACAAAATCAAGACATTTTCTTTCGACTTCCTATTCTCTCTACTCATTTGCAAGGAATACAAGAAAGAATACAATCCCTTCCTTATAAAGTTCATCATATTGATTCTTATGGAAAAGATGGTAAAAAATATATGATTCCTATTCCTATTTCTACATCTCCTTCTCCTTCTCCTTCTGATATCCAGATCAATACCAATACCAATGCCAATACTAATACCAATACCAAAATAAATATCAATACATCAAAAGAACGTATATTCCATGTCAAACCAGATAGTCAAAATGACATTTATCATTTGTATGTTTACGACGAGTCGCAGAAAAAAGAAGTCTTTTTTGATATAGCCTATATACCATCATATACCTGCAGTGTGATGATGAATAAAATATTCCGAAAAATTAAAGAAAATGCTAATTTGGATTTGCTAGAAGAAAGTGACGACGAAGAAGAGTTTGAAAGTGAAGACCCACATAAATTTGTAGATTTGGACAAATCATATAATATGTTGTGCGTGTATAATCACAAATTCAAAAAATGGGTTCCTGTAAGAATAGCAAATACAAATAAAAGATAAGAATAGCAAATAATATAAAAGAGATAAAGAATATGATTATTATTGAAAGACATGGGACATCATTTTGGATCGGATAATATCATTTGTCTTGAAATTGATTAATTCATCACAACTTTTTTGTGCCATTTTGTTTTTGGGTTTCAATATAGTGATGCGAACAGAATAAAGTTGTTTACTTGATTTTCCTGTAAATCGAAACAATGAAAAATGGCCTTTATAACCAATCACTTCTTTTTCTAATCTAAACATGATGTAAATTGTTTTTCCATCTACATCATTAATTTCTTCATACCATTGATTTTTTGTTTTTTCTACAGAATTTGAAAAAGAAAATTTCATATCAAGATTCGATATTAATGAAGGCATTTGAAGTAAATTTCCAACGTGGATTTGTAATAAATTAGTAATATCTTCACTTAGATTTAAAATATCCACCTCCGCACTTTTTTTATGAATTGTTCTAGACAAATTTTCATCTTTACATAAATGCCATAAAGGTATACTTTCATCTACTTCTTCTTTTGGAAGAGGCATTTTTTCTAATTCATACAACATACTTTGAAACGATCCACAAGGAAAGGGTAAAACCTTGATCTTGTTTTCTTTGATTACATTTGTATCTGAATAACTAGATACCTTTCCATCACTGCAATTGTGACAATTTACGATTTCATATTTCCCTTGTAGATCAAAGGTGCTGAAAAAATTTCTATATTTCCATAAAGACATTGTGTCTAAACAAACCAAACATTCAATACGATTGCATACTTCTGTAATGTGTTTTGATTTTGCAAGAGTAATGTGTTTGTTGTCTGTATTCTCTTTGACATAATTCATGAAAGATTCCTTGAATTCTTCATAACTTATTTTTTCAGAATCAAAAGCTGGACTTGTCATAAAATGATGAAATATTATTTTATTTTTTGAAAATCTATCTATCTATATATATATATACCATGTCCAATTATCAATTTCCACCCAATCAACAAACCTATCCATTTAGTAATACGGATTTAAAACTGGTCAATTCTTACGCGATAAACGACCCAAGTCAATTTGGAAGCAATGAAACGAGTAAACAATTTGGATTACCCGTACCGCTGAATAATGTACAAGCAGCCAATTCGTTCATTCCAGGAGTAACAAAAGGAGGCGCAAAACACAAACACAAAAGAAAAGACGTGAATAAAACCTTGAAACAAAAAATTAATAATATAGTGAAAAAGTATAAGATGGGCAGCAAAAAATCAAAGATGAGTCTATTGAAAAGATTAAAGAAAAGTGTTGGATTAAAAGGAGGAAAAAAGGGAAGCAAAACAATGCGTAAAAGTAAAGGTGGAAAAAGTTATGGAAAAAAACATGGTGGCACCAAAAAACATGGAAAAAGTAGAAAAATGCATGGGAAAATGCATGGAAAAATGCATGGAGGTGTAGGATCACTATTCTATCAACAATATGGCAGTGATATTCCCAACACGGGAATCTATTCTACGGGAGCCCCTCCTGCCTTACCAGCAAGTCAATTAGCTCTAGCCAATCCACCACCATATCAAGCTTTAGGAACCAATAACGGGGTCTGCATAGACAGTTACAATCATTTTACCAACAAAGGATTTCAAATTTAAATATATAAACATTTTACATCATTGAAAATTTAATAGAATTATATCTTTTACACCTTTTAGAAAAAAGGTGTAAAACAAAAAGAAGATCAGCATGTAACCAAGCAGATAAAAAGGTAATAACTCCTGTAGACTAGTTCCCTGCAATAAATGAATTCAAATTTACATAACTCTGTTTCGACGCTCCTGATTGATAATTACATGTTTTTGGTTCGCCATTTTTATTGAACGTAACCCAATCCAATCCATGATTATCCAACTTATCACACAAACAAATTGCTTTTGAAGGATTATTTGGATCCACCGAGCAAATTTTATTCATGCAATTCAAATTTACTGCTTCGGGAGGACATGTTTGCAAATGATAACCCATTTTTGTAATAACTGGGCTAAAGTCGGAAAAAATAACTTCTTGTCCGGATTTCGATGTATAAGGTTTTATTTTTTCACAATCGTTATTCCCAACACTATAATTGACTCCATTCGCAACATCACACATGCAATAAGCTTTTGAATCGTCATATGGATTGGGAATACATTTTGCAGCAGGACACAATCCAAATTTCATATTACATTTTATTGTGTCACTACTTTTGCTCATGTTTTTGCTCATATATTTGTATATTACATATACTGCAAAAATAGCAAGAATGAAAATGACGCCTAAAAATAAAAACTTTGTTGACAATTTCTTTGAAGCCATTCTTTATATCTCTTTATACAATAAATCACTTTGAACAATATATTTTTGTCGGCACTTGAAATACGAGTTGGTCTAAGCATCGCGTATTATTTTTTCAATTTAATCAAACATTTTCCAGTTAACTCCGTGGCATCCTCTTTCTCTCTTTCTTCGTTATATACTTTGTTAGAACAATCTCCTTTATTGGACATTGTAGGATTGTAAACCACTTTCCAACCCGTAGTATCTGCAGTATACTCAGTGCTTGTGCAATAAATGATTTTATAGTCTTCTTTTCTATAAAATGTTTTTCGTTTCTGCCATTGGTTTTTGAAACAAGCGTGTTTGTCAATGATATCAACAACTATGGGTTGGCTATGTCTTTCTCTCAAAATACGACCCACGCTTTGTGTAATATCTGTCTTGGGGGTTGCCATGATAAGGGTAGTCAACGTTTTGATATCCAATGCTTCCGCCGCCATGGAATACGTAGCAATCACTATTTGTTTGCTTTCTGTTTTCTTCAATGCTTCCTCTTTCATACCACCCACATAGTATCCACATGTCGCAATCTCTCGATGAACGATGGCATCGTAAAAATATTTCAACAAACATCGATTGTGTGCCAATATCATAATCTGCTGCTTGTCATTTTCTCTCAACAAATCAATCAATATCCGCAAAACAAACTCGGAACGATGATTGAAACTACACAATTTGGATATCATAGTGCTGTGCATGACATTTCCGCGATAATCATATTTGATCTCATTGAATTCTTCGTCTCCAGAAATATATTCCATGGCTCTTACTATCACCGGATGTTTGTCGTCTCGCGTTCCCTTGTAGACCACGTCTCCCAAAAACATTTTGAATATTTTGGTTGTCCCATCCTTTCTCTCCATCGTTGCCGAGAGACCTAGCATATACCGGGTCACTATTTTGAAAAGAGCACAGGAAAAGACTTGACTACTAATATGATGCACTTCATCAATGATAGTCAACCCAAAACTTTCAAACATGGTATCAGGATAGTCTTTCATGGAGAGAGATTGCAACATTCCAATCACAATGTCTTTGTTGTCAATGTCTATGATTTGCCCTTGGATTTTCCCTACACGTGCAGTAGGTAGGAATTGATGTATTCTCTCAATCCATTGATTCATCAAGAATTCTTTGTGGACGATAATCAAGGTTTTCTTTTTGATTTGCGAGGATAGGTAGAGAGAAATCGTAGTTTTGCCCCCACCACAGAAGAGTTCAATCAATCCACCTCCACCTCCACCTCCCGTTTGTATATGCTTCATATAGGTTTCCACCACTGGCAGCTGATTTTCTCTCAAGGAACCAGTAAAAGGAATATCAATCGCTTCTCCATCCGATATTTTCATTTCTTTTGCAGGACCATACACACGTTCTCCGTAAAAACGCGGAATATAAAATTTGTTGGCTGACTCACGATAGACTGGATAGGTTATGGATTCTTGCATTCCCATACCTCCTTGGGTAAAAGGTTTTGCCGTCAATTCGTTTTTAAGCGTAATTTGCTGTTGATCCGTCAATTCTTTTTTCAAAAGAGTATATCCTTTGTTTCCAATGTAGGTATTCATTTGTTTATCATTCATGATATAATAATTATATTATGAATAGAAAACCTTAAATCAATAAATCAATCAATTTTTTTCTCTATTTTCAAGGTTCAAAGGTTCAAAGGTTCAAAGGTAGCAATCCATGCAAAAAAATAATATATAAATATGATATATATATGGCGCCAACAAATATAAATCGATCTTTAGATAAGGCAACTTCTCAAATGTTTTCCATGAAAGAAAAAGGAAATGTAGGACAAATTGTCTTGTGTATTATTTTGATTCTTTACTTGATTATGGACTATAAAACTCCTGAACCTCTTGCAGGATGGGTTGATTCCATGGTGGGTAAAATCATTGTCGTCGGCCTGTCTCTGGTTTTGTTTGCTTGCACCAATCCCGTTTTAGGTTTGATTGGATTCTTTGTTGCTTATGAATTGATTCGTCGTTCAGCAGTGACAACTGGCACGGATGCTCTTGCCAAATATTTGCCCACAGAAAAGAAAAAGCAGACCAATTTAACCATGTATAACCAATTTCCCTATACTTTAGAACAAGAAGTGGTTCATAAGATGGCACCTCTTTGCATGTCCAATCCTCTTCGCGATCCATCATTCAAACCAGATCAATCACAAACCTTTCATGCAGCCCCTGTGGATTACAAAGGTGTAGTATAAAACAACACGTATTTTACATGCCCTTCATGCTTGAAAGAAACATACTGGTTACAAATAGAATGACGGCAAAAACAACGGCAAATAGAATGAAAACAAAATAGGGATTAGAAAGATACATCATTACATCATTGTTTACTGCTGGTTTGAGAGAAGTGGATACTAGTTGAGTATCTTCAGATGCGTCAGTAGGGCGACAATCAATGTAAATCTCGTCACCTGATTCAGGCGATTTTATAGAAGGGCCATTGTTATTGACAAACAAATCATATTTGCCCTCTATAGGTGGAGAGTGGTAAGGCACTATTTTTTGCAAAGTAGAAATAATATTGTTAGGAAGAACAATCGCATTTTCTATTCCATAAACAACCCACCACAATGGCACACCAATATTAAAATCAGTAGATTGATAGCTATAAAAAGGTTTCATGGGCACAAGATCATTCAATGAAAAGGCGTTGATGTGAGACGTTGATTCTCCTCTAGAGGGTGCTCCAGTAGATACTGCATTGATAATATTGGTGAGTATATTGGTGCTATTGAGGTTTCCAGAGGTGGTCAATGCATTGGATTGGCTTATTATAGGAATACAAACTACCAACATATTTCCCGAGGTGCTTCCTGTAACAGGTATATGTTCTATGATTATTTCTGCATCTACTTGTTTTCCATTGAATTGATGGAGAGAAGGAGTAAAGATTGTGATTTGTGAAATATTGTATTGAATATCATTGAATAAGACAGGTGGAGTATTGGACGGGTCATAACTCAAAGATATTTGTGTTCCATTGTTGGTTGCAGTGCATGTATTGGTGGTTGGATATTTGAAATAATAATTGCATTTGCTATTGCACGTTCCTGCTATCTTACTGGATGCAATATTCATATAATTTGGTGTAGTTGTTGTCATTCACTTATAATATATAAATAAAAATATTTTTATTTATATATACATACAATGAAACTGACTAAAGGGAAAATATCAAAAATTATGAAAAAAAAAATACAGACTATGAAAAAATACAAAAAAAAGACGGGAAAAAAGGGGAAGAGTCGAACTATGCGACGTGGTAACAAATATCCCCATTTAGCAAATATGACATTGAAACGATTAAAAGGGGGTGAACCGGAACTACCGGGTCTACCAGGTCAAGATGAAAGTAATGTAATAATTGATGAAACTCAAGCTCAAGGTAAAACAGATACTATTCCGACACCACCTCCAAAACCACCTAGACCAATTAAAAAAGTAACATTAGATGAACTGAGAGATGCTGCAAATTCAATACTATCTGTTGATAAAGAACAACCATTTTCAGAAGCACAACCACTAGAGCCTACTACAGATACAATAGTAGATCAAAAACAAGATATGCAAGTACCTACTACTTTAAATACAATAGTAGATCAAGAACAAGATCTGCAAGAACCTACTACAGATACAATACCTACTACTACAATAGTAGATCAAGAAGATCTGCAAGAACCTACTACAGATACAATAGTAGATCAAGAAGATCTGCAAGAACCTACTACAATAGTAGATCAACAACAAAAGCCTACTATAAATACAACAGAACAGCAAGTACTTACTGCAAATACAATACCAGAGAACCAAGCGCAACTAAACCAACAACAAGAACAACTAAACCAGCAAAAAGAGCAACAACAAGAACAATTAAATGTATTAGGAACAATTCAATCTGCATTGAGTGATTTAACAAAAAAAATAGAAAGTTATGAAGAAGAAAACAACAAATACAAATTGGCAAATCCTCCTTCTTTAACAGAAGCATCCAATACTATTTTGAAATATGTAAGTGGGGAAATTGCTAAAAATTTGTCTACGGACAAACCTTATCCACAAGACTCTGAAATAGCTATTCCTAATGCTGCTTACACAGAAGCTCAAAGTAATGTTTCTCCAGAAAAAAAATCATCTTATTCAAGTTTTACTAATGCAAAAGAGAAGGCAAATAATTTATTCTCGAATTTCTCATCTCGATTTACACAAAAAAAAACTCCAAATTCGTAAGCAAAAAAACTAAAACAAAAACAAAAAATAATTATATATCGAGTATATAATTATATTTATATGGCTACAGAAAATTCACATCTATCAAATTCATCAGATCAAATAATTTCAACAAAAACAAAAGGAAATCCAGATTTTCAAACATTTTTAGCCAACTTGAGTGCTTCTGATGCTAGACATGATCTGGGTGATGTGATTTCATTTAATGATAAATCAGGACAAAAAAATATAACATCTTTTTTTCAAAAAGGAATACCACTAGCAAATTCGACTACATATGATGAAAAAGGATCACTAGAAGCAGTAATAGTAACTAAAGGTAATCCAGGTGAAAAATTTAAAGGTGCTGTAAATGTTGCAACTTCTGTTACAACTCAATCAACTATATATGGAATAGGTTATACAAATAATAATGAAAAAATACCATTGTATAATTACAATGTTGTAAAATTTGCAATGCCTACTTATGATGAAAAATTAAACAATAATCCATTCAAAACTACTTTTTTTCAAAATACAGGTTTAGGAGGAGATACCGGAAATGCTGCATTTATAGTTGATTTCTCTCAACATCATTTTATGGAAAATCTTTCACAAAGTAAGGATACCACATATAAAATTCATTATTTAATGACTTCGGAAACAGTGAATGATCCTGCAGGAAAACAAAATATTCATAATAAAACTTTATTCAATAGTGGCAATGGAATGATCTCTTATGTACAAACAGATATTGATCCATTATCTTATACTAAATTCAATCCATTTGAACCCAATCCTGCAAATAATTTTTTTTCCAAGTATGATTTTACATTGTCCCCTTTGAAAAATGTGTATACAAAGAATAAAGGACAAGTATCCGAAAAATTAATTACTACCTTGGATATTAAATATGATGCTGGCAATAATAAACCCTTATCCGATACTATTGATGATAGCAAAGGTGAAAATAGCAATAAACAAGTAATGTCCTATTTGCTTAGTATTTTATTAAAAGTAAAAAATAATTTACTACCACCATTGGATACTTTTAATTTAAATGCAAAAATTCAGCAAAAAAGAGGCGGAGATTGGTTTCAAGCATTGTGTTGTTTGGACGTCAAAAATCGTACTTTTACACAAATTTTACCAGAAGAAAAAGAAGGAAGAATACCTAAAAAAATTCCATCTTGTCCAGTTTATTTTGTGACGCATGATCAAATTGCTGTTGCGTATGCTTTGTTGAATGGGAACAATGTCATTTATATTGGTACTGAAGAAAAAACAAATTTTATTTATGTGTTGAAAAATTCTGCTGATCCAACATTACAAGGTTCTGGAAAATCAATTGAACAAATTTTATGGGAAGGGATGAAAGATAAATGGGAAAATACTACACTTTATAATGCAATCATTTATGCTCAAAATTATGTTGAATTGAGAGAAAACATAGTAAAAGAAGAATGCGGTAAATTTAATAAACAAATATCTGAAATAAAAACATTTATCGATGAAATAGCAATTATTACTAATAATAATACTTTAATAGATAAATTGAAACTTCTTTTTACAAGTGCTGTTCGTTTAATGTTTATAAAAATAAATTTGATAAAGGTTGAAAATCAACTTAAAATAGTTGAAGAATATGCAAAAATAAATGATGCTAATAAAGCTGAAACAAAATTAAATATAGATGATTTAAAGTTAATAAATTTAAATGAATTAACTACATTAGATACATTAAAAGAAAAAAAAGAACAAGAAAAAAAAGAACAAGAAAAAAAACAGAAAATCAATGAATTGAGTAAAAGTTTGAATACTATTAAAGGAATTCAAGATAAATTTTATGGTGATGTTGCAAACAACAAAATAGATTCGATACAAACAGGTATTAAAAATTGGATAGAACAAAATATAAAAAAATTAGATGTTTATAGAGCAGCAAATAATTTGTTTCAGGGAAGCGGTACTGATATTCTTTCTAAAGGTGAAACGGATAAATTACCATTTTGGAAAAGATTTTTAAATTTAAAGGTATCCAAAAAACCTGAATCCATAGGAGAATCGTATGTCAATGACAGATATATTTTTCTACCCTTTATCCAAACACTGGATTATGATAAAAAGAAAAATATTCTTGATCTTTTGATCTTATTAAAAGGTAAAATGAACTATAAAATAACAGAAACAAATGTTATTAAAAGAAAAGGAAGAACATCAACAATAGATATATTTTATAATCGATTAGCCAACCTTATTTATGAGTCAATGGTATTTCTTAATAATGAAAAAGAAGGACAATTGAATACTGATATTTTTTGTACTACTCCTCCAAATATAACAGAAACTGCAAATATAACAGAAACTGCAAATATAACAGAAACTGCAAATATACAAGATCCTTTTTTTGGAGAGATAGATTTATTGTCTACTGATAACAACATAGTATCAGAAGATTTGTATGAAATCAGTAAATTAAATGAAGGAAAAGTTTCCAATACAACAGAAGATATTAAAGATGGTGATGAAAATAATGTAGAACTGCTAGATGATATAGAATCTAATGTGGATGCTTCTAGTATATTGGGTATTAATGATATTAATAATTTAAATAAAGTGAGAACATTATCATCCAATCTATTTGGAGGAGCATATAATATTGACCTAAGTAACAAAGACTCAATAATATGTGATGTAAGTATTCCACAAGTTACCTACACTTTATTAACTCATATTTTATTGAATAATACTGATATTCTTACTACTTATACAAATAATATAGTTAATATCAAAAAAAGTGATGAAGGTGTTGACATTAATTATATAGAACCAGAACCAGAACCAGAACCAGAACCAGGACAATCAGGTGGTGCAAAGGATGAAGTAATGAAAGATTTCAGTTTGGGATTTCATCCCTTATTACCTATTTACATGATTTTATCACCCTTTTATTATAGTTTGGGACCCAAATTAGAAAGTCATCCATATTATGATTCTTATATTGCTTATTTCAATATTTTAGAAAAAATGAGCAATGTTCTAATGGATGATTATTTGAATGATGAAACGGAAATGACTACAAAAGTAGCTTCATATTATATCGGGTTTGCTTTAAAAGCTCTCTTATTTACATCCAATACATCTAGCAAAATAAGTGATGCAATATTGGAAATAATAGGTATAGAACAAACGGATAGTTCCCATTATTTTACAACATTTTCATTGAAAAATGATTCCTTTGCAAATTTAATCACAGGATCAATTCTCTTGAATGATGCAGAAGAAGAAAACAATATAAAAATGTTACAAACAGAAATGTTCAGACAATACATCAATGAAGAAGTAAATTTGAAAGAAATGTTGCAACAAGAAACGGGTCCGGCTCCTCTAAATATGGAACAACTTCAAAACAACTTGTATGCACTCATGTATAAAATAGTGACCAAAATCAACATAGATCGAGGAACTCCAGAAAACAATATTTTCCCTGCTACTCTCCCTGCCGTTGTTTTTCCAGAGATGCAAGAAGAACCAGAACCAGAACTAGAAAAAGATTCACAAATGTCTGATTTGACACAATCTACACCTATACATGGTATTACACCTAAAGAACGTCTTGCAGCAATGGAAAGACAACAAGAACGTATAAAATCTTCTTCACAACAAACAACTCCTAAAAATATGTCTGGATTAAGACCTGATATTCCCTTATCAAAGAGAACAGGGACTCTAAGTGATCTAGAAAAAGATAGTCCTACAGGATCAGTTTATTCTACATCATCTACTTCAACCAACTCAAGTGGAGTTAGAGGTAGAGGTGGTAAAAAAACCATCAAAAAGCGATCCAAACGATCCGTCCATAAAAAAACATACAAACGTCGTAACAAAAACCAATCATAAATACGGAATTACAAATAAGGAATGTATTGGATAGTGTCATTGTCATACATGGTCACACGAAATCCCTGATTGTATCCTTGCACAAAAACGACATCGCCACCATACAATCGATCGCAACCATATTCTCCCGTGCAAGATTTCTTTTTGCGAATAATCGGTAATTTTACACTATTGCTTTTGTCTGTCATCGTGTAATAATTCCAGGTATCTCTCCCCAAATTCAAAGGTCTTCCTAGTAAGGCCAGAATTTTCCCGGCTGCAGGAGATTTGGCATTCATGGGTGTTAAAATACCTACTTGACGATATTCGGTATTGACAATATTTCTGTTGGTGCTAACATTCACTGGTATTCCAATGGGACCACCGCCTCTTGTCGGTCCGTAATATCCTCCACCTCCACCAACACCCATACCACCACCAAAATCGAGAGAAGGAACCAAATATCTCTCATCTCTCAAAGGAGGAACATATGGATCAAGTAATACATCTGCTGGGAAATTGTTATAGGGGACATTGGGAACAAACGCAGGATAAGCAGGTCCTAGTCCTAGTCCAGGACTTAGACTAGGTCTCTCTTCAATCACCACCTTGGTATTGTTTGCTTGTTTGAATTGAAGATACAAGAAATATCCGGTAAAAAATAGCACAATAAGAAGAAACACAATAGTCATGTTTTCAATACAAATAAATCCAGGTGGACAATATTTGAGTTTTATTTGCTTTAGTTGCTTCATAATATATATTATTAGTTATTATATTTTGAAACCAAAAAATGTTATAGGTTAGACTAGACTTTCAAACTTATTCTGTTTAATTTGTATTAAATGATTTGGCGAGAGAAGCAATTCCACCTAAATTTTTCATATCAAATCCTTGCAATAATCCTTTGGCTTGTTCTAACAAGGGGGACATGGATTTGATGGCGCCTGCTAATTCTAATTGTTGTTGCATCAATACTTGTGTATCACTGGTTAATTGTTTGATTCCATCACTTTCCAACAATTTATTCAAATCCGAATACGCATCCTCAATCGTGGAAGCATAATCAATTCTGTTTTTTTTACCATTCATGAATTTTTCGGTGATTGGAGTAGATGCGGGTGTGGGTGCAGGTGTAGTAGATGTTGTCGATGGTTTTTTATCTGTTGTTTTTTCTGCAGAGGTAGAAGATGTGGCGGTAGAAGGTGCGGCGGTAGAAGGTGCGGTGGTAGAAGTTGTAGGGGTAGCCGGACTTGGACTAGAACTGGGAGTATTTGTAGCACTTGGCATAGTAGGAGTAGCAGGAGTAGCACTAGTAGCAGGAGTAGTAGTAGCAGAATCACTAGATTTTTGAGTATCCAATCCTTCCTTTACTTTTTTACCCATCATGAAAAAACTCGTCAATACTAAAGGGACGGAAATGACAACAATCATATTTTGGTTGAAATAATGTGTGACATATCCAATCAAGACAAATACTGCAATAGAAATTAAATTTCCTGTGATTAAATAGCCGAACAAAGTAATTATTGCTAAAAAGAATACAAAATACAAGACATATTTGTTTTCCAATGCTTTTCCTAATACTTTTTCTATCGTTTTGTTTGTCTTTTCAAATGATTTGCTAGAAATTTTCATTTATATATTACAATGACAAAAAATAAAAATTGAAATAGAATAGAAGGATATATTTTATTGTATTCATTATAATAAAATACATTATACATTGAAAATGGTGTTTCATCTAGCCATATGTGAACTATTCAATGATAAAATACATGGATATGATGAAATGAGTGACCCAAATATATTGGGACATTATTTAGTGATGGAAAAATTAGATTATGCGGAAGAAGAGTTTGATGAGTATGTAGAGGACGTTTTATATGTTCAAAACATGAAATACGACATCTTTCATAATTCACATCATTTTCATGTATATAAACATCCTATTATTCGCAATTATAAACACATTATTTCTAGAGAAGAGTATTTGAAAATAGATATAGTAGAATGTCATTATTTGTCTGGAGGAGAATGTGTCGCCGTTTTGAAAACATTTTGGTTAAAGATTATTCAACGCAAATGGAAAAAAATATATCAATTGAGACAGATATGTATGCAAAAAAGAAGAAAGATTGACAATTTACGATATCGTGAACTTCATGGACGATGGCCCTACGAATGCATTTTACCTCCGTTTCTTTTGAAAAGTTGATACGGGAAGTTAATACGAAAAGTTAAGACGAAAAGTTGAGACGGAAAGTTGACACGATAATTTAGGAACGATTTTTCGATTTCGTATTTGATTTTGTATTTCGTTTGGTGAGTTTGGAAAATCGGGCAATATATCCTCCTTTTTTCGATTTTTTATCGCGTTTTTTCATTGTTTTTCCTTTTTTTCTTCTCAATTTTCCTCCTTCTGCAACATTTTCAAATCGTGGAGCAAATTCTCTTCCCGATATGGATTGACCGCTTTTACTAATAGGATTTGGATTGAATCGTTGTTGTAATGGAGGTCCTTGAATAGGTCCTTGTTGAAAAAGAGAACTTTCAGGTGTAGGTGTAGTGGGTCTACTTCTAAATTGATTTAAAACAGCATCAAAACCTGTATTTCTATTGGGTGGAGTAAAAGAACTAGAACCAGGACCAAAACCAGGACCAAAACCAGGACCGCCTTGAGAGGAGGATGCATTTATCTGTTGTAATGAACCTAATATATCGCTTAATTCTCTCTGGATATTTTGTAAAGCATTTATATTATCGGGATTTTTAACATTCATAGTAAACCCTTCGATGGCTCTTACTGCTTCATTTAGCTGTTGTTGTAATTCTTGTTTCTGACTTGGATCACTCACTTTGCTTATCAATATTTTAATATTCTGTATTTCTTGTTTGATTAAAGATATCATGTTATTGATTCCATCAATTATTTTCTTTATGTCACTATGGTTAATATTGATTTCAGCTTGAAGTTGTTGTAATGCTTGATTGATTACATTTGCAGGATAGTAAGACATAGTAATAATTTGTATATATTAAATAAATATAAAAATTATTTTTTGAATAAAATAGAAAAAATACTACTACTTTTTCTTAGTTTTCTTTGTTTTTTTGCTTTTGTTTTATTATGCTTGATTGCTTTTCTTTTGATAGTTCTTTTCTTCCTTTTTCCACCACGTGTAGCACCACTAATACTAGAATTGGCAGTTCTATTGATTTCTACCAAATCACCCAAAATGATTCCTAACTCATTTCTAATTTTTTCCAATTCTCCTATATTCGGATCTTGTCCAAGCATATTCGCATATTGATTAATAGTATTAATTGCGTCATCCAATTGTTTCTGTAATGCATCTCTTTCAGTATTGTCGGATATTCTTGGCAATAAATTTTTAATCAAATTAATTTGTTCTTTAATTTTAACGATAATAGTATTAATCTCATCAATTAATTTTTTAATATTCTCTCTATTGGATTTGATTGCATCACCTAATCTTTTTAACGCAATAGTTATATTTGGCGTTGGTCCTTCTGTGGGTCTTGGTCCTGGTCCAAAGGGTGTTCCAAATTGTGGTTGAATGGGTCCTCCAACAGGTCTTCCTATGGTTACTGGTAATGGTCGTTGTGGTTTTGGTGGTGGAAATGGGCCAAATGGATTCATATTAATTATATATTACATAAATATTATTTTTGTTTTCAAGCAGAAGTAACCTTGTTTATACTTCTGGTTTTGGTTCAACTATATTGTCCAATGATTTCTTAATTTTCTGAATTTCTTGCAAAATTCCGCCTTGTTCTTTGATAATGTTTTTCAATTCTTCCTCTGTCAAATGGGTATTTCTTTTCAATTCTTCCGTATGTTTATAAATGTCTTCTATTGCTTTTAATTCTTCCTCCTTTTTCTTAACTATGTATTTGTAATAGATCATATAATCATTTCGCACATTTCCCAAATATTCATTTTGTTTCATGGCTTCACTCAGTGCTCTTTTCTTCTCTAAAAGCAGTCTCCTTTTTCTCTCTATTTGTTTTTCTATATTCTCCATACAAATATCTCTCTCTGCCAAGCTGGATGGCAATTCATACACAGCCAAATCCAATATATCTGTATCTTCCATTTGAATACTGGTGATATTTTTTTTGCCCCTTTTATAAAAATTATTCAAATACTTATTATATATTTTTTTGAAATTATATAAAATCTATCTATTATATTATTTAGGAATGTCTAAGAACACAATTGAACCTTTACTTACCCCTGACGATAATCGCTTTGTCATGTTCCCCATTCAACATCAAGATGTGTTTGATATGTATAAGAAACAAATTGATTGTTTTTGGAGGGCCGAAGAAATTGATTTGTCCAAAGATATGAACCATTGGGACACCTTGCATGAAGACGAGAAATTTTTCATTTCCATGATTTTGGCGTTTTTTGCTGCGAGTGATGGCATCGTTTTGGAAAATCTGGCAGTGCGTTTTATGAATGATGTGCAAGTATCTGAAGCCAGAGCTTTTTATGCTTTCCAGATTGCCATGGAAACCATTCATTCACAGGTATATAGTGTATTGATTGAAACATATATTAAAAACGGAGATGAAAAAAACAAGCTCTTTCATGCGATCGACAATTATCCTTGCATCAAGAAAAAAGCAGATTGGTGTAAACGTTGGATTCATGACAATCGCAGTTCGTTTGCGACACGATTGATTGCCTTTGCTTGTGTCGAGGGAATCTTTTTCTCGGGTGCCTTTTGCTCTATTTTCTGGTTGAAAAAGCGGGGATTGATGCCAGGACTCACATTTTCCAATGAATTGATCTCTCGAGATGAAGCATTGCATTGTGAATTTGCCATTTTGTTGTATTCTAAATTGCAAAAGAAAGCCGCCAAAGCCCGCGTTTATGAAATCATCAAAGAGGCCGTAGAAATTGAAAAAGAATTTATTTGTGATGCGTTGCCATGTCGTCTCATTGGAATGAACGCCGATTTAATGTCGCAATATATTGAATTTGTGGCCGATCGTTTGGTAGTGCAACTGGGTTATGATAAGATTTATAATACGGCGAACCCACTGGATTGGATGCAGTTGATCTCAATCGAATCAAAAACAAATTTTTTCGAGAAAAAAGTATCAGAATATGCCCTCGCCGATAAGAGTAAAACAGAGGATATATTCGAATTCAATGCCGATTTTTAAAATAAATTGTTCTAAAAACAATATAAAGATAAGATATTATAAGATGTTATAAGACAATGCCCAAAATTGCATCCGACTATTCGAAAACAATCATCTATAAATTATGCTGTAATGATCCAAATGTTGAAGAAATGTATATAGGTCATACAACGCATTTTATCAATAGAAAAAATCATCATAAATCATGTTGTAATAATGAAAATGATAAAAATTACAATCGATATGTATATGCTTTTATTAGAAATCACGGAGGTTTTGAAAATTGGAATATGATTCAAATTGAACAATTTCCTTGTAATAATAAAAGGGAAGCAGAAGCAAAAGAAAGGGAATGGATTGAAAAATTAAAACCATCATTAAATACGAATAATCCTTATGCCATGTGTGTAGAAAATCCTGTTCAATACAAAAAAGAATGGTATGAAGAACACAAAGATGAAATTTTGGAAAAAAGCAAAGAAAATTATGAAGAAAACAAAGAATCAAAATTAGAATATCAAAAACAATATACCCAGCAGAATAAAGAAAAAATTAGTGAATATAAAAAAATATACAATGAAAAAAATCATGAAAAAATAAAAGAACAAAAAAAAGAATATAGACAAGCAAACAAAGAATATTATTCAAATTATTTCAAAGAATATCGTGAAAAAAACAAAGTGATACTAAGTGAAAAAAAGAAAGAATATATTGAGAAAAATAACGAAGCTATCAAAGAAAAAAAGAAAGAATGGTATCAACAACGTGCTAAAAAAGAGAAAGAAGAAAAAGAAAAAAGAAAACAGGAACAAGAAATGAAACAACAAGAAGAAACAGAAGAAGAGAAAATAGAAAAAGAAAAACAATTGCAACTCAAAAAACAAGAACAAGAATTGTATAAAAAACAAAAGAGAAAAGAGTGGAATGAAAAAAACAAGGAAAAACTCAAAGAACAAAAAAAAATGTATTATGACTCACACAGAGAACAAATTTTATTACAATCCAAAGAATATCTAGAGAAAAACAAAGAAAAAATAAATGAAAAACAAAAAAAATATTATGAAAAAAACAAAGATAAATTATTAGAAAAGATTACTTGCCCATGTGGTTCAATCATAAGTAAATCATGTATGCATGAACATAATAAAACCATAAAACATATTGAATTCATGAAAAAGAATACGGAAATAGAAACAAATCAATCTATAGAAAATGCCGATTTTTAGAGCTTTAAAAATTGATTTAACCTCTAATCTACTGAAGTGGTTAGATCTAACCACACATTATATTACAAGAAGACATATCCTCACGAAAAAAGCTATCGTATTTTTCTGAATAAAATTCACTATTTTTCAATCAGTGGATTAGAGGTTAAAAACAATATAAAAACAATATAAAATTTTTATTATATAAACAAATAACTAAAGTATGGAAGATAATATTATACGCAAATATCCAACAATAAAAGATGAAAGATTATATAAAGATAGATATACTAAAGAAGATTTTGAAAAATATAAAGAAATCACAAAATCAATTGAAAATTATGAAAAATGGAAGATAGGAATAAACTATAAAACTAATAGAAAAATAAAAATTGGAGAGAAAAAACATATTCAATTTGGGTATGAAAACTTTTACATTAAACACGGAACATTATATAATGATTATTCATATATACTATTTACTAAACTGGATGGTATAAATATTGACTCATATATTAAACATACTGAAAAACTTAAAGAGGAAATACTTTCATATAATGAGGAAATACTTTCACATAATGTAAAAATAAATGAGCTTATATGTAAAATAAATAAACTTGAAAAATGGAATGATTTTATAGAATTTGAAGGACTAAAATATGGTATTCAAAAAATATACAATAATATTCATCGTGAGAATGATTGTAATGGAAATATAAATGAAACCAAAGTATGTGTTGGAGAATGTAGAGAATGTAGAGGCAGTACATCATTTACAGAACCTTGTAGATGTGTATACAAAACAAATATAGAATGTGTAAAGTGTGGGTATAAAGAATAAATTATTCGGTATGTTTCTTTGTTTCACAATGCCGTGTAAATAATATTTCTGCATATGTTCCAAAATCACATTATCTTATAATAATATTTAAATTCTTTTTTATCTCGTCATTATATATCAAAAAGTATCATACATGAAATTTTCAAAAAAAATCATTTATTTTTCTATTTTCGTCCTTTTCTCTCTATTGATCTTTGGTTTGTTTTATTCGTATCAATATGCAATGGATTCTCCTTATAGAATATCAGCAGAAGAAGCAAAAAATCGCATCAAAAACAACAAAATAGACTTGATATTGGATGTTCGCACTAATTTAGAGAGAGAAACACTCGGTTTTTATCCTGGATCCGTTCATATTCAAAGTGCTGATTTAGAAAAAAGAATGCCTCTTGAGTTTCCCGATAAAAAAATACATATATTAGCCTATTGCAATACTGGACAACGAGCACGCATGGCTGTGGAAAAATTACACGCACTAGGATATACAAATGCTCTTTATATTGCTACCACGTATACTTCTATTTTATAGGAAATCTGATTTTAGACTCGCACACTTTACGAAAATATCCATTTTATACATAATTTATATTTAAAGACACATTATATAAATAATGTATGAATTGTATTTTTGTTTGTGTATTTAATCAAGAACAATATGTAGATATGTTTTATCTTTTATTGGAAAGTATACAAATTTATAGAAATCTAGATGATAATACAAATTTATTAGTTTATACTTCTACACCATTTATGAATCGAATAAAACAGAGTCATTTGTTTAATAAAGACAACATAAAGTTTGAGATAAATGATACATATACTAATATTGAGAAAGCATGTAAAGCCAGATTGGATATATTCAATTTATCATCCATAACAAATTATAATAAAATACTTTATTTAGATACTGATATTTTAGTAAAAGATGATATCAATAAAGTATTTGATGTTTGTAAAGAAGATATTTTATATACATTAGAAGAAGGTAATATTGATCATGATTTTTGGGGAAAAACACTATTTGGAAATGAAATTAACAATTATAATGATAAAATAGCATTTACAAGTGGAATATTATTGTTTAATAATTGTGAAAAAATAAAAGATTTATTTAATAAAATAAATGAAGATATTGTTAAAAGACCTTATTATTTTGATTGTCATGACCAACCTTATATAGTATATAATGCTTTCAAATATAATTTGTATAATAATAAGACTTTAAAATCACTTGTTGTGAATAACGATAATAACATTCATAGTGATAAAGTCATACATCATTTTCCAGGAGGACCAGGTGTTTATCAACACAAAATAGATGCTATGACTATTTTTTTGAATAATATTAAAGATTATTATAAATTATTTATAGAACAAATATTATCAAATGGTTTTACATTGGTATCTAAGGAAAGATTAACAAATCTTTATAATCAATGTTCAAAATTCAAAAATACAAACTATTCTTTTGTAGAGTGTGGAGTAGCAAAAGGAGGTTCATTAGCAATGATGAAATTTTCCTGTGGAAAAAATAATAAAGTTTTTGGTTTGGATAGTTTTGAAGGAATGCCTCCTATAACAAATGAAGATATTGGTGATTATAATAAGTCTTGTCCTTTGACTAATTTTGGTAAAGTAGGAGATAATTTATCAGGTGGTATTGATAATGTATATAATACTTTTAATAAATTAAGTTTAAATATGGATAATGTTATTTTAATAAAAGGATTTTTTCAAGATACATTACAAATCCAAGAAAATATAGATAATATTGGAGATATTGCTATTCTTAGATTAGATGGAGATTGGTATGAATCTACTAAAATTTGTTTAGAAAAGTTGTATGATAATGTAATTGATGGTGGTATAATAATTATTGATGATTATGGTCATTTTATTGGAGCGAAAAAAGCAACAGATGAGTTTAGAATAAAACATAAAATTTTAACACCATTAATCCAAACAGATTATACAGAATATTATTGGGTAAAAAACTCAAATATAGAAAATATATTTACTTTAAATATTGATGATGATATATGGACCTGTTCTGACAAAATGAGATATGATATTTATGATTTTTTCAAAGATAAATCACATTTTAAAATAGCAGAAATTGGTTCTCATAAAGGATACTCTACAAAAGTTCTATCAAACATATTTTCAAAAGTATATGCGGTCGATAATAGTATTGAATGGACTAATTTCAATAAAAATTTTAATAAAGATGCTACAAATATAGAGTATGTAATGTTAGATATATATAAAGATAGTTGGGAAATATTACCAGAGGATATAGAAGTGTCATTTATAGATGCTGACCATTCTTATAATGGTTGCAAAAGTGATATATTTAATTCAATAAAACATTTTAACAATTTACAATATATTATTTTTGATGATTATGGTGTTTGGTCAGGTGTGAAACAAATTATAGATGAATTGCTACAAAATAAAACATTAATATTTGAAAGATTTATAGGAATAAATGATGTTCCAGGTCCAAATGGAATTGTAAAAAATGTAAATGAAGGAATTATTTGTAGTATAAATAAATAATAATTCAAATAAAATATATAAACAATCCCTATTTTAGACTCGCATACTTTTTGTATTGGTTGTCAAGACGGAACCTATCACTTCAGTTTTGACAACGTTTTTTACTTTGGTATAGATCACTTCTACATAACTAGTGGAGGCATATTTTGCCGTATTTTTTTTGCAAAGACATGCACCCGCAACAATGATTTTGTGTAATTCTTTTTTATTTGCCATGTCATGATCTTTCAATGATGCAACAACATGACAACTGGGAACATCTTGTAAATGAAACCACATATCATTCTCATCGGCGGCATCCAATACGGCAAAATTGTCTGCACTATTCTTGCCAATATAAAAGGTAATTTCATGGTTTCCTATTTGTTGAATTTCGGTTTTCATTTGCTTTTTGCTTGTTGCTTGTTGCTTATAAAAGGGAAAAGGGAAAAGCAAAAAGAAAATCAATTTTTATCAAAAATAGAAATATAGAATATAAAATAATGATGCAGTAATGTATAATATGCATCATTATTTTTTCGATTTCTTGGTTGCATGTAGAGACACCATAGAACAATTTTTACACATCTTGTTGGTGCGATTCAACGTGATTGAATGCACAGATTCAGCACATCAAACACTAGATATATGTGATATTTGCGATAATGCCGATTGTCGTATCTACGAACAAGAGAAAAAAAGAGTTGTTCCTTTGTATCCCTAATTTCAAGCAGACAATACTATTCCCTTGGTCGTCTTCTTTTTCTTCTTGGGTATAGGCACGGGCCCTGCAGAATGAAAGTCATGGATAGTTGTATGATGCATGTTATCATGACAAGTAGAACATATAGATACCAAATTTGCCGCATGATTTTTATGAAACAAAGAGGAGCCGTCTGCACTATGAATGATTCCCTGATCATCTGCTACACGTTGATGTTGCAAATGATGAACCTCTGTTCCCATTTTCTCTCCACATACTTCACACAATCCAACCAATTTTTTGCGATTGTAATGAGATGTTTTGAGAGAAAGGATGCTTGTTTCTTCTGCTTTTCCATTGGAAAGACTTGCAGATCCTGCAGATCCTGGAGAACAGAAATACTTGATTCGCAATGCATTTGCATCTTCCAAAAAATCATCCGGTAATTTCAAATACTTGGCTACTTCTAATCCATACAATCGGGACCCGGATCCTTCTTTCAAGACGCGATTATAGACCAACATGTCTTTCTCTCGATCATATTCCACTTCTAAATGTTGTATTTTGACTGCGACCATTTCTTTGATTTCCTCATACTCTACAATTTCATGCATATGGGTTGCAAAGACAAAACTACTTTGTTTGGCATACAAATTTCGCAAGGCAGCCACAAAAATACTGATTCCCGAGGTGGTTTCACTACCCGAGGCTATTTCGTCCCCTAAAATAATACTTCTCTCATCTGCCATCTTTAGAATGGTGCGCAATTCTGTCATTTCCACTGCAAAGGTAGAGAGACCTTTGAATAAATTGTCATTGTTGAGTATACGTGTAAAAATATGTTTGTATGGATAATAGACAAACGAACTTGCAGGCACATACATTCCAGCTTGAGCCATAATTATACCAATTCCAATGGATTTGATGAGACTTGTTTTGCCGACCATATTCACGCCGTATAATAAAATACCCTTTTGTTCTTGACTACCGAGAGAAAGGTCATTGGCGACATACAATTCATGATGTTGTATTCTCTCAATCAATGGATGTCGTATTTGCTTGGCATCTACAAAAGACTTTTCCTTTTCGGTTCCCCTTTTGCTTATTACAGGTTTGCAATAATGACATGTTTTTGCCAAGGTTGCTTTCGCATAGACCAAATCCAAAAGAGTAATATATTCTATAATCGTTTCCAAATCTGCTTGATGGTCTTGAAATCGTTCCAAAATGTTGAAATACACTTTTCCAATAATGTCTTTCAACGCGATTTTAATAGCACTGATATTGCTACATAATTCTGCAATTTGTGGACTAGTGATGCTTTCATTGCTTGCAGATTGATGATGAAACGCCAGATTCATACTGGGATCAATCGCCTTTTTGAGAATTTCACATCGCCGTTTTGTGCTGATAATACTGATGCTGTTTTTCTCGGTTTCATGCAATTTGACGTAATCATTTGCAGAAGAACCAGTTCCCGTTTTTTTGGACGCAGTAGTTTTTCTCTCTTTTTCATATTTGGAAAGGACGTTATTAAAATCGTGTATAATGGTATTCAATTTTTGCAAGGAGGATTCATACAAGGAAATCTTTTCATCCAATTCTGCATCCACACCTGGCAATATAAAATTGGTTTCAAATTGAGAGAAATGATCAATGGATTGACAACTTTGCATATCCAATTGAGATTCTAAAAACCCAATCAATTTATCACAAAAAAGAGGAATGTTTTCGTATGAGGGGATACGTTTCTTCAAATAGGTTTCAAACAATCTATTCTTTTCCTTTTTGTCCGACGAGAGAGTTACAGATATTTCTCTCACTATTCGCAGATTCTGATGAATTTGACCGAGTGATTTGGGACTGATTCTCTTCATGACAGACAATCTATGCAACTTGGAAATGTCTTTCATGGATAACAATGCAGGTTTGAATAATGGATGATATTCTTCGTAATGGGAGAGAACATGTTCAATGATATCATATTCTTCTTGCAAATACTCTATATTTGTAGTGGGATGTAAAAGATGGTAAGAGAACTTGCGTCTGCCCATGGGGGTCAAACAAATATTCAACATTCTCTCGACGGATGAATATTTCCCTTTGGATTCTGATGCAGAACCAATGATATTGAGCTGTTTGAGAGAATGGTTGGCCAAGAGTAAGCGTTCGGAGCAGTTTTCAAATATGGGTTCTTTGATTTTACGGACCAAATAGGGATTGTGTTGATGAATAAAATCCAGCAAGAAACAGAGACTTTGTAGAGCGATAGTGTGTTGATAATAATTTTGCTGTTGTTCTATATGGTCTATTCCGAAAAACCTTTGCAAAATAGAAGATTGATACGTCTGCTTTTGGCTATTGATTGCCCTAGTTTTCATATCTGTTTCTTTTTCTTTTTCTTTTTTCTCTCGATCTTCCCCTTTCTTCTCTTTGGAATCGTTTGTCTCGAGAGAAATCATATGAATAGACTTGCATTCTATATTGGCAAAACTAATGACATCTTCATTCTCTTCGAGAGAAAGACTGGAAATCAAAATGACTTCACTTGGATGATAAATACTGACAAATCTCTCTAATTCATCGTAGGTTGTAGGTGATTTTACGTAATCAGTATGATATTCAAAGAGAGAACATTCCCCAGTATAAATATTGATATTCGACATTCCTACATGCAATTGCTTCTTTTTTAATAACATAGAATGGGTTAATTCCAGCCAAATACAAATAGTATTGTTGGTCATTTGCTGATTGTCTTCTGCAAAATAGGTTCCTGGAGAGAAAATACCAAAGAGGGATCGTGTTGTTTTGTCGTGTTCTTCTTGTTTGTAAACGACTGCAGTATATCCTTCTTCTTGCAGTCGTTTCAAATATTTGTCTAGCATATAATGAGAGAAACCGGCCATCATGACAGGGACGCCTTCTATTTCCATATTTTTGTTGGCAAGATTCAAATCACATATTCGGCAAAACTCGGTAATTTGACTGCCTATTATTGTTTCGGATGATTTGTCTTGTAGACCATAGACTTCAAAAAAAGCTCCTACTTGGTACAACAAAATAGTTCTCTCTCCATATTCATTTTTATAATTCTGCGTGAGTCTGAAATATTCCTTCACTAATGCCATGTGATTTATTTGGTTTAGATTCAACTGAATAATATTATTACCAAGTATGACTTTAATATGATTTTATAATATGATTTGTTCTGGTAATGTTTCTCTCTTTCGAATACGTGTAGGAGTTTTTACATATTTCTCTCTATTTCCATCTTCTTGGTTACAATAAATACAATAAATATTAAATTTATTATAACGAATTTATATATATATACCATACAATTTATACATGTCCACATTTACTATTACAACATCAGGACCAGGTGGTTCCTATACACTTACTTATTTGATTAGTGGATCCAATGTGGGTGTGAATAGTGTTGTATTCAGTGGATTTACAAGTGTTATCATACCTCAATCAGTAACTAATCTTGGAACAACATACAATGTGACATCAATAAATACTAATGCATTTCTAAATAGTGTTTTGACAAGTGTTAGTGTTCCATTGACTATTACAACTTTAGGTGATAGTGTATTTGAAGGATGTTCTGCTTTGACAAGTGCTACTTTTGCTCTTCCATCCAGTCTTACAACATTAGGTATTAAAGTATTTCGAACATGTACTGCTTTGACAAGTATTACTCTTCCATCCAGTCTTACAACTTTAAATAGTGAAGCATTTTATGCATGTACTGCTTTGACCAATGTTACTCTTCCATCCAGTTTGACAAGTATAGATAATATTGCATTTCAAGCATGTACTGCTTTGACAACTATTTCTCTTCCTTCGACTCTTACAACTTTAAATCAAGGTGTATTTTTTGGATGTTCTAGTTTGACAAGTATTTCTCTTCCATCGAGTCTTACAAATCTAGGTTTTGAAGTATTTAAAGGATGTAGTGCTTTAACCAATGCGTATATGCTTTGTCCTTATACATCATTTTTTGATACAACTGCTTTTAATAATATAAATGCCAATAGTTCTCTTTATTACAATAGTTCTTCTCCCCAATTTAGCAATTATTTTGGAAGTTCTTTTCTAAATTATATTCCTTATACACTTATTCCTACTTCTAGTGTTGCATATAGTAAAAATTATACAAATCTTACAACTATTACGATGACATTTCCTCTAGTCATTACTAATCCTGCAGGAAGTATTACTTATACTATTAACAATCCAAATGGATCACAATATGCACAATTTTCTGGATCGAATAGAACCAGTTATACTTTTACCAATTTACTTTCCAATAATGTTTATTCTTTTAGTATGGTTGTTTCTCTCAATCCTACTATTCAAACAATACCACTTGTATTTTCAACCTCAATAACCCTTCTCAATTCTACCAATCCTAGTCCGTTGATTCTCTTTTATCCTGGAACCATCACTCTGAATTATTATGGAAATATTGCAGATCAATATCAACTGATTAACAATCTAGGACAAGTGGTTTCCTCTACCTTTTCCTTCAATTCCACTAATCAAACCATCACCTTCAATGTCATTATTCAATATGGAGGCAACAACATTCTCTCTTTTTACGATACTACCTTGAACAAACTCATTGGAACCTTTTCCATTGAAACCTCCGGTATTTGTTTCAAGGAAGGTACCAAAATCCTGTGTCATCTAGACAAGCGAGAGAAATATGTTCCCATTGAAGAGATTCAGGAAGATATGCTTGTCAAAGTGTATACAGGCAAACACAAGAAACCAGAATACAAAAGAGCGTCCGCCATTGTCAAAAGCCAACTGATCAATACCCCCGTGACCACCATCAACAAGTTGTATCGTCTCTCCAAATCGGTTTGTCCGCAATTGATCGAGGATTTGTATGTGACAGGATCTCATGCCTTGTTACATGATCAGCTTACGGAAGAACAGCACGAGAAAATGACTCACTTGGCTGATTTTTACAATACCTATACGATCCGATTGGAAAACGAAGAAGCCATGTCAGAAGAACAGAGAGAAACCCTGAAAAGCATGATGCATTCTTACAATGATTATCAAATCACGCACCTGGACAAATTCAAATTGATTGCGTATTACAACGAAGATTTTGAAGAAGTGAATATAGAAAAGGTATTCAATATCTATCATATCGTGCTAGAAAATGTCAACAAGTATGATAGTTATGGTATTTATGCGAATGGTATCCTGGCTGAATCCACCTCGGAAGCGAGCTTAGAAAGATTTCCTCATTATGAACGCATCAATATCCTTGCAAAAAAAGTGAGAGAAGACATTCCTTACATAGAAAAAAGAATGCAAAAGTATTTTCAAGAAAAAACAAGCAAAAAAATAATGGATACCATGTTTGCAATCGAGGACCAAACAATCCAACAAATAGAAAACAAAGTGAATCATACTAGCAAAAGAAGAAAAACAATTTATAAAAATAGAACCTATAAAAAATTATCATCTTCAATTATTCATATCAAATAAGTATTGTATAATATGTAACAGGATCTTTTCAAGATGCTTCTTTATTACCTGATATAGCTGTCCAAAGGTATTTTTTTCAAGCAAATGGCTAAATATTCATGCACATTATCATAGTCTTTGTAATAGGATTGATTGTATTCATCTTGACATTGATTGACTTTTCCTTTGCATTTTTGGATAATCTTGTTTTTGGGAATGTTCAAGGCATCCTTGACCCATTTTTTGAAATTCTCAAATTGGAAACCACTCAATACGCGAAGCTGTATATTGCCATCATATATTTTTTTCAACTCTTCATCGGATTCAAGTATTTCTTTTACTTGCGCATATCCGTGCTTGCACAATTTTGTCTTCATTTTTTCTGACAATTTTTCTCTCTTTCCTGATCCGGATTGTTTGGATTGTTTGGAACGCATCGTTTTGTTTTTGGAACGCTTTTGTTTGTTGGATGTTTTTTTCATGGTTTTCATCATTGCCGTTTATTATATATTTATTTTATATAATAAAATATTCAAATGTGTAAAAATAGATAATAAAAATCACATATTTCTCTCTCTTTTTCATGGACGATAGGCAATAAATTGATCATCAGGGAGTCCAATGCCTAAACTCATTATTTTTCTTTTCCAATAAATAAATGTCTCTCTACTCATCCATCCCAATGTATAATGAATCCATTTCAACAGAATCAGCATCCAAGAAGCATATACGGGTAAATTCAATTTCAGATTGTGTTCATACAATACATCTTCTTTGAATTTTTCATTGTATATAGATATTTCACATACCAATCCCATTTCTTCGTTTCGATACATGATTTTGAATCCATAGACTATTTTGTTGTTGTGATTCAATCTCCACACTATACGTTTGAATTTGTTTTTACGAACATTCAAAAAATGTGCCAAAATGGACATCATAGATGCAGTGTTATCAGTAAATATATCTATGTCAATATCACTGCTTCCTGGAAAATAATCCGATTTTCGCATAAAACTGCCATAAAAATACAATGGTGTTTGCAAATAAAAAGACATTTCATGAAAAAAAGATTGAAAAGTATCTGGTAATTTTTTCATTGGATTTTCAAGATTGCTATTCATGTATCATATATTATAGAGAGAAATATAATATGTAAATAAGTAATTGATTTTTGGATCAACCTTTTTTCAAAAGGTTGAATCATTCAAAAAATTATGAATAATGACATCTTTGTTGTAATTGACTACATCCCCTGCTAAATATGCAGATTCATAAATCTTTCTTAATACATCACTAGGAGCACTGGTTCCCGTTTTAATCAATCCGTGTTCTTTTAAATACTTTTTCACTTCATTGATCGGTTTTTTTTTCAATTCTTTGTGAGCATGAATAATTTTTTTACGGGTTTCGTTGTTTTTAATAAGAACAGATACTTTTCGTTGAATTTTTGATTTTCCAAGAGTATATTTACGTTTGATAGTTTTTTTGATTATTTTTTTTCTAGGAGGTGTATTTAATATGTCTGTATGATTGGATTCGGATGATTGATTTCCAGTAGTTTTCGGTTCTTCCATTTGCAAAGTAACATGTTGTTTTATAGGAGTAGATATAGATGAAATAGAAACAGATGGACTAGAAATAGAGGATATTGTTGGTTCAGGGTCAGTCGCAGACATAGGAGGCAAAGGCAAAGAAAAGACAGAATGTTGATATTCGGCTCTTTCTTTCTCTCTATTTTCTTCATGTTGTTTCAGTTTTTGTTTCAACATTTGCAATTTTTGTTCTCTTTCATTGGCAAGAGAGGGTGATTTATTTAAATGCAAGGATGAATGTTGGAATGTATTTTGGGACGGAATAGGTGAAGATTCAGGTTCCGGAAAATAATTTTTTTTGGTTTTTTGCCAACTCTTATAAGTAGGTTTGATTCCATTTTTTAAACACCCATAAGGAACATTGTTATCTATATTGTATTTCAAGTTCATGGATAGTCCAGCAGAGGGAACCATATTTTCTCTCGGCATAGAAAACATGGATGTCGGTTTTTGAGGAATCAATTCCTCTGGCAATTCCAATTGAACATCAGGATACATGTGTGAATCAAAAGACAAAGGAGATGGATTTGGATTTGCCTTTAATGTTTTTCTCGCCAAAAGTTCTCTATTTTTCTGCTGTTTTTTTTCATAAGTCTTTCTCTCAGTATCCTCTTTATATTTTCTAGACAAGGAAGACAAATAATTGACTGAATCGTTGAATTCATCTGTAAAATCAACGTCTTCCTTTGTATACTGAGATTGCATGGATTGCATGGATTGCATGGATTGCATGGATTGCATGGATTGATTCAAAGGCAAAGGCAAAGGCTTCTGTTGTTTGTTGTTTTCCTTTCCTTTGTGTTCCTTGATTCGATTAATCAATTCTTTTTTTAAAGAATTGGGTTTAATAATAGAAGGAATAATTGCTTTTCTCTCTTTTTTGGAAGTTTTATTGTGATTCGATGATCCGCTTAAATGAAACAATTCTGGATTAATCTGTATTGTTTTTTTCAAAGTATTATTATTGCTATTGTTTATCATTTATGAGTAAGATATAGTAATATATTGTAGTATAGCATAATAAAAAAGATTTTTTTTACACGCATTGACGCATCAATCAAAAAAAGCAAAAAAAAAGCAAAAAAGCAAAAAAAAAGCAAAAAAATCAATTATACATCATATTCCATGTTTCCTTTCTCTCAAAATCATGTTTCCTTTTCTTTACTTCTTCATTGTTCAAAAACATTTGAAATCCTTTTTCCAAATCTGTTAATACTATATTTGTTTTCTCTTCTACAGAGAGACAAAATACACGACGACTATGTGCAATTTTGGTTTTGGATAACAATATTTCCATATCACGTCCATTGAATTTAAAATATTCTATATTTTTTTGAAACCATGATGCATTTATTTTATCATCTGTGCATTTCCAACCAATTTCAGATACCTTTTTCAAAAATATTTGATACAAATCGTTCCCATCGTATTTTTCAGTTGAAAATCTCCATGTAAATCTGGAATCCAATCCTTGATTAAAACTGAAAAAACTTTCATTCAATTCGTCTTCATACCCTGCAATAATAACCATTAGTTCATTTTTGTAATCACTCAATGCCTCGCACAAGGTATCAATGCATTCTTTGGCAAAAACATCTCTTTTCTCTGGATTTCCCAATGCATAAGCTTCATCAATAAACAACACACCGCCTAAACATTGCATGATCACTTCTTTTGTCTTTATTGCCGTTTGCCCCAAATATCCTGCAACAAGATCATTACGAACTACCTTTTTGAATTTTCCTGTTTTCAAAATACCTAAATGACAGAATATTTTTGCAATAATTTTTGCTACTTCCGTTTTTCCACTACCTGGAGGCCCATAGATTACAGTATGCATATAATCACCTCCATCAGGATATGTATTCGCACCACAACCAGTTGAAAACTTGGTGGATCCATTGAAAGCAGATGCAAACATACTTTTTACTTCATTGAAACCAGTCATTCCAGTTGGACTATGTTTACTTTCATTATTTGCATAATTACTTGTATAATTAGAACCTGTAGCTCCAGTAGCTCCATTTGGATACATATTGGGTCCGCATCCAGATGAATGAATATGTTTACTTTCATTATTTGCATGATTACTTGTATAATTAGAACCTGTAGCTCCAGTAGCTCCAGTAGCTCCATTTGGATACATATTGGCTCCGCATCCAGACGTATGTATATTTTTTACTTCGTTTTTTACTTTGTTAAACCCAGATTCATTAAAAATGGTTGTTGTTGTATTTATTTTATGCAAATCTTGAATATAATATAAAAGTTGATCCACAATAGATTCTTTCAAAGATTTCATTCCAATCATTGAATTCAATTCTTGCAAATAAGGTTTAATTTTATGTAATACTGCTAAATTGATATTGTATTCAATTTTCTCGTCCAATGGATAATCCTCTACTATTTTAATCAAATCTTGCAATTCTTTAATATCTACGTGAATATATTTCTTTTCTTTTCTTATTAATTTAATTTCAGAAGGAGAAGGAGGAATAGGACTAAAAATAGGACTAAAAATGGGACCGCTATAATAAGTGGATAAAGGCAATGGTAAAGTATCAAAATGTATATGATAATCATGTTTCTTCAATTTAATGGACAATTTTTTTTTATCAAATAAATAATATTGATTTGGATCATTGATCATGTCCAAATGAATCGGGGTAAAGGTAAGACATCCAAAATATATATTATAATTATCATCCATCTTTTTCAAAAAAACATCCATTTCTTCTTTGCTATTTATAACCAGGTTAGACAGGGTATCTTTTATATATATATTGGATACATTATCCAAATGGTAATGGCTATTCCAATGATTACTTTTATCCATTTCTTCCAAAAAATTTTTACGCAATTTGTTGGAAATATTCATGATTGCACAATAAAAAAAGAAATCTTTTATTCTTTACATGATTTCTTTTTATGTTTTTTTTTAATTAATATTCTATTTACAAATCTAAAGACAATATAATAATTTGTTTCAAAACAACATAAAAAAAAATTGATATATAAAATAACTCAATAATGGAGTGCAAACATTATAACAAAGTAACATCAAACATGAATACAACTATGAATACAACTATGAATACAACTATTGAACAAGATGTGGAAACACCATGGACAATTATTGAATCTTATTTCAAAGGACATCATTTGGAGAGACTTGTCCGTCATCAAATTGAATCCTACAATGATTTTGTAAATTATCAAATAGTCAAAACGATTGAAATGTTCAATCCTGTTCATATTGCATCCGAGAATGACCTAGATGTAAAATCAGGAAAATATGCATTGGAAATGTTTGTTACGTTTGAAAATTTTCACATGTATCGACCTCAGATTCATGAGAACAATGGAGCAACCAAACTCATGTTTCCACAAGAAGCACGATTGAGAAATTTCACCTATGCATCTGCCATGACAATTGATTTAAATATAAAAATAATTATAAGAAATGGAGAGAATTTGGAAAATAGTCAAATTTTGTATAAAACGCTTCCCAAGATTCATTTGGGAAAATTACCCATTATGTTAAAATCCAATATTTGTGTATTGACGCAATATAAACATGTAGAACATATTCACACAGGTGAATGTAAATATGATGCAGGTGGATATTTTATTATCAATGGTTCGGAGAAGACTGTGTTGGGACAAGAAAGAGCAGCAGAAAACAAAGTATATTGTTTCAATGTCAGCAAAAACAATACCAAATACCATTGGATTGCAGAAGTAAAATCCGTTCCTGATTTCAAATGCATTTCTCCCAAACAAATCAACATGATGGTGAGTTCAAAAAACAATGGATTTGGATTTCCGATATATATTCAATTGCCTCGTGTCAAGCAACCCGTTCCTCTATTCATATTGTTTCGCGCCATTGGTATCATATCCGACAAGGATATTTGCAATAAAATATTATTGGATATTGATAGTGAAGATAATAAAGCCTTGTTGCATGGATTACAAGCGTCTATTATTGATGCAAATACGATCATGACGCAAGAAGAAGCCATACGATTTATTACAAACTATGTCATGTATTCACCGATCAATATGGAAAAGGAACAAGGTATTAGAAAAAAACACGAGTTCACATTGGATATTTTGAACAATGATTTGTTTCCTCATTGCAATACACGTATTCAAAAAACATACTTTTTGGGATATATGGCAAACAAACTTTTGCAAGCCAGTTTAAATTGGATAAAACAAGACGATCGGGATTCGTATGTCAACAAACGGGTGGATTTGACGGGTCCATTGTTGAACAATTTATTCCGTAATTATTTCAACAAATTGGTGAAAGATATGGAAAAGCATATTGTGAAAGAAATCAACAATGGGTCTTGGAAATCCACGGATGATTATTTGAATATAGTCAACATGACCAATATATACAAAATTATCAAATCGACGACAATTGAGAATGGAATCAAACGTGCATTGTCTACGGGTGATTTTGGTATCAAACACATCAACAACAACAAAGTAGGTGTAGCGCAAGTATTGAATCGATTGACGTATGTGGCGAGTTTGAGTCATGCTAGACGAATTTCCACACCGGTGGACAAAAATGGAAAATTGATTCCTCCACGCAAACTGCATAATACGTCATGGGGGTATGTGTGTTTGGCGGAATGTTTTGATCCGGAGACCCCCATATTATTATGGGATGGAACTTGTAAACGCGCAGCAGATATTATAGTGGGTGATGTTCTTGTGGATGATGTAGGAAATCAAACCATGGTTCGCACTACTTGTTCTGGGTTCAAAAATATGTATGACGTGATTCCTGATAAAGTGAATTTTCTAAAACACAGAGTAACAGACAATCATATTCTGACTCTCAAGATACGCCGTCACAAATCTATTAGAAAATCCAATGGGAAAACACAGAAATATATGGTAGAATTTTTAAATCGCAAAGAACTCACATTTCAACAAAAACATTTCAACACATTAGAAGAAGCAGAAGCATTTGTAAATAGTATGGATGATGATGATACATTGGATATAACAATTGAAAATTATGTAAAACTAGATATAAAAACAAAAGACAATCTAGTATTGTTCAAGGTAGAAGGTATACATTGGACCAAGAAAGAGGTAGAAATGGATCCTTATTTATTGGGTATGTGGTTAGGAGATGGACTGAGTGATGGAACCGGTTTTGCTTTGAATTACAAAACGGATGTGGAAACATTGGCTTATTGGGAAAAATGGGCGGAAGAAAACGAAGCCGTTATTACAAAAGATAAAAGATATAAATTTACTATTGTTTCAAAGAAAAACAAAGAGGCTACTTCCGCCGGATTATGTAATCGAGTGGAAGAAGCACCTTTGAAGAAATATCTGCGTAAATACAATCTTTTGAAAAACAAACATATTCCCAATGAATATCTTACCAATGATAGAGAGACAAGACTCAAGGTATTGGCTGGATTGGTAGATACAGATGGATCCGTTCGTGCTCAAGGTCGTGAAATACGAATTTGTCAAGGACCTGCAAATTACAAAATCATTGAAGATGCATATACATTGGCCATGTCACTTGGATTTTCCTGTGGAGTAAAAGAAGGAAAAAGTCAATGGACAGACGAAAAAAGCGGTGAGAAAAAATTCAGCACTTACAAAGAATTGACTATCACAGGTCACAAAATCCATGAAATACCAACACTTCTTCCTCGTAAAAAGTTGACACTCATTGAAAACAAAACACAGCTTCTAAGAAGCAAATCATTCATGGGTAGTAAATTTAGTTTAGTTGAAGCTGGTATAGGTCCATATGTTGGATGGCAACTGCATGATATTCGTGGAAGATTTTTATTGGCTGACGGATTAGCATGTCATAATACCCCGGAAGGGCAAAGCGTTGGTGTAGTCAAAAATTTGAGTTATATGACGCACGTGACTATTCCATCCAATAGTGCGCCCATGTATGACAATGTGATTCCTTTTATTCAATCCATCGACACGTTGACTCCTCTACAAATGTATCAAAAAACAAAAATATTTGTTAATGGATGTTGGGTAGGTATATCTGAAAATCCACTCGAATTGTTCAATGAATTAAAAGAGAAAAAATGCAAGGGTATAATGAATATTTATACATCCGTTGTATTTGATTACAAGAAAAACGAAATCATTCTTTGCAATGACGGAGGAAGGTTGACACGTCCTCTTTTACGGGTAAAAAACAATCAAACGTTTATTACACCGGAAATCATGAATGAATTGAGAAAAAACAATATAAAATGGGATGACATTCTTACCAATTGCAAAATTGAAAATGCACTGGTTGAATACATTGATCCAGAAGAACAAAATTGGTCCATGGTTTGTATGAAACCAAAACTATTGACATCTGCAACTGAAAATATAGATAACAATATTCATAAATATACACATAGTGAAATACATCCTAGCTCAATATTTGGAATTTTGGCATCTTGTATTCCATTCCCAGATCACAATCAATCTCCTAGAAATACATATCAATCGGCGCAAGCCAAACAAGCCATGGGTATGTATGTGACCAATTTTGATAGTAGAATGGACAAGACGGCGTATGTATTGAATTATCCAGCGCGTCCAATGGTAGATACACGTATTATGGACATGATACAAATCAACAAAATACCTTCTGGATTCAATGTGGTGGTAGCCATTATGACCCATACGGGATACAATCAAGAGGATTCCCTCTTGTTCAATAAGGGGTCAATTGATAGAGGACTTTTCCAAGCGACTATTTATCATACAGAAAAAGACGAAGACAAGCAGAAAATCAATGGGGATGAAGAGATTCGTTGTAAACCAGACAAGAGTAAAACAAAGGGAATGACTTTTGGAAATTACAACAAATTGAATAGCAAAGGTCTTGTGCCTGAAAATACATTAATACAAAATCGCGACATGATCATTGGAAAGGTAACCCCCATCAAAGAAAATAGAAACGATCATACCAAATTGATCAAATACGAAGATCAGAGTCGTATTTACAAGACAGATGAAGAGACGTATGTAGATAAGAATTATGTAGATCGCAATGGAGATGGATATAGTTTTGCCAAAGTGCGAACACGTGCAGTGAGAAAACCGGTGATTGGGGATAAATTTAGTAGCCGCGCTGGACAAAAAGGCACACTGGGTAATCTGATCCCCGAAGAAGACATGCCTTTTATGAGCAATGGATTGAAACCAGATCTGATATTGAATCCACATGCGATTCCATCACGTATGACGATTGCACATTTGAAAGAAACATTGTTGGGAAAAGTATTGATAGAATTGGGATTGTTTGGAGATGGAACCAGTTTTGGAGAGTTGGATGTTGAAACGATTATCAATGAATTGATGAAACTAGGATATGAATCCCATGGCAATGAATTGATGTATAATGGAATGACGGGAGAACAACATGAATACAAAATCTTTATAGGTCCCGTATTTTACCAGCGTTTGAAACACATGGTCGCAGACAAACAACATAGTCGTGCAATTGGACCCATGGTGAATTTGACGAGACAACCTGCAGAAGGTAGATCAAGGGATGGAGGTCTTCGATATGGGGAGATGGAGCGTGATGGTGGTGTAGCACATGGAGCTTCGGCGTTTACCAAAGGTAGATTGTTTGATGCATCAGACAAGTATCAGGTGCATATTTGTAAAAAATGTGGTATGATTGCGGCATACAATGACAAAGTGCATGTGCATCATTGTCGCACATGTGACAATCGAACAGACTTTTCCTATGTGCAATTGCCTTATAGTTGCAAATTGTTGTTTCAGGAATTGATGACCATGAATATTGCACCACGTTTACTAACCCATTGATTATTTCATTGATTATTTCATTGATTATTTCATTGATTTTCTTGAATATACTTACTCATAAACATGTCAAATTATCAAATTTATAAATTTGTAAATTTGTATAAAAAAAATTGATTTTATAACTTGTTACGATGCAAGTTATAAAATTTTTTATTCAATACATAATAAACGCATACACGCATACACGCATATACGAATGAACAATTCCTTTTTATCTGCTTGTTTACCCCGTCTTCCTACAGAAATCATTGATATTGTTTTGTATTATTATGGCAAAAAATACACCAAGAATGACAACCATATATTTGCAGAACAACTCAATCTTGACAAATACAAGATTCTATTAAATATACCCAAAGTAACAATGTTTTCGCGATATAGTTGGTATGTTCAATTACATGATTGGAGATTATCAGTTAGTAATTATAAATTTTATAAGTGTTATTATCTACAAAAAAATAAAATAGATGGTTATCCTCCTGTAAATGGAGAACTTGACAATATTCCATCCTACACAATTTATTATCATAATTATTATGAATGGATCGATGGAGATTTTTTGGCAATGGTTGAAGATTAACGTATATGATTGAATAGGATACAAAAATTGGATGCAAAAAAGAAAAAAATGAAAAAAGAAAATATCACAATATAATATATAAAAAACAATTTAAAGACGATGAATCAAACAATGAATCAAATCAAACGTCTTTTTTCATTAAAAGATATTTCCCATTTTTCGAATACAACTGATTATTTGGCAATTTTGAATGCTGTCTTATTTGTAGATATTACTGGCGTCTATTTGACCATGAACAATATCTTTATCAAATCCAAATATTTGCAATATTGGTATGAAACATTTGGATTGTTGGCAGTCATTGCAGATGTGCTTATCATTGTTATAGGGATCATTATTACGCGATTTTTATATCACTACTTTTTCAAAACGTTTTCCATATGGAATTTCATTTTTTTAGCGCTTGTCATTCAAATCATACATGATATCTTGTTTTACCTCTTTTTCTCTCGACTAGTTCCCAAAGGACAAAACAAAATGTTTGATGTCTTCCAAAACTACGCCAATGAAGTTGGTCCCTTGGCTATTTTGGGAGATAGCACAATGATGGCTGCTTCTTGTTTATTAGCATCATGGTATGCTAGTTATTCAGTGAATATCAATATCATCAATTTGATAGTAACATTGTATCTAATGACCTATATCTTGCACTATACTGCAAAAAAATAAAGGTCAATTGTTTACTGCTTACCGCAAATAAGTAGCAGAGAGAAAATAGATGAGCCAAGTGGTGGTAGCAAAAAGAATACCACCCCATAAAACATCTATTAAGGCTACTATGGGGTTCCATTTGCTTAATATGGCTAAATTGGTTGTTTCATAAACTGCATAAATAGTCCATCCTAATAAGGCTGCATCTAGGATGCTCTTTTTCTCTCGAATAATGAAATACCAAAGTCCAAAAACAAGCGCAATATAACACAACAAAGCGGGAATCCATTGAAATACTATTTTGGTTCCTTGTATTTTTTGAATCATGGAACTAAACGTGTTTTTCATGTTGGATAGGTAAAGAAAATCAATCAGTGTAAACAAAACAAAGGTTAAGACAATTTGAATGGTCATTTTGTTGAAAATCATGATTCTGGTTTTGGTTCTATAAATTAGAACAATATTTTTTTATAACTTTATTATATAATACAATGTCAACAAGTATTGGATATACTAATTTATATGGTTCTACTGGTGGTCCACCAAGATTAAGTTTAACCAATCCTGCACGCAGTCGTTTAGGTGGAGGATTAAAGGGATTTATTCCTCAAGCACTCATTACGACCAATAACGCATCAGAAAATACCGATCCATTAGAAACACGTTTTATATTAAGAAATGCTTGGAACACCAGTTATCAAAGCGAATTAAATGTGAATAAATTGCATGCAGCACAAAGTCCCTTTCGTATAATCAACAATTCAGGTGATGTATTAAGCAGACCTTATTATTCATGTGGTGGTCCCGTAATTCAAGGATTTCGTCCTCAAAATCGTGGTATCAAAAAGAGTTATGGAAGTATTCAACAACAATGTGATTTGACAGGTGTTCCTGCTGCCAGTTGCAATACAAAATTTGTTGCAGATAGTTCGGATTATACCCGGTTTCGCAAACAGGTGGCTATAGTGAGAAATTATAACATTCTCTCAAATGGAAACAATGAATCCTCGGGTTCACAGGTTGCATACAAAGCCACCAGACGTGGATTTTAGAACCGACTCATATATAACTAATATACATCTTTCATTCTCTTTCTCTCTCTCACCCATTTTGAGAGAGAAAAAGTTATTTTTTCCACTTTGAATTTCTTTTTCATTGTTTTTGCATGTCTTTCAGTCTCAGGGTTCCATTTCCATTGAAAAAGTATCGTGAAACGTTTCAAAATACACTTTCAAAAAAGAGGTTTTTCAGAAAAGATTGGCCAGGTTGATTTTTGAGAGAAAAATTATTGAGATTCTTTAAATCGTTTTTTAATATATATTTTTCTGCCAAGGTTTCTCTCAAAAAAGAGAGAGAGAAAAGAAAAATATATAGTGTTATTATAAATGACATCTGTAATTTATAATAATTATAATAGCATTCCGTTCATGTCTGGAAGCTATGCAGGTGCACGTGTCAATGGACCGATTCATCATCAACATCCAGGAATAGTCAGTTGCAATATTAATAATGGTATATTAGTCGGTCAGCATCCAAATCCTCCTCATTTTGGAGTCGCAGATACATCGGGTGTTTTAGCCAATGGACGTCAACAATACTTAAGAACAAACACGACGCAATTCAATATGGGAACAGGAACAAAAGACTATTGCGATCCCAATACGGCAAGGCCCACAAGCGTATATCATCCAGAAACACAACGCAGTTACACACAATCTCAATGCACCAAATACAATGCACCCAAGGATAGTTCTCTCTATATTTCTGCTAGAAAAGCAGCTGCGATTGGAAAAAGTTCTTTCAAAAATACTTTGCCCAATGAAGCACCCTTGTCTTATAAATCCTATGACCGCAATGATGTACGCACATTGTTACGCAGAACAAGAAATGCAGGATGTGTGGCTCCAGCCAAAAAGGGATCCATTTTTAATAGATATCAAACCAATACTCCATGGGGTGCTATTCCACGATCCACCTATTAAAAAACATTTGTTATTTATTGTTTATTGTTTATTGTTTACTCTCTCCATCCAATCAGTCATAAGGATATAATCTGCATAATTATTATATTTACATATTTCAATAATATTTGTATTGGATATCGTAAATCCAGATAAGAAAAGCATGAATCCACTTGTATTGTTATTGTTCATATGTATATAATATTTGTGATTGTCCATAATAATTTTATTTATTTTTGAAGTGTTGAGCATCATAGATGTTAACTTGACAAAAGGATACATGATATTATTATTATTTTGCAAAATTTATATTCTTTATTTGAAGAATAGAATAAAGAGAATAAAGATTTAAAGACATGAATCCCTATTTAATATATTTGTCATCAACCTGAAATACAAAACCGAACATTATTTAGAAGAGAGAAAAGCAGAATCAAGACGTATTCGTAGTCTGCATCCTAATCGCATTCCTATTGTCTGTGAAAAAGCAGAGAGAAGTGATATAGAAGACATTGACAAGCATAAATATTTAGTGCCTCGTGATTTGACTATTGGACAATTTATTTATGTCATTCGAAGACGATTGCGTTTACCTCCTGAGAAAGCCATATATCTATTTTGCAGCGGACATATACCTGCCTCTTCTGCGCTTGTTCATTCTGTTTATGAACAATACAAAGATGTAGATGGATTTTTATATATTACTTATTCTGGAGAAAATGTTTTTGGACATTTAGATATGTCTTTTTTTATTTCTTTGGATAATATATAAAGAAAATGAGTTTTTTTGGAAATCAACCACAGCAAGGATATCCATCACAGGGATATCCACAAGGATATCAAGAACAACCATTATGTCTTCCAGGATGTAAAAAACCAGGATTTTTGTCTTCTATTTTCGGTTCCAGTCAACAACAATATCCACAAGGACAAGTTTATGGAGGAAAATTAAGCAAAAAAGCAAAGAAAGGAGGAAGTGTCAAACCTTTTTGCCCATCTGTTTGGTCCAATCAAGCTCCTTTTCCTGCAGCAGTCGGTGGCAAACGCAAAAGCAAAAAAATGCGTAAAAGTTCTGGCACCATGAAAAAAACTATTCCTGACATTAGTAAAATTGAGCAGCAACAGGGGATTGCTTCGGCTTCAGCTATTGGTGGAAAAATGAGACCCAAGAGTCATAAAACATTAAAAGCCAAAAAAGGAACATCCAGTGTTTCATCCTTAGACGTATTAAGAGCAGCGAATCAAGCATCGGCTGCTGCTATGGCAATAGGGGGAAGAAAACGCAAACACAAAAGATCTCATAAACATAAATAAAAACCCACTTTTGATATTTAAGATATGTAGAAAATTCAATCCTCCTTTTTTACAAACAAAATAATATTTGTAAAAAAAAATATAAAACCAAATGAATGTATACATATACATAAAATGTTTCGTTTATTATTCATCATTTTTCATTTCTTTTCTGCAGTCGATTCATACAAACCCACATTTTGTATCAATTGCAAACATTTTTTTATCAAACCTGATGGTTTCTCTCAAAAGGAAGAATTTGGACTATGTAAAAAATATCCAAAAATGGAAAAAAACGATTCCAATTATTTGGTAACAGGTAAAAAGGAGAAAGAAGAAAAAGAATATTACTATTGTTCTACATCCAGAAAACATGACCACATGTGTGGACCGGAAGGAAAAGATTATATCAAAAAAAAACAAATCAAAAAATCAAATGATTGTGAATGCGAATGTGAATGCAATCTATAAATAAGAATAGAATACAATATTTATCGAGACATGCCTTTTACTGAAATGCGAACCAACATATAAATTCCCAAGATAGCCAAACAAATAAAAAACAATTGGATAAAGGGGTCCTCAGGCAAATTCATATCTGTATTCATATTCATATTTGTATTCCTATTTTCTACATTAGCAAACGATTCAGAACAATTTTTATTGGAATAAGGATTTTTACCACCTGAAAAATTGCATGGATCCATGTTTTGCAAATCTATCATACTGACATAATGGGATGCAGATGAAATGGCATTGTTGTTATCAATGGTTTGCAATGTCACCATTTGACAAGGAGGTTCCGATCCCGAGAGAAAGGCTTGCATAATAGAATAAGGATTCAACACATTCAAATCACTTAATACTCCAGGAATCAATCCTTTGGCGTCTTTGAAATCGGTTCCCATGGCTGAACTAATAAAAGGAATATTTCCATTCGGCACATTGTTAACATAAATATATCGATCTTGTTCCTTTCCACTGGAATCTTTGCATTTGGTTCCAGTATTCAAAAAAAATTTGTTTCCTAAAGGTCCGCCTGTAACACTTGCATTACTATTACCAGATACCAATATTTCTACGTAACTGACCAAACCAGACAAATCATTTCCCAAAGCATCCAGGGTTCCATCACTAGAAAGACCCATTTGAGATGGAGATTTGATATTGGAATAATAGGGATATGTGGGTCCTAATAAAGAATCCTTTACTCCTGAAACATCATTTAATACACTTTCAAATATATTGGAAGAGGACATAATTATTATTATACTTATATAATAATAATATAATATTTTGACCATCTGATAGTCCCTTGTCTTGTCTTGTAATCTAGATCCTTTCACTTGTAATCTAGGTTCCTGTTATTTTGGGTGGTGTAGATCCCACAACATTTTGCACTAAACCTGCTTGTTGTTGAACCAATCCTTGCACTTGTTGATTAAGAATAATGACATTTCCACTAATATCGCTGACTTCTGATTGCAATTTCATCAAATCATCGATTCTTCCTTTCAAGTAGTTTATATTCCCCGCATTTTGTTGTCCCAAAATAAGCGCATTGTTTGGATTATTCAAATCATAAGGAACATAAGTAGAACCTGATGCTGTTCCTGATGATCCTACTAGTGCTCCTGCACCAAAACTATTCATACCTGCAATGTTATCCATTCCTTCTCTCGACGGATTGACAAAAGGCAACACTATAAGCAATAAAAAAAAGAAGATTAAAAAGACTACCAATATTTTTGTAAACATGAATCGATACCTCCGTGTATATACTATTGAGACATTTTTATCGCCCATGTTTGCTTGGTTTGCATAATTTGCTTGATTTTATCAAGATTCATTCCAATTCTTTTCTATTTCTATAATAAATGAGTAATGCAGTTTTTGGATTAGGACTCTATTCATATAATAATAATGCTCCTACGGGTCAACAAGGACAAGAACCACAATATGCTTCCTGGAAAGGAACTGGACAATATTCCAATCCAGTGGCTGTTACTGCAGGGAATCAACGTCCCTTAACCAATAAGGATCCAACCAACAATGCACCTTACAGACATGGTCTTGCAAGACCCCAAAAATGGCAATACAGAAGAGCTACACAAACCAAATTATATAATTCCAAGCCAAGTGATACGAACGCCAATGCCAATGTTTCTAGAAGTTCTACTGGAGGCAATTTAATCAATCAACTCATTTTCACACCAGGTTCCTTTAAGGTTCTGCAAAATCCTCCAACCGAAAAAAGTGAAACTACACAATTGAATAAGGACTGCAGCACATGTACAGGTATTGGATTAGTGGCTGATTATTATCCATTTACGGACCTGACTGAAAATCCGCAACCCGTTACTACCAATCCACCTTTGTGTTGCAATGATCAAAGAAAAGCTCTTAAACATGTGCGGTCCTATGGAAACACATTGTTGAAAAAGAATTATTATCAGACCACCAAACAATATCTACAAAACAGATGTCAAACCTACGAACAACGGGCATTCAATTTTTATGCAGGACCCATTACTTCAGACAATGTAGGAAATATATATTCAGAGGCAATCACCAATCCAGAATCTATAGTGAATGCCAAACCAGGATCTCCATTGATTCAGTCGAATTTCTATGTAGCACAATGTTTTCCAAGCACATGCAATTCCATTCCTGGTTTGTCGGGACAACCAGACAATACTTCATTATCATGTTTGAATCCTACAATAAATCCAAATATATTGCAACCTTATCCTACACCTGTCACTCAATCCAAGGGATGCAAATTGGTAGTATACAAACCAAGCAATTCACAATTTGCAGTAGAGGGTGCAGTAGAAAGCAGTGCAAGAACATTGAGATTGGGAATTACTACATTGGAAAAAAATATTGTCAATACAAGAAGATTACAAGGTGCTACTTCTGTGAATACATTGATTAATTTAGGTGGTAAACCATTTACACCTTTTGTTTATAAAGCCAAAACACAAACATGTCAACCTGGTCTTCCCTTTTATTGGCAAGGCAACGTGCAAACCAATCCCAAAACATGTATCCCTTTGGATCCTGTTATCAACCAAACCAATTCACAACAAAATCCAAATTATTCGAAATTAGGACAAGTGTATGCTGGACCCAATTGGGCAACCAATGGAGTATCTACAAACTGGTCAGGTATATCACAACGTTAGATTCAATCAAATCAATCAAATCAATCAAATCAATCAAAAAAAAATATTTGTTTTGCTAGTATTTTCAAGAAATTTATTATAAGGTATTCGATTTTTTTCACACCATAAAAAACATTTTTGAATATTTGCTTTTTTCATAGACAATAATTTGTCTTCTTTGTTTTTATTTTTGAATATACCCATCATCTGATCAATTTGTTCAATTTGTTGATGACCAATAGTAATATTGGATTCTTCAATTTTATTAATAAAATAATAAGGAATGTCAAAATCCATCAGAGAAACAATGGTTTCCTTTTCCTGAATCACTTGATATTGATCCAAAAATGATTCTATTTTATGCAAATATTCAGTAATCATTTGATTGGAACGAATAAATTTCTTGCAAATAAGAAATCGTTCATTTGTCAAAATAGGAGAAGAATTCGGTTTTATGATATATATTTTTTCATATAAACTTGTCAGTAAAAATACAATATCCAAAATAGGTTTACGATACAAATGATCTACCTTAATAATACATACTCCTTGATCTTTTTGATTTCTTAATATACTGCATACTATGCTAAGAAATAGTTTATTATATGTATTTATATTGGAATACTCTGCATCATCTAATTCATAAAATAAAAAATCGGAATATTTATCATGTTCTGAAGTAATCTTGGAATGGTGATATGCGTGATTTGATAAATCTCCAACAAGATGCAAATCTTTTGACTGATCTCTCAAAATATGAAAACTATCCATGATTGTTTTATGATTGGAAGAATAGTAAACGCAAACCATATTTTTCCCAAAGAACAATTCCAAAATATTAAAAACATTCATCATTTCAATAAAAACATAAAAAATATGAATAGATACATTTATTTTGCATATAAATTGGTTTGTATCATTTATTTTACTATATAGAAATTCATATGGATTCAATATTTTCAAAATATTTGTTTTTTCTTCTTCATCAATATGTTTCAATAATGAATAAAAAGTAGAAAAAGTGTCGTTCAAATAAAAAACAAGACTAGGAGAAAGGATAGGTTGCAAAGGAACGTGTGATACATGTGGATTTATTTGTATTATATTGTTTTTTTTAGGTAATAAATAATAACTCATCATAAGAATTATTTACTACTATTATTTTATATCTATATCATTTTTGCATTATTTGCATTATTTGCATTATTTGCATTATTTGCATTATTTGCATTATTTGCATTATTTTACAAATAGTTTCTAAGTTATTTTTTTTGCTCTTACTTTTTTGATTTTCAACAAAGGAGGCTCATTAGGTAATGGTATGGTTACTTCTTCCAAGGTAGAAGGAATAGGAGCTACAATGATCTCTTGTTTTTTTCTAGGTTTACGGGTTTTTGTAACTAAAGGCATAGGTAAAGGCACGACCAAAGGCACTGAAACTGGTTCTTCCACTACTATTTCTGCTTCCACTGCTTTGACTTCTTCTTCATCACCAACAAGCAAAATGGTTTTGTTCAATTTTTTCACTTTTTCTTTTACTAATACACTTTTTCTTTTGGGCTCTTTTGTAGTTGTTGTTGTTACTTTTGTCTTTTTTGTCTTTTTACTAGGGCTAGGGATTTTAACCTCAATAGTCTCTTCTTCTTCTTCTTCTTTTTTAGGGCGAATTTCAACCTCTTCTTCCACTTGTTCCAATACCACCTTTTCTGCAATGACTTGATGAACCTTTTTATAAACAAAATATTTATTCAAAAACGATATTTTCTTTTCAGCATTTGTCATATTAAATGCCGATCCATATTCATTTTTCATTTTCTTGTTGGTTTTCAATTCATGATTCATCAACACAAACAATTCCTCAAAGGAACCACATGCTTCTGGTAATCCCAATTCTTGTGCCTCTTCACGTTCCACTAGTTTAAATCCATAATTTTCCATAATGCGTCCCAAGTAATCAAAATTCACCAAAAACTCGGGAAACATTTTATTGATCGACTCTTGATAAACATCAATTTGTTTTCCAATACTGCTGGAATCATCATCAAATGTTTCACTCGTATATTCCTTTCGAACTTCCCATATTTTCACACCAAATGTATCATATAACTCAATACTTTCCCCCTTCTTTTTCTCTCGAAGCAATTTGAAAATTTCCTTGCCATCATAACAAGTGCCAATAAAATAACCGCCTAATTTTGTGCATTCTGCTAAATTACGCAAGAAATGTTGCAACGTTGTAATAGTTTCAAAGAAGTAATGCATAGCAAATTGACAAGAGGAAATATGAAACCCGTCTTCACCTTTGCCATATTGACGATGGACTGCTTTTCCCAACACTTCTTCGTCTTTCACACCCTTTCCAAAAACGGCCTGTGTAATTTGAACTGCTTTGTCACTCATCATGGCTTCACCCGAGCGAATATTTTTCCCGCTATTTCCATGGACGAACAATGCATAAGGAACCGATTTAAAAGTTTTGCGATAATTCAAAAATCGAGCACAAGCGCCATCCAATCGATTCTCCAAATTGTCTTTGCTAATATCAATGCCAAATACAAAACTCAATTTGGCTTCAATCCATTTCGAAAAATCACCCGCTTTTCCGCAAGCATAATCAATCAATATTTGGGTTGGTTTAGCTACACTTGTAATCAATCTTTTTTTCACATACAAATTATGAAAATCTCTCAAAGAACGTGTAGTATTGGATTTAGAAATGCGATTATAATAAACATCGTCGTTTGCCATCTCATCTGGAATATTGATACCCGTTGAAATCATTTCCTCTGTAATGGGATTATGAATAGAATGCCAATTGCTATTGGCTACAGGATACGCATTTCCAAAATTCTTAATACCTTGTCTCAGTTCTGCTGTTTTGTCATAACGAACGCGAAGAGGGATCCATCTCCAACAAACATCATTCTCGAGTTCATATCGAAATTCAACAATAGTATTGTCGTAGAAGACTTCATTTTCTTCCGTGATCATTTGATAGGCGCCTGTTTCGTCTTTTTTCAACATGATATTGCAAATACCTGCATTGGGATCATATGGATTGGTAGGATAAAATTGAACAGGTTGATATTTGTTTTCGTCTTCTTTGGCTCCCGTTTCAAACTGGGGCAATTTGTCTTCAATCACATTCTGACATGGATTCAAATATCCGTGTTTTTTCTCATCAAATCCGCATCGTAGAATAAGTGTTTTATATTCATTCAATTGAATATCCATTTGAGTATTGATGCCCTCTTGAAAAAGGGGAACAACCATATCTAATCCATTGTCTCCTTTCTTTGTGCTAATCAAGAAATCAATTGTATTGAATTTGGGAGGTTTCCATTTGAAAGAGTATTCCCAGGTGGTTTTAAAATTAGGACTTGGTTTTCCAATGACGTCTGTTCCAACACCCATATTTGTAGGAGTAAAAATAATACCATCCGTATTGTATTCATATTCACCATTATTTTCACGTGTCAGAATTTCATTACAAGCATTGAAAATGCCATTGGTTCCATAAGAAGAACCAATATAAAATTCTTTGCTGACAATTCGAATCTGACAAGGTTCATTTTTTACTACAGAAACAGGGTTCAATAATTTGATGAATTTTTTCAATAGAGGTAAACGAAATTCTCCAGCAGGTCCTGCTTCGGATACAAATGCAAAAGAACGAACATCTTTTTTGGATACAAAATAGATATCAAATGCGGCAAACAGATTGATAAATTTTCCATGTTTGTCGTGGTAGATAATTTCCCCATCCAACAAAGAATGAAACAAGGATTTTTCCTCTGTTTTGGCGCCTGTAAAAATGATTTTCATATTGGTATTGATCAGGTAGATTTTCCCAGAAGAGGATACATATAACAAACACCGATTTCCATCTGCCTTGTCCGTTGCAGTATAGTGATGACGAATATTGGGTTCTTTCATGTTTTCATTGATGGGAACTATGTTTTTCATTTGCAAAGTGAAGGAATTGGGTCCGACAAAATCAGAAGGAGTAATTTTCCGTCCATAATTGTAATTTTCTTCTTCTTTGTGAAGCATGGTCAAATAATTTTTACTAATCAGATACAACTCAGAATAAGACACTGGATAATTGGTTTCTTGCAATCCCATCAACACATATTTGATGGCTAGTTTCATTTTTTCAATTAGAAGATTAGAATCATTGATCAATGTGTTGGGACCAATTTTCAAATTGTCTATTTCTAATTCGATTTCATACACTTCGGGATTTTCAAATACTTTTGATTCGTCAATAGTGAATGTGGGAATAGGAGTAGGATAAGAAGTAGAATAATTAAAGGTAGAACTTTTGACTATGGAAATATCTACAGAGAGAGGTAAAGTGGAATGAATAAAAGAGACCCGATTGATATAACGGAAAATTTTTTTGGATTTCTGCCAGTTTTCTTGAATGCCTTTTATGATTCCGTCTTTTTCGCTCATTTTTTCTTCTTTCGAATAAGAGATGCGAAAATTGAAATCATCAAAATTGACAGGATTGGAATAATTTTTATTGGATTCATTGTTACTGCGGACCAATGATTTTTTATGAAATTGCACATTGGGTATTTTTTTAATGTCATTATGCTTGCAATAATCTTGGATATGATGAAATCCCTTTATTTCTGTTCTGATTGGAGAGATAATAAATTCATTGGTCGACAAATTATGGTATTCATTTTGTATACGCAAAAGATATTCGCCTTCTTGATTGTTTGAAACAAATCCGATAGATTTTAATCTCTCAATCACATGATCATAATCATATTTTGTAAGTGGTTGCATGTTTCTTGAACGTGTTCCAAACCGAACTTCCAATTCATGATTTGTGATATTATCCGAAATAAATGGTTTTGATTGCCAATAAGTATCGACAAGTTCTTTGAATTGTCTTTGTAAAACTTCGGGATTTGCATTTGGATTTGCATTTGGATTCATATTGGATTTATTTTCTAAATTTTTATTTGGATTGTTATAGGTTTTTGACATGGAATATATACTATATAATTACATTTTATATTTATATTCAAAACAAAATCAATTTTTATAGTGTTTGAAAAATGGAATTATATATTTGAGACAATATACTCATACAACTCTTTTTTTGTTTTTTTCCCGGTATCCTTATTCGTATCCTTACTCGTATCCTTATCAAGAGGATTTATTTTTTTATACAATTCTTGTAATTCTGCCAATTTATAAGAAGTCATGGATCGTATTGGTTTATCTAGACTTTCCCATTTGAAATATTTCTCTCTATAATGTTGTATAGTTTCTGTAGAAGGATGTAATTCATAACAATATTTTGTTTTTTGTTTATATTTATGAGTGTGTGTTTGTTTTTGTATTTGTATTTGTTTGCTCTTTTCATCTATATCCAAAGGAATTGATTTAGATTTGGGTAATAAATTCACAGATTCTTCTATTTCATTAGCAACAGGAACAACAGGAACAACAGGAACAACAGGAACAACAGGAACAACAGGAACAACAGGAACAACAGGAACAACAGGAACAACAGGAACAACAGGAACAACAGGATCAATACAATGAACCACATGAAACACAGCAGAAGAATCTGGATTCATAACTATTTCAAAGCATTTTTTTTTATGAATAAACAATATATTCATATTTTCTGCAATACACAATGCAATAAATGTTTTCATTGTAATTTGTTCTTTGTTTGCCAATTCATCTTCAATGTCTTCTTTTATGTTTTTCACCTTGTGTGTTTTCAAAAGTTGTTTCTTCTCTCGCAACTCTTCAATACATTTGAATTTCATATTTTTTTCATGAATAAATGATCTGGCATTGGGTTCTTCGTATTTTTCAAATCCGTATTTCATAATATAAAAACACCAAAACAAGGCATCTTTCTCTCTTGGATAAAAAAAAGCAGGGGGTTTGGGTCGAGAGTTAGTTTCTAGGACAGAAGAAACAACCAATTCTTGTTTCTGTGTATGTGTATGCGTATCCAGATGCGTATCCACATATTTATGTTTTTGCTCTTTTTCTGCATTCAAGACAAGCGCAGAAAAAAAAGCTTCATCATACATATAATCATGTAATATAGAAATTACATTATTATACGACTCTTTTATTTCCTTCAATGGATTCATTGGATTATGTTTCTGATGCGGATACATTACTATTCTTTTCTAAATTGTCTTTATTACCTTTTGTAAAATATATATTCAAACAATCTTCTTTTTCTTTTTCCTGATTGTTTAAATTTATTTCTTGTGTGCTAACATAGTGTATATATACTTTCAATTTTTCAATAATAGTGTTGTCTAATTCAGACAAATTAATATGAATACCATATTTGTTTTCATTCAAGGTAACATCTTTTCCATTCAAAGTGACATCTTTGCAAGAATGAAGAATACGTAAAATTTCAATTTGATTGAATTTTGGCATAATTTCAATGCTATCACGAATAGCACTCAATTCATTTGCATCAAAAGAATCATCTATTTTTTCCATACATACTTGTGTTTGTGTTTGTGTTTGTATTTGTGTTTGTATTTGTGTTTGTGTTTGCATTTCAATAATTGAATAATATACAAAATATTTTTTAAGTAGTTTTCTCTCCAATAATCAATTTCGGTTTTATGACGGAAGCAGAAGAAGATGGTTCAACCAATTCTGCAATAATAGAAACATATTTGTCATTCAATTCAAAGCGTTGTCCAATAACACGTGCCATAAAAGTATCATTTTCTTTGATAGAAGAGAAATACTTGCTCATATAATGATGATCGCGTGTAATAAAAACCAAAACAGGAGATGGTTTTTCTTCTGAACTCTCTGCACGAATACCAGCTTGGGTAATATTTTTAGCAACGCATTGAATAATCATTCCTTCTACAGGACAGCATATATCACATTGAAAAACAACTTCAAATTGAATAGATGCACTTTTGACTATACCACTTGAATAAGTAATGAGTTTGCAGCTTTGAGGTTTGACAAATCCTTCCACTATACATTTTCCTTCAAACATGAGTGCAATATTTTTTTCAAGTATTTGAAAAATATTCTTTCCAACGTCATTCATCAGTAATGTAATATTGCGTGTAATCATAGATTTTGAATAGACTATATCTGATTGGTAGTTGTTTTTTCTCTCTCTCTTTTTAGGATTTTGTGCTTGTGCTTGTGGTTGTGGTTGTGGTTGTATTAAGATGTCTGTCATTTGTATATATAAATATCTTTACTATATTTTTATATAGTAATAAAAATAAATAATCAAAATCAATTTTATTTCCAACAAGATTATTTTTTTACTTGGCTGCATTAGTATAAGAAAAAAGATATTTTGCCAATTCAGGATATAAAAACCACATTTTATTGTTTTTTCTTTCTTGGTTATAATGGCGTAAAAGGAATTCTTGGAGAGAACACAATTCTGCTTGCACCATACCCCTAGTATTTTCTTTATTATACACGTCTTCTCCTTTTTCATTATACAAAATCATATTTAATATCTTGATTTTCTTCCCTTTATCAGAATCATCACATCGTGCACCACTATTTCTCTTGGCAGTCAAATCAATAGTTTTAAAAACCATATATTTGTATTTATTCTCTAAATCAATATAACCAACTATGTCGTATAATGATTTCTTTAAATCATTTTTTATAATAATATATTTTTTATGAAAGGCTTCATTGATCTCTCGAAAATCTTCAGTGGTTGCATTTTTCCATTGATTGTCTTCCAAAACAATCACTTTTTGCGTGTCTTTGGAATACAAAATGAGTCCAATCGTGTCTTCTACTTTGATGATTTGTTCTTCAATATATTTTTTCACATAAAATTCAAACGAGTTTTCCTGCAAAATATCTATACTATAAATAAAATGAATGAGCTCTACTTTTTCCTCATACAATAAACTATCTACTATATGTTGCACCAAAAAATAAATCAAATCTTCTCTCGATACATTCATATTGGTTATCAATTTGCGCATGGTGATTCCACAATATTTATACCAATCTTCATCTCCTCTTTCCGGTTTTTTATTTGGTTCATCCATATATTCAATAGAAGTATCATAATGATTCAAAAGGACTTTCAAAAAAGAGGGTTCTCTCAATTTTGGAACAAGTTTTGCTGAGGCTGAGGCTGAGGGCGCATTTATAGAAGAGTTTTCTTGCTCTACTTGATCCTCTTTTTCTTTCATATTTATTGCCTTTTCTGTAGCCATGGCTGTAGGTTGAATAGAGAGAGTAATTTTCTCGTGTTTCCCATCAATGGGAACGGATCGATCAAATAGAGAAATAGTGGGATCACTCAATTCACTCGGTTGAAACAAATAATAATCACCAATATTGATCAAATAACCGGATCGCCCATATTTATCCGTAATCATTTCAGTTGTAGAATTGTCAATCATTTGTGTCAATGCAGAATAAATTTGCACCAAGGGAAAAGGCTTTGGAAAATTAATCTTTTGAATCAATATTTTCTTCTTGTAAAAGAATTGTTCTCTCATCAATTGGCGAATTTTCTGCATTATTTTATCATTGTTGGAGAGAATAAACGATTCATTATAAGATTCCTCGCGAACACGAATAGTATCCTTGTTCAAATCACTCATCGTCTCACCTCCAAAAGAAATACATTTGTAACTGCAATCTGCCATGTAATCACAATTGGCAGAAAAAGGAGCGTCTCCTACCTTGAAATCATTCAAAACCAGCCCATTCGAGAGAACTTGTTTTATCGCAATTCCCTTTTTCTCCAATTCTTCCATCATGATTTCCTGTGTCAAATTCCCCTGTTCTGAATTAATAATACAATCTATGGCTGTTTCTCTCAAAAGTCTACTCACCTTTCCTATTTGTTTTGCCTTGTATTCTGCTATTCTATAGAGATATACATCCGCGGCTTCTTGCTGCAAATCATAGTCCAACAAGGTTGCGTGCATAAAAATCTCTACATTCCTTTTTTCAAAGGGCAAATCCTTGTGACTGAAATTACGCACTGCACGACCAATGATTTGTTCTATACGACTCATATTATACCAAGGCTCCAAAATGTGAACCTGACGTATAAATTTGAAATCCAATCCTTCTGCACCCGCTCTAGATATCAAAATGAGTTTGATTTGTTTCCCCTCTGAATTGGCTTCATTCGTCAAAGCATTCACCTCTTCATCGTTGTGTGGAGAGAGACGCTTGTCCCCCGTTATCATGGCATATTTCATACCAATGCTTTTGACTGGCTCTTTTTCAAAAAGAGATTTTCCGCCCGCACCACCATAACGCGTAATACCTAATTCTTCCAAGGCCAATGCTACTGGGATCAATCCACCTTCAATGTATTGCGAATAAATCAAAATAACACCAGAATCAGGTGGATTCAATACATTGTCACAAATGTGTTTGATCTTGGAACTATATTTGCCAATCTCATTCGGAGAGAAAATAGGAACAACACCCCTTTTGTATTGAAAGGGGCCTATTTTATTGTCCTTGTTTTCAAAATCCATAAATCGAGAGAGACCCGCCGATCCTGTCATCTCCTTGATTTGCAAGGTTTCAGGAGACCCAGACCCGGATCCATCCATCATAGAATCAAGAGGATACAAAATATTCAACGCCTCCATAGGTGTTTGCAACAAAGTATATCCAAACGTTTCCATATTTTCAAAATTCATCTTTACACCTCCACCATGTTTCATCAAATAATCTAGAATCAATTTATACCCTTGTGCTTGTATCGTGCCAATCTTGGTGATATATAAATCAAGAATTCTATTGTTAAATAAAGAATCATCAATCCTTTTTCCATTCAATTGAAACAATGGTTTTTCTGCAAGGGTTTGAAATGAATGAGATGGAGAGAAAATAGCTGGATACACACGAAAAGGAAACGTATATGGATTTCCACCTTTGACAAAACTCACATATCCAGTGGCTTTCCGAGCAAGCAATTCTTTGCCACCCTCTTTGAAATCTCCATTCTTTTCAAATACGTCTTGCATTTGAATAGTAGCACGTCGATCATTGATATTCATCAAATTCAAGAGCCAAATGATTTCCGTATAATTGTTATACATAGGTGTAGCAGACAGCAATAAGAGTCGCAAATTATCCGCAGATTGAACCAAAAAAAGCAAATTGTCCGCCACTTGTTTGTATTTGGATTCCTCTGTGCGAATATTATGCACCTCATCAATCACTATCAAGGTATTGTTAAAAAAGGATTTCAAATTGGAAATCATCCTTTTCTTCTGTTTCATATTGGTTTTACCCGTTTTATTCGTCCTTTTTGTTTCATCTGCTTGTTCTACCATACTTGTATCAACTCCTTTGTTTTGTATGGTGCGAATCAAATTGGCAAATTCAATGTATCCAATAAACAAATAATAAGACTTGATAATGTTGTTTATTTGACTAATTACCTTGTCTTTTGACATTCCTTTTACCTGTGTAATAGGATTGATTTCTTTGATCAATTTGTTTCCAATACAACCACGAAGAGTCCAGATTCCATCCACCAATGTCAATTTTCGCTCGTCAAACAATTGCAATTTGAAATTATCTTGCACATTGGGCGACGCTACTATGATGATTTTTTTATTCATCCCTATTTGCTTCAAATAGTCTCGCATTTCCTCACATACGCCAATCGCTGAGCAAGTTTTACCGCTGCCTAAACCTCCGTAGAGCAATAAGCTATTGTAAGGCGTTTGAAAGGATAAAAAATTCTTGACAAAAATTTGATTAGGAGCCAATTCAAAATCGGCACGGCTCAATTCATCGGCTCTTTTTGCAATGTCTTCATAAATGTCACCATCATATTGCGTATCATTGAATTCCTTTTTCTCTGCAATTTTAATATTGAAATTAGGGTCATTCAACGTAGGATACAAAAAATCATTTTCCTCGGGATGTTCTCTCAAATATTCATGTTCCAACAACTCTTTTTTCAAGAGAAATTGATTGCATTCTTTGTTATATTTGTATTCCGGATGGTCTTCATCAAAACAAAGACGTATATCTATTTTCTTGCCTGGTTCCTCTTCTTCTTGTTCTTCCTCTTGTTCCTTTTCTTCTTCTTGTTCCTCCTGTATTTCATCGCCCTTTCTCTCTAAAGAAATAGGTAAACCACGAATATTTGGAGTTGCAGATGGATTTATATTATCTAAAATAGATGACATATGAATAGTATATATTATATATCCACATTTTCTTCTTTTTCATTGCAGAAAAGGTGGATTTAAGTATGATTTTTCAATAATAAAAAAGGTAATTATCCAATATCATTTGAATATTGCTAATCATCTGCTTCTTTTCTAAATGATAAGGACGAATGCATTTCAAACATTCGTCAATCTTTTTCCATTCAATTTTACTGACTTCGCTTTTCTGAAAATTCTGTAAATCATCCTCTTCGTTTTCACTGCTGTTATTGGAATCAAAATAGGCCAAAAAATATTTGTGTTTATAAGATTTATGATTGGATCCAATGAATATTTCTTCAAAAGGCAATAAATTTTCAATCACTTTGATATAGTTACTTGAATATCCCGTTTCCTCTTCAAATTCTCGTATAGCACAATCCAAATCCTTCTCTTGTGAATTACGTCTTCCTTTAGGAAATTCCCATTCTGTTTCTTTCCACTGGGTTCCACTATTTTCAATAATTTTTTCCAAAGTAATAACATTTGATTGTGCGCTTGATTGAAAAAATCTTGAATCACCTATAGAATGTTCAATATTACCTAATGTGTGAAAACCAGCGTGTGATAAATCTTTACTAATTTCTACACCATGTTTCAATAATTCGAATTTTTTATAAGACGATATTTCTTCACTTCTATATTGTTGTTGTAATCCTGCTTGTTCTCCCCACAAAGTTTTCCATAAATTGTCAAAAGTACCATCCAACAATCCATTTTTTTCTTCTATACTCATTTCATCTACTATTTTTTGGATTTGGTCAATATTGTTTGTAGTATATTTGCCTCGTATCAAATCAATATATCCAAAACTATCCTTCCTACGTATCATTAAAAATTCTGGTTTCCCCATTTGGTCATAACGAAATGCTATAATTCCATAACTAATTATCGGCAATTTACATTGATGAAACAAATGATTTGCTTTCCCGCAATTGTTACAAGTATTATTATTATTGTTTTTGATATTTTTGTTAATACCATTATTGCTATTGTTATTGCTATTGCTATTGTTGCTACTATTGTTATTAATACCATTATTGCTATTGTTATTGCTATTGTTATTGTTATTGTTATTATTATTGCTATTATTGTTGCTATTATTGTTATTAATACCATTATTGCTATTATTGTTATTAATACCATTATTGCTATTGTTATTGTTATTAATACCATTATTATTGTTGCTATTATTGTGATTATTATAATTCATGTAAAATAGGATATGTAAATCAATATATTATACTATGCGTAATGTTTAATTATGTTTTAACACATTAAATAATAAACAAATGATTTTAGATTCCACTATTTGGGGACCTCATTATTGGTTTTTTCTCCATACTATTGCCATATCCTACCCCAATTTTCCAAACAACATTACCAAAAAAAAATATTATGACTTGATCATGAATCTACCCTTGTTTATACCCATTGAGAGTATGTCTACCCATTTTAGCGATTTATTGAATGTCTATCCTGTTCAACCCTATTTAGATTCACGGGATTCGTTTGTACGTTGGGTATGGTTTATTCATAATAAAATCAATGAAAAATTGGAAAAACCAACCATTTCTTTGACTGATTTTTACAAGAAATATTATAATGAATACAAACCCAAAACCGCAAAATGGACTGAATATTACAAAACACAAAGCAAAATAATCTACGTAGTCATTTTACTCTTTATTCTTTTCATCATATTCTATTTTCACAATAAATAATATTGATATAATATAGCAAAAAAGCACAAAGAAACATGCATAAAAAAATGAAGAAAATACAAACAAATATACCGAAAAGACACTCAAAAACACAGAAAAAAACACTGAAAAAAGGTGGAGAAGTGATTGGAGCAGGTGGATTTGGATGTGTTTTCAAACCTGCATTAAAATGCTCTCATCCAACGCGTTTGCAAAGTCAATCGCAAAAAACAATCACTAAATTATTGAAAAAAGAGGATGCAAAAGAAGAATATGATTATATAATAAAATACAAACCTATTTTAAAAACCATTCCCAATTATTCTGCCTATTTTTTAATAGATGGATTTTCTTTATGCGAACCAGCGCCTCTCACTGAAGAAGACTTGATCCATTATACTGAAGAATGTGTATCTTTGAAAATATCCAAGCAGGATATCAATCATCAATTGAACAAAGTATTAGCCATTCAAATGCCGTATGGTGGACAAGATGTCGGCAATTATTTACCTCATATTAATTACGACAAATATATTCCATTAAACTATTCATTGATGGATTTATTAGTGCATGGTATTTTGCCCATGAATCAAAAAGGAATCTATCATTGCGATATAAAAGATGCCAATATCCTTGTAGAAGATATCGGTATAGATAATCGAAACGCAAAATTATATACTAGACTCATTGATTGGGGATTGTCTGTACAAATAACAACAAAAAATTCAAAAACCATTCCCGAGTTGTTGAAAAAACGACCTTTTCAATTCAATATTCCTTTTTCAAATGTCCTTTTCAATCCTATATTTGAGAGAATGTACAAGAAATTTTTACATGATTATCCCAATCCAACCATGGAACAAACAAATATATTTGTAAAAGACTACTTGGATACATTTGTCAATAAAATGAATGGAAAAGGGCACTTGTCAGTATACAATTTCATGTTCAAAAGACTCTTTGACAATAGATCCACGGATCATTATTCCAATTTGCATTTCATTAAAATGATTTTCTTGCAAAATACAGAAATTCCACATGAAATCATTCAATATATTAGTAAAATATTGGTAACATTTACCATAAACAACCAATTCAATGTCATGGATTATTTTTCCAATGTCTTTTTGAAAAATGTAGACGTATGGGGATATGTCATGATTTATCTTGCCATTATGGATGAATTGTTTGAAAATTACAACTATTTGAATCAAGCAGAGTTACATATGATTCAAATTTTCAAAGAAATGATTCAGATCCTCATGACTGCAAGTGCAGAACCCATTTCTATTCCTCAAATACTTGCAAAATGTAGGGAATTCAACGTTTATTTCGAAAAAGCTTACAAGACATCAAAATTGAAATTGAATATGATTTCCAATATGGATTCTAGATTACCCGAATTGTCCGAGTATAGTTCTATCCGCAAAAATGTATATTCTTATCATTTTTCGAATGTGGGAACGGGAACAAGTCTTTCAAACAAGACAAACATGTCAAATACTACTAGGAAAAGGAAAAGAACAAAAACATTAAAAAATAGTAAATAGTGCAAGTAATTATTAAAAATTTTATTATTGAAAATAAAATTGATTTGAATAATAAGAATGTAAATAAAAAACAAAATATTACTTATATGGAAACAAAACAGACAAAAGGTTTGAATCGTAATACAATTGATAAATATTATACGAAAGATACAATAGTAGATTTGTGTATCAATCTTGTTGCAAAACACATATCAATAGATAAAAATGATTTAATAATAGAACCTAGTGCTGGCAATGGATCTTTTATTTCAGGAATAAAAACATTATCAGACCATTTTGTATTTTATGATTTAGAACCGGAACACATAGAAATTATAAAACAAGACTATTTATTATGTGATGTTGATAAATATAAAAGTAAATTCAATAATATACATGTAATTGGTAATCCACCATTTGGTCGTCAGTCATCATTAGCCATAAAATTTATAAAAAAATCCTGTGAATTTTCCAATAGTATATCCTTTATACTACCGAAAAGTTTCAAAAAAGATAGTTTAAAAAAAACATTTCCATTGCATTTTCATCTTGTTTTTGAAATGGATTTACCTGACAAATCATTTTTAGTAGATGGTATAGAATATAATGTGCCATCTATATTTCAAATATGGCAAAAGAAAAATATCAATAGATCCATAATTGAAAAAGTAGAGCCTACTCATTTTATATTTGTTAAAAAAACAGACAATCCGGATATATCCTTTCGACGTGTTGGTGTAAATGCTGGAACAATAGATACAAATATAGATATAAAAAGTATTCAATCGCACTATTTTATAAAATTTACAAATGAAAAATCCATACACGATAATATTGAATTATTACAATCAATACAATTTCATCATAATAATACAGTAGGACCTCGTTCAATCAGCAAACAAGAACTAATTAAAGAATTTATCAAAGTCCTTTAACGGAATAATCCCTTTTGGATAATCAATGATCAAATCTGTTCCTTTTACAAACTTGACTTTGATTTCTGGAAAATGAATATTGCTAACTATAATGTATATCAGATTTTTTGCTTTTTCTTTGAAAATCTCTTCATCAAATGTTCTGCCTTCACCTATCATATTAGATGGCATAAATTTACAACCTCCTTTTGTAAATGTTTTTTGATCATATTTTATATTTTCATTGGCTATGTCTGTATAGTCATATTTTTTACATCCTTTTACGTGTTTTAATGTATTATATGTAATTGCTAACCAAGGTTCTATAAAATGTGAAAATGCTCTACCATCTTGTAATGTATTTATCATGATTGTTTCAGATAAACAATCAAAACTAAAATTACATATTGTATGAGTAATTGTTTCATTGTATATTATAGTATTTGCTGTGATTGGTGTTATTTCCTCCATAAATTACAACTGAAAAGTATATTATATTATACATACTTATTTGTAGATGTTTTTATAATCAATTTTATTATACCTATATATAATATTATGAAAGTAGAATTATTGATAATTGCAATAACTGCCTTTTTTATATACAATACTTATTACGATGGAAAATATACCAAAATGTTTTTTACATATAAAAAATATATTCAAATGGCCTTTTTGGGATTCATCGGTATTTCCTTGTATTTGATGATCAAACGCAATCCATTGCATTCCAGGAAATTATTATTGCATGCAAATGATATGATAAAATATATGCCAATTGACAAATCATCTATGGACATGATATCGCCTATATTAGATTTCACAACTACAAATCAACAAAAGGGAGTCACGGGTAATTTTATGGGCAATTACGAAAATCAAGGAGAGAAAGAAGGGGATTTCTATGAACAACCCTATGGACCAGGTATTGGAGGAGGAGATGCAAGAATAATGTCTTCGGGATGCAAATCCAACAACACAACCAAACGTTCAGTAAGTGAGACCAAAAAAAAATATGTAGCAGCCTCGCAAAATTGGACATGTGGAAATTGTAAACAAATATTGAATGCTTATTTTGAAATAGATCACAAAATCAGATTGCAACATGGTGGAAGCAATCATGTAGACAATTTGGTTGCTCTTTGTCCCAATTGTCATCGAGAGAAGACAGCATTGGAAAGTATGTAAACCCACTCAAAATATTTTATAGTTATTATATAAAGTAATTCATAACTATAAATGATAAACAATATATTCTTGCAAATCATATTTGTTCTTTTATTGGCGTTGATCATCACCTTTTTATATTCTGGTTCTGCTTCTGATTCTTCTACAAGATCCATTACGGATATTATTTCAACCATTCTTTTTTCTGTCACGATAGTATTTAGTGTGCTCTTACTAGGATTTGCCTTTACTAGAGGCCAATTACATTTGAAAAGTATTGTCTCTCTATTTGTCTTTATGATTGTCTTGATTTTTTCTTATTTCATGATTCCATCCAATTTTATGAATCATTATGCTTATCTTATTCTTCCCATCACATTGGTAATAGGCATTCTACTTTTTGGTATCAATTATTATCAAATAAATACAGACATACTGAATAAAATGAAAAATGTCACAAGTAACATTACCATGAATGATTTTGCTTCCCTTTTGAATCATTATTCCATTTTATATGCTTCTCTTATTTTCTTTGTCCTTATTCTTGCTGTCATAAATCCAGGCAATTATATTACCAGTTATTTAAATTATTTTATTGCCTTTGCAGTAGTATTGCTTTTTTATGGACTTATGTATTTTTTGTCTATGGTATTTTCACTCAATCGTAGTGGAAATAGAGAGAACCCGACTTCTACTCTTGGACTTGTCCTCGGTTTTTTAAAAGTCATTGTTTTTCTAGCACTCATAGTTACCATCATAGTAGGAATGGTATATTATCCAGGTGGACTTTTCAAGGAGAAATCTATCAAAATAGCAGTGATTGAAACGCTGACTTATATCAGTGTAATAGTTGGAATCATCACGACGATTTCCTCATTCTTTAAAGAATCAGGAACAGGAACAGGAACACCAGTAGATCTATATAATACTATCACAAAGCTCAATTCTGCATACAAATACATTATGATTTTGTTATTTATAGGTGTATTTTTATGTTTGGTATATAATGTATTGCAGTATATTGTGCAACATTCTACCATGGGTTCCTATATATTGATATTTGTTGCGGTTGCTATTGTTTTGATGGCTGCTCTTTCTTTCTTTTTGGGAAGACAAGGATTCAATAGGAGAAATATATCATGGACATCATGGACCGCTTTTTTTCTCTCGGGATTCAGAAATGTAATGTCTACTCCCAGCAATTATTTCGCCCTTTTTATATTGGTGATTCTTTTTTACGTTTTCTATTTCTTCCTGATGCCTATTTTACAAAAAAAATTTGTGAAACAAGGAGGCACACTCTTGATTGAGAATCCTATTTATTTAGATCAAGAAACAACATTGGGAACATATTATACGTTGAATCCTAGTTTTGCTCCGACTGATTCAACCCGGGGTGGTTACAATTATAATTATGCCATTTCGTGTTGGGTGTTTTTAGATGCATTTTCTCCTAGCACAAATACAAGTTATACACAAGATACATCTATATTGACTTTTGGTAACAATCCAACTATTTCTTATAATGCGTCTAAAAACACCTTGAAAATTACAATGAAAAAGAATAGTGTATTTCCAACAAGGGATTCGAATACAACAACAACAACAAGAGACGATTCTGTAATAATATACGAAAACAACAATTATTTGCTGCAAAAATGGAACAATGTGATTATCAATTACAATGGAGGCACATTAGACATTATAATCAATGGAGTATTAGTGAAATCGCAACCAGATGTAGTATCATACATGTCATCAGATACATTGATGGTTGGAAAAGATACGGGATTAAAAGGAGGAATTTGTAATGTAATCTATTTTCCGACCCAGTTGAATAGTGAACAAATATACAACTTGTATCATTATGCCAAAGATACAAATCCTCCTGTTTTATTCAATTCGAGTAAAACGATTCTCTCTCAAATTTCATAAATATACACCTTTGAAGATTTACACATTGTAAGATTTAGAAAAAGGAAAACAAGAAAAATTTCTATAAGTATATATATTATGAGTTTCATCACTATTCTTTTAATTATAGCCATTATAGTCATATTGTACTACTTAATTGTAAGTTTTACAAGCACTTCCAACACATTGTCTGTCAGTTTGGCACCAGCAAATCAAATGAAAACCATTGATTCGAAAACATTGCCAAAAACGGGAAATGGTGCCAGTGCTAGTAATTTTACTTATTCTGTTTGGTTTTATATCAATGATTGGAATTACAGATATGGAGAACCCAAAGTGGTATTTGGTCGCATGGGTCAATCAGGAACAACTCCCAATCCTACCACAGGAGTTTCTGGAACCAATCCATGTCCTTTAGTTACTTTAGGAGCACTAAACAATGATCTTACTATTTCATTGTCTGTATTTCCAACATCCACTTCAGATCCATCACAATCTTTAGTCCACAATTGCACTATTCAAAATGTTCCCATTCAAAATTGGGTCAATCTATTAATTAGCACCTATGGAAATGTATTGGATGTTTATTTAGATGGAAAATTGGTTCGCACATGCGTTCTTCCTGGTGTAGTGAATGTGAATACAAATTCCAGTGTCTACCTAACACCCAATGGAGGATTCTCAGGATTTACGTCAAAATTCCAATATTTTCCAAATGCGACCGATCCACAAACAGCTTGGAATATTTATACACAAGGATATGGTGCTAGTTGGTGGCAAAATACTTTTGGAGGAAGTTATCAAGTTCAAGTATCCTTATTACAAGATGGACAACCTAAGGGATCCGTCAGTATATAATGTAGCAAAATATTTCACTGACTAAAAGATGAATAAGACAATAGAAACAAACAAGACTAGTAAATATAGAAGACTAGTAAATATAGAAGACTAGTAAATATACACAAAATAAAAAAATTTTGTGTATATTTATATATACCTATTATGAATTATAATTATCCAAGACAACAATATCCTGGACAACAATATCCAAGACAACAATATCCTGTACAACAATATCCAAGACAACAATATCCAAGTGCAATGTATCCAGGAAGAGGTTCAGGAATCAAAGATTTTTTAAATTCAAGCAGTGCTATTGCCAGATTTAGTTTTTTGTTAATAGTCTTTTTGATTTTCATCATATTGTTATCCATTTGCATGCAAATATTGACTGCTATTATTAGCGGACAAAACAATTCGCCCTTATTAATTAATGGTATGGTTGATGCAAATCAAATGTTGGTCATTCCACAAGATCCCGGTCAAAAAGGAGCCGTTACCTTGTTTCGTTCGGTAAATGGACCCAATGGTATTGAATTTACATGGAGTGTATGGATTTATATTTCACATATGCAATCCACTGGACAATATAGTCATATTTTCAGTAAAGGAAATGCCAATATTCAAACATCAGGTGATTCCATGGGATTGAATTTTCCCAACAATGCACCTGGTTTGTATCTCTCTCCCAATACCAATGAATTGACACTGATTATGAATACATATGAGGTTATTAATGAAAAAATTACAATACCCGATATTCCCGTCAACAAATGGATCAATGTCATTATTCGATGCAGAAACAAAAACATTGATGTTTATATTAATGGAGTCATTACACGATCCATAGAATTAATGGGTGTTCCCAAGCAAAATTATGGGGATGTGAATGTAGCATTGAATGGAGGATTTTCAGGATTTATTTCCAATCTGCAATATTTTAATTATTCACTTGGAACATTGGCTATTCAAAAATTGGTGGAAAAGGGACCCAATACCAAAATGTCGAGTGGAACAAGTATGAGTATGAAAAATCCAGATTATTTGTCTCTTCGTTGGTATTTTTACGGATAGAAATATAGATTGAAATATAGATAAAAAATATGATATTTATGGGTAATTTATGGGTAATTTGCAAATAAATAATATCGTTTTATACTAAGATGTCCTGTTTGGGTCCTTGTTATCTTCCTTTACCACCGAGAGAATGGAATCGATTTGAACAACAATGCACATACAATACCATGTCTATTGATCCAGCCGTTTCTTTTCAAGCAGCACAAAATTACAAGGGAAATATTTTGCAATACAAGAAAAATTCAGGGAATTTGACCAAAAATCAGCGATATGCGCAAATTGCCAAGGGAATGTGGACAAATAGAACAACCACATGGGCCACTCAAACCGAGTCTTATACAAATCCAAATACCAATAATTTGAAAAGAGTCAATGCAACCAATATATATGTGCCTATCGACAATGCTCCTTATAGTTACGGGTTTTTACCAAGTAATTGTGATAATTTCTTTGTCAAAGAAGAAATAGATATTTTGGTTCCTAATGTGGAATTAAATAATTCACCCTTAAATGGAAGCAACATATACACTATTAAAAGATTGATCACTACACAAGCAATCATTCCAACAGGTGGATCCTTGGTCTGCAATGTTTCTCAAAATCCTTGCACAGGAGAAGAAAAGGTGGTGGGAGAAAGACAAAAATGTTTTCCTACAAGCGATTCAAATGTTCCTGGTCCTATTATGAATTTGTGTTATGATGATACACAACAAACCTATTATCCGAAAACGCGAACCACCTATTTAGCAGGATCCGACAAATGGCCTATTAATTCGAAATTTATATTTGCCGCACAGACTTGCAACCAGACAACAAATACTTGTCAACCTGTTTCTATACCATTGTCATTCAATGTCGAAATTATTGAAGATGTCGCTTATTTGACTTGGGAAGCACCTGCAGGAACAGATACTGGAGGATTTGATATTCAATTGAATTATCAGTTGGAATCGTTTTAAAACCTTTGCACATTTCAGTAACGATGGTATAAAGGAAGATTGTGGTTATAAAAATATGTAAAATATGTAATGAATAGAAAAAGATATAATGAATAGAAAAAGATATAAAATATTTTATATTTTCTTTTGTATATGAGTGTTCCACTAAATAAATTTTCTTATCAAATACCTGGAGTATTAAGTAATGCAACCTTTACAATAACACCTCGTAATAGTTGTGGGAATGGTCCTTCTGCTTCTGTTACATTACCTTTATATGGTGCTACCGGTCCAACAGGTATTCCTGGAAGTGCTACTAATACGGGAGCCACTGGATATACTGGACCTACTGGACAACAAGGACCCGCAGGCGCAGTTTCAAATACGGGAGCAACTGGATATACTGGTGATACAGGACCAACAGGAATGGGATTAATGGGTGACACTGGACCAACTGGATATACTGGTGATACAGGACCAACAGGAATGGGATTAATGGGTGACACTGGACCAACTGGAGCTCCTGGATCTGGAGCTCTTCCTCCAGCTAGCATTTATTCTACAACGATTCATTGGGATCCTGATACAGGTGGAGGATCATGGGTTTTAACATCCAATCCATTGGCATTGGGATACAATGCAGGACAAACTGGTCAACAAGATGGTGCTATTGCTATAGGATATTATGCAGGACAAACAAATCAAGGACCGGCTGCATTGGCAGTTGGTTATAATGCGGGAAAATATATTCAGGGACTAAATGGTATAGCGATTGGTCAATCTGCAGGACAACAAAGTCAACAACAAAATGCTATAGCTATAGGTCAAAGTGCAGGATATCAAAGTCAAGGACAATATGCATTAGCCATAGGTATTGAAGCAGGAAATCAAAGTCAAGGACAATATGCTGTAGCTATGGGTGTTCAAGCAGGACTAATTAGTCAGCAACAAAATGCAGTATCTATTGGTAATCATTATTATTTTTCTTTTTTTAATCCTGGTCAACAATATCAAGGAACCAATGCGGTATCGATCGGTCTTAATTCAGGACAATTTATTCAAGGAACCAATGCGGTAGCGATTGGTGTTCAAGCAGGATATCAAAGTCAAGGACAATATGCTATAGCAATGGGTTTTAATGCAGGATATACAAGTCAAGGAGTTTTATCCATTGCCATGGGTGCTCAAGCAGGTTATCAAAAACAAGGAATAAATGCTGTGGCAATAGGTCAAAATGCGGGGGAATTTAATCAAGGACAATATGCGATAGCTATGGGTTATTATGCAGGACAAACTGGACAAAAACAAAATGCAGTGGCTATAGGTTGCACTGCAGGAAATTATAATCAAGGACAATATGCTGTAGCTATGGGTGTTCAAGCAGGACAAACAAATCAAGGACAATTTGCTATTGCTATGGGTAATCAAGCAGGACAAACAAATCAAGGACAATTTGCTATAGCTATGGGTTACTATGCAGGACAAACTAGTCAAAAACCATATGCTCTAGCTGCGGGTGCATATGCAGGAAATACAAATCAAGGAACATATGCTATTGCAATGGGTTATGCTGCAGGAAGTAATACTCAAGGATCATATGCTATTGCAATGGGTTATGTTGCAGGAGGTTATACTCAAGGACAATATGCAATATCTATAGGTGCATATTCAGGAAATAAAACTCAAGGAACAAATGCAATTGCAATCGGTAATCAAGCAGGACAAGTAGGTCAGGCAAGCACTTCTATAGCAATAGGACTTCAAGCAGGACAAACCAATCAAGGATATTATGGTATTGCCATTGGGAATCAAGCAGGAGCTACTTATCAATCACAATTTGGCATTGCGATTGGAAAGAATTCAGGACTATTTGGTCAAGGAACCTATGGCATTTCTATAGGAAATAATGCAGCAGAATTTAATCAAGGAACCGCTGCGATTGCCATAGGAAATCAAGTAGCACAACAAGGTCAAAAACAATATGCGATTGCTATAGGTGCATATTCAGGAAATCAAAATCAAGGAACAAATTGTATTGCGATAGGAAATAATGCAGCATTCCAAAGTCAAGGATCAAATGCTGTTGCAATAGGTTATCAAGCAGGATTTTTTAATCAAGTGTATTATGCAGTGGCTATGGGTTATCAAGCAGGATATCAAAATCAAGGAGAAAGTGCAGTATCTATAGGCCCAGCAGCAGGATTTAATGGTCAACAAGCAAATGCTATAGCCATTGGTAACCATGCAGGATATACAAATCAAGGATTTTCTTCTATTGCCATCGGTTATTATGCAGCGCCAACAAATCAATCAGCAAATAGTATAGTTATTAATGCAACAAATCTTGTAGTGAATGCTACAAATGCTAATGCATGTTACATTGCACCTATTCGAGGTCCTATATCTACTTCAACTTCTTTATACTATGATGCAGGCACAAAAGAAATAACATATGGAGCCAAATTCTTCATTATTGATCATCCTCTAAAACCCGAGTCTCATCATTTGGTCCATGCCTGTCTAGAAGGACCTGAAGCAGGTGTGTATTATCGAGGAGAAGAAACTATTACAGACAACGAATCCACAGAAATCGTTTTACCTGATTATGTTGAGGCCTTAGCAACCAATTTCACTATTCAAATCACACCTATTTATTCCAAAGAAAGTCAAGGTAAAATATACGAAACATCCCGGGTCGAAAACAATGCCTTCAAAGTGTATGGACCCAATGGATCCTTCTTTTGGCAAGTTTATGGAAAACGCACTTCTATCCAAGTAGAACCCGAAAAAGATGAAATAGAAGTATCAGGTGATGGACCCTACAAATACATTTCAGGTATCAAAAAAGTTTCAAAACGTAGTAGTGTATAAAAATGGAAAATAACAGACAAAAAAACAGATACAAAAGGAAAACAAGAAAAATTATTTACATACAAGTAAAAATATGTAAACAATATATATGGACATGGAGATGAATCACAATTATCTAAGAGCGTTTGTCATTGGCTCTTCTTGTTTTGTATTTTTACCCTTTTTTTTTGCCGTATCCCGCTTCAAGAAAGAAAGATTCAATTATGATTACACAACATATACTTTTTTAGCACCTGTTTCCCTAGGATTGATGAATGTCATTTCTTTGTTGATAGCAGAACAATTCCATCTCTCTCCAAGAGAAAGATTTTTACTAATAAGTATGTTGGCACCTATTGTTGTTTTAGCATTCGTAGCCTTATTTAAAGTATACAATTATACGACGATTCAATGGATAAGACATACTATAAAAATGTATTTGCTTTACTTTTTTGTATGGAATGTCATAGTATATAATCTAGACAAATATGTTTAATGGCTCTGGCTTTAGCTATGGCTATGCCAATGGAGAGAACAATCTTCGTCTTTGCATATTTTATGTGAATCATTGGTATATTTGTCCCAGTAAGGAATGGCATCGGGATCCTTTTCACCAATCATGTGTTTGTGTTCATCAATTTGCGAAATTCCCAATACGCCTGTATTGATATATATCTCTTTCACATAACTTCTCAATTCTGGATTAATCATATGACCATACCGCAGCAAATGGGCATCCGGAATATTCACTGATTTCGACCATCTTGTAGAACAAGCCACAGAAACATCCGTTTTGTTGTAAACAGAATGAAACCAAGACATGGGATTATACAATATATCTCTTTCTTCGAGATCGATTTCATATCTCTCGACATATTTCATCAATGGGAATTGATCTATTTTCGTCGTAAACGTATCCATATTCATAAATCTAGTTTCGGATGCCATATAAATACCCTTCTTTTGAAACGAAGGATACAACAACGCCAATTGATTGGGATTAAAAAAGGTCCATTTTTTCTCTCCCTGAATCATCAAAAAGAAATTGTTGGTATAAGCAGCGTGCAAAGCAGTTCCCGTGCCTTTTGTAACGCCACAAAACAATTGTTTGCTATTGTTCTTCATGTAGCCATCAATGAGATCTTTGATAATATCCATGTCTGAATCGGGAAGCAAATGTTCATACTGATGAAACAAATTGGTAGAATTGGTGATATAACATTTGTTTTCCAGTATGTTTTTGAGTTCGGTAAATACATTGTCGGGACAAGATTCTTCTGAACTGGGGCTCATATACACTTTTTTGTTGCCTGCCGTTCTCAGTAAATCATCCAATCGCATCGTCTTGAAACAGGTCAAATCTATTCCACGCATGACAAATGGAAGATCCTGTTTCAAATAAGACAAGACCTTTTCTTTGAAATCGGGTTGGTTTACATGGAAAATGTCCACTTGGGTTGCTTGGTGAATTGGTTGTCCATTTTTTTGCAACCAGTCTAGATTTCTATCACAGATTCGCATGACTTCTTTCTTATTCAACGTATTGTCGCCCAATGGTATTCGTTGAAAAACGGCCTGATTAAATTCAGCGTAGAATTCCAACGGCATCACAGGCCTGAATCCATTTTTCATGGGAGAACAATATTGGGGTTGCAATTGCTTATACAAACCGAAGCATGAATAAACATCATATGTGAGAAAGATCAAATGTATATCTATTCTTCTTTTGAATACTAGATAAATCATGGCTAATATTGTCAATATAATTATGATGGTATACATAGGTATGTTTTTTATTTTTTTGATTTTCATTTGTGATTTTGTATGATATATATATAGTATACTAATATAAAAATATTCTTTTCAACATTTGAACATTTGAACATTTGAACATTTACATCCTTGAAAATATGAAATAAGAAAAATAATATAAAGCGTATGCTATTACATACATCATAATCATAATGGAAAAAAACCAAACATCCTTTCTTAAAACAGATGATAACAGAATTATCAATGAAAAATGCATAAGATGGGTAAAAAAAATGAGTGATTGCTTAGAAGTTTGCACCAGATCAAATGGCTGTCTTGTAAATGAAAGTACGCATAGAATATGCAAAGTAAATAATCCACATAGTTATAATAAATTGAATAGATTCTTTGAATAATGGTATACACTAAAAACAATCAACTATCTTAATTGATATCTAGTAAATCAACGCTCACTATTTGATTGTTTGCCTTATATGTAAGTTGTTCTGATAAATAATCAATAGTCAATATTTTTTTTGCAATTGATTTTCTAATTGTATAATAATTTTTTGCTGATTTTCTATCATTTCTTTGTTTTTTATCGCTTCTACATAAAAATTTGCTTTGTTTTCATTCAATATAGTAAGTCATTTTTGATGATATTTTGATTTTATATGTGTTGCAAATTTACTAGAATTCTCATATGTTTTGTCTTTTCTTTATCCGCAAAGACAATACAATCCATTTTTTATAACGGGTATTCTATCTACATAATTTCCTTTATCGTCGACTATAGGTGTATATGTATCAGGTGTTAGTGTTATATTCATTATATAATATAATCAAAATATCTTTATATCATTTACAATGTCATTTACAATGTCATTTACAATACCCGCAAAAAAACAGAAAAATAAATATAACTTGTGCAAAAAATATTCACTTATAATAAAATGAAAGGTGGTATAAAAATTAAAAGTGTCGCAATAAATGACTATAAACAAAAAGACAAATCAGGTAATAAAGATGACATGGTAAAATATTATTGTAATTATTTTTTAGTAAATAGTGATATAACTATTTTAACTGCAAATTCTATATCTTGTGTTACATTAAAATTAGAATTAAGGAATGATAAAGATACCCCTTTTGTATCAATGAGAAGTAACAATATTAATCAAGAAATTCGAGCTTTATTACTTAAAGTAGGTGTTACTAATACAACTGGAGCAATAATTAACCCTAGTGGAAGAATAATAAGACAAGACCTACAAATATTGAGTCATACAGAATTTAAAGAAGAAGTAGAAACTCAAAAAAAAATATATACTCAAACTTTTTTATCAAATATGTTTGATGCATTATGTCCAGCAATTATATTCAGTATGGAAACAAAATATGCAACTGAAATAGATATTATAGGAAAAAAAATTATAGAAATACTATTTACTATAGACTTTCACGATCTAAAAGTTATATTAAATTTAGGTAATTCACCAAATACAAATACTATGACATCACTAATATTTATGGAATTAATGGATGGTTTTATTACATTTGAATCATTATATAATAATTATTTTAAAAGTATTGGTAAAGAAAATTTTTTATATGTTATTGTATATGCATATTATGCAATTTATGGATTACAACTTTTAGGATTACAACATAATGATTTACATTGGGGTAATATTATGATTAAAAAACCTACTAATACATTTGGATCTAGTGGTCTTACTAATTACTTACAATATCTGTTATTTAATAGTGATATTATTCTAATTGATTATGGTCGGACTAAGTCAAATTTGAATATTAATAGAGAATTAGAATTTCTACAAGGTGATGATACTTTTAATTTTTTTAGTGGTAAGAGTCATAAATATCTTCATACAGGTGATAATAAAAATATGATTTTTAAAAAAATTGATCAATATTATTACGAAAGACATGTATTTTATGGAGAACAATTAAAACAATTATTACATGCACAAAATGATTGGTCACTTTCAAAGATGATAGAAAATATAAAAATAAATTTAATGAATATACAACGACAATTGTTAATAAATCCTACTTTTGGAGGAAGATATTTTGATAATATGAATAACCTTTTTTCTATAAAAGATACTAATACTATGAATGATGATAAAATGAACTTTTTTGGGTATAAAAATACCAATAACCCTTTTTCTATAAAAGATACTAATACTATGAATTATAATAATATGAATAACCCTTTTTCTATAAAAGATACCAATACTATGAATGATGATACTAATATTGATAGCTTTAATTTTGACGAATGTTTTGAAAATTTGAATAGATATTTTGATGATTTATTAAAAAATCCGACAAAGCTTAATGAAATATTTACGGAAGAATGGAATAATAGTGATATTTCAAAACAAATACAAACAATGAACACATATAATTTTGAAAATAGAATCATACAACAATTGGATGATTACTATGAATCATTAGATAATGAAACGATAAATAAACAAGAAATGAAAAAAGTGGAAGGAGGTAATAAAAAAAAAAGTAAAAAAATAAAAAATAAAAAATCTAAAAAAATAAAACAAATAAAAAAACGCAAAAATAAAACAAATAAAAAATGGCAAAAATAAAACGCAAAAAGCAAATAAAAATTGAATATAACTTGTGTATAAATAAAACACAAATTATATATAAATTATACAACATGTTGAAAAAACGAATATCAAATGCAAAAATGTATGCAGATAGGGTGGAACGAGATGCAAAAACTAGAATAACGGGTATCTCTAACAACAAAATATTACATAAAACATATGTAATCCCCTATTCAAAAAAAGAACCATCTAATAACGCAAATGTTGATTGATACATACATCTTTGCTTGGGAAAATATCACCCGACATGCAAGTATCATTTAAACCCACACGCATACAACTTCCGTATCCTTGTTGATCCCCAATAAAACACCATCCCACTTTTCCAGAGACACTTGAACTACCATCTGGAGCTGGAACAGGTGCTTCAGCATTAGTAGGCGCAGGTGCAGGTGCAGAAACATTGGCAGTAGAAACGACTACTGGTGCAGTAGCTGAGGTAGGAACCACAACAGCCGAAGATGTGGCAGCAGTGGATGTTACAAGAGGTGCTTGTGTAGGTGTGGGTTTAGGCATCATTCCCATACTAGGAGCCATACCTTTTGTAGCACCCGTATTTAATGCAGTATTCAATAAATCACTGGGTTCCGTAGCTGGTGTGTTGGTATAAGGAGAGGAATTGATAAGGGATCCTTCCATTTTTTCTGCTTTTCCAGGCACTTGTTGTATATCGTTTAATCCTATCGCCATATTAGTGGCCAACAAGGGACTTTGAGGTGAACCAGGTGTTGGAACAGGAGTTTCAGTTAAAGTTGCTTTTGTGCTTGCACTAACAGATGTAGCACTAGGAAAAAGCCCATATTTTGCAAAAAAGGCACGTGTATTGTCTACTAAATGTTGCATATCATTGGCTAAATAACTAAATACATTTTTACCTAAATAAGCCAACACAAAAAGAATCAGGAAAAAGAGGAATAGAAGAAGGGTCCAAATGAACCATCCCCATTTTGAACCAGAAGATTTATCAGAAGTAGAGGCTGCCGTTATAGGACTCGCATTTATTGCAGGCTTATTCAGTTGAGACTTAGATTTTGCGCTTTTTGTATTGTTTTTACTTGTTCCAGTTGCAGGTTTGGAAGTAGAGAGAAAATTGGAAGCAGGTAAAGAAGAAATGTCAGGAACATCTTGTTTTTTACTTGTTTTATCCGTAGTGGTGCTCATTATATATCATGGATAAAATAATGAGCATCTTTTCTTATTTATTGATTGCCATATTCATTGATTGCCGTCAATATTGATTGTAATCTTTACTGGTTAAAAGTAAACAAATACAAAAACTGATTCACATTGCCCATAATTTCATCACGAATATTAAACAAATCTGTATTGCTCATCAATTGCATAGCTTTTTCATTGTCCAAATCCACCAAATAACTCTTGAACTCTTCCATTTCACTCTGGAAATTCTTATGAGAATCACAATCGTGGAGAGAAAGTTGTTTGACTCCCATCAGATTCACTCGTTCTGCCCCTTTTCCTAAAAAACTAGCAGAACCTTTGCCCAAAAGTGTTTCCACAAATTGATCAAAGTTTTCATTCAGTTTGGAATACAAATCATCAGTGGCCTTGTGTGTTGCATAACTATAAGTCTTCCAGTGATACAATTTGACGCAATTCAAGATCTCTAAAAATTTGACCACTATTTTTTGTTCAAAGGTTTGTAAGATTTGGACGGCTGAGGCAGATCCTGCTGCTGATGACAAAGACATGTTTTTTCTGGTTTTTCCTGCTTTTTTGATTCCGCTTTTATGATGTTTTACACTACCCTTGGATTTCTTATGGAACAATTTCATTTATATATTCTGCAGATAAAAAGATTCATTTCTCTCGAGAGAGAAGAAAGTTATAATCCTTAGAATCCTTGAACCAAAAAAATTGATTTACATCTTTTTACATTTCAAACGCCGATTTTATAGATATTACCACATCACTCTATAGTATATTACGGCGGGCAATTTGTGTTAGTTGGGACAACACCAGTAATAGTGCCAGTACCCGATATTGTTCCCGTTCCACATGTTGATAACCCATTGGCAGTACTAATCGTGCCGCCCGCGTTGTTATTGATAGTTGCCCCGCTGTCGTTGTAGATATTGCCGCCCCCATAAATATAAATAAAGCCGCCCGCGTTGTTATTGATAGTTGCCCCGCTGTCGTTGTAGATATTGCCGCCCCCATAAATATAAATAAAGCCGCCCGCGTTGTTGTTGATTGTGCAGCCAATGTTATTGGTAAGTGTGCCAACATTTTCAAATGTCCCGCCACTATTATTGGTAAATGTCCCGCCATAAGTGTTATTAATTGAACCGCCACTAGCGTTAGCAAATGTGCCAATGTTGATAATTGTGGAATAGTTGTAAATTGTGCCGGCATAATTGTTAGTAATTGTTCCGCTATTTTCATTATTGATTGTGCTATTACTAATGTTTTGAATTGAAGCACCATTTTTATTATCAATTGTACCAATGTTTGTAATTAAACCAAAATTTTTGTTAGTAATAAAGTTATTGTTAGTAATAGTGGCATTATTATTAATTGTTCCACCATTGTTAGTAATTGTGCTACTAGGTATATTATTAATTATGCCACTATTCGTTAATGTTTGCCTTATATTAATCTGTAAGTTAGTACCACCTGGTATATTTAATATTTGACACTTAGTAATAGTCTGGTTGCCATTTAATGTATAAGTATCCACACCATCAAATGTAGCAATACTCCCAATATCAATTGCGACGGGAATACAAGGAGTAGGAGTAGGAGTAGGAGTAGGAGTAGGAGTAGGAGTAGAAGTAGGAGTAGAAGTAGGAGTGTAACATCTACCACATCCATAAGCTCTTCTATCATTTGCTAATCCAGAGCGTTTTTTTCCTGCCATTATATAATATATAATATAATTTAAAATATTTATGATGTAAATATAATAAGTTAAAAATGGAAACTACATTTGATTTTACTACCATTGATAATGAATATATGTATAATATGAATTCAACTACGATTATACATATAAAAAGAATAAATAATAGTGTTGCTATATTATACTTTACAGATGAAATGAGTAACAAAATAAATATACCGAATGATATACTAGTGTATACATTTGATAATCAAACAAATAAAAAAATGATACAGAATGCTAGTAATCAATATTATCCTTTATGTTGGACGGATGATTATATAGTTGAATTACATAAAAATGTAGTAATAAATATAAAAAATCAAAGAAAATGGAATATTACATCATAACATTCGGCATTGGAACCAACTATATATAATAAAACAACTTAAAGAACACTCTACTCTTTATATCCTTTTTACACAAACTATTATATTCTCGGGAAACCATCTATATTCTCGGGACAAATGTCTCTCCAAACGCATTCATCGCCTCAATACGTTTGATGGTCTTGTCTAAATTGTCCGTCTTTTTGTTCAAAAACAGGTAATCCGTATTGGGACTATGTTCATTTTCCTTGATCTGCATGTAAATAACGTCTATTTTTCCCAGAATCGATGCAAGTTGTTCCTTGTCTCTCTCTTTGATGATTTCCTCTTCCAAGGACACATTTTCCACCAACAATTCCACCACAAAATACAAAATATATTTCCTTTTTCTGCTTGTATTTGCACCCATGTATTTCAACGTAAACAAATTCAGCAGACTATGGATGATTTTGACAATCAATTTATGCTGATTCTCTGCTTCTCTCAAAAAAATGGACCAAATGATCCAGACCACTTCCTTTTGGAATTTGCCATCAATGGGCATCTTCTCTCGCCTAGCACAATCCAATACTTGTTTGCTGTTTTTACAAGCCAATTCATAATTCAACAACCATTCAATCCAATAGCAAGCATTCAACGAATTCTTCCCTTGATTAGACAAATGAAACGCCAATTCATTGACGGCAATGAATATTTCTTTTGGATCTTCCTGCAACATGATTTCGCACGCAAAACTAATATCGGGAGCTTTGAAGGTATCAATCAGTTGTGACAAATCAAATTGATTGGACTTGATTTTAATGTCTTCAAAACTATGTTTTCTTTTGGAATAGCACAAGATGCAAATGATTTCGCTAAACAATTTCCTGATTTTGCTGTGATTTCTCATTCGGATTTCATTGTTTACGTATCCCGATTTGACCATTTCTTTAAATTGTTGAAAACGCAAATCAATATAAATAGACAATTTAGGATTCCCGATATGAATGTGATAACTATAAAAAAACAAGATGATTTCCCACAGATCATTGAAATGTCCAGCACAAATGAATTCTGCAGTCCAATAAATGGAGGGTTCAATTTTCGAATTCACCAAATTGTTTAGTAATTCTTTTTTCACTTGCGATTTGTTGAATCCAGAAAATGTCATGTTTCTAAAATCTTTTTGAAGACGTACATCATTGATTTCCGTATTTTCTGGACTAGCATTCATATATTCCTTCCACTTTTTCTTTATCCAGATTATAACACTTTTTTTTTCAAAAAAGGAATCGGATAAAATATCTATAATACATATAAGAATCCCAGGATATGGCAACTATCTCTAAAATGTTTAAATCAACCAAAATGCCCAAAATGCCCAAAGTAGACGATCTAGTTTCCACCTATCAAAAAATGTCTATATGGGGAAAACTGATCCTCTTCATTTTTCTTTTCCTGATTGTCATTACCTTCTTTAAGTGGATGAATCGACACAGGAAAAAAGAGGGATTTCAACAAAATGACGATTTTGTTTTTCAATCGGGGGGCAACATTTATGACTCTTTTTATGCAGACATTTATGATTTTTTGGTGTATAGCAATTTAAAAGACGATTATGAAATTGGACAAATCATTAACAAAACATCGCCCACATCTCAAAGTGTCATATTGGATGTCGGATCTGGAACAGGACATCATGTCGCTTTATTGGCCGACAAAGGCTACAATGTCACAGGAATCGACCATTCAGAATACATGGTTGCCAAAGCCAAAGCCAATTATCCACAATACAATTTCATGAAGGGAGATATTATGCATGCCAATCAATTCCATCCAGCATCCTTTACTCATATTCTCTGCATGTATTTCACCATTTATTATTTAGAAAACAAGATGCAGTTTTTCAGCAATACATATAATCTTTTGATGCCAGGCGGATATTTGATCGTGCATTTAGTCGACCGAGATATGTTTGACCCCATTCTCCCTCCATCCAATCCCTTGTTGGTATTGTCCCCGCAAAGATATGCCAAAAAACGCATTACTCACAGCAAAGTCAATTTCGACGAATTCAAATACGAAGCCAATTTCGATTTAAACAACAATCAAGCCGTCTTTTTGGAGAAATTTCAAAACAAAGACACGGGTAAAGTATTTCGCAAAAACGAACATTTGTTTTATATGGAGACCACGGATCAAATAGTGGGAATGGCACAAGACGCGGGATTCATCGTGCAAGGTATCATCGATTTGATTCATACAGGATATGAATATCAATATTTGTATTTATTTCAAAAACCGGAATAAACTTTACAATTTACTTTTATCAATAGTAAATACAATATCATCATAACGATTTTTATTGGGTCTTAAATCATATACTTTGATATAGGGTTGTAACTCTTCTGACACTTCACTTTTTAGTATATCAATCCAATCCCATGATTGAACATCTTCTATTATCAAAATTCCATCATCCGTCATTATTTTCGAATACAAGTGTATAAATTGTTTCATACTTTCTAAACTATGAGGTCCATCATCCAACATGAAATCAAATTTGATATTTTTATCTAAAAAATGACTTGTAAAAAAATCATTATTATATGCATCCGTTGACGTATATAAAATAATGCTTTCTTTATCCTTGATACCTTCCCAAACATTATTTGTATCCATAACATCCAAACCATAAACATTTGCATTGATAAAAAAATTACTCCATAATTTTATACTTCCACCACGATCTATTCCAACTTCCAATACATTTTGTGCCGATTCTTTTTTACTACATAATAATGTCTGATACAATTCCAAATAAGAATGTGTAGTATTTTTATCTGTTCTCGAATTATCTACTAATTCAATCAAACTCATATATATATATTTCTATTGTTCTACCATTTAAATTATTTATTCCGTAATAATATACTATTTTTAATTCTAAACATATTATATTGTCAATAAAAATCCATACTCCAGACCCAAAGATGCAGCAAGTCTATCAATTTTTCCATAACTATTATCAGCCCATTTCGTATTTCTTTTATGCTATCCTAGTGATTTCTATCCTGTTTCTCACCCTTTTCTCTCTGTATGCAAGATTCAAATTCAAATTCTGGAGAGAACAACCCGTATTTCACATCTATGATTTGCATTATTATTTGTTTGCTCCAGGCATTATTCGAGATACGCTGCCTGAGAAAAACAAATATTGTAATTTCAAAGACATTGAAACGAGGCCATTCACGGATGTATCTCCTTTAAAAATCAAACTTTTTGTTCAATTCATCAAACAACATTACCTGCAGAACAAGGAAAATGTATTTGACCCGAGAGAAGACCATATTCTACCTTATATGAAGGGCCACAATGCTCCCTGTTTTCTTTCTCTCTATTATCAAGAGGAATTATTGATGGATACAAAAACCAATACCAGTATAATGGATCGCAAGATCATCGCTTCTATGACATCTAGACCCGTGAATCTTTCTATTCCTGGTTTCTCTCAAATACAAGCCTATTATGTCGATTATTTGTGCGTGGACAAATGGAAACGGAAGCAAGGAATAGCCGAACAAATGATTCAAACACATCATTATACCCAATCTCATTCCAATAAAAACATGGTTGTTTCTCTCTTCAAGAGAGAAGGTGTGCTGACAGGGATTGTGCCGTTATGTGTCTATACTACTTCTTGTTTCCCTATGAAAGGGTGGAGAAAACCAGCAAACATACTTGATGTCTTTTCTCTCTTGGAAGTCAATCAAAGCAACATAGGTTATTTGATTGAATTTATGAAAAGTGCATTAGAAAAAAAAACGTTTGATATCATGATTCTCTCGGAATATTCCAATCTCTTGGAATTGTGCAACACAGAGAATGTCTTTGTCTATATATTGCTAAACAAAGCAACCAATCAAATGGAAGCCGTCTATTTTTTCAGAAAAACATGCACCTTTATTGAAAAAAAAGCCGAAGTGCTTACTTGTTTTGCTTCCATAGTTAGCGGGGAATGCGACAAAAATATATTTGTTCATGCGTTCAAAGTAGCTCTTTGGAAAATCAAAGAAAAAAATCCTGGATTTCAATATTTGGCGGTTGAAAAGATATCGCATAATGATATTCTTGTTGATAATTTGAAAAAGAAAACAATTCCTTGTATTGAGATGCCTTGTGCCTATTTCTTTTACAATTTTGCTTATCCAACATTCAACCCGCAAAAAGTGTTGATTATTTGCTAGAGTTGGCTTTTGCTTTGGCTTCTCTCGAATCCATTCTTTTTATCGGGTATATTTGCCTACACGTGCAAAACTATCCACAATAAAAATGAGAAAAATGCCTAAAAAGCAATACAAAATAATTTCTTCCGTGACATTTTGTGTTTTTTCATCCTGGTGCTGTTCTAGCAAATTAATCATATAATTGAGTTTTTGGAGTAACAAAGAATGCGGATCATTTTGAGAAGAAGAGATGGTAGAATTCATATTGGTATTTGGATAATAGGGCATATTAGGGGGTGTTGATTTGTATAAAGATTGATAATTGGGAATGAATTGTTTGTAATAATCTTCTACATCTGTATTGCCAGGATAATTCGAATTGAATATAGGACTAGCAGAACCAGGTTTAGTCGATCCATCCATCACATTTTGAGGGATTTGATAATTGTCTCTAGAATTGGGTTGAACGGCATCATTTTGCAATAAATACAAATCAGAATTGCTTACATAATTGATTTTGGCATTGGGTGGAAATTCTTTGGGTTTTTCTTGTTCTCTCAATTGTGTTTGTAAAACGCCTACAGAAGTAGGTGGAGGAGGAGGGGTAAAATCAGCCAAATCGTCGTTTTCTTCGGGTAAATTTTGAATCGCTTGCATAGTTTGTAAAACAGAATTGACTTTTTCACTATAATTTTGTTTGGGTATATTCCTCTGTGTTTTGTTATTTGTATTTTTTTTCCTAGGAGGTCCATCATTTTCATTATTTAATAAATCATTTTCATTATTATCGAATGGAGCAGCATACATTGCTAAAGACATTAGATTCTATTCTTAATAAAATGAAAGATAATAAAAAAGAATTTGTTCGTAAAATATATTGGTGTATATATATAAAAATGACATCTCCAATTCAAAAAATATTAACCTATCTTTTAGTCTTTAGTATTGCTTATTATAATACCACTTTAGCAATTGTGGCGTTCCTTTTGATTAATTATTTTATACAAACGGATTCTATCATTGGAATCATTGTCTTCATTATAATAATCATTTCTCTCAAGTATTTAGTATTTCAAGAGGGATTTCAAGGTGCAGTAGAAAAGACTACAACACCAGCAACAAGTCCAGCAACAGCAACAAGTCCAGCAACAGCAGTATCTACTGCCTTAGCATCTATATCTGGAAAAGCTTCAACAAATTCAGCAACAGCTCCGGTAACAGGATCAATAAAAATACCACAAACGGATGAGGAGGTTCATAACGAATTATTACTATTACAACAAGCAGGTAAATTTACAAAAAAACCAACAACAACAACGCCAACACCTGTGACACCAACAACAACAACATCAGCAAAACCTATACCTGTAACACCAGAATCAAAAGCAGCAGCAGCACCAACAAAAGAATTAGCAACTGCACCAGTAAAACAAGGATTTACCAATATGAGTTCCAGTATCAATCAATTAGGAGATAGAATGATTACTGCAGAAGAAAATATTCGCCCTCAATCCTCTTATGCCATGATCAACATATCACAGAAACATCCTTTATACGGATCTATGGAACCATTGCCTAATTGGGGAGGAAAAGACGGATTCACTAGTTGCAATAGTGCTTGTTGAACTCTCTCGAGTGTATAAGCTAGAGTGTATAAGCAAATAAATATTATATTTTTCGGAAAAAGACAAATATAATAACCAAAGAAGAGCATCTTTTTTTTTATCAAGATAATATATGGTATCTAGAAAAAAAACAAAAATTCCATCAATATCTACAACAAAAACAGCTTCAGGAGTAGGAGCACCAGGAGCAGGAATACCAGGAGCACCAGGACATCCAGGAGCACCCAGTTCAGGGGGATTTCCTTTTGCATCACAAGCCCAACAACATTATTCATCACCCCTGCCGAAAAATGTATTTATGCGTATCTTTCATTATCTTCATGGACATATATTGTATTTAAACAACAGCAAATTTTTTGCAGGTGTCATTATGATTATGCTCAATATCGGGTCAAAATTTATATCTGTGCAATTTAGTAAATCCACAGAAGAATATTTGAAATATACATTAAGCAAACAAGTGTTGGTCTTTGCCATGGTTTGGATGGCCACGAGAGACATTTATACTGCTTTAGGATTAACGGCTGTTTTTATTATTTTATCGGAATATATATTCAACGAAGAAAGTTCGTATTGTGTAGTGCCTCATCACAAACGTGTATTGAAATTGAAAAAAGCAATAGATACCAACAATGATGGTGTGATTTCGGAATCAGAAATCAATTCAGCCATTGCCACCTTAGAAAAGGCCAAGAAGGAAAAGGAAAAAAAGACACAAAAAGAATTGTTTTACAAATATTATGATTATCAAAATGTAGAAGATACCAGTTCTTTATCTAATTTGGCAGCACAAAATGATTTGCCTCCTACCAATCCATAATTTTTGTTGTGTTATGCAGTAAAATACAATATAATAAACGTAATAATCAACACATTGATGGCTCCGTGATTATGAACTTCTATATCTTCCCAATCGTATTTTGTATTGAACAAAATGTCCAAAAAATCAATACCAAAATTTGTATTGTCATCTACGTGATGGTCTCGATGAGTGGTCGGTTTTATATATACATAATTTATATTGTGAATGGTTGCATAAAAAAATGCCCAGAGAATAATGACACGAATATCCATCCATTTAATCAATAACACAAGCAATAATCCTTGTGTAAAAACATTGTTTACAAATTCATATATGATGTATTTTATTTGTTTATTAATACTCAAATCATGATGTTTTTTATGATGAAATTCCCAAAAATCCAATGAATAGGTTAATAATTGATTGGTATATGGATTCCTAGTTAAAATATTCTCTTTGAACATATAGACCTGTTTGAAATCAATTCGATGTGATATGTAATGAGTTAAATGACCTATGGTACTGATGGTTAAGAAAGATGAAAATAATTGAATATACGATGATTTGTTGTTTTTGCTTTGTTTGAATAAATATAAGGAAAAAAGAATGGCAATGAAAAAGAGATAATTTTTGGATATACTTTCCCATAATTTTTTCAATTGTATTTTTTGTATTTCTTCTAAATTACTTGACTTTGTTTTTGTTTCCGTTTTTGTTTTTGTTTTTGTTTCCGTTTTTGGATTCTTTTTTTTACATTTTGTATTTGAATTAGACGACATCTTGGATATTTGGGAGATTCAGTTATTTTATCCAGATATTTTTATAATTGTGTAGAAACTAAATAATAATTATAAAATTAAATATTATAATTATTATGTCTAATAATACTCTGAAAAAACAATTAAAAAATCAACTGAAAAATTTTCTTACAAAAATAGTGGAATACATAAAAAAAGGAAGACTATCAGAAAAAAGTATTGGAATGATGATTCGAGTGTTTCATTTTGTTGCACCGAGAGATATTTTTTTAATCATATTATTGGCACCTCAATTCTATTGCAATATTGTGATGGTTTTTTTTATTTTTGTTTCCGTCATGTTTTATACATTTGATAGTTGTTTCTTAACTATTTTAGAAGAAACACTCTGTCAAGATAATTTCACTTTGATGGATCCCTCTTTGGAACTATTAAATTTTGAAGTCAACAATAAAAATAGATTTACCATTTCCGTTTTTTCAGGAATTATATATATTCTCGTTATCATCTCTATTTATTATTACCGGTTTTTTTATTCAAGCAAACAAATACAAGAAATAATAATTCCTCAACCCAATTTAGATATCCAAACTTAATGTATTTTTGTCACTCTTTTGACGACGTCGACTCTTTTTTGGCATGTTTCCTTCTCCCATCAATTCTTTCATATCCGATATACTGATAGTGCTATCATTTGTCATTTGTCCTTGTCCTTGTCCTGCAAATGCAGATGCAGCTCCCGATGGTTGAGAACCAGCACCCACTTGAATATTGATGGTCTTGGTTTTTAATCCCGAGAGAATATCCGAAATATCCGAGGGTCCGCGCATTTCTGCACGGGAATTTTGCGGAACAACGCGTTCCTGGAAAGGAGGCAATCCGGATCCATTCGTGGGGCGCATTGATTTTTCCTCACGAATAGAAGAGGAGGACGAGGATCCATTGGATCGTTCTTGAAATTGAATTCCATCATTGATATTACTACGATCCGAATAAGAACTGCGTCCCATACTACTCGCACTAGCACTATTGTTTCCTGGTCTGGATCCTGAAGTGGCATATTCTTTGGTTGCCATGGCTGGGGGTGGTCCTCCACCAAGATCGTCTTGGTTCATCATATTGTTTACAAATCCGGAAAATCCAGGACTTGATTGTGACATGGAATTCACTGCAGCCGATTGGAACTGACGCATTAAATCTGGATTTTGACGCAATATATCATCCATTCCTGGCATGGCCGATTTAAACATTGTATTGGACATGTGAATCATCATTGCAGAACCTCCCAATTGGAACAACAATTTTAATTCCGGTGCCATAGAAGCACGTGTCTTGTATTTTTCATACAATTCACCGAAAATTTCATCATAATCCGTCATATTTTCATTGACTTGGTCACTCCATCCATCCAATTTGATATCAAAAGGATCAAACCGATTGTTCAAAAACTCGATTCCATTGATACAAGCCATCAACATATTGCCTTGAAATTTCACGGAATTCAATCGTTTCTTTTCCTCCATAATCATTTCATATTCTCCCTGCATTTCTGCAAGTGGAGAATCCATGGAATATTTTTTCGTCAAATTGATCCCTTTGCTTTCCAAGGTTTCCAATTTTCGCAAATATTTGAATTTCTCTCTTAATAATTCTTCTTTGGACATTTGAGGCGAAGCACTTGTTGGAACCTTGTCTGGATTGATGGGAATATTATTGAATTTACCATATCCATCCCATGTATTGTTTTCATTGCTTGTATTTGCAGTGGCTTGACCAATATTTTGGGGTTCTGAATCAAATCCAGAAGATGATTCACCAAATCGAACTGATTGTTTCTGTGAATCATTGTTGAAAAAAAAATCTGGTTTATTTGTATGACTTGTATTTTCCTCATTTACTAAATCATTCAATTCGCTTTCCAAAATATTCAAATCTTCAATATCGATATCACTCGATAATTTTATATTTTCCTTTTTTTTGTCATTCATCAATAATTCAATCCCTGAACCAAAACTGGAACTTGGACCTGTGCTAGAGGATGCTCCCCATTCTACATTTTCATTGAAACTTGATAATTCAATTATATCAGAATCCATAATTGTTATTTAATAAGGATATATAATTTTAAGTTCTATTTTATACGAATTCTTATTTACACAAATGTTTTTCCATATACCAAATTCCTTGCAAATAACTATCTGCTAAATCATCTTTTTTTGCATGACTTGTAAAAAAGGGTTTCCATAATTCAGCTTCGGAAGGAACAACGTTTAATAGTTCTATACATTTTTGAATTCCCATCTTTTTTCTCTCACTATATTCTGTTTTCTCTTTGGATTCCTTATTTTCGCTTTCCTTATTTTCGCTTTCCTTATTTTCGCTTTCCTTATCACTATCTTCCACTATTGTAGAACACGATTTTTTCAATTTATTGGATGCAGAAATAAACTCAATTCGAATATCTGGTTTTTTCATGATGAAATATTGCATGACAATGCATTGAATACATTTCATACGATTTGCAATAGGTGATACTTGATTTTCAATAATCACTCCATCCAAGGTTGCTATAATCGATCCAAAACGTTCATCAAATATTTTTTGTATATTTCGTCCTATTGTAATCAAATCAATTTTGGAAGCATTGGTATTGGATACTATCACGGGTTCAAAGCAGTGATTATAAATATATTCATTCATCACAGAAATCAAATCCGCCTTTTTCATTGGTTTTTGATATTGAATATTGTATTTGTCTGCCAATTCAAAAAGAGCTTGAATTTTTTGTTTGTTTATAAAAGATGGTTTCAGTTCTGCAGTAGGTATTAAGAATGTTTGTTTCTTGGAATGTATTTTACAATAGCATTTTGTATTTTTGGAAAATTTGGCGGGTTTATTGCATGGAACATTGTGTTTGTCTACATGACAACACTTCATATTTGTTTCTGGTGTTGCATTGTATTTGGTCAAATTAACAGAATCCCATTTTTGAATTTTATAGCTTGTTTTTGCATGGGAATTCGTGTTTGAATCTATTTCTTCGCTTGTATTTTTCACAAAAAGACAATATGCTAAATTCTTTATACCTACATCGATACTAATGAAACTATGCATGAAAAAAGTTATATATAAAAGGATATATAACTTTTGAAAAAATGTTTATATACTAAATTGACCAATTGCTGATTCCATCATTTGACCAATTGCTGATTCCATCATTTGACCAATTCATCATTCTCTCAAGAGAAAGAACCTTATGATATTTCACACATTAGGAACTAGGTCTTTGAATTGCATTCATTTCAACAGATGCAGAAATCAATCGTGCATTCAATTGTTCTCTCGACAAATAAGGATTTTTTAAATCACTATTGCAATACCCATATCCAGGTGATTTGGAATCAAATACAGATTGAAATCGATACGGAACATTGGAAGACGGCGTTTTTTCTGTTTCTTGATGGCAAGGCAATCCCAATTCATAACACGCTTCTTGATTATTGATGTTCATGATTTGCATGGCATTCTTGGTCAAATATTCTCTATATTGCCAATTGGATTTAATATGTTCTTTTTCCTGAATTCTTTCATTCACCACTGCTTCTGGTTGCCAACTGGCATAGTTTCTTCCATCTGCCATAATGGCAGGACTATTAAAATGAATATTGTTTGAACCTGAATAACAGACACCCCAACTCATAACCTATATATAAATGAAAGAGAATAAAAATTACTCACTACCCACACCTAATAATTTCAATAATTCTTGTTTTTTCATTTTGGATGCATCCTCCATCAATTTTCTCTCTACCACTAAACTTTTCAATTTATTCAATGTCATTTTTTTGTAATCCATTTGTGATTCTTGGGGAAATGGATTATCCTCATGAAGAGGTTCATCCATATTTGAAATATTGATTGTTTTCAACAAATGATCTATGGATTCCTCTTTGGATTCCTCTTTGGATTCCTCTTTGGATTCCTCTTTGGATTCCTCTTTGGATTCCTCATTAAATTCCCCTATTTCTTCCATTTCTTCCATTTCATGATTGGTTTCATCCAAATCAAATGGTGTAGTATCCGTTTCTACAACATCATGTTCTATTTCATAATTTAAATTCATCGTCTCTCCAATATTAATGACCTTTATTTCATCTGTATGTCGATATGTATCTTCATCATCCTCCTCTTCGTCTTCATCGTCTTCGTCTTCCTCTTCTTCCTCATCCTCCTCATCCTCCTCATCCTCATCCTCCTCATCCTCCTCATCCTCATCGTCCTCCTCTTCTTCATCCTCGGATATAGTAATCAAACCTTTGTTAAAAATAGGATCCACATTTGCTTCTCGTGGAAAAGGGGAAGCTACTTCAAATCCATTATTTCCACCCACTGGCAAATGGGGGTATTGAATTACGGACATTTTAGATCGAAAAAATTGTATTTCTTCTGCCATGGAAGTAATAATTTCAAGCATGGATTTCATTTTGTGATTTTGTTCCATAAATTTTTGAGTAAAATATAAACCAAAAGAACCAATAATGATCAAACAAATACCTAAGACAATCAAAAAAGGAGTCGAAAATATATCAGAAATAGCCATGTTAGAATATCTTTATATTTTAAAATGGCATAAAAAAACGAATATAATTATTGCGTTTCTTGAGAGAGAATATTGTTGATAATTTCTTCTGGATAATTCATATCACACAGAATCTTGACTCCACCGCGAATAGTGGAAATTCCTGGAACAAGTTGATATGTATATTCTATTTTTCTCTCTTTTTCTAGAATATCCATTTTATAATTGCACACCGATACATTGTTTTCTAAATGTTTACAAATTTGGATAAAATGTGTAGTCAATATACTATTTACATGGGTATATTTTCCCAAATATTTCATAAAAGCTGTTGCACTCAATACTGCTTCTTCTGGATTGGTTCCTGAATACAATTCATCAAATACACAAAAATGTCTCTCTTTTTTATTCAATTGAATAATATCCAATATTTCTTTGCATCTTCTCGATTCCGATTGAAACAAACTATCTCTTCCTGAAGTATCTGGAATATTTAAATAACAATGAATGTGCTTATAAGGAATCAATTTTGCTGTTTGATAAAATCCGCAACCAAATTGTTGAGATAAAATAACATTGATCAATACGGATTTTAAAATGGTCGTTTTTCCAGAAGCATTGGGTCCCGTTATAATCATATTTTTATCAAAAGAATAATCATTTTTAATGGGTTGATGGTCCATCAATGCAGGATAATAAAATTGTTTAAACATATATTCATGTTCCTTTGTTTTCTTTTGTTTTTTTTGCTTCTTCTGCTTCTGCTTCTGCTTCTGCTTTTTTCCTTCTGTTGTTTCTGCCGTTTCTTCTTCTTCTACACTTGGGTTTTCTATAGAAGCCAAATGAATATGATTTTTTTTCACGTTTTGAATCAATCCTTCTAAAACTTCAATATATCCTGTGAATCCTAAAGAATACAAAATACATTCATTTATATCATTATTACTATGCAGTTCATAAAAACATTTAAGCACTCGTCCCAATTCTTTTATTTTGATTAGAGACAACTTGTATGGACTTATCAATTCTATTTTTTCTCTCAATTCATGTAATTTCTGTCGATTGGTTGAAAGAGTTTCATTGAATTTTTTATAATGATCAAGATGTTTTGTATAATTCAATAAATTTTCCATAGAAGATTCCGTATCTACTATAAAATCACGCAAGTCTTTCAATGAATTGTGTATTTTTTTCATATTTTCATGAAATCGTATGCAAATAAGAATATTTTGATAAATGGAAAAGAAATAGAAAAATATAGATAATAATATATACATCTTTCCATTTATATTTACACTTCCAAAATCAGTAAACATTTTTCCAATTGCGTGTTTGGAGGCAATGATTTTCAGAATTTGAACATATTCATTTATACTAAGACGCAAACCTTTCATTTGTATCACAAAAAAAGGAATAATCAATAAAATAACTGGAATAAATAATGAAAGAACAGGAGAAGACAAATTATATAAACTCATTATTTGAAGAAATATTTCCGATTTGTTGAGAAATTCCCACATAGACCAATCAATATATTGATATTTCTCTTTGAATCCACTATCATATTTGATTTCATTCCATAATTCCAAGATATTTTCTAATGATTTTCTTTTTTCTTGGTCTTTATCTTTATCTTTATCTTGATATTTATCTTTATCTTGATTTTGGTCTTTATCTTGGTCCTTGTCTTGGTCTTTTTCTACATTTGTTTTTTTTGTAGATTGATACTTTTTCATCAATTCTTGAGTGTCTTTCAAAAAAGCAATATCTGTTGTATAATACGTCGGTACTTGTTCCAATACTTTCTCTCCAATACTTGTTTTGGGTTGAAAAGTATACTTGTAAATTGATTTTGTTCCTTGTATTTTTACCTCTTTCGTCTCTTTCGTCTCTTTCGTCTCTTTCGTCTCTTTCGTCTCTTTCGTCTCTTTCGTCTCTTCTGTCTCTTCTATATCTTCCGTCTCTGCAATAGTATCAATCAATTCTAAATCCGTAATAATATTTTTATTCAATTCCATTTTTTCTTTATTGTAATAAATGGGAATCTTGAAATGATGATTTATCTGATCCAACATTTCTATTTTTGAACAAGACATATTATATAAAAAATAGACATTTATTCTTTTCATTTTACGCAATCTAACCATCAACCATCAACCATCAAAAACGAAAACCCATTTTATTTTGTTAATGCATCAAAATTGGAAGGCAACTCGTTCACTTGACAATTATAAAATGTTTCAATTTCTTTCAATTTGAAAATATCATGACGTGTTATCAAATTTATACCCACACCTTTCCGCCCCCATCTACCACTACGTCCAATTCTATGCAAATAGGTATGAATGCATTTTGGAACATCAAAATTAATAACTACACTCACCTGTTGAATATCAATTCCTCGAGCTGTCACATTGGAAGATATCAATACTCGATATTTTCCATTTCTAAACTCTGAAAGGGAATTGTCTCTTTCACGTTTTTCCATATTGCTATGAATACAACACACTGGAAATTCATCTTCAATCATCACATCATACAAATCGGCTACTCGTTTTACTGAATTGCAATAAATAATACATTGAGACATGGAAATAAAAGAATACAAATCTTTCAAGGTCGCATATTTCTGTCGATCATCCTCAATTGCTACATAATATTGTGATATTCCTTCCAATGTCAATGATTCCGCCTTTACATATATTTTCACCGGATCCCTCATAAACTTGTTTGTAATACTCTGAATATAATCTGGTAAAGTAGCACTAAACAATGCTACTTGCATATTACTATTCAAATATTGAAAAATATTATAAATTTGTTCCTTGAATCCAGAAGAAAGCAATTCATCGGCTTCGTCCAAAATCATCAATTTGATATTCTTATAATCTATGCAATTTCTACGCATCATATCATATACGCGACCAGGACAACCCACAATAATATGAGGAACATCTTTTCTTAAACAACTAATGTCTTCCTCTGTAGAGGACCCACCTACCAATGTTTGTATTTTTAACCCTTTCATCATTATACCAATACTCGATATTACACTAGTAATCTGCTTGGCCAATTCACGTGTAGGAGATAAAATCAACACTTGTGTAGCCTGTTTTTCTAATTCTATATGAGACAAGGCACCAATCGTAAAGGTGGCTGTTTTTCCCGTTCCCGATTGTGCTTGTGCAATCATGTCTTTTCCTTTAATAATAGGTGTAATGGCTTTTTTTTGTATTGGACTTGGATTTTCAAATCCATAAGCATATATACCTCGTAATATATCTACATTAATTTCTAATTGATCCCATTTTTCTATTTCTTCTATTTCTTCATTTACCTCTATCTCTTCCTCTTTATCTGTCTTGTTATTTGATGTATTATTGTTCAAATTCAAAGACATGATATATTATATTCATTGTGAAATATTTATATTGATTTTTTCTTATAATAAAATGTTCAAGGGTGCAAAAAAACTATAATAAAAAAATTGATATAAAAATGAATATAAATATATATCTATACTATTAAATATATTCTTTTATAAAATAATATGCGTTATACATTGCAAGATTTTACGAATATTACCTTTCAAGGATTTCAATTAAAATTATCGGATGAAACATTGGCCATCATTAATGAAATTGCTTCTAAAGTGGGTTCTCCTACCTATATCAAAACACCTGTTTTTCTTAAAAAAGAACCGCAACCCGTAAATTCTTCTGGTTCTTTTGTGTCCCTTGCAAATAGTAAAAGACATAAATATGGTAATAATCATGAGGGACACGGAGGGATGAGTCGTGGAAAAATGCAAGGAGAGTTTACCTCAGAATCTATGCATTGGGAAAGTGTTCGCTCCTTTCAACCCACTAAAATAGAAAAAAAAGAAGGAATTAATGCTAAAATTGATTTGATTCGTTCTTCTCTGAATAAAATGACAAATAAAAATTATGATGATCAAGTGCTCAAGATAACAGAAATATTGGATACTATATTGACCCATGAACTATCAGATGCAGATGCAGATGTAAATACAATTGATATTCATGACGAAGACATGATCAAAATCGGAACTATTATTTTTGAAATTGCCTCTAACAATCGTTTCTATTCCAAATTATATGCAGATTTGTATTCTGTTTTGATGAACAAGTATGATATTATGAAAATTGTATTTGATAAAAACGTGGAATCCTTTTTGGAATTGTTTCAACATATTGAATATGTCAATCCAGAAAAGGATTATGATAAATTCTGCAGTATAAATAAAATAAATGAACGTAGAAAAGCATTGAGTTTATTTCTTGTCAATTTGACATTGAATAAAATATTGTCTTTTGATAAATTGACCGAGTTATTATTGAACTTGATGTCGCAAATTTTGACTTTTATCAAAGAAGAAAATAAACAGAATGAAGTAGACGAAATTATTGAAAATGTTGTTTTGTTGTATAGTAAAGATATTTTTACAGAAGAAATTGCATCATCAGATAAAAGTGTCTGTGTTGATAAAGTTCCTATTTTAGAAGTCATTCAAAATCTAGCCAATATAAAATCCAATCAATATCCTAGTTTGACCAAAAAATCAATATTTAAATTCATGGATTTGTTGGAAAAATAAATATTGTTGTAAAAGGTAACTAAAAAGATTCTCTTTTATCTTCATAATGACAAATAAAAAATTAATTGAAAACTCAAACGAAAATATAACCTATTCTTTTAATGAATATGATGAAAATCAGAAAGAATACGATAAGGAAAAAAATGATGATGATCTGCAAAATATGTTGAAAGAATTTGAAGATTTGGATGTTCAATTGGATATGCAAGCAGATTATAGTGAATCATTCATGTTTGACATTCTACAATCCAATCATTTTCATGAAGAAGTCAATTATGATTTGAATTACAATGTAAAACAATTGACTACTATTTGCGAATATTACGGAATCAAGGCACAAAAAATGAAAAAACAGGAAATTATTGAAAATATAGTTGTATATGAAAATAATCCATTGAATCATGAAATAGTTATGAAACGAAAACTGCATTGGTTTTATATGAATGAATTGAAGAATGATAAATTTATGAAAAAATATGTTCTTTGGAATTGATTTTTTCTTGTCATTTGATTTTTACAAAATATAATATATATCTATATATTATGAATTTATTTATTACTATAATAATAATAACTAAATTGCTATTTATTATTTTATCGCTTATTCATATTTATTTGAAAAAAATCAAAAAAACAAATAGTGATTTAGATAAAAAAATATTATTCTTGAAAGAAAGAATTGAATTTATATTTATTTTGTTCATGTCAATTCTACTCATACATTTGTTTAATCCTTTCTCTCCAAAATCAGTTGAAGTAAAAGGAGAAACAAAATTATTATTGTTTTTATTTGGAATAATATTGATTATTTCTGCAAATTGGAATACATTTATTGGACAATCAATTGGATTGAAAATGTTTCAAAGTATATTTGTTTTACAATAATGTAAACATTGATTATATAGTTTTAATATTCTAAAATTATATAATAAAAAATGATTATTATATAATATATTGTTGTGTTCATGGTTTTATCCAAATTAGACAAGACTATTTCTTATCCAGAAATAAAAAGTGTAGATCCAGAAGACGTGAATAAATTATCAGATTTGTATCAAATTGAAGTTCATGGTGTTGAAATTATCATAGGGGTTGGTCATGCAAAATACAAAAAGGGAGAGAAAAGTATAACATATTTTCCTATTTATTTAGCAAAATCAAACAACAAAGTGGTTCAAATTGGTTTGTATGAATTGGAAACCAATGAATTGTCTAAATACACCGATCAAGAAGGGAATTTATTGGTGGATACACTTCCATTAGATCCCTTGATTTATGTTTTTGTTGACAAATCCTTACTGGAAAAGGAGCGTCTTGTTCCTGAAACACCTCTTCCTTTTGTTGAAGAATCAGAATCAGAATCATCAGATGAAGAAGGAGAAGGAGAATCATCCTCAGATGAAGAAGAAGAACAAGGAGAACAAGGAGAAGGAGTATTGAAAGAAATACCTATCATTAGAAAAGACATATTTGTTGCCATTCAAGGAGTTCCCATTCCCAAATCATTGAAAGAAGAAACCAAATTGGATGCAGAGAGAGAACAAATCAACTATCAAACCGAAAAAATGGCAGAGAATACGGATGTATTGTGGATCCAAAAATTTATGAAAAACGAACATTATTATATAATAGATAATGAAGGAGGTGGTGATTGTCTTTTTGCTACGATACGTGATGCGTTTGCCCAAATTGCTCAGCAAACAACAATTGCCAAAATAAGAAAGAAATTGGCAACAGAAGCCACTGAAAATGTCTTTTTAGGATACAAAGAATATTATGACGACATACGTAATGCTATCATCCAAGCAACTACTGAAAGCAAGGAATTCACCTTGCAATACAACAAAATCAAAGAAATATGTGCCAATACATTGGATCGCAATGAGAAATTGAAATGTGTCGAAACCGCCAAGAGCATCAAATCAAAACATGATACCTTGATTCGAGAGAAGGCATTGTCCAATGAATTGTTGAAAGAATACAAATTCATGAAAGACATTGACACGCTAGAAAAATTCCAAAAAATTATCCAAACCTGTGATTTTTGGGGAGAGACATGGGCCATATCCACCTTGGAACGCCTTTTGAATATCAAATTCATTTTGTTGTCTCATGAATCGTATGCAAACAAAGATTATGCCAATGTTTTGAATTGTGGTCAATTGAATGATGTGATTCTCGAAAATCGCGGTGAATTTACTCCCGAATATTATATTATGGTGGAATATACTGGCAGCCATTACAAGTTGATTGGATACAAGAAAAAACAGATTTTCACCTTTAAAGAACTCCCCTATGACATTAAAAAACTGGTAGTAGACAAATGTCTTGAGAGAAATGCGGGAGTTTTCTCTCTTATTCCCGATTTTGTTCGGTTCAAAGAGTCCTCTACCGGATCCTATGTTGCGGATGTATCCAATAAGTTTGATGAACTTTCCGAATCGAAAATCAAAGGATACTATGATGACAATGTCGTGTTTGTATTTTATGATAAATCTGCCGGTAAACCCCTTCCAGGAAAAGGAAGTGGAGAGAAAATAGACAAGGATTCTATGATGAAATTTTCCAATTTGGCAGCCATGAAGGATTGGAGACGTAAATTAGATGATGAATGGATGGCGCCGTTTACCTTTGACCATCACAAATGGAATAGTGTTGAACATTATTATCAAGGTGCCAAATTCAAAAAAAACAATCCTGAATTTTACATGTCTTTCTCTCTAGATTCCAACAATGATATTGGAAAAAACCTTGAAAAGGCAAAAGCAGCGGGTTCTAAATCCGGCAAATACAAGGGAGAATTGTTGCGTCCCAAAGAAGTCACGATTGACCCAGATTTTTATGGAAAACGCAGAGAGAAAGAATTGTTTGATGCACAATACGCCAAATTTAGTCAGAATGATGACTTGAAAACATTGTTGACGGAAACAAAGAATGCAAAATTGATGCATTATGTGCCTCGTAGTGAGCCCGAATTTGTGGAAAGTTTGATTCTTGTGCGTGAAAAAGTGAAAGCTTTGCAATAAACATGGGTTTGAGATAAGTTTACTAATGATATTGTATTTCATCTTCAATGACATCTGTTTCGGGTTTTCCTATTTTTTTATCTATATGAAATGATAAATATTCTCTCAAATCATTGATTTTATTTCGCAAATGGTGAGAAAAAAGTATCAAAAACGTATAAATAAACGCACCTTTTATAAAGCTATTTAAATTCTTTTCTTCATAATTGTAGATGTGATTGAATGGAAAAGGAATCATCAATACTAGTTTATGAATCAGATACGCAAAAATAGATAATACTGCAATTTGACTGGATATTTGAAACAAAAGATTGAAATACGTTTTCTTGTATTGACTGCTTCCATATAAATGATAAAATAATTTATCCAATATGGTTGAAGAATAAAAGGAACATATAAAAAACAATACAGAAATATAACCAATATCAATCATTTTTATTATGAAAAAAAAGATATTTTTAGTAGTAAAATATTGTTTTCTATTTTTATTAAAAACAATTTCATTTTTATTAAAAATAATTTCATTTTTATTCATAGTATACACTTTTTGCTTATACTATACATATATTTTTTAATAAAAATGAAATTGTTTTTAATAAAAATGAAATTGTTTTTAATAAAAATGAAATAATTTTTTATAAAAATGAAATAATTTTACTGGATTTGTTCTTCACCATCTTTTTCTTTTTGTTCTTCTCGTGCATTTTTTACCTTTTTTTCTATGATTTTGCTTTTAATAAAAGATATTTGTTGTAAATGTTGCGATGCATAATCTCTCAAATTGGTAACTTTCTTTTGCAAATGAGGAGAGAATAAAAACAAAAAAGTAGTAATGAACGCCCCTTTGATCAATTCATTTAGTCTATCGCGGTCATAATGATAATAATGATTGAATGGATATGGAATTTGTTGAACTACATTACGAATAATATAAGCCAACACACCAATGACACCAAATTGAATAGAAATTTCAGATAAAAGATACAAATAATTATTGTTGTCATCCTTTTTACCAAAAATTCTATAGAAAAATCCGTCTGATAAACTTGCAGAATAAAATGAAAATATGAAAAACAATATAGTTACATAAGCAATGTCTAGGGATTTTATGATACGAAATTGTATATCCATTTTTTGAAACATTTTTTTAACAAATTCCTTTGTTTTTTTGCTGATTTGATTGATTTTGTCCATTTGTAAAAGAGGATCTTTGATATATTATATAGAGATTAAAAAATCATTTGTTCTCTCTAGGTTTGACTAGGTTTGGATTGTCTTGCAAATGTCTTGCAAATGTCTAAAATAGTTGCAAATAGATAAAAAAATATGTCATACTATAATATACTCTATTATGGAATCTATATTGACAAACAAAAGTCATTTTTTGATTTCTTCTATTTTTGGAAAGGTCGATTCCTTTTATAAAAAATGCAAAATACCCATTGAAAAGGAATTCAAACACGAAAAAAACCAACATACCATTCGTATCTTGTCCAAACTATATCAAGACTTGCAAAATGGAGAGAAACTATTCAAAGAGATACCCATCGAAAAAAACAACGTCATGATTACCTCCGTAAATCAAATACCCAAACCCAAAACATTCACTGCCAATAGTTTTCCCAAAGATATTCGTCTTCATATTGACGCCGCTTCTCATTCTTTCATTGTCTACTCTTTTTCTCTCCATGAACGTATAGTCCGAGTATATTTTGTCATGGAAGACGAAGATACATCCATCTCTTTTGCACTATTTGATTGTTATATAAAAAGAATCATTCTTTTGTTACACCTCGTCATTTCTAATGCGAATTCTACTTCCAATCGATGTGCTAAATCATTGGATATGTTTATATATATGACATCCCGAGAGAAAATGCTCCCTTCTAGCAATGTATCTATATTGGATGAAATGCACGTAAATACTGCATTCAGCTATAGTTGCCGCAGAAATAGTGAAATTGTCGTGTTTAGAAAAGAAGAATGGTTCAAAACACTGATTCATGAGTGTTTTCACGTGTTTGGTTTGGAATTCTCCAATACAAGTATCCCTTACAACAAGGAAATTTTATCCCTTTTTCCTATACCTGTTCCCGTAGAACAAATCAATTATTTTGAAGCCTATGCAGAAATATGGGCCAGAATATTGAATATCTGTTTTTGTAGTTTGTTTGATGAACGGGGAAAAATGTATTCTCTCGACACCTTTTTACAATATTTCAATATCATGATTCATTTTGAACAAATATATAGTTGTTTTCAAATGGTAAAGGTGTTGGATTTCATGGGTTTGACTTACAAAGATTTATATTCTTCCAATAAGAAATCTGTTTTGGCGAGAGACATTTTATACAAAGAAAATACAAGTGTTTTTTCCTATCATGTATTGACATGTATTTTGATGCAGAATTATGGGGAATTTATGAATTGGTGTAATACACACAATTATTCTCTCTTTCATTTTGAAATCACTCGCAAAAATATAAAAGAATTTACTAATTTGATTCGAACGTTTTATAAAAGCAAAACGATGAATGATATGATTACATGTTTGCAAAAATCTCTCGCAGAATACAAACATCGTGGAACAAATGCAGACTATTATTATTTGTTGAACAATACACGGATGAGTATTTGTGAATTGAAATAGAGAGAAAAAGGTGAGTCTTTCTCTCAATGATTATCTATTCACATACAAAAAAGCATATAAAAAGGATTGACTATTGACTTATATATTGCAAAATCACATTGATTCATGGAAAAAGAAAAAGAATATGTTGATGAATTGCCTGACGAACCAGATATGTTGGCTCAATATCTCTTGGAGAATCCACATGTTTCTATTGTTTCCATCATAGATACTGCAAAAACATGTCCTGTCGGTGTCAAAATAGTCGTAGACGAAAAAAAATCATGTAAATTAATAACTACTACTCCTTTTCAAACAGCTGAGATTGTTTTTCAAAACAAGGCATGGATTGATACGGACGAAACAAAAGTATTTATAATGAAAATAGGTGATTTTTATAAACGTTTGACACATGAAGATCATATTATACATCGTCAAGACTATTATGAAATGATTGGATTTGACTCTTTTATGAATCATTCTTGCAGTCCAAATACCCGTCAATATTATATATCCAAAGAGGAATATATTGTAGTAGCACGTGAAGATATTGAAGCAGGAACCGAATTAACATGTGATTATCGTTTGTTGCATAATGAATTTCTCGGATTAAAAAGCATAGACAATATATCTTTTGATTGTTGTTGTGGAAGTCATCATTGTGTAGGTAGATTGGTTTATTGATTTTTATTTTTACACTTATTTTCTAGTGCTACTACGTAATACTCTTCCTTCTGTAATGGGTGATACTTTTTTTGCAGATGCAGATGCATTACGAAAAGGAATGTAACGAAAATATCCATTTCCTAAATGTTTTTTATTGGATCTCCATGCTGTGCTTGCTTCATCAAAATCTATATCTACTGCATAGATTCCTTTTTCTTCTTTTGTATTCTCTATTCTCTCTTTAATAGGTTTCACTTCTATGGGAGTCACTTTTAAGGGATTCACTTTTAAGGGATTCACTTTTAATAACGCTTTGGATTGACTGCGTGTATTCATTTTCTTGATGTGCTTGTAATTGAAAGTATTAATTATAAATTAGTTTCAATTTTTTTATAACTTGTAATTTGATTTTTATACTATCAAGAAATCAAGAAATCAAGAAATCAAGAAATCAAGTAAAAAAGAGAAAAAGGAATATATTGTCAGAATATATGAAGTCACAACTACAATCTGTATTGAAATTGGATATACAAAAAAAGAAATATTCAATGAAAATATTGCAGGAAAACATATATGCTTTGAATTTATGGGATATATTGAAATATCAAACCATTGATACCGCATTTGCCGTTCATTTTTTATTAAATTTTGATTTTCAATTGACATCCGAAGAAGAAAAAATTACCATTCATGATGTATTGCATTATCAACCACATATTGTAATGGGTGATTTGTTGAATATTTATGTTTTAGGTGAAAAAAAACTAGATGTAATATTTGATACTCAAGATGATTTCATTGTGAATCCTATTTATGCAAAAAAATAATACTTTTTTACTTCTTTATGAACAATATTTTTTATGCTCTGCTTTTTTGATTCTTTTACTTTTTTTGTCATTATATTTAAGTAAAAGAATTTAAAGTTTTTTCCCAAGTATATTTATGGAAGAAGAAATGAAAAATACACCTATACCTATACCTATACCTATACCTATACCTATACCCAAGGAAAACGATATAAAATCATTTACATGTAACACCTGTTTATATAATACATGCAATAAATTCAAATATGAAAAACATTGTTTGACTGCAAAACATATTCGTATGCAACAAGTGGAAAAATCATCTACTGGGTATGAATGTGCTGCTTGTCGTTATAATACTGAACACAAAGCTAGATATGATAAACATATTCAAACTGCCAAACATATAAAAAAGATGAATTCTTTGGTGCAACAACAGCAAGCCATACAACAAGCCATACAGCAAGCCAAAGAGAAAGCTGAAGCCGAAGTCAAAGAAGAAGTCAAAGAAGAAGCCAAAGAAGAAGCCAAAGAAGAAGCCAAAGAAGAAGTCAAACAAAAAAATACAAAATTGAATGAAAATTTTGTAGTAAAGAAAAATAATTTTATATTGACGACAACTCAAAATCAACATCAGGAACAATCCACAAATAACCAATTAGCAAGCAATTCTTCCCATGTTTATGATAACAATGTAGTGAATAATAAATACATTGTCAATGTGTATATAAACAATGAATTGAGAGAATCTGTCAATATTAATGAGTTGCTTCAATCTATCCAAGATAGAGATCATGAAAAAAAAGGAATTCCAAAAACTCCAATAGTTGTTCCAGATATTGATAAAATTATGCAATTGATGAATCTATATGCAATGATAGTTACTTTCGATCCCTCTGATTACATGTAGTCATAGTCATAGAATAGCATCATTCTTTTCTTGGATTGGTAACTAGTTGCACAAACACGTATCTAAATTATGTGAGCATATATGCTTACATAATTCCACGTCATATAATATTCAAGGTCGCACCCGCGGGCGAAGCCCGCTCTATGAAATTTCAAAAATAGTCAATTCCCAAAAGTATTTTCGGAAAACTGATTTGGACATTTTAAAATGTCCGATTCCCATATCTCCCAGAATAGTTTCCGAAATTTGTGTTTTGTGACTGAAAAGTTTTTTAAGCTGTGGTAATTTTTTGGTTGTTTCCATTTTTATGAGCATAATTTTTTTACAAAAAACCAGTGAAAGAATTGTCTTTAGGAGATATATGGGAGAAGTCCTACATTTTATCCCCAAAAATCCCATTACATTTATATATGAAATATGTCAATACAAAACACGTAACAAAAAGGATTATAAAAAACATTGATTGATATCAAAACATCAAAAATCCCAAAAATCCCAAAAAATCCCACCCAAATATATTAAAATCCCCCAATGTATATTTGTTACTCTACTATGCTCTGGTATTTATCAAGAAGATAGAATTAATGGGTATATTTGAGGCGAAGCCCGCTCTATGAAATTTCAAAAATAGTCAATTCCCAAAAGTATTTTCGGAAAACTGATTTGGACATTTTAAAATGTCCGATTCCCATATCTCCCAGAATAGTTTCCGAAATTTGTGTTTTGTGACTGAAAAAATTCTTATGCTTTGCTTATTATTTTATTCATTATTTTTTTGGCAGCATAACTTTTTTTCGGGAAAACTAGTTAAAGAATTATCTTTAGGAGATATATGGGAGAAGTCCTACATTTTATCCCCGAAAATCCCTTTACATTTATATGTGAAAGCTGTCAATACAAAACTCGTAACAAAAAAGATTACAAAAAACATTGTTTGACATCAAAACATCAAAAATCCCAAAAATCCCAAAAAATCCCACCCAAATATATTTGTCAATCATGTGACTATTTTACTGATAGTAAAAAAGATTATGAAAAACATTGTTTAACATCGAAACATTTGAAAAATGCAAAGCATTCAAATGAAATGCAACTCGAAATCAAAGAAGAACAAGAACAAGAACAAGAACAAGAACTAGAAAAGGAAGAATATGACGAAGAAATGAAGAAAATGGTGATGAAGTTGTATGAAAAGATGTTTGAAATTGCGGAAAAACAAGAAGATACTAATGAAAAGCTGATGGAATTGGCCAATCGCCCTACCACCATCAACAATACACAGAATAATAATCATTTTACGATGAATGTGTTTCTGGACAAAGTTTGCAAGGAGGCCGTGAATATCATCGATTTTTTGAAATCCATTCAAGACGTTCAGCCCGAAGAAATCGAGAAATTCGGAAAATTGGGATATATCAAAGGCCATTCTCAAATCATTTCAAAAAGGTTAGATCAACTCGGTATCGAAAAGCGTCCCATTCATTGCACGGACGAGAAACGCAATACGCTCTATATCAAAATGGGAGATGATACGTGGACGAAAAACAAGGAAGAATATCAAGCATTGGTAATCCAACAACTGATGATTCTTTGCCAATCTATAGGACAAAAGCTTTTCACCTTTTTTCCTTATCGTCATGCTATAGATGATCATGATGACTATCCTATGAAACAAGTGAAAATGTTTGTTGAAATATTCGACAAAGGGGATGGTGATGAAGAAATAGAAGAAAGACATGTTCAATTGTTGCAGACCATTGGTAAAAATGTGACAATAGATAAGTCAAAATACAAGATTTTAAATGAATAATGTTGCTTTCTTTTGTATAATATATTTTTTGTTCTAGCTTGCAAAAAATATACGTATATATACATCCTTGAACATTTTACACCATTGCGCATTTAAAATGCGCAATCAGCATCACCTTGCTCATTCATAACTGCCCCCCGCCCCCCCCCCCGCCCCCCCCAAAGGGGGCGTTTTTATTGTGCAAAAGTGTAAATGGAAAAAAAATTGACACGATATTCATTACAAATCAAATGATATTAAATATGCTACTATGAACAATAATCCCATTGGAGAGAAATTGAATGTAATTATTGTTATTACTTGTGAAAACGCCATTTTTCACATTAAAAAAAATTTATGTTACAATATTTATATATATTATTTATAAATGAATGGTTATTTAAAAATAATTATAGTCGCAATAATATTATTAGTGATATCTATATTTAATGAAAATAAATATCCTTTTGTTGATAGTTTACCTACAGAACGAGACTATTTTTTTATTTATTTAATAAGATTCATTCATTATATTGTTTATTTAATGTCTTCATTTTATTTATTTTTCTTCAATGGTCTAGGTACAAGAGTTGATATGTTTGTTTATTTAACATTAATATTTGCAATAGTATTAGGATGGTTTATATTTGACTCTTGTTGGTTGTCATTTTTTGAATTGTTATTTTACACTATTGATTTAGAAACGACAAAAACTATTTTTCACCCTACTTTTATTTCAATTTATGCAAATTATACGGGATTGTTTATGGCTATATCAGGAATATTATATTTGCTAACAGTGAGTATTGTGTTATATTATTTAAAAAATGTTCCTATTTCCCTTAAAATAATGTATTATATCATATTTTTATTTTTATTTTTCAAGTCAAGTTATGAATCTAGAATAATTACAAAATATTATTCTAAAAAAAATAATCAGCTTGCTATTTTAGAAGATATATATGACCATGAGTTCAAGGAACCATAGATTATTTTATAGATTACATAAAATATATAATAATATATATTGATATTTTATAGTAATGTGTTATAGTACACCTGTATCTTTTTCATTTGCATTAGTTGGATTTTCAGTAGCTACATATTTACTTACAAATAATGTTTTAAAGTATAATTATTTGTCACTTTTGTTGTATTTTTATTCAACTATGGAATTATTACAAGGAGTACAATATTATTATGTTAATGAATGTGGTAATACTATTAATTATTTACTTACTGAATTTGCATATATTTTAGTTATAGTTCAACCCTTTTTATGGAATTTTTTTTATTTTTCAAATAGTAACAATTGTGATAAAAAAATATTTTTAACGGGAATGGCGTTATCAGTTTGTTGGACATTTGTTCATATTTTTACTAGACTTTATTATACAAAGGAAAATGGTATGAAATATTCAGATAGTTTTTATGCAACTGATTCAAACAATGAAAAAGATGGAGTATGTACTAAAAAGAAAAAATATCATTTATATTGGCAATGGACTTCTGCTAATTTGTATGATTTAAATCCAACCATGTTGATGTATCTTTTAATATGGTTTGTACCAGCTTTACTAAGCAACAAACATAGAAATAGTTCTTTCATAATTATTATGTCATTTTTTGTAGCATTGTTTAATTCATATTATTATAATGAACTATTTACAATAACATCATTATGGTGTTATATTAGTGTTCCTATAGTATTATTAGTGATTTTAGAAATATTTTTAAAGAAAAAATATAATTTTTAATAATCTTCAAATATATATTATGGTACGTTTAATGAAACAAACAAGAAAAAAACTAAAGAAAACAAATATTGGTTATTTTATATTGTGTTTTTTAATTTTTATAATAATAATTTATTTAACAATATATTTTTTATACATTCATCCTCTTTCAAAACTACATAATATTCAAACGAAAGAATGGATAGTGGATTTTACAAATAAAATTGTTTTGGGCATTAAGAATCATGATTATCTTTACAAAATTCAAAATACAAAAATAAACAATGTTTCTTTTTATTATAATTATTTCTTTTTCCATACTAAAAAATATACCTTGTTTACATTATTCAATCTAAAAAATAAATTTTCAAATGAAATAACATTAAACGTGTATTTATATGATTTTGAAAATAAAACCACTGATTTAAATCAACTCACCTTAAATTTAAATGAATTAAAAACTAGTAAAATAAATAATAATTTAATAATAACTTGTGGTGATGCATACATACAAAAAATAAATATGATTGAAAACACTATGAAAATTATAGTAAACACGCCGAATATCAAATATAATTTTGAACTTGATATAAATGATTATAATACAAATCAACCAACTTTTATTCCAAGATATTATAATTTAAGAAGTTTGGTTAAATTTTATAATCCTATTACAAGTTCTCCAGGAGAATGGTGTAGTGATAATCCAATGATTGGTAGTATTAAAAGAGGTATGATTAATAATGATGAGATAGTAAATGAAGGAAATTTTTGGTTTGATAATTATATTGGCACCAATGATCATTTTTTAACATCATATATTTGGTTTGTTGTTTTGAATGATGATTGGTTAATATATTTATTGTGGTTCGGAGAATATGAAAAAGACAATAAAACCATGTGTTTTTTAATAAAAGATAAAAAAACGAATAAAGAATATTTTTCCGGTTTTGGTCATTCTATTATACCCTTTCCCTTTAACGCATTGAGTAATATAATAAATCCAATAGATTCAAAGTATATAATCAATAATAAAATAGGTGATAAAGTGTTTGATGATTATGAAGTCTATTTTAAATCAAATGAAATAAGTATACATTTTAACTCAATCAAAGGTGAAAGTCATCAAGTATTTTTATATGATTATTATAATAGTGCACATGACGATAAATTAAATCCTGAAAGTAATAAATTTGATTCACAATATAAAAAAATAATTCAAAATTATGAATATACAGAATATGTAAACTTAATAAACGTAGAAATTAATATTAATGGAAAAACTGAGAAATTTGTAGCAAGAAATGTAATAGATGCAATGTTTAAAAAGGATAAAAAAATACCAAATACAATATAATACTATTGGATATTTTAGCCCTTCTTGGTGGTAATGTGTTTTTTATAGTATATTATTATTATTATTTCTTATTCGATAAAAAGAATAAGAAATAAATGTTGCTCTTACCAAGAATCGAACTTGGAATGGCAGGGTCAAAACCTGCAGTGCTAACCATTACACTATAAGAGCATATAGCAGTTCGTAGTTTCGATCTACGGACCCCAGGGTTATGGGCCCTGTGCGCTTCCTCTGCGCCAAACTGCTTTTAGATACAAGACAATAAGAATAATTTTTTTCTGATTTAATATGCTTTTATTTCTATTTTTCTGATTTAATATGCTTTTATTTCTATTTTTCTGATTTAATATGCTTTTATTTCTATTTTTCTGATTTCTATTTTATCATTTTTCTGATTTCTATTTTATCATTTTTCTGATTTCTATTTTATCATTTTTCTGATTTCTATTTTATCATTTTTCTGATTTCTATTTTACTATTTTTTAAACATTTTTTCACTACACTATTTCACTACACTATTTTACTACTCTATAAATAATCTAGACGTTTTAAGCAGTGGCTTCAACAACTTTGATAGTTTTGGCAAAGTGAGGAGACATGTATTTCTGAAGATTGAAATAAGTCAATTCATCCGATTTCTCAAGCTTCAAAAGAGAAGCTAATTTGTCATCAGGGATGATTTTGCGGCCATTGGCTTTGTCTTGTAAGTTGTGAGTGCGGATATACAAGTTGATATCACGAGTCACTGCAGTGCGAGCCATTTCAGTTCCCTTTTCCTTTCCAAGGAAAGAAGCTAATTCATCACTGATGCGAGTGGGTTTAACAAATCCACTTGGGGCTCTGTTTCCTGACTTTCTCTTGCGACGAGAACTCTGTTTTTGGGCAGTTTTCAATTCACGAGTCCATTTCTTTTCAAGACTGCGGAATTCAGCCTTTAATGAAGTCATCAATTGAGTGATTTGTTGTAATTTGGCAAGGAATTCGATAGATTGTTCAGCAAGAGGAACATCGACTTCACCAACAACAGCTTCCTCACTAGAAGCAGCAACAACGGGTTCAACAGGGGCAGCAGATTCAACAACAGGAGCAACAGCTTTTTCAGCTTTGACTTTCTTTACCTTCTTTGCTTTGGATTCAGCAGAAGCAACTTCAGCTACAGGAGCTGAAACAGAAACAGGAGCTGGAACAGGAACAGGAGCAACAGATTGAGTAGAAGTGGATTCAGTAGAAGACTTGGAAGCTTTGGTAATTCGTGCCATTTATATCCTATCTAAATAATATCTTTTTAAATCATTTAACGCATAATTATATATATTTTAAATAATTTGTTATTCAAAATGCTTTTCGTCAATTCGAAAAGTTTCTAAAGGATTGAATCCCCCTATTTTTACGAAAGAGTATTGGAAGAAAAATAATTCAGGGATTGATAAAGCCAGGGGAGAGACAAGGCTGCATCTTCATTCACTAAAGTCAATGCTCCTAAAACATAATAGGCACCCAAGGATTGATTGTCTTTATCCATTCCACTATAGACCAATTTTTCCATGACTCCTAGAATCATTTTTCGAATATTGTCAATATTTTGCTCTCTGTTCAAAAGAACTCCGACATTTCTAAAAGGATCACCATAGGGAGGACAAATACATCGTTTTACCTGCATAGACAATTGTGCCCTATATTCCCATATGTCCATCATTTCTCTCAAAAATCGCAATAGTTTGGATCTATCAAGACTTGCAAACCAGAATGGATCACTATAATTTCCTAAAGAATCGATTGTTTGAAACAATTCTAATATTCTTAATTCGGTTGCTTTTTGGGGGGTTACATCTTCGATTATATCTTTGATTTGTGTATCTATTTGAATATGCAACATTTTTCCAATTCTTAAAATATGTTTCAAATTCAACATGACAAAAGCAGGTATCTCGGAACGATTATAAGGATTTTTCACACTCTTTCCAGATTTCAAAATAAGATTGTAGAGAGAAACAATATCAAATCCATAAATAAAATTGTCCTTGTCCTTGAAACTGATAAATTGAGAGAAAGAAATATCTTTGATATCATCAATTGTCATAAAATCAGTATTGTTTGTGCATAATTCTCTCTTGAAAAAAGCAGGTCCATGATAAAAATTATATATTCTTTGTAAATGTCCACGAAATATTTTTTGTATTTTCACAATGTCATTGGATAATTTCAAATAATTGTAAATACGTATCTGTAATTCGTTTTTGTTACCAGACATTTTGATTTTGTATTTTTTTGCAATGAATTTCAATTTTAGAGTATTGTATTTCATTTTATTCAACATTTCATATTCACTAAAGGTAGGAATGGGAGTATATTCGTCTGCTTTTTTTGAATTTTTTGCAATAGAAGACATTTCTGTTTCACATTTTTTATACAAGTGATTCATATATATTTCAATACTGGTTAATTGTCTTGTCACCTTTTTTCTCTCTGTTTTTTCTTTTTTCACATTGTTTTCCAGATTGTTTTCCAGATTGCTTTCTATTTCTGATTTTTCTTCTATATATTCATTCTCCAGGAATTCCATTGAATTTGGATTTGTATTGGAAATAGTAATAGTATCTGCTATTATTTCATTAATATCAATTGCATTTATGACAATATTGTCATTATTCATTATTGAATTATTATTTATTGAATTATTCATTACCAAATTATTAATTATCAAATTATCCATATATTATATACTGATATTTTCTTTTTGTATTCTTTTTTTACCATATATATTTCACAAACACATGACATCTCCAGTGAAAAATATATTGACAATATTTTCTTTATATTCATAAAATTTTTTTTAAAATAAAAAAAAATTGATTTAAAAACAAATTCATAAGAATGATTATATCAAATCAAATACAACATGGCAGAAACTATTATTGACGGAACTCTATTCAACACTGAAAACATTCGCTTCTCGCAACCTAAAGCCAATTCTTCTGGTGGAAAAAGCGTGAATATTTTAAATAAATCCACCAACACTGGATTAAGATTGTCTACACCACTTATGCTTACATGGGGAGCATCTGATTTTAAGGATGAAAAAACCGGTATGGGAAATGGTAAATATGAATTGTCACTACAATTTCCATCAGATGAATATAAAAATGAAGATACTGAAATGTTTTTGAAAAATATGCGTGCTTTTGAACAAAAAATCAAAGATAGTGCATTGACTAATTCAAAAGAATGGTTTGGAAAAGTGCATAAAAATGCAGAAGTAGTTGATGCATTGTTTACTCCTATGTTAAAATATAGTAAAGATAAGGTAACAGGTGAACAAGATTTGACAAAAGCACCCGTTCTTCGCGTAAAAATTCCTATTTGGGAAAATATTTGGAAGGTAGAAATATATGACGAGGATGAAAACAAATTGTTTCCCAATACTACAAATCCGTGTGTTTCTCCTCTTGATTTCTTAAGTAAAGGAACAAATATTGCGGTTATCATACAATCAGGTGGTTTGTGGTTTGCCAATGGTAAATTTGGAATTACATGGAAGTTAGTGCAAGCAGTGGTTCAAAAACCCAAGGCGACATTGACTGGAAAGTGTTTTCTAAAAATGAAACCAGCCGATAAAGAAAAGATGAAGTTAGCACCTACACCAGAACCAGAAATGGATGAGGATGATATTCCTTCTGCAAAAACATTGGTAGAAGATTCTGATGTAGAAGAAGAGGAACCTGAAAAATCTGTTCCTGTTCAAGTTCCAGTTCCTGTTGTTGTTGAAGAAGCAGTTGCTGTTGCTGATGTTGCCGCTGTAGTAGAAGAACCAAAGAAAAAGAAGATTGTCAAGAAAAAGGTTTAAATATAATTTCGAATAGAGAATATAATAGAATAGTGTATTGATATGTTGTTGTTTATTGCTTGTCTTGAATTGGCTATTTTGATTCGTTTTGCTTGTTATGTTTTATTGTAATTTTTACTTTGTAATTTTAAATTTTACACCTTTTTTTAGTGGAATAGTATTTTTTTGTTTGCAAATATGAGTAACAAAAAAATATATAAAAGTATATAGTATAAACGTATTATCCATATAAATATCAAACGTAACCCAACGCAAGCAAATGCCCGAATTACCCGAATTTCATATTTTTACTGCAAGACTCTACCGAAAAGGTTTTCGATTCAATTTTGCTGCTATGCACAAGGCATTGGAATTGAGAGAAATAAATACATTGGAAGATTTTTTTGAAGCCATTGAATGGTGGTATGAAAATGTAAATAAATTTTCAGATTATTGTACATACGGACAAGAGGATCAATCCTATTATATAGTGAAGAATATTGATCAAAAAAATGTTGCTTTTTTTACCTCCTATTATGAAACTATTTATAAAAAACGAGATGTTCCAAGACGTGAAAATCATTCCAACTATACGAATCTTCTGGCTACAATAGTCGATCCTAGTCTAAACTTATTATGATTGTTACTATGATATCCCCCTTTCTCTCTACATTATACACATCATTTTCAATGATTCGTGCTATCCCCTTGGCAGAAAAGATATAATGTTGTATTGGTTTTATATGCAAGTCTTCTACCGGAATGTCAAATGTTTGTTTACCCACTTCAATAGGTATGGTCTTTTGTAAAAAGAGAGAAAAGGAAAAGGGAACTCTTTTCTCGATAAACAAATCATTGTTTTCGTTGAGAGACATACCATTCGGTAATTCAGGATTGCAAATCACGATTATGTTGTCTTTGCCTTGTTCATCATCAAAATGCAATTCATTGTGCCAAAGAGGAACATAGTATTTTTTCTCTCCGATTTCCAATTTATATACATTGTTTTCCATCAAATCATGAATACTCGGATTCAATTCATAGATTTGCAACTCTTGGAATTTTTCCATCATTATTTCCTTTATTTGCAATAATACTTCATCACTTAGATATAAAAGGGTCTTGTATTTTGAGAGAAATTGAAAAAGAATAATCAATGTGTTCTTGTCCAAGGGTTCAAATATTTTTCCAGACATTTTTTTCAACCCAATTTGTGCTATTTTCATCAATACATCTTTTATAATATTGGCCATTTCTAGACCAAAAATACTATGAATAAAAAGATTCACCAATTCTGTATAATCAGGTATGGGTATTGATCCCTGTATGTCATTTGTATCTAAATCTGGCAATTCATTGGATATTTCTCTCTGTAATAATTCATAAGCAGCATTGATTTGTTGAAATTTAATCGTGGATTCTTCATTGTTTGGATTTTTGTCTGGATGATGTTGCAATGCCAATTTATGGTATTTTTTTTTTAAATAAGACATGTTTATTTTACTAATTTCATCTTTGATTTCTAATATCTCTATTGCTTTTTGTATATCCATTTTACAATTTTGAGAGAAAGAGAGAAACTTCAACAAGTAATAATACTACTCTATACGTATTTATACCTTTTTCTTGTGATTATACTTGATTATTTGATGATTCATTGTAGTGAATCAAAGTGGCTAAATAAAACATGTAATTTTCTACATGATAAATAGGTCTGTAATTATTATTGTAATATTGAAAAAAGGAATAGGTTTTCATAAGAAGCGGTGTAATGTCTTTGAATACTATTCTCTTTTGTTCTAAAAATGTAGTAACAATATACCAAATACAATCTGTAATGTCTAAATTGTAAATAAAAATATCATAAAGCAAATCTCGAAATTTCAAAAATTTGAGATCCTCAATATGAATAATAGAATCTATTATTTTGTTGCAAATCATTTTATAGGGTGTCATAATATTGGTAATTTCCTGCAAGGTTTTTTCATCATTCATAGTATTTGCATTGAATGCATTTTTAATATTCGTAATATTGTCGACTGCAAAAGCAATTGTTTTGTTGTCTATTTTTTTCTCCTTGACAGGTGCTGTAGTTACCGCCGCTGTAACTATACACGATTTGTTTGCTTGTATGCATTTTTTATATAATGTCTGCGTAGGTCGTTTTACATGAAGTATTTCACAAGCATTTAAAATATTGTCTGGAATAAAACTCAATTCTTCTGTAAGAAGAATAAATTTAATATCTACAAAATGAGCATTGATATTCTGCATATAACTATAAAAAATATCCAACAATTCACTATGTATTTCTTGGAAATTTTGACACACTATGATACCACATTTTTCTGCTTTGGTTGCTACGATATCGATAATCTGCGTATAAATATCATGCCACAATAATTTGGAATTACATCCCAAGAGAGACATGTCTATTTCATAATGAATATCACTGATTTTCAAAAAAAAAGGCTCCTTGTTATATGTAATACTAATTTTTTTCTCGTATTTCAATTCACTTGGACTATATTTCTTGATGGATTTCAACATTAATGTATATTTTCCAATACCACTTGCACCATAAAAAATAATATTACGCAAATGATCCATTTTTTTAGGAAATTTATCCAAAATTTTATTCATAGTTGGATGTAAATTGTTTTTTTCGCTTGTTGAAATATAATCATCAAAATGAGTTTCATAAAATTTCATGGGTTTATAAAAATAATATATTTGTGTTTATATTCTTTTTACCATTCAAACGATCTGTTTTCCCATTTTCCATTTTCCTATCCATCCATTTGAAAATGAAAAAAGAATATATAAAAAACCATTTAAAGAAATATGACGCAAATTATATAATGAAAATATGAATTTACTATTAACACCTGAACAATACAATATCAATCATGTATATTACTGCGATCCAATTAAAAACAATGTGATTCATGATGGTTATTTTATTCGAATTATTTATTCTACTCCTTTGTTTGTTTCCAATGGTATAAATATATGCATTCATTTTAATGATATTGTTACTGAAAAGTATTATAATAAATATAAATGCTCTTTTAATATTTTTACACACAAGGAACTGATTGAAAATATAAAATCAATAGAAGAAACTATTTTGAAAAATGCAAATATTACCAATAAAATTCCAGTGTGCAAGATTTATGAACAATTTAAAAATGGAAATATCAAAATTTTTACCGAGAATGAAGAAAAAGAGAAAACATATTCTAAATTATTTATGCTAAAGATTTCGGGTATTTGGATAACAGATACACAATATGGTATAACTTATAAATTTTCCAAAATTGGAGGAAATTCTGAATAATGAATTTAGAGATGATTGGAAAATCCATCCGTTACATATAGAGTCAAAATAGTATTGAGATTGAATGCAGATATAAACCCGAAAATGGACAATAGATACAAAACATATATATATCCAAAAGGTAAGGAAATAGATGAATTGTTTGATTTGGATGACATGGAATTCATACTTAATAACAGAATAATGATTAGAAGAATAATGGCTAAAATGACATTGGAAAAATAATAATAATCGGGGGATACATGATTCAATATTATAATGGATTGATTTTTAGAGAATGAATAAATTAAAAATACTATAATACCACTCAGAATGATAAAAGGAAGAATGGTAAATAGGGTATATAGATTTATTGCATTACTACTTAATCCTATAAACAAAAGCATAAATCCGAGTAATCCAGCTAAAATGAAGGAATATCCAGTTATCATTCCGTACAAGCCTGTACTTGGAATGAAAAAGGAAATCAAAAGAGTAATAAATCCAGCGATTAACAAGGCATTGCTTGTATAAGAACATAATGCAGCAAATTTTGAATTGTCCATATATCTTCTTTATAATACAAAATGAAAATAATATTTTTTCTTTCTTTTGTTTTCAAGCATTTCAAGCAAAAATACTATATAAATAATATTATTTATATAATATAATATATAGTCATAGTCAATGAGTAGATTCAATACTTCACAAAATCATCCATTGATTCCTAATTCACAAGAATACATGTTTGAAAGGCAATTTGTTGCTATTCATTCAACAGATATCAATACATTGAAATATCCTTCTACCAGTCAATTTGAAATTGAATTGCCTCAAGATTATCAAAATGTTCAAGGAATTCGTTTGGCAGATTGGGTATTTCCTACTAATTATTATACTTTTTCTCCCAGTGAAAACAATTTGATCATGACTTTTAAAATAACCAACCCTTTTAATCCTGGAGAATATTTTATTAATGATCCATTTATTCAAGCCATATTTCGTGCATTGTATGCCAATATTGAATATGAATATATGATTGTTATTCAAGAAGGATTTTATACTCCCCAACAAATGGCAAACGAATTAACAAATAAATTCAATGAATCTGTGTCTGCTGTAATTCGAAATTATATGGCAACGGATCCTGAAACAATGGAAACGGATTATTTGCAAGTTTTTAATGCTGCAGGAGGCTATAATCAATTTGTGATTGCTTACAATGAGGTAAAACAGAATTTCTGGTTTGGAAACAAAAGTTCTGGATTTACACTGACAAATGATTCATCTGTGTATTGTCCTGATAATGTATATCAATCTGAAATAACTTGTATAAATCCCAAATATACCAGTTTTAAAAATTGGGGATTGCCTGCTTATCTTGGACTGACTCGATGTTCTACAAATTCTGTTCAAACATTGTCTAGTCCTTCTTACAATTTACCAAGATTCAATTACATTCGAGAGAATCCACCTACCTCTACTGGCTTTTGGCTACAACCAGATGCAGCATATATATCTTTTGATGAAACAAAATTTCCTACTTATGTATATTTTGTTGAAGCTATCCAAAAAACAAATTTATTGGGTCCTACTGAATTTTTTATGGAAATCCAAACATTGAATAACGTGGATGAAACTATTCCTTTTGATGATACTTATTTTACCCAGACTACTAATATAACCAACGGGATCGTAAAATCGTCTTTTGCTAGAATTCCCATTACTAACACGCCTCCCAATATTTTATATAATGTTTCTGATAAAAATCATAGTCCCATAAAAATATATAATCCACCTGCAGAGAGAATCCGCAAATTACAAATCAAATTCCGGTTTCATAATGGATTGTTGGTTCCTTTTGGAAATGCCGATTATTCTTTTGTTCTTGAATTTTTGATTTATAGACCACAAATTGGCACACAAGTCAAAAATACACAACATCCTATTTTTGTTCCACCTGCAATTTCTTATTTTTAGACTTGTTTCTTTTTTTAGACTGCGTTTGCTTTGATCTCTGTATTTTCGATAATCCATTTTTCCAAGAGATATTGAGAACATGTTTTGTAATCTCCTTGAAACCCTTGTAATTTATAAAATTTAGGATGTTTCATTCTGCTTGTTTTATAATAAATATAATGTCCGTATTGCCCATTTCGTATGCTTGTATTTTTTGTAATTTCACGAACTATTTTTGGTAATACGGATTGCGCATCTACATTTATGGTCGTATTTGCGCTTGCACTTGTATTTGTGCTATTGTTCAATAATGGAAGAATTTCATCCATAGTAATATTGTCTATAGGACGATTGCCGAGAGAAGACAATGAAATTTTCCGAGATCCCCAAGTAACATACAATCCATATTTTCCCTTTTTCAAAATAACCTCCTCTTCTTGATATACACCCATCTGTTTGTATGTATTGTCTACTATATCTGCCAATACATATTCCCCTTTTTCTAGTTTTTCCATATCAATGTTTTTTTTGACTGATTTAAATGTAACCATTTCTTTTCCTGATTCATCTTTGAAAACACATTTGATAGCAGGTCCATTTTTGGTAATGACGTAATAATGATGGTCGTCTATGCTAATTCCAAATTTCTTTTCTTCTCTCAAACTTTCACTCAATCGATGAATTTGTTTGTCGCACTCCATACATATTTGTTGCCAGTTCTTCTCTCCGTGAGAGATTTTGTCCAATTCATCTTCCATGTTTTTGGTATACTCATACTCAAACATTTCTTGAAAATGATTGTTTAAAAAATCTGCTACGATTATACCCAAAGGTTGTATGACCAATTTGCCCTTTTCATTACCAAATTCTTTTTTAACCGATTTTTCAGTAATGGTATCATCCTCCAATTCAAACTCTTTGCAGTCAATTTCTTTTCCTTTGATGTCTTCCTTTTTTACATATCCTCGTTCTTGTATTTTATCAATCAACATGGAAAACGTAGAAGGTCTTCCTATTCCACACTCTTCCAATAATTGCACTAATTTGGCTTCTGTATAATGCTGTTTGATTCCGGATATTTTCATTTTACTCATGATTTTCTTGAAAGGAATGACACTATTGGGTTTGATTTGTTGCAAAAAAGAATAATACGTGTCTTCCTTATGTGTCTTCTCTCCAGTTCCAATTGCAGATCGAACTATTTGCCATCCTTGAAAAGAGAGAAAATGACTTGTATATGTATATTTTATATTGTGTCTTTTTTCTTCTTTGAGAGAAGGTACACTAGGAGCTTGAATAGAAGCAGTAATAGCGAATCCCTCTGCCGATGACATACATGTTTCCAAAGCAATAGACCAAATAAGTTTATACAAACGACCTGTTCTGGAGAGTTTTTCTTTATTGTCCTTGTCCTTGTCTTTGTCCTTATATTCTCTCACCTGAATATTGGTTGGACGAATGGCTTCATGTGGAGTGGATGCGTTGTCGGCTCTTATAGCAAGGTCAAGTATATTTTTATGGATATATTTTTCAGCATCAGTATAGTTTTTTTCAATAAAAGATTTTGCAGAAGAGAGAAATTCTAGACTATACTTTTTACTATCAGTCCGCATATAGGTAATATATCCTTCTTCATACAAGGTTTGACATAGTTTCATGGTTTCTTTGGGAGAGATGTGCAATTCATTGCTTGCTAGTTGTTGAATACGAGAAGTTGTCAAAGGTTCAGGTGGGTTTCGAGAGAAGGCAGCTGGTTGTGAACAAGTATATATATGAGAGAAATCATTGGATTCTTCTAAAAAAGTGGTTACCTCTTCTTCTCTCTCGAATGCAGTATTCAATTCAAAGGGAATGTTTTTTGTCGTGAAATATCCTTGGGTTTCAAACATCTTTTTACCAGGAGTAGTATCTATTTCTTTTTGATTGTCATAGACAAGCATCAATGCTGGACTTTGACATCTACCTGCCGAGAGACTTGTATCATTGGATTTTCTTGCAATGTATTTCCATAGAAAAGGAGATATTTGAAAACCAACCATCAAATCTAGTATTTGTCTAGCTTGTTGTGAATGGACCTTGTTCATATCAATGATAGTAGGATATTGAATGGCTGTTTGAATTGCTTTTTCTGTGATTTCATGAAAGATAATTCGTTTGGTTGTTTGTACTGGTAACCCAAACAGAATACAAATATGCCACGCAATGGCTTCTCCTTCTCTATCGTCATCTGTCGCTAAAATAACTTCAGTTGCATTCTCTACTTCTCTTCGCAAACTATCTAGATGAGATTTCTTTTTCACATCGGTTATCGGAGAATAGTGTGGATCTATTGTGTCTCCTTGTTTGTTACATGATATCCCATCCAATGTTTTTAATTCTCTCAAATGACCAAAACTGGCCACACATTTGTAGCCTGGACCCAAAAAGCCTTCTATTTTTTTGGTTTTTGCAGGGGATTCTACGATCACTAATATAGTAGATGGAGAGAAATGTTGATTTTTCACTTTTTTGGAATAAGATTTGGACATGTAAGGATACCACGATATTAAATAAAGAATCAATATATATTTATATCCTTTGTGGAAAATCAATTAGGTATTTCTCTCCATTTTTTGTATACATAACATATATGACGTTTATTGAATTTATTACAAAATATTTTTGTAACACTACAACTTGCTTTTCCAATACAAATTGTTCAAAAGATTTTTACTGCGAATGTGAAGATTGTTTGTTATATTATGGAGGATGTGAAACAAAAGAGGAAGATAAAAAAACACTATAAATCGAGAGAAGAGGACAAAAGAAGAGGACAAAAAGAATAAAAATTATATAACAACAATATAAGAAGATTATTCATTATTATGGTTTATGAAAACGGACTTTTTATATTTCGCAGAGATTACAGATTGATTGATAATATCGGGCTTTACCTTACTAATTCAAAATGCAAACATGTATATACTATTTTTATCTTTACTCCAGAACAAGTATCCAATGCAAATTCATACAAATCCAAAAATGCGATTCAATTCATGATTGAAAGTTTAGATGAATTGTCGAGAGACATAACAAAGAATGGAGGAAAATTGCATTGTTTTTATGGAACAAACAATCAAATCATAAAAGAATGTATTGATTCATGGAATATAGATTATGTCTGTTTCAATGCAGATTTCTCTCCGTATGCAATTGAGAGAGATGAAACCATAGAGCAATTATGTAAAAAAAGAAACGTTGTATGTGAACACACTCAGGATTATTACTTGAATATGCCTGGTTCCATAGTAAACCAGTCTGGAAAACCTTATGTTAAATTTACTCCTTATTATAATCAAGCGAATACAATACATCATAAAGTGGCTCTTCCTCTTGCAAAACGGAAACTCAAATTGGCGTCAGGAAATCATTCTACCCTGGAAAAAAAGATTTCTCTCGACAATGCTTTGGAAAAATTTGTTGTCAAACCGAATCTGGAAATATTGGTGCATGGAGGCAGAAAACAAGGAATCATTAGACTCAAACATGCTGTCAATACACAATCCCATTATTCTCACACACGTAATGAATTGGAAAAACCGACATCCCTATTGTCTGCTTATATTAAATTTGGTTGTGTCAGTATTCGTGAAGTATATCATGCATTTCGATCCAATAAAGAACTCATTCGACAGCTTTATTGGAGAGAATTTTATATGCAAATATTATATTGCTTTCCTTATGTCTTGGAAAAACCCATGAAACCCATTTATTCACACATGCATTGGAATCACAATGAAGCCTGGTTAAAAGCATGGCAAAATGGAACTACTGGATTTCCAATAGTGGATGCTTCCATGACTCAAATGAATACCACTGGCTATATGCATAATAGAGCCCGTTTGATCGTGGCTTCTTTTTTGACCAAAATATTGATTATTACTTGGAAAGAAGGAGATAAATATTTTGCTCGACATTTGACAGATTACGATCCAGCATCCAACAATGGTAATTGGCAATGGAATGCATCCACGGGTGTAGATTCTCAACCTTATTTTCGTATTTTCAATCCTTGGTTGCAATCTGAAAAAAATGATCCGGATGCTATCTATATCAAAAAATGGCTTCCCCAATTAGAGTCTGTTCCTGCCAAAGATTTACACAGGTGGAATGAAACATGGAGAGAATACTCGGGAAAAATTAATTATCCGAAACCCATTTGCGAGTATGAAATACAAAAAGAAAAGGCATTAAAATTATATAGTGCTGTTTTTCATTGATTTCTCTAAACTATGGAACGTTTGAATTGTTTCCAAGAAATTTCCAATTTCTCTCGAACAACTGGTTCTTCTTCTGGATGGGATGCATTCAATTTTTCCGATTTTCGTAATGCGCTATCTACATAGATCTCCTTTAACAAAGAGCCTACAATAAAAGCGCCTTCATGTTGGTCTAATTCCCCATCCTCAATTCTTCTTAATACATTTAAAAACTTATTCAAAATGGTCAAATCAATTTCATCTTTGCGAATTTTGTTGTAAATGTCCGTATAGTAGGTAAATAAAAAACTACAATCCGACATTCCTTCAATATGGATTCTATCTGGGTCATTTCTATATTTTGCCTTTAACATGATCAAATTGTTGATATCTGCTTGTAATTTGTGGCTGTGTTTTAATTCACGAATCAATCCCGTTTGATCTTCTACGTCATTTACTTTGATCATTTTCTGCAGCTGCAATCTTGCACGATCATCCATAATATTATCCATTTACAGAAATATAGATATGTAATGAAATAATTCATTCTTTTTTAACTCATTTCTCTCCAAAAAAGAAATATAATATATATAATATATATTATGTCTCAACCAGCACCACCACTTACACCACCAGCAATTGCACAACCAGCATTGGTTAACGGAATGTCTGGTCCAACTCATAGAGATTCTGCTATACTGGATATGAATCGAAGCGCAAATTTATTGAATTGTTTGAATAATGGAACACAATGTGGTGGAAAGCACAAGCACAAGCACAAGCACAAGTATACACAATACGGAGGTATTGACTCTTCGCCTTCACAACTTGTAGTAAGCACTCCTCGTGTTATGTACAATGATTCAAGTGCTGGTGACCAATCTATGAATAATCAATTCAAGAGTCTTGCAGCAACTATCAATCAAGCAAATGCGAATGCAGCATATGATAAAAATATTATTTTACCGCCTTATAATGCAAAGGGAGGTAGAAGACATCCATTTAGAACGATTCGACGTTCTTTTGCTTATAAAGGGAAAAGCGGGAAATCCAAGAAAAGCGGGAAAAGCGGGAAAAGCGGGAAAAGCGGGAAAAGCGGGAAAAGCGGGAAATCCAAGAAAACAAGAAAAACCAATAAATGAATAAAAAAACAATAAATGAATAAAAAAACAATAAATGAATAAAAAACAATAGAAATTATATTCGAGTAATATAAGTATATAAATATGCCAAAAGCAAATGATTGGATTGTTTTTGTTTTTGTGAATATAGGTTTTATTGCACAAGTATTACTTTTATATTATTTTGCTTCCATTGCGGATATCAAGCTAAATTGGTCTAAATATAGATGCAATCCCATGTTTATGCCTTTTTCTGACAATATTGAACAAGATTTTGTATATTGTATTCAAAATGCACAAACTAGTTTTATGGGATATTTATTACAACCTTTGCAATATGTTACTTCTAGTTTGGGATCATTAGGTGGTTCTTTGTCCGAAGCAATCAATGATGCTAGTGGTATGATTGGCAATATTCGATCTTTTGGCACAAACATTTTCCAAAATATTTTCGGTGTCTTTTTAAATCTTGTCATTGAATTTCAAAAAATTATTATTGGAATTACAGATATGATTGGGAAATTGGTTGGTATTCTTGTAACCATGGTATACATTTTAGAAAGTTCCATCATGACAATGAATTCTTCTTGGAATGGTCCTCCCGGACAAATGGTTCGCGCTTTGGGTCACTGCTTCCATCCCAAGACAAAAATCAAATTGCAAAATGGCTATTCTGTCTTTATGAAAGAGTTGAAATTAGGAGATGTATTGGAAAACGGAAGTCGCGTGGATTCCATCATGCAGATTGACAATCGTAATTATCGAGAGAAATTATACAAGATACCCAATGGTGTAGATGGAGAATTTATTTATGTGACAGGTAGTCATTATGTTTATTGTCCAAAAGCAAGACAATATATTCCTGTCAAAGAGTATTCTTATGCAATAAAACAAGAAGAAGTAAAAACAGATTATTTCAATTGTATCATTACTCATGACAATCAGATCAAAATAGGTAATCATTTGTTCTGGGATTATGAGGATTGGAAGATCAAAACCACCAAATAAAATGTTTTTAGAGAGAACCAATCCTTTTTCTTTTTGGTCAATGTAATAATCTCATACTATAATATGAAATTATCTACTTTATTCAAAAATACATTTTTTATGAAAAACAAATTATACATTCATATAATCATTCTCTTGATAGTATGCATTCTTTTATCCATAGTTCTGCGTTTGTTTTCTCTTTTTACAGAGAGAAAAAAGAAAGTATATAATTTGCAAAAAGATGGTATTTGTATTATTTCATCGCTTTTATCTGCTAATGAAATTTCTACATTGAAAGAATATATACAAAATGGAGAACCCAAAAAAGCAAAAGAATACATTATTCAATCTCCTGATATTCTCTCAAAAATACGAAATCGATTAGGGGATCATTCGTATGATTATGAATTCAACGATTACGTATTTGTTATTAAAAAATCGCAATTTCATACATGTCATCGTGACTATAATGGCGACCTTTTGAACCCAGAACAAAAATACCCCTCTTATACGATCATTCTTTATTTGGAAAATATGGATAAGTGCTTGGATGTCATAACTGCATCACATACTTCTCTCTACAAAAACAATATCAATCTCACTGATTATAGTGAATCCGTTTTATGCAATGCAGGGGATGCCCTGTTATTCAATGCCAATTTGATTCATAGTGGTTCTCTCAATACTCGAGAGAACAATATGAGAATTCAAATGAAAATATCACATAAACAAGACCAATCCACTTTGTATTTTTATAACAAATACAATAAGATGTTGAATAGTGAAAACAATACACCTACATGGATAAAAATGGCTCAAAAACATGTCACTTGTCAATTTCCCGCAATAAGTTATTTTATGAAACAATATGATAATAATTTATATTCCAATGATCAACGTCGCTTTTTGCCATTTCCCAATTTGTCTGATTTCATTTTTTTCAAACTGGAAAACATTTGAGATTTATACACCCAACTCATTATCAAGATGATTAAAAAAATCAAAAACAAATAATATTTTGTAATAAAATCAATAACATATGTCCCTATTTTTTTAATTAAATATTTATTCAAATCATTTTTGATATGTTCTTTCGGAGAGTAATCCAAATTAATCAATATATTGTTTAAATATCCACATCCATTTGCATGTAAAAAAAAAGGTTGTCTATTATTATAATAAATACGTTTGTTTACTATATTTATTTTATTATCAATTTCTTGCATGGGATAAATAAGAGTTAAAAATAAAGTATTGTCTGAATCCAAATATATATCATTTGGATGTTGATTACAATATTGTGTCATTAAAACTTGATCATCTGCATTATTTATAGGATTTAGATAGTATATTTCTCGAATAATGTTTTTCAAATCTTTTGCATACCCAATATAAGTTCCTGAATTAAGATTTTCATTTTTACATTTCCCAAAAAAAAAGGTTTGTAATGATTTCAAAAAATAATTGGATCTATCTGTTCCCACTATTATTTTACATTGATGTAATTTTTTTAATCTAATAAATTCTGTTTTCATTTCATTCAAATCTCGTAGACAAATGACATCATAACCATCTACAAAACAGACAATATCATTGTCTGGTATTTTATCCAAAAATTCAATCATTTTTTTAAACTTCCAATTGTATCCTTCCCATTTTTCTCCCATACCTAATGTAGTCAACTCTTTTCCATTTCTCAAACACGATTCCACTAAAAAAGGATAATAAAATTTTTGATCGGTACTTATTGTTACTATATGTAGATCTTGTAAATTTATAGATGTATTCATTATATTATGTGAATATTATTTAGTAAAATATTATTAGTATATATTAGTATAATCATATTAGAATAATGAATCAATCTCAAGAAATACCTTCATTAGATGAAGTAACGAATAAAATTCATGACATGTATAAAGATTTGACGTATTTTGACATGTATGGTGGGAATGTTTTCTTTTTCATCATTTTAATCATTGTCATGTTTGTAGTTGTTAGTTATTTTATGGTGATGAAAAATATACAACCCATCAAAGAGAATTGGCCTACCGAGAGATGCAAACCACAAAACATACCTTTTGCGGGTCTCATCAATAAACCGAGCAATATGTCTTTTATAGACTACACAAAAGAGAATTTTGATTATTGTATGCAAAATGTCTTGATTTCCATCAGTGGAGAAGCATTACAACCCTTGCAGTTTATTACTTCTTTGTTGACCAGTTTGTATAATACTCTTGTGGCTGGAATAGATAGTATACGTGGTATTTTATCCAATATAGTTTCCAGTATTGAAAATATATCAAAAGAAATTTTTGGTAGAATAAGCAATGTGATTATCATTTTGCAACAAATAGTCATTTCTTTTATGGATTCCATTTCAAAAGTGCAAGGAGTTTTAGTTGCAGGCTTGTTTACTGCATTAGGAACCTACGATACGTTGAAAGCACTTTTTGGAGTCATTATTGAGTTTATTATCACTTTACTCATTATCCTTGGTGCATTGATTGCTGCTATGTGGTTATTGCCTTTTACTTGGCCCATTGCTATTACTAATACAGCCATATTTTTAGCCATTTCTATTCCCTTGGCAATTATTTTGACTTTTATGCAAAAAGTAATGCATGTAGATGTAAGTCGATCTATTCCTGGAGTGCCTAGTATGCCAGATCTTTCTAGTTGTTTTGATAAAGATACCATGATTTCAATGAATGATGGAACCATGAAAAAAATAAGTGATATTCATGTAGGAGATATATTGAAAAACAATGTAATAGTTACGGGTAAAATGAAATTGGACGCGAGAAATGCAAACATGTGTAATTTGTATGGTATTTATGTCAGCTCAACTCATCAGGTTTTATTTCGAGAGAAATGGAATCGTTTGATTCAAAAAGATCAATGGATATATGTGGATCAACATCCAGATAGTGTACGGATTGAAAATTACAATGAACCTTATATTTATTGCTTGAATACGAGTGCAAAGACCATATGCATTGATGATGTAGTATTTGCAGATTGGGATGAAACTTTTGAAAAGGAGAGAAAAATATTAATGAAAATTATTTATTCCCTGTGTTCTCCTAGTGATTCTTATCCATTTTATAAACCTGAATCACCCAATGTAGGTAAAATGATTCATAAATATTTGGATGGAGGATTTACAGAATCTACCTTGATCCCTCTTGCTGATGGTTCAAGAAGAAAAATCAAAGATATTTGGGTGGGAGATGTTTTGAAAGAGGGCAATATAGTCTATGGAATAGTGGAAATAGATGGGTCTGAATTGAATGCACAATATGAATATGAATACAATCATGTGACATTTTATGGGGGTCCAAATATGAATATGTATGATTCTTTTTCCTCTTTGAAATTAATAAGCACTTTAGGCGACATGAATTCTTTACAAAAGAAAAGTATAAAGAAAGAGGAAAAATTGTATCATTTATTGACAAATAAGGGATATTTTTATGTTTCAGGTATTAAGGATAGTAACAACAAATTAAACAATGAATCAAAGAATGATAAAAAGGCGGAATATTTAAAATTCCACCATTATAATTTCAATATTGATATTTTTACAAAGTGCGATGAGTAAAAAATTATTATCTATGAAATATGTATAAATATGGAAATTGTCATACCAAAATTCAGTTTTCGACTGGAAATAATTATATTGATTGGAGTATTATTCATAGTTTTATTTGGACATGTACTTTGTTCTTGTTCTACTATTAGCAGAAAAGAAGGAATGCAAGTTGCAGGTATGCTTGCAAACGCAGTGGGAGGTAGTGTAAAAGAAGCGTTTACTTCTGCCAATACCAATTATGGTCAATCGGCTCCTTATAGTGTAGCAAAAAATGACCCGGTCAATACTTCTTCATGGTTTATGCCGAATTTGACATATACTCCAGGAGGACCCATTTCACCAGGTGCACAAGCAATTTTGAATCGTCCTGCAAATATTCCCATTCCAGAAGGCGAATTAGATATGTTTGCAAGCACAAAATTTGCTCCTGAATGCTGTCCTACCAGTTATTCAAATAGTATGGGTTGTGCTTGTATCTCAGTTCCCCAATATAAATTTTTGAGAGAAAGAGGATTGAACAATTCACCTCCTGATCCTGAAGGATATTAGAGTTGACAAAAAAGAACATGTGCAAAGTTATAACTATAATGATGTAAATTGTATTGAGAGATAAACAATATAAATATATATTGTGTATTCAAATATTGAAAAAGAATGAAATTCATTATAGATAAATTAAAATTGTTTATTATAAAAAATAGAGAAAACAAACTTATTTTGGGAAGATGGAATGTAGATTATTGTGATAAAAAAATAAACAACAAAATTGATCAATCAAATGAAGACCATTGTGGTCCTTGTGGACAATATTTATTGAATAAACTGCAACAAGATAGCTTTTTGAAAAAAGAATCTTTGAAAAAAGAATCTTTGAAAAAAGAATAAAAAGAGACAAAAAGTGTAAAAGAATAAAAAGTTCAAAAAAATACAATAAAAAATTGAATTTAAAAACATAATTATGTATTATAATAACTGCAACTTATTATAATAAATGACAACCGATTTTCAATACGAAAAAGAGGAAGACTATTTGAAATCGTATTTGACAAAAATAACAACAAAAGACAATAAATTCAAACGAATCACAATATCCCCGTTACGATATGCAGGTGGAAAAAGCAAAGCCATTGGGTTGATTTTGAATGAATTGCCCAAATTAAAACACAAAAGAATCGTCTCTCCCTTTTTCGGTGGCGGATCCTTGGAATTGTGTCTCTCGCAACATTTGAATGTAGAAGTGATTGGATATGACATCTTTGGCCTTTTAACCAATTTTTGGAATGTGTTGATTTGCAACAAAAAAGAATTTATAGAGGAATTGGAAAAATTCAAAATCAATGAAGAAGAATTCACTAAAAACAGACATATTTTGCTTTCTTATTGGGACAAAATAAAGCCGGAAACACTGCAATACAAAACAAAAAAGGTGGTAGAATTGAGTGATACAGAGAGAAATATGTTGGATAATAACCCATTATTACAAGCTGTTTATTATTATTACAACATGACCTTGTCTTATGGACCCATGTTTCTAGGTTGGCCTAGTTCCAATGAAATAAATAGAGAGAAATTCCAACGAAAAATAGCCAATTTGGAAAAGATGAATTTGAAAAATATCAAGATAGAATGCAAAGATTTCAAGGTGGCGATTCAAGATCATCCAGATGACTTTCTCTTCTTGGATCCACCTTATTATTTGGGTGAAGATTCAAAAATGTTCAAAGGAATGTATCCCAATTGTAATTTTGCGATTCATCACAATGAGTTTGATCACCATGGATTGTTGGAATTACTCAAGAATCATCGAGGTGGATTTTTATTGACGTATAATAACTGCAAGACAATTCGAGACATGTATACAGAATACAAACAAGTATTTCCAGAATGGCAATATACCTATGGACAAGGAGAGACAAGAATAGGAAAAAATAGAGAGAAAAAAATGGAGAACCATGTAAAAGAAAGTCATGAAATTTTTATAGTTTGTCCTCCTACATATTGATTATATGGTTATTATTAGTCTCATAATTATATGGTAATATCATCCTCTAAATAAGGAATATTTTTTTTCAACAATTCAATGAATTTTCGTCCTTTTCCTCCATTCAATCCTAGGAAATAACTTTTATGTGTAGTGCGGTATTCATAGGTGATATATTGAGACGATCCATTTTTTGAATCGTCTACAAAATCCCCCTTGATTCTACCCGTATCTAATTTCCTCCATTTGGCAAATTGAACAATGAAATTTATAATGTCATCCATTTTGAAAAACAACCATTTACTAGTTTCTTTGTCTTTGTATACCAATATATCTGCTGGTTTTTCCGATTCGGATTTTTTCAAATATTTTTCAAACAAGGATTTGCAATGGGTAGGATCAAGAAGCCATTCTAAATTAGTTTCTACTTGTAGTTCGGGTATTTGTCCTAAGGTGAATTGGATATTCTCTCCGCTTTTGTTTGAACAATATAAATTTCTATTGCAAATATAAGTATTTGTATCAGATGTTATATTTTCAAACTGAAATTTTTCACTTAAAATATGTGTGATTGGATTTTCAGGAAACAGAATAGTATCGGATGTCGCTTTATATTCAATAGGATCATCCAAGGATGCGGGATTGTATTGCTTTTTAAAGTCATTTTCTCTTTGATGACCTTTTGCTTTTTTAAATCCACCCACCTTCTTACAAGATTCAATTCTTTTTTCATTTCCCTTTTTCATCGTATTGGATACAACCATGTCTACCACCTCCAATAACATTTTAGGATTACACTGATGTAAAATGTTATTCTTATAACTCATTAAAAAATTGTATTTTTCCATTATATTATATATTTTTATTTCAATTTTTTTTGGTTTTTATATTTTTTAAACATATATTTGAAAAATTTTTTTACACGCATATAGAATAAATTCTAATCATATAAATTTTATACAAAATATTCAATCAATTAAATATACATATTTCTTAATACATCATTTTCTTTTTCTTTTTTGATCAATTTATCTACTATTTCTTTGGTCACTTGAAAAGGAAACGACACTTTCAAGGACATTTCTTGTTCAAACAAATTGGTATCTGGTTTCATTAATCGATACAAGTTCAGTTTTGTATATATAATTTCTAATGCACGTTTCAAATTTCTCACACCTTCTTCCTTGTTGCAATGATGTTCAATAATATAGTGTAACGTCTCATCTGGAATCAGAATATTTTCCTTTTCAAATTTGGTCTGTTCACGAATTCTAGGCAACAAATATTGACTGGAAATATTGGTCTTTTCCTTTTTATCATATCCCTTGGTTTGAATACGATACATTCTGTCTTTCAAAATAGGATTGACTTTGGATTCGTCATTGTAACTAAAGATGAACAAACATTTGCTTAAATCAAAATCCACTTCTGAAAAATATTTGTCATGAAATTGCATATTTTGGGATGTATCTGTCAAATGAGTCAATATTCCTGCAATTTCTTCCCCTTTGGGAGTATCACTGATTTTATCCAATTCGTCGAAATAAATGACCGGATTCATGCATTTGCTATCAATCAAAATTTGAACTATTTTTCCCCATGTGCTTCCCTCATAGGTATAAGAATGACCTTCTAAAAAACTACTATCTGTTGCACCACCCAAAGCAATAAAGGCAAACGGACGATTCAAAATTTTACTCACACCTTCTTTGATAAGCGACGTTTTCCCAGTTCCTGGAGCACCATGAATAGCAATGGCTGTTCCAATTGCACCAGGATTCGTAATCAATTGACCTACCAATTGCATAATTTGCATCTTGGCATCATTTAATCCATAGACTGCATCATCCAATGTTTTTTGTGCATGTTCCATAAAATCGTGACATTTTTCAACACCATCATCAATCGTAGTGGGCAAGGTTTCATATTTTCCAAAGGGAATACGCATAAATGTATCAACCCAATTTTTTATTTTATAATATTCACCTGTGCCTGGTTCCATATAACGCAAAGAACTAATTTTTTTCATGGCAGTGGCTTTGAATGCAGTTGGAATATCTGCTTCCAAAAGAGTCAATCGATAGGGCTTTTCAACTCGTGATATTTTGTTGATTTCTCTCACTTCTTTGAGTATCTTTTTTTGTTTGTCAATATCATAATTTTCAAAGAATTTGTAATCATTCATGGTATTTTTATCCGCAATAATTTTTTTGAAAATTCTAGAATTTCGCTCTTTGTATTTTTTTTCTTTTTTCTCTCTGTGTTTGTTCTTCTCTTTGATTTCATCTTCACAAATTTTGATGCATTTTTTGATGACTTCGCTATCTTTGTTTTTACCATAAATATCTTTCAACGTATTCAAAAAGACATCATCTGATTGGATAGTCGACACTTTTTCCTTGTTTTCTTCTGCAGAGGAACTCGATTCTCCATTATTTTCATTGATAACCAATACAACATTTTCGTCACTGGATGGATCCTTTTTTGAAATAGCTTGTTTGATTTGATCCAATACTGATTTTTCCGACTTTTTTGATTCTATTTTGCTAAACTTTTTATTGGAAACATTCTTCTTTTTATTATATTTTCGTTTATAGTCTTCCTTCTCGTCTTCATCAGAATCTTCGTCAGAAGAATCATCACTAGTAGTAACAATCGTTTCATTTTCATCCTCTGTTTTATCATCATCCTCATCCTCATCATCTTCCCAATAACTATCATCGTCATCGTAATCTTCATTGTCTGCACCAATAGTAAATATAATATTAATGTTGTCTTTTTTTGATTTTTTTCCTTTTTTTACAGAAACATCATCCTCTTCTTCGTCTTCTTTATCAGAATCATTTTCAGAAAGGGTTTCATATTCGGAATCAGAACCAGAAACGCAATCAGAATAATCATCTGAATCCTCATCTGATTCTGTTTCCGAATCATATTTTTTGTTTTTTGATTTTTTTGGAGATGATTTTGCCTTTGTTTTTTCAACTACTTTACCTTTACTTTTTTTCTTTTTCATAGGTTCTTCTTCCTCTTCACTATCATCAATCGAATATTTTTTTCCTTTTGATTTTGTCTGTGTCTGTGGTTTTTTCAATGTTTTTTTCGATTTTCCATTATTCTTTATCACTTTGCGGTTATACTCCTCTTCCTCGTAGTCTTCTTCTTCTTCTGAGTCATCATCCATATGCGATTTTATTTTTTCAATCAATTTGTCACCCTTTTTAATTTTCTTGTCCAAAAATTTAGAAGGAAACAAACTGGCTAACAATTTCTGATATTCATGATGTGACATTTCTTGGTCTTCATCATCTTCAGAATAAGATGAATCATCGTCCCAATCATCTCCATCATGATCATCATCATCATTGTATTTTTTCTGACGCGCTAATTCAGCTCTTTTCTCTTGCACCTTTTTTGCTTCCTTTTTCGATGACTTCTTTTGCATTTCTTTTGATGACATGGTAGTTATATATAATTCTGTTTTAATAATTATTCAAGTTTTTTATTTAAATCAATTTTTTTTACGTATTTTTTTATTGTGAAAAAAATGAAAAAAATGCAAAAAAATGCAAAAAATGAAAAAAATGAAAAAAATGAAAAAAATGAAAAAAATGAAAAATAAATTGATTTGAAAACAATCTAAATATTATTCTTTATATATAAGATAATGTCTAAAATGTCAAAGGAAACAACTTCTAAAATCATTGGTATTCAATTTAGTATATTATCCCCTGAAGAAATCCGAAAGGGTTCTGTAGCGGAAATTACGACAAGAGATACCTATATCAATAACAAACCCATCATCGGTGGTTTATTTGATCCCCGAATGGGTGTTCTTGAACCAGGATTGATTTGTCCAACAGATGGTCTGGATTATATGCAAACTCCCGGATATTTTGGACACATTGAATTGGCGCGTCCAGTTTTCTATATCCAATATTTAGAAGATGTTTTCAAAATTTTACGTTGTGTCTGTTTCAAATGTAGTAAATTGTTAATCAGCAAGCAAAAATACAAACAAGCATTGAAATTAAAGGGCGAAGCAAGATGGAAATATGTGTTTCCATTGGCCAGTAAAATCAAAAAATGTGGTGAAGATACAGAAGACGGATGTGGATGTTTGCAGCCATCCAAATTCAAAAAAGAAGAATTGGCAACCATCCTTGCAGAATGGGAAGACAAGGAAAATCCAGAAAATATTGTCATCAAATTGTCTGCAGAAATGGTATTGAAAATATTCAAACGAATATCAGATGAAGATGTCAGTTTCATGGGATTCAACCCGATTTGGTCTCGTCCCAATTGGATGATTTGTGAAGTGATGGCTGTAGCTCCTCCTGCTGTTCGTCCTTCTGTGAAACACGATGCTCAACAACGCAGTGAAGACGATTTGAGTCATATTTTAGTGAATATTATCAAAACAAACAAAACATTACAAGAAAAAATAAGCAACAATGCCCCTGCAAACGTGATTGATGATTGGACGGCTGTGTTACAATACTATGTAGCTACTCTAGTAGACAACAAAATTCCTGGTGTGGCTGCAGTTGCACAACGCTCTGGACGTCCATTGAAATCAATCAAAGACCGATTGAATGGAAAAGGGGGTCGAATGAGAGGCAATCTCATGGCAAAACGTGTGGATTTTAGTGCGCGTTCTGTGATTACTGCAGATCCCAATATATCGATCCGTGAATTGGGTGTGCCTTTGAAAATTGCGAAAAATATTACCAAACCGATTTTGGTAAACAATGTGAATAGAGCATTCTTGATGAATCTGGTTCAAAATGGACCCGATATGTATCCAGGTGCGAAAATTCTAGAAAAGAAAAATGGAGATTCCATTACATTGCGTTATGTAGATCGAAAATCGGTTGTTCTTGAAAATGGTGACATCGTTCATCGTCATCTAATGGATGGTGATCCTGTGCTATTTAATAGACAACCGACTCTACATCGTATGTCAATGATGGGACACTTGGTGCGTGTGATGAAACGTGGTGACACTTTTCGGTTGAACGTGGCAAATTGTAAACCATATAATGCAGACTTCGATAAACTCTCTGTCGAAAACAGGAGGCGTTAAAAGCGTGTAACCTCCTAGTGTATAAATGAATAAAAGTTGAGGAAAAAAACAATATAAAAATTTATCTATATTTTAAAGTAATGGAAACCAAATGTTGTTCTAGATGTAATGAAACCAAAGAGGTCGATAAATTTATAAAGGCAAGAAACATATGCAAAAAATGTAATAATGAATGGGCAAAATTATCAAAACAAAAACGATATGAATCATCCATTTTATCTAACGATGAAAAAATATGTAATACTTGCAATGAAACCAAATCTGTTTTATTATTTATGAAAGACAGATATATTTGCAAAGATTGTCATAATCAAAATCGTAAAAATAGATATAAAAATGATGAAGATCATCGTTTAAATTTGATCCAAAGTTCTGTTATTTCTAAAAAAAAGCATAGAGATAGATATAATGAAAGAAATCGACAAAGATACCATAGTGATCCTATTTTCAAATTTATGTCAAATCAACGTAGTCGTATTGCTATTGCTTTGAATAAAAAGCAAAAACATACTATTGATTATTTAGACTGCAATGCAGATGAATATTTTCAATGGTTACAATACCAGTTTACTGATGAATTTACCTTTGAAAATCACGGAAAAGTATGGCATGTCGATCACGTTATCCCTCTATCTACTTTTGATCTGAAAAATCAAGAGCAACAATTTCTTGCATTTAATTGGAGAAATACGATGCCTTTATTAATTAACGATAATTTGGTGAAAAATACCAAAATTATTTCGTCACAAATTGAACAACATTTGAAAACATTAACAGAATATCATACAAAAAACAATATAGAAATACCTCAAACATTTATTGATTTATATGCGAAACACCTTGATGACGGGAAACCCCTAAAGTTATCACTACCACTTGCAGATGGAAACATTTGTAAGGATCTTGGTTAATAGCCAAACCCGATGGTAAAAAAGTGATGAATGATAATTGTAAAATACAATTTGAAATGGGCAATCCGCAGTGTTATTTCCTAAGTCCGCTTGGTAGGATATGGAAAGCATTCAGAGACTGAACGGGTGTTGGTGTGTAATGATAGACTAGCCATCTTGAACATGCTTAAGATACAGTACCGATCCTGTTCCGAAAGTGCAGGTGGTTATAGATGTTCTTCTATAACCTGTAAAACATCATGGGCGATGAAATGAACATGCATTGTGCGCAAGATATAGAAGCCGATTCAGAATTATTAAATTTAGCAGCCGTCCCTTTCCAGATTATTAGTCCAGCCAACAATTCACCTATTATTGGAATTTTTCAAGATTCGTTATTGGGAGCCAATTTGTTCACCCGAGAGAATGTCCGTTTCACACCAAGACAAGCAATGAATTTGTTGATGATGTTTAAAAAAGTCAATGAATTTGCCCTCTTGGAAAAAACAGATTACATTACCAATTTCGATATATTGTCGCAGATTCTGCCTCCTATTACCTTGAATTACAAAACAAAATTATTCGGTGATGGAGAAGATGCAAAAACATCCAACAATGTATTGCAAATCAAAAATGGACAATATATTCGCGGACGAATAGAAAAGAGTGTGTTAGGTGGAGGAACCAAAGGAATTATTCAACGTATTTGCAATGATTATGGAAATATGGCAGCAGCTGATTTCATTGATAATCTGCAAAATATTATTACGGATTACATGAAAGTCACTGCTTATAGTGTAGGTATTAGTGATTTGATATCCAACAAAGTGACAAATGAATCAATTATTAAAATTATTACAGAAAAGAAAAATGATGTCAAAACATTGATTGAACAAACACAAATAGGTATTTTTGAAAACAATACAGGTAAAACCAACAACGAAGAGTTTGAATCACAAGTCAATAATATATTGAATCAGGCAACTGCAGATGCAGGAAAAATAGGTATCAAAAGTTTGGACAAAAACAATCGATTTGTTACTATGGTAGGTGCTGGTTCAAAAGGCAGTGATTTAAATATTACACAGATGTTGAGTTGTTTGGGACAACAGAATGTAGATGGAAAAAGAATTCCCTATGGATTTGACCATAGAACATTGCCACATTATGCAAAGTATGACGATGGACCCAGTGCTCGTGGTTTTGTAGAAAGTTCTTATATCAATGGTCTAAGTCCAGAAGAACTCTTCTTTCATGCCATGGGTGGTCGTGTAGGTCTGATTGATACTGCGGTAAAAAGCGTTACTTGGGAAACACCTATTATTATTATTGAAAATAAACAGGCAAAATATACAGAAATTGGAAAATGGATCGATAATCAGTTGGATGCTTCTCCAGAAAAAATACAACATTTTACAGAAAGACAAATGGAATTGATGGATATTCAAAATGGCAATGTATATATTCCAACAACAGATGAAGATGGATATGTTAGTTGGGGTGAAGTAACTGCCATTACAAGACATGATCCTGGAACTGCCATGTATGAAATCAAAACATCCGGTGGTAGAAGTGTAATAGTAACAGAAAGCAAATCTTTGTTGATTTGGAATGCAGAAACAAAAAAATTGAAAGAAACGCCAACTCCTGAAATCAAGATTGGAGATAGTGTTCCAGTTACTGCAGAGTTATGTCAACCTCCTATTATTGTGGACACTATTGATATGACAAATTATTTTTCAAAAAGTGAATATGTATATGGATCAGAATTCAATAAAGCACTACGAATGATGAATGTTGCAATGGAAAATAGGAAAAAAATTCCAACAGGATGGTGGAATGAAAATAATGGAAAACATTTTACACTTCCATATAGTAAAAAATCATCTCTTCAAAGAACACTTGTTCGTTCTAATGTAGAAAATATTAGAGATGATTGTATTTATCCATATCATGCTATTCGTAATCATTCAATAATATCAGACAAATTCATATTAAATGAAGAAAATGGAATGTTCATTGGTTTATTCTTAGCAGAAGGAAATGTAAATAATAGTTGTATTCATATTACAAACAACAATGAAAATATTCAATTATTTGTAAAGCAATGGTTTGATAAACAATCTATTCATTGGACAGAAAAATCAAGAATAAATAGTATTGGAGGACTCACATCAACTATTATCGGAAATTCATCAATTCTAAGTGAATTTTTAACAAAATTAGTTGGACATGGTGCAGAAAATAAACATGTTCCATTAGAGTCTTTTATTGCTCCTGAAAGTTTTATTATTGGTTTATTGAATGGATATTATTCTGGTGATGGAACCATTTCTAAGAATTCAATCGAAGTTGGATCTGCATCCAAAAGATTAATTGAAGATATTTCCATGTTGTGTTCACGAATGGGAATTTTTGGAAAAGTTTTCAAGACTCAATTAAAATCAAACAATTTTGGAACAAAAAATATAAAACCATCTTATCGTTTCTCTATTCGAGCACAATGGGGTAAAATATTTTCAGAAAAAATTACATTTTTGGAAGAAACGAAAACCAAAAAAATGAAATCTATAGTGTGGGGTAAATCTCATAGAAATTTTGAAACATATAATAATGTAGTTTTAGACAAAATAGTGGAAATAAATGTTATTCCTATTGAAGCTCCTACTTATTGTTCAACATTTTCAAAATCTGCAAAAGTATATGATTTGACTATTCCATCCACTTTGAATTTTGGATTGGCCAATGGATTACAAGTGCGTGACACGAGTAAAACCGGGTATATTCAAAGACGATTGATCAAAGGTTTGGAAGATTTAATGGTCAATTATGACATGACGATTCGTTCAAACAAAGGCAAAATCATTCAGTTCAAATATGGGGATGATAATTTTGATCCAATCAAAGTAGAAAATCAATCTATGCCATTGGTAGAAATGAGTATTCAAGATATATTTGCTCATTTCAATGTTCCAGATGAACAAAGCAAAAACAAGACACTCAGTACCATCATGCTTTCTGCAGCAATGAAACGATACAAAAAGCAGACAACAGAAATGCAAGAAAAATGCAAAATGTATACGGATATGATGATACAACATCGGGATGCCATAGTGAAAAATGTATTTGCTTACAAAAGTGATAGTGTAGTGAATATTCCAGTAGCGTTTACTTATATCATCAACAATGTGCAGGCCCAGCAAAATATCAATGTCTCCTCGATTATTGATATCACGCCTTTGGAAGCATTTCAAATGATTGAAGAAAATTATGCCCATTTAGAAAAAATTCATTATGCTGTTCCTACTTTGTTATTCAAAACATTGTATTATTATAATTTGTCTCCAAAGGAATTGCTTTTTGTCAAACGATTCAATCGTGCGGCCTTGGTAGTATTATTGGAAACGATTACACTGGATTACAAACGAGCCATAGTAGCTCCAGGAGAAATGGTAGGAATTATTGCAGGCCAGAGTATAGGAGAGCCAACTACGCAATTAAGTGAACTTGCATCCACACGACATAAGGTCATAAAACGAAACAAACAATCTCAAAAAGTGGAGATGCTTTCTATTGAAGTAGGACCTTTTTGTGATGATTTGATTCAGCAGTTGCCTGAATACACATTTGATACGGGACATAAGGATAGCGTAGAAACTTTGTTAGAGACACTAGAGGATGAATATTATATAGTAGGAGTAGATACCAAGGAACAAACCCATTGGAACAAAATATCACATATTAGTCGACATATTGTGAATGGAGACATGATGAAAGTGACTACTAAAAGTGGACGTTCAGTAGAAACAACTACAAGCCATTCTCATTTAGTACGTAAAAATCAATCTGTTGTTCCCATAGTAGGAGCCGACATGAAAGTGGGAATGCGTATTCCAGTTGCGAAAAACATTGATAATCCATTTGTCCAAGAGACAATCATGATTGGAGATCAAACATTCAAATTGGATTATTTGTGGGGATGGTTCTTTGGTGCTTATTTATCGGAAGGATGTTTAGTGAAAAAGAAAGGAAAAGAGGAAGCAGTTGGAACTATATCCATATCCAATATTTCAGAATATTATATCGAAAATGTGAAAAAAATGGCTGCAAAATTTGGTAGAGAAGTGCGAATCAGTAAAAAAGAAGGACATATTTGTGGAAGCGAAAAAACATATATGAACACAGATACATCGTTTACTTACAAACCATTGGCAGATTTTATGATGAATACATGTGGAACAGGTTCTTTTGTAAAATGTGTTCCTGATTTTGCTTACTTGGCCCCCAACGAATTCAAAGCAGGTTTATTGCAAGGTTACTTTGATGGAGACGGAAATTTCCAAAATGATAAACAACATCATCAGATTCGTGTTTGCAGTCGCAGTTTACAACTGATTAAAGACATGTCTTTGTTGTTGAATTATTTTGGAATTTTTGGAACTATCAAGACAAATAATCATCATGGAAAACCGATGCATAATCTAGCCATGTCTGGAAGATATGCACCATTATATCAAAAACATATTGATTCTGTTTTACATAAAGACAAATTACAAGATCTGGTAAATTATATAGAGAGAGACAATATTCATAATTTGTCGGATGATATCGATAGAATCAATGGATTGGGTGAAATTATCGCAAAATGCGGAAAAGAGTTACAACTTCCAGGACAATCTCGTAATTATGGAAGATGGGCAAAAAAAGAAGCAGAAGGTATTCCTATTGGACGCAGAACATTGCAGAAATATATTGAAATCTTTGAATCCCATGAACATGTAGAACTCATTCGTCCTGAACTTGTGATACTCAAACAAGCAGCTGATGCAGATGTTATCTGGGATGAAATCGTAGATATTCAAATATATACTCCCAGTCAAACAGATTATGTCTATGATTTCACTATTCCAGGCAATCAAACTTTTATGACTGATTATGGTGTCATAGTTCACAACACCCTAAATACATTTCATAACGCCGGAGTAGCTAGTAAATCCAATGTGACACGTGGTGTGCCTCGTATTGAAGAATTATTAACCTTGTCGGCGAATCCAAGTAATCCGTCGTTAACAGTGTATTTGAAACCAGAGGATGAGGTAGATAGAGAAAAGGCACAAACATTCATGTATATGTTGGAGCATACAAAAATGACAGAAATAGTCAAGTCGATTGAAATCTGTTTTGATCCCGATGATTTGAATACGTTAATCAATGAAGATGCAGATAGTATGCAACAATATCGTGCGTTTGAAAGTATGATAGATGAATGCAACAATGAAACGACCAATATTACGACGCCCACAGGATCAGAAAAATCGAAATGGATATTGCGAATGGAAATGGATACAGAAATCATGTTGGAGAAAAACATTACGATGGATGACATTAATTTCACATTGAAACATATTTACAATGATGAAATCTCTTGTGTCTATTCGGATTATAATGCAGACAAATTGATATTCCGTATTCGTATGAACAATGTGTTGAAGAAATCCAAAGACATCAAGAAAAAGATCAATCCATTGGATCAGTCGGATCAGATTTATATTTTGAAAAATTTCCAAGAGAATTTGTTGAACAATATTATTATTCGTGGTGTAAAAAACATAAACAAGGTGATTCTTCGAAAAATCAAAGACAATGTGACTGAAGTAGCAGGAACCTATAAGAAACAAGACATATGGGTGTTGGATACGATTGGAACCAATTTGAAATCTGTATTGGGATTGGATTATATTGATGCTACACGCACATTCAGCAATGATATTATTGAGATATACCATGTGCTAGGAATTGAAGCAGCAAGACAAGCCATTTACAATGAAATGGTATTTGTTATGGAAATAGATGCAGGAACATACATCAACTATCATCATTTGAGTATTTTGTGTGATCGCATGACCTTTGCAAGTAAAATGATTTCCATTTATAGACATGGTATCAACAATGACAATATTGGTCCGATTGCCAAGGCATCTTTTGAAGAAACGCCTGAAATGTTTTTGAAGGCGGCAAGATACGCAGAATTAGATGTGATGCGTGGTATTTCTGCCAATATCATGTGTGGTCAAGAGGGTCTTTATGGAACCAATGCATTTCAAGTGATATTGGACATGAATGAAATGCAAAAAATGGAAGATGTAGCTTTTGAAGAGAAAATCAGCGAAGAAGCAATGATTGAAAAGATGTTTGGAATGAATACGAGTGAAGACAAGTGTAGCACCAACAAATTGGCGATACAAAACAATGTCAGCAATATAAAACATGTAGATTACGGGTATGATGGAGTCAATGAAAATACGTATAATCCTGGATTTTAGTTTGTAGTTTGTATTTTGTAGTTTGTAGTTTGTATTTTATATGATTCTTCGGTAATTATAATCATATAAAAAATAAATCAATAAAAACTTATATGGTTTCATCGGCAACCAATGCCAACTTTTTTACATATTTTCTTTTTTTGGGCAGTTCCAAGGAGGACAAATAATCTACTATACTTTTTCTCTCTACAATGGCTTGTTGAACATTGTTTTTGCATTCCTCATTGGTAAATATATCTGTAGAAAAAGAGATGGAACCATCTTCCGTGGATTGGATCAATTTGTATTTGGGAATCAACTCATTTCTCAATGCAGGGCAAACAACATATATATATTTTTCTTGAATAGTCGTTGTCTCTGCATTACTAGTAGTAGTAGTAGGATAGGCTACAAAAACTATTTTTTTATTGAGGGAAATTTCAAAGGTGGAAATAAAGATGGAAGGAATGTTGTATTTTTGCAAGAGTATCCACAAATCAAAATGAGTGATAAAATAAGTTGGAGAGAAAATCATTTGTTGAAAGGTTATTTTTTTCTCTTTTACCATTTCACATTGAGATTTTTTACCTTCAAGAGTGAGAATATATAATATTTTGTCTTGATAATCCTGTAGATAGAGGGAATATTCTTGATACAAATCATTGCGAATATTTTCAACAACTATGTTCTTTTCCATTTTCAATACAAAAGTCAAGAGAGAAAATCCATCATCATATGTAATTTCATTGTATTTTTTTGTATCGGGATCAGATAGAGAAGAAAAACATTTTTTCCAAAGAGCAGAAGAAATGGGTTTACCGGGTTGTATTTCTCTCTTTTCAACTTCAGGTTCTGGTTCTTGTTGTGTATAGAGTTCGGAATCCAAAATATCTTCTAGTTCCGGTTCCTCTGCTAAAAGAGTAGATGGTTGTGGAGGTTGATCTTCTTTTCTCTCTGTATCCTTATCAATGATTCCATTTTTGTCAATGATTCCATTTTTGTCAATGATTCCATTTTTGTCAATGATTCCATTTTTGTCAATTTTCACAAAGTTTTGTTCATTGGACATGTGTTGTATTGGTTCTGCAGTATCGTAGGTATTGTATCGAATATATTGATTGAAAACAACGGGAACCAATCCATTAAAATATTCTTGGGTCAATTGTGAATCGAGTAGAATGATTTCATTTTCTCTCAAATCATATCCAAGATTTTCAAAGGACAAATAAATCTGGGGTTGAAAAATAAACGAATTGATTCTTTTATAACGTATTAATTCATCCGCCATTTTACCATAATAATATTTTTCATTGTCTTCGTCATTGATCAAATTGTATTTTGGGATATACAAATTCTTTTCAGACAATTGAAAGGAATAATGTTCATCCATCTTTTCTACAAACAACACCTTGTTAAGACACAATTCTTTCAAAATGCGTATGACGGAAACCAATTGAAAAGGATATAATAAATCAACATTTTTCAGCACTTCTGCTATTTTCTCTCTATATTCAATATTGTTGTAATCATTCAACAAGATACGAATTCGATTACGAAAAATATTGAAAAAATAGGTTTCCATTTTGATTTTTTTCACATAATCGACGCGTTCACTATCGACTTTGTTTGTGATTCCTTGTTTGTATATTTCCAAATCGCTGATGACTTCCGGAGAAGTAGAGAGAGAAGAGGCAATGTAATTGGAATCATATATATTGGGTATGTCATAATCATCCACTATATCATTCAAAGAAATGGGTTGAGAGAGAGGAATAAATTGATTGGTTTCAGTGAGAAAACCGACAATATGTTCATCTTCAATGATTTTGAATGCGGGTTTACAGGAGGGTATATTGAATAAATTAGATATTTTTCTTAAAAAAGAAAGAGTATTTGTATAATTGTCAAAAGGGACATCATCCATATGCAAAATGGGAGCCAGTGAATTATCTATGGATGCAGGGAAACAGGGAACAAATCCTTGTTTACCCTGGGATGTTTCTTCAATGATGATTCCAATCACTTTGTTTTGATAATTAATGACTTGGTTTTTCACAAGAAACATTTTTTTGGAGAGAAACAATCGAACCAAAGTAGAAAGTAAAATAGGTCGTTTGAATTTGTAAATTCTGGAGGACAAGCTAGAATAAGGGGAACAATTTTTATCAAAAATAGGTTTGATTACATTTTGAAAGATGGATTTCATAGAGGCAGATAAATCGGGATCATATTCACTAAAGAATTTAATGACGTGTAATTTCTCATTTTCACTGCGATAACTATAGATAGGTTCAAAATAGCTACCATGTTGTATTAAAAACAAGGATTTTTTTCTTGCATTGTATTTTTCAGAAGAGTAAAAATTACTTGGACATATCAAATCAATATTATTTGTCACGTCATTATTGACTATTTCCAGAATAATCAAATTGATACCTTTTTTAAACAACAATGGATTGGGTTTACAAAGAATATCCCATAAATATTCATAGTTGATGGGAACTTCATCATCTCTCAAATAAGAAATAAAATTGTCAAAAGAGTCTACTATATTTTCAAATTCTTCCTTTTGTATTTTATTCTTCTGCAAATCATTATACAATTTGGAAGAGTGATAATCATCCGTCTTGGTTTCTCTTTTTTCTTCTACTTTTTTGGAAAAAATGGGAACCAAATTACCATTTTGATACGTAATATAATCGTCTATGGTCAATGAAGATACTATCACCTCTTTCATTTCTCGAATACTTTTGACGGATGATGTTCCATAAAAAAGTGCATCAGATATAGCAGCGAGAAAGGATTGATTTTCATGTTGATTTTCTACTCCATGTCGTAATAGGCATGCATAGTTGGGTTTGATATTTGTATTGTTTTTACTGACTTGACATTGAATATTCATCTGTTGTAAGAAGAGTTCAATACTCGGAGGAAGATATCCCCATCTTCCGGGATCAATAGGAAATTTTTCAGGACCTTTGATATAATCATCATTGACACCATTTTCACTTTCTTCTTGTTTTGGAGCCTCTGAATCTTTCAAAGAACATATTTTTCGTCTTTTTAAATGTCCAGGTGTATCCCATTTTTTGAAACAACATGGAAGACAAAATCCTTTGGGATGTCGGTTCGTGATAAATCCAGGGTAATGTTTCTTGTAATTTTTTTGTGTTCCGTGTTCTTCTTCATCTCCAAAGAATTCATACACATAATATCCGGGTTTTACTTTGGTATCTCCTCTAGGAATGATTTTACCACATTTTTTTCCTTCTTGTGCATCTTTTTCACTGATGGGACGATTTGTTTTTAAACACCAATATCTAGGACACATGTAATAAAATTGTTTCTCTGGATTGGATCCGTATTGAATAATGTCTTCTTCTCTCAAAAAATCGGGATATTCTTCTTCAATATCCTTTTTTTCCTCTTGTGTAATAAGAACGGGTTGTCGTCTCTTGTTAGATTCACATATTCTGGAATATCTATCATAAATTCCGCTATCTTGTGTTAAAAACAAGGTCTTGTCATATTCAAGCATTTTATTGAAAAAAGGATTGGAATTATGTGTAAGAGACATTCCATCCAAATTTTTTTCCAATAATTCATCATTGTCTGCTATTCGGGCACCCCCTTCTTGTTCCTCTTCTTCTTCTTCTTCTTGCAATAAATAACCGAAATTATTCATAAAGGCGTCTACTTTTTCTTTGTTTTCATATTCATCCAATTCATTTAATTCATCTATTTCTTTTTCCAATTCATCCAGATTTTCCTTTTCTTCCTCTAGAATGTCGAGAGAAACATCTAGATTGCTTGTATCAGGAATATAATTTGTATCCAAGGTAATATGAATGTCATGGATACCTTCTCTGTCTTCAATGTCATTTTTGTTCATACAAAGTTCTCTCATGGATTTGGAAATGCTCTCTTTTTCTTGCGTAATACGAACTAGACTATCCAAATAAATGGGAAGAGTATCCAAATAATAAATATTATTGATATTTTCAACTATCAAAGAAAGTTGAGTTTTTAGAGGATAATAAGTAATGGTTGTTTTAAAACCAGGATTGATTTTGATTTTGAAATTTTTTCTAATTCCTCGTTCATTTTCTATTTGATTCAATGTGCTTGCATACAATTCATTGGCATCTTTTTTATTCAACTCATAATATTGCATCAATCCGTCGACTACATCTTTGTTGGATGCATTTTCTTTTATTTTATCCGTAATGAATGCTTCTTGACTGGTCGTTTTATTGAAATTGCTTACTCGTTTGAATCGAAGAGAGATGGGATTACTTGTTTTAATATTGGATTCAATAATGAAAAGACTTCCAATACATCGTTTCCATTTTTCAATGGCAAATTTTTTTTCAATATCAATCATCATTTGATAATCAATCTGTAAAATGTCTACCTTGTCATTGAATAAAGTTTCAAACAAGCCAATAGTGTATCCAATTTGTTCCAAGTAGTTTTTCACCTGAGTAATAACTGGATTCACTGCATGTTGTATAATATTGTTTATTCTCTCGGTGGATAACAAATCATCTTGTAAATCGAGAGAAATCAGTATATTCCCATTTTCTAAAAATTCACAAAGGATGGAATATTTTGTTTCAACATTATCTGTTTCAGTGTAAGAAATAAAAACAGCAACCGATTTTGATTTTCCAATGTCACGCATCAATTCAAAAATACGTGCCTTTTGTAAAAACGGAATTTTCTCTCCATCTTTGGCTACTTTATCGGTAAACAATCGATATAATTTTTCCATTTTTTTGCCAGGATTGAATTTTACAAGGGGTGTTTCCTGTGTGCTATGAATCAATTTAAAAATAATGTCCAATGGAATTTTGATTTCTTGAATAGGGTGCAAAACAAGTTGTATTTTTTTGATTCCTTTTTTCACATATTTCAATTCCTTTTTTTTATTTGCATATACATCATAAAACATATCAATCGTTTTGTAATATTCTACTTTTGCAGGTGCAATCATTTCTCTTGTTTGTGCAATCAACTTCTCTCGCCTTTCTTGAAAGGTTGCGAGAGAACGAATACGATATTCTTCTTTTTCATTATAATAAAGTAGAGGAAAATAGATTTTCAAAGCAAATTCGATTTTTTTGGAATTCTGAGTGATTTCATTGGATTGTGAAAAGACATCTTTTGCCAAGCACAAATACATATTGTTGCCGATGATAGGTCCAGTATTCAAAAGAAGATGGCTATTCAAAGTAGAAACAAGGACATTGGATGCTTTGTCGAGAAAGGAATCATAGATCATTTGAAAGGGGTTGACAACAAAGGAGTAATCAATAAAGAGTTTTTGTCCCAAGACTTTGGCTACCCAAAAATAGTTGTCATTCAAATCCAAGGAGAGAATATCATTGTAAGAATATTCTTTTTTGTTGGGTAATTCCATCCTTTCAGTAGACAATGGTTGTCCATTTTCGTCTCTCAAAATATTGGATAAAAATTCATTGAATCTTGTTTTGGTAATTCGTACTTTGTTGTATTGTGTCAAGTGTTCATAAATAGTGGCCGAATTTAGTTTTTCCTTTTTCATGCAAAACAAATACATTTCTTCGAGAGAAAAGGGTAATAACTCGGTAGATTCTTGAAAGGCAATACAAATTTTTTTCTTGATTTCGTCAATGGTATCATCCAAATGGATGGGTTGTTGTATAAAATAGAGTTGCACTTGTTCATTTTCTTGAATATATGTTAATTCTTCTTTGTTAAACATGGATTGAATCATGGGATGACTCGGTTCTCTCTTTAACATGTCTTTCCATTCTTTTTCTGCGAGAGAATATCCATGAAACACAAAGATAGAATCAATGGTAGTCGCATTGCTCATATAATTTACTTTGTATACTGGGTATTGTTTTTCTTCTTTTTCTTTTTGTTGTTCCATAATTCTTGGTAATAGTATATATAATAATTATATATAAAATAACAAATTCTTAGTTGTATCCTTGTATCCTTGAATCTAGTATTCATTGACTCATACGATTCCATAATAAGGGCTATCAGTGATGTTCATTCCGCAATATTCCTGTGGTTTTTTGCTATAGTCAATGGGATCATGTATTTTGGCTTCTTTGGCATTTTCTAGAAGAAATTTGAAATTCTGCCAGAATTCTTGTTTGTGTCCAACAGATAGAGTCATGATATGAGAGAGTTCATGAATAGCGACAAATGTCAAGGTGTTGGGATCAATCAAATCGGTCCCTTCCTTGGTTTTGTTTAAACAAAAAGCAATTTTCTCTCCTTTGTTTTCACTATAAGCAGTCAATTCACTAGTCGGAAGTGTTTCTGATATTTTGCTGGGTTTAAATCCCTTGTATAACCTGACAACACGTTCATCGTCGGGATATTTATTTTTCATAAAAACCACCAAATCTTTGCATTTCTTGACTACATTGGCCAACAAATCAGCGGCATCATTCAATTTCTCTCTTTCTCTCACGCAATATTTGTTTCCATCTACACCCGAGATAATACATTTCAAATTGAATACATCGGATTCAGAATAGATCTTTAAACAAAGGAGTAAAACACATGCAATAATGACACAAATGAAAATATTGGCTTTCATATAACGCGCGTTTTCTTATACTAGATACATATTTTTATTTTGCAAAATAAAATTGATTTGTATTTTTGAAACAAAATGTGTTTTCATTATGAATGAATAAATAAATAAATGGAAACTCACTATAGAAGCGTGGATAAATTGACTTTGTTATTGAAAAAATTGAACAATAACAAAAAAACTAGAAACCCGTATAAAAAAATGTTTCGAGTGGATACAATTCTAGATGCCAATACTAGATGTTGTAGATATGCAGGTGGTCAAAAAAACGGAGAATTAAAAAGACATTTGCAAATCAAATTTACTTCCCCAGACGAAAAAGGAGTGATTTGTATAAGTGTTTTGCTAGACAAATATCTTGAAATATACTCTTGATTGATTGCAAAACAGACAAAAAAATATATCTAATATGATCAACAAGTAAAGTCCAAGTAAAGTTCAAAAAAAATATAATAATAAAACATTTAAAGTCACAATGCTTTATTATTTCAAGAATGATTTCTCATTTAACACCTATTATTGGAACAATTGCTTATTTTTCTTTTCCAAAAAATGTAACCATAAATAAAAATAGTTTGCAATGTATTTCTTATATTCATAATACGGCATTGATTTTATTCAGTGGTTGGACTTTTGTATCATTGGTAAATTTGCTTCGAATTCATGGAATTGTGATTCAACAAAACTATTATTTTCAAATCAAGGAATTTGATACTATTATTTATTATTTCTATTTATCCAAATACTATGAATTTGTAGATACCTTTTTAATAAGTCTAAGCGGAAAAACACCCCTTTTTTTACAAAAATATCATCATGTAGGAGCAGTCATATGTTGGCATTTATGTTATTATTATAAAACTGACTTTATATGGATGCCAACGATTTTAAATTCGTTTATTCATAGCATCATGTATTTTTATTATTTACTTTCACTTGCAAAAATTCAGCAGATTAAAAGAGTGAAAAAATATATTACTTCTTTGCAACTTATCCAATTTGCAGTGAATTATATTAATTTGTATTTTTATTTTCCACCAGTAGAAACCATATTTAATTATATAATTATGAATGTATTTGCGTTATATGGAGTTGGATTGCTTTTTTTATTTGGAAAATTCTTTACAGAAAGTTATATTGGAAAAATGAGTAATTGAAATAGTTTGATATACATATTGATAAAGTATATAAAGTTATTTTGACATAGTATATAACATGTCAAAATGACCAAAAAAACAATAGAATATGAAAAAAGTTTTGCATCCCATGAAAAAGCCAAATATTGGAACTATCGATTGAATCCAATGGGTCCTGAAAAGTATGCATTGAATTCACATTCTACCTGTTGGTTTGATTGTGATTGTGGACATAGTTTTGAAAGTTCATTATTGAATTTAAATCAATCAAATAATTGGTGTCCATATTGCAGTAGTCCACCAAAAAAAATATGTAATAATTTGGAATGTAAAAAATGTTTCGAAAAATCGTTTGCATCTCATCCTAAATCACAATTTTGGAGTGATAAAAATGAAGTAAAACCAAGACAAGTTTTCAAATCTGCTAATAGAAAAAAATATTTATTTAATTGTGTATGTGGTCATGAAATAATTATGTGTTTAAAAAGTATATCACGAGAAAATAATTGGTGTTCTTATTGTTCTCATCAAAAATTATGTGAAAATGAAAATTGTGAAAGTTGTTTCAATAATTCATTTGCATCTGTTGATACACATATCTTTTGGAGCAGTAAAAATATATTACAACCAAGACAAATGTTCAAAAGTTCATTAAAAAAAGTGTGGATGACTTGTCAAACTTGTAATGATGACTATGAAAAAATTTTAGCAGATTTAACAAGAAAAATAGGTTGTCGTTTATGTAAAAACAAAACAGAAAAAAAATTATTTGATACTCTTATAAAAACATATCCAACTATAAAAAGAGAGTATAAAGCAGATTGGTGTAAAAAAATTCGTCATCTTCCTTTTGATTTTGTTTTGGAAGAATATAAAATTATTGTGGAACTGGATGGAAATTGTCATTTAAAACAAGTAAGTAATTGGCGATCACCTGAAGAAACACATGAAAATGACATATACAAAATGAAATGTGCTAGAGAGAATGGATATAGTATGATTCGCATTTTACAAGAAGATGTTTGGAAAAACAAATTTGATTGGTTACAAGAGTTGAATAATGCTATTGATAAAATAAAAAAGGAAAACAAATCCCAATTTGTATATATTTGCAAGAATGATGAATATGTAGATTTTTTTACAGAATAAATTTTATAAATGAATATAAAATTTATATTAATTCCTTACTGAGCTTACCATAATTTTCAAAAATCATATTTTTTAGAAAAAAAATTACTGCATTCCAGAACCAATTTCTAACGGAACACGAAGAAAATCCGGACTAATTGTCGACTGGTTCCAAATTCCCACGTTAAGTTGTGGGTTAGGAGGTTCAGAGCGTTCTTGCAAGTTGGCATTTCTCAAGGAGCTGCCGATGGTGTCAATACCGATATTGTAACCGGCTTTCAACAAGTTGATGTTGGCCAATTCACCTTGTCCAGATGGGTTCAATCGAGCCCATTCGTTGTTGTTGTCCTTGGGAAGAAGATCAGCAGGATTTTGAATATTTTGTTTGGAACAAGCATTTGCCATAGGTTGGGGAGTTCCACTCACACCAGAAACAGAGGAGAAAACTTCATTTTGTCCTAAAGGTTCAGAGGGTCTTGGTCCAGAAGGGCGACCTGATCCCATGGTATTTGGATTACCTGCAGGAGGTGCAGAAGTTGGTGCATTCATGTATGCAGGGTTTTTCGAGTCATCACTCATGCGTTCCATACCATAAGAGCCTTTGGAGGTTAAATAGTTAGCAAACCAAGAGAGAAAAATGGCAACGGCAATAATGATAATAGCATTAAATCCATAATCCGTCCATAACTTTTTAAGAGAAAGAGTCATTATATATAAAATTAATGATAAAATATTTTCAAAAAATCGTATTAATTGTATTTTGAATCCTGATATATTTCCCTTAAAAGACATATATTTATCTTTTAAATGTTATTATTCGCCTAAATAGGATTCATCGTCATATTTATCAAAATCAACATCACCATCACTTTCATCACTTTCATCTAAATCATCCAACATATATGTTTTCTTAATATTTTTGGCTTCTAAAAAAGCAAGGATAGCTTCCTTTTTTGCTTTTTTGGCTTTTTCTCTCGCCATTTTGTATATTTCATAATACACTTGATTGGGTTTTTTCAAAGTGATTGTTTCTAAATTATGGATACCTACATCAAGAGTAGTATCAATATTGAATTCCTCTAATTCTTCAGGAAATATTAGAGAAGATTGCGATGATTCATGTATCTCTAGATGTTTATCATTTGCAGAGGATAGTGGCATTTCTAAATCTATATTTTGTTCATTATTCAAATGATTCTTATCTTCTACACTTGTTTGTTTTGCCGATTCGTTTTGAATCAGTTGTTCTGCTATTCTCTCTAATATCAATCTTTTTTCCATATTTATTTCATTTTCTTCTGTATTTACATCTGCGTTTACATCTGCGTTTACATCTGCGTTTACATCTGCATTTACATGTAGGTTTGTATTTGCGTTTGTATTTGCGTTTGTATTTGTGTCAGTTTCATTCAATTTAATCAAATCTATATTTGTTTCTTGAAAGGGAGCAACATATTCATTCTTTGCTAATTTTCTCTCTTTCATGCTGCTTTTAATGAGACAATTTTCAAATATTTCATCTGTATTCATAATCATGGCTTGTTTAATTTCCATTTCTATTTGAAAACTTTTACTGGTGAATTTGATACCTTGAATTTCCAAGATAGAAATAATTTCTGTTTCTGATTTGACATCTTCTATGGTCAATGGAGTTTCATATTGATTGTAAATTTTGATAACAGGTAAATTAGTAGAATAATTCATTTTAACATTGACACGTAATAAATAAAATTTTCCCGATTTATATACACGTAAAGGAGCCGTAAATGCAGTTTCAATATCATCCATTTCTAGTTGGTTTTGAAACCAAGATTCTTTTTTTTCATAAATTAATTTTTGACAAGTGTTTTCTAGATTTTCCATCCAGTGAATAAATTCTTCATCACCATTATTAAACATTAAATCACAACACATTTTTTTGCCATTTTTGATGAATCCTTGTTTGGTCAAAGATTTGGGTGTTTCAATGTAGAGTGATTTTTTATCCATTAATATTTTTGTAAAATAGGTTCCTCCATTCATGGATTGAGGATGAACTAAAGATACATTTGTAAAATCAAATTCAGTGTTTGGTTGAAATATGATATTATTCATTATTTATTGATTAGATATTTCTTTTTCCATGATGGACGCAAAAAACTACGCAAAAAAGCGTGTAAAAAAGTATAAATACATACTAGATGAAAGATTCATTGGTTCAACAATGTTTAGAAATTTTGAAAAAAGAAGACATTAAAAATGAATTGAAAATATTATTCAAACCAGTCATGGATATTATTTTGTATGAAATCAATCCTTATATTTACATTACATTAATTCTGGTTTTTTGTATTTTTATTATGATTTTAGCGATATTGATATTATTGATATTGGTTTTGCGTAATTATAGCAAAATATGATATGGACGTGTTGAATAAATATCATAAGTAAAAAAAATTATTGGTATATATTATAATGAAAATGGAAAAAAAGAAAACAAGACAAAATCGTAATAAAAAAACAAAACTACATAAAACATGTAAAAAAGTTGGCGGTGATTTACCAATGTATGAACAAAGATATCCAATTCAACAACCACAACCACAACTACAACCACAACTACAACAAAGGTATCCAACTCAACCACCAGCAAATGATGGTGGTCTTGCAATTGTAATGTTTGGTTTAGGAATAGTAGGAGTTATTGGATTGTATGCTGGTTTCTCAAAATAATTGGGTCATTCATTCCAAATACAAAATATATTTTTTCTTAATTTATTATATACAATGGTTAAACATTCACATAGTCGTCGTTACAAGCAAAATAAACGCGGTGGATCTGCCAGTGCAACCCCTTGGACAAGTGCTGCTACTTATACCATGGCAAATTACGGAACACAAGACACACAATATAAGAATGTCTTTGGACCAGATCCAGCACCCAATGCATATGGAAATTATGTTGTAAATCAGCTTATTCCAGGTGCGAATCTTCTTCCTGCGTCTGTTTCCTCTTCAGCATCTCCTTTGATTACGGGTGGTCGAAAAACCAGAACCAGAAAACACAAATCCAAATCCAAAAAAGGTGGATTTTTAGGAGAAGTTGTTAATCAAGCCATAGTTCCGTTTGGTTTAGCTGCATTACAATATTCTTATAAGAATCGTAAACACAATAAAAGCGCACGCTTTTCAAGTTCTCGTAGAACACGCAAGCGAAGTAGTCGTCGTTAGAGATTTCCTCGCAATAATTCCAAAACTCTGGCAGCATATTTACGTTTAGGACCATTGTTTTCTATTTGATTGTGTTTTTCGTGGATTTTATCATCTATAGCACGTTGTGAATTTGTATCATCTGTTGGCAATTTAATTTTTCTTTTAATATATGATTCTTCTGATTGATAAATATAATGTGCAATATAAGCATGTGATTTGTAATATTCAACCAAATGTGTATGATTAAAACTATATGGAGAAGACATTATGTTGTTGTTGATGGTAATCATTCGTTGTGGATTTCGAATAGAATAATAATGCGGTGTAGAAACATTGATAATTTGACTGGGTCGTACAAATGATTTAATATGTGGATTCAAGATCAAATCTGACTTGGTATAATTTTCTAGAAGCAATCCTCTGGGTTCTTTAATGTGATTGTTTGTTCCGAACATCAGCCAATTGATAGACAAAAGATCAGCAAAACTAAAAACTTGCAACATTTCCTTTACATTTTGAAAACTATTGAGAATGAGAAATTCGTCTGCATCTAAATACATCATCCAATCTGCTCCTGCCTGACGTGCAATTTTTGCGGCAGTCATCATCAATGGTAATTTTACTGGATTTTCCATTTCACATCGACTAATTACAACTCTTTTATCTGTAGATTTAAAATATTTATTGAGAGAAGGTTCGGATTTGTGATCAAAAATATAAATCAGGTCGAATCCAATCAATAAGTGATGTGCAGCCCATTCACGAATATTTTTTTCATTTCTGGCGTTGGTGAATAACATAATTTTAGAAACTCTTTTTCGTAAGGCATCAGGAAAAGGTTTTATACTTCTTCTACTCGCAGAACCCAAAATCATTTAATTACAAATAGAAAATTATATGATTTGTATGACGATTTCATATTGGAAAAGAGAAAAGAGAGAAAAGGCAAAAATATTATACTAAATAATAGTATAATGAATAGCTTTGATCAACAAGTGAAACAATGGGTTGATTTAGATAACAAAATGAAATTAATGAATGAAAAAATGGCCGAGTTGAGAGAACAAAAAAATGAATTGAATAAGAAAATATTTCAACATGTTCAACACAATAGATTGACTGAAATAAGTCTACCTATAAGTAATGGAAATGGAAATAGTAAACTGAAATTTGTCACGACCAATGTGGCACAACCCTTGACTTTTAAATATGTAGAAAAATCTTTAGGTGAAATTATAAAAAATGAAACACAAGTCAAGCAAATAGTTGATTATTTGAAACAAAAGAGAGAGATCAAACCCGTGTCAGAAATAAAACGGATTGGATCTATAGGATCTGCTTCTACGAATTGAATGATATATTTGGCAATTTGTTTTCAATAAAATGTAAATATAAATAATAAAAAGCAAAATTCAATATATAGATGGTTTCAATTAAAAACATATCTTTGTTTATATTGTTAATTATAAAAAAGAATGTTATAATTTCTAAAAATAAAGAGAATAAAAGTATGTAGTTGCATTTTTTCACATAACAATGTCTCATCATAAACAATAAAATAGAAATAAAAACAGAAAAAGCAAAAAGAAAATGAAGTTTATTGGTATCCTTTATACAAATAACTGCATATGTACTAATAAGTAATAAACCAATTACAAAAATGGAAAAAGAATCATTTCTTTCTATTTCATATAATATTGTTACTATTCCCATAAATAACATAAAAATCAAAATAATATTTTTATAATCATCATTACATATTATGTTGGAAATACTCGTATTTGATTTGTAATAATAACAAATCAGAGAAATGGGTATGATGTAAAATCCAATCATGGACAATAATAAATAATGTTTAATCATATCATATTATATTATAATAATATTTTATTTTTCTTATGCTTTTGATACAGAGATTGTTCATATATTTTCTTATTTAGAAAATTGAGAAGACAAATATGTGTCATGTTTTTTATTGAATATCATTTTATAGTATGATAGTAAATAAAATTATATTCTTGTATTATATAATGTCTATAATAACAAAAGAACCAGAAATTATAAAAGAAGAAGAATTAATATTTTATAAAAAAGGAAACAAGATAATGAGTTGTGGTTTGGATATTAATTCTCAATATTTGAAATCCAATATGGGGGTTGGATTGAAATGTTCAGATGTAGATAAAAAAGACAAGACTAAAGTAGAAAAATTATTTGAAAATTTGATGGTTCCGTCTGGGTTAATTTATATGAAATACAAACAATCGACTACAGATCATTCAGAATCTAAAATGAAAAAAATGAAAATGATTGAAAATGACAATGTAATAGATGATGAAATATACGATAAGCTTTATAAACTTGTTGATGCAGATAAATCATCTTATCCTGCATTAGAAGATTCTTATAAAAAAGAGGAACAGGAAGAAGAGGAACAGGAAGAAGAGGAACAGGAAGAAGAGGAAAAAGAAAAATTGGAAAAATTGGAAAAATTGATAGAAGAAAAAGTGGAAGAACTAGAACTAGAAAAGGAACAAGAACTAGAACAAGAAAAAATAGTGAATTATCCTGTAATAGAACGACAAATATTTGTGGAAATGGAGTTACCATTAAAACGACATAAATTTACTATAAAAAGAGGAGGTAAAATGAAACAAAAACAACAGAAAACTAGAAAAATGAAGAAGAATAAAACTAAAAAACAAAAAAAGGCTAATTAGATTTTATTCCATTTTCAGATTTTATTCCATTTTCAGATTTTATTCCATTTTCAGATTTTATTCCATTGATCATAATTAAAGGGACTTATTAATATATCTCCTATTTTGGTTTTATAATAATTCACTTTTTGATCAAAAATAATATCATCTTCGGTTTGAGGATATGGACTAGATGTTTGCATTATTTCTTCCTCTTCTTGTGTTATTACTGGCTTGTATCCGTAACAATTGACACCAAATGTTGCATTCGGATTTGAAATATAACCACCATTTACTCCAGGAATTCCACAATCATGTTCGTGACCATCAATCTTTTGCAATTGGTTATATACATCTTTACTGGTTGGGTATAAGGCTAATTGGTTATCCGACCATCCCATTCTACACCAAGATGCACCTTTACCATAGGCATCTTGTAAATCTTCATATGTTGCAAGACGAGAACCATATGCTTTACATAGTGCATTTGCATCATCATATGTATATTTTTGATCAGATATATTAAATACTTGTTGAATAGGTTTTAAGGATGGTATTGTTGGAGTGCTTAATGAAGGTAATGGTGCAGGTTCCTGTATTTTTATATCCACTTTAGGAGTTCCAGACAAGAAATCTTTGAGAGAAGCATTAACATTGGATCCATAAAAATAATTCATTCCGCTAACTACAAATAAAATAACCAATGAAATGGCTACTACGATAAATATTATTGGAGTTTTTTCATCTTTATCAAATCGACCATTTTCAGGTGTAGAAGGACTATAATAGGAAGCAAAAAATCCGGATGCATCTGGAGATTTGCCTAAATATATATATAATCCCACAAACATAACAAAAATAAATAACAATGTGATAAATGCACCTGGGGATAGAAAAAGTTCATTTAAAGAATTATAAAAATTTTGATTTATTGTTGCAGGTTTATCTGTTGTTTCAGAAGTTGTTGCAGAAGTTGTTGCAGAAGTTGTAGTTGGTGTATTTGCAGGTGTGGATGATGTAGTTGTAGCAGGTGATGGTGTAGGTGATGAGTTTTTTTGTCCATATATTGCATTCATAATTACATCCATTTATATATATATAAATGTTTTTTTTCTGTAAAAAAAGCAATAAGCACGAGGTGTAATTAAATTTTGTAAATTATCTACTTCGGTAATATTTGTATCATTAAAGTGATACCATTTTCCATTCGCATTTTTGATAAATGCAGTATAATGTCCTCCTTGTACATTACCACTATGATTGCAAATCCCATACAAGTCATATATATAGGATTCTTTTTTATAACCTACTACATATTTGGATAAATCTAAATTTTCAAGAGGAAAATCGACCATGATTTGATTTTTACGATTTTGCGAATTGAATCGTTTCATGTCAATCACTAATATACTCGGGAAACTCCAATAAGATATTTTTTTGATAACATCTTCTTTTTTCTGCGTAGCTTCATTAAACCAAGCGTTCTCTCCACTTAATGTCTCTCCTTTGACATACAAATCAAAACAATCAATTAATGTAGGATGTTTTATTTCATGTGGAATAGATAGATTGATAATAAAATAAGGTTCAGGAGAACTACTCAATACATTTTTTGTTTCATCATTTAAGCTGATAATTTGTGATACATGAATTCCATAAAACAAGTTCCAAATTTCAGAGTATTCACGACTATACATTTTTTTAATCATTTCAAAACATTGGACAGCCATTTCATCTGTATGATTCGATATTTCTCCTAGTATACTCATATTAACATCACGAGATAATGAAGTATGGAAACAATCAATCACAAACAATAAAAATTCTGGTAAATCATTTTGTGCATATCCTGTGAATATTTCAATGTTTTTTACTTGTGCAAGTTTTTGAATGGTTTTAATGAATTTTCCTGGTGATATAATACAATTCTCTTTCCACATTAATTTTCGCAGTTCATCCCATTCCAAAAGCAATGCGGATTCATATTTGTTTTTTAATTTTTTTTTATATGTTTCTATATTCAAAAAATCATTTAGTTCATAGGTATGTGATAATATTTGAATACAAGAATTGATAAAACATGTGTTTCCCAAATTGGTCAACCCTGTTAGTCCTTTGTCTTTATACATTTCAAAATGTTGCATATGTTTATCTATAGATATATGTTATTTATATTTAAATTACATTTAAACATATTTTATATATATTACATATAGTTTATGTCCTTGTTTAATTTTTCACAAGATCAAAAATATTTATTAGAGTTTTATACCAATATTTATAATGAAAACAATCGTCAAATAGATTTATTATATGCAAACAATGATATAATACGTCAACACATTAATGAAATAGCTGGATTGAATAGTTTTGGGAATTATCATCATAGAAGACAAAGGTGGCTTTATAATCAGAGAGAAAGAATAAGACAACAGCAACAACGGGATCAACAACAACAACAACAACAAAGTAATTTATTTATTCCTAGACAAAATGCCACCAATTTATTACAAATTCCCTTACCAATTCAGAATACAACTCAGAATACAACTCAGAATACAAATTTTCAAAATGTTTCTTCTGTTTTTACAGCTTCTTCAAATCCTTTTTCTCTCGGTTCTTCTACAAATACAAATACAAATCAAACACAATCAAGAAGAAATAGACGACCCACTATTGTTTCTCATTCAACAAATTCGTCTTCATCCATACGACCTGTCATGACAACTGATACACAAACAATGGTTCCAACCATTACAACATTTGAATTTGCCACTATTGATCGTCCACTTTTTCCCGCATATAATAGCAGAACAAGTAATAATGATGATGACAACGACAATGAACAGACTCAAGATGTAATAACTGGATTTTTGCAACAATTCTACGATTCAATTCCAGTCATTCCATCACAAAGACAAATTGAACGCGCAACCAAATTGATTCGATTTGGTGAAATAGAAGAACCTAAAAATAGTACTTGTCCAATCTCATTAGAGAGATTTGATTCGGAAACAAATGTTACACAGATTATTGATTGTGGTCATTTATTTAAATCTGCGAGTATTCAACAATGGTTTCGAAGCAATACCCGATGTCCTATGTGTAGGTTCGATATAAGAAATACAATATCCAATCCTAATTCTGCATCTGCATCTGCATCTGTATCTGCATCTGCATCTGCATCTGCTTCTGGAGTAGTGTAATAAAAAAATTGATTTTTATTTTTATTCAATAGTGAAAAATAAAAAGCAAAAAGCAAATGATGAAGAAAGATAAAGGAACTCTTTTGCAATCCCAAGAACTATCAGTTGATGAAAAGGAACAAGATGAAAAACCAATAAAACAAACATTGTTTCAGAAAATAAAACCTTTTATCATTTTTACCATAAATGCATCAAGTATTTATTTGTTATGGATTATTCTGCATTATATTGCATCTCATTTGTATGTAAAATATTGTGTTCCTAATAGTCTTTTTGGATTTATTATATCTCCTTTTATGGTATCCACACGTCATTGTATGGCGATTCGATGGATCATTTATCATGGTGCCAATTCAATTGATACTATGTGGATTATTTTGGGAACTTGGATTACTTCAAAATTGAACTTGATGATTTAATTACATGCATAAATAAAAAATACAAATATATACTATTTACAAAAATACGTGTCGCTCTAGATGAAATGAAATGTGTATATTGTTTTTATGTTTGCCTTTTGAAAAATCCTGTAATGGCTCTATTGTTGTTTTTACTATTGTTTGTTTCTCTCAAAAATTCATCAAACAACAATTTTTTGATTTCTTTGTTTCGCAAATCTTCCAATTTTTCATAAAACTTGTTTTCGGGTGTTTTCTTTCTCAAATCTTCGATTTCCTTTGCAAATTTGGATGCTTTTCCTTTTTTGTTTTGCATGATCCATATTTTCTCCAATACAAGCGCAAATACTTGTTGCACTGGGTTCAATATTTGATTGGTAATATAAAAGGAATAGTCAATTTTGAGATTGTTTTCTAGAATAAAGGTCGGTGTCTCGATTTTCTCTCCCTGTAATGCTTTTTTGTTTGGATTGTGGATATAGACAAAAGGTATTCTATCTCCTGAACAAGGTTTGTTTCCAGGATCACGTTCCGTCATTCTATCTGCCAATACTTTGTGTGCTATTTGTCGTGGGTTTTTGTATCCAGAACGTAATGATTTACTAATAATCAATTTATCAATGGGGAAATTTTCTTCCACTATATTTTTCAAACAACTTTTCAAAAAATCAATCGCTTTTTGAATATTTTGTTCCTTCATTAAAATATCAATGATTCCTCCATAAATATCCTTCACTATGGGTGCATTGTCACGACGTTTCAATACGATTCCCATCTCTTTGCGTTTTCCCTTGTTGGGATCGAACTCGTACAACATTCCAACATATCGCTTTTTAGACAACAAGCAGAAAGGCATAAATGTTTTTTCATATTCTAAATCGTGTGGCTGTTTCAAGAAACTGGATGCCAAATGACCTGCTTCTTGTGCCAATTCAATCGTAATTTCCAATGCCTTTTTTCCACGAATGGGTTCGCCGTCAGGTGCTGCAAGATTAAAGGTAAAGAATACCGAGTCCGTGTTGTGAACTATCAAATTTCCAATACCTGCTGCAAAATGATGATTCTCTGTTGTTAAATCATAGACATATCCTTCGTAATTTTCTATTTCTTCTATTTTTTTAATAGAAATTGGATTTTTTCTATTTTCATGAAATTTTAAATAAATAGTATACTCATTTTTACTCCTATTATAATCAATGTTATAATATATTCCAAAACTATTTAAAGAATGACAATATTTTGCTGCTTCTTTTTGACTTTTGAAAATATGATTTGAAGGCAATTGTTTTACATCTGGTTTAACTCCATTTTTTTCAAAAATGGAATGTAATAATTCATCTCCAATTTTCACATCCTTTGGTGATATTTCTTCACTATTTGGTTTAAGTAGTGAATGATCATCTGTGACATCTACTAACCCTGTATGTGTGAGTATTCGTATCATTTTTTTATGACTTGCAAGTTTATGACGAATTATTCGATATAATTTTGTCCATCCTTTTTCTGTCCATGTTTCGATACCTTCTAATTCACACACTTCTTTTTCTTGTTTACCTTCTTCTAAACAAGTATGCCATTGATTCATTCCAAATTTTTCTGCAAGTTCTTCAATAGTGCAAATAATAAGAGGATTTGTCGAGTTTCGACAATAAACAGGTGTATAATTGGCTACACTATCCCCATATATATATTCTGCTTTGGTTAATACAGGTCCATATTTTTCCGTATTGCAAATATTGTTTCCATAACATTCTTCAATCATTTTTTTGGCATAGGTAAGAAGCAATCGTCCTGTTGCGGTCGTAGAGGCAGCCACATCTTTTTCATAAAAGGTGCTTGTTCTTGCACCACATTGTCCATATAAAGAATTGGCAGTCAGTTTATACGCTAATTGACGTTTGTCCAATACATTTTTCATAAATTCGTCGGTTTCCAAAGGTATTTTTTTCCGCGTCGTCTTTCTGGCATTCAAAAGTTCTTCCAAAATAGAAGGCATGATGGCTCTTTTACCAATCGGAAATTGTGCGAATCTGCAAATTTTGTATCCTTTCTTCACTTTTTCTGCTGCAGAGGAGGGTGACTTGCGAACATATTTGAATGTATCATACGTAATATCCACATATTCATATTCGGGTAAATTGTCATACATGAATTCACCCCGTTCATTTTTATCTCCTTTTTCATCAATCAGGTTTCCATTCAAATCATATTCTTTTGTCCATACTTTGCTATCATGGGATAGATTTTCACTTATTTGCGAGGAAGGGTAGAGAGAAGCAAAATCTACACAAGCTACAGGATTGTCCATATACAAATCACATTTGGGATCCAAGACAATGGCTCCTTCATATCCATCATCGTATTGTAATTTTTCAATGACGGGTATTAATGTATTTTTCTCTCTGCATTTTTTGGCCACACAACTTGTGAGTTTGATTCCTTGACCACGAAACACCAAGAAACTGATGGGAACACTACAAATTTTGGCCATTTCTACGTATCCAGTAATAATGTCTTTTTTTTTCATCAAATGATGCAATAAATTACAATCTTGTATACAATATTTTGCAATGATGGCACGATCTGCAGAAGTTCCATTGGTCATTTTAAAGAGATCTTTATAAGACATGTCATCTTTGGCCAAACACCATCGCACTTTTTTGGTTTTCAAATCGGGATTCACTTGAGAATGATTTCCTTTGATAGTAAAAGTTCCGTCTTCTTTGCAAATAGCGAGAATCTGAAATTTTTCACCTTCGTTATAATAATTAATAGTATGACCAATTTCTTCAAAATGAATAAAACTACCCACATGCAATCCAGTAAGATTGCTACTTTTCACTGAATATATTTCTGTAGTTTCATTTACATTGTTTGCATTGTTTGCTTTTACCAGCGTGCCGACATAATCCCCGATAAAATAACCCGAAACATAATCCAATTTATAGGATACCAAATTTTCTTCTTTGCGGAAGAAATTGTATAAATCAATTTGTATTCTTCCATTCATTTTGATGAATCGAAATTCATGTGTTCCACTGGCGATTTGAATCTTGTTTTCTTCGATTTTATATCTTTCCGTGATGGGATCTTTGGTTCCACAGATTTCATTTGTGTTTCGAGAGAGTTTCAAAAAGTCTTCTACGCAATGATTTTCTTCTGCACGACGAAACATAAATTCATAATCAAATGCAAAGATATTGTATCCAATAATGATATCAGGATTCTCTCTCTGAATCAAATTTTTCCATGCCAACAATACTTCTTTTTCTGTGGAATAGCATTCTACCTGTGAATTTTCAAGTGGAAGATTGTCACAAGAATTCAATACGACACAATGATTCAAATAAGGTTCGTTTTGTCCATAATGCAAAAAGGTAGAACCAATAAAGGTCACTTTATCTCCTTCCAATTTCGGAAAACAACTATTCAATGATCGATTCAGTTCGCTCACCTTTTGATTTCTATCCATTTTTTTGTCACATAAAATATCGATGATAGTTTTCTTTGCAGTGTGTTCTTTTTTCAATTTTATGATTGGTTTTTTTTCTATAATTGCATTGTTTTCATCTTCATCTAGATCTGATCCCCCTTCATCCCCTTCATCCATTCCTTCGATACCTCCGTCATTGTCACGAATATTTCTTTTTTCAAACATTTCTTCAATCGTCATTTCGTGATCTGCATCTTCTTGTAAAGAATCTTCATTTCCAAGCATATTATAAAGAAACCAATAGTTGATAAGAGTCCGTAATTCATCTATATTTTTAGGTGCTTTTTTGGGATAGACGAGATCGATGTCGTTCATTGTTTTATAACCAAATGCAGACAAAATGATCTCTTCCAAAAAGGGTTTGCAATTGTCCGGTTGAAATTCTATTTTTATTTTTTCTGCATATTCAATGATATTGGTGGCCAATTTTTTGTATGATTTTACGGGAATGGGAAAATCACCATGACTACTGCTGGCCTCAATATCAAAACTGCATATTTTATAAGGAATCGATGTCTCTTTGTCATTCAAGGCGACAATATTTTTATAACTAATCATGAATTCATAATCACATTTTGTTTTTTTGTTGTTTTTGATTTCAATGGTTTTTTTATTGGGAAGCGCAATCCAACCAGATGGACTAATATCTTTGATGTGAAAGAAACGCAACAAGGGTGGAATATTGGATTCATACAAATACGTTTTTGTTTTGTTAAAGAGTAATCCATTGGGAGACAAGCGTCTATCTCTCTCACTATGCTGATAATACCATAAATTTTTCACTTTATTAAACACTTGTATATTGTTAAAGACAAACATGACAAACTTGTGATTTTTCCCGTTGTCAAATCCATACAATTTCTTTTTTTCAACTATTTTGCATTCGGAAATGGAATTTTCATAATATTTGCCACCTATTTTGGATACAATAAAGGATAAAAACTGGTTTTTGATTTGTGTATTCCAACCATCACCCACTTTGACATAAAAGAAAGGTTTGAAATCTTCTACGATAATGGAGCATGTTTTTCCTTGTTCATTCATTCCAAACATTTGAATAAAGAATAATTTGTTATCTTGCTTTATGATTTTTTCTTCATTTTCACTTCCACTACTGCTACTACAAATGATATCGTCAGTTTCATTTGCGCAATCGAAAAAGGAGCTGGTTTCATTGTATACATTGAAATCATAAAGTCGAAACGTCTTTTCCATGTTTAATTGATTTGTTGCTTGTTTTATATTATTCATATCAACCAATATTTATTTCAATTTTTATTTTGAATATATAATATATATGTTTTTGTCAAATAATTTGTCAAATAATTTGTCAAAGTATCTTTCTTATAATACAAAAGTATTGATTTCCGTCTTCTTTGCAGGATTATGGATCTATTTTCGAACGAATCAATGTTATATAATGTTGCCTAGGATGAATATATTCTCGGTCATTTTTGTCATGATTTGGGCATATTTGAATTATTATGAACCTTTGTTTTTGCCTATTGGTTTGGGAATCATGCTTCTTTATTTTTTTATACATAAAGAAGAAATGACAACAGATATTTGTGAAAAAACGGGATTACAAATATAAAAACTTGCAGTATAATAAATGGGTGGTGGATTGTTTGGGACTCCTCTGTATTTGAATCCAAAATGTTTGGTGTTTTCAGCATTTATTATCATTATCTATTTTTTGCCTCATCCACCGACTATTGCACACAATTTAGTGATGGCTTTTTTATTGGCTACTTCTGCATATATTACTTTGGCTTGGTATGATGTCCTCTTTTCATGCAATGATCATTTAGGTCCTACTTTTTTTGGATGGTTGTCCAAACCCTTTAAACCGGCAGAATATGGAGAGAAATATGATCAGTTGCCCATCAAGTATCAAAAAATAATTCGTAATGTAGACATAGTTGTTTTGTTGGTAGTAGTCATCACATTTTTGTATCCGTTTTTTACTGCTGGTTCAAGCAATCGACTTCGAATCATTCGTAATCGCAAATAAAAATATACATCTAAAATATACATGAATTTTAAGAATCCCATTCTTATTTTTGCTATTATCCTATCGTTATGTATTCCTGTATTTTATTTATTCACATCAAAAAATAGAGAAACCATGTCACTACCACTAGAAAAACCATTGAAAGCCATTGCTGTATTTCCAGGTCCGAATATCAAAGGCAATGTTGTATTTACTGAAAATGTGGACGGAAATGTCCTTATTGATATCCATGTGGAAGGATTGAAACCGAATTCATTGCATGGTTTTCATGTTCATGAGGCAGGAGATTTGTCAGATGGATGCACATCCGCTTGTAAACATTTCAATCCATTTCATAAACTGCATGGATGTCCTGGAATGATTGAGAGACATGTAGGTGATTTAGGTAATTTAATAGCAGATGAACATGGATTTGCACATTATACTATGATGGATGATATTATTCGATTGCAAGGTGTAACCAATATTATTGGAAGAAGTCTCATTATTCATGAAGATCCTGATGATTGTGGTAAAGGAGGTAACGAGGAATCTACCAAGACAGGAAATGCAGGGAAACGAATGGCTTGTGCAGTCATTGGATATTCAAAAGACAATTTTGAATGTTGATAAACAGATATTGACTGGTTGTTTTATTGCGCTTAAAAATTTATATATTTTCTCTCTAGATAAATATATGAATTCCAAAATTCCAATCAAGGCAATAGCCGTATTTGATAACAAAAAAATAAAAGGTTCTGTCTTATTTACAGAAGATTTGTCAAAGAATCAAGTCATCATTGATATTGATGTGCAAGGATTGAAAAAGAATGCTTTACATGGATTTCATGTTCATGCGGCAGGAGATTTGAGTGATCAATGTACATCCATGTGTGCACATTTTAATCCATACAATAAACTGCATGGATGTCCTGGAGAGAAAGAGAGACACGTGGGTGATTTAGGTAATTTACACACAGATGCAACTGGTTGTGCAAGGTATAGGATGGTAGATGATGTCATCAAATTACGAGGCACCAAAACAAATATTATTGGTCGTGGACTCATTATTCATGCAGACAAGGATGATTGTGGTAAAGGAGGTGACGAGGAATCTACCAAGACAGGAAATGCAGGGAAACGAATCGCGTGTGCAGTCATTGGTTATTCTAAAATGAATTTTGCTTGTTAGATTTACAGCATTTTATGTTTTCTTTCATTCTTTCTGCTTTTGTTTTTTCTAGTTTTGTTTCGTCCATACTTACAATGTTGTTTTTGAGAGAAACCCTTGGGTCTTTTGCAATTGATGCTTTTTTTGTATTTGGCGGACCATTTTCCTCCTTTCATTGCGCCTTTCATTACGCCTTTTGATTTTGACGTGCGACTTTCAATCCATTTCATAAAAGATGCAGAAGATCGATCCATGGGTTCAATACCACTTTCTTCATATTCTTCGACTTTTCCTGCAGTATCCATAAATCGTAAACTAGGAAATCCAAGAGGTTGAGATGTTATTTTATCCAAATATTTCATGTTGGATTGATTGACTCTTGCAACAATAAGATCATCCATATTTTTGTATTTGTCCTCTAAAGCCATTTTGTTTGTATCCCATGTTTTTTTCGTGTGCATGCAAGGTCCACATCCTTCTAAAAATAGAAATAAAAATACTGGTTTTTTACCCATATCTTTATTTAATTCCATCGATTTATTCGAATCCTCTTTTTCAATGACAACCCACTTCATAACGATGATATATAATAACAATATATAATATATTTTTTATAAAAAGCAAGGAATAGAAAATAGAATGTTCTTTACTTGCAGTTATTGTAGTAATTTTATAAGTGTATATTATATATGTCAGGTATTATTTATATTTTTGTAATTATTGCCTTTTTTGCAGGATTGTATTACTATATTGTCTCTTATTCAAAAATGATTGAGAAATTTGGAGGACATGAAGGAGAGAGTGCATCCACGACTACTTCCTCTGATTCTACCTCTGGAAAAATAAAATGTCCCAATGTTCTTGTTCAAAAAGGAGCACAATTTTATCTCTACAACACCAAAGTGGCCAAAGTTCCAGGTGTAAATCCAATCAAATTCGAAAATTTAGAAGATTATATAGAATTCATGGAATGGCAAAGAAGTCAAGGCATTCGTTGTCCTGTATTGTATTTACAACATACTTATAATGCGCAAGGAATGTCTTCTTATAAAATACGTCCAAGTGTAACCGAATTACAAGGTGGATTACCTCCTGCACCTGTCAGTAATTATAGTGGATTAACGGATGCAACACGTAATGATCCACCCTATAATATGAATTCTTATCCTGCATATGATGCTAGTTCGCAATATGTGGGTGCCAATACACCTTTGGACGCTATGAATAGCAATTTGTTGTTCAATTATTCCAATCCAATGAGTGATGAATGGAAAGGACAACAATATACAAAAAAATTGGTGGATTCTGGATATTTTGACGATAATCAAGTGAGAATAGCAGTGGGTTAAATTTAGTTTTCCATTATTTCTCCAGATATTTTATTATATTTTCAATAGCGGTTTTGTTTAATTTTCTTATTTGATTTTTGGAATTCAAATAGGATATTTGACGTAGACTATTTCTGTCTTCTTGAATCTGTTTAATCAATTGAGGGATTGTTTTGTATACGGACATGACGGCCATGGCACTCACTGAACTGATTCCTGGTATTTGACAAAGAATAATTTCTCCTATATTTTCAGGTGTAATGTTTTCTTTTTTCACTCTTTTCACCACGTTACAATAGTTTTCTTGTGGTTCTTGTGCTTCTTGTGCTTCTTTTGTTGATTCCTTTTCCTTGTTGGATTCGCAGAGAGAATCCAGAGGTTCCAATATATTTTTGTCATTTAAAAGGTCATTTTTCAAAAAGTCATTTTTCATAAGATAAAAAGGTTCTCTGTTTTTCTCTCGGTATTCTTGAATTTTATAAGCCATTTGACATATCATCAAAGCAGATTCCTCTGTTTGAAAGGAACGAAACACAGAAAATCCTTTGATATAGTTGAGAGAAAACATGGCAGAATAGAGAGAAAATTTGTCTACTTTGTATTTGAATGAGTTCATTTTATTTACATCACCTTCTATTAAATAAACTATATTGTGATTATGAAGAGGTAATCCATTCAATCGATAAGATTGTTCTTCATACCTTCCATCTTTGATACTAGCTGCCAAGTCTTGCAATGATTTTCTCTCAATGATTATTTTTTCTTCTGAATTATCCTTGATGATAATGTCTCCGATAGGCAATGATTCTACTTTGAATGTGATATTTTTGAATTTGGGTATACCTTCTAGAAAGTATTTGATGTATCCAATCAATTCGTGTTCTCTCATATCTATGACGATATTCATTGTGTTGAATAATAATTTAATAGTGTATGATTTCTTTATTATTAAATTATTGTATTTGCTTAATTTTTATTTGTTTGCGTTTGCTTTTGCTTGCCTTTTCTTTTGTTTCTCTCTTTGTCTTTTTTTCCGGTTTTAACCGAGTGTCTTGTTTCGGTATACTTGATAATTTGTTCCTTGAGTAGGTCGTCTTGTTGTGTTACGCAAATCAAACAAGACATTTGGGATTCGTTGAGGAGCACGAATCAAAAAATTACCCATATTACCACGAGGCCATGAAGGACCATAAGTGACAACACCTGCTTTCTTTACACCACCAATAGAACCTCCACTTTGTGCAGTACGATTAGAAATCACATCGACATATCTGCCGCGTCCAAATTGAGTCATCATTCCAACCATTTTTTATATACTAGCTAAATATAATTATTTTTTCAGTAAAAAAATATTGCGGTGCCGCCAGGGAATAAATATATTATGAAAATGATTTAAAGAAATTACTATATATACATATATATTGCGTCAAAAGAAATGGAATATGAAAAGCCTTTAAATGATGATATTATAAATACAGAGGAAGGATTGGTATTCAATCCTTATAATCCCTTAAATGTGGAGATTACATTGAACGATGTTCAATCTATTCTCACTAAATATGGCGTTCCAGGTCAAGTGTATAATTTGAACTTGTATAAGCGTGCGTTTGTTCATCGTTCTTACACAAAACGATCACATATTGAAAATCAATCTCAACATATTACTATAGTAGAAAAACCAGTTGATTGTTTGCCCTTGAAAACGAAATCGAATGAACGATTAGAATTCTTAGGAGATGGTATATTGGAATTGGTTACAAAATATTATTTATATCGCAGGTTTCCTAAAGAGAATGAAGGATTCATGACGGAAAAGAAAATTGCTATTGTGAAAAACGAAGCCATTGGTAAGATTGCCATGGAAATGCATTTGAATCAATGGTTGATTCTCTCAAGACATGCAGAAGAAAAGAAAATTCGCACGAATTTGAAGAAATTGGGATGTTTGTTTGAAGCCTTTTTAGGTGCACTTTTTCTGGATTTCAACAAGATTTCTATCAAGGATGAAGACAAATGGTTTCAAAATGTATTTGTAACAGGACCGGGTTTTCAAATTGCGCAGAAATTTGTGGAAAATATATTTGAAAAACACATTGATTGGATTGCTTTGATTACCAATGATGACAATTACAAAAATATTTTGCAGGTGAAAATACAAAAAGAATTCAAAGTAACACCTGATTATTTAGTCATTTCACATGATGTAGAAAATGGTTATACTATGGGAGTCTATTTGTGTATAGGATATCAAGTGCATAATTTAACACCGAATGATGCCATTCCTTTTGGTAAAAATATGTCTTCTTTTCAAGATATTCAATCTTATATAGAAAAGAATGCGGGTAAAATTTTCTTGTTTATGGGTCAAGGACAGCACAAAATTAAAAGAAAGAGTGAACAACAAGCATGTTATTCAGCATTGCAAACATTACATCTGTGAAAATGTAGTAAGGATAGACTGATTTTTCGTTATTTATTACAAAAAATCAATCAATAAACTATAAACATATTCATAATGTAGGATAGGTTTCTACAAGAATTATATTACAAATATATAAATGGAATTCATCAAAGAAAAATTGGCAGTAAAACCAACCTTGAAAAAAAAGGAAGATGTAGTAGTAAAAATTGCTTATATAGATGAACGGAAAAAATATCCAAAATTCGATATTCAAGCAGTAAAAAACAATTTACAAGATGTGCTTGTGATTAAAAATCCCGACTTTATTGTTTCTACTACTGCTACATCTGCTTCTCTTGTTGCTCCTCTTCTTCCTATTCTGCCACGTGCAAAATCCATTCAAAAAAAAATACAAATACAAGCAGAAACGGAAAGAGAAATGGAAGAACCAGCAGAAACAGAAACAAAAGCAGCAGAACCCAAAAAGAAAACTAGAAAAACCGAAAAGGTGAAAAGAGGAATTGTGCATTTAGAACCCGAAGATTGGATTGAAGTCTCTCAATCTATGATTCCTCAAGTGAAACCAAATTACAAAATCAAAATGGATAGTTATTTTATGAACAATCGAGAGAAATTTGTTAATTTTGTCAATACCATGTTTGACCCGTATCGTAAGGAATTTCTAGAAGAAATCAAAAATGCATCCGTTACATGCGATACGATTGGAAGTAGTTCTGGCAGTTTTGAATTATTGACTCATCAAAAATTGGTCAATGATTATATGAATTTGTATACACCTTACAGAGGGCTTTTGCTCTACTTCAGTTTAGGTAGTGGTAAATGTCATAAGATTGATACTCCTATTATGATGTATGATGGATCCATAAAAATGGTTCAAGATATATGTGAAGGTGAATTGTTGATGGGGGATGATTCTACACCAAGAAAAGTATTGTCTTTAGCAAGAGGGAGAGATAAAATGTATGATATTGTCCCTGTAAAAGGTGAAAAATACAATGTAAATCAAGAACATATTTTATGTTTGAAAGCATCTGGATTTCCTAAAATATATTTGAATAAAAAAACCAATACATATTCTATTCAATGGGTTCAACATAATGATTTCAACTCAAAAAGTTTTACATTCAATGAAGAAAAACAAAATGAAACTGACATAAAAAACAAGGCATATGATTTTTTTGACTCTGTAAAAAAAATAGACAATGTAATGGAAATATCAGTAAAAGATTATTTGAATTTACCTGTTTGTAAACAAGAACTATTAAAAGGATACAAAGTTCCTGTTGATTTTTCTGAAAAAGAATTACCCTTTGATCCATATATGATTGGTTATTGGATAGGTGACGGAACATCCAGAAGTTCAGATATAACTTGTCAGGATTCTGCAGTATTGTATTATTTTGCTAAAACATTACCTGATTACAATTTGTCATTGACATATAGAAGTTCATATTCTTATGGTATAACGGGTAATGGAAAATATTATAACAATACTATGATTAATACGTTGAAAAGTTTAAATTTGTTAAATAACAAGCACATTCCAATGATTTATAAATGCAATTCGAGAGAAAATCGTTTGAAATTATTGGCGGGGTTAATTGATAGTGATGGAAATTTGACTGGTAATGAATTTGAATTTATACAGAAAAATGAAAAAGTAATTGATGATGTTATCTATTTAGCTAGAAGTTTGGGATTTTCATGTTATAAAAGTATTAAAAAAACATCCTGGACATACAAAGGTAAAAAAAATATTGGGACTTCATTTAGAATATGTATCAATGGAGAAGGAATTGATACCATTCCCACAAAAATACCAAGAAAACAAGCAAATCCTAGAAAACAAATCAAAGATGTATTGGTTTCAGGAATTCAGGTAAAATATACAGGAGAAGATGATTATTACGGATTTACTATTGATCAAAATAGCAGGTATGTAATGGGTGATTTTTCTGTCTCACATAATAGTTGCACATCCATAGCGATTGCAGAAGGAATGAAAAACAACAAAAAAGTCATTATTATGACTCCTGCCTCGTTGGAAGACAATTATGTTTCCGAATTGAAAAAATGTGGGGATGCCATGTATAAAAAAAATCAGTATTGGACATTTCTCTCTAATCCTGCTAGTTTTGAAACATTGTCCAGTGTATTGAATCTCCCCATGGAATATATTGAAAAGAACAATGGAGCTTGGATCGTGGACATTACAAAACCTACAAACTATGATACCTTGTCTGCAGAGGAAAAACAAACACTTGACTTGCAAATCAATGAACAAATCGGCAGCAAATATCAATTCATTCATTATAATGGATTGCGTAGAAACGCCTTGAAAAAAATGACGGACAATTTTGAAACAAATATTTTCGATAATGCAGTCATTATAATTGACGAAGCACACAATTTCATTAGTCGTATCGTGAATAAAATTGGCAAAGAAAAGGAAATTCTTGCAAATAAAAAAGGTCAAAAAGAAAAAATGCCCATGTCTATTTCTCTCCTTTTATACGAAATGTTGATGAGCGCCAAAAATGCACGTATTGTTTTCCTCACTGGAACCCCGATTATTAATTATCCCAACGAAATTGGAATACTTTTCAATATATTGCGTGGTTATATCAAGACATGGGAGATACCTTTGGATACAAAAGAAGGACAAAAGATAGACAAGGCATTTATTATGAATTTATTTGCTAGAGAGAAGACAATGGATTATTTGGATTACAATGCTTCTACAAAAAAACTAACCATTACACGGAATCCATTTGGATTTGAAAATGTGAGAAACCGAAAAACGCAAGAATATGACGGAGTTTCTCTCCAAACTACTAGAAATGAAATGCAAGACGACAATGTTTTTGAAAGTCATGTTTTCAGAATATTGAGAGATGCGAATATAGACGTTTCCAAACAAGAAGGAGTCACTCTTTATTTAAACAAGGCATTGCCGGACAAATTGGATGATTTTGTGAATCGATTTATTGAACCTTCTACAGGCAAAGTAAAAAATGTGGAATTATTCAAAAAAAGAATCATTGGTTTGACGTCTTATTATAGAAGTGAACAGGAAAAATTATTGCCCAGATATGAAAAATTGTCGGATTATCATGTCATTAAAATTCCAATGAGTGATTACCAATTTTCCATTTATGAAGCAGCAAGAAAAGAAGAGAGAAAAATGGAGAAATCTTCCAAAGGAAAAAAGGGAAAAGTAGATGGGAATGGTATTTTTAAAGAACCGACGTCCACCTATCGAATTTTCTCTCGATTGTATTGCAATTTTGTCATGCCGACACCTCCTGGTCGACCTTTGCCGAGAGAAACAACTGAAGTTTCAGCTGAAGGTGCGTTAGAAAAAATATATGGTGACGCATTAAAGGAAGCAGAGAAAGAAGACATGGATGCGATAGTGGATGAAACTTCTAGAGGTCAAGGCACAAAAGCAGACGCAGATTTAGATACAGGTGCAGACATAGTCTTTGATGAAGCATTAGAAGGGGATGTTGTCATTGAAAAAAATGCAGACAAATCTTATTTAGATCGATTAAAAGCAGCCATTCAATATATTACAGAACCAGAACATGCTGCCACTATTTTCAGCCCAGAAGGGTTAGAAATTTATAGTCCTAAATATTTGCATATCATTGAAAATATTAAAGACCCAGAACATGTGGGTTTGCATTTGGTATATAGTCAGTTCCGCACCTTGGAAGGGATTGGATTGTTTCAATATGTGCTGGAATACAATGGATTTACACAATTCAAAATAAAGAAAAATACTTCTTCTGGATTGTGGGAATTGAATATAAGTGAAGAAAACAAGGGAAAACCCACCTTTGCATTGTATACAGGAACAGAGACAAAAGAAGAAAAGGAAATCGTTCGTAATATTTACAATGGAGATTGGAATGACGTGAAAAATGTAGATCCTTCTCTTCTTGCAACATTGAGAGAAATGGCCAACAATAACAATATGGGAGAGATTATCAAAGTATTCATGATTACTTCTTCCGGATCAGAAGGTATCAATTTGCGCAATACACGATATGTTCATATTATGGAACCCTATTGGCATCCCATTCGTTCAGAACAAGTCATTGGTCGTGCAAGACGTATTTGCAGTCATAAAAATTTACCAGAAGAATTGCAATCTGTGGAAGTGTTTGTTTATTTGATGACATTTTCCGAAAGTCAAATCAAAAGTGATTTGTCGATTGAATTGAAATTGAAAGACATTAGCAAAAAAGAATATAATGGCAAGAAAATTCCATTGACAAGTGATGAGGCTTTGTATGAGATATCGACTATCAAAGAAGAAATCAATAGTTCGCTAATGATGGCTATTAAGGAAGCATCTATTGATTGTGCTATCTATTCATTACCAGGATCAAAAGAGAGATTACAATGTTTGCAATTTGGACAACCGAATTCCACAACCTTTTCCTATAAACCTTCTTATGAGAAAGAAGAAGTAGATACGATTACTGCAGTCAATAAACAAGTATTGGAATGGCGAGGGAGAGAAGTCATGATTAAAAACAAGAGATATATTTATCGTGAATTGAATAAAGAATTGGGAACCGGAGAATTGTATGACTATGATACCTATCAAGATGCATTAGTGGATGCCAATATTCAACCTCTTTTGATTGGAACAATAGAGAGAAACAATCAAGGAAAGCAAATGGTGAAATTGGTGCGTTAGATCGGTTTTATCGTTTGTTCTTTTTTCTTTTTATCGTTTGTTTTTTGCTGTTTTTTCTTTTTATCGTTTGTTTTTTGTTCCCTTTTTTTTCATATTTGCCACCCAATATATTTCTATAATTTGCAGGATTCGGATTGTGTATAGGCTTACGATTGATTATATTTTCAAATAGTTCTTCCTTCGATAATCCATCTGACAATGGAACGGGATGACCCACATCAATGACATGTTCAAAATCAATAAAGTATACTTTTCCATTGTTGCCTAGTATAATATTTTGCAAATACAAATCTTGATGTATCAATCCGTTTTCAAGTAATATGATATATAACTCGTATATTTCATCTATAAATCTAGAAACAAATCGAAAAGTGATGTCTTTACTTTTTGTTGATCTATTTTCTTGAATATTTCTTTCATATTCTTCTTCAAGCAAATGTAATAAATCAGTTCCATCTATTCTTTCCATGACAACATACATGATTTTGCTGTTCTTTTTACTGCATGAATATAATCCATAAATTTCAGGCGTAAATCCCAAGTGTTCCAACATTTTCAAAATATAATATTCATGCATTCCATAGTTCAATACTTTGATAATTTTACTGGGATCATATTTGTCAATATATACACCACCATCTATTATTATTTCACCTAAAGTATAAGTATCATCTGTGGTTCCTTCAAATATTTCTGAATAATTACATAACGCACCACCACGCATATTATAATATAATCATATTAAAATATAGTTTGAGAGAAAATCATTTTTTGTGTAAAATATGTAATTGATCATCTACATCATTCATCCTTTCTTTCATTTTTTCTTGTTCCTCTTCCAACCTGTTGATTCGATTTTTTAATTCGGCAATTTCACTTGAAAAAGTATTTATCATAATTTTCAATTCAGTTATTTCATTTGCAGGTGTAATTTCAATAGAAGATATATTTTCTTCATTTGCAGGCATAATTTCTCTCAATTTCAATTTTTGAAAGATGGATTTTGTTTCCACTGGATAATCTTCATTTGCAATATAAGAATGATCTATATCAATTATGGATATGGGTATAGGTATGGGTATAGATGTATCTATTTCATCTCCAATTTTGATGTATTTTATGGGTTGTATTTGCAAAGAAGGAGGCAATGGACGTGGAGGTTTAATTTTGATAATAGGTTCTTGTTTGGAGATTGTTTCCACTGATTGAAAATTGATTTGCGAATCTTTGGATCCTTGAGATCCTTGAGATCCTTGAGATCCTTGAGATCCTTGAGATCCTTGAGATCCTTGAGATCCTTGAGATCCTTGAGATCCTTGGGATCCATTAGTTCCATTAAACATTTTGTATATATTCTCCATATCATTATTTCTCTCTGCAATAGTTTGAGCAATCATCTTTTCCATCTCACTGATGGGTTTTTCTTTCACATTGTCACTAAAATTAGGTATTTCGGGAATAGGACGACTAATGGAAAATTCAAATTCTTTTTGTTTTTCTGCAAGTTCCATATCAAATTTATTTCTTTTTTCCTTTCTGAAAGCTTCATTTGTCCAAAGGTCTGTATTTTCATCATTGGATTTTTCAAAATAATTCGCTGTTTGTTCTTGTTTTTCTTCTTGACGTTGTTCTTTTTCATGAAACTGAATTTTTCTCTCTTTTTGAGAATCCACAACTTCATTGGTAATAGCATTGGCAAAGGTTTGAATAATGGATGATATAAACGTTTTGTTCATGGTGATTAAATCTTTTTTGGGAGATGTGTTTTTCTCTCTATCATTAAAAAGCAAAAGTTGATTGACAAAATATTTTTTGGTTTGCGATAATTCAAAGACATTGTTTGTTTGAATGATTCGTTCATCTAAAATGACATCCCAAAGTATTTCAATATTTTCATTGGAAATAAAGGACATGTTTGTTTTCTATTAGAAAATATATAAATAACTCATTTATTCTTTATATATTTTTGAGAGATTATTAGATATTTTGCCCAGCAAATAAAACGTTACAAATCAGCATTGAAATAAATTTTCCTGAACTTCTCCATGTATTCATCTTTCAAAACATGTGTTTTTAAATAATGTTCAGTTATTTTGTCTTCCAACATGTGAACAATAAAAAAAATACTATAAATACCACATTCTGTATTTCCATATTGGTGTTCCACTGGATAATTTTGATCAAATTGGAAATAAATTGGCTTTGGTGTCAGTTTCATTCCTTGTTGCATGACACGATTGACAAAAACCAATATTTCTCTCGGTGCGGGATTTCCAGCACTATCAAAAAAGAATATTTTCCCCTTTTTAATATTGATAAAAAGACTTATCCAGTGTTCTCCATCTTTATTATGCGGATCCGTGTTGAAAATAATTCCTATTTTTCTTTTTCCACTTTTTAATAGTTTTTCTAAACTAAAATGACACAATTCTTCCCAAACACATTTACCAAATGTTTCATCGAGATCAAAATCAATCGGGGATGGACCAATGAATGTGAAGCATTTATATGCTTTTTCATACTGATTCATTACATTGGTAATTTCAATGCTAGACAACCATTCATTCGGATTTTTCTTCCATTTTTCAGGAGCTTTGGGTGCAAAGGATTCTCTCAAAGCATAATCCAATTTTCCTGCAACAAATTGTTGTTTTAACCAGCAGGATTCTTTATTGCAAAATTTTCCCAAATTTTGTTGTAATACATTCCATATTTCTCTCGGATCATTTGTTTGAATCATCATATCGGGATACCGAGCATTCCATAATTCTTTTAATTTATACAATGTTTCATTTTCTAAACAAGTAAACCCATTTTTTTTTGTGCTTGGACTACATTTTAATTTGATCATTTTGTGTTGATTTTTCTGTATCTTTCTTGTTTTCTGCATCTTTCTTGTTTTCTGTATCTTTCTTGTTTTCTGCATCTTCTCTATTGTTTGATTTTTTTTCATTTTCAGTTGTTTCTTTATCATTTTCTTTTTTGTTTTTTCCATCATAATTATTATGGAGATTATTCTTTTCACCAATACCTTTATTTTTTAATGCTGGATCTTTCAAATTCACTTTTCTTTTTTTGGGTAAAGGGATTGTCTCTTTTTCTTTTTTTATCATGGTTCTTTTTACTATTTTATCCAAGGATGTTGTTTTGTCGTATTTTATGGAACGCATCAATAAATTATCTGTATTATTATGTATGATTGTATTCTCTCCTTCATTTAATACAACTGCAACCGATTCTTGAATTGCATCTGGTTCATATTCACCTTGCAAAATATCCGTCTTGTCAATTATTTTAAAATAATCAATACAGGTTCTTGTATAAATATCAAAAATACGTAAAATATCTGTAGGAAGAATGGTAGTATCTTCTTCATTCAATATTTTTTTGGCTAAATCATAAATACGCTTTTTATAAAACTTTTTATTTTTTTTGAATAAATCTGTTTTTGTTTCAGAATACTTGGATTGAAATTTTTCATTGGTTAAACATTCCAATGTGATTCTAGAAATTAAATCTTCTGACATTTGATTCTATATTATGGATTTACAAAATATAGAATGAAATTATTACGGATAATCAAATAATCAAATAACGAATAAATTATCTGCATATTGGATTTTCAGTATCAGTAAAATCTCGAATCTGTTGCCTAGTATGATTCATAAAAATTCCTTGTCCAATTTTTTCAGGATTTGCATCAAATTTATCAAATTTTTCTTCTTTGAATAGTGCTTGAAAGGGTTGTTGAATTTGCATTTTTCCACATGGTTCAAATTGAAATGTATACAAATCAGAATGGGATGAAGGAACATACACAGCTTGAGAACATTTTTGCAAAGCATAAATTTGATTTCGCAATTCAGATTCTACATTGATATTGGAGGCAAACCCTGACCAAGGAGATTGTGTATTTCCTGGATTAAATACTTTGTATGGATTAAAAGTGGATTGCACATCCATAGGAACACATGTTTTTCTTCGGGGATCCACTATGGGCATATGGGAATATTTTGTCATGACAGGACGAACACTGATATAGGGTTGCAAGATAGAGGATGGAAGATTTCTATCGTATATGCGATCATTGATGGAATCAGTAATTTGTGAAGAACATTCTTGTCCCAAATAAGTATGATTGGAACAATTATTGGGTGCATTATTTGTTGGTACATCACAATTATTTTTGCTAAAATGTTGAGTTGACATTATTATATTATGAAAAGATTATTATTTTGATTATTATTTTGAAGTTTGAGAGAAACAAGCATAAAGATATTTTTTGAAATAAAAAGAATGAGTCAAGATAAAATATTTGCTTTATTAGGTAATAATTACAATATTGAATTCATTACAGAGTGTTTTTTGAGAGAAAAGGACAATTCCTTTGTAAAAAAAAAGGATACAATGAATCGAAATGGATTAAACAATGTTCACTTACAAAGAGTATTTGGTAGTTATTCAAATAGAATTCTTGTTTTGAAAGATATTGTTTTGATTTTCAGTGGAGAGATTTATAATTACCGAAAATTATATGAATACATGCAAATAACAAGTGAGGATATACATACAGAATATAGTGGTGAAGTCATTATTCATTTATACAAAAAATATGGAATGGAGCAAACATTGAGAATCATGGATGGTATTTTTGCGTTTGTTTTGTGTGATTATGATTTATCTAAATCCATATGTAAATTATATATTGCGAGAGATATTTTGGGAGTTTGTCCTTTGTATGTGATGGAATCGAGTGATCCTACTATGATAGGATTTGCATCTGAAAAGAAATTACTCGTAAATATACAAGACAAAAACCATTATTCCATAAACCATTTTCAACCCGGAACGTATTCCAAATATACTCGTTCTTACAAAGTGCATTCTAATTGGATGGTAGAGAGAAAAACATACCCTTATTATTCTCTCGGTTTTTGCATGTCTATTCCCAAATCATCTCTTGATGGTAATACATATTTTTATCTATATCAATCCATCATTAAAAGAATCCCTGAAAATGCAAAAACTATTGGATGTATCTTGTCATCTGATATAGGTAGTTATTTTATAGCTTTTTTGTTGGATATATATTGCAATGAAAATGACATTCTTTTGGAAACATTTCGTGTTATGGAAACCAATCATCTAGATATGAATCCAATGAAACAATCTATTATGAACCATTTGATTTCCAATGCAAAGCATACAGATATTTTTATTTCACATCAAGATATTGCGAATGAATCGTCGCATATAATAAATATAGTAGAAGACAATATACTTGAAGACAATATACTTGAAGAAAAGAATAGTTCCAAAATATCCTCATTTACCGAGTATTATTTTTTAGCCAAATATATTTCTGAAAATACGAATATTGAAGCAGTATTTGCAGGAATAGGATATAATGAATTATTCAATTTTGATAGGATAGAATATAATGATGGAGACAAAATAGAATATGACAAAAAACGAAGAACATTATTAGAAACAATTCATTTGCAAGATCTATTATATTATGAAAAATGTCTTTGTTTTTATGAATTACAACCCAAACTCCCGTTTTTAGACAAAGGATGGATCGATTTTTATTTTAGAATTCCTTTGGAAGAAAGATATCAAGACAAATCTTCTTGGTTCGAATCTCTTTACCAAGATATAAAAAGTATGATATAATTTCGTTTTATTTTGCTGGATTATCCGTTTGAACAGAGTAGAAAAAATCTTGCAGATAAAGCATCATTTTTTTAGTCACTATTTTATCGATTTCATATTCTCTCTTTGCTTTTTCCACAAAGATATAATGTGTATGTTTCATAAAAACATGTATATATTTTTCAAAATATCTTTGAAATGGCGTATCATATAATAAGTAAAAAAAATACTGGCTATTGATAAATCGTTGTATCATGACATCAAATGGTAAATTATAAATATATGGATTTATTTTGATATAAACCACATTATCATGTTTCATTTCAGGATAATAAGTATCATCAATAAAACAAATTTGGGTTTGTAAAGGCAGTTTACAACATTTAATCAAGTCATTGATTGTTTTTTCATTTGTTGTTCTGCATATTTCAATCTGTTTTCCATTGATTTTAAATGCAGAAACAACTTGATTGAATAATTTATAATTGATTTTTTGTTCAAAATATGTTTTTATGTATTCAATCCATATTTTGGGTCCTTGATTGTTTGTATAAATAAAAATACTTTTACATTCATTATTCATTTTTTTATGCTTTAAATAATTCAAAATAGTAATTAGGTTAGGACGAATAAATTCAGGATACAAATCTAATATTGTATTAAAGTCATTTTGTGACAAGGTATAATTGATTTTCTGTTTTTTGATAAATGAACGTAAGGATTCCCAAAAAATACTAAATTGAAAAAAATATCCTAATGTTTCGTCCAAATCAAAAACAACTATTTTTGGTAATGATAATGACATAAAATAAGCAAATGTATAAAGGATATATATAATTATATATATATATAAAGAAAAGTATATAAAGAAAATAAAATTCTTGGTGGTATATATAGAAAATTATATGTCATCAAATAATTTGACAAATAATTTGACAAATAATTTGACAAATAATTTGACAAATAATTTGACAAAAACTGATTATAAAAAAATTTTGGAATATTATAATTTAGAAGTTCCATCGAGTGAAAAAAAAATGAAAAAAATAGCGGAAGATATAATGGCATTTAAACTATGTTCCTGCATTAAAAAAGTAGCACATGATTTGGACCCGATAAATGAAAAAAAAGCAATAGGTCTTTGCACGGATGCTATATTTAATAAAAAGGGATTAGAAAGGGGGTCATTTCATAAATCTGTGAAGTGTCTCAAAAATCATAGAAAGGTAAGTATGAAAAAGAAATCAAAACGTGGATTATCAATTGGAAGAAAAAAACAAAATATGACTATGAAAAAATACAATAATATTCAAAAATAATGTTCAAAAATAGTTCAACTAGATATGTGATCCAATGCAGACAATAATATTTCTTCTTGACCCGTCAATTTTTGAAAAATAAGATTTTCATCCATTTTCAATTGATAATGTTTATTGGCAAAATTTTTGTAAACTATCACAATTCCATTGTCTGTAATTTTGATATCGCAAATGGTTGCCCCATTGCTTAAATAAAGATTGCTGGGATCTAGAATATTGATCCAGCGAATAAAACGTCCAATATCTAAATCTCCTAATTCATCGATATATCTATAATGTTTTAATTTGTTCATATAATTGGTCAATTCTTCCTTAGATAAGGCCAATTCTTTCAAAATTTCCATTTTCATTGCATGGAGTTTTTTGGTTGTCAAATTCATTATTTTTGAATTGTTTTCATTGTCTAATGCTTTGACTAGTTTTTCTATTTCCATTTTTGGATATATATATAAAATAAAAAAGATTTATATTTTATTTTATATATTTATTGTATTGCATTTTTCATATCAAACACTACATTTTATTACAAAAAATTGAAATACAATTTCTTCTATGTAATAACATAAAATATAATACAATATGACTGAATATTTATTAAATTGGATTGATCCTGATAAACTAAGTTGGAAATATTTATCTATTAATCCATCAGACCACGCAATTGATATATTAAAAGAAAACGTAGATATGATAGATTGGTCAGTTTTATGCACAAATGAAAACGAACGCATTTTTGATATATTGGAAAACAATATATCAAAGATAGATTGGACATTTTTATCTTGTAATTCGCATGATCGTGCAATAAAATTAATGAAAAAATATCCAGAAAAAATTTGTTGGTTGAATTTATCTAGAAATCCAAATGATGATGCAATCGATTTATTAGAACAACATGTAGATAGGATTCATTGGTATTATCTCTCAAAAAACACAAATGATAGAGCAATAAAATTGGTTGAAAAATATTTTGTAGACATTGAATTTGTTACATATTGGTATAGCACATCTCAAAACCCAAGCAATGGTGCATTAAATGCATTAGAACAATTTCCGCAATATATTAATTGGTTTTATCTATCTCTCAATACAAATGATCGTGCAATAAAATTATTAAAACAAAACGTAGAAAAGATATGTTGGAAAAATTTATGTATGAACAATAATGATCTTATATTGGATATCTTGGAAAAATATCCCGAAAAGATATGTTATAACAATTTGTCTGCCAATGCAAATGATCGTGCAATAAATTTATTGGAACAGCATATGAAAGATATTAATTGGCACAATTTCTCTCTCAATACGAATGATCGTGCAATAAAAATATTGGAACAAAATCAAGAAAAAATATCTTGGCCATCTTTCTCTATGAATCCTGCTATTTTTAAAAAAGAAAGTCCAATTCCATTATTGAAATAAAATATTATACATAATACTTTGTTTTGTTTTACATGTTCATTTTTCATATGCAATATGCAATACTATATGCAATACTATATGCAATACTATATGCAATAGTATAAATGCAAAATACAAAATAATTCGCCATACCTTTAGACATGTCATCTTATTTTTTTACTGGTTAAAAAGTAGATCCAAAAGATCCACCCAAGAGTTCATTTGCAGCCATGATACCTCCTCCACTCATTTGAGATGGAAATTCGGGATTGACTAAAGGCGTTGTTTGATTTTTATACATGCCATCGTAATCAGGTAATTGTTGTTTTTGTTGAGATGGTTGAGATTGTTGTGAGTATGTAGGCAAACTATCAATAGAAGTAGTATTACTCAATGATTGATTCATTGCCATTTGATTATATTGACTGGATATTTGATCTTGCATTTGTGCTTGTTGTTGATATTGTCCAGAAATCGGTTGTGTAATTTTTACATTACCACTACTACCGCTATTTTTGGTTTTCTTTTGTCCTTGTTTTTTTTCAGAACCACGTCCTTCCCATAAATCTACAACTCGTTCAAACAATATACTCACTTTTTCTCCTAATTTTGTCTGCAAACTGAGTGTGATTAATAAAACAGCCAACACAATACTGACTATATTAATATCGGGATATTTTGCACCACTCCAATTGGGGATAAAAGTAATGACACGATTGATGAATAATAAGCCTATAAATATGGCTAATACTTGTGCAACTATTTCTGCTAAAATTTCTAAACTGCCTTTTTGTTCATCTGCTTCCGGGATGAATTTTTGCATAGATTTATTTAGAATGACAATGGGAATTAAAGCAATTAAAGAGTATTGAACTATATTCAATATTTCTGCTTTTGAATCTTCATTGAAATTAAATACATGTTTTAAAAATCCTACACTTGCTGATTTTGTTTCATCTAAACTTTCCATATGATTTATATATATTGATTATTTATTTTTTTCTCTCAATGTATTTTGAAAGTCCTAGAAATAAAGAGAATATATGTAATTGCGTTAAATAATATAAAAACAAATTATAGTATCATTCTATATTCATGAGTAGTGCAAGAGCTAATGCTGCAGCAAGACAAAGACGTGCTGAACCATCTTCATTACCACCTCAACCTGCGATTCGACAATCTGCACAGATGATACCACAACAATATCAAGCCCAATTACAACAACAACAACAACAAAGGATGATGCAACAACAACAAGGAATGCAACAACAACAAGGAATGCAACAACAACAAGGAATGCAACAACAACAACCAGGTCAACAAGGTCAAATTCAAACTGCAAAATTATCCATATCAGATGCTATCGCATTAATTACCTTGAGATTAGGACGTGTTGAAAACATAGTTCAACGATTGGAAACAAACGAAAAATCAAATGGAAATACAAATAGCACTGGTATTATCGATGATTCGTCATTAAACAATATTATTTCTCGTCTAAATTTATTGGAAAACAATCAAAAGACATTGGAAAAAAATAGTAAATTGATGGTTGCTAATCCAATCGTATCACAACAACAAATAAAAACAGAAGAAACATTGTCTAAAAATGAATGGAAAACAGAAGTGGACAATTTGAAATCAGAAATAGAAAATACAAAAGAATTATTATTGAATCTGCAGTCATTTACTATGCAAACAAATCAAAAACTAGTAGATGTTGTTTTCAATGAAAGTATGAGCATGTCTATGTCTATGCCATCTATGCAAGCATTCATGACAGGAAATGAAGATCATTCTCTTTCCAGTATGCCTAATTTGAATTTTATTTCCATTGAAAGTATGAACATGAATGATTTGAAAGATTCATTGTCGCAATCAGTGGTTGAGTTAGATGAAGACAATGCTACTTTACCGAATTTGAAAGAAATTATTGAAAAAGAATTAGAAAATGCATAAATATATTTCGTTTTTTCATTTAAAAATATAATCATGTATATATTTATATTATTACATGAGTGTAGAAAATATATATCAAAATGAAATTGAAAAAAATATGGATATAGAAAAAGAAACAGAAACAGAAATAAAAACAGAAACAGAAAAAGAAACAAGTCGATATATAATGAAATATTTTTTAGAAAATAAAATCGATCTACTACATTCAAAAGCAACCGATATTTTAGAATTAATAAAAAAAATGTGTTTTAATATGAATGATAATATTATTATTCTTGATTATAAATATTTTAAATTTATTACTACAAAATTAGGTATAAAATTAGATAAATCATTGATGGATATTATTATTCAATTTATTGTAGGTGTAGCGAATTCTGTATTGGAAAATTATCCATTATATTGTCTTCATATTAATCTGCATGGTTTATCCGTGATTGATATAGAAAAATATTCTGTTTTTATCCAGAAATTTTCAATGGCAATGAAATCTACCTTCCAAGACAAATTAGAAACATGTTATCTCTATAATTCTCCTTTTATATTTTCCAATATGTTCAAATTAATCTCTCATTTTATTGATAAAGTAACCATGCAAAAAATGGTATTGATCAAAAATTAATAAACTAAATAACTACCTTTTATTTGTAAAAAAGATAATGTAAAAAAAGATATTAAACATATTTTTATATTTTACTATATTACAAAAATATGTACATGTCTATTTTATCACTTGCTTTATTATGTGTCATTTATCATTCAAAAAGCTTTTTAAATTATCGATTTTTAAATACTATAAGTAATTCAAATCATAAAATACCCAATGATAAAAATAAAACAATACCTGCAAAAATACCAAAATTAATCTTGGAAAAAAAGAAAGTATTCGATTTAGAAGTGCCAAGTGATATAGATGGTAAATGGGACGATGGTGAAATCATTTGGGATAAATTTTTTAATATGGCTCCTTTTTTAGTATATCATAATTGAAAAATACTTAAACATTATTTATAACTATATTGCATTATGAAAGAAAAAATAATGTTTATTGGTATTATTGGAGGAATTACACTATTTGCTAGTGGAATTCCATTATATAATTATTATTTATTGCCTGGTATTAGACATAGAAATGATGGATAAAATGGATACATTTGATAAAAGATTGAAAAAAATAGAAAAAATGATTGATGTATAATAGTTGGTATTTGAAAAGTAAAAAGGAGTAATAAAAATTGATTTAATTTGATAACTATTTAAAGAAATATAAAAGAAATAATTATCACCCCCTATTACTATGAAGTTTACTATTGCAGATAAATCAAAGAAGGAAATATTCATTTCTATTTTCCAATTATTAAAAAATAGTTCCTCTATTCTACAAGTCATATTCAAAGAAGACAGAATGTATATACAAGGAATGGATAATGGACATATTTTGCTTTTTGAAATCAATTTGTTATCTCAATGGTTTTCCAGTTACGAAAAAACAACAACCGAGTCTTCCAATATTTGTTTTGATTCAAACATCTTTTATAATGTGATTAGTGTTTCACAAGAAACGGATAATTTAACCATTTATTATGAAGGTGATACAGAACCCGAATCATTGCATATAGATATAGAAAATGATAAAAAAGGAGAATTCAGTAAATATTTTAAAATTCCATTAACTGATTTAGATGCAGATATGATGACTATTCCAGAAACAGAGTATGATGTAGATTTTTCCATTTCTGCAAAAAAAATAAACGAAATAACGAGTCAAATGATGAAATTTGGAGGAGATACTATCGACATAAAATGCAATGAAGAAAAATTGAGTGCCACTTGTTCAGGTGGAAGTTGTGAAATGTTGGTAAATATACCTATTGATGATATATCCGAATATGCTATAATGGAAGACAAAGATATAGATTTGTCATTCAGTTTAAATCTAATGAGTAAAAATTGTTTGACAATAAAATTAACAACAGAAATTTCATTTTCACTAAGTAATGACATGCCCATGCGAATAAAATATCCATTGGATAATGAAGATGAAAATCACGTTGTCTTTTATATTGCACCCAAAATAAAAGAGGAGTAAACAAGATAAGTATATTCAAACCTCTAAGAAATCAAATTTGTATTATCAATAAAAAAATGTATATATTGTGCGTTTTGTATTCTTTTTCTTTTTTATCGGTGTAATAAAAAAGAAAATATGAAAATATTTATTACATTGTTTATTTTTTGTTTAGTGTTGTTTTTATATATTCATATTCAATATCATTTCAAAACAAGCAATGATTTAGAAATATACGAATTAGAACAACCCTCCAAAGAAAAATTAGAAGAAATTTGTGATTTGAGACAACCTGTTATTTTTGATTTTATAGAAAGTGACCGCATCGTCAAAACATCCAATAAAAATTATATACTCAATCACTATCATGCATTTGAAACCAAAATAAGAAATAGCAAAGAGACGGATTATAATAATGAAATTTATATACCTGTTCCATTACATACGGCGGATAAATTATTTCGTGATGACAATACTGCTTCTTATTTCTCTGAAAACAATAGTGATTTCCTTCAAGAAACCGGAGTCATTAAAAATATGCAATACAATGATGCTTTTTTACGACCTTATTTTGTATCCAATTGCAATTATGATATTATGATGGGTTCCAACAATACGATGACACCCTTACGTTATGAAATCAATTATCGTAATTATTTTTTGGTCACACAAGGGAGTGTTCAAATAAAATTAATACCACCCAATAGTTCCAAATATTTATATACGAAATATGATTATGAAATTTTGGAATTTTCTAGTCCAGTTCATGTATGGAATGTGCAACCACAATACACTGCAGATTATGATAAAATAAAAAGTTTAGATATTACATTGCATACGGGTTCTTGTATATACATACCTGCTTATTGGTGGTATTCTATCAAATTTAGTAGAGAGAGTAGTATATCCTGTTTTCGATATAGAACCTATATGAATAATATCGCCATCTCTCCCCATATAGCATTATATGCACTGCAAATACAAAATATAAAGAGAGATGTTGTAAAAAAAGTAGATCTTTCATCATCATCGAAAAAAATTGGAAAAAAAAAATATACCAATGATGGAGAAATATATTATATTCAAGAAGACGATACTCCAATGAATTTCGAAAATTCAGAAAATCCAGACAATTCAGCAAATCTAGAAAATTCAGAAAATAATATACAATTAAATGAAAGCAATGAAAGCAATCAAAATACAGATAATGAAATATTGCCCTCTAATGCATTAGAACAAGGCGAAACATTGTATCCCAATGATACCACTACCATGACCTAAATATAAATTATCCATCTTTAGCCATCTTTATTCATCTTCATTTCTTACTTTGAAATAATCCATGATTTCATTCAAAAAATATTTGCTGCATTTATCCGTCGGAATCAATAATCCTTTACTATCATATTGAAATTGGAGTAATGGATCAAATTGATATTTATATAAAATTTGATTTCTCTCGACATATTTTCTATTTTCTTTGGAACCATGAAAAAAATGACGAATTAATCCTGGAACATATCCTAGACGTAAACGTTTCACCTTTTCTTGAAATATGGCTATTTCATTTTTCAAATTCACAGAATCTTTTTCATGGATACAATCTTTTGCTTTATGAACAAAACAAAATGTCATAATATGGTCACCTGAACCCAACACACATAACTCAAAAAGTTTTCCCATTTTTTCATATGCTTTTCTTGTGCAGGCCCATGCAAACCCTGGGTGCCAATAATTGGGAAATTTATTGGAATAGGGTAAATTTTTACTATATTGAAATGAAAAACTATTGTAAACATTCATTGTCTGGTTGTTTTTATCCATATCAACTATATGACTAAATATTTGCACTATATCTTTGCAACCATTCAATATTTTTAATGTATCTATTGCCCAATTGTTATTGTCAAAATCTATATCTGCATCTATCCATGCAAAAGCTTTCCAATCACTAGGAAGTAAATATTGAACACCTAGATTAATCATATTTTCTTTATGCCATATAGGATGTTCAGTACGCAATTGTAAATGTCGTGGATTTTTATCCGATGTAATTTCAAATTTTTGATTTTTGTATGCTAATTCCACAATATACAAAATAAGATTGTTTTCAAATTCCATTCTTTGAATAAATTGTTTCATCAATTCATATCTTCTTTTGAAAAGACAAGGATTCGATATTACCGAAATAACATGCAGTTTGTTTTCAATTGGATTGTTGTTTTCGATAGCATCTTTGATTTCATTTTCTTCAATCATATTTGTTTTGTCAACTGAATGAATAACCACAGAATTGGATGGAACATTGGTAGCAGGATTTGAAGGAAAGACACTTGTAATAACATTGTTAACGATGTTATCAATATTTGTGCAACATTGTCTTATAATTGTCATAAATTATAAGAATACTATTTTTTTCACAAAAAAAAACTACAAATAGAAATTAAAAATATAGATTCATTGTATAAATGCCTTCTTTGAAATCATGTCCTCGTAATTCCATTTTGAGAAAAGGATACACTCGTCGCTTGAAAAACAAAACTATTCGTGTTTCAAGTGGATGTATTAAATCGCAATCACAAACTGGTAAAAAACGTTCTGATATGGACATGATTAAAATGACTATGCGAAAAAAAATGCATAAATATGAGAGAAAACATTTTGGAACTCCTCACTGCAAAAAAGGTCAAATCATGAGAGAAGGATATATACGTAAATCCTTTACCCGCAAATCGGGGGTTCATATTTCTGGTTATGAGGTTGCACCAAAATGTATCAAAGCAACAGGATTAAGCAAAAAACGCGGAAAAAAAGGGAAACAATTGTTTGTTTTACAAAAAGGAGAATTGACTAAATATGGTTACCATCACGACCTTTCTGATGAACAACGTCATGATGCGCTCAAAAAAGCACTTGATGAAACAAAACCTTTATCTGTATATCGAAAATTGATTGCTCTTTATGTTCTAAATAAAAATACCAATCCTTCTTTTGCTGCCATTTACAGAAACGATGCAGATTGGGTAAAAACCACGCCTGAATATATGAAGAGAAAAGACTAATATTATACCTTTTTATATTTCAAATAAATTACACCTTTTATCATTTAAAATGAACATTTTTAAATAATAAAATTGATTTAAATTTTCCTCTAAAATATATATAATTATTGAATATATTAACAAGAATGAATACTACAACTTTTGATTTTAGAGTGACAGACAATGATTATAAGTATAATATAAATTCAAATATAATTTTACATATAAAGCAATATAATCATGGCATTGCTACTTTATATTTTACAGATGAAATGAGTAATAAAATAAATATACCTGACGGCATAGTAGTTTATACATATGATTATCAAACAAATAAAAAAATTATACAAAAAGCTATTCAGCAAGATTATCCTTTATATTGGACTGATGACTATATGATTGAGTTAAATAAAAATATTTTAATAAATATAAAAAATCAAAGACATTGGAATATTACATCATAAAAAAGGCGTTTTACATGAGAAAAGGTGTAAACAAATCAAACATAATAGTCTATTCATATCCAAACATTTGAAAATCTTCCTGATATATTTCATATAATTTTTTTTTACATTCTGCAAATTCTTTTGAATTCAATATCATATCATAATTTATATTGTATTCCTTCAAATAAGACTCCCATTCAGCTGGGCCATATTCATCATAAGCAAATGAATCAGAAATCAACGATTCTTTTTTTCCCCGCTTATTGTCCTTGACATTTTCAAACATGTTTTGAATATCAAAGTCATCAATGTTGGTATAATATTGTTTCAAAAAATCATATAAATGTGCATTTAATCCTGAATCCATTTTAATACACGTGTATTTGTGTTTTTTATTGGTGTAAATTGGACATCTAGACATTAACGTAAAATGTTCTGATATATATCCATTATTAGATAAAAAGGATACTATATTTTCAATAGTTTCTATTTTATATTGTTTCATAAATTCGGTATACCCATCCAATATTAAATATATAGAATCAGTTTTATAAACATGTTTGTCTAAAAAGGTGGAAATAAATCGATGGTATGGATTTCTCTCAAAGGAAATAAATGTAATATTTTGTAAATAAGAATGATACCTGTATTTTTTCAAATGATAACAAACTGATTTTTGCTTATCTATAGGTAATTCAATATTATTGAGTAAACAAAAAATATGTGTGATAGTAGTGCATCCGCATTTTGGATGCCAAATAATTCCATATTTATGTTCTTTGCAAATATTTATATTCATGGAAAATACATTGTATACATTTTGAAAGATAATATATTGCAAATTATTATAAACACTTATTAAAATATTGGTTTCATAATATTCATATTCATTTGCAAATGGAGAGACATTCAAATTCAAACAAACTATATTTTTCGATATTTCAGGTATTTCAGGTATTTCAGGTATTTCATTATTTGTATTCCCATCACAATTATCTTGTTTCAAAACTAGGATTCCATCTTTTGTGTAATTGGTATGATCTGCATGTTTATATAAAATAAAATCAGGAATTTCAAATGTAGTATAAGGACGCTTGTCTTTTACAGGAACATAGAATACTCTACCTATTATTTGTATTGTATTTGCAAAACAAGGATCTATTTGATAAGACAAGATCATATTGTCTTCTTGGTCTCTCGAATAAGCAAATAAGAAATCCTTTTCTGTTATTTTACATGCATTTATAGGAATATTACGAATCATTTTTGTTGCACTAAATGGATAATTGCTTTCAAAAAAATCCCATAAGTCTGCTTTTACATATATTTTGCATTCTATATTTGTTTTTTCATAGTGATTTAACCATAATTTGAAAATAATATCGTCAAAATCTCTTGTATATTCAATATAAATTGACATGAATTTATTTATTATATAATAATAATAAACATTTAAACTTTTTTTTCTAATAATAAAATATATTATTATAAAAAATGGATAAAATAGGAGTCATGATAAATTCCTCAATAAATAAAAAAAAAATTTCATTTCATTTTGATCATGTAAAATTAAATATGTTGCAACAAATAGAAACTATTCAAAAATCAATCCACAAAAAATTGTATGACTATTATGATACATCTGGAAATGGTTTCATGCCATATATACTATCTAAGGAAGAAATTGAAATCATCCATCATTTTTTGAGAGAATCTCCGTATACCTTGGAAAATATAATAGATAATATTACGGATATTATAAAAGAGGACAAGATCAATATACATAATATTCCACAAATCATACATATCATTTCCAATATATATCATAGTGAAGCATTACGTCTTGAGTATAAAAATATAAATTTATTATGGATTATAAAAATAACATTGGAATGTATTTTGGAAGTAAATATCAATCAATTTTCCGATACAGAGAGAAACGTCATTGAAAAAATAGTAGATTCCTCTTTTGATCTATTAAAGCTGAATATTAGAAAAGTCAACGAAACAGATAATAAATGTTATGGACTATGTATGACAATGTAAAAAAATTGATTATATTATATAAGAATATAGTATAATCCAACATTTATTATTTACATGCAAGAAAACAATACAACAAAAATTATGTATACGATTACCATCAAGGATAGAGGATATGCTGAATGGATCATTCAACCAAAATGCTGTATAGAATTCAATCCTTTCGAGAAAAAATTGTTTACAGAAGATCTTTTTGTTATTCATCATCAAGAAGACCAAGATGACCAAGATGACGACCAAGAAGAAGAAATCAACATTATACATTCTTCTATTCGAAATACGACTCAATTGGCAGGAGTGCTCATATTAAAAAACAATAAAACGTATGGTCGTGCAGAAAACGGCAAATTGTTGTATAAATGTGTTCCAGATAATGCTCAATTACCCTGCTTTTTAATTCCCTATGAAATGAAAAATATGGGATTTTCAAAAGTATTTTCCAATCAATATATTACCTTTGAATATCAAAAATGGACGGAAAAATTTCCTCAAGGAAAAATAGTGCAACTGATTGGTTCTGTAGATGATGTGGATCATTTTTATGAATATCAATTATACTGCAAACATTTAAACTTTTCCATTAATAAATTCAAAAAAGATACATCTGTAGCTCTGCAAAAAGCTGGTGCGAATTCACACTTTTTTGAAATCTTGAATACAACACACGCAATAGAAGACCGAACCTTGTCCCACAAAGTATTTTCGATTGATGGCGAGTCAACACAAGATTACGATGATGCATTTAGTATTCAACCAATAGGAGAGAACCAAATATTGTTAAGTATTTATATTTCCAATGTGGCTTTACTTTTGGATAGTCTTCAATTATGGAATTCTTTCTCTCAAAGAGTTTCTACTATTTATATGCCAGATAAGAAACGAACCATGTTACCTCCCATTCTATCCGATTCATTATGCAGTTTGCAATCCAATGTTTCTCGTATTGCGTTTACTATGGATATTATGATTACAGACAACAAAATAACAAACATCATCTTTTCCAATAGCAAAATCAATGTTTATAAAAATTTTGTCTATGAAGAAGAGGTATTGTTGAAAGACGCAAATTACAATCTGTTGTTCATCCTGACGAAAGACATGCAAAAAGAAACACCCTATTTAGATAGTATTTCAGATAGTCATCATGTAGTTGCTTATTGGATGATCTGTATGAACCATTTGGTTGCCAAGGAATTTTTAAAACATGGAAAAAAAGGGATATTTCGCGCCTCTCTTTCTCCTAGTTTGAATGCAAAAGACTCTATAAATCAAAAGACAAATCAAGATACAAAAGAACATATTCCTGAAGAAGTGAATACATTTATCAAAATATGGAAAAGTTTTGGGACAGAATATATGGCTCTTCCAGAAAATGGAGAGAAAGTATCATTGGAACACTTGCAAGTAGGAGTAGATTCCTATGTTCATATTACCTCACCCATTCGCAGATTGATAGATTTATTGAATATGATACAGATTCAAGAGGTAACAGGACTTGTCAAGTTTTCTACACAAGCACTCGATTTTTATGAAAGATGGAGAAAAGAATTGTATTTTATCAATCAATCTATGAAGGCCATTCGACGTATTCAAAACGAATCTGCATTATTGCATTTATGCACTACATCCAAAGAGACAATGGAGAAAAAATATGAAGGATATATCATTGAAGAATATGAAAGCAACAAGAATGATTTGTATGAATATATGGTGTATTTACCAGAATTAAAAATCACATCTAGAATCATATGGAGAGAGAAATTGGATATATATTCGAAACATGTATTCAATTTGTATTTGTTTCACAATGAAGAAAAATTCAAGAAAAAAATAAGGCTACATATCTTATCTGAAAATGCATCTGTATAAATAACAATGATTAGAGGTCTAGATTAGGTCTAAGATAGTTTGACAAACCATACATCTAAAGAAACGGCTGCTAATGTAACAAATTGCCAATTGGAATAAATCTTGTAATATTCTGGATGATTGAAAAAAAGAACACACATGGACATATAAAAACTTAATAATGCTGCCATAAGTAAATTGGTTCTAAATAAAAATTCAATCCCATCCATTTATACTATGTAAATAAAAATATTTTTATTGTTATAGTAACCAATAATCAATATTAATGTTGAATAAAAAATACAATAATTACAAATAGACATTTTTTATTATATTTTATTAATGATGGTGGTCTTGAATAAAAGTTATTCTATACATACAAAGATTGATTTGTAATCACATATTTCAATGTTTTTTCACCTATTTCTCTCAAAGTGCCAAGCAATTCAATATTCCCAATATTTTCTGCAATTTTTTCCATTTCACTAGAGATATTGTTTATTTTCAAAATGGCCTTTACAAATTCTCCCAAAAAGATTCCTTTTTCTTTTTCCATTTTTTGCAACAAAATACGACATTCTTCTGCAGAGGAACAATCACACCATTCTTGAGAATATTCAATCAAATCATAATGTGTTACGTAGTCTACACCTGTTTCTACTCTTTGTGCATTTTCAAAATCTTGATAATACTTGTAACTTTCTTCGATTTCTTTGATTTTCTTTTGAATAACTGCATCTTTTGAATGTATATTCAGTATTTTCAAGTCTTCTTGCACATTAATATTGGTAAAACAACTGAAAATACCCACCAATTGTTTTGCAGTCAGTCCATTGAATTCATTGTGAAATATACATTTTGCAAAGGTCAAACAATGAACTTCTCTCAAATTGCAAGCGATGAATCCTTTCAAAGTAGTTGAGTATATTTCTTTTTGGATTGCTTGGTTTGCAAAGTCTTCTTGGTCTTCTTTACTCTTTTTTTGTATAAACTCTTCTTTCAATAAAAGATCCAACAAAGCGACAACATTGGTATCTAAATATTTGGCTGTTTCTCTGTATTTTTCTCTCCATTTTACCAATTCTTTTTCAATTTCATGACATCTCATTACGATTCCCTTATCCTGTTCTATATTGATATGCAACTCTTTTAGATTCTGCAAGATTTTGTCCAATTCCTTTTTCTTTTTGTTGACTGCAGATTGAATAGAAAGATGAGCAGAAATGTATTTTTCAACCTCTTCTCTCGGTGTTTTCATATTCATCAAAATTTCATTGATTTTTTCCCGTTTTTTCTCTTCTTCGTTTATGTTTTGTTGAATCGATTTTAAATGGATTTGAATATCATCATGAATCATACTTTGATTGACAAATTCTAGCAAATGATCATCTCCAACGAAAATCAAATTTAGTAGCAAATTATAGGAAATTTTGAATTTGGAAACCAGTTTTTGCGGTTTGTTTTGCATGACCAATTTGTAATCTGTCAAATCCATGTGTTTAAACAAGTTGTTCAAATGAATCACGTGACCAATATCATCAATTCCTCTTCTTCCAGCTCGTCCTGCCATCTGTGTATATTCATGACTATACAAACAACGATTTTCTACGCCATCAAATTTGCTGAGAGAAGTGAATATGGTGGTTTTGATGGGCATATTGAGACCCGTGGAAAAGGTTTCTGTAGCCAATAAAAGTTTGATGTAGCCTTTGGAAAACAGAATTTCAACCACTTCTCTCAAAACAGGCATAATACCACTATGATGCATGGCAATTCCTTTTTCCAAAAGACACATCATTTGATGATATTCTGGTAAATCCAAATATTCTTTGAAATTGGGTAATTTTCGAATAATTTGTTCTGCTTCTCTGCGAATCGTATAGGGAACCTTGGAATCGTCTTCTAATAAAGGATAGGTTATCTCTCTGCTAATAATATCAATCTGTTTTCGAGAGAGAACAAACAACACAGCAGGGAACATATCATGAAGATTCATATATTTACATAATTCATTGAGAATATGTTGTCTTTTTACAAATACATTTTTACTATCAAAGAGTGACAACATTTTTTTCATTTTGTAATAATGGAGTTCATTGAATGGCATTTTAGAAGATTGCATGATTATGGGTTTGTTGATGATATCATGTATTTCTTTTGTCAATACGTCATCTTTTTTTATTTGTTTGAATATTCCCTGATTGGTGGTAATGAAGGAATAGTGAATCAAAGGAACGATTCGATGTGTTGAGGTTGCTAAATAGACTTCTTTTTTAAAAGCAGTTTCTAAAAGTTTATCCACAAGTTTATCCACAAGTTTATCCACATGTTTATCCACAACTTTATCCAAGGGTTTATGTGTAGAATGTAATTCACGATTCTCAATCCACAAGGCAAATTTTTCGGGTGCATCCAATGTTGCAGAAAGCATCACCAATTGAATATGATGTGGGAGTGTCATCAAGGTTTGTTCCCAAACGCCGCCACGAGCAGCATCATTGATAAAATGAATTTCATCCATAATCACGCAAGCCAATTCATTATTAAAATCGATTTCACCTAATCTCTGCGTAGTAGTAGTGTTGGTATGAATGTTTCCTTCAATAGAGGGATTCGAATTTCCTACGGAAAAGAGTGTATTTAATAATATTTCTGCAGTCATAATCAATACTTGTGCTTCTGGATTGGCTTTAATATCACCCGTAATAATTCCAAAGGAAATATCTGGAAATTTTCGAGTAAAATCATAATATTTTTCATTGGACAATGCTTTTAAAGGAGAAGTATAAATGACACGTTTGCCTTGCGAAACAAAATATTCAATCGCAAATTCAGCTGCGATCGTTTTACCTGAACCTGTAGGTGCTGATACTAAACTATGACCTCCATTTACAATACCTTCAATTGCATGTTTTTGAAAATCACTCAAAGGATACAAATATTTATCAAAGTATTCTTGATATTTCTCATTGTTTTCTTCAGGATAGTTGTTATTAATGCAGTGTTTAACCATTTCTTATTATATATGATAGACTATGAATTGAAATGAATTCAAACGTATTTATTCATTTCAATTTTTTTATTATTTTGCAAACCATTGAATCTCATATTCATTGAATCTCATATTCATTGAATTCTCTCAAAAACAAGGATATTTTATCATCCAAATTTCGCCGATTGCTTTGTATTTTTAAAAAATCCTCATATTTACCAACTATTATACACTTTTGCTTGGCTCTGGAAATAGCCGTGTATAAAGCAGTCTTGTCCCAACTATTTTGATTCACATCAATAAAAATGACAATATTGTCGAATTGCGATCCCTGACTTTTATGAATTGTCAAAGCATAAGCCAATTCAAAATCCTCATACAATTCATTTTTACTGATTTTCATTTCTGTTCCATCTTCTAAATAAGATATAGATACCTTGTTTGTTTTGTAATCAAAAGAATTGATTTTTGCCATTTCCCCATTGGCACGAATGTCGTCTCCTTTGGCATAACTATTTACAATCCGAACAATCATATCATTTTCTTTGAATGTATATTTTTCTGCTTGATATCTGGAGTTGGGTGGAATTTCTCTGTTTTGCAAATCACTATTGAATAAAGATTGGATTGTTTTGTTCAAATCGGATACATTGAATTTATACGTTTTCTTGTTAAAATACGTAAGAAATTTGGTATTGTTATCATTCAATTGATGATCAACAATAAGTCGGCGAATAGCACTTTCTTCCTCTGCAAAGTTTTGAATATTCAAAAAAAGCATAGAATCATCGGTAAAATCAATCGTGGTTATTTTGCTTTCATTCATTTTTTTAATATTGGATACCAATACTCCATCGCTTTTTTGTCGCTTGATTTCACTGAGAGAATTATGATTGAATAATGTGGATTGAATAATATTTTTCAACACACATCCAGGACCAATGGAAGGCAATTGATTTTCATCTCCACACAACAACAATCTGCAGTTGAACAATTGACAAAATTTCAAAAGTTTATGAAACAAAAAAATGTCAAGCATAGATACTTCATCCATAATCAAAAGTGTGGGAAAATCCTTTTTCTCCATATCTACAAAGAATTTATAAATAGCTCGATGACAGGTTCCAGATATTTTTTTATTAAAATATTCATTTTTTTCTACAGATTCGCATTTTTTTTTCAATCCTAGAAAGGCAAGTCCAGTAGGTGCCAAGAGAGAAATATTATTGGCTTGGATGAATTTACAATGATCTTTGATATATACCTTTCGTTCTATTTCATCTTCGCATTCATTGTCTGTATCTGCTTCTATTTCCGTTTCTGTTTCTGTTTCCGTTTCTGCTTCCGTTTCCATAATTTTTTTTTGTTTTGAACAAACAGATGGCAAGGGTGACAAGCATTTGAAAACAAATAAAATACATTTCACTATAGTTGATTTTCCAGTGCCTGGATATCCAGTAATGCAGTTGAATTTATAGATTATGGAATCAATAATGGCTTGCACTTGTTCCTTTTCTAAAATAATGGATTCTTGCTTTTCAAAAAGAGTTATTTTTTCTCGTATCAACGTTTCAGAAATATTGTATTTTTTATCATGATAAAGATTCATCATCATGTCACCCATCATCTTTTCTAATTCATACAAATAAGTAGTTGTTTTATAATTTCGTCCATCAATCATTTTATCAATCAATACTTCATTCACTATGCTGCAGTATTCTTTGTAGTTTTTAGAATTCTCCTTGCAGTAATGTTGAAAATGGTCCCAAAATTTACGTGAATCTACATAAAAACAATTGAAAACACGAATAAAATCATAGGACCATTTTTGACATTTTATTTTAAAGGGTATATCAATATCGTATAATTGGCAAATTTTTTCTGCTTTTTCATAACTAATAATTTGCACATCTGCTTGTATAAAAGAGAAAGGATTGCTTGTTATATTGTATATTTGAAATGAATATTCATGAGATACTTTCAAATGTCTCATGATATTATCTAATTGCGTCATGGTGATACCGCATCCTTTTTTGTCGATTATCTTCAAAACAAAATGAATATCTGTTTCTAAAAATTCATTGTCTTCATCTCTTTTACTATTCAATGTACGGATACACGCGTTGTATTTCTCGACAAATGTAATCACCTTTTCTATTTTATTGCATTCATCATTGGAGAGAAAATGAATATTTTTATCATCATAATCCAATATTTTATGATCATTTTTATTTTCAATGTTAAATAGCACATATACAATATTGTTTGTCGAAGACAATTGACTGGTTGCGACTTCATAATATTTATTCAAATAAGAAATTATTTTCCCTTGCTTGCCTTTTTGAAGATCTTTATTGACATGATTCTTTTTTGCATTCGTATTTGATTTCCAATTTGTTTTTCTTGTTGGTTGTTTCATCAAATAATCGAAACCATTGTTCATTTTATTGGTTTTTGAAATTGAAAAGTAATAGTTATTATATATAATGAAATTGTGTTTAAATCCATTTTACGATAATATATATTTATTAGCAAGAATGGTGCTATAAAAAATTGAATTAAAATATTTTTTTTCCGAGAAAGCAAAGAATTGTTTGTAAAACTTGAATAGAATAATGGATAATGAAACATATTTATTGGAATGGATATTGAATGAATATGCATTAGAAGAGTTTTTTATGAACACGGATGAAATACATATCAATGATATACATCTCAGTGAATTTGATAAATATGCATATCTTGAATCAAAAAAGTTAAACTGGCGTTATCTGTCTAGAAATCCAAATGCGATCCATTTATTAGAAACTCATACGAATATGATTGATTGGGTAAACTTATCTATGAATCCTAGTGCTATTCCTTTGTTACAAGCCAATCCAGAGAGAATCAATTGGGATAATCTTTCTCTGAATTCTAGTGCCATTCCTTTGCTAGAAGCTCATCCAGAAAAAATCAATTGGAAAATGTTATCTATGAATTCCAGTGCTATTCCTTTGCTAGAAGCTCATCCAGAAAAAATCAATTGGAATTTATTGTCTATGAATCCCAGTGCTATTCCTTTGCTAGAAGCCAATCCAAAGAAAATCAATTGGAGTTATCTTTCTACAAATCTCAATGGTATTCCTTTGTTAGAATCTCATCCAGGTAGAATCAATTGGTTAAACCTTTCTATGAACCCAAATGCTATGGATTTTTTGGAAACCAGTCCAGATAGAATTTCTTGGCATTCATTGTCTTTTAATCCCAGCGCCATTCCTTTAATAAAAGCAAATATGAATAAAATAAATTGGGTAGGTTTGTCAGGAAATCCAAAAGCCATTCCTTTGTTGGAAGCCAATCGATCAAAGATTTGTTGGCGAAAATTATCTGAAAATCCAAGTATATTTGATTTCAATAAACCTCGTTATATATTGAAATAAAGATATTCCTTTGTATTTGTAGAGAGAAATGCTGGTGGCCAATAAATACAAACTACTAGAAAAAGTGGGTTCAGGTGGTTGTGGTTCAGTGTATAAAGGAATAAATATACGAACAAATGAATTTGTGGCCATCAAAATGGAGAGAATATCTACCTTGTTGAAAAATGAAGCAAAAATATATCAATATTTGGGTAGATATGTGGGTAAACACGTTGAAGGTATACCACATATAAAATGGTATGGTTTATATGAAGACAAGTATTGCATTGTAATGAATTTGTTGGGTCCTTCTCTCCATCATCATATGAAAAAGGGTCCAATGGAACTGGATGAAATATATGCATTCGGTAGAAAAATGGTGGAACGCATTCATTTTATTCATTCCAAAGATCTCTTGCATAGAGACATAAAACCCGAGAATTTTTTATTGGATCCTGCTTCTAATAACCAATTGTATTTGATTGATTTTGGATTTGCCAAATTATACAAGAGAGATGGAAAACACATCCCCATATCTTATGGTAAATCGATGATTGGATCTCCGCATTTTGTAAGTATGTATGTGCATCAAGGAATCGAACCTTCACGGAGAGACGATTTGGAATCTATTGGATATTTGATGTTGTGGATGTTTTTCAATGGACATTTGCCTTGGAACAATCAAGATCATGAATCGATGTTGAAACTGAAAATAGAAATTAAGAAAATGAATATTCCTAGCCCATTGAAACAATTTATTCTTTTCTGCAGGAATATCGAGTTTGACGAGACACCTGATTACTCTTTTTTGACCCAGTTTTTGATATCAGGATAAAAAGTTTCCAGCAAAATCCTGTAAATAATAAATATAAGACAAATAAAATGATATAAAGACTATCTACATAATACTATTATACTATTAGAATGACATCAACAGAAGTTGAACACAATGATTCGGAAACAAGCGTAAAATCAGAAGAAGTATTTTTGGGACGCATCAAATGGTTCAATAACAAAAGTGGATATGGATTTATTACTATTACAGATGGTATCCGTGCAGGAAATGATATTTTTGTTCATCATAGCGGAATCATTGTTTCCAATGAACAATATAAATATTTAGTGCAAGGAGAGTATGTGGAATTCAAATTACAAAAGAGTAATGGACCACATGAATATCAAGCAGTAGATATTCGAGGAGTGCGTGGAGGTCAATTGATGTGTGAAACACGTAAAGAACTTCAACAGGTTCGTTCGTCTTATAAGAAGACAGATAGAAGCGAGGATCGAGGAGAGGAAAGCAGAGTGCAATACAATAGATCAGAAGAAAAGGAATCATCACGTCCTTCTGAAGGTAGAAGAGTGGGTAGACCCAGAAGACAAAATACAGAGGCATTGGAAAGTGGTGAGCGTGACAATGGTGACTGGAAGATGGTAAGACCATCAAGAGGACCACGATCTTCTGCGGATGCTTCTGCTCCAAGAAGTCGTCCTCGTCCATCTGCCTAGGGTAGTCAATAATTTAGAAAAAAGAAAAAATGGAATAAGAAAAAATATAGAGTATATATATAATGTCATCATACAATCAACCCTTGCAAATCGAAAATGCCGGTGTTGCGAGTGCTCCTTTTGGATCCTTTTCTGGATACGGAAAATACATGGGTGGAACTACATCCAAAACAATGGGTGGAAAAAAAATGCGTAAAAGCAAATCACATAAAATGTCTTATGGTGGATTTAAAGCAGTACATCCAACATCTGGTGGATCCAAGAAACATCATAAAATGCATAAAAAAATGCATAAAAAAACAAGAAAAAGTAAAGGTAAAAAGCTATTTTTTGGTTTGTTTTAGGGAATTCATAAATAATAAAAAAGAGATACAAGTAATTACATTATAATTTATAAAAAAAAATAAATTTATAAATTATGAATGATTTGAGTGAGGATAAAATAAATTTTTTGAAAAATGCCAATGCAAAATTGAGATTGAATGATGATTTGTCTGTAGAGAAAAATAGGCGTTTGATTTTTGTCTATACTCCGCCCAAGGTAGGCTCTACTTCTTTGATTTCTTCTTTTCGCATTAGTGTAAACAAGCGATCTACTATTTTGCATATCCACAATGAGAAAATGTTGCAGATATTATGTGGAATCACTAATGTCACGATCAATGAAATCATATTGTATAACAGACGTTTAGGAAAAGAAGTATATGTGATTGATGTGTATAGAACACCTATAGAATGGAAAATGTCCATGTTTTTTGAGAGAATATGTGATTATCATTTTAGTAACCATGCGGAAAAGATCAATGGATATGATATCCAAAAAATAATATTGCGTTTCAACAATATATTCAAATACTTATGTACAGAAGATTATTTCAAAGAGGTGTATCCTATACAAGAAGTTATACCTCATTCGTTTCCATTTGACAAGAAGTATTTGGTGGTAGAAAAGGAAGGAATCAAATTTATCAAATTGCGATTGAATGATTCTAATGAGTGGGAAAATCAGTTGAGAGAAATCATGGGAATGGATGTGAAAATCATCAAGGACTATGAAACAGAAAACAAAGATATAGCAGCAATTTATAGAAGAATGAAAGACGAATATAGAATACCTTCAAATCGATTGAGAGAAATAGAAGAAAGTCCTTTTTTTCAATATTATAATAACAAAGAAGAGAGACATGCGTATCTAGAAAAATGGAGGTCAAAACAAGGTCCAGAAGTAGAAGGATATACTACAGCAGAATATGAATTGTATAAAAAAGTGAGTGATGAAAACAAATGGATACCTGCGATACAACAACACCATTACATAGATGAAGGTTGTGAATGTGCATTATGTGAAGAGAGAAGACGACAAGTAGTAGGTCGTTTAGAGAGAGGAGAAATATCAAATCCGAGAAAGATAATGCATGAAAACATGGTAGAGGGTGCAAAAAAGATGGAAACGATGCGAAGGATGGAAAAAATAAGAAGAGTAGGAGAAATAATAAAAAAGAATAATGAAAGGATGGAACGAATGAAAGCGGGTAGAAAGGTAACAAAAATAATAAAAGGAAAGATGTCAGATATAATGTAGGCGAAACACCTTTTTTTCTGAATAGAGAATATAGAGAATGGAAAACGGAGGAATGATGTTGTTGCATTCGATAATAATCGGTATTTTATTATATCTCTTTATGATTTTTATACTAGGTCAAAAACAAAGAGTTGCTGAAAACCGAAGCATTTTATTAGCTGCGTTGATATTGGTGTATATGATATTATTTGGTCATGGATTGCCAACATCCATAAACAAACATTTGTAACATGTGAATATACGCAAAAGCCAAAGCAAAAGCCAAAGCATAAGCATATCATGTGAATATAAGCAATAATATATAAAAATGTAAATACTTTTTTATATATATATATTTATGAATGGTTTTCATTACATCCCATATGAGCGGTTTTCACTGCCTGTATGAGCGGTTTTCACTGCCTGTATGAGCGGTTTTCACTGCCTGTATGAATGGTTTTCATTGCCTGTATGAGCGGTTTTCACTGCCCGTATGAATGGTTTTCATTGCATCCCGTATGAGCGGTTTCCAGGAAAATCACTGATTTCCAGAAACATCACCGATTTCTGGATTCGTAATAAAGGAAGTGTATAATGTAGTTTCTCTCTTTCTCTCTATTATATGATATAATATTGCATGGTATTGCATGGTATTGCATGGTATTGCATGGTATTGCATGGTATTGCATGGTATTGCATGGTATTGCAGTATAAAATAAAAAGATTATAGAATAGATTTTTTGGATATAACCATTTGATTGGCCATCTTTTCAAATGCATTAAAAATTTTATCTACAAATAAAATATCTTCACTACCTCCTGACCACCATTCAGAGAGTGCGGTTTGTTTTTTGATGCAAATAGAATCACTATCATGATAAGTGGGATTGTGTTTTTGAATTTTGGATAATTCTCTCCATTGAAAATCCTTGAATCCTTTTGTAATGGGTAATTTGTATTTTTCCTTGTCATGGGTCCAACTATTACCCATTTTGATATGATGAATTTTTCTTTTAGCATCACTGCAATGAATAGGTCTTTCAAGATAGGGTAATTGTTTGATATTGCTTGCAAGAAATTCAGCCAATGCCCTTTTGAATCCAATCTCTCCAAATCGATAAAATTGATCATCAGTGATTTCAAGGGAATCAAAAAAATCATCAATATCAATAGCATCTTTGCAGGTTTGATTCAAAAAGATGGTTAAATTGAAATGGTTGTTGTTGTTGATAGTGGTAGGATGACTGGCGATTTCAATCATTTTTTCATGGGTGTTTTCTTGTTTGTCTACCAATTCTTGAAATTTTTCATCTTGTTTGTCTGCAAGTTCTTCTTGTTTGTCTACCAATTCTTCTTGTTTCTCTGCAATATAAATCAATTTCTCATGTGTATTTTCTTGTTTGTCTGCAAGTTCTTGAAATTTTTCATGGATGACTTGGTTTTGTTCCATGATTTTTTCAAACATATTCACAAACATATCTTTCATTTCATCTTCATCATCATCATCATCATCATGATCATCATCAGTGTCCTCTTGTTGTTGCAAGGGAATTGCGTTTTTCAAATGTTTTGCAGTCAAACAATGTTTGTTGTAATCCTTTTTATTATCTGTAAAATAGTCACAAGTTTCACAATTATATTTGGTGTTTTTTGCGGGGATTTTTAGGGATTTTAGGGATTTTTGATGTTTTGCAGTCAAACAATGTCTTTCGTAATGCGTTTTGTTACCTGTTATGAATTGACATGTTTCGCATTCATAATCAATGTGTTTTTTTGTGTTTTTATTTAAGAGATCGCACATATATCTCCTAAAGACATTTCTTTAACTAGTTTTCCATGAAAAAAAGTTATGCTCATAAAAAACAAAGCAATCAAAAAAGCAGCAGAGCATAAGAAAATTTTCAGTCACAAAACAATAATTTCTGGAAACTATTTTGGAGATCTGAAATATAGACATTTTAAAAATGTCCATTTTTGAAATGCCAAAGTACTTTTGCCAAAAAACAAGAAAAAAACGGGATGTGTGGTAGGCGCCTTCGGCGTGCCGGTGTTGATATCATCGTATCCCATACAAATCCATGACAGCATATAGGCTCACGCGAGCGCACCTAGCCATCGCACCCGGGCGAGCGCCCAAAGGGCGCCAAAAGGCCATCACAAATATTTTCTTTTATCTGCAAGGTATACAACGCAGTAAAAAATCAATTTCTAAAAATTTTTTTCTAACATAAAAAAAAATTGAAATACTTTTCATCTACAAAAAAGTTTGTATCAAATAATCATTCATAACAAGCAAGTAAACTGAAAAATGTCGTCTATCCAAATCGAATCCCAAGTATCTACAATGGTGCAAGCTTCTATTGAAAAGATGATGCGAGATGTAGCCACACAGGTGGTGACTCAATGTGCTGAACTATATGGTTTTGATGCTGAAGATGCCATGTCAAAAATGAATATTGACGTAGTGAAATCTGTCGTGCAGAAAAAAGCGGTTCAAAAAAGCACCAAGTCCAAAGCACCCGCATTATCCGCAGAAGAAAAAGCAGCCAACATAGCAGCCAAAAAAGCAGAAGCTGCTGCCAAACGCGCTGAAAACGCAGCAGCAAAAAAAGCAGAAGCGGCTGCCAAACGCGCTGAAAACGCAGCAGTAAAAAAAGCAGAAGCCGCTGCCAAACGCAAAGAAAATGCAGCAGCGAAAAAAGCATCCAAACCCAAGAAGGAAGTTCTAATAGTAGAAGATGAATTCGAACTACCTGAATTATCCGATTCAGAAGAGGAAGAAGAGGAAGAAATCATTGAACAACCCTCTACTACTACTAGTGCAGTTGCTGATGCAGTTGCTGATGTAGTGGTTCCCACCCTTGAAGAAGGGGAAGTGGATCTAGAAGAAAGTGAAAGCGAAGGAGAAGAAGGAGAGAAAAAGGAGAAAAAGAAACGTGTTGTTCTCTCAAAAGAAGAGAGAGAAGCCAAGAAAGCAGAACAAGCCGAGAAAAAAGCAGCCAAGGAAGCAGCGAAAGCTGAAAAAGAAGCAAAAAAAGAAGCAAAAAAAAACAAAAAACCTGTGGATGTTGAACCAGTAGTCTAATAATATATGATTGTATTGTATTTACCTTATATTTGCTTGTCTTTTGCTTATCATGTATAACATATAAAAAAAAGGAAAAAGTGAGGACATTTGTCCAATACCTTTTTTTCTCTTTCTCTCTATATAACGCAGTAAAATGGATAAATCGAATCAAATGAAGAAAGGTATTGCCAAATTTTTAGCAGAAAACAATATCGTAGGTACATGTGCAGGGGTTATTATCGCTCTAGCTAGCAATGATTTGATTCGATCTTTAGTGAATGATATCGTGGTTCCCTTGGTAAACAATGCCATTTTTGCAACTCATAACAAAATGGTGATAGACTACTTGTCTTTAAAAGGCAAATCGGTATTGGATATGAAAAAATTCATTGGATTTTTCATAACATGGTTGTTAATCGTGATCATTACCTTTATCGTATTACGATTTTTATTCAATTCTCTGCTTGGTGTAGAGAAGCCAACTGATTCAACAAAGGAAAAAAAAGAGGATAAATCCAATCAATAAACCTGTCTCTCTCTCAAGACTATTCGCTTTGTTATGTATGTTTGATTACTTGTTTGGGAATGATCATTTCATTCGCCATCTTTTCAAATGCATCAAAAATTTTATCTACAAATGAAATATCTTCACTACCTCCTGTCCACCATTGACAAAGGGCATTCTGTTTTTTAATGCAAATGGAATCACTATCATCATAAGTGGGATTGTGTTTTTGAATTTTGGATAATTCTCTCCATTGAAAATTCTTGATTCCTTTTGTAATGGGGAATTTGTATTTTTCCTTGTCATGGGTCCATCCAGTATCCAATTTGATATGATGAATTTTTCTTTTGGCATCACTGCAATGAATAGGTCTTTCAATATAAGATAATTGTTTGATATTGTTTGTAAGAAATTCAGCCAATGCCCTTTTGAATCCAATCTCTCCAAATCGATAAAATTCATCGTCACTGATTTCAAGGGAATCAAAAAAATCATCAATAACAAGTGCATCTTTGCAAGTTTCATTCAAAAAGATGGTTAAATTGAAATGGTTGTTGTTATTATTGATAGTGGTAGTGGTAGGATGACTGGCAATTTCAATCAATTTCTCATGAGTATTTTCTTGTTTCTCTGCAATATCAAGTAATTTCTCATTGGTGCCTTCTTGTTTCTCTACTAATTCTTCTTGTTTCTCTACTAATTCTTCTTGTTTCTCTATTAATTCTTCTTGTTTCTCTACTAATTCTTGAAATTTTTCATGGATGAATTGATTTTGTTCCATCATCATTTTTTCAAACATATTCATAAACATTTCTTTCATTTCATCCTCGTCATCATCATCCTCTTCTTCTTGTTGTTGCAAAGGAATTACGTTTTTCAAATGTTTTGCAGTCAAACAATGTTTATCATAATTTGTTTTGTTATCTGTATTGTATTGACAAGTTTCACAATTATATTTTGTGTTTTTTGTTGCAACTTTTTGCAACTTTTGCAACTTTATATGTTTTGCAGTCAAGCAATGTCTTTCATAATGCGTTTTGTTACCTGTTATGAATTGACATGTTTCACATTCATAATCAATGTGTTTTTTTGTGTTTTTATTTACAAGATCGCACATATATCTCCTAAAGAAAATTGTTTAACTAGTTTTTCGTTAAAAAAGTTATGCTAACAACAATTCAAACACATAGAAAAAAAGCAGAGCATAAGATTTTTTTCAGTCACAAAATAAGAAATATCGGAAACTATTTTGGGGATCTGAAAAACGGACAAATATAAATGTCCATTTTTGAAATGCCAAAGTACTTTTGCCAAAAAACAAGAAAAAAACGGGATGTGTGGTAGGCGCCTTCGGCGTGCCTAGGCTGGTATCCTCGTATTCTATGCAAATCCATGACAGCATATATGGTCACGCAAGCGCACCTAGCCATCGCACCCAGGCGAGCGCCCAAAGGGCGCCAAAAGGCCATCACAAATATTTTCTTTTATCTGCAAGGTTTTCAAATCGTAAAAAAAACATGGAACCCTAGACAAGAGTTCCATGTTTTTTATTTTTTTGTTTTTTTTGCAGGGGTTTATAATCATTCTTCTTCTGCCCATTCTTGAACGACAGATTGCAAAACAGATTTCAACTCTTTTTCTTTCTTTTTTTGAATTTTCTTTTCTTTTTTTTGCAAAGCAAGTTCTTTTTCTTTTTGCTTGATTTTTTCCTTTTCTCTCTGCTGTTCTAACATTTTTGCGTTTTTTTTCTCTTCTTCCACTATCAACCTCTTTTCTTTGGCTCTAGAAGCAAGAAGACATTGAATATGCCAACCAAACACAGAAATGTCCTTGGGACGACCAAAGCACAACAAACCAATCAAATTGGGTTTTTCCAATTTTTTCAAATGACGATAGACATCTCTCGGCATAGAGTATAATGATTCATCAGAAGATACGGAAAAATTAGCTTGACATGTTGCTTTGTAATTCATGAGTTCACGTTCATAATACAATTCAAACAATTCTTCTTTCTTCAAAGTATCCAAATATCTTCTATGTGCTGAAGAATCATAGAGAGAAGTGACATTTTCTCGGTCCACAAACGTTTCGACCAATGATATTGTATTCATTTTGCAAGGGGTATAGGGGTGCGTGTATAGTATAGGTTATATTTTTTGTATCACTCTTTTCTTATTGAAAAAGTATTTCAATTTTTTTATTTTTGAAAAAAAATTTTGACAAAAAGAACATTCCAAGAACATTCTTTCTTAAAACGTAAAGCATAGATGGTCACGCGAGCGCACCTAGTCATCGCACCCCGGGAGCGCCCTACGGGCGCCAAAAAGGCCATCACAAATATTTTCTTTTATCTGCAAGGTTTTACTGCGTTACAAACATTTACTGCGTTACAAACATTTACTGCGTTACAAACTTGAACTTCAACTTGAACTTCAACTTGAACTTCAACTTGAACTTCAACTTAAAATGTTAAAAATTTTTTTCGAAAAATAAAAAAAATTGAAATACTTTTCATCTACAAAAAAGTCTGTATCAAAATAGCAATAAGAAACGAATACGAAAAGAGATAAGAAAAGATGAACCGCGAACAGACACTATCCCAACTACAGCTACCTATGGAGCTCATTGACATGATAGCCAGTTACGACTCCTATGATCTATTTGATTATTATGGAATGAAAAAAACGTGCCCGATCATTCAAAAAATGATGGAAACCAAAAAGGATCTCCATGTACTTTTGAGTGAAAAGGCACAACGCACTATCATAGATACGGGTCCAGATTATTGGTGTATGTATAAATGCACAGACCAATCGAAAAAAATAAATTTTGATTATTCTATGTGTGTAGATTGTGGAAAATATTATAATGCTAGATCCATTAATTTGTGTGAGTTTGGTGAACGAGATTTCTTTCAAGATGAACGCATGTGTCAATGTCATATTTGTTATGAATTTCTAGAAGATTTGACATTGGATTCAGGCAGAGATTATATGTTGTATGCATAAAAAAAGAAAAAAAAGATAAAAAAAAAGGCGTGTAAAAAATGTATATATTGTATTTTTTTTTGAAAAATAAAAAAAAATTGAAATACTTTTTAACTGCAAAAAGGGTTGTACCAAAATAGCAATAAGAAACGAATACGAATACCAAATGATGAACCGCAAACAGATACTATCCAAACTGCAACTACCTATGGAACTGATTGACATGATAAGCAGTTACGAATCCTATGATCTATTTGATTATTATGGAATGAAAAAAACGTGCCCGATCGTTCAACAAATCATACAAACCAAAAAGGATATCCACATCCTCTTATCCAAAAAAAGAAGGTATCATGTTGAACAAAAAAAAATAACGGAAGGAGATATGGGAACAGAATTCTGTTGTGAATATTCGATTCTAGAGAGAAACCAACGTGTCGATTTTTCGACATATTTTTGCGGTGAATGTGGGAATTATCACGATTCCCTCACTATTGGGTTTGTATGTAGTCATTTTTATGCTCTTAAACGCATCCTGTGTAAATGTTATCCAATGATCGACGATGTTGACGACAATGATTCAATCATCACTGATGTGGAAGATGAAGACAACAATGTATCAAACGAAACAATCGATACTCCTATTCCTGCTGCCATTCAAGACAATGTAAGTGTGCGTCTAAATCTTGCCAGGGAAATCAATGACATTCTCAATAAGAATGGAGTTTCCAACAAAAAAGAAATCATGGACTTGTTTTTATCGGGGGCAGTATATCAAATCTTTTGTAAAATGGATCACCTGAATGAAAACGAACAACAAAAAATATGTCAAATACTTTCAATCTAATGAGTTGACTTTGGAGTCAAAGGATATGTAAAAAGCGTGTAAAAAATGTATATATTGTATTTTTTTTTCACATGTTCACATGTTCAAATGTTCAAAATTTTTTTTCAAAAAGTAAAAAAATTGAAATACTTTTTGATCAATACTGCAACAATCACAAACAAACAAAATGACACAAACTATGAACGCAAATGCCAATGAATTTATTCCCTGCACAAGACCCAAACTCGTGCGAGAAAACTATACAAACGATCTCGTCAAAACCTTCTTTTGGATGGACTATCTACTCGAAGAATCATATTCTCATGAAGAAGCACCCGAAGACGATCAAAAAAACGAAGAAACCTTTGGATCTTTGGACCCTTGGGACCCTTGGATTCCTATGTAATCGCACACGTATTAAAAAAATCAAAAAAACCATAAAAATCATAAAAAAGGGAGCCATCCTTTTTTTATTCTGAAAATTTTTTTGTCAAAATAAAAAAAATTGAAATACTTTTCATATAATCTGCTTGTCTTAAAAAGAAAACCCCTGAAATAACAAAGCAAACCAAACGTAGAACGCTATAAAATGAATCAACTATTATTCCATATTACCCAGGAGATGATGACGAATTTGTCAGGACAACAACGTCCCTTGGTGGAAGAGGATTATATTCGATTAAGACAATCGCTCTCTGATATAGAGGGGATTTTGCAACGTGTGATGGTGCCTCCTCCTCCTGCAAATGTCGTGGTCGCACCCGTAGTCGCACCTGTAATCGCACCTGTAATCGCACCTGTAGTCGCACCTGTAGTCGCACCTGTAGTCGCACCTAGAATCGCACCCGTTTCACCTCTACAACCACCACGACGAAATCCATTGAATCGCATGGTTACCCCACCACCACGAAATCAACATCAAATAGCCCCTGAAAGGCCACAGCGGGTTCAACCAGTGCGACAAGTACAAAATCAAACCTACGAGCAAGCAGTAGCACCCTTTTATGAGAGACTCCATAACCAAAGACGTCGTAAAATCGTGGTCAAATCCAAAGTCTTGAAAAAAAGCTTATTGGATGCAACGATGGAAGATATATGTGGTATTTGCATGGATTCTCACAAAAAAAGAGACACCATTGAAACCAGCTGCTGCAAACATTCTTTTGGTGCAGAGTGTTTCAAAACATACCAAAGAACCACCCGTACTTGTCCTTGTCCCATCTGCAGAAATGAGACCTTTGAGATCATGGAATTTCGTGCAAGAAAACCATCACGTGTTACTACTCCTGCTACTGCAGCGACTCCTGCGACTACTGCTACTACTGCGACTACTCCGGCAGAAAATACGAGTGCACCCCCTGCAGATATAGTCGTTCCTACAAATGTGCCTATAGTGGATGTCCCAATAGTAAATCTTGTCGATGTTGTATAAAGCAGTAAAAAAAATATTATAAAAAATACAAAAACACAAAAAGAGGCTCTTCCCCTTATGGGAATCCTTTTTTTTCTGATTATGTGATGCTATTTTTGTCATTCATTTATTAGAACATGAGCCATATATAAAAACATGGGTCATATACAGGAACATCACTCATTTCTGCCCTTATATGGTTTGCCTATATTGCATGGTTGTATGATTAAGGTCTCATACTTATAATGTATCCATATCTCTAGGATAATAGAGATGAATAAGTGAATGAATGCACAGAACAAAAGGATACCCTAAATGCAGTGGATATTTTGTCACCCATATCTCAAAACATGAGCGGTTTCTGAAATATCGAGAAAGGATCGAAAAACGGCCTTCAACCCAGCAATCGCATCAAGAATAAATACCGGGGATCAACTAGGCAAACAAACAATAGGGGGGGAGATAGAGGACACTAGAAATAGAGAGTGCAAGTCTAACAACACTTTTTCCATCTGCAAGTCTAGCAGTCACAAACACATACAATCAAATCAAGTCTGTCAACACTTTTTCAATCTGCAAGCCCAAAAATTGACAAAAAACTCAAAAAAAATTGAATTGCTCTTTCTCTCAATTCTCAACAAATACAAACACAAACAACAAAAGTATGATAGCCGTAGAAGAATCATTCAATCAAAACCGCAAGAATGTCAAACCAACTATTCAAACAAAGTATGAAACAATGTATGGAACAAAAGAAACCAATGAGGAAGAAGAAGAAATTGAAGAAATATTGGAACTCTATGAAAAAGAAATAAGTTTCGAAAACGACGAAAACGACGAAAACGATGATGAAACAAAAAGTGTTCTAAGTGAAGTATTGACCATACTAGACGACGACGACGAAGATTCTCTCGATAAAGCCATGGAAGAAGCCATAGAAGATCTAGAATTCGATGAAAGATGGGAAAAAGAAAGACAAGAACATTATCGTAAAGTAGAAGAATATTATCGTCAATTGAATCAATATGATGAATTGAATCAATATTCCAAAGACAAAGACAAAGACAAAAACGAACTAAACAGAACATCTACGAAACGCCAAAACGAAAAAAGCCACCGCTAAAATACCCAATAACAATCCAGTATGATAAAAAAGTTGCATACGTCGATAAATAACGAGCCAAGCTTTACTTTGTTCTTCATTTTGAATATGATTCAACATCCAATCCGACTTGGGACTCAAAATATAATAAAAATAATTTGTCATGAAACTCACCGAAACCACAATACAAACCATTCCCCAAATAGGAATTTTTTGTTTCTGCTGCAACAATACTCCAAGAACAAAGAGAGAAAGAAGAAATCCCAATACATACCCATAATAATAAATGGCCAATCTCTCTCGAGTAATAGTTTCATATCTTTTCTGCAAGGCTAGAGGCAATTGTGCCTTGTATTGACGAATCACACGACATTGATCTGTAAATCCATTGGTATAAATCATGGAAACAACAAACACTGCCGAGAGAAGACAACTGATTTTACAACATTTATCAAGTCGCAAAGAGGACATTATTATATAATTCAATTACATAATAATTCAAGACAAGACAAGACCCGATCCACCCTTTTTTCTCTCCAATCCATCACTCCAATCCATTATTCCAATATCTGCTTAAGATTGAATAGAGAGAGAACAAAGAGACTTTTTCAATACAACATTTTGAATGGAAACCACACCCAATCCAATCAACGTTCCCACAATCGCACCCACAAAAAGCTGAGGCAAGGTATGATTATGAAACAAATAACGTTCAATAACCATCATGACTGCAACAAACAAGCAAAACAAAACAAGATATAAATTCAAATGACAAAGGGTAAAGAACAAATAGGTAATGGAAAAGAACACCGCTTGACTATGTCCGGAAGGCATTCCATAAAATTGAATATTTTTTTTCTTGGAAAAATGCTCAGAATATAAAAATTTTTTAGGATCTGCAGGACGATCTTGTTTGATGGTATTTTTGAGAAATATATTCAAGGACGAACTAAAAAGCAAAGAAACAAGATAAAACAAGACATAGACTAGATTCGTTTTTCCAACCAAAACAGGAACCATCAAAAACAACAAAAATTCACTAAAAAATCCAAGGGCGAGAGAAAAATCATAGAAATAATGAAACATCTTGGTAAAAATGTTAAAAGGATTCATCAAAATCAAAATGTATTATATAATATAAACATATAAAACATTTTCTCTCCATTTGTTATACAAATGCAAAATCAAACCGAAATTCAAAAAGAAACGCAAAATGAAACGCAAGAACCGAAACCCTCTTTTGTATACATCTTGTTATCCTCGGACCAAAAAGCATCTTATGTAGGAGCGACCATAGACGTAGATCATCGTTTACGACAACACAACAAAGAAATCAAAGGAGGGGCACATGCGACATCCGTAAAAGTAAATCAAGGACACACATGGGACAGAATATGTTATGTGAAAAATTTCCCCAATTGGCAAGCAGCCTTGCAATTTGAATGGCGATTGAAGCAAGTCTCTCGAAAAATGGCAACATCAACATCAAGACCAGAAAAACCATTCATACGCCGATTAAAAGCATTAAAACAATTACTAAGTTTCTCTCAATCCACAAGCAAAGCTATACCTTTTTCTGAATGGCAAACACCACCAGAAATAATATGGACACCTAATATGGAAATAGATTACGAAACATTGTATACACTCTTATAAAAACCTGTAAAACAAAGACAAATACGATTAAGAAGAAGGAGGAGGAGAAGCTTTTTGAAATTTGTTAATGCATTCCCAAATTTTTGCCGATTCATCCATCGTGAATGAACCTCTTCTTTGGGCTAGATTCAAAAAATTAATAATCAAATTGAACGCAGAATTTTCATCTGTAATAGGAACATTCACCAATTTAATTTGAGGTGGTGCAGGAGGAAGAGACGACGATTCTTGACTAGGAACAGGAACAGGAGTAGTAGTAGTAGTTTGATCCATATATTATAAAACCTTGTATACAAACATATCTACCACAATCTTTAAATCCTTTTTCTACAAAATCAAAAACAAAAACAAAAACAAAAACAAAAACAAAAACAAAAACAAAAACAAAAACAAAAATAAAAACAAAAAAATTGAAATACATTTTCTTTCAAAAAAAATATTACAACAATACAATAAATCAATATCTCCTTTCACACAATGATGTATCCCATTCACTCTGCTTCCATTCAAATGCATAATCAACGTATTTCTTTGCCTATCCAACCCAAAAGTCTCTCTGAAGAAGAAAAGATCGGCATTCTAGAAATAGAAATGTCATCCACTCCTGCAAATCCATTGGAACAAGAAATTACCATGACAATCGACATATCCGGTTCAATGAACGAAAAATGTCAAGATAGAAAAACAAAATTAGACCATGTTCTTCATACAACCAAGAACATGATTGATCTGTTGTCCACCATGGAAAATACAAACATAAGCATACAAATCATTCTTTTTGATGATCGAACCGAAAATATGTGTGAAATGACCCATGTAAAAGACACCCTCAAAATAAAAGAAATAAAAGAAAAAATAGACAAATTACAACCAAGAAATGGAACGGATATAGAACTTTCTCTCAATTATGCCAAAACAAAAATCGAAAAAAGCCGAACCCATGCCAACAAAACACATATCTTCATGACAGATGGGAATGCAATCAGTGGAGAAACCAATCCATCCAAACTAGCCGAATATGTATCGGATGAATACACCAACATATTTATAGGATTTGGAAAGGATCATGATTATCACATGTTGGATACTTTATCCTCTAAAAAAAGAGCAAGCTATTACTACATTGACCAAATAGAAAACGCAGGACTCGTTTACGGCGAAATCATTCATAGCATTTTGTATCAATCCCTGCAAAACGTAACAATACACATGGAAAATGCAACCATTTATAATTATGCAACAAACAAATGGGAAACCAGTTTGGAAATACCCTATTTACTGAGTGAATCAAAAAATACATATCAAATTAAAAGCACATTGTCATCCAATGAATCCAATGAATCCAATGAATCCAATGAATCCAATATATCTGCAAGGTTAGAAATAGACAATTTATACACAATTGAAATAAATAGAAAGAACAGCTTCTTTCAACAATACGCAAATGTAACAAAATATGTCTTCCGACAACATACACAAGAATTATTATATGAATCCAAAGAATTGGCCAAACAAAAAAGGATAGAAAGCAATACACAATTATTCCCTGGACAAAAACAAAAGCAAAACACATGGTTACATTCTGCATTTGATTTTGATGAAAGAGAATACAATATTGACAGACACAATTATCAAGCATATAAAATAAAAAAAATAGAAGAAAAAATCATAGAAATGAAAGTAAGATTGAAACAATTTTTAACAATAATCATGTCTTTCGTGGAAAAAAATATCACACCTTTTCCAAATACAGAAAAAGAAAAACTCTTTTACAAAATCATGTGTGATGATATCTACATCACATATAAAACACTCAATTTAGACAAAGCAGGAATGTATTCAACTGCAAGACAAACATCACAAGGAAGACAAAGAACATACAATATTACAGAAATAGATCACGAATCATTCTCTCAATCAGAAGATTTCGATATTGAAATGGGATTGCCGCAGAAGCCACCTAAACCAATAAAACGCTCAAAAACGATGACCATGACAATACCGATAAATCAACAAAATCAACAAAATCAACAAAATCAACAAAATCAACAAAATCGACAAAATCAACAAAATCAAAAACCAGTATATTCATTGATTCATCCAGATACCATTATGCCGATTTATAATCCAAACAGAAAAACATCGAGAGAAAAGTTGTCAATCATCATTCCCACTACTGAAACAACATGCGAAGAAATATTACCACCACAAGCACCGAGACATTCAAAGAAAGCACCCATAGATTCAAAAACATCATTTAATCATAATGACATGGATTCTCCATTGTTTCAATATTTACAAGAAGAACAAGAAAAAGAAGAACAAAAAGAAGAAATAGACTACCAATTAAATACTAGTATAAATGAATGCAATCAAACATCGATACAACAAAAAATAATGCAATATATTCAATCCGGATTCAATGTATTCAAATAAATAGAAAAAAATAAAAAAAAATAAAAAAAAATCTAATTATTTACACCCATATTAGTCGGCGTATTCGGTAAAAAAGGAGGGTTGGGAACAAGAGCACGATCCGTAGAAACCACACCAATATGGGAATCATACACACCTACATTTACATATTTCGCACCCGTATTATCGGTAGAAAAAAGAGGTAGCTCCACCAAGCTATCTTTTTTTTCTCTCTCTGCAAGCGACGTCGAAGAATAAATATTCCATAAATTCTGCCAGATATCACTGACTTCATTTCCATTGCCAGTATTGAGAGAAAAAGCACAACTATAATCAGGTGGATTATTTAATGCAAGACAAGGATTACAAGGACCTTTCAAAAATTTGAATCCGGTAACCAATCGAGGCAATTCCTGATTATCGACAGGAGTAATCAGTTCATTCGGATTCCCAAATATAGAATCATATCCATTATAGGTAAATTTTTGCATGATACCCCCAGACAGCCCAGATGACCCAGACGTAGAACATTTAATCTTGTCTTTTGGATAAAAATTAATATCAGAGAATTCATCATTTTTTTCATCATTGCCAATAAGAGCTCCATTCAATAAAAAAGTACCCTCTTTTGTATTCCAAGAAAGAAGCTGTTTCATAGCATTTTCATTGTATATTTTTTTTGCATAATTCATGGACGCATTCGGATCATAACTCAACATGGTGTTTCCTTGAATTTGCTGAACAAACAATTGCTGAACAAGAGGAGACCATTTCCATTGATTGTTTTGAATCAAGTATTGGACATCTTCAGGAGTGGCTTGTTGTTGCAAAATAGAGAGATCAAATACATAATTTGGATTGTGTGATTTTTGATAGGCAGTAAATGCATCAATGGTTGATTGTGGCCATGCTTTTGCTTGCCCTTGCCCTTCTGCTTGCCCTTGCCCTTCTGCTTGCCCTTGCCCTTCTGCTTGCCCTTGCCCCTCTAAATTCTCTCGAACAACAGAACCAGTATTTGTCCACTTTTGACGAAGCAAAGTCAATCCTCCAATATGAACAGCCAAATACAAAATAAGAAGAAACAAGGCCAACCCAACAGACCATCGCCAATTCAAATAACCGATACCCACAACAAACAAAATCAAAAGAAGAATACCGAAAAAAGATTGAAACAAAAACAAAAAGAATCGAGGAAAAGCAATCAAGACAACTGCAAAAAAGAGGAGCATAAATATCATACCAATAAAAAGAGTATTCGTATTATTGGACATGAATATATATTCTATATTTTTTTGCTTGGGTTTCAAAACCATACTTTGAATAAACTATGTTATATTATATTTACACAATAAATAAATATAATATCAAAATCCATCTTCTACAAACCAGTGGAACCAAATCCACCAGAACCACGTTGTGTCTTGTCGCCTAATTCTTCTACAGAGGAAACCAATACCACATAAATGGGATTCAACTCAGGACCACATATTTGGACATATCTCTCCAATGCTTTGCATGTGTAACGTCTAAAACCATCGGCATCCATATCCAAACCATGAATGATACAATCAAACATAGCCATCAAATTTCCTCTGTATCCCGAATCAATGATTCCCACACTATTTGCAAGTCGTAATCGAGTTTTGGAGAGACTAGATCGAGGATACATGTAATATCCAGTAGGACAAACCCGATCTTGACTGACCATAGTAGCCGAACATTTCAACTGAAAATCCATTTTCAATGGAGAATAAAAGATAGTGTCTTCGCGACATACTTCAATGTCTGCAGGATTAAACAAGTCAAATCCAGCATCAAAAAAAGGCATAGTCAATACATTCTGGTGGTGTTTTTCTAGACAACTAGATAGTATTGACTGATTGTGTTTTTCTACAGCATGTTTGTATTTTTCATGCAAATCTTCATTCTGACTATCCACAAACACTTTGAGTTCCATATATTTTCCATATTTTGCAATCAAATCATCGGTGGACATTTTTCTCTCTATCTCTGTTTTCTTTTATAAAAAAAGCTTTAAGCCCTTTTCATAAAAGAATAATCAATATCCAATATCCATTTATATGCTTTCTGAAGGATCAGAAGGCAAAACCGGATCAGAAGGTAAAACCGGTGCAACTAGAGGCACAGGGACAAACGTATTCGTTTTCTTGCAACAACAATTGCAATTGCAATTGCATTTGCTGAAACAAGAAACAAGAGAACGGAAACAAGAACTCAAACAATCAAAAAAAGATTTTCGAGTAGGAAGATGTTCACTAAAAATAGGAATGTGATGAAAATCCAATGTAATTGTATTATTCTGCAAATCAACTATGCCTTCTAAAGAATCAAATGAAACGACAATTTTGGAATTGACACTATCCACATTAACTTGCATATTTTTTGCAATGTCAGAAGCAAGTTTACTCATGTACTATATAAAAAGAAAAACGAAAAACAAAAAACAAAAAACGAAAAACGAAAAACGAAAAACGAAAAACAAAAATCAAAAACTCAAAGAAAACACTTATGGACAGATAAGATTCACTTGTTTCCCATTCCCATAAGGAGCATTCAATGCGTTAGAATTATTATACACGGCAGAGCCAGAACATCCTTTGACCCCACCCTGAGTATACCAATTGGGTGGAGTATAATAAATAGGAGTAAGAATCGCAGGAGGTGCATAATGAATACTTCTACTAGAATTACTACTTGCAGGTGGTGTATTAAATGGAAAAGGAAGTTGACTAGGCAATGGATTCTGGCATTTACGCTGCACTCGCAAAGTATGTTGAGATGCCGTTTGTGGTTGATACAATTGCTTGGTATAACCCGCATTGGAACTAACAATTTTGAAATCCAGTTTGGCCATGGTTTGTTTATTCGGATTGCATCCCAAAGGACCACCTGGAACACGATAACCAATATACTTTTCAGGGTTATTGACATCAATTTGCGTATCCGCAGCAGCAGCCTTTTTCTGGATATAAACCCGTTGAGAAGCCGAGTCCGTTTGATTTCCAGTATAGGTATTCTGAACCCAATAATTAGGATATTGACCCGTAAATAGATATCTATATTTTTTCTGCAACATTCCTTTGGTAGACAAGACAGAAGGTTTAATAAATGCTGCTTGGTCTCCTAAAACAATGACCTCACTGGCATTAAAAAAGGGTTCAGCTTCCTTATAAGTGCCACAGCAACCACCCCATCCTTTGGGAAATTGACCGACAAAAGGTGTTCCTTGTTTGCTGAAAGCGGAAGAACGTCCAATGTATCCAATATTACGAGTGCCTCCATTGAGAGAAAATCCAGCACCATGACCAACCACATTGTCAGTAGAACCGAAAGGTCCTTGTCGAACCCATTCACCATAACCTTTATTTCCAGATCGTCCAGATCCATATTGTATAACTCCTTTTCTTTTCATGGCTTGAATACTCATATTGAATCAATTTATATATAATGAGAAATAATCCTTTGCAACTTCAACCTCTTCAAACTCATCAACCTCATTCATAATACCTAATCCTGTATTCCAATACAAAAATCTCTAAATCGATAAATCGAGAAACCGATAAACGACCAAATAAGAAAAACACCGAAAAGATTCGCAGGATATATGGTCATATTTTATCACAACTTCTATCCCACCGGGAGCGCCTCAACCAAAATCAAAACCAAAACCAAAACCAAAAAATCAAAAGTAAAACAATCTTCTTCTCTCAACATCAGGATTCATAGAATGAAAAAGAAACCAATACAACATAGTTCCATAAATAGGTCGCACTATATCTTCATTATATTCTTGTATCCCTGCAAAATAGACAAACAAAACAAGAGATCCCAAACTCGAATAAAAGGTTTTATAATTCACTTTGAATGGCAATTCTTTCATCTGCTTGAGTTCTGTAGAGAGAAAAAGAGGATCGACCTCTTGTAATACCAAAGGTCGATAAAGGGTAATTCTCTCTTTCAAAATAGGACAAATTCCTGCAAGACCGATGCAGACAAAAATAGAATGATCAATCACAAGAATATCTGACAACCGAAAATGAGAGAAACTATATCCATGTTTCTCCAAATAACGTTGCTGATTGGCCAAGGAACAAATGAGTTGACCTGCCATTTCCATTTTCTTTGTATTATCATCATTCGTTCTACTTCGCAAACAATCATCCAATGTTTGTATTTCATTGCAAAATATAGTCATATAATGACTTTGAGAGAAAACACTCGCACCATTTTTCAAATGAGGATGGCAATACAAAATGGACATCAATAAAAGATGATCCAATTCGGAATCTTTATTAGAACTAGAAGTAGAACTAGAACTAGAACCGAACAATTTATATTTATATGATCCATGTCTCTCAAATATTATTTTACTCATTGCAATTGGTAATAATATTTTTTACTAAAAAATACGCATATATACACATATATACACATATACCCACATACTCCCTCAAGATTTACAGATCCCTACTCTCTCGAAATGCAGAAACATGATCCCGAGTAGAAAAGGGATCCATCAAACTTGTAATAAAAGGATTGATATACAATGGATTTTGCAAAGGTGAATAGTGATAAAACAAACTAAATAACCATCGGTTTTTCATAATATCTGCATTAAGCATTTCTTGACTAAACATTTGATCTATAATCGAAAAAGCAGACTTCAAAAGCAGAATTTCATTGATTAAACGTTTTTTAATATTGAACAATCTAATCAACTGCTTTTTCGCATTTTTTCTCTCTATTTCATGATGATCCGTTTTTTTCATATGATGACTAATATAACGAATTTCATTTTTTACATTGGTCAAATCCGTAATCGTCCTTTTTCGAAAATCATCAATTTTTTTGATGACTGAAAAAATATTCGTATTATAAATCACTGAATAACGTTTACGAATAATGTGTGGAATCAAAAATTGATTCGTCTCTTTGATTTCAGAAATTTTCTTTTCAACATCTGCTAGTTTTTTCGTCATTTCTTCTTCCAATCCTTTTTTGGAACAAGAATGAGTGGGTTGATTTTCAATTTCGTGAAAATCATGAAACAACAAAATCGATCCCGAAGTAAATTCAACCGACGATTGCAATTTGTCATATTGATGAGAAGATATTTTATGTGCTTCACATGCAGCATCCAATTTAAAATAATTGACAAGTGCCAATAAAAAAGAAATAAATGCATTGATAGCGGATATAAATACCGGTCCCCAATCACTACATATAAGTGAAGGTGCAATAACAGTAGCCGCAGTAGAAAGCAGAATAGCCGGCATCATCAAATAATGCAAATGCATTTCACAATAAATTTTGGATTCCATATAAATAATTTTTTGACCTTTCAAATAACTCGCCAAAATATCCAAGGCAGAAGAATATTTATTATTAATAGTGGAATAATGCCTATCAATTGATCTTTCCACATGTGAATAATTCAGTTTTTTATATCTGCGTTTACTCAAATAAGTCGGAGATCGGGACAAGCGATTGATTTGTTGATTTTCTTGTAAATCTATATGTTGACTACTTGTGATACTACTATCACTGAGGTCACTACAACTTTCTGCAAAATATTCCGTTTTAATATGACTCATATCCAACAATGGATCACCAAATTCTTTAATATATTCATTTCTTTCATTAAAACTTGAACCCATAATAGAATCAGCTAAATCAATACCTACAGGAGAATCAATAGAAGAGATTGCATTATCTTTCAATACATAAAATGACTTTTTTTTGAGAAATAAATCATTATTTATGTCATTAATATTATTTATGTCATTTACAACATGTAAACGTTCTCGGTCTCGTTCTTGTTCTTGTTCTGTATCATGAATGTGAATGACAATATTTTCATGTAGACATTCTGTATGTTGGTCTAGATTCATTTACAATATACTATTTATGCAAAAAAAATTGATCAAATTCACAAAAAAATTGATCAAATTTGCAACAAATAAATATCTGTAAAAAATTTATATTCAACGAAAATATATAGAAAATAGAAGATGAAAGAAGATGACTGGGGATTTTTCATCGACTTGGAAGAAAATATGTATTGTCCAGATGATGAAACTCAATTATTAGATAAGATGTATTATAACAATAATAACAAATCTTATGACTCCCCATATCATAGACAACATGTTTTCAAAACAATAGAAACAATAGAAACCATAAAAACAATAGATGATCAATCCAACAACAAGGATATCAAAAAAATGGCGTGGATATTTTTACTATCCACTACCTATATGATAATTATTCTAAACATGTAATAAATGTTCATTTAATAAATCCAATCAAGTATCCAATAATTTTTCTAAACTATAATGTATATGGGAAAATACGAATATGTGGGAGCCATTGCAGGACTACTAGTGAGTTATTCATTTACAGATCTTCTATTAAACGTATATAAAACAAATAATATATCTAGTTTGACTCATACCTGGATCATCATCGGTTTAATAGCCCAACTTTTTTTCATATACTACTCCATAGTAAACAAAGTATACTCCTTATTAATAACTTCCTTATACCTGCTTCTCATTTACATTTATTTTTTATACAAAAAAAGGAAAGAAATCAAGGAATCCCCCCGCAACAACATTCCAATCTATCAATCGTAGATCCTTATCAATCGTAGATCCTTATCAATCGTAGATCCTTATAAATCGTATACAGAATGAAATGTCAAACAAAAAGAATAATCCATACTATTCAAATCAATAACACGTCCATATCCATCCAACAATTGAATATGTAATTTCTGAATATTGACCGGACCAAAATATTGACGAGGAGAAGTAATAACAGACAAATTATTTTGATTAACAATATCAAAACTCTTTGTAGGATTTTCTCGAATGATTGATATACGCGCCAAAATATTGTTATTCAAAATAGAATTATTAAATGCACTAAAAAATCCATTATTGACATTGTTATTATAATCATTCACTACCAAAAAAAGATAATTTAATCCCAACAAATTAATACTGCCCTCTGAAAAATAAATAAAATTATCATTATATATTCCAGCACGATAACCCAAAAGCCAACCAAATTTTAATTGCAAGGGTATTCCAGTATCTAGATTTCCTTGAATATTGCTTTGAAAATCCAAAACAAATGGAGTAGAGGTAGAAGACGAAATAATCATTCCATTGGTTCCACTATTATTGGTGTTGTTTTCAGAAAAAACAATAGAAGAAAAGGGTGTTCCTGAAAATTGTGACGCAATATAATAATTTAAAAAATTAATCATATCTACATTGGTATAATTACCATCTGGAATAGTCATCACAATAAAAGGGGATGTATTTTCTCCATCGACACATTCAGTTCGCAAAATGAAATAATTATTACCTAGTTTAGCAGATATGGTATAGAACGTTGTGGGCATTTCAAAACTAGTCAATTGAATATCCATAATATTGGAAAATTGTATGGGAAGATCAAAATGAAAATCGGTTGAGAGAGTGCTATAATAATTATCCCTAAAACTCGTATCGATATTCAAATTTTGGATAATCGTCCTTTTTTTCAAAGGATTGATGGTTCCTGGATAAAATAAATCCGGGAAACTTTGTGCGAATGCCGTTGTTTTTTTGTCAATAATAAAATTATTCCCAGCATTCGTGGTCTGTGAGGGTTTCAAGGAAATATCCGTATTGTAAATATTGACATCTTGCACTTTTTTGAGAATATTACCTGTCACCTCATTTGCAAGCGCTCGTTTTGCTTCTGCAATAAATTCCAATGTTTTCATTTTAATCGTTTGATCAATAGAGTGATCCGAGAGAATATTATTTCTTAATTTTTGCTCTTTTTCGTTCAGTGTATGTTCATCATAAATTGATTGTAATTCAAAAAGATCTTTTAATTCATGTTGATTATAATTTTGTATATTTAAATCGAAATTCATTATAGTAATATATATATATTATAATCAATTTTTTTCTAGTTTACGCTATTCAATTCAAATCAAATCAAAAGAGAGATGATCACCCTTGAAGATTCAAAGCCTTCTTCGGCATGCTAAATACCCAGCAGCAGATCGTCCTACATTACCATATGCAGTATTCTTATTATAAACATATCCATGATTTGCAGTATAACACAAAGTGTTTAAACAATTATTATATGGACCATACCGAGGAATATACAATGGTTGTGTAAATTGGGTTGCTCTATTGACAGGTGTAAAAACAGAAGTGGATGATGCTGGCATGTAATCTATATATAACGACAATATTATTATTTACCACAACTGCTACATCCTGGTCTTTGCATTCTCTCAAACACACTAGCATTGTATCCAACTTGCATTCTTACTCCACGGAATCCTCCTTGAAATGCAAATCCACCTGCACCCGAACCCACACCAACACCTCTAGAACTAGTAGGAAGACTAGATATTAAACTACCATTCCCAGTATTTTGAATCATTAATCGCATAGTAGGTCTTGGCATATTATATTATAAATTTACCAAATATTTTATTTTTCTGTATACCTTTGGATATACAAAGAATAATTGTTTACTTTTGGCAATTGATAGGACAAGTAGTATGAATGACTTCCTCAGAAATAGGATTACCAGGACAAGCACAATAAAATTTATCTAATAGATTACTGCTTTGTATCGTTGCTATATTTCCATTATCGTATTTAATAGTATAAATATTCCCAGCAATGGCAGTAATTTGAGCACGCAAAATTTCACCATCTACATAAGTATTCGTAAAAATATAACTACCCACATTATAATTACATGTATTGCATCCAGGTTGAAACAAGTCTGCAGGTGAATAATAGGTTTTATAAATCAATTTTTCATTCAACTGGATAGGCGCAATAGGACAATTGCAGTTATTGATAATACTGGTTTTCATCGTTTTACCACCATAAATGGGAAATGCAGGATTAAAGGGAAGAGGAGTTCCAAAATGGGGAGGTATATTATCACGACGAATAGGTTTTTTTGCTTTCAAACGATCCAAATATCGATAATAGGAATTATGCTTAATATCACATCCTAAACCTCCAGGTGTGGAAGCATTGGGTTGATGACGTGTAATCGTTCTTCTTGTTCTGCTTCCATGAGAAGAGACATTCACAGGCTGTGAATGACGAACGGCTCGATCACTCATTTGATTCCAATTGACACGTGTATGATCAACAGGAGATTGATAGACATTCAAAGCACCTAAATTCATAGTATAGAGAGAAGAGGGAACACGCACAGTGTTTTGAATAATTTTGAGTCTTTGATATTGGGATGCAGGATCACTGGAACTCAAATTCCCATTGCAAGACCAACACATTAAGTTGCAAGTATTGAGAATCGGAGAATGATTATTGTTATTATTGTAGGACATATTATATTATATAAATACAAAAAATTCCACGAATACAGATATTATCTACTGATTCATAAAGACAAACAGGCAAGAATTGCACAAATAAAAAGAAAAAATTGAAACAAAAAATTGAAACAAAAAATTGAAACAAAAAATAATAAAACACATAATAATATAACAAACCCAATCCATCAATCACACTTATATGAAATATTGCAGTTATTGTGGAAAGGAATACACAAGAAAATCATCATATAGCAAACATCTAATTATATGCGAAATGTTACAAGATATATCCAAGAGAGAGAGAAAATGCCAAATAGAAGAAACCACTGATATACCTACACATGTAGAATTATATAAAATTATTCAAGAGTTAGCACGTAAACAAATAAAAATGGAAGAACAAATAAAAAAATTGCAAACAAAACAAAGAAAAATAAATATAATAGAATGGTTAAACAAAAACAAAATTCCTGAAATCGGTTATGATGAATGGATGAAAAATATTACTATGAACCATTCCATAGTGGAATACTTGTTTGAAAATACAATCATGGATACTATTGATAATATATTCAATTTGCATTTGAATTCGCAAAAGGTGAATCCACTCATTTGTGTAAATCAAAAAGCAAATATTATATATATTTATGAAAACGAAGAAATAAAATGGAAAAAAATGACAATGGAAGAATTTGTCATTTTATTGAAAACAATAGACAGAAAATTATTTCGAATGATGTGTGATTGGCAAAAAGAAAACATGCAGAAATTGAATAATGATGATTATTTAGAAATAAAGTTCAATAACGCAATGATTAAATTGACTGGAGTGAATTATAATTTGGAATCATCTATAGTTTCGAAAATAAGAACCAATCTGTATAATAAAAAAAAATATGATTTGTCCATAATAGAGAATGAATATGAATAATGAATCAAAAAGGAAAGAATGGTGAGGATTGTAAAGTATTTTTTTTTATAAAAACAATATAAAACAATAAAAAAACAATAAAATAATATAGAAATAAAATAAACAACAATTGATGAATAATAATAGTTATGGAAGTTGTATAAATAATCCAAATGTTTTTAAGAATGCAAATATATCAAATTGTTGTAAAACATATAGTGGAAATTTATTTCCAGTAAATTCAGGTTCAGGTGGAACGGGTCCAACAGGTCCAACAGGATCAGGATCAGGATCAGGGTCGGGAACAGGATCCACAGGACCCACGGGTCCCACAGGACCCACAGGACCCACAGGTCCCCAAGGAATAGCGACAAATACAGGTGCAACAGGTGCAAAAGGTGACACAGGTCCTTCTGGAGGTCCAACAGGAGCAACGGGTCCAAATGGTTTGGGTTTTACAGCAGCTCAAATATATGCTACTACCATTCATTGGGATCCAAATGTAGGTGCCTCTGGATCATGGACACTCACATCCAATTCATTGGCATTAGGATGGAATGCGGGACAAACCAATCAAGGAACTGCAGCTGTAGCACTAGGATATTATGCAGGAGGGATTAATCAAGGATCAGGTGCAGTCGCTCTTGGTTATCAATCAGGACAATCAGGTCAAGGACAAAATGCGATAGCCATAGGTACTGAAGCAGGACAATCAAATCAAGGACAAGGTGCATTTGCTATGGGTCAAAATACAGGACAATATAATCAAGGACAAGACTCTATGGCAGTAGGTACTAGTGCAGGACAATATAATCAAGGATCTAATTCTGTAGCCATTGGTCCTTCTGCAGGATATTCAGGCCAAGGACAAAATGCATTTGCACTTGGTTATCAATCAGGATATTATGGACAAGGATTAAATGCGGTTGCCATCGGTCAACTTTCAGGAAGTCAAAAGCAAGGAATAAATTCTGTTGCCATCGGTTATAATTCAGGAAATCAAAGTCAAGGACAAGATTCTGTAGCCATAGGGAGTCAAGCCGGTGCAAATTCACAAGGAAGAAGTTCCATAGCCATCGGTCTTGCTGCAGGAATTAAAAATCAAGGAAGAAATTCAGTAGCCATAGGTGTTAGAGCAGGATATACTAATCAAGGACAAAATGCCGTGGCCATGGGTTACTATGCAGGAAAATTTGGACAATCTGGATCAGCCATTGCAATAGGACAATTTTCAGGAATTAATAATCAAGGATCAAATGCGGTTGCCATAGGAACAAATGCAGGACACGATAGTCAAGGATATTATGCCGTGGCCATGGGTTTTAAAGCGGGATACTATGGTCAGTCTGGATCAGCCATTGCGATAGGTTATTATGCGGGATATGATAGTCAAGGATCTGGTGCCATTGCTATGGGAACAAATGCAGGAGCACAAAGTCAAGGAACGAATGCCATTGCATTAGGTGAAGGTGCAGGACAAACCAATCAAGGATCTGGTGCTATAGCGATGGGTCAATATGCGGGAAATGAAAATCAAGGATATTATTCTGTAGCCATGGGGTATCTAGCAGGAGAACAAAGTCAAGGACAACAAGCTGTAGCTATAGGTACTATTGCAGGCGCATTTAGTCAAGGTATAAATGCTGTGGCCATTGGTTATGGCGCGGGAAAACAAAGTCAACAAGTAAATGCTATAGCTATAGGTTATGGTTCAGGAGATAATATTCAAGGATCTGGTGCTGTAGCCATAGGGGGGTTAGCAGGACAACAATATCAAGGAACAAATGCTATAGCCATAGGTTATCAAGCAGGATATCGAAGTCAAGGAACAAATGCTATGGCCATAGGTTATAAAGCAGGATATTATTCTCAAGGAACATTTGCTGTAGCCATGGGTTTTTATGCAGGACAAAGCAATCAAGGACAAGATTCTGTAGCCATTGGTGCTTATGCAGCAAATCAAAGTCAACAAATTTCTGCTGTGGCTATAGGTAATTCTGCAGGATTTCAAAGTCAAGGATTTCAAGCAATTTCCATTGGGTGTACTGCAGGTGCATTTAATCAAGGACAAAATGCTGTCGCTATCGGTGTTCAAGCAGGACAATTTACACAAGGATATTCTACAATAGCATTAGGATATTATGCAGGATATCAATATCAAAGTCCAGATGCAGTAGCTATTGGTCTTTTTTCAGGACAATTCAGTCAAGGCAATAGTGCGATTGCTATAGGTAATGCTGCAGGAAATCAAAGTCAAGGACCAAATGCTGTAGCCGTAGGGTATGGCGCAGGAAATCAAAGTCAAGGTATAAATGCTGTAGCCATGGGATGTTTTGCAGGAAGTCAAAGTCAAGGACAATATGCTGTAGCCATGGGTTTTCAAGCAGGTGAATTTAGTCAAGGGAAAAATGCAGTATCAATAGGATATAATACAGGGTATCAAAGTCAAGGACAAAATGCTATCGCTATGGGTAATCGTGCAGGAAATCAAAGTCAAGGTATAAATGCGGTAGCCATGGGCACTCAAGCAGGACAAAGCAATCAAGGACAATACGCAATAGCCATGGGTTTTCAAGCAGGACAAAGTGGTCAATCGGGATCAGCTATAGCTGTGGGATATCAAGCAGGAAATAATAGTCAAGGAAATGATTCTGTAGCCATGGGCACAAAAGCAGGACAACAAACTCAAGGACAATATTCTATTGCCATCGGTTATTATGCAGGACAATTTAGTCAAGGAAATTCTTCTGTAGCCATAGGTTATGGAGCAGGACAAACGGGTCAATCATATTATGCTTTGTCCATGGGTTATTATGCAGGATCACAAATTCAAGGACAAGATGCTTTAGCCATTGGAAATTTTGCAGGACAAACCAATCAAGGAGAAAGTGCTCTAGCTATAGGTTTATATGCAGGAGCACAAACTCAAGGAGACCATGCTATTGCCATAGGTAAAGAAGCAGGAAAATTTAGTCAAGGATATTATTCTGTAGCTCTAGGTGCTAATGCAGGAGGTAATTATCAGGGACCCAATGCAATCGCAATCGGTGAAGGTGCAGGATATAATACTCAAGGATCTTTGGCAATTGCTATTGGGTTTAATGCAGGATATTTTGGTCAATCAGGTTCAGCCATTGCAATAGGTTATGGTGCGGGTCATACAGGACAAGGATTTCAAGCAATTTCCATTGGGTGTACTGCAGGAGCATATAGTCAAGGACGAAATTCCATTGCCATAGGTATTTATGCAGGATCTTCTAATCAAGCATCACAATCTATTGCCATCGGGTCATCTTCAGGATATCTTAATCAACAAAAATACGCTATTGGCGTCGGTGTTCAAGCAGGAAATCAAAGTCAAGGAACAGGTTCTATTGCCTTGGGATATTTTTCAGGAAGAATATACCAAAACTCTTCTTCATTGGCTATTGGTTATCATGCAGGAGAATTTACTCAATCATATTATTCCATAGCTATGGGTTATTATGCAGGAGCGACAGGTCAATTACAACAATCCATTGCGATAGGTTGCACTGCGGGAGCATTTAAACAAGCCCAACAATCTATTGCAATAGGTTCTTCTGCTGGACAAACATATCAAGGAAATAATGCTATAGCCATGGGTTATTATGCAGGATCTGTATTACAAGGATCAAATACCATAGCTATAGGTAACAAAGCAGGACAAACAAGTCAACCTCAAAATAGCATCGTTCTCAATGCATCATCATTAGCATTAAATGGTGCAACTACAGGTGCCTTTTATGTGAATCCAGTGCGTCAAGTGAGTGCGGGTGTAACCGCAGCAGGTTATCCAATGTTTTATAATACCTCATCAAACGAAATAGTGTACAATGTAGCCAAATCCTTTATTATCGACCATCCTCAAAAACCCGCATCTCATTATCTAGTGCATGCTTGTCTAGAGGGACCCGAAGCAGGGGTATATTATCGAGGAAAAGCCACCATTACAAACGATGAATCAATTAAAATCACACTTCCAGAGTATGTAGAATCATTCGCAACCAATTTCACGATTCAAATCACCCCTATTATGCATTCCAAATATCAGTCCCCTGTCCCAAAAATATATGGAACAACCGAAATAACAAACAACGAATTTGAAGTTTTTGGTGCAAACCACACGAGCTTCCATTGGGTAGTGTATGGTGAACGCCAATCCATCCAAGTAGAACCTAGGAAAGACAAGGTGCATGTATCCGGCGATGGACCTTACAAATACATTTCGAAATACAACATGTAATTTTTTATTATTATTCATAGATCATAATAAAAAAGAATAATAACAAACATTATTTCACACGTTTTTGAATATTTTTCCAACTTTGCAATGAACTTGTGAAAATCCACTTTAGAATAAATGAAAAAACAAATAAATTTAATGACTAGGAAATCATTTGAAAAAACAATATGAGAATATGTTGTAATAAAGAATAATTATGTGAAAATAAAATAAATAAAGATAATATGAGTAATTGTAATAGAATATGCACAAACAATCCAAATGTTTTTAACAAAACAAATTGTATAACATCAAATGGTTGTCAAATATCAAATGGTTATCAAATACATGGAAATCCATTTCCAGTAAATTCAGGAACAGGTGGAACAGGTCCTACAGGTCCCACAGGTTCAACAGGTTCAACAGGTCCCACAGGTCCCCAAGGAATAGCAACAAATACAGGCGCAACAGGTCCAAAAGGTGATACAGGTCCTTTTGGAGGTCCAACAGGGTCAACAGGTCCTACAGGTTCAAGTCTACTAGCAGGTCAAATATATGCGACTACGATTCATTGGGATCCAAATACGGATGGAGGATCATGGACACTCACATCCAATTCATTGGCTTTGGGATGGAACGCGGGACAAACCAATCAAGGAACGGCAGCTGTAGCACTAGGATATTATGCAGGAGGGATTAATCAAGGATCAGGTGCAGTCGCTCTCGGTTATCAATCAGGACAATATAGTCAAGGGAATAATTCAGTAGCTATGGGTAATTTTGCAGGACAAACAGGTCAAGGTCAAAATTCGGTTGCAGTTGGTTTTAGTGCAGGACAAAATAATCAAGATGGTGCTGCAGTTGCCATTGGAATATTTGCAGGAAATAAAAGTCAAGGATTTTCTTCAGTTGCTATTGGATTAAATTCTGGTTTTCAAAGTCAAGGACAAAATGCAGTGGCGATAGGTCAAAATGCAGGATATCAAAGTCAAGGAGAAAATGCTATCGCCATCGGTATTAATTCAGGAGCACAAAGTCAAGGAACGAATGCCATTGCATTAGGTGAAGGTGCAGGAACAACAAATCAAGGTCAATATTCTGTAGCCATCGGTTTTCAAGCAGGAAATCAAACACAAGGAGATTTTGCGGTTGGGATTGGTTATCAAGCAGGATATTATTCTCAAGGTCAATATTCTGTTGCCATAGGTAATAATGCAGGATGTATTTCTCAGGGAATTCAATCAGTAGCCATCGGTTTTCAAGCAGGAAATTCAACCCAAGGACAAGATTCTGTAGCCATCGGCACAAATGCTGGATCTCAAACTCAAGGAACTGGTGCCGTAGCCATAGGTTTTCAAGCAGGATATTATAGCCAAGGATCTGGTGCCATTGCAATGGGTTATTATGCAGGACAAACACTTCAAGGATTTTATGCCATTGCCATCGGTATCAAAGCAGGACAGCAAACTCAAGGACAAAATGCTGTAGCCATAGGACATTATGCAGGATATTCAGGTCAAGGATATAGTGCAGTAGCTATTGGAACTAGTGCAGGATATTTTACTCAAGGAATAAATGCTATTGCGATAGGACAAAGTGCAGGAGAAGAAACTCAAGGAGAATATGCGATAGCCATCGGCACTAGTGCAGGACTTCAAAGTCAAGGACAATACGCTATCGCCATAGGTTATCAAACAGGACTATTTAGTCAAGGATCTGGTGCAGTAGCTATTGGAACTAGTGCAGGATATTTTACTCAAGGAACAAATGCTATTGCGATAGGACAAAGTGCAGGAGAAGAAACTCAAGGAGAATATGCGATAGCCATCGGCACTAGTGCAGGACTTCAAAGTCAAGGACAACGTGCTATAGCCATAGGTTATCAAACAGGACTATTTAGTCAAGGATCTGGTGCCATTGCATTAGGTATAGAAGCGGGACGAGAGAGTCAAGGAACAAACGCTGTAGCTATAGGTATAAATGCAGGACAACTAACTCAAGGAACAAATGCTATTGCCATAGGTCTTGAAGCAGGACTTCAATATCAAAGACAAGGTGCTGTAGCCATAGGTGTTGGTGCAGGACAAAATAGTCAACAACAATATGCTGTGGCTATGGGTAATGAAGCGGGACGACAGAGTCAAGGAGAAAGTGCTGTAGCCATCGGTAGTTTTGCAGGAAGATCATTTCAAGGAACAGATGCCGTAGCCATCGGCACTAGTGCAGGACAATATGATCAAGGACGATATGCTATCGCCATAGGTCGACAAGCAGGATCACAAAGTCAAGGAACATATGCTGTTGCCATGGGATATTATGCAGGACAACAAAGTCAAGGACAAAATGCTATAGCTGTGGGTCTTTTTGCAGGACAAAACACTCAATCAAGAGGAGCTATTGCCATAGGTTGCACTGCAGGAAATTATAGTCAAGGAATAAATGCAATTGCAATCGGTCTTCAAGCAGGACAATCATTTCAAGGACAAAGTGCGGTAGCCATGGGGTATCAAGCAGGACAAAAAAATCAAGGACAACTAGCTGTAGCTATAGGTTGTACTGCAGGTGCATTTAGTCAAGGACAATATGCGATTGCTATGGGTGTTCAAGCAGGACAATCATTTCAAGGACAAGGTGCTGTAGCTATAGGATATTATGCAGGTATACTTTCACAAGGACCAAATGCGGTAGCCATTGGTGTTCAAGCAGGACAAAATAGTCAAGGACAATATGCTGTAGCCATAGGTCAAAGTGCAGGACAATCAGGTCAAGGACAACTAGCTGTAGCTATAGGTCGTACAGCAGGACAAAATAGTCAAGGACAATATGCTGTAGCCATAGGTGAACAGGCAGGAAATTCAACCCAAGGACAAGATGCTGTAGCTATTGCTCGATCTGCAGGTGCATTTAATCAAGGAAATTTTTCTGTAGCCATAGGTGTAAATGCAGGAAATAATAGTCAAGGACAAAATGCGGTTGCGATAGGTGTAAATGCAGGAGGACAAAGTCAAGGACAAAAAGCTGTAGCTATGGGGTATCAAGCAGGAAATTATAGTCAAGGAACCAATGCTGTAGCGATAGGTAATTCTGCAGGGCAATATACTCAGGGACAAGATGCTGTAGCCATAGGATATTTAGCAGGATATCAAACTCAAGGACAATATGCTGTAGCCATGGGTTATAGAGCAGGATATTCAGGTCAAGGACAAAGTGCCATTTCTATGGGTAAAAATGCAGGTTTTTATGGTCAATCAGGAGGAGCTATTTCTATAGGTGAAAGTGCAGGAGAAAATTATCAACAAACGGCTGCGATTGCTATTGGCTTCCAAGCAGGACAACAAACTCAAGGACAAAATGCAATAGCTATAGGTCAAGGTGCAGGACAAACAAATCAACATCAAAAGAGTATTGTTCTCAATGCATCAGGAACAACATTAAATAGTGGAACTACGGGTGCCTTCTACGTCGCACCTATTCGTGGACCCGTAACAAATACAAACGCATTATATTATGACTTTTCCACAAAAGAAATCACATATGGTGCAGCAGGTGCTGGTCCAACAGGAGTAACTGGCTATACGGGAGCCACAGGCTATACAGGTGTCACAGGAGCAGCAGGTTTAGGTTTTACAGCAGCTCAAAAATATGCCACAACGATTCATTGGGATCCAAATGTGGGTACTTCTGGATCGTGGACATTAACATCCAATCCATTAGCACTAGGATGGAATGCAGGACAAACAGGTCAAGGAACGGGTGCTGTGGCACTAGGATTTCAAGCAGGACAATATGGGCAATCAGGATCAGCTGTAGCCATTGGTAATAATGCAGGACAATCAGGTCAAGGAACCAGTGCTGTAGCCATCGGTCAAAACGCAGGACAAATTAGTCAAGGAACCAGTGCTGTAGCCATCGGTCAAAACGCAGGACAACAAACTCAAGGACAAGATGCTGTTGCGATAGGTGATCAAGCAGGATATCAAAGTCAAGGGCAAAATGCAATAGCCATGGGATATCAAGGAGGATATCAAACTCAGGGACAAGGTGCTGTAGCCATGGGTTATAAAACAGCCCAACAAAGTCAAGGACAATTTGCAATAGCCATTGGAATTCAAGCAGGATTTCAATATCAACAACAAAATGCGGTAGCCATAGGTCCAAATGCAGGATATCAAACTCAAGGACAATATGCTGTTGCGATAGGTGATAGTGCAGGAAGATTTACTCAAGGAGTAAATTCCGTAGCCATCGGTCCAAATGCAGGATATCAAACTCAAGGACAAAGTGCTGTAGCCATGGGAAATCAAGCAGGAAATCAAAGTCAGGGACCATTTGCAGTAGCGATTGGTGTTCAAGCAGGAAATCAAAGTCAAGGACAAAGTGCTGTAGCCATGGGAAATCAAGCAGGATATACTGGTCAAGGACCAAATGCAATTGCCATGGGGTATCAAGCAGGATATCAAACTCAAGGACAATATGCAATTGCCATGGGTTCAAGTGCAGGACAATATACTCAAGGACAAGAAGCGATTGCCATGGGTAATAATACAGGACAACTTAGTCAAGGACTAAGTGCCGTAGCCATCGGCACTAGTGCAGGACAAAGTGGTCAAGGACAATATGCTGTAGCCATGGGTACAAATGCAGGACGATATATTCAAGGGGGGTATGGTATATCTATAGGTTATTATGCAGGGAAAAGTGGTCAAGGAGCAAATGCTGTAGCTATGGGTCCAAATGCAGGACAACAAAGTCAAGGACAATTTTCTGTAGCCATCGGTCCAAATGCAGGTCTATATAATCAAGGAACATATTCTGTAGCTATGGGGTATCAAGCAGGACAAAGTGGTCAATCAGGATCAGCTGTAGCCATAGGGTATCAAGCAGGGCAACAAAATCAAGGAACATATGCTATTGCTATGGGTCAAGGCGCAGGACAACTAAAACAAGGACAAAGTGCTGTAGCTATGGGTACAAATGCAGGACAAAATACTCAAGGAATCAGTGCGGTTGCGATAGGTAATGCTGCAGGACAACAAAGTCAAGGACAAAGTGCTGTAGCGATAGGTGTAAATGCAGGAAATCAAACTCAAGGACAAAGTGCGGTTGCGATAGGTAATGCTGCAGGACAACAAAGTCAAGGACTATATGCGATTGCCATCGGTCTTCAAGCAGGAAATCAAACTCAAGGAATAAGTGCAGTGGCTATAGGTATAAATACAGGATATCAAAGTCAAGGACAATATTCTATAGCCATAGGTCAAAGTGCAGGACAGCAAACTCAAGGACAATATTCAATAGCACTAGGATATAATACAGGTGCATATAGTCAAGGACAATATGCGGTAGCCATGGGAAATCAAGCAGGATATACTGGTCAAGGAAATTTTTCTGTAGCCATCGGTTCAAATGCAGGACAAAATGGTCAATCAGGATCAGCTGTAGCCATCGGTCAAAGTGCAGGACAATATAGTCAAGGACAAAGTGCTGTAGCTATGGGTACAAATGCAGGACAACAAACTCAAGGACAATATGCTGTAGCTATGGGTACAAATGCAGGACAACAAACTCAAGGACAAAGTGCTGTTGCAATAGGAAATAGTGCAGGAAATCAAAGTCAAGGACAATATGCTGTAGCCATGGGGTATCAAGCAGGACAACAAAATCAAGGACAATATGCAGTTGCGATGGGTTATCAAGCAGGATATACTGGTCAAGGAGCAAATGCTATAGCGATAGGTTATAATGCAGGATATTCTGGTCAAGCAGCCAATAGCATTGTTCTCAATGCAACAAGTTTAGCATTAAATAGTGGAAATACTGGATTTTTTGTTTCACCCATTCGTAATGTAACTAATTCTAATGCTTTGTATTACAATACTGCAACTGCGGAAATAACATATGGTCCTGGAGGTGGTGGTGGTGGAACAGGATATACAGGAGCCACAGGTCCAACAGGAGCCACAGGATCAACAGGTCCAACAGGAGCCACAGGAGCCACAGGTCCAACAGGTCCAACAGGTCCAACAGGCCAAACAGGTCCAACAGGAGCCACAGGAGCCACAGGTCCAACAGGTCCAACAGGCCAAACAGGTCCAACAGGAGCCACAGGAGCCACAGGAGCCACAGGTCCAACAGGCCAAACAGGACCAACAGGATACACAGGTCCAACAGGAGCCACAGGATCAACAGGTCCAACAGGCAAAACAGGTCCAACAGGATCAACAGGTCCAACAGGTCCAACAGGCCAAACAGGTCCAACAGGAGCCACAGGAGCCACAGGTCCAACAGGTCCAACAGGTCCAACAGGATCAACAGGTCCAACAGGTCCAACAGGCCAAACAGGTCCAACAGGAGCCACAGGAGCCACAGGTCCAACAGGTCCAACAGGCCAAACAGGTCCAACAGGAGCCACAGGAGCAACAGG